>JABLTH010001187.1_pt1 | contig 213487 bp, 187 predicted proteins | sample 7875711 | NCBI WGS metagenome assembly JABLTH01 (sample SAMN14941262, study PRJNA633318) | bioreactor metagenome | isolation source: bioreactor | place: China | collected 2019-03-05
GGTTTCATCGGGCAGGAACTCACCAATTATTTTGGAACCGGCAATGAAATAGTGGTACTCACCCGCAATATGAAGCACCAGAAAACAAATGCATTTGGATCAAATAATGTGCATGCAGCGGCTTTGCAAAACACCCGTTTTGTGCAATGGGATGGTGTTACTGCAGGCAGCTGGGCAAAAGAACTGGATGGTGCTGATCTGGTGATCAATCTTGCCGGCAAAACCGTTAACTGCAGGTACAACGAAAAAAACAAACAGGAAATATTCGACAGCCGCACCAATGCCACCAAAGCAATAGGCGCCGCTATTGCACAATGCACCGTGCCTCCCAAACTCTGGATCAACGCTGCATCTGCCACCATTTACCCAAATGCAACCGATACACCAAGGGATGAAAGTTTTACTGCCTTTGCAAACGATTTTAGTGTGCAGGTATGCAAATTATGGGAACAAACATTTTATGAACTGCGTACCCCCTTTACCCGTAAAGTGGCGCTGCGTATGGCCATTACGTTGGGTGCAGGCGGTGTGATGACACCCTATTTCAACCTGCTCAAATTCGGGCTGGGCGGCCGGCAGGGCAATGGCAAACAAATGTACAGCTGGGTGCATATTACCGATACCTGCCGTATGGTGCAATGGCTGTTTGAGCACGATGACCTGGAAGGCACATTCAATTGCGTAAGTCCTTTTGCAGTAACCAACAATGAATTTATGGCAATCCTGCGCAAACTAACCGGTCATAAAATTGGTTTGCCCGCCTATGAATGGATGCTGGCTATTGGTGCTCCCTTAATAGGTACCGAAACCGAGCTGGTGCTCAAAAGCCGCTGGGTATTGCCTTCAAAAATTCTGCAATCAGGCTTTACATTCCGCTATGCCAATGCAGCGGATGCATTAAAGGAAATTGTTGATAAAACACCGCGGAGTAAATATCATTTGTTTTAGCTGCGGACTGTTTTCGTAAATTTGTAATGACTATGAAACAGAAACCGGTGATTCTTTTTGATGGCGTTTGCAATTTTTGTAACAATGCGGTCAGCTTTGTTATAAGAAGGGATAAGAAAGCACGTATCCAGTTTGCGCCGCTGCAATCGGAAAAAGGCAGGCTTTTTGCAAGGCAGTATGGCATAGACCCGGATGATATGAAGACCTTTGTTTTTATTGAAGACAACAAAGTGTATACCCGCTCCACCGCGTCATTAAAAGTATGCAGATATTTGGGCGGCTTATGGCCCCTGTGTTATGGGTTTATCATTATTCCCAAATTCATGCGTAACGGTATTTACAACTGGGTGGCCCGTAACCGCTATAAATGGTTTGGTAAAAAGGAAACCTGCATGATGCCCACCCCGGATATAAGGGCCCGTTTTATAGGATAATTTAAAATTACCATGACAACAAAAAAAACACTGGTGCTGGGTGCTTCTGAAAACCCGGCGAGATACAGTAACCTGGCCGTTAAAATGCTGGTGTCAAAGCAGCAGCCCGTGGTGGCACTGGGTAAAAAAACAGGCAGCGTTGCCGGTGTTACCATCGAAACAGAAAAAAAGAATTTTACTGACATCGATACTATTACCCTTTACCTCAACCCGGTGCATCAAAAGGAATATTACGATATATCTTTTCCCTGCATCCCAAACGCATCATCTTTAACCCCGGTGCCGAAAATGATGAACTGGCTGCAATGGCCACAGCAAAAGGCATTGTTGCGCAGGAAGCCTGCACGCTGGTTTTACTAAGCACCGGGCAATTCTAAACGATATCGAAATACTACTACAAACTGTGTTGGATTATTAGCGGCAGCCTGCTGTACTAATCAAATCTTATTGATCGTTTTTTAGAAGAACCTGTCTGTGTTTTTTGCAGCCGGGCTCAATAAAATCCGATAACATGAAGCACACTGTACTATCCTATGTACTGCTGGTGTTGTTTACCCTTGGAACCCTGACAACATCTGCACAAACACAAAGCAGTAAACCGTCCCTCTTCAGCAATTTTCCTGAAAAAATAGACTGCATACCAGCCATATCGGACCAGGCTTTTACAACCACGGCAGGACAAGATGCTGTTGTAAATGGCAGCAGTAATTTTTTATTCAGCGGTAAGATACTCAGCAATACCACCAAATATGGTTCACTGCAAACCGTGGTGATCCGTTCCGCTGCATTTGCCGATGCCATTTTTGTATTGTCTAAAGTAACCGTTGCTGATAAAACGGTGGAATACAAAGGCCGTATCATCAACACAAAATATGCTGATGGATATGAGCTGAAAAAAGATGAAGCCGGCAATTACCAGCTGGTGAAATTTGAAACCGACAAACTGCTGCAGGATTGCAAACAGTAATGCTGCATCCCTGCTTCCTATAAACCCAATACCTTACAATGAAAAAGAATTTTACCCTATTTACATTTACCCTGCTGCTGTTTTTATGCAGTACTGCAGTAAAAGCGGTGCCCAAACTGAGCAGTTATCCTGCCGCGGCATCTGTTATTTATCTTGATTTTGATGGTCATTTTGTAAGCAGCGGCGTATGGAACAATGGTGTTCCTTTTGCATGCGCCACATCCGGCATGGATGATATACAGGTTACAGAAGTGTTTAACCGTGTTGCTGAAGATTACCGTCCCTTTAATATCAACATCACCACCGATTCAGCTGTTTATCTGGCGGCACCGCTCAATAAACGCGTTCGTATTATTGTAACACCCACCAGTGCATGGTATCCCGGTGTGGGTGGTGTGTCGTGGATCAATTCCTTTGCATGGGGAGATGATACACCCGGTTTTGTTTTTTGCGACAGGCTGGGGCCCAACAGTCCCAAACTGGTGGCCGAATGCTGTTCACATGAAGCCGGTCATACGGTGGGCCTTTCTCACCAGTCGAGGTACGATGGTGTGAACTGCAGCACCCCCATTGAAACCTATAACAGCGGAACCGGCAGCGGCGAAGCGGGCTGGGCCCCCATTATGGGTAACAGCTATGGTCATAACATGACCAACTGGAATAATGGCCCCACTCCTTATGGCTGCACCAGCGTACAGGATAATCTTTCCATCATCAGTGCGCAAAGCAGTATCGGCTACAGGGCCGATGATTATGCAGGGGCAACCAATGGTTCGGCAACGGCTGTATCAGCTTCCAGCTTTTCAATGAACGGCGTCATATCCACCAATACCGATAAAGATGCTTTTAAACTGGTGGTGGCACAGGGTGCCGGTTTTCATATTACGGCTGTGCCATTCAATGTGGGCGCCAACAATGAAGGTGCCAACCTCGATATTAAGATGGATTTGTATAACAATACCGGAACACTGATACGTTCATTTGACCCGGCGGCATCCATGAGTGTGTCGGTAGATACAAACCTTAACGCCGGTACCTATTACCTGGTGGTGGATGGAACCGGTAATTCCTATACGGGCGAATACGGCAGCCTGGGTTCTTATACCATCAGTGGTTTCAGCAGTGCATTGCCCGTAAAAAGTGTAACGCTGAATGGTAATACACTCAATGAAAAACATAACCTCAGCTGGAACATCATTGCCGATGAACCATTGCAGTCTGTGGTGGTGGAATCATCTGCCGACGGCAGCCATTTTACCAGCACCATTTCGCTGGATGCAAACACCACTTCCTTTTCATGGAAGCCTGCGCAAAATACGGCACTGTATTACCGTTTGAGAGTGAATACGGCTGCAGGAAGATCAGTGTATTCCAATACAATTTTCCTCAAAGAGGTGTATGGTACAGATAATAATTTTAATGTTTCATCGTTTATACATAGTATTATATCCGTAAATGCCCCTGAAACTTACCGTTACCGTCTTACAGGTATCAACGGTTCCATCATTCAACAAGGAAGCGGCATCAAAGGAATGAATACCATCGCGGCAGATAACCTGCCGGCAGGCATCTACATCATCCAGTTAACTGGTAAAACTATAAACCAAACAGAACGAATTTTAAAACAGTAAGGTAGATTCATGTGTAAGTTAAGGGTCAGCGTTAGGGGCTGGCCCTTTTTTATGCCCGGTTTTAAACACCCGTTGAAAACTTAATATGTATTTAAAGCCCGTTCCGCAGGAACCGGGCTCTTTTTTCCGTAACTTTAGAAAACCTCGTTTTTATGTTATGGAGAAAATTTAACGGAGATCCCATCCAGCTTCCCATCAAAGATGCCGTAGCACAGGCCATAAAAAGAGAGACACAGAACGGCTATCATTTAAAAGTTTGCATCGGCACCGACAGCCAGGTAAAGGGCAAGGAAACGGAATTTGCCACGGTCATTGTTTTCCTGCGTGAAGGACATGGCGGCTTTATGTTCATTCACAACGAAAAAACATTGTACAAGTACAGCATCAAGGAACGCATGCTGGTGGAAGTGGCCAAAAGCATTGAAATTGCTTACGAACTCTGCAACCTCTTTACCGAGTACAATGTGGACATGGAAGTGCATGCCGACATTAACACCAACCCGCATTTCAAAAGCAATGAAGCCTTGCGGGAGGCCATGGGTTATATCCTGGGAATGGGCTTTGCCTTTAAGGCCAAACCCGAAGCATTTGCAAGCAGCAGCTGTGCCAACAAAGTGGTGAACTGATTGCCGCCGGTTGTACATCCCCTGTTTCCGGCGGTTGCAAAATTGCCGGGGTTAAAATCATTTCCTCCTTACTTACCGGTTTCGCCATTCATTTCACCGATAAATGAAAGTATTTTGTCGCGGCCATTTTTCTTCACGGCACTGCTGGTAAAAAACTGCGGTATAAACTGCCAGGTTTGCTGCATGGCGGTTTTAAAATCATTTACATTCTTGCTAACCGTGCGCTGGTTTTCCTTATCTGTTTTGGTAAAGATGATGCTGCAGGGTACGCCCCATTTTTTGATGTTCTCCAAAAACTCCAGGTCGATCTTTTGCGGGGAGTGACGGCTGTCCACCAGCACGAACAGCATGGTGAGGTTTTCTCTTTTGCGCAGGTAGTTTTCTATCATTTGCTCCCATCGCCTGCGGCTGCTCTGGCTTACTTTGGCAAAGCCATAACCGGGAAGATCAACCATGTACCAGCTGTCGTTTATTACAAAATGATTGATCATTTGTGTTTTGCCGGGCGAGGCGGATGTTTTGGCCAGTTTATCGTTATTACACAGCATATTGATCAGCGAAGATTTTCCTACGTTACTGCGGCCAATAAACGCATATTCCGGTTTAACGGGCGGCGGGCATTTGTCAAACGAGGGACTGCTGAGCAGGTATTTGGCAGATTTGATGAGCATGGGGCAAAGATAGTGGGTTAGTTGGTAGATGCCGGATGCCGGATGTCAGTGGTCAGTATATTTTGGCGTTGCAAAGTATTAAAGCAAAAGCGTTAAGCCATTATCAAATTATTCATTATTCAATTATCCATTATCCCTTACCCGCCGCCCAAATCCTTTATCTTTGCAGTATGACGGAATTTGCGCATGATACCGTAGTGCCTTATAAGGACAGCAACAGCAGCAAGAAGCAGCAGGTGGCACAAATGTTTGATGACATTGCCTTTCGCTACGATTTTTTAAACCGCTTTTTAAGTGCGGGTATCGATATCAAATGGCGTAAAAAAGCCTTGCAGCAACTGGCCGCACTGCAGCCCAAAACCATACTGGATGTGGCCACAGGTACAGCAGATGTGGCCATTATGGCATCTGCATTATTAAAGCCCGAAAAAATCACCGGCATCGATATCAGCGATGGCATGCTGGAAGTGGGCAGGCAAAAAGTGGGAAAAGCGGGTCTTGAAAATACTATAGAGTTGTTAAACGGCGACAGTGAAACAATAAGCTTTGGCGATAATACGTTTGATGCGGTGACCGTGGCTTTTGGCGTGAGAAATTTTCAAAACCTTGAAAAAGGTCTGAGTGAAATAAAAAGGGTGCTGAAACCAGGCGGAAAATTAGTAGTTTTGGAATTCAGCAAACCAAAATTGCCCGGGGTTAAAACCATGTATAATTTGTACATGAAAATTGTAGCCCCCAACATGGGCAAATTGTTCAGCAAAAACCGCAACGCATATAAATATCTCGACGAATCAATTCAAAAATTTCCTGAAGGCAAAAACTTTACATCTATCTTAGACAACCTGGGGTACAACAACACTTATTGTAAATCGCTTAGCTTAGGGATATGCAGCATCTATTGCGGAACAAAATAATTTATATCATTGCCGGTATCGTGCTTTCTCCTGTATTATGTTTTTCGCAGCTCCGCGAAGGACTGAACAGGCCCGAACAGGATGAAAAGCCTTATCATTTTGGCATCAACCTCGGCATCAACCGTTCTCATTTCAATTTCTTTCATCACCCCATTTTTTTGCAACGCGACAGTGTGATGGTGGTGGAAAGTGTGAACAGCACCGGTTTGAACCTTGCCTGGCTGGTGGAAAAACGGCTGAGCGATCACTTCGCCATACGTACCTTCCCCCTCAACCTTACATTTACCGAAAAAGCTTTTGAGTATGTGTTGAAATATCCTGACCGGGTGGGCGGGGAAGATTCGCTTACCACAAAAAAAGTGCAGTCTATTTCACTTACACTGCCCCTGCTGTTAAAATTCAGCAGCGACCGTATTGGCAACTTTAAGGTATACATGATTGGCGGCGGAAAAATGGAGTACGATATGGCTGCCAATGCTGGCGCCAAAAAAGCAGAGAACCTGATAAAGCTTAACCGTTTTGATTATGGCATTGAAGCAGGACTGGGCTTTCATTTCTATTACCCCTACTTTGTATTAACACCCGAAATTAAAATGGGCTGGGGCCTCAGCAACCTGCACAGCAGGGATGCCAACCTCAAATTCTCCAACGTGATAGACAAGGTGAACTCACGCACCATTACATTTTCACTTACCGTGGAATAATTATTTTTTGGCCGGCTCAGCGGGCACAGCGCCGGGAGCTGGCAGGCTGAACTGCGTTTTTAAAAATTCGCTTATTTTGGTGAACAGGTGTATACGTGCAATATTGGTGCTGTTATCACTGATGTTGTGCAGGTAATCGGGGTAAAACAACTCATCAAACTGCTTGCGTTCCTTTATCAGTGCCTTGCTCAGTTCCATGCTGTTTTGAAAATGCACATTGTCGTCGGCCGTGCCGTGCATCAGCAGCAAACCATTTTGGTAATTGCTTACAAAATTTACCGGCGATGCATTGTTATAACCTTCTGCATTTTCGCCGGGTGTTTGCAGCAATCTTTCAGCATAAATATTTTCATACAGCCGCCAGTTGGTTACAGGAGCAATGGCTACCGCCGCTTTAAACTGGCCTGCATATTTTGTTTGTGCCAGTGCAGCAAGGTAGCCGCCATAACTCCATCCTGCTATAGCCACATTGGCGGTGTCAATTTTATAATTGTTCTTTAAATAATTTTTAAAGGCAATGATGTCTTCCATTTCCACATCGCCGGGTTTTTTGAAAGTGGCCTTCCTGAATTTTTCGCCGCGGGCCGGTGTTCCCCTGGGATCAATGCAGGCAACAAGGTAGCCCTGGTTGGCAAGGTAGCGCATGGTGAGGGTGGTTTTATCATCCCATTTATCCTGCACTTCCTGCTTGGTTTGTCCGCCATATACATAAATGAGAACAGGCATTTTTTTAGCCGGGATTTCATAAGGTTTTATCACCCATCCCTTCAAATCGTCTTTATTGCTGCTGGTAAAACTTACAAATTCTGTATTGGGTATTTTGTAATCGGCCAGTTTTAATTTAAGCTCTTTGTTCTCCAGTAATTTGGTAATGCTGCGTCCATCGCTGTTGTACATTTCCAGTGATGAGGGCGTGTTCACCGTACTGAACTCATCAATAAAATACCGGTTGTTGGCAGTAAGCTGCACATTGTGAAAGCCATTGCCGTCGGTGAGTTTTTTACGTTTTGTACCGTCGATATTTATTTTGTATAAATGTTTTTCACGCAGGTTCGATTCGTTGCCGGTATAATAAATTTCACCAGTGCCTTCATTCACGGCTTTTATTTCAAATACATCCCATTCGCCCTTTGTAATTTTTCTTTTACTGCCGCCGGTTAGCGGTACTTCATACAGCTGGTTATAGCTGCTGTCTTCACTCAGCCATAAAAAACTGTTGCGAGTGGGCAGGAAGTAAATATTGTTCACATCCACTTTTACATAATCGGGTTTTGTTTCACTTAGTATCGTGGTAGTGGCGCCGGTTTTAATATCAGCTTTTAAAACATCCAGTTTTGTCTGGTTGCGGTTTAAGCGCTGCACATAAAGTCCCTTGCTGTCGGGCTGCCATTTAAAACCGGTAACATACTGGTTGGGGTTCAGTCCCAGGTCAACAGGTATGAGCACTTTGTTTTTGATGTTGTAAATAAAAACCGATACTTCCGGAACCATTTCGCCTGCTTTGGGATACCGCTGTTTTGTTACTTCAGGGTACACCCTGTCGTAATAAGAAATGGGAAATGATTTTACTGCGGCTTCATTAAAACGCAAAAAAGCCAGGTACTGCCCGTCGGGGCTCCATTGGTAAGCCTGCTTCATGCCAAAATTGTTTTCATACAATGCATCAGCCATACCATATAAAGTTTGTCCCATCAGGCCATCATAGGTTACAGGCTGCAGCGCATCGTTCTCTAAATTTTTTATAAACAGGTTGCCATCACGCACATAAGCAATCTTTTTACTGTCGGGAGAAAAACTGGTATACCATTGTTTCCCTTCGGCGGTTACCACTTTCATTACTTTTTTAGCAATATCCCACACATAGTTGAACTCTTTGGTGGAGCCGGCAAACAGCGGCTCTATCTGTGTTTTGATGAGTATTTTGGAATCGTCGGGCGAAAATTCGTAGTCATCAAAAAATGTAAATGTAATGGGCAAGGAATCATTGAGCTGTTTTACCTGGTTGGTAAACGCGGTATCAATGAGCCTGCCGGTTTCAAAGTCGAGCGTGAATATCATTTCAAGGTTATTCTCCGGCCGGGCTTCAATAAAAGCAAAACGGTTGCTGTTGTGCAGCATGTGCGTTTGTATTTTCTTTTCATCAAAATACCCGCTCCATATGCTTTCTAAGGGAAGGTTGAGTTTTTCTTTTTTTTGCGCCATTCCATGCGCACAAACGGATAATAAACAGGCAAACAGCATGAACTTGCGGCTCATCATGTACGATTAAGGTTAAAAAATAAATTTATCTCATTGCGTATTGCAATGATCTTTTACGGGATAAGATTTGGTGCAGGCAGGTCTGAACGTTACTGGCGCCAAAAATAAAACAAAAAACCGCTATTAAAAATCATAATTCCGCCTGAACATATTTAAGCGGATGCCTGCCATAATAAGGGTGGTATTTGTTTTGGCTGTAAGCAATGTTTTATAAGTGCGGTACTGAAGCGACAGATCGAGGAACAGGTTTTCTTTCCATTCGTATGATGCCTGCAGCAAACCATTGAGGCAGGTGGCTTTATTGCCGCTGCCAATGGAGAAACCTTCGTTCATGCTCCTGGTGGTATTGAGGCGGAGAATATTGGCACCAAAGTTTTTGCCGGCACTGTCGAGCCCCTGGAAGTAATAAATAACTTTTGCATCAATATACCATTTGGGTGCAGGCTGAAAATGTGCCAGCGCCAGCACTTCCTGGAAATTGGCGCCCAGCGGATGCGCCAGCGGCTGGTTGTAATGGGTGTAGTTGGAAACAGAATCGCCATGCGAATACGTGAACGGTCTTACACGGTTTGTTTCCACCTGCAGGTCGAGGTTGCGCACACCAAATGCATCCATGTATTTAATGCCGGCCTGTATGCCCCATTTGTTGGTCCAGCTGGTGGGTTTGTTTTTAATATCGCTTAAGATGAACTCATCCAGCAAAAACTGTCCGTATAACTGTGCACGGTGAGCGATGTTGGCTTTAAAATCAAGCCCAGCAATGGCATTATCTTTACTGCCGTTATTGCTTTCAATGTGGCGGTAAAAAATCAGCGGGTTCAGGTATTCAAAATCAAAACGGTTTTTGCGGCCAAATATCACTCCTTCAAATAGCCCGATGTTGAGCCACTTGGTAACATTCATGCTCAGGTGGTGTATGGCAGCGTACTTACGGTCCAGCAATGTATCGCCTGCTTTTTTAAACTGCGGCATCAGTTCCATAAACAGGTTCTGGTAATTGAACTTCCACACTTTGGTATTGAGTTTTAAAAACAGGTAGCTGTTACCCCAGTCGCTTAAAAACAAACTGCGGTAGCCATTGCCGATAAAATTTTTGTCGTATCCAAACTGCACATCCACATAATTTTTTACCGCGGCAAAACTGATATAGCCCCGGGCATCAAAATAATCGGTGCCGGTTGTTTTAAATGGTTTGTAAAATCCCACGCCGGGCACGGCATCATATTGTTTCACCCTGTCCTGGAAAAATTGCGGGCCACGTTCCTGGTTATCGGTGATCAGTGCGGAGAAGCCGATCTTTTTTGCAATCAGTCCTCTTGTGGTTACACCGCGGCTGTTGATAAAAATGGGTTTGCTGTAATTGCTTTCCACGCCCTGCTGAAACTGCAGCACGGGATTCACCACCAGGAAAAGGTCTTTATTGTTTACTTCAATAAAATTTGGTTTGGTTTTATAAAAAGTGCGGAACAGCATTTTCCTGCTTTCAAAATCCTTACGCGGCACAGTTACCCATTCGGCATTGTTCATTAGAAAGCGGCGCAGGTTGTATTCATCCACACGGCTAAGGTCAAGGTCGGTCCATTCCTTATATTTATCGCGGCCGGTACTGTCGGGATATCCCATGCGGGCGCTGTCTAAAAATTCCACTTCCCTTACCACCGCCTTGCGGTTAAAGGGACGCAGGGTGGAAAAATTGAGGTGCGTATTGCTTTGCTGTTTAATTTCAAGCCGGTCAACAAAATGGATATCTTTTGAACCCTGCGAAGTGTAGGTGGATTGCGCCATTACAAAAACAGGGCAAACAAAAACTATCAGTTTGAAGAAGCTTTTAATAATTTGCATGAAATATGAAAGATTAACAGGTTAGTAAAACTCAGTATATGCAAAAATACCTTTTTAAAAACATTCAGGTGGTAAATGAGGGAAAAATTAAAACACTGGATGTTTTAACTGCGGGCGGAAGGATAGAACGGGTGGACAATAATATTGGCAACGCATCAAATGCCATTGAAATAAACGGCGAGGGAAAACATTTGTTCCCGGGCGTGATAGATGACCAGGTGCATTTCAGGGAGCCCGGTCTTACACATAAGGCCAGTATTTATACCGAAAGCAAGGCGGCTGTTGCGGGCGGCACCACCAGTTTTATGGAAATGCCCAATACCATACCCAATGCACTTACCGGGCAGCTGCTGGAAGATAAATACAATATTGGTGCAGCCACTTCGCTGGCCAACTACAGTTTTTTTATGGGAGTGAGCAATGATAATGCAGCGGAAGTGCTGCGCATGAACCAGCATAAAAAAGATGTATGCGGTGTAAAAATTTTTATGGGCAGCAGCACGGGCAATATGCTGGTGGATAACCACGCCACGCTCAACCGCATCTTCAGCGAAAGCGAGATGCTGATTGCCACGCATTGCGAGGATGAACGCATCGTTAAAGCCAATTACGAAAAACTGAAAAAGGAAAAAGGCGAACTGGAAGCAGCCGATCACCCCGTTATACGTGATGCAGCAGCCTGTTTTGAAAGTTCGCTTACTGCCATCCAGCTTGCCAATAAGTACAACAGCCGTTTGCACATACTGCATATCAGTACCGAAAAAGAACTGCAGCTGTTTGGCAATATGATGCCCCTGCAGGAAAAACGCATCACATCCGAAGTATGTGTGCACCACCTCCATTTTACGGCAGATGATTACGCAGCACAGGGCTATAAAATAAAATGCAATCCCGCCATTAAAGCGCCCAATAATAAAGCGGCATTGTGGGAGGCATTGCTCGATGACCGGCTGGATGTGATCGCTACCGACCATGCCCCGCATTTAATGAGCGAAAAGGAAGGAACTTACGAACATGCACACTCAGGACTGCCGCTTGTACAACATTCCTTACAGCTGATGCTGCACTATCACAGCCTGGGAAAGATAAGCCTGGAAAAAATTGCGCAGAAGATGAGCCATGCCGTGGCAGATTGTTTTGAAATAGCGGAGCGGGGTTATATCAGGGAAGGTTATTTTGCCGACCTGGTGGTGGTGGATATGAATAAACCCTACACAGTGTCGAAAGAAAATATTTTATACAAATGCGGGTGGAGTCCCTTGGAGAATTTTACCTTTCCTGCATCTATAGAAAAAACAATGGTGAGCGGCAGCCTGGTGTTCGATAATGGCAAATGGGATGAAACGGTAAAAGGCAAACGCTTACAATTTAACAGGAGTTAACGAATCAATTAAAACATGCAGGCAGATAAAACCACGCTTACCGACCTGTCTATCTTCAATGCGGATGAAGATCAGTCTGTTTTCAAGCATCTCAATTTTACAAGAACCGTGGGCGGCAAAGACTGGCTCCGTCATTTTTTAAGCACACCGCATGAGAGTATTGCTGCAATAAAAAACACCCAGCGTATTATTAAAAAAATAGGCAGTGTGCAGGAGCAATGGGAAAAAAATATTATCACCAACGGTACCGTGATGGTACTGGAACGTTTTTATGAAACACCGGTGGATGAGATACCCTCTTCGCCCGGTTTTTTGGGCAGTATTACTTACCGGTTATTCAGCAGTGCCGATTTTTCGCTGGTACGATACTCTGTAAAACATTTTGTTGATTTCTTACAGGGCATGCAGCAAATTGTGGAACTGCTGCAGGATGAGCAGAATCCCCCGCAACTGAAATTACTGCTTGACAGAACCTTGCTGCGGTTGAACAAAGCCGGCCTGCCCCAGCTGATGGAAGGGGTAAACACCAAAGACCTGCCGAAGGAAAAAATGCTGGCGCTGGGGCATTTCTTCAAACGCCGTTTTAAGGACGAAACTTTTGAATTAATAGAAATTTACAGCAAGCTGGATGCTTATTACAGCATGGCCGTGGCCTGTAAAAAACACAATTTTGTTTTTCCCGAATTTGTGGAAAGCGAAATACCGGTTATTACCGCAAGACAGTTGTATCACCCGCTGCTGTACACCCCGGTGGCTTACGATGTTGATTTGAACCGGGAGCAGAACTTTTTATTTCTCACCGGTGCCAACATGGCAGGCAAAAGCACATTCATAAAAGCGGTGGGAGTATCTGTGTTCCTGGCACATTCCGGTATGGGCGTGCCGGCGCAGCAAATGCAGCTCACATTGTTTAATGGTTTGCTCAGCAATATCAACGTGGTGGATAATATTATACAGGGCGAAAGTTATTTTTTTAACGAAGTGCAGCGCATTAAAAAAACCATTGAAAAGATCAATGATGGAAAAAAATGGCTGATACTGATTGACGAACTGTTTAAAGGCACCAATGTGCAGGATGCCATGAAGTGCAGCAGCACCGTGATAGAAGGCCTGCGCAAGATGCACAACTCGCTCTTTATTCTCTCCACGCATTTATATGAAATTGGAGAAGCATTAAAAGTATATCCCAATATACAGTTCAGGTATTTTGAAACCAGCGTGGTGAACGACCAGCTGCAGTTCAGCTACCAGCTGAAGGAAGGCATCAGTAACGACCGGCTGGGTTACCTCATATTGAAAAGGGAAGGCGTGGTGGATATGCTGGAGAAATTGTAACGCATTTATATACCCAGCACTTCTTTCAGCTTTGCATAGCCTGTTTTGCTTACGGGTAATTTTTTTCCGTTGGATAAAACTGCCAGCCAGGTTTCTTTTTCATAGGGATCCAGCCTGGTGATGAGCTGTACATTCACGATATAAGAACGGTGTATGCGAATGAAGCTTTCGGTATCCAGTGCCTTCTCAAAAAAAGCCATGGTCTTGTTTTTTAAATAACTGCCATCGGCGGTATGCAGTTTTACATAATCATCGGCCGCTTCCAGGTACTGCAGTTGTGCAACTGGAATGATCTTTATTTTGCCATTTTCCTTTACCACCACCCGGTTATGCGCCGCATGTGTGTCGCTCACACTTTCCAAAAGTTGTTTGGTGCTGGCAGCACTTTTTTCCTTGCCTTCCTGCCATTTGAGCAAGGCTTTATCGAAGCGGTCTTTGCTAAATGGTTTTAATAAATAATCCACCGCATGTGCTTCAAAGGCTTTGATGGCATATTCTTCAAAAGCCGTGGTAAAAATTACCGCAGGCGGGTTATCTACCAGTTCCAGCATTTCAAAGCCATTGATTTTTGGCATCTGTATATCTAAAAAAACAAGGTCGGGCTGGTGCTGCATAATGGCTTTCACCCCTTCAAAACCATCGCTGCATTCCTGCACAATGCTGATCTGCGGGTGGGCGGCCAGGTATTCTTTTATCACCATTCTTGCCAGTGGTTCATCGTCTATAATTAATGCGTTCATCATGGTTGTGGTATTGTGATAGTGGTGATGAATGTGTTTGCTGCGGCCGTGGTTTTTAAAAGATCATTCCTTCCAAATAATAAAAACAAACGGCGTTGCACCGATGCCAGTCCGAATCCTGTTCCCTTCACCGGCAATGCGGTTTCGGCATCATAAGGATTTTGCACGCTAAGCTGCAGTGCGTTGTTTTGCTGTGAAGCTTTTATGGCAATGCATACTTCACCGGTGGTATCATACAGGCCAAATTTGATGGCATTTTCCACCACGGGCTGCAGCAGCAATGCAGGCAGCCTGCATTGTGCAGCGGCTTCATCTGCTTCAACAGCGGTAAGCAGGCGGTGACCGAAACGTACTTTTTCAATATCGAGGTACAGTTGCAGGTACTGCATCTCTTCCTGCAGGCTGTGCCACTGGTGTTCTTCTTTTTTTAGAGTGCCGCGTAAAAAATCCGACAATTGCTGGATCATATGTCTTGCTTTTTCGGGCTGGCTGCCAATAAGCGCATTTACCGAGTTAAGGCTGTTGAATAAAAAATGCGGCTGCAGCTGCTGTCTTAATTTAAACAGCTCTGCATCTTTGGCCAGCTTTTCAATTTCTTTTTGCCTGCTGTCGCCTTCCATTTGCTGCCGCTGTGTAAACCATAGTAAACTGATGGCCGATACACAGCCGGTGACTAAAAATCCAAATCCGAAACGAATAACAGTAGATTGTTTTAAGAAGGTTAAATACGAGGCATCACCTTTAAAAATAAGATAGAGCATACCCCGCACTGCAGCCACCCATAAAAGACTGAGCACTGCACTCACCGTAAAAATGTACCAGTATTTTTCGCGGCGCGGCAAATAGTAACGCATATTATTCAGCACCAGCAGGCAGCTGCCGCCAAGCAAAATGGTTGACACCGCACTGTCTGTTACAATATCGGCCTGCTTAAAACCAAAGCCCGATAAAATACTCCACTGAATAAAAAACCACAGCAGCCACCAGGCGGCAAATGCAATACGGCTTGCGGCAGATGATAACAATGGTTTTGCCAAGACTTAATTCAGTTTTACGGTTTCTTCAATACAGGCTTCAAATAAATGGCGTGCCCTCAGTTTGGTATTTTTAATAAATCTCTCCCCATCGGGTTCTTCTTTTATCACCGAATACATTTCGGCACCATCCACTAAGTTATTCAACTTATGTATTTCCGGAACATCAATGAATTTCCAGCATACCGGCTTCTTGTACTGGTTGAGGAAATTATCTTCTTCCTGTTCGCCCAGTTTACGGGCTTTGTGAAAAGCGTGCAGGTCATCTTCGGCGTAAATCAGCCGCAGCTGTTCATCAAACTGCGGGGTATGTGCGCCTTTGTCGCACACGATCTGGTAAATAATTTTTGCAAGGTACCAGTTCATACAAATTGGTTTTGGTTATAGCAGTTGGTTTAATAGCTTTTTATTTCCACGCCGGCCAGCACGGCGCTGCCCTGTAACAGCAATACTTTGCCGGGGTCTTCCTGTACGGCGCCGCGGCGCTCATCTTCCACACCGTGCAGTATGCCGCTGATATTATTGCGTACCGACCAGTTGGAGGGAACATAAAGTGTAATGCCGCCCAGTATCTCATGCAGCTGCAGCACGGCAGTGCCCTGTATATCGGCTTTTGTAAAATCTATTTCCGCGCCGCCCAGCACACAGGAAATACGCCCGCCCTTGAATGTTTTTGAAATAACGGTACGCTGTACACCGCTGAGCACACAGTTGATATTGATCAGGTCGTCACTTAATGGATCGGCGCCTGCAGTGGCTTTTTCATATTCTTCGCCGGAGTACCAGTTTTGCCTTTGCCCCCATTTGCGTTCCCATTTTTGCTGCCTGTAATCACCCCAAAAACGGTTGCGTTTTTTGGGCCGCAGTATGATGATGAGTCCCAGCGCCACCAGTACAATGGGAACTACGTAGGGTTTCAGGCTCAGGTCCAGCACCATTTCATCCCATAAAAAAACAGCACCCACCGCGGTGATGATGATCCATGATGCATTGCTGAAATTATGTTTAAAGCCCGAGTACAAACCAATTACCACCACCAGCATGGGCCATGTAAGCAGCCAGTGCGGAAGGATAACACCCAGTTTATCGGCAAACAGCACCAGGCCAATGCCCACCAGTATTACACCAGAAGCAATGCGGTTGCGAACATGTCTTTGTGCGTATTGTTCATTATCGTTGTCCATACTATTTTTTTTATTAATGACACAAAACTAAATTGGGTATGGCAGCCCGGGAACTGCATTTAGGCTGTAAGGGGTAAAAAGCCGGTAAACACGGCAAAAACAGCGGTGAAATTTCCGGGGCACCGGCACTGGTTTTAATCTTTTTTTAATCAGGTTTTAATCCCGCTGTTACAAAGCTGCTGCAACTTGTACCAAAAATTGCCGATGTACAAACAATTACAAAATATACTGGTGGCTACAGATTTTTCTGAACTGTGCGATAATGCAGTGCAGGTGGCGGTTAAGCTTTGCAAGCAAAACGGCGCCGTGCTTCACCTGCTGCATGTGGTGGAAAGCAGGTACCCGGTTCCTGGTATTGATAACAGCATTTCATTGCATGCGCTTGCCAGTGAAATTCATCATGAGGCCAGGGAAAAACTCTGTCATGTTTATGAAACAGTTTTACGAACAGCAAACATACCTGTACAACTGCATATGCCGCAGGGTATACCTTATGATGAAATATGCAGGGCTGCCGAAGAAATGCCCATAGACCTGTTGGTGCTGGGCACGCACGGGGCATCCGGTTTCAGGGAATTTTTTATGGGCACCACGGCTTACAGTGTTATAAAAAATACAATCAAACCTGTGCTTACCATTCCGCCGCATTTTAAAAAACAGGAATTTGAGAAGATACTTTTTCCGGTAAGAACCGTACCTGGGGTAAAAGAGAAATTTGAGTATATCAAACCTATTTTGAAACATACCCGTGGGGCGGCCATCCACATTGCTGCCATTACCGAAAAGGGTACTGAAGCAGGTTTACTGGAACATAAAGATGCGCTGCATGAAATACTTCTTTACCTGAAACAGCAGGGTATTGTATATACACACGAAATGTACAGCTGCACCAATGTGGCGTCAAAAGTGCTTGAAGTTGCAGTTGCAGAACATTGCGACCTGGTGGCCATCAATGCCACACTGGATTATAAATGGACGCAGTATTTTATTGGCCCCTTCACCCAGCAGGTGGTGAACCATGCCCGTATTCCTGTGCTCAGTTACCGGATGTCGGTTGAACTGAACGCAGAGCTGAAGCGGCAGGCAGGAAAGCAGGTTGCGGAGCAGGTCACATCCGGACTATAACCAAAAATAAAAAGCAGCCCTGAGGCTGCTTAATAGTAAAAACCCAAACGGATTACCGCTTTAAATCCAACCATTATAACCCGGTTCAAAAAAGCGTTATACGAAAAAATGGTTGTTTTGCCACAACCAGAAAGCACTGCAGGTGTAAAGTAGTTTGGCAGAATTAAAACCTGATTAAAATAATATTAAAGATTCCCATGGGAAACAGGCATGATGAAATAAATACATACAGCTATATACTCGCATGCAGTGCATTGGTAATTCTTTCTTACCTGTATAACCTGCTGTCAGGCAAAACGGGCATACCTGCTGTGTTACTGCTGCTGGTTACAGGCATTATTAGCCGTGAATTGTTCATTCTTAGGGGAATTGATTTTATGGTCCCGCGCAAATTTGTGGAAATATTCGGTGTGCTGGGTTTGATCATGATCATACTGGAAGCAGGGCTTGACCTGGAAGCCGGCCGTAACAAACTGCCTGTTGTAAAAAATGCTTTTCTTTCGGCCCTTTTTATTTTTCTGCTTTCGGCATTTTCCTGTGCCCTGCTGCTTCATTTTTACCTTGATGAAAAATTTGCCAATTGCCTGGTGTATGCCATTCCGCTTTCGGTGGTAAGCAGCGCCATTGTTATACCCAGTATTGCACATCTTGGGCGGGGCAAAAAAGAATTCCTGGTATATGAAACATCGTTTTCTGATATTGTTGGCATCTTGCTTTTTAACTATATCATTGCAGGTGAAGTGCTGAAGCCGCAGAACATCGCATGGTTTTTTGGCTCTGTATTCGTATCAGTACTTCTTAGCCTGCTATTATCGTTTTTCATACTTTTGCTGCTGACCCGGGCTACAACAAAAGTTCGTTTTTTCCTCGTGTTTGCCACCCTGGTATTTTTGTATGCTGGTGGAAAGATGCTTCACCTTCCATCGTTGTTCATTATTCTTCTGTTCGGGCTTATTACGGCCAACTGGCGTTTGAATATTTTCAAGAAATTTTACAGGTGGATCAGCCTGCCCCAGGTAAATACAATCCGGCATATGATGCATGCCCTTACTGCAGAAAGCAGTTTCCTGGTGCGTACTTTTTTCTTTTTTGTTTTTGGTCTCACTATCGATCTGCGGTTGCTGCTTGATACTGAAGTATTGCTTGCAGGAAGTGCTTTGGTGCTGGTGCTGTTTGGAGTACGGTTTATTTACCTTCGTTTTTTCCTTAAGGCACATATAATGCCTGCATTATTTTATATGCCCAGGGGGCTGATTACGGTACTGTTGTTTTACAGTATTCCGGAGGCATTTAAGTTAACTGCTTTTAATGAAGGTATATTGTTTTTTGTAATTTTAGTAACAGGTATTATTATGATGGCAGGTTCAGTGGCGTTCAGGAAGCAGGGCGCTGAGGTCATTAACGATGAAATGCCGCTCACTCAAAAACAGTTGTAGGATGGAAGAGATAAAAGTATTGCTGGTTGAAGATGAAAAAAAAATTGCCGACAGTATTGCAAAAGGACTGCGTGAACAGGATTATTATGTTGAAACCGCCTACGACGGAAAAATAGGCTTGCGCCTGTTTGAAAACAACCGTTTCAATATCGTAATCACCGATATTAATTTGCCCGGCATGAATGGCTATGACCTTTGCCGTACAATACGCAGCAGGAACAGCCATGTGCCCATTATTATGCTTACAGCATTTACGGCCACCGATGATAAAATTGAAGGCTTTGATGCCGGTGCGGATGATTACATAGTAAAACCATTTGAATTTAAAGAACTGGTGGTGCGAACCAGGGCCCTGCTGAAACGTACGCTGAACCAGCAAATGCCTGCGGGTAACATACTGCGGGTGGCCGACCTGGAGCTGAACGTGGACAGCAAGGAAGTAACCCGTAATGGCAAAGCCATCAGCCTTACGGCAAAGGAATTTCAGCTGCTGGAATATTTTATGCGCAACCGTAACCGGGTGCTGTCACGCGGAGATATTGCCGAAAAAGTGTGGGAGCTTGATTTTGACACCAAAACGAACGTAATAGATGTATATGTGAATTTCCTGCGTAAAAAAGTAGACAAGGATCACAGCGAAAAACTCATTCACACGCAGGTGGGTATGGGCTACATCATGAAAGAACTGCAGTGAGTATTAAATACAAAATAGCGTTATTGTTTGCATTGCTGTCAAGCATCATTCTTTCTGTGGCAGGCCTGTCAATATATTTTTTCAGCCAGAAGGAAAGGGAAAGTCTTTTCCGTACAAGGCTGCACAACAGGTCGGTAAGCACCGCTAAGATCGCATCCGAAGTAAGAGGTGCCGATTATTCTCTTATCAGCATCCTCGATACCGCCTCTGTGTCCTCGCTCTACGATAAAAGCATTGCTGTTTTTTCCCTGCAAAACAAACCGCTGTACCAGTTCACAACAGCACCGGGCCAGGAAATAAAACTTTCCCCAGATATTGTATCCCGGCTACAGGTAAATAAAGATTATTTTTTTCATTACGGGGACCGGGAAGCGGTGGCCTTTCATTATGAAAATAGTGGTAACGGGTTTATTGTGGCTGTGGCTGCGGAGGATATTGATGGTAATACTTACCTGCAGGAACTGAAACAACTGTTGCTGTGGGTGGTGCTGGCCGGTATCAGCATTTCTTTTTTTGCAGGCCTGTTGTTTGCCCAAACATTGATAAGACCCATTACAAGAATAATGGCAGAAGTAAATCTCATCAGCTCCAACAATCTTTCGCAACGTATTGAAAAAGGACAGGCCAATGATGAGCTCTACAAACTGAGCCAGACGTTCAATAACCTGCTCGACCGTCTCCAGGAATCATTCATCATCCAGCGGCGTTTTATTTCCAATGCCTCTCATGAGCTGTCAACACCCCTGACAGCCGTATCCAGCCAGCTGGAAGTGGCGCTTCAAAAAGACCGGGATGCAAACGAATACAAAGAAGTGCTGCTGAGTATGCAGGAAGATATCAAAGGCCTGCAGCAGCTTACCAAAACATTACTCGATATTGCAAAAACGGGCAGCGAGGGCAGTATTGACCTGAGTGATGTGCGCATTGATGAGATACTGCTGAAAGTGGCGGCAGACGTGCAAAAGCTGAACGCCTTATATCGTATCAACGTTCATTTTGAAGTACTGCCCGATGATGAAAGCCTGCTTACAGTGTTTGGCAATACCAACCTGCTTTATATAGCTTTCAAAAATATTGTTGAAAACGGTTGTAAATATTCTGACGATCATACCGCATTGGTGAAAACCTCTTTCAATAAAAAAGCATTTGCATAACCGTAAGCAGTAAGGGCGATATCATTGCTGAATCGGATATTGAAAATATTTTCCAGCCTTTCTTCCGTACCAATGCTGTATTGCAAAAACATGGCTTCGGGCTGGGACTCACTTTAACCCGGCGTATCCTTTCGCTGCACAAAGGAAAAATAACCGTAACCAGTAACCCTGCTGAGGGCACTGTTTTTACTATTGAACTCCAAAACAAAATTCCCGGGTCTTAGCTTTTAATGGCTTTTTAATACCTGTTTAACCGCTATTTTATAACAGCGGGTTATTCTTGCTCTATAAAGCTCATGCAAAAACTGTTTAATAAAATACTGGTGCCTGTTGATTTCAGCGCCCGATCCAAAAGGGCAGTTGAAAAAGCCGTGCTGCTTGCCGCCGAGTACCGCTGCAGTATTACACTGCTGCACGTGGTAAGCATACATAAATGGCACAAACGTTTAGAGAATTCAGGCAGGGCCAAAATATTTATTGACAGCTGGAAGGAAACAGCATACAGGTTGCGGAACATTGCCACTGCGGCCTGCAGCAATGCCGGGCTGCCGTTAGTGGATATCAATACTGTTGTGCTGAAGGGAAACTGGCATGATAACATCGTGTGGTATATTAATTCCCACCAGATGGACCTGGTACTGGTGGCACAGCACAACCTGCTGTCAGCATTAAGAGGTACAAATTTGAATACTGACGCCATCGCCTCAGTAACCAATGTGCCCGTTATTACCATTCCGCCAGAAAAAAAGATCACAAGGCTTAAAACCATTGTGATTCCCGTTACAGATTTTTTGCCCGTGCGTAAGATCATGTACGGAATATACATGGCAGCAGCAAGCGATGCAACACTGCAGCTTTTGCAGGTAAAGAATGATACTGCAGATGATAAGAGTGAACATTATTTATACAAGGCGTACAGGCTGATACAGGATAATTGTGCAGTGCATGCCGATATACAGGCGGCCAGCGGGCACAATGCTGCAGCAGCTATCCAGTCGTACATGCAGCAGCAGGCAGCCGACCTGGTTATTGTAAACCCCGGTGTGCAAACCAAAATGCCGGGTTTGTTTTCGCGGTTGCTGGGCAAGCTGATGCAGCAGCAGGCGGTTTCACCTGTAATGACACTGTCACCATTATAAAAGAAAAAAAATGAAACAGGTTATATTGTTTTTTTTAATGACGGTCTTTTCATTGAGTGGTCATGCTCAAAATGTAAAGGATGCAACAGAACAGTTGTACTACCAGCATTACAACAGTGCTAAGCAAATATTGCAGCTTGCCATTCAAAAAGATTCGGGCAATGCCGATGCGTGGTACTGGCTGGGAAGGGTGTTACTGAAACAAAAAAATACTGTCGAGGCATCCGCTGTTATGTCAAAAGCAACCAGCCTTTGCACCACCGGTGTTATTGGAAAAAAAGAGGCCCCCCTTGTAAATACCGGCTATGCACATGTGTTACTGGAACTCGGCCGTAAAGAAGAAGCAAATAAGCTTATTGAGGCAGCACTTGATGAAACCAATTACAAGGACGCAACTGTTTTGCTGGCTGCCGCACAGGCAAATATTGAAACTGAAAAAGGAGATGCCGCCTTTGCATTGCAACTGCTGGAAAAAGCTGGAAAAAGAGACCGGCATAATGCTGCTGTTTACCTCGCCATGGGCGAAGCATACCGCAAAATGGCAGACGGCGGTAACGCTGTGCTCAGCTACGAAAAGGCAAGAAAGGAAGATGCTGCATTGGCAGAAACATGGTACAGGGAAGGACTGATATATAAAACGCAGCAAAATGAAGACGTGTTGCTCGACAGGTTTACAAAAGCATATGAAACCGATTCGTCCTATGCGCCGGCTTTATACCAGTTGTATGCCTGGTATTTTTTTAAGGATGTGAACAAGGCCGCTGCTTTTTTGGATGCGTATATACGACATGCAGAGCCCGATCCCTCACAATTGTATATGAAGGCAGACCTTGCATTTGTGTCACAGCAATTTCCGGCAGCAATTGGATGGGCCCAAAAAATTATCAGTACCGCTGGCGATTCCATTCAGCCAAGAATATATAAACTGGCAGCTTATAGTTACGCTGCTGTTAAAGACTCGGCCACTGCGTTTCAAAACATGGAAACTTATTTTGCCAGGCAGGATACAGCCGGGCTGGTGGCAAAAGACTATGCACTGATGGCAAAACTGCTGCAAAGCCGGAAGGAGGATTCGCTGGCTACCGGATGGTATGCAAAAGCAGTTGCTGCTGCCAAAGATGATGACGATAAACTCAGTTTTATGATGCAGCTGGCAGATATTGAAAAAGCGCTGAATCACCATAGTGAAGAAGCTGCATGGCGTGGCGGTATTTACAAAACAAAAAGCAATCCCACCAATCTCGATATTTATAAATGGGGCATTGCCTTATATGCAGCACAGGATTATAAAGGTGCCGACAGTGTGTTTGCCATTTATGAAACAAAATATCCCGACCAGTTATATGGCTATTTGTGGCGTGCAAAAAGCAATGCGCTTATTGATACAGCGATGACGGGCGGGCTGGCCATACCGCATTATAAAAAACTGGTTGAAGTGGCCATGAAAGACAGTGTGAAGAACAGGTCCTTGCTGCTGAATGCGTATGCCTACCTGGGAACCTATGAAGCCAATATCAAAAAAGATTACCCGGCATCACTTGAATATTTTACAAGGATGCTATGGATTGACCCGGCCAATGAAGATGCCATAAAGTTTACAGCCACACTGAAAAAATGGATCAGCGCAAACAATTAGCACAAGGTGAATATATGAGGGTTCTTTAGTTTTAATGTAAGGGTGCTGCGGCACCCTTTTTTTTGCAGCAACATTCAAAAATATTTGCAGCATACACCAGCATATTTTTCTTAATTTCATTCATCCTTAATTTTCCTTGTATGCTAGTGAAAACATTTGGCAGCGCTGTATATGGCGTGGAAGCCATCACCGTAACCGTAGAAGTAAACGTTAACAACCAGGGCCAGCATTACTATATTGTGGGATTGCCGGATAATGCTGTAAAGGAAAGCCTGCAGCGTGTGGAGAGCGCCATTAAAAGCAACCAGTTTTTTATGCCACGCACCAAGCTGGTGGTAAACCTGGCCCCGGCGGATATACGCAAAACCGGTACCGCATTTGACCTGCCCATTGCCATTGGTATTTTGGGCGCAACGGAACAAATCATCAGTACAGAAAAACTGGCAAACTATGTGATCATGGGTGAATTGAGCCTCGATGGTGCCATACGTCCCATCAAAGGCGCATTGCCCATTGCCGTGCAGGCAAGAAAAGAACAGTACAAGGGATTGATCGTTCCCAAACAAAATGCAAGGGAAGCCGCCATTGTAAACAACCTGGATCTGTATGGTGTAAGCCATATCAGTGAAGTGATCGGTTTTTTTGAAAATGAAGAAAGCCTGCAGCCGGTAGTGGTAAATACAAGAGAAGAATTTGCCAGTGCGCAAAGTGATTTTGAAATTGATTTCTGCGATGTAAAGGGACAGGAAAATATCAAGCGGGCGCTTGAAATTGCAGCAGCGGGCGGGCATAATGCCATTCTTATTGGTCCGCCCGGTGCCGGCAAAACCATGCTGGCAAAACGCCTGCCCACCATTTTACCACCGCTTACTTTATTGGAAGCGCTGGAAACAACCAAGATACATTCTGTTGCAGGCAAGCTGCCCGAAAACGCAACACTCATTTCCAAACGGCCTTACCGTTCGCCGCACCACACCATCAGTGATGTGGCATTGGTGGGTGGTGGCGGTAACCCGCAGCCCGGCGAAATTTCGCTGGCACATAATGGGGTGTTGTTTTTGGATGAACTGCCCGAATTCAAACGTACCGTGCTGGAAGTGATGCGCCAGCCCATGGAAGAAAGAAAGGTCACCATTTCACGTGCAAAAGTGGCGCTGGATTTCCCTGCATCTTTTATGCTTATTGCTTCCATGAATCCATGCCCCTGCGGTTTCTTCAATCATCCCGAAAAAGAATGCACCTGTCCGCCGGGTGCCGTACAAAAATACCTGAACAAGATCAGTGGCCCGCTGCTGGACCGCATTGACCTGCACGTGGAAGTAACACCTGTTGCCTTTACTGAATTATCATCTGCCAAACAATACGAAAAAAGTGCGGCCATACGGGAGCGTGTGATCAATGCCAGGATATTGCAGGAAGAAAGATATAAAGACACACCCGGTGTTTATGCCAATGCGCAAATGAGCAGTAAACAACTGAAGGAGATCTGTGTGATCAGCACCGTTGGTCAAAACCTTTTAAAGGCCGCCATGGAAAAACTGAACCTGAGCGCAAGGGCCTACGACCGGATATTAAAAGTTTCCAGGACCATTGCCGATCTTGCAGGAACTGCGGAGATCAAACCCGAGCACCTGGCAGAAGCGATACAATACAGGAGTTTGGACAGGGAAGGATGGGGCGGGTGATGCATAATGAGTAATCAATAAAGAGTAATCAATAATGGGTGAAGTTGAACTGTTACAGAACCAACTTATAGTGCATGCCGTGATATTTATTTACGGCGATGCGGCCAATGATGACGTTGCTCGTTTTGTGGCGGGGGATATTGCGCATTTCTGGAACGAACCCAATGGAAGGGTTTTCATGAAGGGTAAAGAATATGCGGTTCATTTTAATATGGAAGGCATCTGGGCCAAACAGCTGGAGCCGCAAATGGTTTTTGAAAACACCAACCCGCGCAATAATTATTTTCGCATTGAAGAATATGCCTCGGGCAATATTTCTTTTGTGGATGGGCTGAACAGCAATACCGGTTATTTTAAACTCGATAACCTGTTGCATAATTCCACCACCGCGGCACACGAGTTTGGTCACAGCATCGGGCTGGATCACCCGCAAGAACTGAATATACGCGGCAAAGGTGTGCCGGGCATCATGTATCCCAGGGGCACTATTACCGATGCGGAATTTTTATACGATCCCGATGCCGTGCCCTTTGGCCCGGGCGGCACCATGAATCCATATAAACGAAAAGTATTGCAGCAGGATATTGATAACCTCCGGCTGAACAAATTGCGTTTTGATGCAAATGGTTTCGCCGTTCTTGGTGGTTTTAGTTCCATCTGGCATCAAAAACATGAGCCGTAGCAAAAATCCGCTTATCTTCATCCATAAAATAATTGTACCGTTATGGCGGTTTTATCGATCGACAAATTATCTAAGAATTATGGCAGCATCAAAGCCCTGCAGCAGGTAAGTTTTGAAGTGCCGCCGCAAACTGTTTTTGGCATACTTGGTCCCAACGGAAGCGGAAAAACAACACTGCTGGGTATTGTAATGGAAGTACTCAATGCAAGTTCGGGTACTTATACCTGGCTGGGGCAGGAGAGCGCAGCCGAGGGCCGCAAGCGAATTGGCACTTTGCTGGAAACTCCCAATTTTTATCATTACCTCAGTGCCGAACGCAACCTGCGCATTGCAGCAAGAATAAAGGGCCGGGGCGAGGAGGATATTGATAAAGTACTGGAGATGGTGAACCTGCACCAGCGTAAAACATCTAAGTTCAGTACGTATTCGCTGGGTATGAAACAACGGCTGGCCATTGCTTCGGCATTGCTGGGCGACCCGGAGATACTGGTGTTTGATGAACCCACCAACGGGCTCGATCCTGCAGGTATTGCAGAAATACGTGAGCTGATAAAAGAACTGAACCGCAGGGGCAAAACCATCATCATGGCCAGTCATATACTGGATGAAGTGGAAAAGGTTTGCACCCATGTGGCCATTATACAAAAAGGTGTTTTAAAAACAGTGGGGTCAGTAAAAGAAGTGATGCATATGAGCGGGGACGATGCAACCATATTGGTGGAAATTGCTGCAGATGACAATGCCGCATTACTGGCTGCCATACAGCAGATGCATGGAGTGACACATGCGGCTGTTGTTGAAAATGTAATTGAACTTACCTGTGCCGAACATATCTCTGCAGTGCAAATAAACCGTTACTGTTTTGAAAAAGGTATTGTGCTGAACAAGCTGAATGTAAAAAGAAAATCACTCGAAACCAGGTTCCTCGAAATAACCGGCACCAGGAGCGAAAAATAATTATCCAATTTTTATTGCGTTACAATGACTGACTTATTGAAAATTGAATGGCTGAAACTAAAAAATTACACGGCATTTAAAGTGCTGGCCATATGTTTTGGCGTGGGTGTTGTTGCCACCAACTATGTGATATACGTAGTGAACAAAGAAGTGGTGCAGCAGGTGCCTGCTGGAGGGCTTGCCGCTTTTTCACCCTATAACTTTGACATGACCTGGCAAACCACCAGCTATGCCACAGGTTTTATCCTGATACTGCCTGCAATGCTGCTGGGTATTTTAATGACCAACGAATATGGTTACAAAACACACCGGCAAAATATTATTGATGGTTTGACACGGCAGCAATTCATTGCTGTAAAACTGGGCCTGGCATTCATTTTTGCAGCTGTTGCAACGGTGCTGGTATTTCTTACCGCACTGGTATTTGGATTATTCTCCGGAACAAGTTTTTCTTTTCATGGTGTTTCAAACGTTGGCTTCTTTTTTATGAAGGCGCTGACCTATAATCTTTTTGCACTGCTTATTTCGGTACTGGTTAAAAGAACCGGCTTTGCCATCGGGCTGCTGTTTATTTACCTGGGTGCAGAAAATATTGTATCACAGATATTGTGGGGACTGAGCATTAAGTTGAAGAATGACCAGAAACTCGACTTGGGTAACATGGGTGATTACCTGCCCATGAATGCAGCAGATGGATTACTCGAATTTCCGGATAATGCAGTGAAATCAATGAGCAAAATGATCATGCCTTCAGATATGACATGGCTGGTGGCTTCACTGGCGGTTTTTTACCTCCTGTTATTTTTCTGGTTCACCAGGAGAAAATTTATTAAGTCAGACCTTTAGTTTTTCACCAGGTCATCCAACGCCGCATCAATATTACTGAATGCAAAGCCGAAGCCCGCCGCTTCGGTTTTTTTACTGCTTACAGCGGCGCTCTTTAATATTTCAATGCTGCGGCCACCCAGCAGCAGTTTTAAAATAAAAGAAGGTATATGCAAGGGTATAAAAAAACGGCGCATTTTTTTTGCCAGCGTAAGGGTGAGGGTTTGATTGGTAACCGGTACAGGCGCCACTGCATTGTAAACACCCTGCATGTTTTCGTTTTTTAATGCAAATAAAAACAGCCGGCAAAGGTCCTGTACATGTATCCAGCTTACCACCTGTTTGCCATTGCCTAAAATAGCAGCCACACCCAGCTTAAGCGGTTGTATAAACTCTTTTAAAGCGCCGCCATTTTTGTCAAGCACAATGCCAATACGCAAAGTAACCCGCCGTTTGCCCAATGCCTGTACCGGCTGCAAGCTTTGTTCCCATAAATTGCAGGTACTGCCTAAAAAACTATCGTCTGCCGGCTCATCTTCTGTATGCAAACTGTCCGAAGCTTTGTACCAGCCAATGGCGCTGGCGCCAATAACGGTTTTTACTTTGTTGGGATACTGCTTTAAAATTTCTGCAACCAGTTCACCGCTTTTCACACGGCTGCTGATGATCTCCTCTTTGTAGGCGGCGGTCCATTTTTTATCCATAACCCCGGCACCGGCCAGGTGTATGATATGATCTGCCTGCTGCACTGCGCTGATGTCAATTTCCTTTTTGGCAACATCCCATTTTACAAACTGCAGGTTGCTGCCGGCCACGGGCAGGCGGTTGCCCCTGCTGAGTATGATCACCCGGTAACCGTTATCCAGCAACAGCTGTGTCAGCGCTTTTCCTACCAGGCCTGTACCGCCTGTAATTAAAACTGTTTCCATTCAAAATTAATTTCCTTTTAACGCATATGTAAAAACAAAAAGCGGCACATCTTGTTCAATAAGTAAGGGATGTATTGCCCTATTAATCGTATTTTTATAGCAAAGATCAATACCATGAAGCGGTTTGTGTTTTTTATTTTATTGCTTGCAGCTGTACCTCTTGCATCATTGGGCCAGAAAGTTACTTTTTCTGATTTTGAACAGGAAGATAACCGGGATATCAATTTTGAGATCATTGGAAAAATGAATGGCAGCATACTGGTGTATAAAAACGTGCGCAAATGGATGCATAAAATAAATGTGTTTGGCGATGACATGAAGATAAAGGAAACCGTGCGGCTGGATTTTATGCCCGACAAAACATTCAACGTGGATTTTGTGGTATACCCCGAATATTTCTGGATGATATACCAGTACCAGAAAAAGAATATCCTTCACTGCATGGCGGTTAAAATGGATGCCAACGCACAAAAGCTGGCCGATCCCATCGAGATAGACACCACGCAGATTCCTTTTTTGGCAGACAATAAAATTTACACCACCATCCACAGCGAAGACCGGCAGCGCATCATGGTGTTTAAAATGCCCAAAAAAAATGATAAATACACGCTGGTGACCATGCTTTTTAACAGCGACATGAAATTGCAGCGGGAGAAAAGCCGGCAGGAACTGGATTTTGACGACCGGCAGGATAACTACAGCAATTTTTCAATCGATAATGAAGGCACACTGGTATTTACCAAAGACTCACGGAGCGGTATGCGTGATAATAGTAATTCGGCTTCACTGTTTATAAAAGATCCACAGCGGGATACTTTTGCCACACACAGTATCGACCTGGACAAACGCTATATTGATGAGGTAAAACTGAAGGTGGATAATCTCAACAAACGGTATATCATCAATTCGTTCTACTATAAAAAAAGCAGGGGAAGTATTGAAGGGATGTTCACCTGTATATGGAGCAAGCAGGCCGACAGTGTGGCCGCACAAAGCTTTACCGTTTTCAGCGATTCATTAAGGGATGTGGCCAAAACAAACGGGCAGCTTCGCTTTGCAATGGACGATTATTTTATAAGGCAGGTATTTGCAAAAAAAGATGGTGGCTTTTTACTAACAGCCGAAGATTACTCATACCAGCGCACAGGCCCCAACAACAGCTGGAACCGCTGGGATTATCTCAATAATTATTATTACAGTCCTTACGGATCCTCTTACTACTATTACAATCCCTACACCGGTTATTACCGCCCTTACAGCAGTTTTGGCAACCAGAGCACCCGCTATTTTTACGACAATATTTTAATACTCAGTTACGATAAGAATGGCAGCCTGCAATGGAGCCGGGTGATCAACAAAGAACAGTTTGAAGATGACAATGACAATTTCCTCTCTTTTTCCACCTTTAACAGCGGCGGCGAAATACATTTTCTTTTTAACGAAGACAAGAACCGCAACCAGATCATTGCCAACCACAGCATCACCGGCAATGGCACCGTTACCCGTAATGCCACTTTAAAAAGCCAGGAACGTGGCTACCAGTTTATGCCCAAACTGAGCAAGCAGGTAGGCGCCAGCCAGCTCATCATTCCCTGCGAGTACAGGGGCTATATCTGTTTTGCCCGCATTGACCTGTAAGCGCAGATAAAAAACTTTTGATACTTGCAATAATTGACCAACTTTGCGGGGGCATCCCCAATTATTAATTTTATAATTTCTCATTTACTGTGACGGGCACATTTAAAGCCAACAATCCTTACAACACTTTTTTGCTGCTGGTGTATGGCTTTTTATTAAAGCTGCCCATGTTTTTGCATCCTAAAGTGCCGCAGCCGCAGCTGATAGACGGGTTTTTATACAAGGCTTTACTAAAATGGGTGCAGCCTTTTGGTACTGCATTTCCTTCGGTATATCCCATTGCCGCTTTTATACTGCTGTACACACAGGCCGTTTCATTCAATAAAATGATGAACGAATTGCGGCTGATGCAAAAACCCAATTACCTCACGGGTATGTGTTACCTGCTGGTAACATCTTTGTTTGCCGAGTGGAATGTGCTTTCATCGCCTTTGATCATAAATACCCTGCTCATTTGGGTTTGGGCACGTATGAGTGCCCTGCATAATGATGGCAACCCTAAAACCACCCTCTTCAATATCGGTATTGCCATTGGCCTCAGTACTTTCTTTTACTTTCCCTCCATTGCATTTGCTGTGCTGGTGGTGGTGGGGCTTGGCATCATCCGTCCTTTCAGGCTGGCCGAATGGCTCATTGCACTTTTTGGGGTTATTACGCCCTACTATTTTGTACTGGCCATAGCATTTCTTACCGGTAAACTGAAAGATTATCATTTTCCCGGTGTGGCGGTCACGTATCCCAGGTTCAATCAGACCCGCTGGGCCTACGCGGCCGTGATCATTGTACTGGTAACAGCCGTAATTGGTTTTTTCTATGTACAACAAAATTTCAGGAGGCAGCTCATACAGGCACGCAAAAGCTGGAGCCTGGTATTCCTGTACCTGCTGGTAGCGGTTTTTGTTCCTTTTATCAATGCCATTCACAGTTTTGAATACTGGATACTATGTGCCGTACCGCTCTCTGCTCTAATGGGTGCCGCCTTTTTATATCCCAATAAAAAATGGGGGCCACTGCTGCTGCACTGGGTAATGGTGGCGCTGGTTATAACAATGGGTTATTTCGTAAAGGCTAATTAAAAATGGCATTGTACATTTGCACATAATTATTTTGTAACCGGCGGCAGTAACACATGGCAGCATCGTTGTGTCACTCACTTCAGCGGCACGCAAAATGCATCAACCAACACTTTAATAAACTTTAATACATGAAATTTGGCGTAGTGGTTTTTCCCGGCAGTAATTGCGACAGGGACATGATGGAATCCCTGCAAAACGACCTGAAGCAGGAAGTAATATCTCTCTGGCATAAGGACAAAGACATCAGCATGTTCACCACCGATGATTGTATTGTACTGCCCGGCGGCTTCAGCTATGGCGATTACCTGCGCTGCGGTGCCATTGCACGTTTCAGCCCCATGATGCAAAGTGTGATTGCCTTTGCCAATAAAGGCGGTAAGGTGCTGGGCGTTTGCAACGGTTTCCAGATATTATGCGAAAGCGGGCTGCTGCCCGGTGTATTGCTGCGCAACGCACACCAGCAGTTTGTATGTAAAAATATTTTTATGAAGGAAGCGGCAGCTGCCGGTGGCGGGGCGCTTAAAATTCCGGGGGCACATGGCGAGGGGCGTTATTTCGCCAATGAAAAAACACTGGAAGAACTGGAAATGCACCGCCAGATCATTTACAGGTACTGCGATGAAAAGGGTAATATCACGCCGCAAAGCAATCCAAACGGTGCCATTCACAATATCGCCGGCATCTGCAATAAAGAACGAAATGTATTTGGCATGATGCCACACCCCGAAAGGGCCACCAGCCTGCAGCTGAGCAATACCGATGGTGTAAAGGTGTTTGAGCATTTGTTCGACCTGAACTGATGTTAAAAAATAGCAAAAGGCCAACTTTTAATGGATCATCGCAATCTTATTTGCATAATATGCGTATATAAACAGTAAAGGAATTCAAATGAAAAAAGGTTTTGTATCACTGGTATTGTTATTCGCCGTTATTGCAGCATCAGCCCAAAAAACAACCTGGAGCTTTAGTGCAAAAAAACTGGCAGGCAATAAATTTGAACTGCATTTAACAGCATCACCGCCCCCGGGCTGGCATATCTATTCTCAAACAACGCCCGACGGAGGTCCGCTGCCTACAGAGTTTACCTTTAATGCAAACCCGCTGGTAACTGTTGCGGGCAAGCCCAAGGAAAATGGCAAACTGGTACAGTACTACGATAAAAATTTTAAGGTAAACGTAAAGTACTTTGAGGGTAAAGTGGATTTTGTGCAGGTGATTACACTTAAAGGAAAAGCAAAAACAAATATTACAGGCAAAGTGGAAAGCATGATCTGCAACGACCGCACCTGTATGCCTCCCACAACAGAAAATTTCACCATAGCATTGCAATAAGAGGATAATGATAATTTTTGTTTCAAAATACCTGAAGCAACTGGCAGCAATGTCACTGTTGCTTTTTTTATCGCTGTTTGGCGCTGCACAAAATGCAGGGCAGGTTAAATGGCAGCTGTCATCTCAAAAGATAAACGATAAAGAATACAGCATTACCGCCAAAGCAACGCTGGCCGAAGGATGGCGTATTTACAGCAATACATCTGCGGTGGAAGGACTTGCAAAAGCGGCAATGGATTTTACCGACAGCAGTATTCAAAAAACAGCGCCGCTTGCAATTACCGGTGATGAAAAAACAGGTAACGATCCCCTGCTGCAGACCATCGCTTCTTCCATTGAAAAAGAAGTAAGCTTCACACAAAAAATAAAATTCGCCGGGGTGGTGCCGGGGCAGCTCAAATTATCACTGGTGTACAATTTTGCAAAAGGCGATATATTCCTTACCGAAGCAGGCGAAAAATTTGAAGTGAAACTGGAAGGCGGCGTGGAAGTGGATGCTAATGATAACCGCATCAGAATACCCACCATCGATTTGGCCAATCCTGCGGCGGCATGCGGCAGCACAACCGAAGAACAGGGCAAGGGTTTGCTGCAAATATTTTTTATTGGCTTTTTAGGCGGACTGATCGCATTGCTTACACCCTGCGTGTTTCCCATGATACCGCTCACCGTTTCCTTCTTTACAAAAAAAGCAAGCAGCCGTAAAAAAGGAATTGGCAATGCGTTACTATATGGCTTCTTTATATTTTTGATTTATGTGCTGCTGAGCCTGCCCTTTTATTTTTTGCCCAAAGGCAACGAAGAGATACTGAATAATATCAGCACCAATCCCTGGCTCAATATTGTATTTTTCACCATATTCATCGTTTTTGCTTTATCGTTCTTTGGGTTGTATGAAATCACACTGCCCTCATCTTTTGCCAACAGCACCGATTCCAAATCAAACACAGGCACCATACTCGGTGTGTTTTTTATGGCGCTCACACTGGCCATTGTTTCATTCTCCTGCACCGGCCCCATACTGGGCAGTTTGCTGGTGGGGGCACTTAATGGTGGTGCCATCAACCTTACTGCGGGGCTGGCCGGTTTTGGTTTGGCGCTGGCCTTACCATTTGCATTGTTTGCATTGTTTCCGCAGCTGCTTTCTTCACTGCCCAAAAGCGGTGGCTGGTTAAGCGAGGTAAAAGTGGTCTTGGGTTTTATTGAACTGGCCATGGCCATGAAATTTATCAGCAACGCCGACCTTACACAGCACTGGGGCGTGGTAAAGCGTGAAATTTTCATCGGCTTCTGGTTATTGTGCAGCCTTTGTGTAACACTGTATTTATTGAATGTGCCGCCGTTCAAAAGAAAATATCCCGTTAAGTTCAGCAAGGCCAAAGTATTTTTTGCATTGCTGTTTGCTGCCATCACCGTTTATCTTGTTCCGGGCGTAAGCAATACAAAATACGCAAGGCTTTCACTTATCAGCGGTTTCCCGCCACCTTATTGTTACAGCGTGTACCAGCAACCTTACTATTGTGATGAACCTATAAAAGATTATAACGAAGCCCTGAAACTGGCCAAAGAAAAAAACAAACCCATCATGATAGACTTTACGGGTTACAATTGTGTGAACTGCCGTAAGATGGAAGAAAATGTTTGGCCAGATGAAAAGGTGAAGCAACTAATGGACCAGTACATCCTTGTGTCGCTGTACGTGGATGACCGGAAAAAACTGCCTGCTTATAAACAGTTTACCTATACCACGGCCGATGGCAATAAAAAAGACATTATTACTGTAGGTGATAAATGGGCCACTTTTGAAGTGGAAAATTTCAAACACACTTCACAACCTTTTTATGTGCTGCTGTCGCCCGATGAAAAGCTGTTAAACAATCCTTCGCCCTACGAACCCAGCCCCGCCAAATATGCAAAATGGCTGCAATGCGGGCTCGATGCTTTCAATAAAAAATAACGTTCAATAAAAAACCCTTCGCAAGCGAAGGGTTTTGTTTATACCGGGGAGTTATAAATTACAATGCAATTTGTTTTTCCAGCATCAGCTTGCGCAGGTTGATCAAACCATAACGCATACGGCCCAAAGCGGTATTGATGCTGCATTTTGTAAGGTCTGCAATTTCTTTAAAGCTTAAATCTGCATAGTGACGCAGGATGATCACTTCACGCTGGTCTTCCGGCAGCATATCCACCATTTTGCGGATACGGTCGTGACTCTGGCCATCCATCATTTTCTGATCAGCACCTGCTTCACTGAAGTTCAGCACTTCAAAAATGTCGCGGTCATCACTTGTTTTGATGGTGGGGCTGCGTTTTACTTTCCTGAAATGGTCCACACACATATTGTGTGCAATACGCATGGCCCAGGGTAAAAATTTTCCTTCATCAGTATAACGGCCACCTTTCAGTGTGTCGATGATACGGATGAATACATCCTGGAAAATGTCTTCAGCTAAATACTTGTCTTTTACGAGCAGGTAAATAGAAGTGTAAATTTTTTCTTTGTAACGGAGTACAATTGTTGCAAGGGCATCAGCATCGCCATCTACATACAGATGGATTAATTGCTGATCAGTCAGATTGTTAAGGCATTTCATAAACTTCTACAGTTTTAGATTGTTAGGACTTTAATTTCAGGAACCAAAAAAGGGGAAAAAATCGTAGAAGTCTTTTAGATAGGCTTTTATCGGCTTTTCACGTTTTTTGGATATTGGACTGTAAAAGTAATAGATGTTATGAAAATACCATGAGTAAAGTCGCTCGATTTTAAATGATTTTTTACTTCGTAAAACTACGAGTGATAATGCCGTAATTTTACAAGTGTTCTGTCAATTTAAGCGTTGCAAACTCACCTGTATAAAACTACAAATACTTTGTAATGATAGTAATACACCGGGCAGGTTTAAGACAATTTTCACATAATGAAAGCAGCAGTAATATTTAATTATTTTTGATCCATGGCAACAGCAAAAAAGCAGCAGGAAGCAGCACCGGTAACAGGTAATGATATATATATAAAAGGGGCCCGCGTTCATAACCTTAAAAATGTGGACGTAAAAATTCCCCGTAATAAGTTAATAGTTGTAACCGGGGTTTCGGGCTCAGGAAAATCGTCGCTTACCATTGATACCTTATTCGCCGAGGGCCAGCGCCGATATGCCGAAAGCTTAAGTGCATATGCCCGGCAATTCATGCAGCGCATGAATAAACCCGATGTGGATTATATAAAAGGATTGTGCCCGGCCATTGCCATAGAACAAAAAGTAATTACACGCACGCCCCGCAGTACTGTGGGCAGCATGACGGAAATATATGATTACCTGCGCCTGCTTTTTGCACGCATAGGAAAAACCATTTCGCCGGTTAGCGGTAAAGAAGTGAAGAAAGATGATGTGAATGATGTGGTGGAAGCTGTGGCGGGTTTGAATACCGGTGATAAGGTTTTATTGCTGGTGCCTTTTAAACAACAGAAGAACCGTAACGTAAAAGAAGAACTGAACATACTGCTGCAAAAGGGCTTTTCACGTTTGTATGTCAATAAAGAAATTGCACGCATTGAAGACCTGCTGGAACAGCAAACAATACAACTTAAACCTGCAACTTCGTTTTTATTAATAGACCGTTTTATTGTAAAGGATTTTGATGAAGACGACAAACACCGTATTGCCGATTCGGTAAACACCGCATTTTATGAAGGTGAGGGAGAGCTGTTAATCGAAATAAACGGGGATAAGCAAAAACATTTCTCCAATAAGTTTGAAGCCGATGGAATTGTATTTGAAGAACCGGTGCCCAATTTGTTCTCCTTCAACAACCCTTATGGAGCCTGCCCCACCTGCGAAGGCTTTTCGCAGATACTGGGTATTGATGCGGACCTTATCATTCCCGACAAGCAATTAAGTGTGTATGAAGGCGCGGTGGCGCCCTGGAAAGGAGAGAAACTGGGCTGGTGGAAAGAACAGTTTATCAAGGGTGCAAAAAAACTCGGCTTCCCCGTTCATAAAGCTATTATTGATTTAACACCAGAGCAGCTGGAAGATCTGTGGAATGGCGGTAATGGTGTATATGGCATTCATGATTTTTTTAAAGAAGTGGAAGCCAATTTATATAAAGTGCAGTACCGTGTTTTACTGAGCCGCTACCGTGGCCGCACATTATGCACCGATTGCAAAGGATACCGGCTTCGTAAGGAAGCATTGTATGTAAAAGTAAATGGCAAACATATTGGCCAGTTGTGCGAAATGCCGGTGAAAGACCTGCAGCAATGGTTTGATGTTTTAAAGCTCAGCGAATATGACAGGCAGGTGGCAAAAAGAATATTGCTCGAGATCCATCACCGCATTAAAACATTAATGGATGTGGGGCTGGGTTATCTTACACTCAACCGGCTGGCCAACAGTTTAAGCGGCGGCGAAAGCCAGCGTATACAACTAACAAGAAGCCTGGGCAGCAATCTTACCAATTCATTGTACATACTCGATGAACCTTCTATCGGTCTGCATTCGAGAGATACTGAAAGGCTGATACGTGTTTTAAAAGAATTGCGTGACCTGGGCAACACCGTGGTGGTGGTGGAACATGATGAGCTGATGATGCGGGAGGCGGATCATATCATTGATATGGGACCGCTTGCCAGTCATTTGGGAGGAGAAGTGGTGGCCGCAGGTAATTATGATGCTATCATTCAAAACAAAGAAAGCCTTACCGGCAAATATTTATCAGGTGTGCTCAAAATAGAGCCGCCCAAAAATACCCGTAAATGGAACCGCTCCATTAAAGTGGTGGGCGCAAGACAAAATAACCTGAAAAATATCACGGTTGAATTTCCGCTGAATACCTTGTGTGTTGTAAGCGGGGTGAGCGGCAGCGGCAAAACAACGCTGGTAAAACAGATACTTTATCCTGCATTAAAGAAACTAAAAGGAGAATTTATTGATAAGGCCGGCATGCATAAGGCCATTACCGGTGATGTGGACAGCATTACGCAAATTGAAATGGTGGACCAAAACCCCATTGGTAAATCATCCAGGAGTAACCCGGTAACTTATGTACAGGCCTATGATGAGATAAGGGATTTGTACAGCCGCCAGCCCATGAGCAAGATCAGGGGATTCCAGCCCAAACATTTTTCCTTTAATGTGGATGGCGGAAGATGCGATGCCTGCAAAGGCGAAGGTGAACAAATTGTAGAGATGCAATTTTTAGCCGATGTGCACCTGACCTGCGATGTATGCGGTGGTAAAAAATTCAAAGAGGAAGTGCTGGAAGTAAAGTTTAACGATAAAAGCATTTACGATGTACTGGAGATGAGCGTGGATGATGCCATTGATTTTTTCGCAGCAGAACCTGCGGTTGCAGCTAAAATAAAACCATTGAGTGATGTGGGACTTGGATATGTGAAGCTGGGCCAGTCGTCTGACACATTAAGTGGTGGCGAGGCGCAGCGTGTAAAGCTGGCCTCTTTCCTGGGTAAAGGAAGGGCGCAGGGCAGCATCCTGTTCATTTTTGATGAACCAACCACCGGGCTGCATTTTCATGATATAAAAAAACTGCTGGCTTCCTTTAACGCACTTATAGAGCAGGGGCATTCCATCATCGTAATAGAACATAATACAGATGTAATTGGCAGTGCCGACTGGATCATTGAGCTGGGGCCTGAGGCTGGAAATGACGGCGGGGATTTAGTGTATGCAGGGAACATTTCAGGTTTTTTAAAGCACAAACAGAGTCATACATCAAAATTTCTAAAAAGTAAATAACTGTAAATCAGGCTGCAATTTTTTTTTCAAAAATAAGTACCCGCAGGATTTTGTTTTTTGAACTGAAGTCGTATTTTTACGGTTCAATACTGATTTGCTTACCACTTCTCAGTACCTCTGTTCACTGTAATCCCACATTGAAACCACACTAGTTTCCATTACAGCTTTTTTATGCTGCATTGGCCTGTCGGTTTATTACGGGCTATTGACAGATACCATATTTCTCCAATTCCTTTTAAAGATCGCTCCGAATCCACATTCTGTTGTTATAACCATTTTAAATCTTATTCATTAAAGTTAAAATGTACAACATGAAACAATTTTTACCCCTTATTGCATTCGTACTGGGTGCGATAACCACAAACGCACAGACCGGCAGCTTGCTGATCAATGACAATTTTACCACTTTAAATGCCGGTGATCTGAGCCCCGCAAATAACGCTTCAAGTGGCTGGACTGGTCAAAACAATTCTCCTTATGTTCAGGTAGCAAGTACAACTCCGATGGTATACTCGGGCTACGCCAGCGGAACAAACTATGTTACAGTTGCTAGGGCCAACAGTGCCGATGATCCATATAAAAACTTCATCGGGTCTACAACAGTAAATGCAGCAGCATCTTCTTTTTATGTATCTTTTGTTGTAAGAGTTGCAAACTCTGCCAATACAGGACCTGCAGGAGGTACTCTGGATGAGGTTGTAAGTCTCAGGAATGCCGCTGGTACTGCTTTATGCAGTTTCTACCTCGGCGATGACGGCACCAATCTAGAAATGGGTATTGCCAAAGGTTCAGGTGCAAGTGCCTCCACTGTTTGGACAAACAATAACTACAGTTTCAATACCACCTACCTGGTAATTCTTAAGTATAATTTTGTGTCTGGCAATACTAACGATCAGATGTATATGTGGGTGAATCCTTCACTGGCTTCAGAACCCACTACCGGAACTGCAGCGCTTTCTATCACAGGTGCAACAACAGATCCTACTGCACCGGGTACAAGTGCGATCAGTGCACTTCAGCTGCAGCAGATTAATAGCGGCGCAACAGCAGACTTTGATGGTTTTAAAGCTGCTTATGGTACAGGAAGCACACAGGCAGCCAACTCAGCATTTGCATGGTCAACATTAAGCCCTGCCGGTGCAACACTGCCCGTAAAAATTTCTTACTTCAATGCGGCAAAAGGAACCGATTACAATACGCTTAACTGGCGGGCAGAGTGCACATCAGCACAGGCCACATTCGTAGTAGAGCGTTCTTCAAACGGTACCGACTTTACTGCTATCAATACTTTTACCGCAACACAACAGCGCTGCCAGCAGCCATTTGATTTTACCGATTATGGCACAGCTGCAAAAGGCACCGTGTACTACCGCTTAAAAGTGATCGATGAAAATGGTAAAGTAAATTACTCTGCCATTGTTAAAGTTGCGGCAGACCAAAACGATATGCAACTGGTAAGCGTGGCTCCAAACCCTGTTATCAATGTTGCCAACATCAGCATCGCTTCTGTTAAGAAAGATAATGTTGAGCTGCAGGTAATCTCAATGGAAGGTAAAGTGGTTTATAAAACACTGGTAACCGTGCAGCCTGGCACCAGCGTGGTAAACCTGGATGTTACTTCTTTACAAAAAGGAATGTATATCATCAAAGGTTCATTTGCCAACGGTGGCATGAGCACTGTTAAGTTCAGCAAATAAGCTAAGCACAAACAATAAAAGAAAAAGCCCCGTAAATTTTACGGGGCTTTTCTGTTGCTTTATTTTTTGATGACCGGTTATTATCTCAAACGGTCGCTTTCCTTTATCAGTTTCTCATCGTTATTAATGCCTCTTGCCGCCAGCACAAAACAAATCACAATCACGCTGTGCAAAATGGCCCATAACGCATACGTGCCGGATGAGAATGCCTGCACTTCACGGTAGTATAAAAAAAGCAGCAGGGCTTCCAGTACAATACCCAGCACACATAAACGCAGCTGCATTTTCCTGTTCTTAAAAAGGAAAATGGTTACAGCGGCCAGTGCGGCTGTTAAAAATGTTACCAGCATCAGCAAAAAACTTTCTGTGCCGGTTAAATTATACTGCAATGTTCCCTTTGCATTGGTGCCAACATAAAATGGCAGCTTGTATGTAAGCGCAGCACATACTGCGGCAACCAATAACCATACTGACTGAATACGCTGTATCATAAATTTCAATTTAATTATCCCAGTTCGGGGTATAACGGAAACTGCTGCATAAAGGTTTTTACATCTGCCTTTACAGCTGCAATTACTGCTTCATCATCGGCATTCATCAACACCCTGTCAATAAAGCTTACAACGGTTTCCATATCGGCCTCCTTCATGCCCCTTGTGGTAACGGCAGGCACACCTACACGGATACCTGAAGTTACAAATGGTGACTTGTCATCAAACGGAACCGCGTTTTTATTAAGGGTGATATGTGCTTTATCAAGCGTTTCCTGCGCTTTTTTACCGGTGAGATTTTTATTGCGCAGGTCAATCAGCATTAAGTGGTTGTCGGTACCATTGCTGATGAGATTATAGCCAAGTTTTACAAAAGATGCAGCCATTGCCTGTGCATTGCTGATCACCTGTTTGCCATATACTTTAAAATCCTCTGATAATATTTCACCAAATGCCACTGCTTTTGCAGCAATAACATGTTCCAGCGGCCCGCCCTGTGAACCTGGGAATACCGCCAGGTCAAGCAGCTGGCTCATGGTGCGCAGGTTGCCTTTTGGATCTTTCAATCCCCAGGGATTTTCAAAATCATTGCGCAGCATAATGATACCACCCCTTGGTCCGCGTAATGTTTTATGCGTGGTGGAGCTTACTATATGGCAATATTCAAACGGGTCGTTCAGTAAACCGCCTGCAATTAAACCGGCAGGGTGGGCAATATCAGCAAAAACCACGGCGCCAATGTCATCGGCCACCGCACGGATGCGTTTATAATCCCAGTCGCGGCTGTAGGCAGAAGCCCCGCAGATGATCATTTTAGGTTTTTCTTTTCTTGCAGTGGCTTCCAGCTGTTCGTAATCTACAATGCCTTCTTTTGTAACGCCATAATGCAATGCATGGTAAGTTTTACCGCTGAAGTTGGCAGGGCTGCCATGTGTAAGGTGCCCGCCCATGCTCAGGTCGAGCCCCAAAAATTTTTCACCGGGCTGCATCACGGCTAAAAAAACGGCACCATTGGCCTGCGCACCACTGTGTGGCTGCACATTAGCCCAGGAACAGTTAAATATTTTCTTTAAACGGTCAATAGCCAGCTGTTCAATTTCATCCACCACTTCGCAGCCACCATAATATCTTTTGCCGGGGTAGCCTTCTGCGTATTTATTGGTGGGAACAGTGCCCATGGCCTGCATTACCTGCAGGCTGGTAAAATTTTCAGAAGCGATCAGCTCAATGCCGTTGCGCTGGCGCTCGAGTTCTTTATTAATGAGTTCAAAAACAGCCGTGTCTTTTTGCATGCAATTTAAATTTTGGCGCAAAGATAACCTGTTGCCACAAGCAATCCCAATGATGCAATGGCAAAAAATGCACAGGCTTGGTGAAAAAATCAGTAATTTCACGTCCTTTTTAAACAAAGGCGTATTCTAATATTCAAAGCATGAAGGCTATAATACCCGTGGCCGGCGCAGGCACCAAGCTGCGTCCGCATACATATACACAACCCAAAGCATTAATTCCCCTTGCCGGAAAAACCATACTCAGTATCATTATCGACCAGCTGCATGAAGCAGGTATCAGGGATTTTGTTTTTATAATTGGTTACCTGGGCGAAAAGATACAGGACTATGTAAAGGATAAATATCCGCATATCAACAGTCATTTTGTTACACAGAACGAGCGTTACGGAACGGGGCATGCCATTAACCTTACAAAAGATATTATCGGGAACGATGAAGTGCTGATTGTGCTGGGCGATACCATTGCTGAATATGATGTGAAGGATATCATTGCCGGTCCGCACTCCATGCTGGGTGTGAAGAAGGTGGATGATCCCCGCAATTTTGGCGTGGCCGAAATAGATGAGGATGGTTTTATTGGCCGCGTGGTGGAAAAACCCGCCATACCCAAAAGCAATATGGCACTGGTGGGTGTTTATAAAATTAAAGAGACCAGCTTTTTATTTTCCTGTATTCAAAAAATCATTGAGGCGGATATTAAAAGCTATGATGAGTTTAACCTGACCGATGCACTGGAGTGCATGATACAGAATGGTGTGAAATTCCAGTCCTTCAAAGTGCAAAACTGGTTCGACTGCGGAAAAAAAGAAACCCTGCTGGAATCCAATGCCACGCTGCTGAAAAAGTTTGGCGGCAATGTATCAGAAAAGCACCCATTCGAAAACACCATCATCATTCCGCCGGTAAGCATTGGCGAAGGCTGCGAGATTAAAAATTCGGTAGTGGGCCCCAATGTGGCCATTGGTGATTTTGCCACACTCAATCATTCAATTATTAAAGACTCCATTGTAGGTTCCTATTCCAACCTTTTTGAAATAGTGCTCAACACTTCACTGATTGGCAGCGATGCCGATGTAAGGGGCGTAAGCCGCAGCCTCAATATTGGCGATAATACCGCCATTGACCTTGGTGGAGGCATCCGCAATACATAAATCCTCCCTGCAAGGGAAAAATGCTTGTTCCTGTAAAATAAAATGTTTTACTTTGCGTTTCAAAGTACTTTTAATACGAGTTTAAAGCAGGCTTTGTACCTTCGGCGCATGCAAAACAGGATAACATCATTACTGGGTATTGAATACCCCATCATCCAGGCAGGCATGATATGGGCCAGTGGCTGGCGGCTGGCAAGTGCGGTAAGCAATGCCGGCGGGCTGGGGCTTATTGGCAGCGGCAGCATGTACCCCGATGTATTGCGGGAACACATCCAGAAATGCAAAGCCGCCACCAGTAAACCTTTTGGTGTGAATGTGCCATTGCTGTACCCGGATATAGACAAACACATCGCCATTATTATTGAGGAAAAAGTACCTGTGGTATTTACTTCTGCCGGTAACCCCAAAACATGGACATCTTTATTAAAAGAGAACGGTATTAAAGTGGTGCACGTGGTAAGCAGCAGCAGGTTTGCATTGAAAGCACAGGAAGCAGGCTGCGATGCGGTGGTGGCCGAAGGTTTCGAAGCAGGTGGTCATAACGGGCGGGAAGAAACCACAACCATGGTGCTTATTCCTGCGGTTTGCAACGCAGTAACCATACCTGTAATTGCAGCGGGCGGTATTGCAACCGGCAGGCAAATGCTGGCAGCTATGGTGCTGGGGGCCGAAGGAGTGCAAATAGGCAGCAGGTTTGTGGCGAGTGAAGAAGCCTCATCACATATCAATTTTAAAGAAGCGGTGATACAGGCAAACGAAGGCGATACCATGCTTTCATTAAAGGAACTTACACCTGTGCGGTTACTAAAAAATGAATTTTATAATAAAGTGCAGCAGGCCGAAGAACGCTGTGCACCTGCCGGAGAACTGAAACTGTTGCTGGGCAGGGGCAGGGCTAAAAAAGGAATGTTTGAAGGCGATCTTGCAGAGGGAGAACTTGAAATAGGACAGGTGAGCGCATCCATAAAAAACATCCTGCCGGCAGCTGTAATTGTAGATGAAATATGGAATGAATTTGAACGGCTGTTAAAGCAGCCGGTGAGATGAAACACTAACTTTTAAAACACTATCTTTGCCATCATTTTTTTTTGAATATAACCTCCCCAAAATGACATTAAATCTCGACAGGGTATCGTTACGCATGAAGCAACTGGCGCTTTTCCTGTTTTTCCTTGCAGCGGCAGCAAAAGCACAAACGCAACCCCCGATAGATCCAAGCAACCCTGCTGCCGGTACAATTGACCCCACAGCTTTGCCGGCCACACAGTTTTACGAAAAACTGAAAGACAATAACCCCGAAAGTTTTAAATCTTCAATAGGAAAGGATAATAACGCAGCACTTAAAACAAAGATCAATAAAGACAGTCTTGTGCGTGAAAGCACCCCGCAGTCGGCCAATATTACCGAAACAACCTATGGCATGAACCTGTTCCGCAGTGGTGTTATTGCAGAAGTAACTGATCTCTCCACACCGCCACTGGATTATCCAATAGGCGTGTACGACCAATTGATTGTGTCGCTGTGGAATGGCGCCGAAGCCACACTGGATTATACAGTGGCAAGGGATGGGTCCATCTTCCCCACCGGCCTGGGTAAAATTTATGTGCAGGGGCTAACATTTGAACAGGTGCGTTCGCTCATCATACAGCGTTTTAAATCTTATGTACCACCTTCCACCAATATCACGGTTTCTCTGGGCCAGCCACGTACCATCAATATCAATGTTGCCGGTGAAATCAATAAACAGGGGCCAGTAACCGTATCGGCATTTACCAATGCATTTAATGTAATTGCACTCGCAGGCGGCCCTACCGACCTGGCAGATCTCCGTTCTATTTTAATAAAAAGAAATGGCAGGGTGATTGATGAACTGGATGTGTATAAATACCTTACCACCGGTGATTTTGGCAAACACATTTACCTGGAGAATAATGATTTTGTAATACTGCAAACCGTTAAGAAAAGAGTGAAGGCAGAAGGTAAATTCAAGCGCCCGATGTATTACCAGCTGAAACAGGATGAAGGGATGAAGGCCCTGCTGCGTTATGCTGGCGGCCTGCAGCGTGATGCGTTCTCCAGCGGTGTTAAAGTATACCGTACCCAGTTGGAACAGCAAACCATTAAAGATGTAAATGCCACTGCCATCATCAACCCCACCAACGATCCCAGGCTGGCCAACCAGGATTTTGAACTGGAAGACGGCGATATTATTAAAGTGATTTCCGTTAATCCCGGTCTTATCAACAAAGTGGAAATTAAAGGAGAGGTGTCTTATCCCGGCCAGTACGAATTAAGAAAAGGCGACCGCCTGTTCGATATTATTAACAGGGCCGGTGGTATTACAAGAAATACTTACCTGCCCCGCGCATTTGTATTCAGGGGAGCAGGCGACAGTACCAAGATCAATTCAAACAGGCTGGAAGTTGACCTGACCGATATTACAAAAACCGACAGCAGCAATGCATTAAGCCAGTATAACGTTGAAATGTATCCTAACGACCAGGTGATGCTGTTCAATGCAAACAGTTTTTCCGACAGGCAGTACGTGGAAATATTTGGTGAAGTAAGAAAGGAAGGAAAAGTAAGTAAATATGGCGGTATGACATTACAGGACCTGCTCTATCTCTCCGGTGGTTTAAAACAGTCTGCCGAATACGGAAGAATAGAGATATCAAGCGTGGTGGATATCGACTCTGCCAAAAGGGAACAGCAGCCCACCCGCGTGATACTTAAAACAATCAAGGTGTCTCCCAGTCTTGATGTGGACAGTGTAAGTGCCAGGATAGTTTTGAAACCATACGACCAGATTTATGTAAGGAAGAATCCCACTTTTGAATTACAGCAACTGGTGCAGCTGAACGGCCTGGTAAAATATCCCGGTCCTTATCCAAGGCTGGATAAATACGAACGTCTTTCATCTTATATCGACCGTGCGGGCGGTTTAAAAGAGAATGCAGATCTCACCGGTGCCATCTTATACCGCAAAAAGATCCAGTATTTCAGGGATAATATCACTGAAAAAGCAGCCTCGCTTTCAGATTCATTAGGCGGCGTGTCACTTGATTCGGCACAGGCTTCACTCAGCGAAGTGTTGCAGGAACCTGTGAGTATCGACTTGTACAAGGCACTAAAAGACCGCAATTCCAAACATGATATCATTCTGCAGGATGGTGACGTGATTTTTGTACCGGAGATCAATCCTTTTGTAAGTGTGAAAGGAACGGTACAGTCGCCGCTGAAACTGTCATTTGATAAAGAGCATACCGGTCTTATCTACTATATTGACAAAGCGGGTGGCTATGGTATACGCCCCTGGAAGAGCCGCGTTTATGTGCAATATGCAAACGGTAAAAGCAAGCGAACCAAGAATTTATTTTTCTTCCATTTTTATCCGAGGGTGGAAGAGGGAAGTACAGTGAATGTGCCATCCAAACCCAATGGCAGCCAGGTGGGAGATATCGTGAAGCAGGCAGGTCTTTCACTGGTAACCATTGTTACCGGTGTGGTGGTTGCTAAAATTGTTGCGAAACTTTAAGCCGTTCTCAAAAAAGATACAATGACAAATATTGAACTCATAAAGAAACTGCTGAAGCGGTTAAAAAAATATAGCTGGATCATCCTCATCATCGGGCTGGGTTTTGGCGTGCTGTTTTATTTTATAGCAAGACAAAGCGTGGTGAATTATACCGCCAAATCAACCGTGTTCCCGCTTAACAGCACCAGTGACAATACCATTTCAACAAGCGCCATCAGCAATATCCTTGGTTTATCGGATGCGCCCAAATCATTTACTGCCGAAGCCGCTATCAATATCGTGGAACTGGCATTCAGCCGCCGTACCCGGGAGGCCGTGGCATCCGCAAAGGTGCCTTCGCTCAAAAACAAAACCATTGCCGAACTGCTGGTGGAAGAATATAACCGGCATACCGGTTTTATGCAAAATGAACCGATAAAAGGCCCGCTGGACAGTGCTACTCTTATGAATATCGGCAGCGATATGCTGTATGGCGCCTTTAATGCCAAGATCAATAAAAATGGAATTTTGGAACTGTACTTTACAAACAGCAATACCGACCTGGTAAGGGCTGTGAGTTATATTTATATAGACAAGATATCGGAGTTTTACATCGATCTTAAAAAGAAAAAAGCACAAATTGATTTTGAATTTGCTGTAAAAAAAGCCGACTCATTAAAACTGGTGCTCGACAAACTGGATGAAAAAAAGATCCAGCTCAATGAGTCCACCTTCTTTACCAACCAGGAACTGGACAGGTACAGTCTGCCAAAAATCAATCTCGAAAACGATAAGCAAACGGTGCAGTCGCAGTACTATTACGCAGTTAACAACCGTGAAGCTGCTGCATACAAACTGCAAAAAGAAACGCCTATTATTGAAGCGCTCGATAAACCGGAAGGACCCTATATTCCTTCTGCCAAAAACCCCAAGGTTTATGCAATAATTGGTTTGTTGCTCGGCCTGGTAATTGGAGCTATTTTAATAAGCTGGAAAGTGATCAGCCAGTATGTGGGTGCCGAATTAAACAAAGCAATAGAAAAGGCATCGCAGCCAAAAGAACCGGCAACACCAAAAGCATAATCAAAAAACATTCGCATAAAAAAATCCCGGCCTTGGCCGGGATTTTTTTATTATTTTCTGAAAGCCCATTTGATCATTTCTTTCCAGGTGGGTTTTTTGCCGTACATCAAAATACCGGTGCGGTAAATCCTGGCGGCAAACCAGGTGGTGAACATAAAGCCTGCAATGAGTAATACCATTGATAAAGCCAGCTGCCAGTAAGGTACGGTGTTGGGTACTCCAAATGGTATGCGTGCCATCATTACTATTGGCGAACTGATGGGGATGATACTGGCCCATACTGCAACCGGGCTTGTTGGGTTAGAGATGGCCGGTGTCATAAGGGCAATGGAAAATATCACCAGCATGGTGATGGGAAAGCTTAATGATTGTGCTTCCCTCATATCTTCATTAATAGCACTGCCAATGGCTGCATACAGGGATGAATAAAAGAAGAAACCACCCAGCAGGTAAAAAATAAAACAGCCAACCACCAGCGGAATGTTCACACTAGTAAATACATTTTGAATTTGCCCCACCACACCCGCAGCGGCGCCGCCATGGCCGGTTGATTTGCCAATATTGTATATTAAAAAGATGCACACGATCCAGATAAGGAACTGTGTGAGCGCCACCATGGCGATACCGATAATTTTTCCCAGCATCAGCTGGAATGGTTTAACAGAGGAAACCACCACTTCGGCAATACGGTTTGTTTTTTCTTCAGTTACACCCATCATTACCTGGCTGCCGTACAGCAGTAAAATAAAATACATCAGGAAGCCGCACACGTAACCAATAGTGGTGGCAATACCGGCATCGGCATTTTTGTTTTTTTCATTATGAAAACGCAATTGCACGCTTCTGCTTAAGATGTTTTCTTTTGCGCTATCAAGGCCCAGGCTGTCGTGTTTGATCTTGTTCCATACTTTATTGATCTTTTTTTCAATGGGCGTGGCCGCACCAATACCAAATGATTTTTTTGTGTTGATGATAAGACTGTCGGTGCCGTTTTGCCAGCTAAAACTTTGCGGTACCACCACGTAACCATCGTAGCCCAGCGAATCGAAACTTGTTTTTAACTGCTCCTCTTTCATGTTCATTACAGTAAGCAAATTGGAAGTATCCCCTTTGTCGGTATCGCGGCTGAGCCCTTCTTTAAACAATCCTGATTTGTCAATCATGGCAATCTTCAGGTCTTCTTTTGTTTTTTCGGCAATATAACCGGTGCCGAAGATGAGACCGAGATATAACACCGGGAAAAGAATGGTGCCAATGATAAAGGCCCTTTTGCGCACCCTGGTAAGAAATTCACGTTTTATAATTAAGAATATCTTGTTCATACGATTTGCAGTTAGATTTTAAGCGGTAATGTTTTCAAATTGCCTTGCAGTGGGTGTGCCTTCCACCAGTTTTATAAAAATATCATTCAGCGATGGAAGTATCTCTTTAAAAGAAACCACGCCAGCGCCGCTGTTTATAAAATAACTGAGCACATCATTGGGTTTATAGCCCTCGTGTATTTTAACTGTAAGGCCTGAGTTATCAGCTTTTACTACTTCAAATGCACTGCTGCTGATGTTCACCGGCAGGTTCTCGGCCTGCAGACTGAAAAGATTCTCCTTAAAGTCCTGTTTCACGCCCTGCACGGTACCATCCAGTATTTTTTTGCCCTTGTTCACCAGGGCGATATGGTTGCATATTTCCTCCACCTGCTCCATACGGTGTGTGCTGAAGATGATGGTGGTGCCATTTTGCGCCAGCCTGTAAATTTCATCCTTAATAAGATTGGCATTGATGGGATCGAGCCCGCTGAAAGGTTCATCCAGTATAATGAGGCGTGGTTCGTGCAAAACGGTTATCACAAACTGCAGTTTTTGTCCCATACCCTTGCTCAGGTCTTCCACTTTTTTATTCCACCAGCTTTCCATTTCCAGCCGCCTGAACCATTCTTTTATTTTATGCATGGCTTCGCTTTTGCTAAGACCCTTTAACTGTGCCAGGTACAATGCCTGCTCACCAATTTTCATTTTCTTGTACAGTCCCCTTTCCTCGGGCATATAGCCAATGTGCTTTACATCATTCTCGGGGTCAAACTTTTTTCCATTTAGAATGATCTCGCCGGCATCAGGATAAAAGATGCCCGTTATCATCCGTATCAATGTGGTTTTACCGGCACCGTTAGGTCCGAGTAAACCAAAAATATTGCCCTGGCTTAGCGACATGCTGATATCATCAACCGCCTTCTGCGTGGCAAAATATTTTTTAAGGTTGTGCAGTTCTAAAATATTCATGCAGGTTTTGTTTGTGTAAATATATTATAAAGCGCAAAAGCCGGTGCTGTATTTCTATAAGTGGTAAAGCTTTTAAATAACGGCAGCAATTTGCCTGGCCAGCCGCTCGCCATCCATGGCAGCACTTACAATACCACCGGCATAACCGGCGCCTTCGCCGCAGGGATAGAGATTGCTGATTTGCGGGTGTGTGAACAGTTCGGCATGCCTGGGAATTCTTACTGGTGATGAAGTCCGGCTTTCAGTAGCCACCACCACTGCCTCATTGGTATAATAACCTTTCATTTTTTTGCCAAAGGCTTCAAAACCTTTTGCGAGTGAATGATACACAAAACCGGGCAGCACTTCTTTTAAATTAACACTGTTCAGGCCGGGCTGGTAAGAGCATTCCGGCAAGGAGGATGAAGTTTTTCCTGTGCTGAAATCAATCATGCGCTGTGCAGGCGCCACCAGTTTGCCGCCACCGGCATTAAAACAAGCCTGTTCTGTACTTCGCTGGAAGGCCATCATCAGTAAAGGATCTTTTTCATGCTGTGCCGGATTCTTCTTCATGTATTCCATTACATCTTTCAGTTCGGCCTGCACCACCATACCACTGTTGGCAAAGGGATTGTTTCGTTTGCTGGGGCTCCAGCCGTTTACCACCAGCTCACCGGGAGCAGTAGCCGCTGGCGCAATAATGCCACCGGGGCACATGCAAAAACTGAAAACACCGCGGCCTTTTACCTGCTGCACCAAACTGTATGCAGCCGGTGGCAGTGCCGCATTGCCTGCATTGGTTTTATACTGGCAATTGTCGATGAGTGCCTGCGGGTGTTCAATACGCACGCCCAGTGCAAATGGTTTTGCTTCAATTAAAATATGCTGGTGGTGCAGCATATCAAAAATATCCCTGGCACTGTGGCCGGTGGCTAAAATAAAAGCGGCTGCTTCAAATGTATTGCCATCGGCTGTTTGCACGGCTTTGATCTTTTCGTTTTCAAGTACAAAACCAGTTACTTTTTTTTCAAATAAGAATTCAGCGCCGCAATCAAGAATATGCTGGCGCATGGCGGTAATGATATGCGGCAGTTTATTGGTGCCAATATGCGGGTGTGCTTCGTATAATATTTTTTCTTCGGCGCCAAAGCGAACAAAGAGGTTCAGTATTCGGTCGATGCTGCCGCGTTTATTGCTTCTTGTATACAGTTTTCCATCACTGTAAGTGCCGGCACCGCCTTCTCCAAAACAATAGTTGCTTTCGGGGTTTACCACGCCTTCTTTATTGAGTGCGGCCAGGTCCCTTCTCCTGGTCCTTACATCCTTGCCCCTTTCTAAAATAATGGGTTTGATGCCCAGCTCTATCAGCTGCAGTGCTGCAAACAAACCTGCGGGCCCGGCCCCGATAATCACCACTTTTTTTGTGACCTGGTGCACATCCATAAAGTCAAAATGCAATAGCTCTCTTGTATGAAAAGGTTCATCAATAAAAGCATTTACCTGCAGGTTTACCCAAATGGTTTTAGCCCTTGCATCAATGGATCTTTTAAGGATGTGAAAACCGGTAACAAGTGATGTTTTTTTACCGGCAAAAGCGGCAATGGCTTTTTTTATACTAGCTTCATCGGCTGCTTCATGCGGAAGCAGTTTTAAACTGATGTGTTGTTGCATATACAGAGCCGGGTTTTTATTCCGGAATCATTTTGTTATTGCTGGTACAGTTCTAAGGGTAGTCCGTCGGGGTCGCTGAAAAAAGTAAATGCCTTGCCGGTAATTTCATCAATACGCACAGGCTCGGCATCCACCCCCTTGCTTTTTAAATAATCCACAGCATTGCCGATATCATCCACTTCAAAAGCGATATGTCTTAAACCGGTTGCTTCGGGGCGGCTTACCCGCTTTGGCGGATGAGGGAAAGAAAACAGTTCAATGCTGTACACACCGTTCAGCGCCAGGTCGGCCTTATACGACTGTCTTTCTTCCCTGTATGTTTCCTTTAACAATGTAAAGCCCAAAACACCGGTATAAAACAACAGCGATCTTTTATAATCGCTGCAAATAATGGCAATATGATGAACACGGTTTAAGCGCAACATCATTTTATTTTTTTAGAACGGCAGGTCATCCACTGCATCAGGAGGTGTGGCAGAGAATGTATCCAGCGGCTCAATAAACTCATTGTCGGTTTGTGCACCGCCTGTTTGCAGTATCTGTTCAATACGCCATGCATCGAGGTTGGTGATATAATTCACTTTGCCATCTTTTTCCCATTTGGTGCCCTTGATGTTGAAATACACTTTTATATTGTCGCCAATATTCACTTTGTCAACAATGGCAGTTTTATCCTGCACACACTGGAACTTTACATAATTGGTAATGGTGCGGCCGTTTATTTCGTCGGTTTTTTCAACAGCAAATTCCCTTGTTTTAAAAGTTTCTGTACGCTGCACAGTATCGTACTTAGCCACTAATTTCCCGGTTAATTCGTAACTCATAATGATAATATAATATGCCAAAAGTAGTTCTTTTATTCTTAAATATTTTATTCCTTTCTTTCTTTGGGATTGCAGTAAAAAACCTATACCTTGAACGACTTAATTATTCAGGCAATGAGGATCAGAAGCACTGCATTTTCTCTCTTGTTTTTTTCAGCCGCCATTATCTTATCCTGTAAAACAGCATACCGGCCGCAATCGGTAAAATTTGTTGATTACCGCATTGCACAACCTGGTAAAAGCGACAGCAGTTTTGTACAACTGCTGCAGCCCTATGCCGACAGTGTGAACAAAAGCATGAATGAACTGGTGGTGGTGTCGGAAGTGGAGCTGGAAAAAAAACAACCCGAAAGCAATTTGGGTAATATCATGGCCGATGCCATGCTGGCAAAAGCAAAGGAAGTGTACAAAACAAATGTTGACCTGGCTGTGGTGAATTACGGCGGTATCAGGGCCAATTCGTTTCCTGCAGGCAATATTACAAGGGGTAAGGTTTTTGAATTGTGTCCTTTTGATAATATCATGCTGCTGCTGAAACTGGATGGTAAAACACTGCAGTTGTTTTTAGATCATATTTCTTCCCGGGGCGGATGGCCGGTGGCCGGTGCACAGTGGCAGATCAAAAATAAAAAAGCAGCGAATGTGCTTATTGGCGGAAAACCCATCAGTGAAAATGAAGTGTACACAATGACTGTTGTGGATTATGTGGCCAATGGTGGCGATGACTGCAGCATGCTGCGTGGCATACCGCAAATAAATAATGGTTATTTGTTCAGGGATGCATTAACGGCTTACTTTACCGATTTGCATAAGCAGGGTAAAAAACTATCTCCCAAAATTGAAAACCGTGTTACCAATGCAGAGTAGAAGAAGATTCATACAGCAATCGGCGCTTACCGCGGGCGCATTGCTTGCGGGCAACAGCCTGTTTGCAGAAATGCAGCGTGATGCCCGTACAAAAAAACTCACCATACTTCATACCAACGATGTGCACAGCAGGCTGGAACCATTTCCTATGGATGGCGGACGCAACCAGGGGCAGGGTGGTGTGGCTGCAAGGGCGGCCATCATCAGCCAGGTGCGCAGTGAAGAAGAGCAGGTGCTGTTGCTGGATGCCGGTGATATATTCCAGGGCACGCCCTATTTTAATATGTACAAGGGTGAGCCGGAAATAAAGGCCATGCAGGCGATGCAATACGATGCAGCCACCATGGGCAACCACGACTTTGATGCAGGTATTGAAAATTTTGCCACGCAACTGGGGCATGCAACATTTCCGGTGTTGTTATGCAACTATGATTTTACCGGTACCGCAATGGAACATAAACACGAGCCTTACCGGGTTTTTAAAAAAGGCAAACTTAAAATTGGTGTTACAGGTGTGGGTATAGAACTGAAGGGGCTGGTACCCGAAAACCTGTATGGCAGTACCCGTTACCTTGATCCTATTGTAAAGGCAAATGAAACCGCAGCTAAACTTAAAAGAGAACTGGCCTGCGATATGGTGATATGCCTTAGCCATTTAGGATATAAGTACAGCGATAATAAAGTAAGTGATATTGTGCTTGCAAAAGAGACTGAAAATATCGACCTCATTATTGGCGGCCATACCCACACTTTTATGGATGCACCGGATGTATACAGCAACAAATCGGGCAGCAGTGTTTTGGTAAACCAGGTGGGCTGGGCGGGGATACAGCTGGGCAGGCTCGACTTTGATTTTACGGGTGTGAATAGAAATACTCTGGCAAAGTCCCATACTGTGGTGGTAGGCAAAAAAACAACGGAATAAAAAATTTTTTTTTCAACAAAATATTCGATATTCGCTGTCCTGCTGAAGATTATTTTCATGTACAAAAATGATAGTAATTTTTATCCGGTGAATCCCCCAGAAAATACTCTAAACTCAACATAAATTATAAATTGCTTAAGAACTGATGGAGAAAGCGTTTGATAAAGTATGGACTAACTGCCTGGAGATAATTAAAGACATAGTGGAATGGCAACACTTCAAAACATGGTTCGAGCCAATTAAACCGGTTGCTTTAAAAGAAAAAGTTCTCACAATCCAGGTTCCAAGCCAGTTCTTTTATGAATACCTGGAAGAACATTATATTTCACTGCTGGCAAAAACATTAAAACGGGAATTAGGAAAAGAGGCGAGGTTGGAATACAGGATTATGGTGGACAGCGGTAACAGCAAAAACAAACCGCTTACAATGGATGTTCCCGGTCATGGTTTTAAATCTTATGCAAATAACGAAATGGATTTTCCGCTGGTCATAAATAATCCTGTTAAAAACCCCTTCGTAATTCCGGGGTTAAAAAAAATGCAGATTGACCCGCAGTTAAACCCTTCCTATACTTTTGATGCGTTTATTGAAGGTGACTGTAACCGTGTGGCACGCCGCGCCGGTAAAACCGTTGCCGAAAAACCCGGTACCACTTCTTTTAACCCGCTGGTGATTTACGGCGGTGTGGGTTTGGGTAAAACGCACCTTGCGCAGGCAATAGGCAACGAGGTAAAGCGGCTGCACAGCAATAAAGTTGTGCTGTATGTGAGTTCAGAAAAATTCATCAACCAGTTTATCGATCACAGCCGCAACCAGGCCATCAACGATTTCATTCATTTTTACCAGCTCATAGACGTGCTCATCATTGATGATGTGCAGTTCTTCAACAGGGCCGAAAAATCGCAGGAAGCATTCTTCGCCATATTCAATCACCTGCACCAGAGCGGCAAACAGCTGATTCTTACAAGTGATAAACCACCCAAAGACCTAGAAGGTGTGCAGGAGCGTTTGCTGAGCCGCTTCCGCTGGGGGTTAAGCGCAGATTTGCAGGTGCCCGATTACGAAACCAAGATCGAGATACTGGATAAGAAGATGAAGAACGATGGTTTTGATATGCCCCGTGAAGTGGTGAAGTATATTGCCTATAATATCAACAGCAATGTGCGTGAACTGGAAGGCGCTTTAATATCATTATTGGCACAATCTTCGCTTAACAAGAGGGAAATTGACCTCGAATTGGCTAAGAAAGTATTACGCAATTTTGTAAAATCTTCCAGCAAGGAAATCACTATCGATGCCATCCAGAAAATGGTATGCGAGTATTTTGATGTGCCTTACGACAAGCTGTTGCAAAAAACCCGCAAAAGGGAAATTGTACAGGCCAGGCAGATCACTATGTACTTATCAAAAGCATTTACCAAAAACTCTTTAAAAACCATTGGCGAACATTTTGGCGGCCGCGATCATACCACGGTAATTCACAGTTGCCAAACCGTAAAAGACCTGATGGATACCGACAGCCTCTTTAAAGAAAGTGTGCTGGAACTGCAGCAAAAAGTACAGCTGGCTGCCATGTAAACTGTAACCTTACAAAGTCATTAAAGGGTCCGGGCAACAACCCGGATTTTTTATTTGTTTACAGGCATTGCTGCATAATTGTACGGCAGTGGCGTCGCACTCTTCAGCCATATGATACATACCCGGCATTTCAGAATTATTTATGCTAAAACCTCCATTTTGTTTTGGGTGATAAGCCGCATAATTGTATTTTTGCCACCCCAATTAAATTTGGGCCGGTTGGTGAGGTGCCTGAGAGGCCGAAAGGAACGGTTTGCTAAATCGTCGTACGGGTAACTCTGTACCGTGGGTTCGAATCCCACCCTCACCGCAACAGCCGATGCTGGTCGCCCGACCGGCATCACAAAGTTCTTAAAGAAGATAACCAAGTTCGGGATGTAGCGTAGCCCGGTTATCGCGCCTGGTTTGGGACCAGGAGGTCGCAAGTTCGAATCTTGCCATCCCGACACGCAACGCAAGCCCTGCTGACAAAATCAGCGGGGTTTTTTGCTTAAGCACCTTCTGATTGCTTATTTGTCCTTAGCTGATTGTTCACCCGGTTTTGTAATGGATAAAAAATAATTAATGCCTTCCAATACACCAGCCGCCATTGGTTTTTTTGTAAAGTAAATGGATTTATTTTTCCGGAGTATTTCCAGCTCCCGGCTGTAATTGGACACCACAATTGATCTTGATTTGCCATTCAGCATATCCAAATCATTACCGCTGTTGCCGGCTGTAATAAAATTTTCCAGAGGCATTTTCCATTTATAACTCAGGTAGCGAACTGCGCTTCCCTTGCTTGCACGGAACGGTAAAAAATCAAGGCATCTGTTATCTGTAAACAATACTCTCGTCCTGAATTTATTATCATCAAGAAATTTGTAAAGATTTGCCATATCATCTTCAGTAAAATCGGCGTCTGCATAATAACTGAGTTTGAATTGCCACTGGGCTTCTTTTTCCTGCAGGCGGATTCCCGGGAATTTTGACAAGGCAGCTTGCAGTTCACTTCTCTTCCATAAATAATCAATATGGCTTTCCCAGCCTTTATCAGGAATAAATTTATCTGTATAATAAATTTCAGATCCTGCAGAACAAATCAAAATATCCGGGCTGGGCAAACCATATTTTTGAAAGGCATGGGCCGTCAATTCCCTGTTGCGCCCGCTGGCAATTCCAAAAGCTACCTGATCTTTTTTACTGTTAACCCATTGAGTGAATTCTTTTAATCCGTTTGTATTGTTTCCTTCCACCAACGTGCCGTCCAAATCTGAAATAATGAAAAGGTCTGCATTGGCCAGTTTTTTTCCAAATGGAGTTTTACCGGTTTCTGCAAAAGTGCTCCTGTCTTTTTGTTGCAGTAGTTCACCAATTATTTCAACATATTTGTCAGCAAAAGAGTTCCATGAGTACAACTGGTTGGTTCCTTTGATGCCATTTGCCGAAAAATTTTCCCACACGGCCTGATCTGCAATTATTTTTTTTAATCCTGCAGCAATTGCTTGTGGATTTTCAACATCCACCAGCAAACCATTATCACACTGATTTAGTATTTCCTTTGGTCCGCCAGTAGGTGAAGCTATTACAGGCAAGCCGCAGGCCGCGGCTTCTACAATGGTTAATCCAAAGTTCTCGCCGGGGGTGGCATTTACAAACACGCCCTTTTTTTTAGCAGCAATGCGGTATATCTCAGGCACATCAAGTTTGGGGTCATTTTTTTTGGGGATGGCCATTTTGCCATACAAATCATACTTATCCATCAACAGCAATAAATTTGTTAAGATATCTTTTTCATCATCGGGCATTTGACTGATGTCTTTTCTTACTCCTGCAAAAATGGCCAGGTTGGCCATTGCCTGTAATTCCACATCCTGGCCATATGATTGTATGATTAGCTCAAAATTTTTCCTTATGTCTGCACGGCCAATGGAAAGGATCAACGGTTTCCCGGGATTGAATAGAAAACGGTCGATCTCTGAGTTTACCCTGTATAATGCCTGTTCCTGTTCAATAGACATTTTAAAAGACGGCATTTCCAGCCTGTAAAACGGATAAAACACTTCAGGGTTAACACCCGGTGGTATCACCCTGAACTTACCAGCTTTAAAATTTTCATAAAGGGCATATTGTGTATCGATAATGTTTTGTGTACTTACAACAATTGCATCAGCTGTTTTTAATAAGGCTTCTTCCACGCTGATGCGCTGCTGCATGTTGAATTTCTCTTCTATTTTCTCAGGACTCATTCCCTGCAGTAGTAATAAATTTTGTTTGTTCCTGCCAAGGGAGTGGCCGGTAGCAAGAAACGGTATACCGAAAATTTCACTGATATGCCCTGCCAGGTAATTGCCATCAGCATAATGCCCGTGTACAGCATCCGGAAAATCAGCTTCTTCATCAATAAAACGAATGGTTTTATCAATAAACTCATCCAGGTAATTCCACAGTGATTCTTTAGGCCGATAAGCATTGCCCCCACAGGACATACGCACAATACGGGCTTTTTCATTTACAGTTTCAATTTGCTTTTCGTAGGTGGCAGACACACGTTTGTCTGAAATACGCCTCGTAAAAAGATCCACCTTCCGTATTTGCGGATGCCTGGAAAGGCTTTCCAGCAGTTCCAGTACATATTTAACCTGGCCCCCTGTATCCCTGTCCCTTCCAATCTCGGGGTCATGATATCGAATCAGGCCGTGGGGGCTGTATAATTGTATATAATATCCGTTTGTCAAATCCGGGTGCATTGTTGTAGCGCTAAAGCTAAACCACCGGTATTAAAATGTTTATATTTATACCTTAAAAAACGATTAAAAACGAATGTATTCCGGATCAGGGTTTAGTGACTGGGAAATTGGTGATATTACCGTAATTGTACATGATGGGGTATATCATTTGTTTCACCTCATTATTCCTAACCACGATTATATTGCCCATGCTGTATCGGAGGATGGTATTTCATGGAAGCGGGTGAATAATGCCCTTTTTGTGGGCAACCCGGGCGAATGGGATGATGATATGCTATGGACTATGCATGTTGTGGAATCGGGCAATTTTTTTGAAATGTACTACACTGGGCTGCAGCGCAAGGATCGTGGCATAATTTCCAAAATAGGTTATGCCAGTTCTGAAAACCTGATAGACTGGAAAAAGGACTTGAAAAATATTTATCCCATTGAGCCAATGGGAATTTATTACGAAACATATAAAACCAATCCGCGTACCTGGCTAAGTTTTCGTGACCCTTACCGTTTTGACTACAATGGCGAGTCTTACCTGTTAGTGGCAACACGTACTATTACTGGGCCGGTATCAAGAAGAGGCTGTGTGGGGTTGGTAAAAATTACAAATGATCAAATGGAGCTGATGCCGCCATTGTTAAAACCGATGGTGTACGATGATGTGGAATGCCCCTGTGTATTTGAGTTGGGCAACCGCTATTATTTACTTGGTTCCATCAGGGAAGATATTAAAGTGCGTTACTGGTTTGCATCAGATTTTTTTGGCGAATATCATTCCTTTAATACTGATGTACTGCTGCCACAGGGAAATTATGCTGCCCGGATTGTAAAAGACGGTGCTCATTTGCTTTTGTATAATTTCTTTTATGCTTATGGAAAGATAGATGCGTTGCGGGTGTTGCCACCCCCTAAGGAACTGGTAACTGATAATGAGGGACGGTTGTTGCTAAAAACGTATTACCGGTGGGAAAGCATGGTGCAGGGTACTGTTGCACAAATGGATTTTGGTACAGTAAAAACCCTGCTGCATAATGATACTGCTAATTTTGACCAGCAAGAGAGCAAATGGGTTTGCAGTTCCCGGAGCGGCTACGAAATATTTTGTTTTGAAAGACCAACAGCCAATTTTATCTGGAAGGGGCAGTTAACTGTGGAAGGTATGGGAAAGTTTGGCCTGGTGTGTGATATGGATGCTGATGGTAATGGTTATTTTATTTCATTCGATTTGCTGAACGGTGTGGTAAACCTGCGTGCATGGGGGTTTAACCCGGGCAACAATAAACACAATTTTGTTTTTAAAGAAATACAGTCAGGTGTTTTTAATTTACAACAGCCCAACAGCTTTTGCTTTATATTGATACGCTATGGTAATTATTACGAGCTCTCGATTAATGATATTGTGAAGCTTACACTGATGGATTATACATTCACAGGAAATCATATCGGGTTGTATACCGCGTCTTCAGTTATATCGTTGCAGCAATCTGTTATAAGCAGCCTGCCCGACCAGCGAAGTGAATATGCGAGCCAGGAAGATTCGCATAAGTGGCAGCACAATGAAATGAATAAGCGGGATTAGTAAAGGAGCAATGCAGGAGTAATGCAATGATTTTACTTCAGCCTGTTATTCTCATCAGGAAAAACCACCCAGGGCGTGAACTTTTTAGCTGCTTCCATATCAATGGTAAAATAGCTGATGATAATGAGTATATCGCCCAGCACCACTTTACGTGCAGCAGCGCCATTGAGGCAAATAGTGCCGGTGCCCCTGGCACCTTTGATTACATAGGTTTCAAAACGTTCGCCATTATTATTGTTTACCACCTGCACTTTTTCATTCTCAATGATATTGGCAGCATCCATCAGGTCTTCATCAATGGTGATACTGCCTATATAGTCGAGGTTGGCCTCGGTAACTTTTACGCGGTGTATTTTGGATTTTAATATTTCAACGAGCATCATGGTGTTAACAGTTTATTGTTTGTAAAGCAAAGTTGGGATTACTGTTGTAAACAGTATTGTTAATTATTATCAGCATTGATCCAATGCCTGCAGTATGTCATTTAAAATATCATCCACAAATTCCAGTCCAACTGAAATGCGGATGAGCCCGGGAGTGATATTCACCGCGAGCCTGTCGGCCTCGGATAATTTTGCGTGCGTGGTGCTGGCCGGGTGCGATGCAATACTCCTGGTATCGCCCAGGTTGGCAGTAAGTGTGAGCATTTTTAAGCTGTTCAAAAATTTACGGCCACTTTCAACACCACCTTTTAAATTGAAAGAAACCAGCCCGCCGCCGTTTTTCATTTGTTTGATGGCAACAGCATATTGCGGGTGGCTGGGTAAAAACGGGTATTTCAGCCATTCAATTTTAGGATGGTTTTCCAATGCCTTTGCAATATGCATTGCATTGGCTGCATGCCGTTCCATACGTACATCCAGCGTTTCGAGGCTCTTGCTCAGCACCCATGCATTAAAGGGCGACAATGCAGGGCCGGTGCTGCGGCAAAATAAATATACCTGCTGTATCAGTTCTTTTTTTCCAACAACCACTCCTCCCATAACGCGGCCCTGCCCGTCGAGCCACTTGGTGGCAGAATGTACCACCAGGTCGGCGCCAAAATCAATGGGGCGCTGGCAAACAGGTGTGGCAAAGCAGTTATCTACATTCAGCAAAAGGTTGTGTTTTTTAGCAATGCGGTTCACTGCTTCCAGGTCAATAATATCCAGCCCGGGATTAGTGGGTGTTTCTAAAAAAATCATTTTGCTGTTGGGCTTAACAGCGGCTTCCCATTTTGACATATCATTTGCAGGAACCCATGTTACTTCAATGCCATAATTGGGCAGGTATTTATTGAGCACGGTTACCGTGCTGCCGAATATGGAACTGCAGGCGATGAGATGATCCCCACTTTTAAGCAGGGTCATGAATGATGCAAAGATGGTACTCATGCCCGTGGCAGTGGCAAAGCCGGCTTCGGCTCCTTCCAGCGCCACCATCTTATCTGTAAACTCCTGCACACCGGGGTTACTGAAACGGCTGTAGATATTATCATTGCTTTCATCCGCAAATGCGGCACGCATATCTTCGGCATTATCGAAACAAAAACTGCTGGTAAAAAAAACAGGCGTGGAATGCTCCATTTCGTTGGTGCGCTCTGTTTGTATGCGTATGGCTTGTGTGATCGGGTTCATGTTGTGCTGTGAATGGTGAGTGGTCAATTGTCAATTGTCAATGGCCTGTTTTATTCACCATTCACCATTCACAATTCACCACTGACAAGATTAATTAACTACCGCTTCCCAGGTAAGGCTGGTGCCGCTTTTAAGTAAAGTGGCAGCCACACTGCAGTATTTATCCATCGAGAGCTGGCAGGCACGTTCGGCCTTTTCCTTATCGATATCCCCTTTCAGATAAAAAATAATTTTAACGGTTTGCCACAAAGAAGGCTCTTTACCCGGTTCTCTTTCGCCGGTGATTTTAATGGAGAAATCATTGATGGTTTGCCGCTGTTTTTTCAATATCATTACAATATCAATGGCGCTGCAGCCACCCAGGCCCATCAGCAGCATTTGCATGGGGCGTACACCAAAATTAACACCACCGGTTTCATCGCTGGTGTCCAGCCGTACAACATGTCCGTTGGCATCGGTGGCTTCAAATCCAAAATCTCCTTCCTTGCGGTGTAAATTAATTTCAACCATTTTAAAAATTTTTACAAATATAAACAGGGATGACCGTTACTTTGCAAACTGAAACGCCGGAATTTCCAATTTGGTAAAACCGGCAGGGTAAATGCCGCTTATCCTGTTCAGCAGATGGTCAACTGCTGAAGTGTGCGACCCGCCTGCTAAAATTGTATGGCGGGCAGGCGCAACCAATACTAAAGAATGGTTTGCGGCCGGCTGCATAAAACTGAATAATATTACATGACTGTTTACAATTTCGAAGGCGAATTTAAATTGGAAGGTGGCGCCGTGCTGCCCGGTATTGATATTGCTTACACTACTTACGGAACACTGAATGCAGATAAAAGCAATGTGGTATGGGTTTGCCATGCACTTACTGCCAATTCGGATGCAGCAGACTGGTGGAGTGGCGTGGTTGGCAACGGCCATGTGATTGACCCGGCAAAATATTTTATTGTTTGCGCCAATATACTGGGTTCCTGTTATGGCAGCACCGGTCCGCTAAGCATAAACGAAAATACCGGCCAGCATTATTACAGCAGTTTCCCTTTGATCACTATCAGGGATATGGTACAGGCGCATATTTTATTGCGGCGGCACCTGGGTATTGAAAAAATCCATCTTTTAATGGGCGGCAGCATGGGTGGTTACCAGGCGATGGAATGGTGTGTGATGGAAAACAGTGTGATTGAAAACCTGTTTTTACTGGCCACCAGTGCCAGCGAAAGTGCCTGGGGCATTGCCACACATACGGCACAAAGACTGAGTATTGAAGCCGACAATACCTGGAACACTGCCGCACCCAATGCCGGTGCCAAAGGATTAAAAGCTGCCCGTGCCATTGGCATGCTTACTTACCGCAACTATGGTATTATGGTGCAGCAGCAAACGGATGCGGACGCTGAAAAACTGGATGGATTCAAAGCTTCTTCTTATATCAATTACCAGGGTGATAAACTGGTAAGCCGTTTTAATGCTTACAGTTACTGGGCGCTTACCAAAAGTATGGACAGCCATAACCTCTCCCGTGGCAGGGGTGGCAGCCTGGAAGCTGTTTTAAAAACCTTCTCGCAGCGTACACTCATCATCGGCATCAGCAGTGATATTTTATGCCCGCTGGTGGAACAGCATTTTTTGGCAAAGCATATTCCCGGTGCTGCGCTGGTAGAAATAGACTCCAGCTACGGGCACGATGGTTTTATGGTGGAGTCGGGGCTTATATCGCAGCAGCTGGCCCAATGGCTGAAAGATTAAGCAACACCATTGGTTTTCTTTTTCCACCACAAACGTTTGCGCCTTTTTATAAGCGGTTGAGTTAGTTAAATTTGAAACCAACTCAAAACGATTGCTTATGCTGGCTGTAAAACCAAAACTCAGTTTTTGGCAGATCATCAACATGAATCTCGGTTTCTTCGGGATACAGTACAGCTTCGGTTTGCAGCAAAGCGCCGTTAATCCCATTTACGATTTTTTAGGGGCAAAACCCGATGAAATTCCCTGGCTCAATTTAGCAGGACCGCTTACCGGATTAATCATCCAGCCCATCATTGGTGCACTGAGTGATAAAACATGGCACCCACGCTTTGGCAGGCGGACGCCTTATTTTTTCATTGGTGCGATGGTATGCAGCATTGCATTGTTCCTGTTTCCCTTCAGCAGTGCGTTGTGGATGGCAGCCGGTTTGTTATGGATACTGGATGCAGGTAATAACACCGCCATGGAACCTTACCGTGCATTTATTGCAGATAAGCTGGATGCATCACAACAACCCAACGGTTTCCAGGCCCAGAGTTTTTTTACCGGCTTCGGGCAAACACTGGCCAATGTATCGCTCTTTGTATTCCCCATGATATTTATTGGTAAAACCGGCAAGCTGCCCACCTGGGTGTTTGCATCTTTCTTTCTAGGTGCGGTTTGTTCTATCGGTTCCATCTGGTGGAGTGTGCGAACCACGCCTGAAATTCCACCCACTGCAGAAGAGCTGGCCGGTATTAAAAAACGAAATGAAGGCATGCCACATCCTGCCGTGCAATTCTTCTTATCCATCATTACCACGGTGATTGCTTATGTGCTGATTGTTTTACTCATCATTCCCTCGCTGTTCTCAAAAGGACTAACAAGACGTTTGCTTAATTACGCGGAAGAACATCCTGCATTAAAAATTTTGTTTGCACAGAATATCGAGATCATTGATGCCATTACCAATATGCCCAGGGTAATGTGGCAACTGGCGCTGGTATACCTCTTTCAATGGTATGCTTTGTTTTGTTACTGGCAAAACTCTTCCAAAAGCATTGCGCTTTCGGTTTATCATACCACACCCGGGGAAAACAGTGCATTGTATGAAAAAGCGGTGAGCTGGACCGGACTTGTGAATGGCTGGTACAATATTGTAACGTTCTTAAGCGCCTTCGGGCTGGTATGGTTTGCAAAAAAATATTCACCCAAACTGGTGCATTTTGGCTGTTTAACACTGGCCGGTATCGGTTTGCTGGTATTTCCTTTTATTGAAAACAAGTACCTGCTTTTTCCCGCTATCACGGGCTTTGGTATTGGCTGGGCCAGCATGATGGGCATTCCTTACCTGATAGTGGTAAGCAAAATACCCAAAGAAAGATACGGGGTGTACATGGGCATCATCAACATGATGATCGTAATCCCCATGTTCATTCAAACCACCACGTTTGGTTTTATACTCAAACATTTTTTAAACAACAATTCAGGTAATGCCATTGCATTTGCCGGGGTATTTTTATTAATAGCGGCCTTGCTTACTCTTTTTATAAAAGCAGACAGACCCGCTACAGGCATGCCTGTTAATTTTTCGGCAGGCCATTAAATTTTTTAGAATGAAAAACTGTATAAACATTTTGCTCGTACTGGTTGCTGCCGTTGTAATTGTTTCGTGTAAATCCAAAACAAAACAAACGGAAGCAACCACGCTTACCGCCGAAAAAAAATGGTGGAAGGAAGCCGTGGTGTACCAGTTGTACCCAAGAAGTTTTAAAGACAGCGATGGCGATGGCATCGGCGACCTGAAAGGCATTATTTCAAAACTGGATTATTTAAAAAGCCTGGGCGTGGATGCCATCTGGCTCAATCCCGTTTACAGCTCCCCCAACGACGACAATGGCTATGATGTGAGCGACTACCGCAACATTATGAAAGATTTTGGAACGATGGAAGATTTTAATGCATTGCTCAAAGGCATGCACGAACGCGGTATTAAACTGGTGATGGATGTAGTGGTAAACCACAGCAGCGACGAGCACGAATGGTTCAAACAAAGCCGCAGTTCAAGAACCAGCCCTTACCGCGATTACTATCACTGGTGGAATGCAGAGCGTGGCAAACCGCCTTACCGCTACAGTTTATTTGATGTGAACCATGATGCATGGAAATACGATTCGCTCACCAATGCTTATTACCTGCATTATTTTTCAAGAAAGCAGCCCGATTTAAATTGGGAAAATCCAAAACTGCGCAAAGAAATTTACGACATGATGAATTTTTGGGCCGATAAAGGCGTGGATGGTTTCAGGCTGGATGCTTTCCAGTTTGCAGCCAAGGATACCACCTGGCCCGCTTTCCCCAAAGATTTTGAAAAAGATTTTATTCAGTATTATGCCATGGTGAATGGCATCCATGACTATTTGCAGGAAATGAATAAAGCCGTTTTCAGCAAACATGATGTGATGAGCGTGGCCGAAGGTGCCGGCAGGAATTTTAAGGATGCACACGATTTAGTGGATGCATCAAGAAAGGAACTGAATATGGCCTATGCTTTTGAAGCAGTGGACATCGCAAAACCCGACGGTTACAGTGTGCTGCATTTAAAACAGGTGTTCACAAAATGGGACAGTGCTTTTGCCAATGAAGGGTGGCTTTCCATATTTCTCAGCAACCACGACCAGGCAAGAATTGTAACCCGCTTTGGGAATGATGCGCCGCAGTTCAGGGACCTGTCTTCAGAAATGCTGAATACTTTTTTACTTTCCATGCGTGGCACACCCTACATCTATAATGGCGATGAACTGGGTATGACCAATATCCGGTTCAATAAAATTGAAGATTACCGCGATGTGCAAACCCTGAATGAATACCAGTATCAAAAATCAAAAGGTGCCGATATGAATGCTTTTCTGCAGCGCAAGGCATTTGAAAGCCGCGACACCGGCCGTACACCTTTTCAATGGGATACTACCGCAAATGCCGGTTTTACCACGGGTATGCCATGGATAAAAGTAAACCCGAATTATACAGTCATCAATGAAGCGGCGCAGGATAAAGATGCCGCCAGTCCGCTGAATTATTTCAGGAAGATGGTGAAGCTGCGTAAAGAAAACCCTGTGCTGGTGTACGGAAAATATACACTGGTGGATAAAGACAATCCTGCTGTATTTGCTTATACACGTGAACTGGATGGTAAAAAATTGCTGGTGCTGCTCAATTTTACAGGCAAGTCTGCAGATGTGCATACAGGTATCGATATAAGTAAGGCAAAAATACTGATCCAAAATTATCCCGCTGCATTTACAAACGGCGCATTGAAGCCGTACGAAGCAGTGATATACGAATTGCAATAATGGATTTAAAACTCAACCATATTCAGCATATTGGCGTGCCGGTTACGGATATAAAACGGTCGGAAGCTTTTTATGCAAGGTTAGGTTTTAAGAATGTGATGCAAAGCAATTTTACCCATAATGCAGATACGGGTCAGGTTGTAATGATGCGGATGAATAAAATGATCATGGAACTGTACCAGATGCCGGAAAATGAATTAAAGGAAATAAGAGAGAGAAAGAACGGGCATATTGATCACATCGCTTTTGACGTGGATGATATTGATGCAATATTTGAAACACTGAAGAATAATTCGTTTACCATACTGGAGGAGCAACCTGTTTTTCTCTCGTTTTGGAAAAACGGCTGTAAATATTTTAATATAACCGGCCCTGATGGCGAGCGGCTGGAATTTAACCAGATATTATAATAACGGATGAGTAAAATACTTTGCATAGGAGAAGCGCTGATCGATATGATCTGTACCGATAAGGGCAAAGCATTATCAGACGGCGACAACTTTTTAAAAAAGCCCGGCGGAGCTCCCACCAACGTAGCCGCTGCTATTGCTGCGTTGGGGGGCCGGGTTGAACTGGCAGCCAAAGTAGGCGTGGACCCTTTTGGCAAACACATGATTGATGTGATGAAGAATTTTGGTGTGGGCACCCAATACATGCTGCAGGATGCCAGTCACTTTACCACGTTTGCCTTTGTATCGCTGATGGAAAACGGCGAACGTGATTTTTATTTTAACCGTGGTGCCGACGGGCAGCTGAGCGAGGCCGATATTGAAGCCATTGATCTCACAGATGTATCGATCATTCATTTTGGTTCGGCTACTGGTTTTTTGCCCGGTCCTTTGCAGGCGGCGTACAAACGCCTGCTGCAGGAAGCGCTGGTGAAAAATATCTTCGTGAGTTTTGACCCCAATTACCGGCACCTGCTTTTCCGTAACAATACACAAACATTTATTGATCAAAGCTGGTATTTTTTAGAGCGCTGTAACTTTTTTAAAGTGAGTGATGAGGAAGCCATGCTGCTTACTGTCACCACAACACTGGATGACGCGGTAAAAATATTTTTGCAAAAAACAAAAGCGGTATTCACTGTTACGCTTGGTAAAGATGGTACGCTGCTGGGCATGAATGGCAACACTGTGATTATCCCCAGCATTGCGGTAAAGCCGGTTGACACCACCGGCGCAGGAGATGCTTTTGTGGGAGCGGTATTATTTCAGCTGGATAAATTATTTGCAGGAGGCAATAACAGTCCGGTGGCAAACGAATGGCAGCACCTTGTTGCCAATGCCAACAAAGCCGGAGCAAGAACCTGTGAGTACATGGGTGCCATGGAAGCATTCAAACATTTAAACAACACTATTTTCAATTAATACAACGTGTACGATTCGCATTTACATAAACAGATCAGCCAGGGCCTTAAAAAAAGGAAGATCGATATTGGCAACAGCGATAACATGTTTTATACCCGCTTTGTTGCCAATGCAACGGCCATACAGTTTTTGTACAACGAGCTGTACCGTCATCACCCCGAAGGCGAAACAAATTTCAGCCGGCTGATCGATGTAATGGCAGGTGCCTGGCAGCAGCGTTCTGCCGCGTTAAAAAACCGCGATGAAGAAAAGGAAAAAAAGGGTCACTGGTTTTTAAGCAACCATATCACCGGGATGAGTTTGTATGTTGACCGCTTTTGCGGTAACCTTTCAAACCTGCCGGGCAAACTGCCGTATTTTGAAAAACTGGGTGTGAACTTTTTACACCTGATGCCGGTGATGGAAAGTCCGGCTGGTGAAAGTGATGGCGGTTATGCAGTCTCTGATTTCAGGAAAGTAGATGAGCGTTTCGGCACCATCGAAGAGTTAAAAACGGTGCAGCAGCAAATGAGCAGCGCACAGATGTACCTGATGCTGGATATTGTGCTCAATCACACATCTCACAAACACGAGTGGGCGCAAAAAGCAAAACAGGGCGACAAAAAATACCAGGATTATTTCCACATGTACAACGACCGGCATGTGCCCGACCAGTTTGATGCAACCATGCCGGAAATATTTCCCGAAGCCGCACCGGGTAATTTTACCTGGGTGCCCGAATGCAATAAATGGGTGATGACGGTATTTCATCATTACCAGTGGGATCTCAACTACAGTAATCCCGCCGTGTTTGTTGAAATGCTCGATACCATTTTCTTTTATGCCAATATTGGCGTGGATGTGCTGCGTATAGATGCCCCGGCATTTATTTGGAAACAACAAGGGACCACCTGCCAGAACTTACCACAGGCACATACTATTCTCCGTTTGATAAAACAATGTGTGCAGGTGGCCACACCGGGTATGGCTTTGTTAGGCGAAGCAATAGTGGCGCCTAAAGAGATTATGAAATATTTTGGTGCAGGTTTGTACACCGCCAAAGAATGTGATTTTGCCTATAACGCCACGCATATGGCTTTACAATGGGATGCGCTGGCCACGGCCGATACAAGGGTGATGCTGGCAGCACAGCACGAACTGCTACAAAAACCTTACGGTACATCATGGATCACCTACACCCGCTGCCACGATGATATTGGTTTGGGGTACGATGATTACATGATACAGTATGCCGGCTATAATGCATATGAACACCGCCGCTTTTTAAAAGAATATTATTCCGGAGTATACCATGGCTCGCCTGCAAAAGGCGCTTTGTTTGCAGTGAATGAAAAAACCGGGGATGCCCGTATCAGCGGTTCGCTGGCTTCTTTGTGCGGGCTGGAAAATGCCATCCGGCTAAATGATCAAAATGCCATCACCGAATCAGTAAATAAAATTTTGCTGATGCAGGCGCACAGTTTTTTTATTGGTGGCCTGCCCATGATATTTTATGGCGATGAACTGGGTTATACCAACGATTATTCTTACCTGGATGATGCGGGTAAAAGTTATGATAACCGCTGGATGCACCGCCCGGTGATCGACTGGAAAAAGAATGCACGTATTGATGAAGCAGGAACGGTGGAGCAGCAAATTTTTTCCGGCACAAAAGAACTGATCGCCATCCGCCAAAAACTGGAAGTGGTAAGCGATTATAAAAATCTTACCTGGCTGCCTCCGCACAATATTCATGTGGCGGGTTACCTGCGCACGCATAACGATACAAAATTGTATTGCGTGTTCAACTTCAGCAATAAACCGGCATGGCTTACCTGGTTTGCATTCAAGCAGCACGGGCCCGTATCGGCAACTTTGTTCGATCACTGGAGTAAAAAGCATTTCAATGTGGGTTACGACAGTGAATATTTTATCCTGGAACCTTATGGCTTTTACCTGCTGGAACCCCAATAATGCGTGTTTTGAGCTGAGGGTGATGACTCAGCGTTTTTCATATATGCAGTTAGTTTTGGTAATAGCCTCCCTGTCAAGGGAGGCTTACCTTTTTTGAGAGACCAGCGTACCGGTATTTTATTATGTTTTAAACCCGATATTTGCCGGGCTTAAAAGGTATAAGCGATCATGTTGTACAATCTTATTATTACAATTATTGTAATTGCAATCAACAGCTTTATTTATAAACTCCATAAACAACAGCGTTCTTTATTCCGTTGGGTCATTTTAGGTATACTTGCGGTGGCAATATTGGTATTGTTGTACCCGCTGAAATATTACTTGCCCAAGGACAATAAAGCTGTACTGGCCACTACAACATTAGCGCTTGTGTTAAGCGTGGTGTTCCTGTTTTTGGAGCGCCTGGTTGCTTTGCTTGTTAAATACCGTGTTGTAGCGCCGGAGAAAACCGGCCATTCCAAGGCAGGTTTTTTTTCAGTATTTCTGTTTATCATTTTTTTGGGAACAACAATATCACAATTGGCGATTATCTGGGGAGGGTTACAATAAAACTGCTGTGTCTTTTGAAGCCCTGCAGGTAAAGTTTTATGCAGGCAAGCGCATGATGGTTCACTTTAATTTCTTAATACCTTAACAGCTTTAAAATGATACTGCAGCGCTTGCTTTCTTCAGCTAATTTTGCAGTATATAAAATCAATCAATAATGAATGTTTTAACCTGTGTGCAGCCCGGTGTGTTTGAGTATGGAGAAAAACCCCTGCCTGTGCTGCAGCCCGGTCATGCCATCATCAAAATAAAACGCATTGGTATTTGCGGTACCGATCTGCACGCTTTTGAAGGCACACAACCTTTTTTTTCTTATCCGAGAATACTGGGTCATGAATTAAGCGGCGAGCTGGTGGATTTTGATGATGCTCCGGGATTTGCAAAGGGGGAAATTGTGAGTTTTATTCCTTACTTCCGCTGCGGCAGCTGCGTGGCATGCCGTAATGGTTTGCCCAACTGCTGTGCTGCCATCAATGTTTGCGGTGTGCATGTGGATGGTGGTTTTGCAGAATATTTGCAAGTGCCTGCTTATTCATTGCTGCATGGCGAAGGACTGAGCTTTGATGAACTGGCATTGGTGGAGCCGCTGGCCATTGGCGCACATGGTGTACGCAGGGCAGGCGTGAAGCCCGGTGAATTTGTACTGGTGGTGGGTGCAGGTCCCATTGGCCTGGGTATTGCAGAGTTTGCACGCATTGCCGGGGGCAACGTAATTGTGATGGATGTAAATGATAAACGCCTGCAGTTTTGTAAAGAGCATTTGAATGTGCACGCAGGTATCAACCCTTTGCAGGAAGATGCGCTGGCACGCCTGAAAGAAATCACCAATGGCGATATGCCCACGGTGGTAATTGATGCCACGGGTAATCAAAAAGCCATCATCAATGCATTCCAGTACATGGCGCATGGTGCCAGGTATGTGCTGGTGGGTTTGCAAAAAGGCGAGATCAGTTTCAGCCATCCCGAATTTCATAAACGGGAAGCCACACTGATGAGCAGCCGCAATGCCACTCGTGATGATTTTGAACACGTGATTGCCAGTATGAAAAAGGGACTGGTAAAACCCGAAACATATATCACCCACCGGGTGCAGTTTAGCGAAGTAAAAGATAATTTTGAAAGCTGGCTGAAACCGGAAACGGGCGTGATAAAGGCGATGGTGGAATTATAGTATCAGCCGGGACGCTAAAGCGGCCTGGATGTTTACGGTTAAAAATATTTTAAACAATACAATGCAATACAGGAAACTCGGAAAAACAGGAATGAATATCTCCGCCATCAGCCTTGGCACCTGGCAGGTGGGTGGTAAATGGGGCAGCGATTTTAATAATGAAAACGCTGCTGCTATTCTGAACAAGGCCATTGATGCAGGCATCAACTTTATTGATACTGCTGATGTGTACAGCGATGGAGAGAGTGAAAAAGCAGTGGGCAGGGTTTTGAAAACCCGCAGTGAAAAAATATTTGTAGCCACCAAGTGTGGCCGGCAAATTCAGCCGCATGTAAATGAAGGTTACCAGCCCGCTGTATTGAGAAAATACGTGGAAGACAGTTTAAAAAGATTGCAACTGGAAACCATTGATCTCATTCAGCTGCATTGCCCGCCCACGCAGGTATATTACCGCCCCGAAATTTTTGCATTGTTTGATGCGCTGAAACAGGAAGGAAAAATCCGGCACCTGGGTGTGAGCGTGGAAAAAGTGGAAGAAGCACTCAAGGCCATAGAATATGATAACGTGGCAACGGTGCAGATCATTTTCAATATGTTTCGCCAGCGGCCGGCACAGTTGTTTTTTGAACAGGCCATTAAAAAAGATATTGGTGTAATTGTTCGTGTACCGCTGGCCAGTGGTTTGCTTACGGGCACTTACAATAAACAAACCAGTTTTACAGCCGGCGACCACCGCACATTCAACCGCAATGGTGAAGCATTCGACAAGGGTGAAACATTTTCAGGTATCGATTATGAAACCGGTCTTGCCGCAGTGGAAGCACTGAAGCAAATTTTTCCCGGCCATCAAAACCTGGCACCACTTGCATTGAGATGGATACTGCAGTTTCATGCAGTGAGCTGTATTATTCCCGGCGCATCCACGGCACAGCAGGTGGATGCCAACTTAACTGCATTGGAGTTACCTGCATTAACAACACCGCAACTGGAAGCAGTAAATGCGGTGTATGAAAAATATATAAAGAAATCGGTGCATCATCTTTGGTAAATCCGCAGAAGAACGTTGTCAGCCCGGCCAGTCAATGGCTTGATGCTGCTTTAAAAAACTTGAATTACGATTGCAATGAAACATCCCATTACCGATACGCATGTACATGTATGGAATTTTGAACGGGCCGAATACGGCTGGCTGAAGAATGATACATCCATTCTAAAACGCACTTATCATATTGAAGAAATAGAAGCGGAAAGAGAAAATGCCGGCATCACAGCGGGTGTGCTGGTGCAGGCCAGCATCAATACCGATGATACCGACTGGATGCTGGAAGTGGCGGAAAAAACACCCTGGATACAGGGTGTGGTGGGCTGGCTGCCATTGACGGATCCTGTAAAAACAGCACAACTGCTCAATGATGTGTACTTAAAAAACAAGTATTACAAAGGCGTGCGTCACCTGATACATGATGAGGCCGATCCAACATGGCTGTTGCAGGAAAGTGTGATTGAAAGCCTGAAAATTTTGGTAAAGCATCATCTTACTTATGATGTGGTAGGAGTGCTGCCCGAGCATATCCGCACGGTATTAACTGTTGCAGAAAAAGTGCCGGAACTGAAAATGGTATTCGATCATTTGAATGCGCCGCCTGTTTCCACCGGCCTGCGTTTTGGCGAGTGGGGCGATTTGATGAAGGCGGCTGCAGCTAATAAAAACTTCCATGCAAAAATATCCGGGCTGGGCACCGTGGTGCAGAAAGAACAAAACTGGTCTGCCGCCGATATACAACCCTATGTTGAATTTGTGCTGGAGCAATTTGGAATTGACCGTTGTTTTTGCGGTGGCGACTGGCCCGTATCTTTACTGGCTGGGAGTTACACCCGTACCTGGGATATTTACAAGGAACTTATCACAAGCTCTTTAAATGATACAGAAGCCGCAAAAATTTTTTCCGGCAATGCACAGCAATTTTATAAACTTACATCGTAAAACAATCAGCAAAATAAAATGTCATTACCAACCAATCAAACAGATACCGTATTGTCAGAATTTGAGAAGCCTGAAAAAAATAAATACTTAGTTCCATTCATCCTTGTGGCATTTTTATTTTTCCTGTGGGGAATGGTGCATAACCTGGATGGTATTTTAATTCCGCATTTGAAAAAAGCTTGTGAGCTCAGTAATGCGCAGTCTACATTGATTGATGTGGCCATCTTCTTTGCCTATTTTTTAATGGCCATACCCGCGGGTATGATTTTAAAAAAGTGGGGTTATAAAAATGGGATCATCGCCGGGCTGGTGCTTGCAGGCATCGGCGCATTTATGTTTGTGCCTGCAGCGAGTACAAGAACCTATGAATTATTCCTGCTGGCTTTATTCATTATTGGCTGCGGTATCACCATTCTTGAAACAGCTGCCAATCCTTATGCCGCTGTGCTGGGAGATGAGAAGGGTGCCAGCACCCGTTTAAATTTAGGTGCTGCCATCAATGGTTTGGCTGTATTTATTGCACCGGTGATTGGTGCAAAATTTATTTTGTCTGGTGTGGAGCACACCAAAGAACAATTACTACAAATGCCTGCAGCAGAAAAGCTGGCCTACCTGAATATGGAATCATCGGCTGTAAAAATACCCTATATCGTTATTGCCTGCGGATTTTTACTGGTAGCCGGTTTGTTTTTACTGTTTCATTTACCAGAAGTAAAGGATGATGCAAAGACAGCAAAGTTCTCTGAATTCATGCGTGCATTCCGTCATAAACATTTATCATGGGCGGTATTTGCACAGTTTGCCTATGTGGGCGCACAGGTTTGTGTAACAAGTTTTTTTGTACGCATGGCAATGAAGGGCGGCGGTCTGGATGAAAAAACTGCAGGATATTACCTGGGTACGATCTACGGAGTATTATTCCTTGCAGGCCGCTTTATTGGTACGCTGCTTACAAAATACTTTTCTTCCAATAAACTGCTTACCGTTTACGCCATCATTGCTGCCGGGCTTTGCCTTGCTGCGATTTTTGGAAAGGGCAATACCGTGATCTATTCACTTGGGGCCATAGGATTCTTTATGTCCATCATGTTCCCCACCATATTTGCACTGGGGCTTGTTAACCTCGGGCACGAAACCAAGATCGGTGCTTCCTTGCTGGTAATGTCTATTGTGGGTGGTGCGGTGTTTCCATTTATCATGGGCCGTATCATTGACCTGTACAATGACAATATCCAGGTTGGTTACGTGGTACCGCTGGTTTGTTTTTTGATCATCATTTACTTTGGCGCAAAAGGCTACAAGGTTAAAGAACCGGAACAGCATGTTGTGCTGGACTGATATTATTTCAGTTTGGCAATATGAAACAGTTCATACCATTCTTCCTGTGTTAGTTTTATGCTGGTGGCCGTAGCGGCATTTTTGATGCGCTCCAGGCTTTGCGAGCCAATAATGGGCAATGTACCTAACTGCACCAGCCATGCAACCGCTGTTTGTTCTACATTGGCGCCATAGCGTGCGCCAATTTCTGTAAGCCTGCTGCGCAGCAATTCTTCCTTGGGTGAAAGTCCGTTCAAAATTTTTCCGCCAGCCAGCGGCGCCCATGCCAGCGGTTTGCTGAAGCGTTGCTTGATAAAATCCAGCCGGCCATCTTCAATAGCGCCAATATTCAACAGGTTTAATTCAATGTGATTGGTAACGATAGGGATTGATAAATGAGAAGCCAGTTGCTGGTGCTGGAACACACTGAAGTTTGATACACCAATGCTTTTTACCTTTCCCTGCTTTACCAGCTGGGTGAGTGTTTTTGCGGTGGCTTCCAAATCGCTTAGATAATCAAAACGGTGCAATAAAAAAACATCCAGGTAATCTGTTCTCAAATCTTTTAATGTGGTATCCACGCTTTCGGTGATATGTGCCGATGAATTATCGAAGTAAGAAAAACCTTTAGCCGAACGGCGGATACCTGCCTTGCTGAACAATACCAGCTGTTCTCTTTTTACTGATTTGTTTTTGAGCACCTGCCCGAAATACTGCTGTATGGAATGGTTGCCGTAAATATCGGAATGGTCAAATGTGTTGATGCCAAGACTTAGACATTCGTTCACCACGGTTTCAATTTTACCGATGGTGGATTCGCCTTCATCTTTCCAGCGCCAGAAACCATAAATGGCTTCTGAAACCTTGGGGCCCGAGTCGCTTAAATAAACAGTGTTCATATTAGTTAGTGTTAGGTGAATAGTGATAGAAATAGCGGTAATACTGTTTGCTGAGTGTTTTGTAATAGGATAAGATGCCTGCCAGGATCAAAATACTGCTGCTGATGACAAACTGGTTTGGATAAAAACTCACAATGAAAATACTGGCAAGTACCAGCCGGATGTATTCCAAATAAAATATCCAGCGGCGCTGTTCCAGCAGGGCACCGGTATTAATTACACTGATGAGTATGAACAATGCCCCGGCAATCAGCTGCACATTGTTGTAATAATGTTCAAACAAAATAAAAACAAACAGCAGCACCAGCGTGATCACAGTTTGTATGCTGATGTAATTATTTAAAACAGTGGTGGGATACACCTGTTTGTGTATGCGGAATTTTTTTTCGAGGTATTGCCTGATCCTCGGGTCAATATCATCTGGCCTGCCAAAAAGTACCCGCAGTTTGTTTTTTAAACCACGAGCTCTTTTAAATGACACCGCCAGCTCCAGCATAAAATGAAATTGCTGCCATAAAAAACTGTAACTCTCCAGTGGTTTGGTGAGCCCGTAAGCGGGTTTTGTTTTTTCAGCAGCATAAGTGCCGAATAGTCTATCCCATATAATCAGGATGTCACCGTAATTCTTATCCAGGTATTCGGGGTTGCTGCTGTGGTGCACACCATGGTGTGTGGGGGTTACAAATATCTTTTCAAAAAAACCCAAACGGCCAATCATTTGTGTATGGGTGAAAAATGGATAAGCGCCATGGATGAGCAGGAAGAGTGTGATCATGCCGGGGGGAAAGCCAATTACAGGCAGAATGCTCCAGAATACCGCACGGGCCGCCGACTGAAAAACAGTGATGCGAACGGAAGTGGTATAATTAAAGTCATTGCTCTGGTGATGCACCACATGGGCACTCCAGAAAATATTTATTTCATGCCCGAAACGGTGGTACCAGTACCAAACAAAATCTGTGGCTATAAATAATGCCAGCCACGTAAAGAAACCCGGCTTAATATGGTAAATAGCAAAGTTTTTATACAGCCATGCAAAGAAAAAATAAAGCATGCCCGTTGTAAACAGGTCGGTTACCCTTTCGGCAATACCAATATTCAAATTGGCAATGGCTTCTTCAAAATGAAAAAGCTGCTGCGCTTTCTTTTTGCTGTAATAAAATTCCAGCAGCATAAAGCCGGTGAATAGTGGAACAGCAAAAGCCAGAACATTGATGTGCATATGTTGGATGTTTTAGTTTTTACTGCAGGCTATTTCAAAGTGTACGGCACCAGGTATTCATCAATTTCAGTTTCCACCGTGTTATTAAAAACAGTCACCGCAATCAGCTGGCCGGCAAAAGCTATCAGCACCACCATTTCTTTTTTTGAATAATGTGCTGCCAGTTCGTTGTACACATGGTTGGCTATGTGGCCATGGTATTTGGTGACGGCATTACCAAAGTTCACCAGTTGTTTTTCTTTTTCTGACAGGAAGTGCCCTGTTTCAAAATTCACTTCATGCTCCACCAGTATTTTTTTGAAATATGCCGCACAGAGACCACAGCCTGTTGTAAGCGAAATATTATAAGCATAGAGTGCTGCTTCCCTGGTGCCCAGAATTTTTTGCAATTCTTCAAACAGGGGTTCCAGTTTGGCATATACTTCAAAAGCCGCAACGGAGTAAGCCAGCGTTGCTTTTGTATTACTGATAACCGGCTGGTAGGCAGATGCGGCTGCATGCCGTTGCTGTGCCACCTGTACGGAAGCCTGAACTTCATGTGCTGCTGCGGGATTGATACGTGCCATACAATGACTATTTATGATTTTTTAAAAACAGTTTATGGTAAAAAGTATAGGCATAACATCCGGCGCAAATACCAAGCGCCGATTCCAGGAATGCAAAAAACAGCAATACTGCGGCAAAGGCTTTTGCAGCAGTGGTAAGCTGAAACAGTTGCAGCACCGTAATGGCAATTACAAAAGCCAGTCCTATTTTAGCGGCAAAACGTTTGGGTGCCTGGTCAATGGGTTTAGCAGGGAGGCGCAGCTGTGTTACCAAAAATTTACTGGCAATATTCAGCGGACTGTATTTGCCATAATTAAAGGCACGCAGGAAGAAATCGGGTATTAAAAAGGCAATAATGAAAATATTGCCTGTGAATAGCCATGCGGTTGTAACCAGCAGTACCAAAAAAGCGGTGGTTCTTACCTGTGTTTCATTCACGGTTACAAAATCAACCGGGCATTCAATATTTATTCTTTCACTCATAGTATATTATTTTTTTGTTCTCAGGTCAATATTGTGGAAATAGAAAATCCGGGCAACCGAAATACTTTTGTATTTATTGCCGGCGGCCAGTTGCTGAAACAGGTTCATATAACCAAACTGCAGGTTATCGTGTTTGTTTACATGGTAATTAAAGCCCAGGAAAAACCGGTTCTGGTCAAAATAATTGTTTACGATCTGTTTGCCGAAATTGATATGCACTTCGTTGTTGGCCACAAACGACAGTGTGCCGGGCTGAAATCTTTTTTTACTTAAGGGCCATTGTGCAAAAAAATTGTATCGTAAACGGAAGTTGAAATTGTAACCGTCTGCAAGTGCATCATCATTCAGAATCTTTCTCCGGTACCGTTCTTCCAGCCTGAACCACTGCATCAGCCGCAGCCCGGGATATTTGGTATGCCATTGCAACTGCTGCCAGGGGCGGTGCTCCGGCTGTGAGATATTCTTATGGTTATCTCCCGGGAAATGATTTACAAATGCATAACCGGCAGTGAGTTTTGTATCATCGTTGATATAGTATGAAAGACCCAGCCTGATAATACCCTGCGAAAAATTAGTGAAGAACGCTTCTTTTGTACGCAGGTGAAGATCGGCCCAGGCGCCCCATTTATTGGTAAAACGTGTTTGATTAAAATATCCCAGCCACACCTGGCTGATGCGCTCTGTTTGTTTGCTTTGGGCAAACAGACTGTCACTGCCTGTTTGAAAGGCAGTGATAAGACATGCTGCGATCAACAATTTTCGTTTAACAGTTAAGTACAACATAAAGCTTTTGTTCTTTGACGCCCTGGATGGAGTCGAACCACCCTCGGTGACTTATGAGATCACGTAGCCCCAATGGCCAGAGCAGTGTTGCGTAACCACGCCACTTTTCTTACTCATTTTTTTTTTTGACGCCCCGGCTGGATTCGAACCAGCGTAAAAGTTTTTGCAGAACCTGACCTGTCCGCTCGGCCACGGGGCTGTAATTAAAGCCCCCTTAAGAATAAGGGCGCTTTCTGTTTAACGATTGATTGTTTGCTTAAATCGTTTTAGTTTAGTGTTCACTCAATTATTTATTTAATAAACCATCTACTGTTATTGCAGCATAATACAATGCCCCGATGGTTGGTCCGCCGGCATACTGTATGTAACGGTTGTTTAAAATATTGGTACCGCCCAGTTTGATGGTGGAATAATATTTCGGCAGCCTGAATGTTACCTGCGCATCAATATTGTTGATGGCATTCACCGGGCCGGTCACCAGCGGACTTTCCCATGTAAAGGCATCCTGCCATTTCCACACCACGTTAAAACCAATATTGTTGGTGATGGCCCTGTTACCGATTGAAATATTTGTTACCCATTTTGGTGTATTGAAACCTGTTACAAAAAGATCGGGTGTGCTGTTGCCTTTAATGTTGTTGTAGTTAACATTGCCAGAAACAGTAAAGGTTTTATAAAAACGGTATGTTACTCCTAATGAAGAACCGAATGTGGTGTACTTGTTCACTGCGTTGGTGTATACACGGTAACGTTCCTGTCCTTTGCTGGCGGCATTGCCGCCACTGGCCGTGGTGGCATCGCGGTTACGGTCAAGCATGGCAATTACTGCCGCATCACTGCCAATGGTTTCTCCAATGGGCGTGTATACCTGCACCTGGCCAAGGAAACCGTCATACACATTGCTGTATACATCCAGGTCGATGAAGAGTTTACTGTCGAACAAAGAACTTTTATATCCCACCTCAAAAGAATTAATGCCTTCCGGTCTTCCATTGGGTAAATTCGCAGGCACCAGCAGGTTGCGGTTGGCCAGTGCAGCGGCATCGCTGTTGCCTGCAGCTTTTACAGCAGCATTGAATGCGGCAACGGATGTTTGTGTATAGCTGTTGTCACGAAAGCCCAGTCCTTCATTTATGATGGGTAAAATACCCACACGTTTCACCCTTCCGTTGTTTACATAACTCAGTGCTTCAAACAGTGCCGGGTAACGGTAACCCTTTTGGAAGGTGGCACGGAAATTATGTTTTTGGTTAACGGTGTATACAGCTGCAATACGTGGTGTTACTTTAAACTCAAATTCAGGGTTGTAATCGCCACGTAAAGAACCGGTGAGTTTTAATTTATCATGTAAGAACAGTTTTACCAGCTGTGCAAAGCCACCCACTTTTTTATAATAAGTGTTTTTGCCAAAGCTGCCATCAGGCAATGGGGTGTTGCGGTCTTCAATACTGCGGCTGAAGTCTACAAAATTGTTGCCATCGGGTACCAGTTCATACACCCTTGCATCGGCACCCAGCAGCAGGTTAAAATATTTTACCTGTTTGGTCAGGTCCAGCTGTCCCTCCACATGGTACACATTGCTTTTTTGAATGAGCGCCGCACCACCCGTAACAGGCGCATTGGGAATGGTGCTGGATTTAATATCCCAGTTATTTATTTTGATGATGGAATCTTTTACGGTATTAAAACGTTGTGTGCCTGGTATCACCCTGCCCGCATCTGCCTGCTGCCTTGCGTACGCGGTTGCCGCTGCAAGATTGGCGGAGGTTAATGCACCGCCATTGGCTGTTGCATATGCATTGAGTGCATTTTTATACTTGGTGCCCCATGCACTGCCACTGCCGCCGCTGTACAGGTCCAGGTTATCGGCCAGTGGTTTTACATTGTATGAATCACCGGTATTCTCGTGCGACGTATAGGCCAGCACGGTAAAATTGCTGCCTTTGAGCTGCAGGCTGAAATTTTGCACCACCACATTATCGAGTTTTATTTTATTACCCCGCTGGAAAACACCATCCATGGTGCCCACACGGTAAGCGGCAGATAAAACTGTTTTTTGGTTGAACTTATAGTGCAGCGATGCATCGAACTTTAAATTACTTACGTTAGGATCCACTAAATCTTTTTCCCAGTAACCGGTACGGGCCACAGTTAAAGTGCGGTTGGCCACGCCGTCAATATTCAATCCCGTTATCGAAACCGTATTGCTGCCCGCCAGTGCATCATCACCATATTTATTCCAGCCATCAAAAGCGATATTGTTATCACCATTCAATGCTGCATAAGCTGGGTTGGCTGTATTTCTTGAATTGGGGTTCTGGTCAAGACGGGTATCAGAGATCCAGTCGGTGCCCTTTAAAAATCCAAAATTTACTTTAAAGGCGAATTTGTCTTTAAATGCTTTCGCAAAACGGATAGCGGTTTCTGTGAGTACTGCCGGAGCATGATCTTTTCCATCCACATGGTTCACACCGGTGCGCTGGTAAACGCTTAAACCCTGCGATGTGAAAGGATTTTTTGTTTGCAGGTTGGCCAGTCCGTTGATGGCATTTAAACCATACAATGCAGATGCTGCACCGGGTGTTATTTCAATACTTTGAATATCGAGTTCAGTGGGGCCAATGGCATTACCCAATGGCACGCCTAATGTGGCAGCCTGCATATCAATACCATCCACCAGCTGCATAAAGCGGAAGTTATTGGGAATATTGAAACCCCTGGTGTTGGGTACTTTGAATGTAATGGAGGATGTGGTGAGCTGCACACCTTTTACATTACCCAGTGCATCATAAAAACTGGCGGCTGGTGTTTCCTTTAGTGCACGGATGTCGAGCTTTTCAATGCTCACGGGTGATTTTAATATTTTTTCCTGGCCGCGGCTGGCGGTTACCACCACTTCATTGGCCAGCACACTTTGCGTGGCCAGCTGTATGGCCAGTTTTGAATTGGCATTTTTGATTTCCACTTCCTGCGTGGCAAAGCCGATAGAGGATACCACCAGTGTAAATGGAAATTTCTGATTGATGATGAGTGAGAATTTGCCGGCAGAGTCGGTGCTGGTGGCGGCGCCGGTATTTTTAATGGCAACAGTGGCGCCTGCAATGCTTTCATGATTTTCGCCCACAATGCGACCACTTAACTGGAGCGCCCCATTTAACTGTGCATGTGTAAATACCGGGAGTACCAAAATTATGGCAATAAGAATCCTTTTCATTAGTTGGTAATGGTTTTTGAAATTTGTCTATAAAAATGGTAGACTAAAAGATTAAAAAAAATCAACAGGTTATGTGCATGCGGCTACATCGCATTCGGGAGTCGTGAACCATATATGTGCTGTATTTGAGAAGCATGATATAATGATGGAACAAAAGTAGGGGTAAAATATTAGTCCACCAAAATAATGGACTTTTATTTTTAATTTTTTTTCCGGGGATATTACCTGGTCAGTTTAAGTGCATTATCCAGCCTGTGTGCTGCATTGTCCCAGTTGATGATGTTGAAGAGGGCATCTACAAAATCAGCCCTTTTGTTTTTGTATTTCAGGTAATAGGAATGTTCCCACACATCAATTACAAGCAATGGAATTACGCCCCACTGTGTAAGTTTTTCGTGGTTTTCACATTGCATAATGGTAAGCTTGTCAGAAAATGGCTGATAACCCAATATACCCCAGCCGTTGCCATCCACATTTTTTGAAGTGGCGGTTAAATAGGCTTTTAGTTTTTCATAACTGCCAAAATCTTTTTCAATGCGTTTTAGCAGGTTGCCGGAGGGATCCGTTTTTTTGTTGGTAAGATTTGTCCAGAATACGGAGTGCAGCACATGCGAAGAGAAATGATAGGAAAGTTTTTTTGTCCAGTAATCAATAGTTTCCAGGTTGTTTTCTTCCAGTGCTTTTTTTATCATGGCTGCATCTTTATTTGCAGCCTTTGCTGCGCCGCCATGGTGAAAGGTATAGTGAAGGTGTACGGTTTCGGCATCCATATAAGGCTCCAGGAAATTTTCACTGTAGGGTAGTGGCTGCATTACATAATTGCCATCAGCATCCACCAGTTTGTCGATATCATTATCAGCAAGATTTTTTGCGAATGCATTGTTTACACTGAGCAGTGCACCTGCCCCGGCGAGTGAACCTGCTTTGATGAAATTTTTCCTGTTCATATAAATGATTTAATGAGTATGCCAATCGCTGCAGCTGCCAGTATCAGGTATGGTTCCTGTATCTTCTTCACGTAAAGTAACGCCAATATTGTACCAAATGCAATAGCTGTTGCCGGAAGATCAATAGTGCTGTTATGAAAAAGCGTTCTCATTACAATTACAATTACCGCACCTGCCAGTGCACCTGCCACGGCGGCCGTAATACCGTCTACAAAAGCTTTTACGGGTTTATTCTTTGCGATCTTATGAAAATAGGGTGCAGGAATTACTGTAAATAAATAACAGGGCAAAAATGTGGCTGCCGCAGCCACGCAGGCACCGGGGAATCCTGCCACCAGGTAACCGATAAAGCCTACTGTAATAACCACCGGCCCGGGTGTGATCATGGCCACGGCCACCGCATCAATGAACTGCTGCTCGGTAAGCCAGTGGTTTTGTGTTACCACACCACTGCGCAAAAAAGGTACAATGGCCAGTCCGCTGCCAAAAACAAAGGCACCCGCCTTGCTGAAGAAGATAGCAATCTTTTGCAGGGTGGAATATTGAAAATCCCAAAAACCCATCTGCAGCAAAACAAATCCGCTTGCTATATTTTTTTTTGAAAATCGGGGAGGTGCTTTTACAAACATGTACAGGAGGCCGGCCCCAATAAACAGTAAAATATTTTCTTCCTGTGTAACAAAAGTGATGACGGCCGCAGTGATGAAGAACAGCCATAGCAGCCAGTTTGTTTTGAATGACTGTATATTGAATTTGCCCACAGATTTTACGGTGAGTTTGTAAGAGCTCATGATGATGATGCCGGTTACCGCTGCACCCACACCATAGAATACGGCATGCATCCAGGGCAGTCCGCCAAATAATTTATACGCCATACCCAGCAGCACCACCATTATAAACGAAGGAAGTATAAATGCAATGCCTGCCAGTGTTGCCCCGGTGATACGGTAGTATACAAAACCCAGGTAAATGCCTAATTGTGCGGCGAGTGGCCCGGGAGCTAACTGAGCCAGTGCAAGTCCCTGTTTATACTCTTCCTCGCTTACCCATTTTTTGGTTTCAACCAGGTCTTTGTGCATATAACCCACCAGTGCAACAGGGCCGCCAAAACCGGTAGCACCGAGCTTTAAAAAATATTTTACCAGGGCTGATAAAGTATATGATGGTTTTGTTTGTGCCATATTATGATAAACACAATTTTACATGCCTGTAAAGCTAAAAAATGAGATGCCGTACAAGTGTGCCCACAGGGCCCTGCGGGCGACGCAACGATGTTAAGCAGGATTACTGAAGCCTGTTACAAAAACAATGCCCTGTAAATGGTGATAAAGCCCATAATGATCACCACCACACCCACTACAATAAACATTTTTTTAGTAGGAAGTTTTGCTGTGAGCATGGCCGAGAACGGTGCAGTAACAATGCCACCAATTAAAAGTCCTGCCACAATATTCCAGTGATGAATGCCCACGGTAAAAATGAACGTGATGGCACTGGCCACTGTTAAAATAAATTTTGCCACGGTGGAACTGCCAATCACGTAACGGGGTGTATGCCCGTTTTTGATAAATGTTCCGGTTACCAGCGGGCCCCAGCCACCACCGCCAAATGAATCAATGAAACCTCCGATGAGCCCGAGTGCGGTGATATTGGTTTTCTTTTTTTCTGAATGATGCAGTTTTCTTTTGAAGGCATTTTGTAAAATGCGGAAACCGAGGTACATGGTATATGCTGCAATAAAGGGCTTGGTCATTTTTGCATAACGTTCGCCCACATAAGTAAGTGTTATGGCACCCAGTACTGCACCAAATACAGCCGGAATGGCGAGTGCTTTCACCAGCTTTTTATTTACGTTGCCCAGTTGCCAGTGGCTTACAGTTCCTGCAGCACTGGTAAATGATTCTGCAGAATGGATACTGGCACTGATAACGGGTGGCGGTACATTCAGCACCAGTAATATGGTGGTGCATATCACACCATACCCCATGCCCATGGAACCTGCCACCACTTCGGCAAAAAAACCTGCCAGCAGCATCCAGTAAAAACGGTGATGGTCTTTTGTAAGCTGGTCCTGCAATGCGGTAAGCTGTTCTGGCGAAAGAAAAAGATACACAAACAACGCCGCCAGTGCCACAATGGTGATAGCCACCACGTATTTGTTGAATACTTTTTTGCGTGTGGACCTTATCTCGGCCACTGCCGGTACAATATCCTGCGATTCTATGATCTCTTCCACCGATTGTTCGGACTGGTTACTGGTCATTGTCTTTTTTAATTAATGATTTTGTAAGCTCATTGAGCTGTTTTACTTTTTCTGCAAAGTCGCCGCTGAGTGTGTTGCGTACCTGCTGTATGTTGTGCAGCAGTTCATCTATTTCTGCTGGTAAAGTTTCGTTGAGCATTTCTTTTACCCTTTTGGCAATGGTAGGAGATTTGCCATTGGTGCTGATGGCGATCTTTAAATTTCCTTTTTGTACAATGCTGCCCAGATAAAAATCGCAGAGATCAGGCGTGTCGGCAACATTTACCAAAATACCGGCAGCATTGGCCTGCTCTTTTATTTTTTGATGCAGTGCTTTGTCATCGGTGGCGCAAATCACCAGTTGTTTGTTCTGGAGGTCGCCGGTTTCATAAACCCGCTCTTCCAGCACACAGCCCGGGAAGTTTTTTATGTATGCCCTTAATTCATCCTTTACCTGTGGCGCCACAATGGTAATGGATGCAAGGGGCGTATTGCGCAGCAAGGATTCCAGTTTTTCCAGCGCCACATTGCCGGCTCCCACCAGCAACAGGTGCAGCTGTTCCAGTTTTAAAAAAACCGGGTAGAGTGTATTGCCGCTATTATCCATTGACTGCGATATTCTTTAAAAATGTTATTATTACAATATGCTGCGTGGAATTTGCCGGCCATTGTAACCACATATAGCCTGCCTGCAGTTGCGTGTGACTGTCTAATGCATACGTGCCGTTTGCAATGAGGCGGTTTTGATCAAATGACCATTTGCCATATGCCTGCTGCTGCATGTATTCGTTGGCAAGCAACAGCCCCCATTTACCGGAAATTTTTTGCTGGATATATGGCTTTATCCTGTAACGGAATGCATGAAATGATGTTTTGGTGCTGGTGGCTGCAAAACTTCTTTCCTCTGTTCTCAGGCGTAATTGTGCAATGGTGTTTTTTGAAAAAACCTTTTTATAATTCAGCTCCTGCCACCACCTGAATTCTTTTGCAAATTCTGTACTGGATTTTGTGAATGCAGTACGGGTGAATGAAATTGCCGCACCGGCAGTTGCGCTCCAGCTTTTAGAAAAATTGTATTTGATGCCTGCCCGGTGCAGGTGTTGCAATGCAAAGAAGGAATTACCGAGGGTGCGGTAGTTAAAATCGTTGGGGAGCTGCCATTTGCTGCTGAGCTGAACCGGCAGCTGCACCGAAAACCAGGCGCCTGTGGAAGGCCGCTGCTGGCAATATGCAAAAACGGGAAACAGTAGCATACAAACTGGTTTTATCCTTTTCATCATTCAAACCGGGTGCGCAAACACACGAAGGACAAAAATAGTTTATTTTCCTATAAAAACAGTAGACTAATAATAAATTATTTACTCTTATACCTGATGCAGAATGATCAGCCCGGTTCCTGCAGGCTTTCCTTTGTTTTGCTGATGGTGTCATCCAAATCCTGGTAACTAAGCGCATTATTCAGGAACCAGCTTTCAAAAGCGGATGGCGGTAAATAAACACCGCGTTTGAGCATGGCATGAAAATATTTTTTAAAGAAATCGTTATTAGCGGCGGCAGCCGTTGCAAAATCGGTAACAGCATGGTCGCTGAAATGAATGCTGATCATGGAACCAAACTGGTTGATAACATAGGGTTGTCCCCATGCTTTTAAAACTGTATCCAGTCCGTTTCTTAAATAAATTGTTTTTTCCTCCAGCTCTTTATAAATAGATGGATTATTTTTTAATTCGGTGAGCATGGTAAAACCTGCTATCATGGCAATGGGATTACCGCTTAATGTACCGGCCTGGTATACGCCGCCCAAAGGCGCAATATGCTGCATAATTTCTTTCTTACCACCAAACGCTCCTACCGGCATACCGCCGCCGATGACCTTACCATAGGTTACCAAATCAGCTTTGATATGTAATTTTTCCTGTGCACCGCCGGGGGCGAGGCGAAAGCCCGTCATCACTTCATCAAAAATGAAAACGATCCCTTCTTCATCACATAATTTTCTCAGGCCTTCATGAAAACCGGGCTGTGGTAAAATGCAACCCATATTACCTGCAACCGGCTCAACAATGATGGCAGCAATTTCTCCTTTGTTTTCAATCACCAGTTTTTTTACTGCATCCAGGTCGTTGTATGGTGCTGTTAAGGTATCATTTGAAACACCTGCTGTAACACCGGGTACGGTTTGAATGTTGAATGTGGCCAGGCCGCTGCCAGCTTTTACTAAAAAAGAATCTGCATGACCATGATAGTTGCCTTCAAACTTGATGATCTTGTTTTTACCGGTATAACCTCTTGCCAAACGGATGGCGCTCATGCATGCTTCGGTGCCGCTGCTTACCATTCTAATCATGTCAACATTTGGCACCATACTGATGATGAGTTCGGCCATTTCTATTTCCAGTTCGGTGGGTGCACCAAACGAAGTGGAGTCCAGCGCTTTTTGCTGAATGGCTTTTACCACGGGCTCATAGGCATGACCAAGTATCATCGGTCCCCAGGAAGCGATATAATCAATATACTTGTTGCCATCGGCATCATACATGTAAGCGCCTTTTGCACTTTTCATAAACAAGGGGGTGCCGCCCACGCTTTTAAATGCTCTAACAGGGGAGTTTACTCCACCCGGGATGGTTTGCTGGGCTCTTTCGAATAGTTGCTGACTTCTGGTATACATTTTTGTGAATTGTGAATGATGAATGGGCAATGGTGAATCGGGAATGGTCAATGAGCCATTTTAGTATTGATAAGGCCTGTTAATAATTTAAAACATTTAACCATTGATTCGCCTAAATTTTTTAAATCATGATTATTAAAATATCCGATTTCATAAGGGATGTCAATTGCTGCATCAATTTCTATTACAGATACCCTTGAAATTTCAAAGTATCGTTTTCTTTCGGCTTCGGATTTTCTTGAAAATCCGAAGCTATATTCAGATGGACTGATAATGCCGCTCTTCTTATTTGTGATATCATTCCGAATTTTTCATCTGCCGGCAACAATTTTGTTAACTTATAGCTTTCCAAAACAAATGATTTTGAATGGGAGTAAATGTCGAGTTTTTGATGATTTAATGTAAGAAACATGTGTTTTGTTTTAGGGTGACGATAATAATAAATTTACTCATTCAGGCTGAACTTTCAAATTACAATTCACCATTCACGACAACAACCTCACCGCATCCTTAGCAAAATACGTAGCTATCAAATCGGCACCTGCTCTTTTAATAGAAGTGAGTACTTCCAAAATTGCTTTGTCTTCATTGATCTAACCTTTGGCAGCAGCAGCTTTGATCATGGCATATTCGCCGCTGATATTATAGGCGCTTACCGGTACATTCACTGCGTTCTTTACATCACGGATAATATCAAGATAACTTAATGCCGGTTTTACCATTACTATATCTGCACCTTCTTCCACATCCATCAGTGTTTCTTTAACGGCTTCTGTACGGTTGCAGTAATCCATCTGGTAGGTTTTTTTATCGCCAAATCCGGGTGCGCTGTCCAGTGCATCACGGAAGGGCCCGTAAAAACAGGAAGCATATTTTGCACTGTAGCTCATGATGCCTGTATTGATAAAATTATTTTCTTCCAGCCCCTTACGGATGGCACCGATCCTTCCGTCCATCATATCGCTGGGCGCCACCATGTCGGCACCGGCAACGGCATGACTGATACTCATTTTCACCAATGCTTCCACCGTTTCATCATTTACGATCTTCCCGTCTTTTACAATACCATCATGGCCATAAGATGAATACGGATCCAGCGCTACATCCGTCATCACGTACATTTCGGGCACCGCATCTTTAATGGCTTTGATGCTGCGCTGCATTAAACCATCTTTATTCCAGGCTTCTTTACCGGTATTGTCTTTCAGTTCGTCTTTGCACTTAATAAAGAGCAGCACGCTTTTCAGGCCCATCTGCCAAAGTTCTTTTACTTCCTTTACCGTTACGTCGAGGCTGTTGCGGTAATAGCCGGGCATAGAAGCGATCTCTGTTTTTATATTCTCGCCTTCATCAATAAAAAGCGGAACGATAAAATCATTGGGTGTGAGAATGGTTTCTGATACCAGCGAACGAATAGCTTCAGATTGGCGTGTAATTCGATTTCTTCTTTGCAGGTACATAGTTTAATATTTATGATCCGGGATGTGTTGATTTGCGATATATGAATACTTTTCAGGTGAATCTTTTTCCATTTCAATAAAATTTTACGACACCTGTTTTTAGATTTAATAGTTTATCAGTTGCTGCAAAAATTGCGGTCAGCTCATTCGCCTCTTTTAATAAGTCATCAATTTTACCGCCGAGGAAAAGCCCGGCTTCTTTTGCAACTTCGAGCCAGTATAAACTTTCATCAGCTTCGTCCAGCACAATTTTTATCTTATTGTGAAAATCAGCATCTGATTTTGCCCGGGCTGTTGCCCTGTAATTTGCGCCAACTGAACCTGCTGCACGTATCAGCTGTTTAGCAGTTTCAAAGCCTGCCGGTGTGCTGGGAAAATCATTGCATAACAAAATGACAGTTACATGAAACCTTTTTGTTCTTTCCTGCAATTATTTTCTGGTCATAGCTGATGTTTCAAATTACTAAATGGTTTGCATTTGAAATATATCATACATAGCAAAATCCCACATCATACATTGTCTTACGACTATTGATATTTTTCAGTTTTTTCATCAGCGGTCATGTCGCCTTCGCTTCTTATCTGCAATTGAATACCCAGTATCCATTCATTGCAATGCTGCTGGTATAGATATTCATTTACCGCGTTGATCACTTTCATCACTTCGTCGTAGGTTCCTTCCACAACGGTTGCAAATGGCCCCACTTCATGTTTGATACCGCTTTGCTGGATGATTGCAATGGCCTCGTCCACCCAAATGTAAGGATGTTTGTCGTTTACAATGGGCAATACCTGCAACGATGCGTTAACGGTGTACTGGTGCATTTTACTTTATGATTTAAACCCAGTCTTTCGGGTTGAGCAATACTTGTACTAATTTTTCTTCCTCGCTGCCGGCGGCAGGCTGCTGGTTGTATTCAAAGCGCACGGTGGGCGGCAGGCTCATCAGTATGCTTTCAATCCGTCCATTTGTTTTTAAGCCAAACAAAGTACCGCGGTCGTGCACCAGGTTAAACTCAACATATCTTCCCCTTCTTATTTCCTGCCAGTATTTTTGGTAGTCGTTATATGCGGTTGTTTTTCTTTTTTCAACAATGGGAATATATGCTTCCATAAATGCGTTGCCGCAGCGAGCTGCAAACTGCATCCAGAAATTTATATCCTGTTTTTCTGATGGCCGCTGGTGGTCGTAAAAGATGCCGCCAATTCCCCTGCGTTCGGCATTGCGGTGCCAGTTCACAAAATACCCGTCGCATTCTTTTTTAAAAGCGGGGTAGAAGGAAGGATCAAAATCATCGCAGGCATTTTTATAGGTCTGGTGAAAATGTATTGCATCTTCTTCAAACAAATAATAGGGGGTAAGGTCGGTGCCGCCGCCAAACCAGCGGTCAATTACTTCATCCTTCTCATTGTACAGTTCAAACATGCGGTAATTGCAATGTACGGTTGGTACAAACGGATTTGCAGGATGTATCACTAGGCTCAGCCCGCAGGCAAACCATTTAGCACCATTTATTCTTAACTGGCTGCGCATGGCATCTGTAACATCGCCAATACTACTGAAGTGTTCACCCCGCCTTTTTCAAATACATTGCCATTGGCGATCACCCTTGTTTTACCGCCGCCGCCTTCGGGCCGTTGCCATTCATCTTCCACAAACACCGCTTTGCCATCGCACTGTTCAAGTGCGGCGCAAATGCTGTTTTGCAAATCGTGTATAAATGATATCCAGTTTTCTTTAATGTTCATATGGTGAGTGGTGAGTTGTGAATGGTCAATGGTGAATAGTGAATGGTCAGTGAGCAAGCATTAACGAATTGCCTGGCTCTTGAATTGACAATTCACCATTCACCACTCACTTTCCGTATTCCTTTACCGCATCAACAAATGCCTTCGCATGATCAACCGGTACATTGGGTGTAATGCCATGTCCTAAGTTGGCAATATAATTCTGCACACCAAAGTCGTCGATCATCTCCTTCACTGCTTTTTTAATATCAGGAATGGGTGCCAGTAATTTGGCCGGATCAAAATTGCCCTGTATGGTGATCTTGTTTTGTGTAAGCTCCCTTGCAAACTGCGGGGTAATGCACCAGTCGATGCCCACACCGCTTGCAGCACTTTCGCTGATATCTTTCAATGCATACCAGCTGCCTTTTGGAAACAGTATCACGGGAGCATCGTCTTTCAGTGCATCCGCTATCTGGAACAAATAGGGTTGTGCAAATGTTTTAAAATCTGCCGGACTTAATGATCCTGCCCAGCTGTCGAATACCTGCACCGTATCGGCACCGGCTTTTACCTGTGCCTTTAAATAATCAATCGTGATGCTGGTGATCTTTTGCAGCAGTGCATGCGCCTGCACAGGTTGTGTGTAGGCAAACTGTTTTGCCTTATCCCAGGTTTTACTGCCCTTGCCTTCCACCATATAACAAAGAATGGTCCAAGGTGCGCCCGCAAAACCGATCAGCGGCACACGGCCATTCAGTTCTTTTTTGGTAAGCGTTAATGCATCCATCACATATTTCAGGCTTTCCTCAGCGCCTGTTGTAATGAGTGCATCAATATCCTGCTGTGTTTTGATAGTTTTAGGTAAAGAGGGGCCTTTGCCTTCTTCCATCAGCACTTCCACACCCATGGCTTGTGGTATCACCAAAATATCACTGAAGATGATGGCCGCATCCACACCCACCTGGTCAACCGGTTGCAAAGTAATTGCTGTTGCAAGTTCCGGTGTTTGGCAGCGGGTGAAGAAATCGTATTTATCACGCAGTTTGATATAGTCGGGTAAATACCTTCCGGCCTGGCGCATCATCCATACGGGGGGGCGTTCTACTGTTTCGTGTCTTAAGGCTCTTAAGAGCAGGTTGTTCTTTAGTTGTGTCATATTGTGAGTTGTCAGTTGTGAGTTGTCAATGGTGAATGATGAATTGTAAATGGGACTTTGAAAATTGAAGCCTTTATTGACCATTCACCATTGACCATTCACGCTATACGCCAAAATACAGCATCATCTTCCGCACCAGGTTTTCCTTACCGGGTTTATCGCTGATGATGGTGGTATTATCGCTGAATTTTTTGATCGTGTTTGCTGTTGTTGCGCCAATGGCAAACAATATTGTTTGCTGCGGCAGTTTGTTATTGCTGAAAAAACTTTCCACTGCACTCGGGCTAAAAAATAAAATGCCGTTATATTCTTTTGTGATCTTGTATGGCACTGCCATGGTATTGTACACCACGATTTCATCCACTTCAATATCATTTTTTCGCAGTATGTCCGGCAGTTCATCCCTGCGCTGGTTACCACAGAAAAAAATAACATTGTCAGCAAACCGGTCTTCCGCTATCCGTTCTGCCAGTGCAGCGGCGTTATCTGCCGTGCCTGCAATGCTTGCTTCGCCAAAATATTTTTCAACCAATGCACCTGTTGCTGTTCCGATACAATACACCTGCCATTCGGGGTGCTGGTATTCCATGTATTCCGCCACAGCTTCCACGGCATTCATGCTGGTAAATACAACGGTGGCAGATAAGGACAATGCCTGTTCCACTTCCTGCTGCACTTCCACGCTTTGCACAGGTACGGTTTCTATAAATGATAATTCATCAATGAAGATACCTGCAGCTGCAGCTTCCTGAACCAGTTGCTTTTCCAATGGCCTTGTGCATAATATGGCAATATTATTTTGCTGCATTGCGGATATCGTCTGCAATTTTTTGCCCGCCATTGGCCAGTAAATATTCAGCGGCAATTTTACCTAAGCCGGCAGCTTCATGCAGCGGAACGGTTTTTTCCACTTCCACTTTTTCTTTTCCGTCTAATGATAAAATATTGCCTTTAAAAATTAAGTGGCCATCTTTCACCTGTGCCAGTGCACTGATGGGAGTGGAGCAACCACCCAGTAACAGTCTTAAAAAGTCCCTTTCTATTGCAGTGCAAACGGCAGTGTTTGTATCATTGAAATGACTGCATGCTTCCAGGCAAAAATCATCGGCTTCCCTGCATACCACCATAATAGCACCTTGCGCAGGTGCAGGCAGCATCCAGTCCAGTTCAATACTGTTTTGCGGGCGCAGGTTAATTCTTTCCAGACCTGCCGCGGCGAAGATGGCACCATGCCAGTTACTTTCGTCCACTTTTCTTAAACGGGTATTTACGTTGCCGCGTAAATTATCCAGCTGGTGACCGGGAAAGCGGTTGAGCCATTGGGCTTTTCGCCTGATGCTGCTGGTGGCGATGGTGAATGGTGAGTGGTGAGTGGCGAACAGCGCTTCAAATTCTTTTGGCTCCCCATTCACCATTGCCCATTGCCCATTCACCAGCTTATCTGTCTTATACACCAAAAGATCTTTGTAAGATGCCCGTTCCAGCACTGCGGCAGGCGCAATACCTTTTGCCAGTTGCGTGGGCACATCTTTCATGGAGTGTACGGCAATATCAATTTTACCGGTGAGCAATGCAATGTCGAGGCTCTTGGTAAAAATGCCCTGCACGCCCATTTCATATAATGGTGTTTGCAGGTCGATATCACCTTCACTTTTGATATAGACTAATTCTGACTGGAAATTATTTTTTGCAAGTAAGTTTTGAACCTTTGTAGCCTGCCAAACGGCCAGCTGGCTTTCCCTGGTTCCGATGCGTATCAATTTGCCCATATGCTTTAGTTTGTGCCTGTGGCAATAAATTCATTAATCGCATCAATATAGCTGCAGCCTTTTTGATTGTTGCTGCGCATTTTTACCGCCATGCCGTTCACCACTTTTTGTATGCGGGTTTCTTTATCGGCGGCGGAATAAACTGATGCATTCTGCCTGTTAATATAACTAATATACAGGTTGCAGTTATGCATATTATGCAGTTTATTTTTTATGGATTTTAGAGCGGGAACATTTTTACGCATTTCGTGCCACTCTAAAAACTCAAATATCTGCTCGTTGATGATGGCTTTGGCCTTTGGCACTTCAGCCTCTCTTTTATGCAGGGTGGCATCTTTTATTTTAGAAAGATCATCCACATTTACAAATGTGGTGTTATCCAGTTCCTGTGCGGCGGTTTCCACGTTGCAGGGGATAGACAGGTCGATGATGAGTTTGTTGCCGCGGTCAGAAACATGTGATTCCAGTATCACAGGGTCGGCACTGTTGGTAGCCACCACAATGATATCGGCTGCTGCCACTTCCTGTTCCAGTGTTTCAGCAGGCGCATATTGCAAGCCTAATTCTTTGGCCAGTTCGGCTGCTTTTTCAATCGTGCGGTTTATTAAAGTGATATTTTTTGTCTCCAGGTAATCTACCAGGTTCTTACAGGTATTGCGGCCGATTTTACCGGTGCCGATGAGTACGATTTTTTTACTGGAAACATCTGCCACATGTTCTTTAATGAACTGGATGGCGGCAAAGGAAACAGAAACGGTACCATCACTTAAACCGGTATTGGTCTTGATCAGTTTGGATGATTGCAAAACAGCACTGATGATCCTGTCGAGATACACACCGATGAATCCTTTTTCCCTTGCAAATTTTACGGCCAGTTTCAGCTGTCCTAAAATTTCATAATCGCCTAATATCTGGGAGTCGAGACCGGCAGCCACTTCAAACAGGTGCTGTAAAGCGGGACGGCCATTTTTAATATATGCAATGTTTTTGAATGTTTCCAGGGAGCCTTCGGTCTGGCTGCAGAGCAGGTTGCATAAAAGAGCGGAATCTTCAGCAAAAGCGTATATCTCGGTGCGGTTGCAGGTGGAGATCACGAATAATTCATGTACTCCAAAAGAAGGGGCCAGTTCAAGTATCCTGGCATATTGTTCAGCACCAACAGCGAACTGTCCTCTTAAAGCAGCGTCGGTTTTCTTATAGTTCACACCTACTGCAAAAAAGCCTGAAATGTCACGGTATTGTGCTGGTTCTGCCATTGAATAGAATCAATTAATTATTGACAACACAAAAATACTTTTCATTTTTCGCATACCCTTATTTCTGTGTCATTGCATTGTCATTTTGTATTCTGATTGTCATCAGTTGCGTATCTGAGTAAACTCATATAGGGAGCTGACATGATTTGATGCGTATGAATTGAGTATATGCTGCAATAATATTTTGCATGCAGTTGAACTTTTACGGGGGCTTGTGGTTATTTTTGACATATTTTATATTATGACAGCAACTAAAAGAGGTATTGTTTTAATGAACCTGGGATCACCCGATTCCACATCGGTAAAAGATGTACGCCGCTACCTGGATGAGTTTTTAATGGATGGAAGGGTGATCGATATGCCTTACCTGTTGAGGGCATTGCTGGTAAAAGGAATCATTGTTCCTTTCCGTGCGCCAAAATCTGCCGAAGCATACAAAACCATCTGGACAAAAGAGGGATCCCCGCTGATTGTTCTTACCGAACAATTGCAGCAGCAGTTACAGCAGTTCACCAATGTGCCGGTGGAAATAGCCATGCGTTATGGCAACCCCACCCCTGCAGCTGCCTATGATGTGCTGATGAAAAAAGTACCGGGGCTGGAAGAAGTGATTGCTGTTCCGCTCTATCCGCATTATGCCATGGCATCTTATGAAACTGCCGTGGAGTATGCGAAGGATGTTCATGAGAAAAATAAATATCCCTTTAAGCTCAGTTTCATCAAACCATTTTATGGTGAGGCAGATTATATCCATGCCATGGCAGAGAACATGAAGCCTTACCTGGATGAACCTTACGATCATATCCTGTTCAGCTATCATGGCATTCCGGAGCGGCACCTCACAAAGACCGATCCTACCAAATCACATTGCATGGTAAATGGCGATTGCTGTAATACTTCATCAGCAGCACATAGCACCTGTTACCGCCACCAGTGTTTTGTTACCACTAAACTGGTAACGGAGGCCTTGCATATCCCGAAAGAAAAATACAGTATCTCATTCCAGTCAAGACTGGGCAAGGGCTGGCTTACACCGTTTACGGATGTGCGGCTGGAAGAAATGCCAAAACAGGGCGTGAAAAAACTGCTGGTGCTTTGCCCGGCATTTATAAGCGACTGCCTGGAAACACTGGAAGAGATTGAGGAACGAGGAAAGGAAACATTTATGCATGCTGGCGGCGAAAGCTATAAAATGATCCCCTGTTTGAATACACATCCGCTTTGGGTACAAACGCTCAATAAATGGATACAGCAAACTGCTGAAGGCAACAGGGAAATGATATTGTGAATGGTGAATGGTCAATTGTGAATGAGCGTTTTTGGTGCCGAAGCCGTCTGCCATTCACCATTCACCATTGCCAATTCACTACTCACCATTCACAATTCACCAATATGCTCTACAATTACGTAAAAGCGCTGCACATTATTTTTATCGTTACCTGGTTCAGCGGTATGTTCTATATCGTGCGGTTATTTATTTATAATACCGAAGCGTGGAATAAGGAAGGGCAGGAGAAGGAGATATTGCAAAAGCAATTTGCCATAATGATTAAGCGCCTGTGGCTGGGAATTACCTGGCCATCTGCCATACTTACTATCATTTTTGGGGGCTGGATGTTTTACCTCCTGGGTGTGGCACCCACATGGCTCTGGATAAAACTGGGTTTTGTTGCCGGGCTCTATGCTTATCATTTCACACTGCAGAAAATTTATGCCGATGAGATGAAGGGCATCTTTCGCTATACATCCAATCAATTGCGGGTGTGGAATGAAGTGGCCACCATATTTTTAATTGCTATTGTGATGATAGTGGTGGTGAAAGACAATATGAGCTGGCTATGGGGTATTGTGGGACTGGCCCTGTTCACTGCTGCACTCATGAGCGCTATTAAAATCTACAAGATCATCCGCACTAAAAAAGAACAGCAGGCTAAATAGCTTTACTGAACCTGGGTGCCGCATTTTCTTTTTGATTGCGCAGCAGGTGCAGGTCGAATGCCTTGCAGATATTGCGGATAAAATTTCTTCCGAGTGCTGTAACGGTGGCACCTGTTTCATCCCATTCCACCAGTTTGTCGGCAGCCAGTTTTTCCAGTTCAGGAAAACTGAATTCTCTCAGCAATGGCAGGTGTTCCTCTTTAAAAATGGTTTTACCGGTGCAGCTCATATTGAGTATATAATGCCTGAATGCCACATCTTCTTCATTGAGAAAAAATCCGCGTGTTACAGGAATTGTATTGTCGGCAATCGCTGCATAATAATCATGCAGTGTTTTTTCATTTTGTGCAAATGCCACACCTGCATCGCTGATGCTGGATACACCCAGGCCTAACAGCAGTTTTGTGTGCTGCGTGGTATAGCCCATAAAATTGCGGTGCAGTCTTCCTTCCTGGCAGGCGATATACAGGTCGTCGTTGGGTAATGCAAAATGATCCATGCCAATATCGTAATAGCCATTTTCGGTAAGCATTTTTTTACCCAATTGGTACAGTTGCATTTTTTCTTCGGTAGATGGCAGGTCGTTCTCGTCAAACAAACGCTGGCCACGGCTGGTCCAGGGCACATGCGCATAACTGTAAAAAGCAATGCGGTCGGGCTTCATGGCAATGGTTTGCTCAATGGTTTTTTGCAGACTGGCAATGGTTTGTTTGGGCAATCCGTATATCAGATCAAAATTCACCGACCTGAAACCCACTGCTCTCGCAGCATCGGTTGCACGCTGCACATTTTCCACGGGTTGAATGCGGTTGATGATACGCTGCACTTCGGGATCATTATCCTGCACGCCATAACTGATGCGGCGGAAACCGAGGTTGTACAGTGCCTGCAAATGTGCTACCGTGGTATTGTTGGGATGTCCTTCAATACTGAACTCATGGTCGGCAGCAATGATGGCGCTTTCGAAAATGATATTGAGCAGGCGGGTTAAATTTTTCGGCGAAAAAAATGTGGGTGTGCCACCGCCCAAATGCGGTTCCCTTATCACCGGCATTTCATCCATCAGCTGGCGGTACAGTTCCCATTCCTTTGCAATGGCAGAAATGTATTCATCTTCCACGCTGTGGTTGGTGGTTATTTTTTTATTGCAGCCACAGTAGGTGCACAACGATTCACAAAAAGGCAGGTGCAGGTACAGGCTGATGCCTTCCTTGCTGTTGGAAGCTTTGAACTGTTTGCTGAAAACCTGTTTCCACTGTGCTGCATCCAGGTTGTCTTTCCAAAATGGTACTGTGGGATAGCTGGTGTACCGGGGCACCGGTACATTATACTTATTTAGTAAGCCGGGTTCAATAGTCATAGTCTTTGTATAAGAAACACAAAACTATGGTTTGCTCTAAATTTGCGGCTGACGCAGGTCAGTCCTGCTGTTGAATAATCTCAGGTTTGGGCAAATAAAAAAAGCACCGCAAAAGGTGCTTTGGCTCATTTACAGCTGTTTAGGTATTATACTAATTGTTTTCTTACTGCATAGTCGCCAAATGTTTCATTAGCGCTTTTTTCAGCTTTAAAACTGCCAAACAGTGTGTCCAGTTCATTTAAAATTTCAGTTTCACCCAAATTCTCTTTGTAAATTTTATTCAGGCGCTGTCCTTCATTATCGCCCCCTAAATGCAGGTTATATTTTCCGGCAGCCGTTCCTATCAGGCCAATTTCTGCAGCAGCACTTCTGCCACAACCATTGGGGCAACCGGTCATGCGTAAAATAATATCTTCATGTTGCAGCTGGTGTTTTACAAGCAAAGGCTCCACCTTATCCAGTAACTCCGGTAAATAACGCTGCGCTTCGGCCAGTGCCAGCGGGCAGGTAGGTAATGCCACACAGGCAATGGAATTCTTACGGATGAGCGACGCTGTTGCTGTATGTGCATCCAGTTTAAATTGCTGCAGCAATGCATCAATCACATTTTTATCCGCATCATTCACATCAGCGATGATGATGTTCTGGCTGCTGGTGAACAGGAAACTGCATTTGTTTGTTTTTGCAATTTCCAGCAAGGCTGTTTTCATGGCCACTTTTTCATCATCCAGCACACGGCCATTCTCCACAAACAAGGTGTAATACCATAACCCATTTTGCCCTTTATGCCAGCCATAATAATCTTTTCTTTCAGAGAAGGTGAATGGTTTTGCCGGCTCCAGTTTAAAACCGGTGCGCTTCTCCACTTCTTCTTTATATTTTTCAATACCTAAATTATCGATGGTGTATTTTAAACGTGCCAGCTTGCGGTCGCTGCGGTTACCAAAGTCACGCTGTACGGTCACAATTTCATAAATGGTCTTCAGTACTTTTTCTTCTGTATCTACAAAGCCCAATACTGTTGCAAGCCGGGGATAAGTGGCGGTATTGCCATGCGTGGCCGATAAACCGCCACCTGCAGCAATATTAAATCCTTTCAGCTGCCCGTTTTCTTCAATGGCAATTAAGGCAATGTCATTGATGAGTACATCCACTTCGTTGTTGGGCGGAATGCCGATGCCGATTTTTAATTTACGCGGCAGGTAACGGTCCTGGTACAATGGATCGGTCTCATCCACTTCGGCAATTTTTTCTTCATCGATCCATATTTCATAATAAGCCCTTGTTTTGGGAAACAACAGCTGGCTTATTTTGGATGCATAAGAAAATATTTCTGCATGCAAAGGCGATTGCGCCGGGTGCGATGCGCAGGTAACATTCCGGTTCACATCACCACAGGTGGCCACCGAATCGAGATGCGCTTTGTTAAACGACTGTATGGTAGGCTTGATATGCGATTTGATGATGCCATGCAACTGAATGGTTTGTCTGGTGGTGATCTTGATCACACCGGTTGAGTGTTCATTGGCAATTTCATTTACGGCGATCCATTTGTGGGCGCTGATGGCGCCGCCGGGCAAACGCAGGCGTATCATGAATGAATACAGGCGGTCCAGTTTTTTTGCCGCACGTTCATCACGGCGGTCACGGTCGTCCTGCTGGTACATGCCATGAAATTTGATCAGCGCCTGGTCATCTTCACGAATGGCGCCGGTAATTTCATCCTGCAGGCTTTCTTTAATAGTGCCACGCAGGCCTTTGCTGGCTGTTTTTATTTTTTCAATCGCTGATAAATTATTTTTCTCTGACATGTTATTTTTCTTTTTTAGCCCAACCGCCATTCACTGTTCAGCTTCATTTGCGTTGTCCGCAGGACTCTGTGAGCACTCTTCAACAATATAAAATATAATTCTACTCAACTTGTTTAATTTCTTTTTTGGCCATGCGACCAACAAGGGCGATAAATCGAATTGCTGTCTTCCATCTCCGCTCTTCCTGCTCCTCAATACACATCCTTCTCATACCTTCCTTCCTCTTCCATTGTATGCAAATACTGTTTTGCTTCTTCGGCCGTTTTATTGCCATGCTGCTGGATGATCCCGAGTAAGGTTGCTTCCACGTCGGTGCTCATGGGGTGTTTTTTACCGCATACAAAAAATGAGGCGCCACCTTCCAGCCATTGATACAACTCGGCACCCTGCTGCTGCATTTTATGCTGTACATAAATTTTCTCCTGCTGGTCGCGGCTGAAAGCCAGGCTTACTTTATTCAATACGCCTGTTTCAAACCAGTTTTGTATTTCCGTCTGGTATAAAAAGTCGCTGGCAAAATATTGTTCACCAAAGAACAGCCAGCTTCTTCCTGTGGCGCCGGTGGCATCACGTTCTGCAAGGAAAGACCGGAAGGCCGCGATACCGGTGCCCGGGCCCACCATGATGATATCTTTGTCTTCTGCAGGCAAACGGAAACGTTTGTTGGGCTGTACAAAGAACTGCTGGGTGCCGTTCACTTTTATCTTACTCAGGTAATCGGAGCACAGACCGTGTTTTACTTTTCCATTTACTTCAAAACGGTCTTTCACCACCACAATATGCACTTCGCCTTCATGTGCCGCAGGTGAGGACGCGATGGTGTACAGTCTTGGCGACATGGCATTCAGCGTTACCAGTATCTCTTCAAACTGCGCCGCATTTTTTACCGGGTATTGTTTTAAAAGGTCCAGTAAATCATAGCGGCCCGCAGGAATGGTATGGCCGGTGGCTGTTGCATATTGCTGTACCAAACGTTCGGTAAGGTGAACAATATTGATCTTGCGTTTCAGTAATTCGTATATGGTTACCTTTTCTTTTTTGAACTCCAGTGATTTATTGCCATCCAGGTTTACTTTGGCAATGATATCTGTTACCAGTTGCGAATCATTCTCCGGAACAATGCCAATAGAATCGCCGCACTGGTATTCGATACCTTCTGCTGCAATTTCAATATGGAATGTTTCTTTATTGGAACCACGGTCGTTCAGGTTCACGGTATGCAGCACCATGCCTGCATACTGTTGTTTTCCTTTTTTTGCAGGAGCAGGAGCAACTACTGCTGCGGGTGCTGCTGCCTCCGCAACGGGAGCTTCCAGGTTTTTAATGACGTTATTGAACCATTTGTCGGCATCCTCATCATAGTCCACATCACATTTTTGTATGGGCGCAATGCGGTTGCCGCCCAGCTTGTTCAGTTGCGCATCCACATCCTCACCTGTTTTGCAGAATAAAGGATATGAAGTATCGCCCAGCGCCAGCACACTGTATTTTAATTTATCCAGCCGGAAGCCATTGTTATGGATATGATCGTAAAAGGGTTTTGCTGCGGCAGGCGGCTCACCTTCGCCGTGGGTGCTGATAACGGCCAATAAATATTCTTCCTTTGTAAGGTCAGTCAAACGATACTGGTCCATCCCGATCACTTTTGCAGTAATGCGGTTTTGTTTTGCCTTTGCAGCAAAAGTGGTGGCCAGTTTTTTAGAGTTGCCTGTTTCGGTGCCATAAACAATGGTGATCTTTTTTGCGCTGCCGTTATTTACCGCAGGCAATGTTGTTGAAACGGTTACCTTGTTTTTTACAATACCGTTCAAATAGCCGTTCATCCATATCAACTCATCGTTGCTGGAATTTTTTATCAGCTCATCTAGCACTTTTAATTTTACGTCCGCCAGCATTTCTGTCTGTTTAACTCTTTAATGAATATTATTGAATGGGTTTAAAATAGAGTCCTGTTTTATCATCCCTGTTGGGCAGCCATGCAAACTGCTGGTGCAGTGCCACCACTTTTCCAATGATCACCAGTGAAGGGGAGGAGAACTGTTTTCCCTGTATATTCTTATCATAATCATTCAGGCTGCTCACCGTTACATGCTGTAACGGGGTGGTGGCCTGTTCTACCACTGCCAGCATTTTATCGCTGCTGATGCCATGGGCCAGCAGGTTTTCCACCACATGGCCCAGTGTTTCGCTGCTCATGTAAAACACCAGTGTGTCGCTGGTATTTGCCAGTTCTTTCCAGTAATCACCGGTTACAATATCTTTTTTGTACGATGTAAGAAAACGAACCGATGTGGCATGTCCCCTTGCCGTTAACGGAATGCCTGCATACGATGCGGCACCCGATGCAGCCGTAACACCCGGTATGATCTCAAAGGGAATGTTATGGTCCCTGAGAGTTTGCAGTTCATCCAGTATGTTACTGAAGAAGGAAACATCACCGCCTTTTAAACGCACCACCAGTTTGTGCTCCGCTGCATATTGTACCAGCAGTTTATTTATTTCCTGCTGCTGCAGCGAAGTATCTTTATTGTACTGTTTGCCCACACGTATAATTGCTGATCCGGGCTGTACATAAGCAGTGAGAATATCTTCACTCACCAGGCGGTCGGTAAGCACCACATTGGCCTGCTGTAAATATTTGGCAGCCTTTACCGTAATGAGTTCAGGGTCGCCGCAGCCGGCACCGGCTAATATAACTTTACCTGTATGGTGGTGTGTATTACTCACAATTTTATCAAGTATGCTAACTTATTAATGGGCTGAGCAAAGTTGTAATTGCACAAGCGTGCGACGCAACGATGTTCAATAGTATTATTACTGCCTGTTACAAAATATTAATACAAACCTTCAATGCTCAAATACCTTTCGCCGGTATCGTAGTTGAACGTAAGCACTTTTGCCCCTGCAGGAATTTCAGCCAGTTTTTTTGCAACAGCAGCCAGCGATGCGCCGGTGGAAATACCCACAAAAATGCCTTCTTCTTTTGCAATGCGCTGTGCGTAAGAGAATGATTCATCTTTTCCTACCTGTATGGTACCGTCTAAAATTTTTGTGTTCATAATGGAGGGAATAAAACCGGCACCAATACCCTGCAACGGGTGCGGCGAGGGAGCGCCGCCGCTTAACACGGGCGACAGTTCAGGCTCCACAGCAAATACTTTAAGATTGGGCCATTTTTCTTTTAATACTTCTGCCACGCCGGTGATATGCCCTCCGGTACCCACACCGGTGATGATATAGTCCAGCCCTTCGGGGAAATCATTAAAAATTTCCTGTGCGGTGGTTTTGCGGTGAATGGCTGTATTGGCGGGATTGTCGAATTGCAGGGGCACCCAGCTGTTGGGTGTTTCCTTTGCCAGTTCGTTTGCTTTTTCAATGGCGCCCTTCATGCCTTTTTCGCGGGGGGTTAAAACAAATTCGGCGCCATATAAACTCATCAGCCTGCGTCTTTCAATACTCATGCTTTCGGGCATTACCAAAATAATTTTATACCCTTTTACGGCAGCCACCAATGCAAGCCCGATACCGGTATTACCGCTGGTGGGTTCAATGATCACGCTGTCTTTATTCAGTAAACCTTTTTGTTCTGCATCTTCAATCATGGACAAGGCAATACGGTCCTTGATGCTGGCACCGGGGTTATTCCTTTCCAGTTTGATCCATACATTGTGACTGTTCCCAAACAGGCGGTTGATCTTTACATGCGGCGTGTTGCCAATGGTTTCTAAAATATTATTTGCTTTCATTGTCTAAAGTTTTAAATGAAAAAATTATAAGGTTCTGTAAATGTTTTTTTATCCTGCACGGTTACGGCCACTTCATGGTACACAATGGAAAATGGCTGAACAGAATGGGTGAGCCAGGAGTTACCGCCAATCACACTGTCATGTCCCACTACGGTTTCGCCGCCAAGTATGGTGGCACCTGAATAGATCACCACGTTGTCTTCAATGGTGGGATGGCGTTTCTGGCTGGCTTTTTCTTTTTGCACGCTCAGTGCACCCAGCGTTACACCCTGGAATATTTTTACTTTATTGCCAATAACAGTTGTTTCGCCAATTACTATTCCGGTGCCATGATCAATGGCAAAAGAATCGCCAATGCTGGCGCCGGGGTGAATATCGATACCGGTTTTGCTGTGTGCATATTCACTGATGATGCGTGGCAGCAAGGGCACTTTCTGGCTGTGCAGCTGGTGTGCAATACGGTGTGCCGCCACTGCAAAAAAACCGGGGTAAGAAACCAGTACTTCATCAATGGTTTTTGCGGCTGGGTCGGCCTCAAACAAAGCAGTGGCATCCAGCAGCAGTTTTTTATACAGCGAAGGAATGCTGTTGAAAAAAATGGTTGTTTGTTCAGTGCTGGCAGCTTCACTGTGTAAAACAGGTTCCAGCAATAATTGTAACTGGCGTTCCAGTTTTGTAAGCTGGCTGTGAATTTCAAATTCATTATTATCTGCCTCGCTTTTGCAAATGAACAGTGCTTCAAAAAGACGGCGCACAAAACGGCGGGCCCTTGATGCATCGGGTAATGAGCAGCCCTGCTGTTTTTTGAAGTTTACTATTTCTTTATAAAATTCCTGTTGCATAATTATTGAAATAATACTGCTGCCACAGTGGCGTTACTTGTTTCGTCAATTAAAATAGCGGCGCCATTGCTGCGGTTGGATGCATAGGCGTCTTTTACCACAGGTGCTGCAGTTTTAACCGATGCTTTTACAATTTCATTCAGCTTAACCTGCTGCACTTCTTCCACATGGTCGAGTGTGTTCACATCAATTTTGTATTCCAGGTTTTTGATGACGGCCTTTACACGGCGGGTATTATGCTGCAGGATGTACTTGTTGCCGGGCTGCAATGGTTTTTCATCCAGCCAGCAAAGCAGTACTTCTGCTTCATTGGTGGCAGCAATGCTGTCTGCTGCTTTAATGATGCTGTCGCCACGGCTGATGTCGATATCATCTTTCAAAAGAATGGTCACGCTCTGCGGGGCAAAAGCGGTTTCCACTTCTTTACCGGCAATTTCAATTTTATCAATGGTGGTTTCAATGCCTGCGGGCAGTACTTTTACTGTATCGCCTTTTTTATACACGCCGCTGGTGATCTTTCCGGCGTAGCCTCGGTAATCGTGCAAGTCATCTGTTTGTGGGCGAATGACAAACTGTACCTGGAAACGGGCGTCTTCATAATTCAGCGCATTGTCTATTTGCACTTCTTCCAAAAACTGCAGCAGCGGTTTACCATCGTACCAGGGTGTTTGGGCAGATTTTTCAACGATGTTATCGCCCTTTAATGCACTCAGCGGAATGTAGGTGGCGTTTTTAATACCCAGCTTCTGCGCCAGCTTGTTGTATTCAATAACAATATTGTTGTACACATCTTCACTGTAGTCCACCAGGTCAATCTTATTGATGGCCACCACCACATGTGGTATGCCCAGCAATGATGCAATGATGCTGTGGCGTTTGGTTTGTTCCACCACGCCGTTGCGTGCGTCAATCAGAACAATTGCCAGGTCAACATTACTGGCACCGGTGATCATGTTACGGGTGTACTGTACATGGCCGGGCGCATCGGCAATGATGAATTTTCTTTTATCGGTAGTGAAGTAGCGGTAAGCCACATCAATGGTAATACCCTGTTCACGTTCGGCACGTAAACCATCAGTGAGCAATGCCAGGTCAATTTCACCATTGGCTTTGTTCTTGGTGCTTTTTTCAATGGCTTCCAGCTGGTCGGCCAAAATACTTTTGCTGTCGTACAGCAGGCGGCCAATCAATGTGCTTTTACCGTCATCCACGCTGCCTGCTGTTATGAATCTTAAAATATCCATTGTTATCTTATTTTTTTGTTACTAACATTTGTTTTTCATGGCATCATCGTTGTGTCACTCAGTTGTACGTTATACCATTTTTGAACTTTTATTTACGTTTTGTTGGTCAGGCGACCAGCGCCTGCGGCCAGTGATATCTATTCACTACTCACCATTCACTTTAAAAATACCCGCTCTTCTTTCTGTCGTCCATCGCGGCTTCAGTTACTTTATCATCAATGCGTGTTTCGCCGCGTTCGCTGATACGTGTTTGTTTAATTTCATTTACCACTTCATCCAGTGTGTTGGCCAGGCTTTCCACGGCGGCGGTGCAGGTCATATCACCCACGGTTCTGTAACGCACCTGTTTTTTTACAATCACATCGCTTTCATCAATGCGGATAAAGGGAGATACAGCGATGAGCTGTCCTTCGTGTTCTATCACTTCCCTTTCGTGGGAGAAATAAATAGTGGGCAGCGGAATTTCTTCGGCACGGATATAACTCCATACATCCAGCTCCGTCCAGTTACTGATGGGGAACACACGCACATTTTCACCTTTATGTATTTTACCATTGTAAATATTCCACAGTTCGGGGCGCTGCAGTTTGGGATCCCACTGTCCAAATTCATCCCGAACCGAGAAGATGCGTTCCTTGGCCCTTGCTTTTTCCTCATCGCGGCGGGCACCGCCAATACATGCGTCAAAACCAAATTCTTCAATGGTGTCCAGCAAAGTATAGGTCTGCAACCAGTTGCGGCTGGCAAATTTTCCTTTGGGTTCTGTTAAGCTTTTTGCTTTAATGGTGTCTTCCACTTTACGTACAATCAAGGTGGCGCCCACTTCATTGGCTAACCAGTCGCGGTATTCAAGTGCTTCAGGAAAATTATGTCCTGTATCAATATGCACTAAAGGGAAGGGGATCTTACCTGGGGCAAATGCTTTTTTTGCAAGCTGCACCAGTGTGATGGAATCTTTACCACCGCTGAACAGCAGGGCCGGTTTTTCAAACTGTGCAGCCACTTCGCGGAAGATGTGGATGCTCTCGGCTTCTAACTGCTCTAAATAATTTAAGCTGTACTGACTCATATTAATATATTGTATAGATATTTTGATTTTTAACTGCTCACTTTTACCTCTTCATGCACATGCAACCCGCATTCTTTCTTGCTGGCATCTTCCCACCACCAGCGGCCTGCACGAAAATCTTCTCCCGGTTTAACCGCCCTGGTACAGGGCGCACAGCCGATGCTGATAAATCCCTTATCGTGTAAAGGATTGTAAGGGATATTGTTTTCGCGGATATGTTTGATCACTTCTTCTGTTGTCCAGTGCAGCAACGGATGGTATTTAATGATGTTATTGCTTTCATCCCATTCCAGTTGCGGCAGGTCCTGCCTGTTGGGTGAATGCTCGGTCCTTAAACCCGTTATCCAAACCGCATTGCCTGCCAGTGCCCTTTTCAATGGCTCCACTTTGCGGATATGGCAGCATTGTTTCCTGTTTTCAACCGATTCGTAAAAAGCATTGGGGCCATTGGCTTCAATAAATTCCTGCAGCGGTTCGGCCTGCGGGTAATATGCTTTTACCGAGGTATTATATTTCGCGTTGGTGCTGCTCCATACCGAGTAGGTTTCTGCAAAAAGCCTGCCCGTATCCAGTGTGAATATTTTAACCGGCAGCTGGTTGCCCAGCAATTCGTGGGTGATCACCTGGTCTTCGTAGCTGAAACTGGTGGAGAAAGTTACCTGCCCTGGAAAATGCTGCAGCAGCAGTTGTGTAAATGCAGCAGTGTTTAGTCTACTAACTTGGTAGAGTAAATCGGGTGGAATATTTTTGTTGCTTGCTGACATTTTTGTTTTTAGTAAGTTTTGAGTGAAAAATTTGTATGGTTACCGGCTTAAATTAACAGCGGAAGTATTTACACATGCAGGGCATGCACAGCCGGGTTATGTAATTGGTGTTACGCATACAATTAAATCGTGACTTAAATAGTCTATTAAACAGATGGACAAAAATAAGGTGCTTTTTTCTTTTGCCCTAATTTTTTTATGTTAAAAACCATGTTTTCATAACAGTACGGTATGGCAGGGGCAGGATTTCCAACCTTTCAAACAGGTTGGAAATCCTCAAACCCTACAACACCACACCCGCCAGTTCCAGGCTGCGCCTGCTTATTTTACGGTAGTCGATATTCTCAATTACCGCATCGGGATAGGCAATGAGCGAAACGCCGTCCTGCTTCCACCACTGGGTGCTGAATAATTTTTTTGCATGTATAACCCCGGTCAGCCAGCTGAACTTAAACTCGTTGTGCCATTCTTCGATCCATTCAAATGCATTTTTATCCAGTTTGTTGATATCATCGGTGCTTACAAATACTTTGAGGTAAAAATCCTGCGTCAGTTCCGTATCGGTTTGATGATGTATCTTTTTGTATTCATATTTATAGTCATACCGCAAAGCCGAAATATCACTCAGTACCGCTGAAGCCGTAGGGAAGGCGCCTGCGCCCTTGCCCTTGAAGAAATGTTTATCGGCAAAAGTGCTTTCGGTGGTTACCGCATTAAATTCATTTTTTACATGGTACAGGTCGTCGGTATTGGCCACAAACTGTGGCAGCAGGAACACGGCCAGTTTGCCATTCTGCAATTTTTGCGCATTGGCCACTAATTTGATGGAATAATTTTTTTCCTTGGCCACATTGGCATCGCTGAGCGAAATATTTTCAATACCATTGAAAATAAAATCCGATGTTTTTGCCACCACGCCAAAAGAGTGTGCCAGAATAATGGCCAGCTTATTGGCCGCATCAAAACCACCAATATCCAGTTTGGGATTGCTTTCTGCAAAACCCAGTTGCTGTGCCTGCAGCAATGCTTCGCTGAACTCGAGTTTATCATCAAATATTTTGGTGAGGATATAGTTGGTGCTGCCATTGATGATACCCCGGATGGACTGCAGCAGGTCGTTATCATAATATTCTTCGAGGTTGCGTATGATGGGCATACTGGCGCAGCAGGAAGCTTCGTACAAAAAAGGCACATTGTGTTGTTCCTGCAATTGCAGCAGTTCTTCAAAATGCTCCGCAATCATTTTTTTATTGGCGCTCACCACGGCCTTGCCGTTTTGCATGGCTGTTTTTACAATGTCAAAAGCCGCATTGGCGTCATCTATCACTTCCACTATTACATTGATGTCTGCATCATGCAGCAGCACATTTGCATCTGTTGTAAAATTAGACGCATCAATGCTGCGCTTTTTGTCTGCACTTTTGATGCATATCTTTTTTATGGATGATTGCAGCGTGGGTGTGCTGTGCAATACATCGTATAATCCTTTTCCTACCACGCCAAAGCCAAACAGGCCGATCGTTAACTGGTTTGTTGCCATTATAATTAATTTACTTGTTAGCAGTATTAGTGTTTGCTTAAGAAAGGTAGCAAGGGCGGCGGAGCATTTTATTACGAGAGCGGAAAATAAAAAAGCTCACCCGTAAATCAGATGAGCTTTAACTATGTTGTAACAGTGTTATGCAGCTTGAGATCTGACTTATCTGCCCCGGTGTTTAGAACCAGGATGGAGTTGGCACCTTTTCATTTGTCATCCCCGGCTTGCCGGAGGACGATAAATGAGAGGTTGTCAAGGCTTCAGCGGGCCATAACCCTCTGCCTTTCTTGATAAGCGATAACTAAAGAACTGGTGCAAAGGTAACGCCAATATGACTAATCATCCAAATTAAAATGTAATGCAATTGTAAAATTGTGTGCCGCAGCAATGGGGTTTACTGGTGCAGGTTTTTCTCCAGCCATTCTTTTTGTGACTGGGCGCTTTGCTCCATTTGAACCAGCGATGCGATCTTGTCCTGCCCCTTGATGATGGATTTGGTCACTAAAGAATGTTCTATTACTTCTTCTTCCTTCATACCCAGCAGTTTCATCAGTCCCAGCATTTTTTCGCTGCCAAAATGTACAAACAGCGGCTCATCCATGGCACTGTACACAATAATGGGCTGCTGTGTCCAATGCTGTACCAGTTCCAGTTCCCTGCTATGTAGTGGGTGGTGCTCAGTAAACACCGCTTTTTTATTTTGCAGCATGCCTGTATTAAAATGGCGGGCATCCAGTACCAGGGCCGCATCCAGCCCCTGTTGTGTAAAAAAATCCTTAAACCGTTGCAATGTGTCCGCAAACCAGCAAATAAAATAGGTATCCGGCTGTTCTTTGGCGAGCCTGGCACAAGCTTTCAGTTTTGCATTAGTGGTTTGGTAGCAGCGGTCGGTAAAAATGCTCTTAGGCGCATCGTCTTCCTTTTTGCCAAATAAATTGAACAGCATAGAATGATTTGAGCGTGCAAATTAAGGAAGTTTCGGGAAGGGTTTCGTATCAATGCCGCCGCAAGCGTTATCAGCCTTTGTTGAAGGTTGGTAATCCATGCAACCAAACCACCCTTGTTTTGTTTTATCTTTACCCAAGTAAGTACTTATGGCAAAAACAAAAAAGCAATTACCTGCAGCGGTAGTTCATAATAATGATGCAATAGAGGTGGTGGGTGCAAGGGAGCATAATTTAAAGAACCTTGATATTTCCATTCCAAAAAATCAGCTGGTGGTATTTACCGGTGTTAGCGGCAGCGGTAAATCTTCACTGGCATTTGATACCATTTATAATGAGGGGCAACGGCGTTACATGGAAAGCTTCAGCGCCTATGCACGCCAGTTTGTGGGTGATATGGAACGGCCCGATGTGGACAAGATCACCGGTTTGTCGCCGGTTATTTCTATTGAACAAAAAACCACCAATAAAAACCCGCGGAGTACCGTGGGTACGGTTACAGAGATATACGATTTTCTCCGCCTGCTCTATGCAAGGGTGGGAGAAGCGTACAGCTACAATACCGGTAAAAAAATGGTGAAGTTCAGCGAGGACGAAATTGTGACTTCCATATTCAGCCGTTTTACCAATAAAAAAATAAACCTGCTGGCGCCGCTGGTAAGGGGAAGAAAAGGACATTACCGCGAACTGTTTGAGGAAGTACGTAAAAAAGGATTTTTAAAAGTGCGGGTAGATGGTGAGATCAAAGACCTGGTGCCTAAAATGCAGGTTGACCGTTATAAAATTCATGATATTGAACTGGTGGTGGACCGCATGCCTGTAAATGAAGAAATGAAACTGCGGCTGAGCCAGAGTGTGCAAAAAACCTTGCAGCTGGGTAAGGACTTAATGTTCATCCAACTGGAAGGCGATACCAGGGTAACACAGTTCAGCAAACACCTGATGTGTGAAGACACGGGTATCAGTTATGAAGAACCATCGCCCAATGCATTTTCATTCAACAGTCCTTATGGCGCCGGCCCCACCTGTAAAGGCCTGGGCAATGTGTACACCATTAATATGGACGAAGTGCTGCCCGATAAAAAGCTCAGTGTGAAAGAAGGTGGTATCGCCCCACTCGGTGAAGAACGTGATGCCAGTGTGTACCGCCAGGTGGAAGCCTTTGCAAAAAAATATAAGATCAGTCTGGATAAGCCGTTAAAAGACCTGTCGCAGGCAAACCTCGACCTGTTATTATTTGGCGATAAAGATATCAACCCCGCACTGGAAATGGATCTGAGCGATGAAACCGTTCCGCAGGAATATACCGGCAGCTATGAAGGGATCATACCTATGCTCAAGCGCTGGTTCTCCTCACCACAAAGCAATGATGCCTTGCGTGAATGGGTGGAGAAATTCACCGAATTAAAAACTTGCGGCACCTGTAATGGTGCACGACTGCGAAAAGAAAGTCTCTGGTTTAAAATAGATAAAAGAAATATTGCTGAACTGGGTGATCTGAATTTAGACAATCTTGCTGCATGGTTCGACGGGATTGAGCTGCGCCTGAACAATAAACAAAATGCCATTGCAAAAGATATTTTAAAAGAGATCAGGGAGCGTTTGCAATTTTTGCTGAATGTGGGGCTTACCTATCTCACCCTTAACCGGCCTACCAAAACACTCAGCGGCGGCGAAAGCCAGCGCATCCGCCTGGCCACGCAAATAGGCAGCCAGTTACAAGGCATTACCTATGTGCTGGATGAACCGAGTATTGGATTGCACCAGAGAGACAACCACCGTTTAATTACTGCCTTGCAAAACCTGCGTGATATTGGTAACAGTGTGCTGGTGGTGGAGCATGATAAGGATATTATGATGGCCAGCGATTACCTGGTGGATATTGGTCCGAAGGCAGGTAAGCACGGAGGCCAGATTGTTGCAGCCGGTTCGCCAAACGATGTACTGCATTCAAAATCGGAAACAGCCCAATACCTCAGCGGTAAAAAAAATATTGCAGTGCCAAAAGAACGGAGGAAAGGAAACGGGAAACAGATAGAGCTGATTGGGGTAAGCGGCAATAACCTGCAGAATGTTTCTGTAAAATTCCCGCTGGGAAAACTGATTTTGGTAACGGGCGTAAGCGGAAGTGGTAAATCCACTTTAATCAATGAAACCCTCTACCCGCTGCTGAATAAATATTGTTATAACAGCAAGGCCAACCCCATGCCGTATAAAAAAATTACGGGCATGGAGAACATTGATAAGGTCATCGAGATCGATCAAAGCCCCATTGGCCGCACGCCACGCAGCAATCCCGCCACTTACTGCGGTTTCTTTACCGATATCAGAACCTTGTTTGCTTCGGTGCCCGAAGCAAAGATCCGCGGCTATAATGCGGGCCGGTTTTCCTTCAATGTAAAAACGGGAAGGTGTGATGTGTGTGAAGGTGGTGGCATGCGGGTGATAGAAATGAATTTTTTGCCCGACGTATACGTGCATTGCGAAAAATGCAATGGGCGCAGGTATAACAGGGAAACGCTGGAGATACGCTACAAGGGAAAAAGCATCAGCGATGTGCTGGATATGACGGTGGACGAAGCCGTGGAATTTTTCCAGCCGGTGCCCTTTATATACCGTAAAATAAAAGTGCTGCAGGAAGTGGGACTGGGCTACATTACACTCGGGCAAAGTGCCGTAACACTCAGCGGCGGCGAAGCGCAGCGGGTGAAGCTGAGCACCGAACTGGGTAAAAAAGATACGGGTAAAACATTTTATATTTTAGATGAACCCACCACGGGTTTGCATTTCCAGGATATACAGCATTTGCTGGATGTGCTGAATAAACTGGTTGACCGTGGCAATACGGTACTGGTTATTGAGCACAATATGGATGTGATAAAAGTGGCCGACCATATCATTGATATCGGCCCCGAAGGCGGCGATGGAGGTGGTACTGTTTTATTTGAAGGAACCCCCGAAGGACTGGTGAAAGTAAAAGAAAGTTTTACCGGTAAATTTTTGAAAGCGGAATTGTAAAATCTGTCCGCAGGTTTTAAATTCACAAAATAAAAATCCCTGCACTGCAGGGATTTTTTATTTCAACTTGTACAACAAAATTAGTTCAAAGGATGTCAGCGAAATCAGTTTTAAAAAATGTGGTTTCAGGGGTAATCAATGAATATTAAAATATTCTTTGGTATCCGTGGGGGATGACTTCTGCTGTATCACTTTGGACTACATACTCTTTCAATTATTTTACGTAATGCAGTATCAGTAATGTGCATGTGGCCAGAACGAATGCTGCTTTAATTGTAACCGGGTTAATGTGTAAATTATTATTCATGGTATTGGATTTTTACGTGGTTGAATAATTAATAAACTGACGGGCACCTTGTTTGCCTTGCTGCCCTTCTTGCAAATGAACTTTCATAAATGGGTCCTAAACGGAAACCAATTTTAGCCACAACAGAAAAATAAGTGTCTTTATCTTTCAGGTCGCCACGCTGGGTGCCTGCAGGGTACCTTGTCATACCCGGGTAGATAATGCCCACAGATTTATCTGATAATTTAGTTGCCAGTGATGCCTGTGATGCAGGAAGGTATTTTGCAAAATTCCTGTAGTCCACATATTTCTGGCTTACATCATCAATATAATCGGTAAATGTTTTGCGGTATAACAGCTCCACGCCGGCGCTCACCCTCTCGCTGATATAATATTTAATACCACCGCCCATGGGAATATTCAGCTGTGTAAGCTGGTAAGGCTGGCTGTTGGGATATTCTGCCATGCCCTGTCCTTCCAAACGCAGGGGGTGTAAATAATACCATGTTTTATTACCTGCAGCATCTTTTAAAGAACCCTGCGGGTTAAAGTGAAAAACACCGGCGCCGATCAAACCATAAGGACGCAGCCTGGGTTCGTTTTCGGGATCAGTGCTCAGCAACATGGTGGGGAAAAATTCGATACAGGCGTTGGCTTCCCATACATTGGTGCGAAAATCGAGGTTACGCTGTTTACGCCATAATTCGTTTGTACCATTGGTGTTGATGATGGCATCATCACCTTCCAGGTAAGTAAGGCTTCCCGCAATACGCAGACCGGCCCATTTTACAGGATACATGGTGATATAGGCACCCTTCATCAGCTTGGTGAATTCGAGGTTAAGATCCTTTAAAGTATTTTTACCCTTACCGGAGTTACCGCCAAGGTCGCCAAGGAAGAAGCTGGGTCCGAAGTTCATACCCACTTCCCATTTGATCTTTTCGTCGCCAAAAATAAATGCCTGGGAGTATGATTTGGTGATCAGTGAAGCGCAGAGCAAAAGCAGCAGTAAACTTTTACCAACAAAGTTGGGTAAACTTGGTTTCATCAGAATCAGATTTAGCGTTTTCTACAGTAATTGGATTCATTATGGCACTTCACACCAGCTCAACCCACTTTTCTTAGTACCACCAGCTAATAACGGAGGCTTTGGTCAAATATTGCCTGAACGCAGTAATTATTTTGAAAATATCATTTCAATGTGGGGGATGTTATCTTCCAGGTATTCGTCGCTGCATTGCACAAAGCCCAGCGACTCATAAAACTTTTTAAGATACAGTTGTGCGCCAATCTTAATTGCATTACAACCAAAAAGTATTAATGTATTTTGAATGCTGAGTTCCATCAATGCCCTGCCGGCTCCCGTGCCGCGGTATTGGGGCGAACTTACCACGCGGCCAATACTGGCTTCATCGTAAGAAATGCCCGGTGGTATCAGCCGGGTATAAGCCACCAGGGTATCGTTGTCCCATCCCATAAAATGATGCGCTTTCAAATCTTTATTATCCGCATCCTGGTAAGGGCAGTTTTGTTCCACCACAAATACTTCATTACGCAATTGCATGATGCGGTATAATTCAACAGGGCTAAGCTCTTCAAACTTTTTCAGTGTCCAGTGTAAGGTCATTTTGTTACGGGCATTTAAACTTTAATGTACATCGTTGTGCCTGCCCGCTTGCCTTTGCTGAAGCTACGGCGTAAACAGGCCGCACAGCTTTGGCAGGCGGGTCCCTCACTTCAGCTTTTTGTTCTTTACCCGGCTATTTGCTGCCAGCTTTAATGTATGGCAGTATATCTTCTATACTTACCGGTTTTTGCTGGTCGTCTATTTCAATTACCACGCAATAACCATTGGCGCCTCCGGCTTTTTTTACCGCATCCACCAGCAACTGCTGGTCGCTGACGCTGCGTTTGCCATCGATATCGCTCCAGATCTCTTTGGTGCACAAACAGCCCTGCGTGGGTGTGTATGGATAATAAGTGGCACCATTATAATAAGATGGGTCCACCGTTGTGCCATGTGCAATAATTTCGGTGCGGCCGGCCTTGCTTGCATAATAAGTTTGTAAAAGCGGCAGGAAATTTTTCAAGCTTTCGGGCAACAGTTTTTTGTATAAAAATTCAGTCCATACAGTATCGGTTAAAGAAGAGTCTTTCAAAAAAAACTGCGGACTGGTTTCGGCGGGCATTGTTAGCTGGATATTGGTGGTGGGGCCAATGGCCTTGCTTTTACTCACATCAAAACCAAACATCCTGAAAATACCCTGTGGTGTATTGCCATTGGTTAAATAGAAGGGCAGGTTGCTTACGCTGCGTGCCAGCTGTGTAATGGCAAATGGTTTGCCTGAATCATCTGTAATAAAATTTCCCGCAGTGTCTCTTACCAGCACCATGCCGGGATAATCCCTGTTCTTTCGCTGGAAACTGATGAGCACCACGTTGCCGGGTAAAAATGTTTTTTCACACACGGCCTTCAATGCAGCAATGCGTGCTTTATCCGCAATAATCTGTTTTGATTTTACCAATGGGTTCAGGATGCTGTCGTGTTCCAGTACAAAGTTGAACTCCCTGGTACGGGTTTGTATTTTTTGTGCAGTGATCTTTTTTGCCTGGTACAGGTACTCGGCACAAAACGCAAATATTTTTGAATAACCGGTGCTGCGCCATAATCTTTCCACGGGCACTGTAAAAGATTGCGGGTACATGGCATAACAGCATTCCAGCAATGCCCTTTGAAAACCGGCGCTTCTTTTTTCAACACCATCAAAGGCGCTTTTTATTTTTTGTTCAGCCCAGGGCTGGTTGTACCGCAGCACTTCCATGGCATAAAAAGCATCCTGCCAGTTTTCTTCGGTGCTTTCGGTTAACGGGAGTGATAAATTTTTTGTGATGATGTTTTTTACAATGTTATTCCAGGTTTTGGTGCGGTTAGCGGCAATGGCATCTTTAAAAACAGGGATGCTGTCTGTTTGTGCGGTTGCCAGTTGTGCTATAAAGCAAAATGATAAGAGCAAACAGGCTGTAATGCTGAATAACGGTATGCGGATGAAAGGAATGCGACCCCGCCTGTTGCGGGGCAAGCGGAACGACGATGAATTAAGAGATGCTGTTGGTATCATAATATTCCATAAAAAATTTCCAATGCTGCTCCCGCATGCGGGCGCACATACCTAAAGGGGGACAAGCATGAAAAACTGAAGTTGGTATTTAAAGCACAAACTTACTGAACATTGGCTGCTAAAAACACCTGTATGTTATTGAAGGCATCGGTGAACGTGGCAGTATTCCAGTCGCCATGCCCGCCAGTTGGGTAAAAAACATATTGGTTGGTTACACCTGCAGTAACCAGTTTGTTCTTTAATGCCAGCGACTGCGTCGTGGCATTTACCAGCGGGTCCATGCCGCCCTGTAAAATAATGGTAGGACTGCATTGTGCCGTTACAAAATTAATGGGGCTGCTTTGCTGGTACATGGCCGCATTGGTAGTGGGTGTACCGCCAACAATGAGTGCCAGCAGGCTGGGCGAAACACTTCCGGGATTATTGTACAGGTCCACCATATCTGTGGGACCGAAAAAATCCACCACTGCTTTTATTTTAACGGGTGTGGTGTATTTATATGCCTGCAGCAATGCCAGGTGGCCGCCGGCACTTTGGCCGTTAAGCACAAATTTATCGCTGATGAGGTACTCGCTGCGTTTGCCATATACAAATTCAACGGCAGCCTTTACATCATTTTCCTGTGTGGGAAAGGTGTTGGTGGTGCCGGTTGCCAGCCGGTAATTGATATTGAAAATGGCATAATCGGGCATGCGTCTTTTGAGTGTGTCAATAAAGGAATTGAGATCAGATTTATCACCAACGCTCCAGGCACCGCCGTGGATGATGATCATTACCCTGGTGCTGGCAGTACTGCGGCCGGCGGGGAGGTACACATCCATTTTTTGTGCAGGATCGGTGCCATAGCTCACATTGGTATAGGTTTGGGCGGTAATGGTGCCGCCACCGCCGGTATCATTGCTGTTGTCTTTTTTACAGGAGCTGGTAATGGTGGTTACTGTAATGGCCAGTAATAGCATTTGCAAAAGCTTCATGACAATAGTTTTGAAATTGAAAGATAAAACTTTTGCTGCTGTTTCAAAAGCCATGACGGTGTTTACATACCTGAGCCAATATCATTTATAAGACTGTTAACAATGGAGCTGTTCCTTCTTTTTTCCTTCCGGTATATCCGGGTATTTTGTATGCATGAAATAACAGACATCAGCAGCAGTACAAGAAAAAATATATAGTAAGGCAGTTGCTCCCGCGGAAATTCCCGGGTTGATGCAACTAATGAAAATGTTGCAGCCACAAACATGAGTGCAATGATCACAATTCCAATGATAGTGAATACATATAGCAAGGTGCCGTACTGCTGTACACTGGTCGGGAGCGGCTTATTTTCACGATTGGCCTTTAATATTGCATAGCACTGGATATTGAATAGCAGAAATGCGAAGTAAGATCCTCCGATTACAATAACAATCAGCAGTGTGGTATCGTTAGTGCTGGCACCGTTTATCGTGGCCAGTACCAATAGTAAAATAAACAGTAACGACAGTGCGGTGCTTACAGCCAGTGATATTTTGTATTGGATGTTAGTAGCCATATTTTTCCTTCCACAATGTTTTTAAGTGCCGGCGCAGTTCTTCCTCCCTTGCGTTATTACCCGGCTCGTAAAATGTGCTGCCGGTAATTTCTTTGGGTAAATATTCCTGCGGTGAAAAATTGTTTTCGTAGTTGTGCGAATATTCATAACCCTTGCCATAACCTTCTTTCTTCATCAGTTTGGTGGGCGCATTGCGGATGTGGAGCGGAACTGAAAGATCGCCATGCTCCCTTACCGCACTCATGGCAGCACCAATGGCTACGGTGGCGCTGTTGCTTTTTGCGCTGCTGGCCAGGTAAATGGCGCATTGCGATAAAATGAGCTGGCTTTCGGGCCAGCCAATTTTATTTACTGCTTCAAATGTGGCATTGGCCAGCAGCAATGCGTTGGGATTGGCATTGCCAATATCTTCACTGGCTAAGATAAGCATGCGGCGTGCAATGAATTTCACATCTTCGCCACCGGCAATCATTCTTGCCAGGTAATACACCGCCGCATTGGGATCGCTGCCGCGGATGGATTTGATAAAGGCAGAAATGATATCATAATGCTGCTCGCCTTTTTTATCGTACAGTGCAATACGCTGCTGGGCTATTTCCATTACGTCCGCATCAGTTATCACAGCATTATTTCCCAGTGTATCTGTTACCAGTTCTAAAAGATTCAACAGTTTTCTTGCATCGCCACCGGATATATTGATCAATGCTTCGGTTTCCTTTAGCCGGATATTTTTTGTTTTCAGTACCTCATCTGTTGCAATGGCATGCTGCAGCAATGCAATCAGGTCTTTTTCATCCAGCGCTTTTAAAATATACACCTGGCTGCGGCTGAGCAGGGCGCTGTTTACTTCAAAGGATGGATTTTCGGTAGTGGCGCCAATAAGTGTGATGATGCCTTTTTCAACAGCGCCCAATAATGCATCCTGCTGGCCTTTGTTGAAACGGTGGATCTCGTCAATGAATAGTATTACGTTCTGCTGTTTTTTGGCAAGATCAATTACCTCACGCACTTCTTTAACACCGCTTGAAATAGCGCTGAGTGTATAGAAAGGAACTTTTAAGGTATTGGCAATAATATTGGCAATGGTGGTTTTGCCCACGCCCGGTGGTCCCCATAATATCATGCTGGGTACCTTGCCCTGCTCAATGGCCTTGCGCAAGATGCTGCCCTTACCGGTAAGGTGCTGCTGGCCCACTAAATCATCGAGTGTATTGGGGCGAAGGCGTTCGGCAAGTGGGGGAAGATTCATTCCTTAAAATTAGCGAAATTATGAGCCTATTTCCTCAATGGAATTATTTATTTCCTTTTCCAGTATTGCTGCAGCCAGTTTGCTTAAACTGCTTTGTTGAAACAGGGTATATGTGCCGCATATTACTGTAATGACCTGGGAAAAATATGCTGTGATGTGAAGGAGGTTGTGCATGTAAAAACTGAACCGCAGGCTGTCGTAACCCCGGATCAAACCATAGCCAAGAAAAATCATTACAAGCGTAAATAGAACCAGCAGGTTACGGTCATGTTCTGGCTTTATAGTTATATCCCTTTTATTATGCAATATCACTTTGCACAGTGAAATATTTCTTGTGCAGTTCAGGTAGATCACAGTTGAAAAGCCTGCAATGAATAAAATTCCCCAGAATGGAGTGTTAAGTCTTGCCGATGACAAAAAAACCTGTACCATTTCCAGTACCAGCGTCAGGGCAAAGGAAGTAATCACCATAGTATTTATCACCATGAATATTTTCCACTTTGATTTCATCATTATCTTTTGCAAGATTAAAAATACTATAGATTGAAAATAAAACTGCCGGAATAATCCCGGCAGTTCTTATCTGTGATAATCACTCCAATCAGTGTCATCAGTGTTCCATCACTTCAAATCCAGCTTTATCTGCAGCTCCCCAAACTGTTTCTCTGCAATGGCAGCCGGTGCATCCAGCATCACATCGCGGCCCGCATTGTTTTTAGGGAAAGCAATAAAGTCACGGATGCTTTCGCTGCCGCCTAAAATGGCACAAAGCCTGTCGAAGCCAAAAGCCAAACCACCATGTGGCGGCGCACCATATTCAAATGCGCCAAGGAGGAAACCGAATTTATGTTGTTGCTCTTCCGCATCCATGCCCAGTGCAGCAAACATTTTTTCCTGTAATTCCCTTTGGAAAATACGGATGCTACCACCGCCAATTTCATTTCCGTTCAGCACCATGTCATAAGCGTTTGCCTTGATACCGGCATAAGGATGTTCGAGGTATTTATCTAAATCATCCACTTTAGGAGAATTGTTGATCATGATCTCCACATCCGATGGCTTGGGGCTGGTAAACGGATGATGCCTTGCCACCCAGCGGCCGGCGCCACCACCATCCTGGTCTTCCAGTGCAAATTCAAACAGCGGAAAATCGAGTACCCACAACAGTTTAAACTCATCAGCCTTACGCAAGCCTAAACGGCTGGCCATTTCCAGCCGCAGTTCGCTGGTAGCTTTACGGGTGCGTTCTTCGGCACCTGCCAGTATCAATACCAGGTCGCCGGCTTTGGCACCCGCTGCATCGGCAATGGCTTTTAATTTATCCTCGCTGTAGAATTTATCCACGCTGCTTTTATAAGAGCCATCTGCATTGCATTTAATGAACACCAGTCCTTTCATGCCTATTTGCGGACGTTTTACCCATTCTGTTATTTCATCAGTTTGTTTGCGGGTATATTCTGCACAGCCCGGTACCGCAATGGCAATCACGGTTTCTGCATCATTGAACACAGCAAATTCACCGGCAATTAATGAAGAAATATCTTCCCTGCCGGGGAAGGTATGCGCAGGAAATTTCAGGTTCAGCAAACGCATGTCAAACCTGATATCAGGTTTGTCGTTACCGTAGGTCCACATGGCATTTTCCCATGTCATGCGTTGCACGGTTTCGGTATAATCTATTCCTTTCACATCTTTGAAAATGCGTTTGATCAAACCTTCAAACATGTTCAGAATATCTTCCTGCTCCACAAAACACATTTCGCAGTCAATTTGTGTAAACTCAGGCTGGCGGTCGGCACGCAGGTCTTCATCACGAAAACATTTTACAATCTGGTAGTAACGGTCGTAACCGCTCACCATCAGCAGTTGTTTAAATGTTTGCGGACTTTGTGGCAATGCATAAAACTGTCCCGGGTTCATTCTTGAAGGCACCACAAAATCCCTTGCACCTTCCGGTGTGGATTTGATGAGGAAGGGTGTTTCAATATCCATGAAATTATTTTCATGCAAATAATTGCGGGTGCTGCGGCCCACGGCATAACGCAGTTCCAGGTTTTTCTTAACCGCATTGCGGCGCAGGTCTAAAAAACGGTATTTCATGCGCAGGTCATCGCCACCATCGGTATCATCCTGAATGGTAAAGGGCGGTACAGCGCTTTTGTTCAGAATTTTAAATTCGGTCACAGTAATTTCAATATCACCGGTGGGAATATTGGCATTCTTGCTGCTGCGTTCACTCACGGTGCCGGTGGCCTGCAGCACAAACTCACGGCCCAGCGGGCTGGCTTCCAGCTGTGCATTCAAATTTTCACTGAACAGCAATTGCGTAATGCCATAGCGGTCACGCAGGTCCACAAACGTGATGCTGCCAAATTTGCGAACGGTTTGCACCCAGCCCGCCAGTGTAACGTTTTTTGATACATCAGTCACCCTTAATTCTCCACATGTATGCGTTCTATACATCTTTTTTTTAAATTTTGGCAAAGATAACGAATTGATATTTGTGGCAGAATGGCTTAAATGGACCGAATGAATAATTGATTTTGTATTTTTCTGATAATTTATAAATGCCAGGAATGATCAATATACACAGTAGCGCCACAAAATGCCTGCTAATGCTTATTGCAGTTATGATGCATACGGCTGCATTTGCCCAGGGCAAAACGGATTCTGCTGCTGTTTTTTCACTTATTGATAAAGCAGAAGAATTTTTTACCGGCAGCAATTATGATTCTGCGTTGTTTTACTGCTCCAGGGCCGAGGAACTCAGCCGGCAGCAAAATTATAAACGGGGGCAGGCTTTTGCGCTGATAGAAGCCACCGATATTTATATTGATAAGGATGACCTGCCCAAAGCCGATGCCACTGCCGCAGCGGTTAATAAAATGGGGCTGCAGTTAAAAGACTCGCTGGTTACCGCCATTACCTGGATGCAGATGGCACAAATAAAAATGTATGGCGATCATTTTGAAGCCGCCATCCCTTTTTTTGAAAAAAGTTTACAGTATTACCTGGCCCGTCATCCCTCAAGGTACGCGGCCCTTGCCTATAACGATCTTGGGTATACCTGGGGGCGAAAAGGCGAATTGAGCAAACAGGCAGAAAACCTGGTGCAGTCCATACGCATTTATGAAAAACTGCTTCCCGGTTATGAAGGCGAACTGGCCATAGCGCTCAGTAACCTGTCTTCCGTGTATTATAACCTCAATCAAAAGGATAAAGCCATTGAGTATGGTAAACGTTCACTGGCTTACAGGGAAAAAGCAGGTGATATACCGCGTTTGTCACTGGGTTGCTGCAATATCAGCCAGTATTATGCCGGCATCAATAATGAAGAAGCGGAAAAGTATTTACAGCTTTGCATTAAATACGCATTGCAAAGCCGGCAGGAAGCACGGATTATTCATTCTTATGTAACCGCATCCACCATTTATTTTACCAATAAACGACCTGAGGAGGCAATGGAATATGAACAAAAGGCCATTGCACTTTTGGAAAAAAGCAAAAAGGATCCGGCCATGCTGGCCAGGCGTTATATGGCAGCAGGCGCCATATGCAGGGAGTTAAAAAAAGATACAGCTGAAACCAGCCTGTACTATGAAAAATCCCTCGGCATTTTAAAACAGCTGCCCGATAAGATAAACCTGCGTGATCTTTATTACCAGTTGTCGGATTACAACAAAGAAACCGGTAATTACAATGCGGCGTATAATTATTACAAACAGTATGTGTTGTATAAAGACAGCCTCATATCCGCAGGCACAAAGGCATCCATCGCAGAAATTGCCACCAGGTATGAAACCGAAAAAAAAGACCATGAGATTGCCTCCCTGCAGGTTAATGAAAAGCTGCGGCAACTGGAAATTGAAAAGCAAAAGGCCGTGATAGCCGGTAATATGCTGGAAGCGCAGAAAAAGCAAAATGAAATACTGTTGCTGTCGCGTCAGAAGGAACTGCAGGATGCTGCGTTGGAACAACAGGCGCAGGCACTGGAAAAACAAAAACTCATTTCAAAGAACGGCCAGCAGCAACTGCTGCTTTCACAGCAGGCGCAGCAATTAAAAGAAAAGGAACTGCAGGTACAGAAACAGGTGCGCAATTTCATCATAGCCGGTGCATTGCTGTTGCTGGTGTTGGGCGGGTTTATTTTTAACCGCTACCAGTTACAAAAAAAACTGGAGCAGCAGCAGGAACTGCTTGCGGTACGCAATAATATTGCCCGCGACCTGCATGATGAGATCGGCTCCACGCTTACCAGTATCAAAATCCTTTCTGAGGTATCAAAAAATAATTTAACAAAAGATGCTGGCAAGTCTTCGTTACTGCTGTCGCAAATTGCAGAACAGTCGGCACAAATGCAGCAGGGTATGAGCGATATTGTATGGGCCATTAAGCCGGATAATGATAAACTGGAAAACATTCTCGTGCGCATGCGGGAATACGCCAGCCATGTGCTGGAACCCAAAAACATCAGTGCTTATTTTAGTGTAGATGAAAAGTTGCTTGAGAACACGCTGACGATGCAGCAACGCCGCGATCTTTTTCTGATATACAAGGAAGCCGTGAACAATGCCGCTAAATACGCTGAGGCGTCAAGGGTGAACATTGTATTTAAAATGGAAAATGGCAATATTGTGCTGCAGGTGCGGGATGACGGAAAGGGTTTTGAACAAAAACTGGTTTCATCCTCCAGCGGGTTAAAGAATATGCAGGCAAGGGCACAGGCAATGGGCGGCACGGCAACCATCACTGCTGCAATTGGCCAGGGAACGGTGGTGGCAGTTTCCATTCCGGCTACATGATGATGTAGTATGCTGCTGCAATTCTGTAATTAATTTTGAAGATAAATATGGCTGTCAAAGTGCTGATATACGACGATAATATTGCCCTCCGCAACAGCATGGAAGTATTATTGAACGATAACCCGGGTCTGCAGGTGGTGGCGGCAATGCCCAATGCAGCAACCGTGGCGGAAGACCTGCGTGTTTTTGCACCGGATGTGGTGCTGATGGATATTGATATGCCGGAAGTAAACGGTGTGGATGCAGTAAAAAAGATCCGCAGCATCAATGAGCAGCTGCCGGTAATCATGCTTACGGTATTTGATGACAATGAAAATATTTTTGCCGCTATTTGTGCCGGGGCATCGGGTTATATACTGAAACGTTATGCCACCGAAGAGATACCGGCAGCGATACAAAACGTGCTTACCGGCGGCGCCCCCATGACCGGCACCGTTGCACGAAAGGTGCTGCAGATGGTGCCACAGGCTAAAAATGAACAGCAGGAAAAAGCCGATCTCTCAGCAAAGGAAACTGCCATACTCCGGTACCTCGTAAACGGTTACAGCTATAAAATGATTGCAGCCGAAATTGGCATCAGCATCGATACCGTCCGCTTTCATATAAAAAAGATATACGACAAACTGCATGTGCATTCTGCCACCGAAGCCGTATCAAAGGCATTTAAAGATAAACTGCTGGCTGTTTTTTTCTAGCACCACATGATGATGTAGTTGACCTGCCCTCCCCGCATGGGTACATTTGATTGTTAAATTTTACTATCATGCAACATCTAACAATCTCACTGCTGCTGTTATGTGCCTGCAGTGTTGTATCTGCACAAACTCCCGCGGTGCCAAAAAATCTGCCCCTGCCCGCAAAGAGCAACCTGCCTGCTCCAAAAGTTATACTCTTAAAGCCCGACCTCCGGTTTGTAAGTGCCAATGTGATAGCCGTTGAAGAGCAGCCCGGTAATCATATGGTAAGAATCAAACTTTCCATTACCTATAAAAACACGGGTAACGGCAATGCTGATAAAGGTTTCAGTCTCGATTTGCAGACCTTTTATGATGACCGTGGCGGAACAAATCATATGCCCATTGGCGTTCCCTGTGCGCTGCACGCTTTGGCCGCCGGCCAGTCACGCACAGAAGAGTGGTGGTTTTATAAAGACATAACAGCACTTGGCAGGGGCCACCATCCATGTGTTGTTCGCATCGACTGCAACAATGGTATTGACGAATCGGATGAAACCAATAATAATTCCCCCCGTTTCGATATCAATGTACAGTAACAGCTACATGATGATGTAGTTGCACCCGGTACTGCAGGCTACTACTTTTATCACAAAAAATAAAACATGAAAACTTCAATATTGCTTGCCGCAACCTGCTGTCTTTTTATAACAACGCTGCAAGCACAAACTATTGGAAAAAGAGTAAAGGACAGGGCTGTTTATAATGCCAGCTCAAAAGTTGACCAGAAAGTGGACAATGCCGTTGACAGTGCTTTTGACAAAACCGGCAGGGCTGTAAAAAATATTTTTAAAAAGAAAGATAAAACTGCCAGGGGAAATGGCAATACGGGCAGCAATGAAACAATGTCTTCGCCTGCAGGCACCGAAACAGGAAAAGGCGTTTCGGGTGGTACAAACGGCGGTTCGGCCGGTTACAGCCAAACACAGTCTTTTTCCGATTTCGTACCCGGCAATACGGTGATTTTTGAAGATGATTTTTCCAGGGATGCCATCGGCGATTTCCCTGCAAAGTGGAATACCAATGGCAGTGGTAAAGTGGTTACAATTGACGGGCAGCCCGGCCGCTGGCTGGAAGTGGTGCATAATTCGGTCATCAATCCTGTAATGGATAAGGCATTGCCGGAAAATTGTACCATCCAGTTTGATCTTTTTTTACAGGCCGACGGGCAGCATTCAACACCCTTTATACAATTTGGTGTTACCAATGTGAAAGACATTTTGAAAGAAGACCTGTTTTATAAAGACCGTTTCTTTATGAACATCAACCGGTATACAGAACCCGATGGTAAAACAGTGGAGTACGGGCTGAAAAATGATGTGGTGGGCAACAAAAGCGATTTTCCCATCACCGGCTATGCCAATAAAGTACTGCATGTGGCAATAGCCCTTAATAAAACAAGGATACGCATTTACCTCGATGAGAAAAAACTGATTGACCTGCCCAGGGCCATTACGGCAGACATGCGCAATAATTTTTTCCTCAATAATAATTATATCATCCCTGCATCAGAACTCGGCATGATTGTAGGTAATGTACGCATTGCCAGTGCAGATGCGGATGCAAGAAGCCTGCTCATCAAACAACTGATGGAAGAAGGCAGGGCGGTTACCAATGATATTTTGTTTGATGTGAACAGTGATGTGATCAAACAGGAATCCTATGCCATCGTTAACCAGTTTGGCGATGCACTGAAAAATAATCCTTCACTCCGTATCCGCATTACCGGGCATACAGACAGTGATGGCAATGCAACAGCCAATATCGACCTTTCAAAAAGAAGGGCTGCATCCGTAAAAAAATACCTGCTTTCCAATTATGGTATTGCCGATAACCGTATTCAAACCGATGGGAAAGGTGCAGCTGAGCCTGTTGCTGATAATACAACTGCAGCAGGCAAGGCTAAGAACAGGCGCGTGGAATTTATTAAACTCTGAACTCTTTAAATCGTGAATATGAAAGCAAGGCTCATACTGCTGTACGTTATTTTTTTGTTTGCCGGTATACTGAAGGCGCAGCCGCCACGGGACAGCACCCGCCGCGACACCACGTACGGCGGGTTTATTGATGCCCGCACACAGTTAATGCGGGCACCGGTGTTGCGCAGGAGCGGGAACGATGATATAAGGATAGTGCCCAACAGGCAGCAGTTTTGTTTTGACGCCACCATGGAAATTGAACTGCATTATGGCGGTACAAGAAGTTTGGAAACCTGCCTGTTCATCAACACCACCGATGGCTATGTGGGATACACGCAACCGTCCATGGGCGGTCCCATCAATATGCTCATTCCCGAAGCGGAGAGCTTTCGTTTCACCATTATCAGTTTTAAACTGGGTAATATATTCACCTATTTCAACCAGAAGTCCAACCACGATGTAATAAGCCACTACGTATCCACTTCCAATACAGATGCGCACGAATACCAGATGAATAATTTGCTTACCGCTTCGCCGCTGAGCCGTAAGAATGAACGCCGCACCTATTGCGATGGAAGAAGTGAGGCGCTGGCTTATAAACGTTCTGATGAGCCCACCACCTGGTATATTTATGGAGACAGGTTTCCTGCAAGTTTGCAGGCACTAAAATTCTTAGGTGCATTTGGTGTGGGCGTGGTGCAAACCGATGCCGGCCCCTATATCGTTCTGGAACGAACTGCAGGTGCCACTTCTTATACCGTGGTAAAACATATTGAGAAGGTGCATACCTATTTCGACCCTGCTGGTTTTAAAATGCAGGAGGCGGACTTTTATGCAAAACGTGCTGCCGGCCTGCAGCGGGAACGGGAGCGTATAGACCAGGATGAAGCAAAGGCACAGCATGCGAGCTCCTGTGTTCCGGAGCGGATGGCCGAGATCGCCTACAGGCGACAGCAGTTACAGGTAAATGAAGAAAACCTGCGCAAAGCACAACAGGGCAACCTGATACAGGACAGGACTGCGCAAAAAGGAATAATTGATATGATGGATCCGCTGGTGGCTGTACGGGGCTCCATGCTGAGTCTTAAAACCAGTATTTGCGGCGTGCGTGAGGATATATCAAGAAACCCCTCGCATACCGCCAGTGGTAATGTGCGTATAAGATGCCTGAATGACCAGCTGGGCGAGCTGCAGACCGCAGAAGCACAAATGCTGGCAGCAGAAAGAAGGTATGCCGGCAACCCTGCCCTGGCCAATGCCGAAAAATCAAGAATATACCTTACGGTGATGAACCGGGGCAGCTGCAATTAGGATGCAGCATTTTACCGCAAACCAAATGCCGCAGCAGGTTTTTCTTTGCATATTTTTGAAAGAAAATTTCATGTACAGGATAACCTTGTTGCTGCTGCTGGCAGCAAATTATTTTACCGCTGCCGCACAAAAGGATCTCAAAGCAGTTTCTTTTGCAGCTCATAAATTTTCAATCAGTATTCCCGCGGTAATGGATACGATGCCGGCAGATAAGATAATGCTGAAGTACAATAAAAAGCCCGATGCAAAATCGCAGTACTATGCCAATGCCGATTATTCTTTTTCCATCGTGATGGATGAAATAGCGGCCGATATTACTGAAGATATGCTGGAACCCTTAAAGCCGCAGCTGCTGCAACAGCTGGGTAAACAAAAACTCACCGAAAACCGCTCACTGAACATCAACGGCCATAAACTCATCGCAGTGGCATTCAGTTCTGAAGTGCCGGGTAATAAAATTTTTAACCGGCGTATATTTTTTGTGGCGGGCAAAAAGCTTTTTTCCATTGCATACAATACCACAGAAGCAGACCTTGCAAAAAGAAAAGCGGTTATTGAAAGCAGCATCCGTTCGCTGCAGATCAAATAACGCTTACATGGTTTCCACAGTGTTCTTATGCATAGGCCGCCACAAAAGGTAATAATAGCCCAGGCAAAGCAACCCCAGTAAAAATGGTATCATGGCGGTTTGTTTGCCGCTGAGGCCAAAGAGCAGGGGATGTTCATCAAAATGAAAAAACTCGCTGATCATCCAGAAGCTGTTGGCACTTATCCAGAATACAATGGCCAGGTTATGACATACTTCACTTACAAAACTCCTGTTCTTAAAAACGATCCAGATGGCAATGGCCAGCGTGGGCACAATCATCACAAGGCCGAGTGGCCGCCATACCATGCACCAGCTGATATCTTTAAACAGCCAGAAAACGATGTGCAGGTTTTCCATGCGGCGGAATTTAAGGGGGATGTTGTACGTGTGTTGCTCAGGCATATTTTACGATAGTTTTCTAATTGCACAAATTACAGGAATTATGATAAAACAAAAACACGAACCGGCTATTAACCAATTCGTGTAATTTACTTTAATTAGTACTATAAAAAATCTACTCCACCGAAACCCTTATTCCCTCACTATGGCTTGTAAACTCCGGCGCATACATGCATTGAATGCTGGTGATGCCATTGCTGAAATCGCCGGTATGTGTTACAAACAAACTGTATTCAAAAACATAAGTGCCACGGGGCAGCCAGTTAAAGAAGAAACTGGTGCTGGCATCCCTGGTGCTTTGGTAATAACCCAGTCCGCCCTGCCATTGGTAACCGCTTAAAACATTCACCGGTTCCATACATGCGGCACGCAGATCTTTCATGTGAATGTATTCCATATCACGGTCGGCTTTTAATTCAATACGCACTTTTATTTTGTCACCCACTTTTAATGTGGCGCCGTCGGCCAGTGCTTCCAGCACAGGGCCTTTATCGCTGTTGCGTTCCACAAACAATTGTTTTTTCAATTTTAGCGGTGTTTCTGCAGCAGTGATCTTGTCAAGGTCTTCAAAGTATTGCCAGTAAACAGCACCCCAGCTTGTAGAGGCGTTTAAGGGTTTGGGCGATGAGGTGCTAACAGGAGACGAGATGTTTACATTAATATTTCCCATTTCTGGTTTTACATTTTTACCCTCGATTCTTTGTTTAAAATACCCTGTGCCGGCTTCTGCCGCATTATCATTGCTTTTGATAAAGGTATTGCCCAGCTGTATGGTCACATCTTTTTCCTCAGCCAGCCAGTTGCTGCCATTGAGTAAAAGTGCATAGCAGGCTTCGGCAGTAGCCCTGGTTGTTTTCCAGTTTTGTGTTTGCTTTTGTTTCAGCAGCCACGTCTTCAGGTCATCCACCGTGGTATTATTTTTATCAAGATCACTAAAGGCTTCCACCATCATAGCCTGGCTTTCAATAGGCGCCTGGTACCAGTAGTAGCCCCCGTTCGTCCATTCTTTCCAGTACATGCCCGTCTCTTCTTTTACAATGGCATTTTCCTTCAATGATTTGATGATGGCCCTGGGTGTAACAGCATCATTGCCGCGGAACAATGCCAGTGCAATCATAGCCTGTTCATACTTGCTGTTTTGCAACCAGTATTTTTTTGCCTGCCCGGTATAATAATTCACGGCGGTTTGGGATGTTGCCGCAATTTTTGTGTCGGGGAAAAAGCTGCGCATGTACAAATACTGTATGGCAATATTGCCCAGGTTATCCTGGCTGAGTTTGATTTTGTTTTTTACCAGCCAGTCATAATCTTCTTTTATTTTTTTATCAAGATAAGGCAGTGCTTTGGCCGCCATTGCCATGATCTCTTTGTCATCATTGTTTACAGCTTTCAGTTTAAGCAAATGACCAATACCGGTAATGATGTATTGTGTGATGTAACGGTCATCAGGTCCGCCGGTAAACCAAACAAAACCACCATTGGGGCTTTGCATTTCCTTCAGCTTGTTAATGGCCTTTGTTTTTTCAGCAGCCATCTTCAGCATATCAAACAGCAGGGCAATATTTTTCTTTTGCTGTTTTTCGTTTTGTGCATCCAGTACCCAGGGTGTTTCCTGTAATAAGGCCGATTTCAGTTCTTCATTTTTTTGCAGGTTCGATAACAGTGCTGCTGTATCTGTCGTCTTCCATTTTTCAAATACCGCTTTGAGTTTTGGAGTACTGTTGCTGATGGAAGATGCCAGTGTGTTGGCGTAATAGCGGTTGAATGTTTGCTCGGCACATTCATAGGGGTATTCCATCAGGTAGGGCAATGCCTGCACGGCATACCAGGCGGGGTTGCTGCTGTACTCAACAGTGAGTGCATGTGAGTTCAGTGTATTGCTGCTGCCGCTGCTGAGCAGTTTTTCAAACTTAAATTGCTTGTTGCTGGTGGCACGCATGTTAATGGGCATCGATTCTGTAACCAGCATGCGGTTGGTTAAAACAGGCAGTGCCATTTCTTCGCCATCACTGGCGTTGGCTGTTCTGGCAACAATGCGGTAGGTGATGGCGCTGTTAAAATTAAAGGGCACTTCCATGGGAAATTTTACCAGGGTGCTCTGTCCCGCTGCCACAGTAAAATACTGGGTGGGAAACATATTCTTGAACCATCCGTCGATAGGAGCATTTGTGGCAGCGTCCAGCAGTTCCAGTTGTGCTGTGCCGGTAATTTCGCTGTCGCCCATGTTCACTACTTTGGCACTGAATTCTATCTTATCGCCCTCCCGTAAAAAACGTGGCGCATTGGGCTGCACCATCAGCGGTTTTTGCGTGGTGATCATTTGCAATGCCGAACCGCTGGCCAGGTCTTTGGTATGCGCCAGCGTCATCAGTTTCCATTGCGTGAGCGCTTCGGGTAATGTGGCACTGAAACTGATATTGCCATTGGCATCGGTTCTTAATTCAGGAAAGAAGAAAGCGGTTTCGTTAAAGTTTTTACGGATTTGAACGGGATTATCACTGCTTCCGATTGTTTTGATCTTTTCACCGTAAACAAACATTTCACCTTGTGTTTTGAACTGACCTCTGCCCCCTGCGGTCACATTATACGACAACGTATCTGCCACAACGGAAATATTCCCCATTACTGCCTCATCTTTTACAATTTTTGGTGCTGTGAATTTTACCGAATTAATTGCGGCGGCTGACGGAGGCGGAGCTTTGGACAGCATATATACAGTTTTCGAATTGTAACCTCTTGTCAAAATTCTGTAGTCATCCCCTGTAGCCAGTTGGTCATAGGTTTTTGTAAGAGGTTCAGCATCCTCGTCCAGCCCTTCATTAAATTCGTCGGATTCCACTTTCTCAAATCCATTTTCTTCCCATCTTACAGCATTGTACAATGATGGCCAGATATTGATACCATTCCAGCTGTGCGGCTGAAACTGGTCAAGCGATGCATCATACATGGCGGCCAGCATTTCTGCGGCTACTTTTTCTCCTTTGCTGCCGCTGATCTTCACCGTATATTTTTCATTACTGCCCGGCAATACCTTATCACGGAAGGTTTCAAAAGAAATTTTTAATTCTTTATTGCTCCATGGAATTTCAAAATTGGCGGCTTCGGTATACACCCGGTTGTGTTTTACAAATGCAATGCTGGCAGCCATGCCTCCACGGTCTTGTTCGCTCACAGATTGCACCGAAGGCACAGATTGACCTTTATTAATTGTTTGATAAGTTGTTTGCTGCTGGTTGTTCATTTTACTGATGGTATGTATGGCCCATACCTGGTCAAACCCTGTAGTGATATTGTATTTGATCTGCTCTCCCGGTTCAGCATGCTGTTTAACTGCATCCACCGAAATGGCTTCTGCTGCAGGCTGTTTATCATCAGTGAGCCGGATGTATTTTTCAGCCCTTACTGCTTCACCATATTTGTCTTTTGCAATTGCAATGATCTTGTACCAACCAGCACCCCAATTCCTAATTCCCAATTCCCAATTGCCCTTTTCCTTTGTGCTGTCTGTTTTTTCATACGCCTTATCTCCCAGCGGCCAGCTGCTTAACTGGTCTTCATCCTTATAAATATCATAGGGGAAATAATTGTTGTACTCTTCCTTGCTCATCACAAACTGGTCGGGCATATCCCAGTAACGTGTTCTGAAAATTTTCTCCGGCGATTTTACTTTGAGTATGCTTACTGTGGCAGTGGCTTTTTCAAAAATGCCGTTAATATTGGTACTGTTTACCATCAGGTTTTTCAAACTGTCGGCAGGCATTTTCTCAGGTGCTTCAATGCTGAGCTGTAAAGCCTGGTACGCAACTGCCACACCGGTGTTGCCGCTTCTTGTTTCGCCGTTGATGTCGGTAACATCGGCACTCACTTCATAATAAAATGTGGGCTGGTCTTTTTTATCAGCGTTTTCATCCGGTATGGCCTTAAAGTTTATTTTAAACTCCCCCGACGCATCAGTGGTAATTTCTCCGTTGGCAATTTCCATTTCTTCCCCGCGTCCGTAAGGCCAGGCAATTTTACCACGGCCATAACCCCAGCCCCACCAAATGGGGTACTGCACCCTGCGCACCACACGGTATTTTACGCTGGCACCATCCACGTTATTGCCGGCATAGGCTTTTGCGGTACCGGTTACTGTGATGCTGTCGTTCACACGATAGCTGCCTTTAGGTTTTGCGATCTCCACAAAAAATTTAGGACGCTTATACTCTTCCACGCTGAAACTTATATTGCCGTTGGTGATGCTGTCGTAAATACTGAAATAACCATTCAGTGTTCCTTCAGGTAATTTGAAGCTGCCGTTATAGCTGCCATACTCGTTGCTGATGAGTTTTACATCGGTAACTTTCTGGTAATTGGCATCACGGAGTACCAGTTTCGTAATAAAACCGGGCACCACAGCACTTTTGCCTGCATCTTTTTCATTTTTTAAAACAATGCCTTTAAAATAGACTGTTTGTCCGGGCCGGTAAATACTGCGGTCGGTAAACAAAAATGTAACTGGCTTTGCGGGTGTTTCGTAACTGTTGTAGCTGTTATATCCTTCGTTATCATCCATAAACAGTTCATCATTCTTATACTGCACCTGCAATAAAAAGTTGCGGTACTCTTTGGTGACTTTCAGTTTGAACATGCCGTTTCCGTCCGTGATATATTTTTCAGCCTTTACTTCGTTGTCATTACCGGTTTGATAATTGTACTTGCTTTCCCACAGCTGTACCTGTGCGGCGGCAAGGGGCAGGCCATTGTCGCGGTGCAGCACATAGTATTCGTTATTGCTGTTATGGATATAACTGATATTGCTTACATACAGGGTTTGTTTGGCAATGATGTTTTTTTGCAGAGAAAAATTTTCATCCAGGCTGGCCAGTAAAAAATATACCCCGCTCTCCAGTCCGTCCGTTTTTGCTTCTGTACGGTGTGTTTGAAAATCTTTTGGGTCAGGTAAAGCAATGCTCCAGCTTTTCAGCGGCTTGAGTGCCACATAAGCGGCCCACAGTTTTTCATAATCGCGGCGCTCCAGTTTTTTTATATCCTCGCGGCTGGTTTTAATGATGCGGAAATAAACTTTTGGTACATTCTTATATGTTACCAATGTGCGGAATGGCTCATTTACCGTATTCACCATTTCGCTTTCAATGCTTAATGCGGGTTGTGTAATATTGCTGATGAGATTTTTCGCATTGATACCTCCTTCACTCTTCGGGAATTTGCTTACTGCGACTTCGCACAATTCTTTGGCACGTTTTAATTCGTACTGGTGTGTTGTTTTTATATAGGGTTCAAACTGCTGTCCTTTGTCGTAATAGATCTTTGCACGTAAGTACATGGCCTGGGCAGCTGTTTGATGCGTGGCATATTTTTCTTCTATATTTTTTAAAGCGGCTTCATACTGTTTTTCCTTATCGTTCAGGGTGGCGTGTTCCTGTACAAAAGAAAGGCGGATCAAATCGGCATCCAGCAATGCACCGGGTTTGGCATCATTTAAATGAAAGCTCATGATGTCCTGCAACAGCAAAATGGCTTTATGCTGCAGCGAAGCACTGTCTTTTGTTTTGAAAGACGCTTTCACAAATTCTGCTGCGGGTGCAAATGCTTTTTCATTGTCAATTTTAAATGCATAGGCCGGAGCGGTGATGTTATTCTCATCCGTCATGAAATATTCCAGTGCACGGTGGGCTAAAAAATCAAACAGTGTGGGGCGCAGCTGTCTTGTATTTTCTCCTTTCACAATAATGGCATCAAAGCCTTCCAGTTTAGTGGTTTTTAGCAGTGCATCATTTTGCAGGGATGCCTTGTACAGTTTTGAAATAGAACTGTTCAGTTTGTCAGCACTCCAGGTGCTGATGTCTTTGCTTTTTTCTTCTGTGAGTTTAGTACGGTCGTACAGTTTCCACCGGTTATTTTGCAGGTATTGCCAGAACATTTCGGCCTGCATGCTTTGCAAAATATTTTTAGCGGGTGCTTTGGCACCAGCTATCAATGTGTCCACGTAAAAGATATTGTTCTCCCGGCTGTCTTCCTCCACGGCACTGCGGTATTTAATTAAGTACATGCAGGCTTTTACCTGCTGTGCATCATTATTATCTTTTTGCGCCAGCTTATAAATAGTGGTCACTTCTTTTTTAGCAGAAGCGGTGAGCCCTTTCTTTTCCAGGTCTTCCACTTTTTTCCAGTTAATGATATAGTCTTTGTTTGTTTGTGCCATAGCGCATGCAGTGGTGCTGATGAGGAATACCAGCATTAGTTTTCTTAAAAACATGAGGACATCATTTTAATTACAAGATACAAATTGTTGTTGCGGGGTTACAGCCCGAAAAATACAACGCATTATTCAGATGTGCAGCGATTGTTTTTTTCATAACAGAACAGCAGCTTTTTCTTTAACGTTTCCTTAAGTAAGATTGTGGCACACGGCACGCCGTTTGAAATATGTATGGTAAGCAGTCAAAAAAATAAAAACTGCAACAACATTGTTCACTTTATAAATTTACTACTATGAAAAAGATGTTTACATTTTTGGGTATGGTCTTTATGATGAGTTCAGCATTTGCACAATGGCAAAACCGCGGCAACGATCCCAAATACGACAACCGCAACAATGGCGGCTATGGTTCCACCTCCGTGGTGCTGAAAGCATTTACCGAAAAGCGTTTTACCGTAATGGTGGATAATATGCCTTATGAATTAAATGGTGGTTACAGGAACGGCCGTTACGATAATGTTATCAATATCGGTTCCATGCGTCCCGGCAAACATACCATTACCGTATTTGAAACCTGGTATGGTTTCTTTGGCAAGGCCAAACAAAGGAAAGTATCTGATGCATGTTTTGTATTCAGACCCGGTACAGAAGCCATGCTGTCGGTAAACAATTATGGCCAGGTGAACTTATCTGAACGTGAGCTGTACAGGGATTATGGCCGGAATGATAAATGGGATAACGACAGGCGCAGGGGCAGGGACGACGACCATGATGATCATGGTTGGAAACACTAAGGTTTTTTAGTCAGGTTGAATAGAAAAACGAAGCCTCTCCAATTGGAGAGGCTCGTTTTTTATAAGCAATTTGCTTTGTCATTTTTTGATGGCTTCGGCCATTGTTTTGCCAATATCTGCAGGGCTGGCCACCACGTGAATACCGCATTCGGCCATGATCTTCATTTTAGCAGCAGCGGTATCATCGGCACCGCCAACTATTGCGCCTGCATGGCCCATACGGCGGCCGGGAGGTGCAGTTTGACCGGCGATAAAACCAACAACCGGTTTTTTATTTCCGGTGCTTTTGATATAACGGGCTGCTTCAGCTTCCATACCACCGCCAATTTCACCAATCATTACAATGGCATCAGTTTCGGGGTCATTCATAAATAATTCAACCGCTTCCTTGGTGGTGGTGCCAATGATGGGATCGCCGCCAATACCAATGGCCGTTGAAATACCCAAACCGGCTTTCGCCACCTGGTCGGCAGCTTCGTATGTTAAAGTACCGGATTTAGACACGATACCGATACGGCCTTTTTTAAAGATAAATCCGGGCATGATACCCACTTTGCATTCTTCGGCAGTGATAACACCGGGGCAGTTAGGCCCAACCAGGCGGGTGTTTTTACCCAGCAGGTAATTCTTCACTTTCACCATATCCTGTACCGGAATACCTTCGGTGATACAAACCACCAGTGCAATACCTGCATCAGCAGCTTCCATTACCGCATCGGCAGCAAATGCCGGCGGCACAAAAATGATGCTTACATCGGCGCCGGTGGTTTTAACCGCATCAGCAACTGTGTTGAACACGGGTTTATCGAGGTGCAGTGTGCCGCCTTTACCCGGTGTAACACCACCTACCACGTTGGTGCCGTATTCGATCATTTGTGTGGCATGAAAAGTACCTTCGGTACCGGTAAAACCCTGTACAATTATCTTAGAGTTTTTGTTTACAAGAACAGACATGGTTCAAATAAGATTAAAAATGAAGAATTAAAATTTGCCTGCCGGAAGCATGCGGCGCAAAGATAGGGCAGATGGTTTATAGCTAAAAGAGATATTTTACTGATACTTGCCCGTTGTTAAGCCTTGCGCCACTGATTTTAGACAGGTTTGGAGCCGGCATCGATTGCGAAAAATAAAACTGCGGGGAATTTGACGGATCCGGAGTTTAATCTTGCTGTTTATTTAAATATCTTAGGGCAAACCTTTCAGCTATGCAAATGGTAAACTGGCCCGGAAATAATTACTGGCCCCTGTGGCAACGTATCATTTTTCGTTTTGTTTGTATTTACTTTTTACTGTACACCGCACCATGGACATGGATTGAACTTATACCAGGGCTGGATGCGGTAACAGTTTATTACTACCAGTTGCTCGACTGGCTGGTGAATGGCGCCAATAAATACATATTCCATACGTATAAAGAACTGGTGCCCACAAACGGCAGCGGTGACACTTCGTATGCGTGGACGATGCTGAAACTTTTTTTACTGGTGGCACTGGCAGGATGCATCATATGGTCGCTGGCCGGCAGGAAAAAAACACAGTACAACCGGCTGGCCTGGTGGTTTAAAATCATTTTAAGGTATTATATCATCCTGTCATGTTTTAATTACGGTTTTATAAAACTGTTTCATATGCAGATGCCTTTTCCGGGCAACAGCTTAATGGCCACACAGCTGGGCGATCTGCTGCCCATGCGGCTTTCGTGGATATACATGGGTTATTCCGGCCAGTACCAGTTTTTTGCCGGTGCCATGGAAGTGCTGGCGGGATGCTTATTGCTGTTCAGGAGAACGTCCACCGCGGGTACATTGCTGGCGGCAGGTGTTTTTGCCAACGTAGCGCTTATGAATACCAGCTATGATATCCCGGTAAAATTGTTTTCGCAGCATTTGTTCATTGCCTGCCTGGTATTGCTGGCTTTTGAATACAAACGGCTGTTCAGTTTTTTCATTAACCGTGTTACACCCGCCGGCAATATGTACAGCGTAACTTTTCCTGCAAAATGGATGCGGGTAACAGGCATTGTATTGAAGCTTGTGTTTATTGCCTTTGTTGTTGTGCTGGGATTTTATAACCTCTATTCCGAAAGCAACGCCTCAAAATCTGCCGGGGCACACGCACCATTTCAAAAAGGGATTTATGATGTAACGCTGTTTGTAAAGAACGGTGATACCATACCTGCATTGGTTACCGACACATTGCGGTGGAAAGATGTGGCGATCGATGATGCAAGGGGCGGCAGTGTAAATACCACCGATACCATTTTCTGGCAGCGTTACCGCAGGGGCTATTTCAAATACAAGGTGAACGACAGCACGCATACTGTTACATTTTCACGCAGCAGCTGGCAGATGGATATGACAGAATTATTTACCCTTGATTATAAAGTACTCGATACAGGCAGCATTATGCTGAGTGGTAAAATGCGGAATGATGCTGTTACGGCGGTATTGAAAAAATCAAACCGTCATTTTCAACTGGAAGAAAAGCAGTTTCACTGGCTGAGTGAGTATAACAGGTGATGGTTGTCAGATGAGAGATGTTAGTTGAAGGTTTAAAGTTGATGGTTGAAGGCTGGCCAAAAAATTACTTACTATTGACCATTCACCATTCACAACTATTTCAACAGGTCATCCATGTTCCGGTCGTTATTAATCTTGCCACGGGCTTCCAGCATGCGCATGTCTTTGGCATCCTGTAAAAATTCACTGGCAAAGATGAAGGCATTGAGGCGCTCATTTTTGCTGAATATGATCTCCTTATTATTGCCGGCCCATTCTTTTTGCCCCTGGTACATGTATAAAATGTTCTCGCCAATCTCCATCACGCTGTTCATGTCGTGTGTGTTGATCACCGTGGTCATGTTGAACTCCTTGGTGATATCCATGATCAGTTTATCGATCACCATGCTGGTTTGCGGGTCAAGACCGCTGTTGGGTTCATCGCAAAACAAATATTTTGGATTGAGTACAATCGCTCTTGCAATACCCACACGTTTCTTCATACCACCGCTTATTTCGGCAGGATATTTTTTATTGGCACCGTTGAGGTTTACCCTTTCCAGCACTTCATTCACCCTTTGTAATTTCTCATCGTATGGTTTATGGCCAAACATATCCAGCGGGAACATCACGTTCTGTTCCACCGTCATACTGTCGAACAATGCGCCCCCCTGGAACAACATGCCTATCTGCTGGCGCAGTTCCTTGCGTTGCCTGTCGTCCATATGCGAAAAGTCGCGTCCATCATAAAAGATATCTCCTTCATCGGGATCGAACAATCCCACCAAACATTTTTGCAGTACGGTTTTGCCGCTGCCGCTGGTACCGATGATGAGGTTACACTTGCCGGTTTCCATCACATGGCTCACATCCTGCAACACCACTTTATCGTCGAAAGATTTTTTTATGTTTTTGAATTCAATCATTCTGATTACACTAATTTATGCGAATTACACGAATTAGAAAACGATGCGTTTATAGGTTAATGATTTTTCACCAAAGTTAATAAGTAATGCGAGCTTTAAGTTTGAAACAGCAAGATAGCTAAGGGTCTGGGCTTTGTGCGTTTCTAAAATTGCAGGTACTGATTTTACCTCCAAAATAATCGAATTGGCTACAATGAAATCCGCAACATAAGAGTTTCGCAAAATCTTGTCTTTATATTTTACTGCAAACTTTTTTTCCCTTTCATAAATAACGCCTTCTTCGGCAAAGTCCATCTCCATTGCGTCTTTGTAGTTTATTTCTTTTAAGCCTAAGCCGAGCGTACTGTGGATTTTCATGCAAATCCCGATTATTTTATACGACTCTTCTTTGAATAATAATTCAGGCATACGGTACGGAGGGTTGAATTAGTGTAATAAAACACTATTCTCAGCTTACAAGAATATCGCCGCCAGTATATAATCCGCAAACAATATCATGATACAGCTTACCACCACGCTCTTTGTACTGCTGCGGCCAATCTCCAGCGCACCGCCCTTTACGTAATATCCATAATAAGCGGGAATACTGCTGATGATAAATGCGAATGTATAGGCCTTGTACAATGCAAAGCGCACATTAAAAGGCATAAAATTTTCCAGCAGGCCACGGTCGTACGTGTCGGCCGATAAAATACCCGATGAGGCACCCGCCACACGGCCACCCCAAATACCCAGTCCCATGGAGATGATCACCAGCAATGGAATTACAATCAGCGCTGCCATTATTTTGGGAGCAATTAGATACGATTTTGTATTGATGCCCATTATCTCCAGCGCATCTATCTGTTCGCTCACCCGCATATTACCCAGCTCGCTGGCAATTTTGCTGCCCACCACACCGGCCAGTACAATACAAACCAGGGTGGGTGCAAATTCCAGTATCACCGTGTCGCGTACAATTTGTGCAATGGTGGATTTGGGAATGATGGGACTCACCAGCTGGTAAGCCGTTTGCACCGCACTAACTGCTCCCATGAACACAGAGATGATGGCCACAATGCCCAACGAACCAAGACCGATCTCGCTGCACTGGTGCATCAGTTCTTTCCAGTACATCACCCGGTTTTCGGGCCTGGAGAACATGCCCTTGATCATGAGGATGTATTTGCCAAAATGGTTAAAGAAGTTCATGTAATGTCAGGTTGCAGCTTGCGGACTTTATTAACAGTGTTCGTTCACAAATCTAAAATCGCAAATCTGAAATCAAAAATTAAATTTCGTGTGCAGTTTTCTTAAAGCGCTTCCACCACTTGCTTTTCTTTATTTCTTCCTGCGTGTTGCTGCTGCTTTTCATCTGTGCTTCCACCACGGCAATCAGTACCATATTAAATATAGAGCGGGTGGAACTGCCCAGTTGCAGTACATGCACTGGCTTATTCAGTCCCAGTATCACCGGCCCGATAGAATCGGCACCGCCAATTTCCTGCAGCAGGTTGTATGCAATATTACCAGCGGAAAGATTGGGGAAGATGAGTGTGTTGGTATCACCATTCACCAGTTCGGTAAAAGGATAATTTTCTTTTAAGATGTCTTTGTTGAAAGCCATCATGCCCTGCATTTCACCATCACATACCAGGTTGGGTTCTTTTTCCTTTACAATTTCCCTTGCCCTGCGTACCAGTTGCGCTTCGGCGCCGTTGCTGCTGCCAAAGTTGGAGTAGCTGAGCATGGCAATACGTGGTTTGATATTGAAATGACGCACTTCGTTTGCCACCAGTAAGGTGATCTCTGCCAGTTCTTCGGCAGTGGGGTTGAAGTTGATAGTGGTATCAGCCAAAAACAACGGGCCGCGTTTGGTGAACATGATGTACATGCCCGCAATTTTTTTCACGCCTTCTTCAGTGCCTATTACCTGCAGTGCCGGTTTAATGGTGTCGGGGTAATTTCGGCTCAGCCCGCTGATCAAACAATCGGCCTCTCCGGTTTCCACCAGCATACAGCCAAAATAGTTACGGTCTTTCATCAGCTTGAGTGCCTCATATTTGTTCACACCACGGCGCTGGCGTTTTTTAAAGAACAGCTCACCAAATTCTTTGCGTTGTTCTTCGGTACTGTCGTCTTTGGGGTTGATGATGGGCATGCCTTCGAGGTCGATACCATTTTCGGCAGCAATTTTATTAATGCGGTTTTCATCGCCCAGTAAAATAGGATAAGCCACGCCTTCTTCCTGCGCCATCTGTGCCACACGCAGTATTTTCAAATTCTCTGCATCAGCAAATACCACACGTTTGGGATCACGCCTGGCCTTGTTACCAATCACACGGCTTAACTGGTTATCCAGTCCCAGGCGTTTATTCAGTTCCACTTCATATGCTTCCCAGTCGGTAATAGGATTTTTTGCCACACCACTTTCCATCGCCGCTTTTGCCACTGCAGGCGCTACGGTAGATAGCAAACGCGGGTCAACCGGTTTGGGGATGATATAATTTTCACCAAAGGCAATATTCTTTTCGTTATAAGCCATGTTCACAATATCGGGCACCGGCTCTTTGGTCAATGCAGCCAGTGCTTTTACCGCTGCCAGCTTCATGGCTTCATTAATAGTGGTGGCACGTACATCCAGCGCACCGCGGAAAATATAGGGGAAGCCCAGTACATTATTCACCTGGTTGGGATAATCGCTGCGGCCGGTAGCCATGATCACATCCTTGCGGGCCGCAGTGGCATCTTCAAAACTTATTTCAGGATCGGGATTAGCCATTGCGAAAATGATCGGGTTCTTCGCCATTGATTTTACCATATCCTGCGTAACCACGTTGCCCTTGCTTAATCCAATAAATACATCGGCATCTTTCATGCCCTCCTGCAACGTGTATGCTTTGGAACTGGAGATGAATTCTTTTTTGATCTCATCCAGGTCGGTACGGCCCGCATGTATCAGGCCCTTGCTGTCGTACACTTTTATATTTTCCCTGCTGGCACCAAGACTGATATATAATTTCATACAGCTTACCGCTGCTGCCCCGGCGCCATTCACCACAATTTGTATTTTGCTGATCTTCTTTTTCTGTATCTCCACCGCATTCAGTAAAGCAGCGGCGCTGATGATGGCCGTGCCATGCTGGTCGTCGTGCATGATGGGGATTTTTGCACGCTTCTTCAGTTCCTGTTCAATATAAAAACATTCGGGTGCTTTAATATCTTCTAAATTGATGCCGCCAAAAGTGGGTTCCAGCGCATGCACAATCTGCACAAATTTCTCGGGGTCTTTTTCGTTGATCTCGATGTCAAATACATCAATGTCGGCAAATATTTTAAACAACACCCCTTTGCCTTCCATCACCGGTTTGCCTGCTTCGGGTCCAATATCTCCTAAACCTAAAACAGCTGTGCCGTTACTGATCACAGCAACTAAATTTCCCTTGCTGGTATATTTATAAACATCTTCGGGATTATCTTTTATAGCCAGGCAAGGCACCGCCACACCGGGAGAGTATGCCAGTGAAAGGTCTCTTTGTGTTTTGGCTTCCTTGGTGGGCACCACTTCAATTTTGCCCGGTCTTCCTTTGGCGTGGTATTCTAATGCCTGTTGTTTGCGCAGTTCTTCTTTTTGCATGATAATTGGTTATTGGTTCATGGTTCATAGTTCATAGGAGATGGTTCATGGTGTGTCAACCTTTTTTGAATCATCAGTAAACAGTATTGTGAGCTGTTGCTGTTGGTATTTTCTTTTTTGTAAAAGGAAATAAAGCATCTCACTAATTATATAAGAACTATCGAACTTTCAGGCTGCAAGTTAGGAAAATAGGAGGAGAGATGGCCTGTTAATGCTTATGCCTGCTTCGCTTTAAAACTCCAGGTTACTTCAAACACAGCCACGGTTTCGCCCTGCTCATTCAGGCCGGTGCTTTTTGCAGTAATGGTTTTTCCTTCTCCGGTGGCAATGGCAGTTTCAACGGCTTGTTTGATGGCGGCCCCATCATTGCAGGTAAAACGGGTGATACCGGTGGCTTTCTTCATAAAATCGCCCCGGATATTTACCACCAGCATGCTTACTGCCGGTTTGCGTTTGTGAATATGTGCAAGCCCCAGCACACCTGTGGTCATTTCTGCGGCCATACTGAGGCATGCAAAGTAGATGCTCTTGAAAGGGTTTTGACTGAACCATTTAAAAGGAACCGTTACCGTGCATTTTTCCTCATCAGCATATTGCACACGCACACCGCTGAAAAATGCGCTGGGCAGTTTCCAAAACAAAAACATCCTGAATTTTACAGGATGCTGTACCAGTTGCAAAAATTTATTCATTATTCAGAAAGACAGAACACTGATGACACAGATAAAACTGATAAAAACAGATCAGTGCAAACCAGTCCAACCAGTGTCATCAGCGTTCAATTTAATTTTTATCTATTTCCACCATTGTTACCACCAAACCATTTTGCCCGGGGTTATTGGCTTTTACACTCATGATGCCTTCGCCTGCATTGCCAAACTGTGCTGTTTTTAAAGCAGTGCTGCCCAACGCTTCATTTACTTTGGCAGGAAAAGAGGATGCTGTGCTTTTATTGATCAGGCCATTTACTGCATTATAATCAAGTGCCGATGTGCTTACCACGATGGCCATATAATCTTTTTCTCCGGTGCTGTCTGCTTCCATGCTTTCTTTACGGGGAAACAAACGGTAACCAGTTATGCCGCAATAGGGCGAATGTATGGGTTTGTAGGGGAACAATACCTGGCTGCTGTTATCTGTTTGTGAGGCGAACAGGTAAATATAACATTCAGTGCTGTTCTTTATTTCCATTTTAAAACGGGTGCCTTTCTTTATGGGTGCACTTGTTTTAAAAAGATTGCCCCCTGCATTGGTAAGCGGGATGTACTGTTTGTTTTCATTGTTCACCAAACCAATATTGTACTCTAACGGAATGCTTAATGCGGCGCCGCGTTTTGGTAAAGGATCCACACCATAAGCCTCACGTACAAACTCTTTAAAATCGCCGTAACGTATCCAGGCCAAACCATTTTGCCCCCAGTCGCTGCCCCAGCTGTTCATAATTTGAAAGGCGCCGCCTTCCAAACGGTCGTCGTAACCAATCACACACATGGCATGTCCGCCAAAGCCCATTTGCTGCCGGTCGCTTGCTGTGGGATGCCAAACTTTTTGTCCCATCATATCCTGCATAAAACTGCCACCCACCATCATGCCAATTACAACGGGCGCATCCTTTGCTAAATGTTCTTTAATGGCGCGGATGTTAAATGCAGTGAGTTCATCTCCTTCTGTTAAACGGGTGAAGCCATGTATTTTGTAGTTCTGTGCTTTTTGAATGAGTGCTGAATTAGCCTGTCGGCTGCAGTCACTTGGGTCGTACGGAAAATCATTGAAGGGCAGTGCACCGTTCTTGCTCATAAACTCCATGGCCCTCTGAATATAACTGCCCTGGCATCCATCCAAACCAATATAGTTATACAAAAATGCGGGACTGAATTTTAAAGTATTTGGATCCTGCCGGGTGCTGGCGGCTTCCAAAACAGTACGTGCACCATAGGCACTGCTCCATGCCACGCAACTGCCCTGCTCACCCTGGTTCAAACGTTGCGGTGCATATGCGGCAAGTGATACTGCTTCGGGCAAAGGATTTTTTGCATTGTCGTCCGACAGCCCTTCATACACACTTGCTTTTTTAAATTCATCGGGGTTATAATTGTAGCCCGACTGCGAAAATAATTTCGTGATGGGATTATCCTGGCCGCTTATTCCTGCGGCGCAGCCGCCCTGCCTGAAAAGAAAGAAATAAGCAAGGCCACCCACAACTGCCAGCAGCAATAAACCTTTTTTACCGCCGCGGAACATACCCAGCAATAAAGGCAAAAAACTCAGCAAACCGCCACCACCGCCGCCGCCAGGGAAATTACCACCACCGCCACCACCACTGTTATCATCCTGCTCATTATTATCATTCTGGTTTTCGGGGTCGTCTGTCATTCTTATTGGCATAGAAAATATTTTAGATTTTAAAATTAAGGAGAATTTTAAAACCTGAAAGATAATCTTAATTACTGCGGCTATTCAAGTACTATACTGTTGCCCTTGGGATATTTAACAGCATAACGGAAACCCAGTTTCTTTTCCTTGCCCGGTTCCAGTTGCACCAGCCATTTTAATTTGCCAGTCTCTTCATCCAGCTCTGCTTCTTTATGCTCTATGCGGTCTACTTCCACTTCCTTCATGGTGCTTACAGGATACTGGTCTTCCAGTACCAGTTTGATGGGTTGCTTTTTGTTATTGCGTACCGTGATCTCAAAATTGCGGTAGTCAACTTTGTTGCCACCCAGGAATTGTTTTTTACTGTATTCTTTTACCGGGCTGCGTTTTACCTGTATGTTTTTATCCCTGCCCAGTGAAATACTGAGTGTGTCGCCAGCGGTTTTAGGATTGATAAGCGCCTTGCCAATATACGTGCCTTCAAAAATTATATTGCTTTCACCTTCCAGCAGGTTCAGGTCGTTCCAGTCGGTGATTTTTGCAGTGAGAAAAACATCTGTTTCCAGTTTGGGCACACAATAGTATTCATACAATGCGGGCACTTCGGTGGTTTTCATTTCAACAGTGGAGGTTTTACCGTCGTTTAAAATGGTATAGGGTGTTTCAATGTCAAACGAAAAGCTGGTGGTGCTTTCCCTTTCTGAAACTGTAAGCGGAATGCTTTTTTCCTTTACCTCTTTTTTAAAATAATTGTTCTCACTGCCATCGTCATCCTGCCTGCGTGTACCATAACCCACCACCACCACTTCTTCCAGCGACTTGTTGCTCGCAGTTACAGCAATATTCATACTGGTGGATGAGACAAATACATCCTTTCTTTGAAAACCAACAGAAGAAACAGTCAGCGTGGTGGCGTTGTAAGGAATATTGATACTGAAATTGCCGTTGATGTCAGATGTGGTGCCGGTATTGGTACCCTTAACCATTATTGTGGCGTAAGCAAGCGGGGCACCTGTATCATCCGTGATCCTGCCGCTTACATTGCGCACATTGGGATTATATATGCCGCTGCTGTTTGCTCCATACACCTGCGGTGTAAAATAATGCAGGTACCACACAGGTAAGTTTGGTTTTTCGCCATTTTGTTTTGGGTTGGCGGTGGAAAGTGTAAGCTTCACATCTTTCCAGTCTTCACCAGATGACTGGTACACATTTGCCTTATAGGCCAGCGTGAGCGGGTTGCTGATATCTTTTACACGAATATCATAAGTGGGATACCAGCCTGCCTTGTCAACAAAATAACTCACATTGAAATTTCCATTCACGGTTTCCCTGCTTTGCACCGTTACCACAATTTCACTGGTGGCTGTGGTGGCCAGCCGGCTTACTTCATTCAGCTGCTTCATGATTTTTGCCATCTCCTCGTCCATTTTTTTCAAACGTTTTTTAATGTCAGATTCTTTCAGTTTTAATTCGGTTAAACGCTGGCGGTGAAAGTCAGCCGCTTCTTTAAGGTCGGTGGTTTTTAAACCGCTGTTCTGTGATACGATGGCCTGGTTTTTCGACAACAGTATTTCTTCATTAGTATAAATGCCCAGCATGTCATTTTCTGCATTGATCCTGTCCAGCAGTATTTCTCTTTGCTCCTGCAGTTTTTGCATCTCGGCCTGTTTGGTTTGCTCTTCGAGATAATTGAGTTTATGCACCACCGATAAAATGGTAAAGTTGCCTTCACCGCTTACCTGTATACTTTGCTTATTAATGTAGGGAGAGATATTTTTAAAAACAAGCTCGGTATTACCAGCAGCGATAGCCGCTTTACCGCTGCGGTTTATTTGTGCACCATTGAGGAAGACGATAGCCTTTTCAATTTTTGTATCAATATTTTTCTGAATGGTTTGTGCTGGTGCAGCCAATGTATTTGCAACAATCCATAACAGTGCTGCTGGTTTTATTAAACGGGCTCTCATGATAATTTTTTTATCATGATGCCAGCGGTTTTTTAATTACACAAGGTGCTGAAATTTATTTTTCCTTTTCCAGTATTTCAAACTGCCTGCTGATGCTTACACCGGTTTCATCCACGAGTGTAATAATATGTTTACCCGGCGACGGGTTGAGTGCCAGCTGGTGAAAGTTTTGCGTGGTGCCGATAAAATTATCATCCAGGCTCCAGAATATTTTTGCACTGCTGCGGCGGTGTGCGGCGGTGAAAACGGTATTGCCCCTTTGCCCGTTTATTTCCAGCGGCACATAAATTTTTGCATCGGGCTGCGGGTAAATCAATTCAATGGCCTTGCCTGCATCGGTAATCTCGCAACCAGGTTTAAAGGGAGGCAGTACTTTATAGTCTGCATTTTTTTGCTTGTAATAATATTCCATGGCAGGCGATAAAACGAACCAGCTTACATGCTGCATGCTGGCCGGGTTCTCGCAATCGGCCGTAACACGGTATGTGCCTGTTGCATCCAGGTGAATGATCTTATGGTAAGCACACAATGGTGCCTTCAATGCATTGGGTGGCATAAATAATGTATCCACGTCGGGGCAATCAGTATTAGCACGGTAACCGCTTTGCCTGCAAACAGGTACATACGTGAAATTGTATTTTGGTTTTTCAAACCAGCTAACGTTGGGCAGGAGCCGAAAAATATCAAACAATATGGGAGCAGCTGTTTGCACACCCACCAGTCCCGGACGGCCCTCACCATCGGTATTGCCCACCCACACAGCCACCACATTTTTAGGTGTAACACCAATAGCCCATCCGTCGCGAAAGCCAAAACTGGTGCCCGTTTTCCATGCAATTTTTTGAGAGGAAGTAAACTGCTGCCATAAACCTTCTTCGCCCGGGCGCATCACTTCCTGCATGGCCTGGAAGGTGAACCAGATGGATGTGGCGTCGAGGGGAATATCAAATGTTGAATGTTGAATATTGAATGTTTTTTGCGCGGAAGTGTATTGAGCTGGATGAAAATCTTCCTTATTCAGTTTACCATAATTTTTGGACTGGTGATTGAGTGTGCGGGCCATGCTGGCATACACTCCGGCAAGGTCCCACATGGTTACTTCGCATCCGCCCAGTATCAAACTGAGTCCGTAAGTATCTGCGCTGCGGTTGAGTGTGGTAATACCGCATTGCTGCAGTGTTTCGTAAAAACGCTGGTACTTGTATTGCTGCAATAATTTTACAGCCGGGATATTTAAACTCCTGGCAAGTGCACGGCTGGCGGGAACGGCACCATCATAACCCAAATCAAAGTTTTGCGGGGCATAACTGCCGATCTGCGTGGGAATATCGGGAATGATGGAATTGGGCAATATCAAACCATCACTCAGCATGGATGCATATAAAACGGGTTTCAATGCGCTGCCCGGGCTGCGGGGTGCTGCAATTACATCCACATCGCTTTCCATTTCTTTATTCAGCGGCTCGTAAATATTGCCCACGTAAGCGAGTGTGTTACCGGTTTCCACATCCAGCACCAGTGCGCAGGCATTATTGATGCCGTTGCCTTTTAAAACAGCCTGGTGCTGTTGTACAATTCCTGCAACATTTTTTTGCAGCTCACCATCCAGTGTTGTTTTAATTTTTGTGGTGCCGGTGTTGTTTTCCTTTTTAAAACGCTGCATCAGGTGTGGCGCAAACTGTGGCAATGCAATGGGTGCGCCGGGCAATGGTTCCAGCTTTGCAAGATCGCAGCTGCTGTTATCTATTTTGCCTGCAGCGAGTAATTTATCTAAGAGTTCGTTTCTTTTTTTCAGCAGCACTTCCCTGTTTTTGCCGGGGTGCACCAATGCGGGTGCGTTGGGTAATACGGCCAGCGTGGCCATTTCGCCCCAGCTGAGTTTATCGGCACTGCGGCCATAATAACGCCATGCGGCAGCATCCAGTCCCACCACGTTGCTGCCAAAGGGTGCGTTGCTGGCATAGAGTGCAAGTATTTCTTTTTTTGAATAAGACATTTCGAGCCGTACGGCCAAAATACTTTCCTTGAGTTTGTTCCAGATGCTGCGCTTGTCATCTTTCTTCCACAGGCGCACCACCTGCATAGTGATGGTGCTGCCGCCCTGCACCACTTCCTTGTTCTTAATATTTTTTATTACGGCACGCCCAACCGATACCGGGTCCACACCGGGATGTTTGTAAAAACGTTTGTCTTCAAAAGTGGTGATGCAGTCGATGAATTTCTGTGGCACATTTTTATTGTAAGGAAAACGCCATTGGCCGTCGGCTGCAATGGTGGCGTTTAATAAATTGCCATTGGCATCTTCAATTACATAACTGGTGGGTGCATTGAATAATTTTTTGGGCAGCGACGACCAGAACCATAACAGCAACCCCAGCATCACGGCCAGTTTTATTTTGGCTGATGTGCGGCGGAGAGAGAATTTAGGAATGAAGGAAAAATATTGTTTCAATTTCTGGCAGAATATTATTTGTACGATGGCATATGGTAAAAGTAAGAGTATAAAATAGAACACAGATGACACAGATAAAACTGATTAGCACAGATTTTATCCGTGCTAATCAGCCCAATCAGTTAAATCAGTGTTCTATCATTCCTCACTGCACCACATCCACCCACTTGCCGCTCACACCTGCGCTTACTGTGTTATCATACATGGCTTCGGTAAATGTACCCGGCATAAAATAGTGGCCGAGGTACGAAGCGTTGAGCTGGATATAATAAGTGAGCGTTTCATTGGCATTGATGTTGAAATAAGTGTATACCCTGTCATCACGTATATCCTGGTATGTGGAGGGCGATGACTTGAACGCACCTTCACCGCCATACATTCTCGCATTCAATATTTCCCAGCCACTGGGGAATATTTGCGACAAGGCCATTTCGCTGTAACGGCCGCGGCCACCCGGATTTTTAATGGTCACTTTCGCCACAAAATCGCTTCCCTGTTTTAACTGGTTTACTTCAATGGCTTTTCCATCCTGCGTTAAATAACTCACACTCATTGTTAGCACAGCGGGATTATTATTTACTTTCAGGCTGTCGCCTGCAAGCGGTTGTCCCTTGGTGATCATGCGTACATACAAAGTATTGCTGCCTTTGTTGGTGATGACCACGTTGCTGCTGTTCTGGCTTTTGAATACAACAGGTAATTGCCGTAAATAATTGTTTGCATTGATGTCGGTTTGTTTGCCATCGATACTTGCTGATGAAACAATTTTTGCGCCACTGGGATTTTTGCCGCAGAATTTTGCAATGGCAATTAAACTATACGCCGTGGTTTGTGTGCTGTACCAGTAATCCTGCGAAAGTTTTGCAGCGATGGTACGTACCAGTTCTTCTGCTTTTGGTTTTTTACCCAGTAAGGTAAGTGTTTCCAGCACCATGGCTTCATCCCTGGTATCTGATCCATAGGTAAAGCCCCAGCTTGTTCTTGCAGGGAAACTGGTGGGCAACCCGCTAATCAAATCAAGTGCAATAGTGCTTTGCCCTGCCAATTGATATGCTGCTGCCAAACGCCATTTGGCTTCGTTGGATAAATATTTGAATTCCTTCAACCGGTTCATGGCACCGAGTTCCGGCGCTTTTGCCAGTGCGAGCGTATATAAGCGGTATGCCTGCGACAGGTCGCCGCCATAAAAATTATTCGTACTGGGCACCCAGCTGTTGGCCTTGCCCCGTTGGAAATTTTTCCATTGCTGCAACATGTAATCACTTACCAGGTAACCGTTGTTTTGCGCTTCCACTAAAAAATGACCGGCATAATTGCTGCCCCATTCATCACTTTCACTTAAGCCGGGCCAGTAGCTAAAACCACCATCGGGCCGCTGGAAGTTTTGCAGTTTCATAATGCCTGCACGAATGTTTTTATCCACGAGCGATTTTTTATAATCATCCAGGTCGGTGAGCTGGTTCAGCACCAGCTGCGGAAATACGGCCGAGGTGGTTTGCTCAATACAGCCATGCGGGTATTCGATCAAATAATCCAAACGCTTTTGAAGATTCATCGCCGGTATACTGGATATTTCTATGGTGGCCGTACTGGTGGCAGCCACACCAATAGGCGCAGCGGTTGTTTTCCATTGCTGGCCGGGTGCCAGTGTTATTTCACTGATGCTGGTTACGGGCGGATTGGGATTGCGTATGTCGAGCTCCACTTCGTAATCTGCTTTTTCGCCACCGCTGCTGGCCAGCAGTTTTACTTTACCAATACCCACATTGGGTTTTACACGCACATCATAATACAGCATTTGTTCACCCTGCTGTGTAAAGTTTACTGTTTGCACGGCATTGCCCACCACTTCTAAAAACGGGTTGCTTTGCAGCGATACATTCACTTTGCGGATATTGTTTTCCATGGAAAAAACAGTTACCGGCAGTTTAATGGTTTCGCCGGGGCCCAGCACACGCGGCATGGTGGCCAGCATCATCAGTGGTTTTTTTACCGTGATGGTTTTTTCTGCCGCACCATAACGGCCATTGTGCGCCGCAACAATCATGGCACGAACAGAACCGATATAAGAAGGCAGTGTGAAACTCTGCTTTTGTGTTTGCCCGCTGTTTAAATGGAATGGCCCTAAAAATTTCACCACGGGTTTAAAACGGTTGGCCGTTTTTTGTTTGCCGGGTCCGGCATCTGCATCACCACCAATGGTAAGTATGCGTTCCAGGTCGCCGCCCCATGCGCCAATCACATAATCGTACAGGTCGAAACTTTTTACGCCCAGTGCTTCCCTTGCATAAAACGCTTCGTGCGGGTTGGGTGTTTTAAAACGGGTGAGGTCCAGCAAACCATCATCCACTATCGCCACACAATAGGTCATTTCTTTACCGCTTTGTTCACTTACCGTAAAGGATACATTTTGTTCGGGGCGGATGGTGCCGGCGATATTTAATACCGGGTTTAAAATAGTGTTCTTGTCTTCCACAAAAACGGGAATGGAACCATACATGCGTATGGGCAGGTCGTTGATGGTTTGCGAATGTTTTTGCAACAGGCTTACCGTGGCATATACATTGGGCGCCATACTGCCTTCGGCCTTGAACTTAACAATGGTTTGTCCCTGTTTGGTTTCCTGCCAGAAAGAACGCAATACTTTGCTGCCATTTTCCAAACTTACCAGCACACGGCCACCGGCACTGCTGGGTATGGTTAAACTCACTTCATCACCCACATTGTATTTTTCTTTGTTGGATGTAAACGAAAGCATGGAGGCTGCTGTCTGGTCATCATTGCCGCCCCTTGTTTGCCAGCCGGGTTCATCAATATACAATGTGCTGCCGCATACATGACCGCTCTGTGCATCTTTCACCAATATCAAATAACGGCCCCATTCATTTTCTGAAGTGCCAAATGTCCATTGCCCGTGGCCGTTACTGAGTTTTACGGTTTCTTTTTTCAGCAGCTTGTTGTATTCGTTTTGGGTAAAGTTGCTGAGATTGTCGCCATAATCATCCCACCACCAGCGCCACTGGATGCGGTAAAATTCCACTTCCACTTCATTGCTGCCGCTGCGTAAATTACCCTTTGCATCCACGTTCACAATTTGTACGGTATGGTTTTTTCCTGCCAGCAGGTAATCGAACGGCTTTTCGCCATCAGGGAGTTTTAAACCCACATAACTGCTGTACGGACTGAACGGCACATTTACATTATCAATACTAAAACTGCCACCGGGTTCAAATACTTTTACCACCAGGCTGGCGGTTAACATGCCAGGCGCACTTTCATCCATTTCAAAACCGGGTTTGATGGATGCGTTGCCTGCCGTATCAAGTGTGCCTTCGTAAATTGTTTTTTGCTGTGTTTCGTATTTGGCAGTGGGGTTGTCAAAATCAAAGCCTGCAAATTTGGGAAAGGCAGTTGTTTTTGCATACAGCGATGCGTCAATCTTTGCTTTCAGGTTTTTACCCGGTGCCCCAAACAGCCATTTGGCATTGAGGGTGCCCGTGCCGTTGCTGCCTTCGCCTAAAATGGGATCCTTGCCAAAGTCTAAATTTATTTTTAAGCGGTTGGGCATTACGGTTTCCACCTTAATGCGTTTTTCAAAACTGGCGCCACCCACTTTTACTTTGGCCAGCCAGTTACCGGTGGGTGATGATGCATCGGTATTTGTTTTAAAAAGATAGAAACCATCGGGGGCATCGCTTTGCACCAGGTGTTTGTACAACTGTCCGTTGGGTGTAAACAAACTGAATTCCACCGGGTGATCCTTTGGCAGTTTGCCTTCTTTGTCTTCCACAATAAAATTCAGGTACATGGTGTCGCCGGGGCGCCACACACCCCGCTCACCAAAAATAAAGCCCTTGATGCCGTTCTTTACTTCTTCACCACTTACATCAAAACGGCTTAGGGCAAGTGAGTTGCCATCATCCAGTTTTAAATAACCGCGTTCCGTACCTTTTTTTGCAATGAGCAGATATGGCTTTCTTTTTAGATCAATGTTTGCAAAGCCATCGCCATTGCTTTTTGCTTTACTGATGATGGTTTGCTGGTAGTCCATTACTTCCAGCTCCACGTCACCTATGGGTTCGGTGGTAAGGATGCTGCTTACGGCAACGGTAAGACTGTTATCATTACCCCTCTTTGCAGTAAGACCGATATTGCTCGCCAGGATATTTCTTGTTGCCCAGCGGTCTTTATTATAATATGATTTGCTGGTGGGATCATCGCGGCGTTCCCAGTTATAACCATAAGGATAGTAATCATCATAACGGCTCCAGAACTCATCATCATCGTCCACGCCGTTTTGATTATAAGTTTCATATCCTTCATCATAACCCTCTTCCTCTTCATCTGTGGCAGCAGTTACTGTTGCAGTATCGCTGCCCTGTTTTTGGTACAATGAATATTGAGGCCGGAAGCCGATGGTGACCCGGTAGATAGCGCCCTGCTCTGTTTTTAAAAATTTATCTATGTCCAGGCTGAAATGCTGTTTCTTATGCAGGTCCAGTGTTTTGTCATCATCCAGCCTTAATGTTTTTTGTACAATGGGTTTTGCCACACGGCGCAGTTCATCATTACCGCCCAAATCGTTTTGCTGCAAAAACTGCGGCACATTGCGTTCGTAAATTTTAATGATGCTGATGTCCACCGCATTTAAATTGATGGCTTCAAATGGCAATACCAGCCTGCCGCTGTTGGGTAAAATATTTCCCTTGCCATGAATTTTTACAGAAGGCAAACGGTTTTCAAAATTGATGTTGGAGGTAAAACCTTTTTCCAGCACATCGCCCCAGGTGTTTTTTACACCGGCGTTGATGTTAACCGTATAGTTGCCATCGAGCTTGCCGTTGCCAAATACTTTTACTTCGCTGCCGCTGATGGTATAAGAAATATCCGATTGCCCGCTGATATTGATCAAACCCGTTAGGTCCTGTCCAACCGCCACCGGGTCACTGAACTGCACCGATGCATATTGCTGCACATCATTAATGGCCACCACATCCAGCACTTTAAAATCGCCCACAGATGGAATGGCCAGTTCTTTATTGCCGCTCACATCCATTCCCATGGGAGTGCCGTTCCATAGCAATTGTATATTGCTTACTGCGCTGCCCCTTGCAATATCATCAATGGTAAAGCCATGGTTTTTGGAAGCATCGTTGTGCTGCCAGGTAATTTTAAGCGGGTTACCATTTTGTTTTGCACTCAGCAGCTGCTCCACTTTTTTGCTTTCTTCGATATCGGCTGTTTCCAGTTCGCCCTGCAAACTCATTTTATTTTTGATGCCATTGCTGCGCAGGCCTTCATCGGTTACTTTAAAAGATGGCTTTACTGTTTTAAGACTGAATTTGAATTCATCATACTTGGATGGCACTTTGGTTACTTTTCCCAGGCGGAAGTTTACGGTGTACTGCCTGTCGGGCTGCAGCCAGCTATCGGGTTTAAATTCGATGGTGCGTGCATCCAGCCAGAATGCTTTTCCTTTTACAGAAGGGGAGAAGCTGAAGAGCGCATCTTTTACTTCTTCACCCACGGCATGCGTGGTGCTGGCTTCTGTTGCCAGCTGGATTCGGATGGCTGATGTTTTGGAAATGATGCCGGTGGTATAGGCATCGATGTACTTGCTGAAGGCCGGATCCACTTCTATCCATTTTTCTTTTTTGCTGCAGGATGAAAATGTGGTGGCGAGTACAGAAATGAATACAAAGAGGCGCAAAAAAGTTACACTGAACTTTTCAGGCAGGGGAGCTCGGTCGGGGACCATATGAGTTTTGAATTTTTATTGTTCAGTAAAACCAGGACGATTTTACTGTTTTGTTTTGATGATATAAATGTTGAAAGAAAATTTGAATTGTGCAAGAGAGGTAAAAACTATTTTTAGTTAAAAGATTTATAAAAGCAATTTCCGGCTACAAAAAATAACCCGGGACGCAAAATCCCGGGTTGTTTGTTCAGCATAAAGGGCAACGGAATTATTTAAAAACCCATCCCAGCCCTATTTGAATACTACCCTGTTTTACATAACCTGAACCATTTTTAATGGTGTTGGTGGAAGCGATATCTGTTGCGAGGTATGCTTCCAGTTTATGGAAGAATTCAAATTTGGACATGATCCTTGGCCCGGTTTCAAAGCGGTTGCTGTTGGAAAAACTGGCGTTGGTTTTGGTGCCATTCTCATTGATGATTTTGCCGCTTACAGCGTAACTGGCATACAAACCGGCGCCAATGCTGAGACGGAACGGAATTTCTTCCGGGTAATCAATAATGTGCACCAGTAATACCGCCGGAACTGAAGCGGTGGTGATCTTATTGTATTGTGAGGATAGATTTACTGTGGAAGTATATTCGTATCCCTTGGTTACTTTTTTCAAACCTGTTTCCAGCTGCAGCCTTTTGGCAATGGCGTAATTGAGATGAATGCCATAATGGAAGCTGAAACCGCCATGATCAATGGGTAAAGTGCTGATGTTGGAGTAATCGGTTTTTTCAGATGCAAACCCGGTTCCCAGGTAAATGCCGTAAGTAAATTTTTTCTGGGCAGATAAAGAAAGGCAGATGAATGAGGCGATGGTCAAAAACAGTATCCGTTTCATTTTCTTTTTTTACCAAAGAAAATTTAAAACAAAACACGGGTTCATCCGTAGCAGTGGGTATTTATTGCGCAGGTTATTTCCTGTTATTTTTCACATACATGGTAAGTACAAAAAACACAAATACGGAAAAGCCGAGCATCAACGTGGAGCTGCCGGGAGGCTCAGGCCGGTTAGGGTCGCCGGTGGTGATATGGAACAACTCCTGGGCAAAACCCCCGGCCAGCAGGCTAACCAAAATCCGTACCCAGGTTTTTTCGAGAAAACGCATGTGGTGTAATTATTAGATTACCTGGTTGCGCAGCAGGTCTTCAAACACATCGCGTTTACGGATGAGTTGCATTGCCCCGTTTTTGATCATCACTTCTGCAGGTTTGTAACGGCTGTTAAAGTTGCTGCTCATTTCAAAACCATAAGCCCCGGCATTGTAAAACACCAGCAGGTCGCCTTCCCGCACTTCGTGCAGTTTGCGGTCCCATGCAAAAGTATCGGTCTCGCAAATATTGCCTGTAACAGCATAATGCTTTTCTTCTCCTTCAGGGTTGCTCAGGTTTTCGATGCGGTGGTAGGCATCATAAAACATGGGACGTATCAAATGATTGAAGCCGCTGTTCACTCCGGCGAAAGTGATATCGCCTGATTGTTTCAGCACATTCACTTCGGTGATCAAATAACCGCAGGCGCTCACCATGAACTTGCCGGGCTCAAACCAAACCTGCAGGGGCTTGCCGCTGGGGTTAGGGTGGTTGGCAAAAGCCTCGTGTACTTTTTGTGCCAGCAACGGCATATCGGTTTCGGCATCGTCTTTTTTGTAGGGCACTTTAAAACCGCCGCCCAGGTCAACCGATTCTAGTTCGTTAAAATGCGGGATGATGTCGAACAGCACTTCAATACCTTTTACAAAAACATCCACGTCTTTAATATCGCTGCCGGTGTGGATGTGCAGGTTTTTGATGTGCAGGTTGTATTTTTTTACTAGTTCGAGAATGGCATCCATTTGTGTAACGGGAATACCAAACTTGCTTTTATCATGCCCCGTGGAAATTTTGATATTGCCGCCCGCCATGATATTGGGACGAAGACGGATGCCCACGGGATAACTGTGACCAAAGGCGGCACCGAATTTTTCGAGGTTGCTCAGGCTGTCGATATTGATATGAACACCCAGGTTCTTGGCTTCTTCAATTTCATTAAAGTGAATACCGTTGGATGTGTACAGCACACGGCCGGGTTCAAAGCCGGCATGCAGGGCCAGTTTTACTTCGTTGATGCTGCTGCAATCCACGTTGCAGCCGATCTCCTTTATGTGTTTTAAGATATTGATATTGGTAAGCGCCTTGCAGGCATAAAAGAATTTGGTATCTGTTTTTGCAAAGGCGGAAGTGAGTTTTTGGTATTGCGCCGTGATATTATCTGCATCATACACATACAAAGGCGTTCCAAATTGTGCGGCCGCGGCCAGTAACTGTTCTCTTGATAATGACATGAAGCGAATTTACGAAGGATGTAAAGTTTATGTAAAGAAAAAGGCATGAAGAAAATTCATGCCCTGTATAATTTTTTGCAATTAAGCCTGTTGCTCTCCCGGGGCGTCATCTTCGGCAGGTGTTGCTGATTCAGCAGTTGCTTCTGCTGTAATTACCACAGTTTCCTCCATCACCACTACCTCGTTTTCTGTATCAGCACTTCCTTCTTCCAGCTCCCCGCTTACTTCTTCCACTCTTCCCGAATGCTCCATCATTTCTTCCTGTGCTTCCAGTACATTGGTGGCTTTTACCAGTTCTTCCATCATCACTTCACTGATCTGCGGCAGGTCGGCCGGGCTGTTAATGCCAAAATAATCCATGAACGATTTAGAAGTGGAATAAAGCAGGGGCTGGCCTACGGCTTCTTCCCTTCTGCCAGATATCACCACCAGGTCTTTTTCTAATAATTTTTGTACCGCGTAATCACAATTCACCCCGCGGATAGCTTCCATTTCGCTTTTGGTGATGGGCTGTTTGTAGGCAATAATGGCCAGTGTTTCCAATGCGGCAGTGGAGAGGCGTTTTAAAAACTTGTCGCCATTGAGCAGGGCCACTGTTTTATAATAGGCCGGTTTGGTCAAAAATTGCCAGCCGCCACCGCTTTGCCTCAGTTCAAACGCATAAAATTCGGCGCTGTATTTTTCTTTGATGCCTTCCACGGCTGTTTCCACCTGTTCGGGTGTGGCACGGTCTTCAATAAAGCCCAGTGCATTGTTCACCAGTTCCACCAGCTCTTCGTTGGTAAGTGGTTTGTCGCTGGCAAATATCAGCGCTTCAATATGCGGAATGATCTGTGAAAGTTCCATGTCTTTTTACGTTGAGCGTTGTTCGTTGTCCGTTGATCGCAAAACGACCAACTACCAACGGTTTTATCCATTTAATGCTGCAGCGCCGCTTACAATTTCTGTGAGCTCGGTGGTAATGGCTGCCTGCCTTGCCCTGTTGTAGCTTATCTTTAGTGTTTTCAGTAATTCGTTGGCATTATCGCTGGCCTTGTCCATCGCGGTCATACGGGCGCCGTGTTCGCTGGCATGTGCATCCAGCGTGGCTTTAAACAGCTGTGTGTTCAAAATCTTTGGCATCAGTTCGGCAATCAGCACATCTTTATTGGGCTCAAAAATGAAATCGGCATTTTTTTGTCCGGCAGCCTTGGCCACTTTTTGTACGGGCAGGAAGGCTTCGTTTACAAAACGCTGGGTGGCAGCATTTTTAAATTCGCTGTATACCAGTTCCACTGCATCCACTTCTTTATTGGCAAAAGCGTTCATGGCATACTGTGCCGCTTCCTGTACTTTTTCAAAGCTCAGGTGGTGGAAGATCTCCCAGTATTTATCAATTACCTTATAGCCGTTTTTGGTAAAATGTTCGTAACCTTTTTTGCCAATGGGCAGCAGCTGTACATTGCCTTTGGCATGCTGTGCGCTGTATTTTTCTTTAATAATGCTTTTGGCCAGTTTGATCAGGTTACTGTTATAACCGCCGCAGAGGCCACGGTCGCTGGTAACCACAATCACCAGTACTTTTTCAACGGGTCTTGTTTCGGCCAGGTCCATTTTTACATCACCATCGGTATTACTAACGATGTTGCTCAGCATTTCCTGCAGCTTTTTGGCGTAGGGACGCATTTGGGTAATGGCGTCCTGGGCACGGCGTAATTTGGCCGCACTCACCATTTTCATGGCCTTGGTAATTTGCTGCGTGCTTTGCACACTCTTGATCCTGTTACGAACCTCTTTTAATGCACCTGACATATTGAAAAATTAGAAAGAAATAGAATTGGTTTTCGGGTGGCAAAGGTATGGCAAAACGCCCAAAAACCAACACCGGTTTAAAATGAAAAAAGCCCGGCAATCGGGCTTTTCTTTGTGGTGTCACAGGAAGTACTTCAATATTTTGCTGTAATCAGGGGTTTTAATAAGTGTTGTGGTCTCAACGGTTTTACATGGATCTGGATAAAAACGGGCGCACTGTTTAAAACACAAATGTAGGAATACGGATGGGTTATTGTGGTTTACAAAAGTTCTTAATGTGACCGTATCGGTCATAATTCTCAGGCCACTTCATGCACCTGGCTGGGCAGGCAGTCGAATTCTTTCTTGAACGCAGCAGAAAAATTACTCATATTCTGGTAGCCCAGCATGGATCCTACCTGTGTTACGCTGTGCCTGCGGCTGCGCAGTAATTCCTTTGCCTTGTGCATGCGGTTTTTCTGGTAATATTCATACGGGGCAAGGCCAAAAGCCTTTTTAAACAGCTTTTTCAGTTTGCTCTCACTCATGAGGGCTGTTTTTGCAAGGGTTTCAATGGAAGGGAACTGCCCGGTATAGTTTTGCAGGAGCAGGTTTTCTACTTTCAGTAATGCCTGGAAATCTTTGGGATTGGTAAACTCCGGAATCTCGCTCAGCCCGCGTTTACATATATTGGTGAGGTACTGTTCAGTTAAACGGAGCACCCTGCTTTTCACAAACAGTTCAGGAAAATGGGCCGATTCGCCGCTGTCGAAAATATCATCCAGTATCTTCCGCTGTTTGGCTGATATCAGGTCCATGATATAGCTTTTTTGTTTGGCTATTTCCAGCTTGTACAAATCAAAGTCCTTCATATTTTCCTGCAGCCATGATCCGTCGATCTGGACAGACAATCCCTTTACCCGGGTACCTTTTTTAAAAACAATATTGGCGCTGGTAAAGCTGCTGGTCATGAGGGCAATGCTGTAAAATTTTTCATTGCTTTCCATTACGGTATCATCAATCTTGCAGTAAACTGAGTCTTCAAAATTCAGTTGGTAGAAGTACAGGATCACCTGGAAATTTTCTGACGGTGCCCGCTTATACTCCAGGTCGGTATGCAAAGTGTAATCAGCAATACGGTAAGAGAGACCGGGTTCAATGATCCGGGCTTTTGCATAACCTTCTCCCAGTTCGGTGGGATATTGCAGGCGGTCTTTTGCGGTAGTGGCATTAATATGGCGGGCAAAATCCTGCATCCATTTTTCAAAATCTTCCTGCTGGTAATTAAAAACCAGTGGTTTGCCGGGGCCTGATGGTGTGATCATGTGTAAGGTTTGTTTTTATACACGCATTAGACGCCAGCAGAAAGCGCACAGTTGCAATACATGGCGATTAATTTGGATTTCACACTAACCGTAAAAGACAAAATCCGGGCAGTATTGCCCGGATAGGTCTCAAGTATTATTGATTATCAGAATTAGAACATTCTTATTTGCCTTTCAGCAGCATCTTTCATGGTTCTCAATCCACCGCCCTGTGCCGCCTGTCCCACAAATTTTTGCAGCCTGTAGGTAAAAGTCAGCATAAAATAACGGGTCAGCCTGTTCACCCTGGTATCGGTGATAATGGCACCGCTAACTGAACGGCTGATATTGGTATTTTGTTTCAGCAGGTCATAGGCAGCCAGTTTTAAAATACCATTCTTCTTTTTAAACAACTGCTGTTCCAGCGAAGCGTTTATTAAAACGGGGTTCTGGCTTACAGCACTGGCCAAGCCATTGTTGATGGTATAGTCCACATCATATTTTAAGATGAGGCGCTTGGTAACATCAATATTGCCATAGTGTGTAAATGTCCAGGCATTGCTGGATGCATTTTTTAAACTGGTGGAGCTGGCACCATCGGGGTTCTTATATTTCAGGTCGTTGATGCTGTAGGTAACACCGGTACCCAGTTCCAGCCATTCTTTATAATTGAATTCAAAAACGCCGCCCTGGCTCAGTATCCAGTTCTGGCCAATATTGCGGATGCTGTTTACCAGGTTCACATTATGGTTGTAATTGGCAGTACCGTTGAAAGTGATCACGTACTTGCGGTTTTTATACGGTTTTGAAAAAGTATAAAAGCCCATTACATTATAATAGCCCCCTACATTTTCCGGGCTGCTGAATTGTTTGCCCGAAGGATCGAAGATGGTATTGTTCACGATCTGGTTTTTAATGGTGGTAAATGCCAGGTTGGTGAACAGTGTTTTACCGCTGATGAAATTGAAATTGTTGTACGAGATGTTCGCGGTATGACTGATAGATGGTTTCAGGTTAGGATTACCTGCCACCACGCTTTGCGGGTTGGTGGAATCCACCACGGGTTGCAGCTGGCTGAAACTGGGCTGGCTGGCATTGCCATTATAGTTCATGCTGAAAGTTTTGCTGCGGGTGAAATTATAGGTAAAGCGTGCAATGGGAAATACATTTACACGGGTAATGGGTTTATAGGCGCTGTCCTTGGTAAGTGATTTTCCTTTCAGGTTAACCGGCTGTGCACTAATGCCAATGGTGTAATTGTATTTCTTTGTGGTGGTTCTTAACGAAACACCTGCACGGTCGTTATAATAATCATTCTCGTAATCGTTACTCAGTATATTATTCATCGTGCGCACCTTGGTGAGCGAGTCGATGTTATAGGTCTTTTTATCATTACGTGTATAACTGAAGTTATGTGAAGCAGAAAAATCAAGACTGCGTGTTTTGCTGATGGGTTCCGAATAAGTGATCCTTGCACCATAATTGCTGTTGGTATTTTCCTGGTCGGTATACTGGAAAGTGTTTTTTGCACCAATAAGCGGAATGTACTGGTAGCTGAGGTTGGTTACATCCTGTGTGGAACCCGATTGCGAACTGCCCACGCTCACACTGGCAGAAAAGTTACGTCCTCTTTTACGGAATTTATGATTGTATAAAATACTCAGGCCAAGGTTGGGTGTTTTAGAATCGCTTAAACTGCTGTTGGTTCCATCCAGTGTTTTTTCACCGGTTTGTTTGCGGTAGTCGAGCAGGGTTTTGCTGTTGCCATTACTGCCGCTGTAACTGATATTGGGTGTAATTTTTAAATAATTAAAAGAATCCACCTGGTATTCCAGGTTTAAAGTGGCCCGGTGCATATCACTGATGCTGGTGGAATTCAATCCTTCGTTATTGAGGTTTTGCAAAAAGGTTTTGGTGGTAAATTGCTCTTTGGCAGTATTACGGTGGCTGTAAGAATAACTGCCGTATACGCTTACCCTTTTACCCCACTGCGCACGGTAGTTGGTGCCGATAGAATTGGTGGAACTGATGCCGGAAGAATTGCCTCCTCCTAAATCGGCAATTTGCATCATGCTGCTGGCCCCGCCCATACCGCCCATATCACCCAGTGCGCTGGTACCCATTTTTATCATACTGCTCATACCCCTGTTGCCGCCGCCGCCAAAATTGAATAAAGAGGCATTGGTGTTATTGCTGTTGGCCACCATGGATATTTGCGTATTATTATTAAAGTAGTTGCCGTTGAAAGAACCCTGGTAACGGTCTTCTGTTCCGGCACCAACAGTGGCACGGCCAAAGAAACCCTTGTTTTTGTCTTTCTTCAATTCTATATTGATGATCTTATCAGGGTCGCCATCTTTTATACCGCTTACGGTGGCCTGGTCGCCGTAATCATCTATCACCTGTATCTTGTCAACAATATTTGCGGGCAGTTCCTTGGTGGCTGTTTTCACATCGCCCCCAAAAAAGTCTTTACCATTTACTTTTACACGGGTTACATCCTTGCCATGCGCTTTTACATTACCGTCTTTATCCACCTGCAGGCCAGGCAGTTTTTTCAACAGGTCTTCCACCACGGCGCCTTCCTTGGTTTTAAAAGCGTCGGCGCGGTATTCAATGGTATCTTCTTTAATAACAATGGGGGCGCTGGTTACCGTTACTTCATCCATTAGCTTGGCTCTTTGAACAAGAATTACAGTGCCGATACTGATGGTTTTTTCCTGTTGTTTTACCGGTACAAATTTCGCTACGGGTGCATAACCGCTGTTGGTAACCACAATAGAAAAACTGGAGGCAGGCACATTGTCAAAACTAAACTCACCTTTTTCGTTGGTAAAGGTATAGCTGGTGTCGGCGGGCTTTTCTTTAACCACCAGCCCAACCACGGCTTTGTCAATTGGTTTTTTACCGGCGCTGTCCACCACGGTACCTTTTACCTGGGCATTAGCCGCCAGTACAAATAATGAAAGGGAAAGAATAAGGATAAATTTTTTCATGATCAGTTAGTATTCTTCTACGAAAATTTTCGTGTAAAAATAGGGTACCCGTTTTAAACTGGCGTATATTTTTTACAAGCGGCAAGGCCTTTATAAAATGATTAACAATTTTTTCTGACCATAATTTTTTCCGAAAACAGGCGGTTGAAGCGTTGAAGCGGACACTTCAGAAACTGAACCTGCTATAAATACCTCCGGCAGGGTATTGCCCCTGTTTTTTATGTACCTTACTTTCATCAAAACTTTTTTATGCTGGTTTACTTTTTAGACGTGGTGGAAGAAAGCTGGATGCAGCGTAATGGCAGGGATGTGCTTATTCTCACACTGATGGCATTGGCGGCACTTGCCATTATTACCGGTATTATTGTATGGCGTAAACGAAAAAATAAAAAACAATAATTGGTATGATGATATTACTGGATGGTGTTTCGCCGGGGGTGCTGGCAGCAATTGGTTTTGTGTATATCATATTGCCACTGGGGGCGCTGGTGCTGCTGGTATATTTATTTATAAGATGGCGTAGAAAAAGAAACAAATGAGTAACTGGCTGTATTTTTTTCTAACGCTGCTGATTGAGCTGCCCATTGTTTTTCTTTTTTTCAGGAAGGAAACAAAAAATGCTTTGATCGCCGGTTTTTTACTCAACCTGTTTACATGGCCCACGCTGCATGTGCTGCTTTTTTATACAAATATCAATGTAAACCTGCTGGAGCTGGGTGTTGCCATTACAGAGAGCATAGGTTACAGGCTGCTGATGAACTGCAGCTGGAAAAAAGCGGTGCTGCTGGGCTTTATTGCCAATATTGCCAGTTATGGTACAGGAATACTGATAAATATTTTAACCTGATGCACCACACCATTAACCAGCAACAGTCAGTCATCAACCATCAGCCTGTCTTATGGGGTTTGATGCATGGGCTGAACGATTATGCCGCAGGCTTTATGCTGGCCCATTATACTTTTACGCATCACTATTCCCAAAGTTTTATGCTCATTGTGCTCTACAGCATTATTGGTTTTGGCGGGCAGCTGCCGGTTGGTTTTTGGGTGGATCATAAAAAGCAATTAAGACCTTTTGCTGCTATTGCTGTTTTTTGTTTGCTGCTGTCAATGCTGGTTTATTTTATTGATGGATATACAGCCATCATCTTATCCGGTATCGCTTCTGCATTTGTGCATGTTACCGGCGGCGCAGTCTGTCTTCAAATAAACAATAATAAAACCGGACCGCTGGCATTGTTTACAGCGCCCGGTGTGCTGGGACTTACACTGGGCGGTGTGCTTGGAAAATTTTCTGTATACAGTTTGTGGTTTGCAGTTGCTGCTGTATTACTGGTTGCTTTTTTAATGGCAGCAAAACCATTGCCCCAATACCAACCGCAACAAAAAAATCAAAGTGAACTGGATCCGCACGACTGGCTGATGCTGGGTATTTTGCTGTTCATGTGTTTTCGTTCCTTCATTTTTGATGTGGTCAATCATGTGGCGCAGCAATATCCCAACGGGGTTTTAATTATTGGCCTCAGTGCTTTTGCGGGCAAGATCATGGGTGGTTTTGTGGCTGATAAAATTGGCTGGAAAAAATTTGTGTATATCACTTTGCCTGTTGCCCTGCTGCTGTTCCAGTTTGGTAAAGAAAATATCTATGCACTCGCCTTTGGCATTGCCTGCCTGCAAAGCAGTGTGCCGGTTACATTGTTATTGATGAGCAGCAGCCTGCAATATTACCCGGCCACCGCCACCGCACTCAGTGTGGGCACTTCCATTGCCTTTGCCGGGCTGCCGCTTTTTTTGGTGAGTGATGCAAAAAATATCACCGGCAGTTTTAATAATACCTGGATAACTGCTATGGTGTTTATAGCGCTGTTTGTTTTTTGGTGGCTGGTAAACAGGCTGCTGTTCAAAAAAATATTTAATCGGTAAGTTTAATGGTAACGGGTTTCAGCCGGTATTCAATTTCCATGGAACCGCCTTCGGGAGTTACCTGCTGCAAAGATGGTTTCCTGGTAATGGCTGCTTCCAGTGTAATACTGTTTCCCTTTTGTTTCTTTAAATATTCTGCAGGGATTTTTACGGCATTGCCATCCGCATAATTATGGCTCACATCAAAACTGCTGTCGGTATTTACCGAGCGCACATTGATATAATCATCGCCTTTTAAAGCAGTTGTTTCAAAGGGCAGCAGCAGGTCCTGCTTTTTAGATGCAGTGGCCGGTACATTCACCAGTTTAAAACCATCAAACGAAAAACTGTTGGTATAGGTTTTATGTTCGGTGGTGGTAAATACAAAGCTGTGTTTGCCATAAAAACCCGCTGCCGGTTTTGATACTTTATAAAAGGCGCCACTGTAATCGCCACTGTCCGCCTTTATTTGTTCGCCATCAAATGCCACCTGGCTGGGGCTGCTCAAAACAAGTGTGGTGCCATTGCGGCCGGCAAAACGAAACTGGCTGTACAATTCGGCAGCAGCATCGCCTTCGGTATAGCTCACCGAATAAGTTTGATAGATCTTATCCTGCGCCACATCCTTGCTTTCACCAATTTCGTTGCTGGTGCATGCGTTAAATGCGGCCGTTAAAACTACAAAGGAACTAACTATGAAAAATGGTCTCATATTGCTGGTTTTTGAATAATACCGCAGGTACAAAAAAGGTTCGTTAAAAAATGCCTAATGTGCAGGCCCGGTCTCTCAAAAACCTGTGTCCCGTACATTCAATAAACCTCAAACTAATTCGTACCTTCGCCTTCCCCCTGAAATGGGGTAATGCTGTCAATTTGGCTTAAACCTGTTTTAAGCACCATATTTGACAAATTAAAAGTCTTGATTTAAAATAATTTAAACAATACCCAACAACACTGAAGTTTTATGATTGGCATTATTTCAAAACTGTTTGGCGGCAGTAAAAGTGAGAAGGATGTAAAGAAGATTTCGCCCCAGGTGGAAAAAATCAACCAGTATTTTACACAGTACCAGTCGCTCAGTAACGACCAGCTGCGTAATAAAACGGTGGAGTTCCGCCAGCGTATTGCTGCACACCTGTCTGCTATCGACAAACAAATTGATGATAAAAAACAAGAAGCAGAAGCCCTGCCCGTTGCAGATATCAATGGCCGTGACCTTATTTATAAATCCATTGATGAACTGAAAAAAGACCGCGATAAAAAAATTGAAGAGATACTGGAAGAACTGCTGCCCGAAGCTTTTGCCACGGTAAAGGAAACCAGCCGCCGTTTTAAAGAGAACAGCACTATTGAAAGTGCTGCCACCGAGCTGGATAAAACCCTCGCTGCAAAAAAAGATTATATCAAAATTGAAGGCGATACCGCCATTTATAAAAATACCTGGACTGCTGCCGGTGGTACTGTAACCTGGAACATGGTGCATTATGATGTACAGCTGATTGGTGGTACGGTACTGCATTCCGGTAAAATTGCTGAGATGGCTACTGGTGAAGGTAAAACACTGGTAAGTACGCTGCCTGCTTACCTGAATGCACTTGCAGGCGAAGGGGTGCATATTGTAACAGTGAACGATTACCTTGCAAAACGTGATAGTGAATGGAACGGCCCCATCTTTGAATGGCTGGGCCTGCGGGTAGATTGCATTGATAAGCACGAACCCAACAGCGATGCCCGCCGTAATGCATACAATGCCGATATTACCTACGGCACCAACAACGAATTTGGTTTCGATTACCTGCGTGATAACATGGTGCACAGTCCTGATGAAATGGTGCAGCGCAAACATCATTTTGCCATGGTGGATGAGGTGGACAGTGTATTGATCGATGATGCCCGTACGCCGCTGATCATCAGCGGACCGGTAGGCCACAGCGATAACACCCAGCAGTTTTTTGAACTGAAGCCCCGTATTGAAAAAATTGTGGAAGCGCAGCGCAAGGCTGTGAACCAGTTTTTGATAGAGGCCAAGAAAAAAATTGCCGAAGGAAATGATGATCCTAAAGATGGCGGCCTGGCCCTGATGCGTGCACACCGTGGTTTGCCCAAGAACAGCGCCCTTATAAAGTTCCTGAGTGAGCCGGGTATCCGTGTAAAACTGCAGAAGAGTGAAAACTATTACCTGGCCGACCAGCAAAAGGAAATGCCAAAGGTGGATGCAGAACTCTTCTTCAACATTGATGAAAAAAATAACCAGGTGGAACTGACCGATAAAGGCATCCAGCTGATCACACGTGCGGGTGAAGATCCTGAATTCTTCATCCTGCCTGATATTGCCACCAAACTGGCCGAAATTGAAAAAGGCAGTTTAAGTGCTGATGAAAAACTGCAGCAGAAAGAACGTTTGCTGAATGATTATTCACTCAAGGCCGACAGGATACATACCGTGCAGCAGTTGCTGAAAGCATACACGTTGTTTGATAAGGATGTGGAGTACGTGATCATTGAGGGTGAAGTGAAAATTGTGGATGAGCAAACAGGCCGTATCATGGAAGGCCGCCGCTACAGTGATGGTTTGCACCAGGCACTGGAAGCAAAGGAAAATGTAAAGATCGAAGCCACCACGCAAACATACGCCACCGTTACCCTGCAGAACTATTTCCGTATGTATCACAAGCTTTGTGGTATGACGGGTACTGCCGAAACAGAAGCGGCAGAATTGTGGAGCATTTACAAACTGGATGTGGTAACCATTCCCACCAATGTAAAAGTAATACGTAAAGATGAGCAGGACCTGGTGTATAAGACCAAGCGTGAAAAATACAAAGCAGTAATTGACGAAATTGAAAAACTGCGTACCGCAGGAAGACCTTCACTGGTAGGTACCACCTCGGTGGAAGTGAGCGAATTGCTGAGCCGTATGCTGAAACAAAAAAATATTCCGCATAATGTGCTCAATGCAAAACAGCATGCCAGGGAAGCACAGGTGGTTGCAGAAGCCGGTTTGCCCGGTGCTGTTACCATTGCCACCAACATGGCCGGTCGTGGTACCGATATCAAGCTCGGGCCTGGTGTAAAAGAAGCGGGTGGTTTGGCGATACTGGGTACTGAACGTCATGAAAGCCGCCGCGTAGACAGGCAGCTGCGTGGCCGTGCCGGCCGCCAGGGCGATCCCGGAAGCAGCCAGTTCTATGTATCACTCGAAGATGACCTGATGCGTATGTTCGGCAGTGAACGTATTGCGGGACTGATGGACAGGATGGGTTATAAAGAAGGTGAAGTGATACAGCACAGCATGATCTCAAAATCTATTGAGCGTGCACAGAAGAAAGTGGAAGAAAACAACTTTGGCATTCGTAAGCGCCTGCTGGAATATGATGATGTGATGAACAAACAGCGTAACGTGGTATATGGCAAACGCAACCACGCATTGTTTGGCGAACGCCTGGCGCTTGACCTGGATAATGCATTTTATTCTGTTGCCGACGGTCTCATCAATTCATTCAAAGACAGTAACGATCACGAAGGATTTAAACTGGCTGCCATTGTGAATTTTGGTATTGATACCACCATCACCGCAGATGAGCTGGGTAAAAATGATGCGACCGTACTGGCCGAGCGTTTATACAATGAAGCCATTGAACAATACCGCCGCAAAACAGATACCATGATATCGCAAACTTTGCCGGTGATCAAAAACATCCGCAAAGAACAGGGCGAACATATCGTAAATGTGCAGGTGCCGTTTACCGACGGTAAAAAAGCAATTATGGCTTTGGCCAACCTCGACCGTTACCTTGCCACCGATGGCCGTGAACTGAATGATGCGCTGGAACGCAGCATCACCCTTGCACTCATTGATGATGCATGGAAAGAACACCTGCGTGCCATGGACGATCTGCGTCACAGTGTGCAAACAGCAGGCTACGAACAAAAAGACCCGCTGGTGATCTATAAAATTGAAGCCTTCAACGCCTTTAAGCAAATGGATGATGAAGTGAACAAGAATATTGTAAGCTTCCTCTGTCACTGCGGTATTCCTATGGAGCAAACCAATGCAGGCAGGATACGTGAAGGCCACGAAGAAAAAACCGACATGAGCAAAATGCGCCAGCGCAAGGAAGAGTTTGCAGGTGCAGGCGGTGGCGGTCCCGAATACCTGAGCCAGGAAAATGAATACCACGATCCTTCTGCTCCCATTAAACAGGAACCCATCCGTGTTGAAAAACTGCCCGGAAGAAATGAGCCCTGTTTCTGCGGCAGCGGTAAAAAGTATAAGAACTGCCACGGTAAAGACGCATAATAAGACTGCAACTATAAAACAGGCCGCTTCAATTTGAAGCGGCCTTTGTTTTTATGGTTATTTGTAAAATGACAGTTAAACGACAGAAGCTTTATGACAGCTTCATTTAATTTGTTATTTTTAAGTATTACCTGCCGCTATTTTTAACCAAAACAATCTTTATGAGAAAATTGATCCTTTCTTTAACACTCATTTTTTCCAGCTACCTCGTCTTTGCACAACAAACATTTACCATTAAGGTGGTGGATGCAAAAACGGGCAATCCTGTTACCAGCGCTTCAGTGGTGGCACGTGCCACTGGAAAAGGTTCTTCAGTAAATAATGATGGTGTGTTTACCATCAAATCAAAAGCCGGCGATGTGCTGGATATAACCAGTGTGGGTTACCAGCCGCAATCGGTAAGGCTTGCCGGCAGTACAGAAATAACAGTATTGCTGGAAGCTGCTTTGTTAGACCTGGGCGATATTGTGGTGGTGGGCACACGTGGTGCGGCAAGGGCAAAAACAGAAACAGCCGTGCCCATTGATGTAATCAAAATAAACCAGGTGGGCCAGCCTACGGGGCGTATGGATCTTACTTCTGTGCTTAACATGGCGGCACCCTCCTTCAACTATAATAAACAAAGCGGAGCCGATGGTGCCGATCATATTGACCTTGGAACATTGAGAGGGCTTGGTCCTGACCAAACGCTGGTTTTAATCAATGGCAAGCGCCGTCATCAAACCGCGTTTGTGGGTTTGTTTGGTACAAGGGGCCGCGGTAATTCCGGTGCAGATTTGAATGCATTTCCGCAAAGCGCCGTTGACCGTATTGAAATTTTGCGTGATGGCGCATCAGCCCAATATGGCAGTGATGCCATGGCCGGTGTAATGAATATCATTTTGAAAAAAGATGTGAATCACTGGACCATCAATACAGGCTGGGCCGGTTATTACGACACTAAATTCAACGCCTATAAAACAAGGGCAGATAACCAGTATTATTACAGCAAACCCATCGACGGCGGTACATTCACTTTTTCTGCCAACAATGGTTTTAATATTGGTAAAAGCGGTGGTTTTGTAAATCTTTCGTTCGATTATCTCCACCAGGCAAAAACATACCGTCAAACACCCGACACCAATGTGCTGGGTAATAAAGATGCTCTGCCGCTCAACAGCAGCCGCCGTGCATTTGGCGATGGCTCGGTAAAAACATACGGAGCCATGTACAATATGGAATTACCTGTTGCCAAAACAAAAACAATAATCTATTCATTTGGCGGTATCAGCCAAAAAGCATCTGATGCATTTGCCTATACAAGAAACCTGAGTGCAAGACCCGACCGTTTTCCGGTGGATGCAGGCGGCACTCCAATATTTGTAGATGGCATCATGCGCCGCTCTGTTGATGGTGAAACTTATTACAACCCGCATATTGTTACCAATATCAACGATGCGTCGTTGGCGCTGGGTGGAAAAGGGGTGTCTGTTAAAAACTGGAACTGGGATGTGAGTATGACCAATGGTAAAAACGATTTCCAGTATTTTGGCGATAAAACTTTCAATGCTTCCATGATCGGTAATACCGATAAAACATTTTTTGTGGATGGCGGCTTCCGTTTCCGCCAGGCTACCTTTAACCTCGATTTCAGCAAGGCATTTAAAAATGTGATGCATGGCCTCAACTTTGGTTATGGCTTTGAATACCGTAACGAAAAGTACAGTATCAATGCGGGCGAAGAAGCATCTTATGCCTCGTATGATGCGGTGTACGGACAGGCGCCCGGTTCACAGGGTTTCCCTGGGTTTAGTCCGAACGATACCATTAAGGCCACACGTAACAGCTTCAGTGCTTATGCCGATGCGGAGCTGAATGTTAGTGCTGCATGGCTGCTGGATGGCGCCGTGCGTTTTGAAAATTATTCCGACTTTGGATCTGTTGCCACTTACAAACTGGCCACCCGCATAAAAGCCGCTGATAATTTTAATATCCGTGGTTCTGTAAGCACGGGTTTCAGGGCGCCTTCATTGCAGCAGATCAATTTCAGCAATACCTTAACTTCTTTCAGCGGCGGTCAGCTGGTACAGTCGCGTATTGCACGCAATGGCGATGCGGTTACAAAAGCTGCGGGCATTCCTGATCTTAAAGAAGAAACATCGCTCAACGGCAGTTTGGGCTTTGCATGGAAACCCGCTAAAAACTTCACGATCACACTGGATGGTTATACAGTAAAAGTAAAAGACAGGATCGTATTGTCGGGCCTGTTTGATAAGGATGATGCATCGCTGCCTGTTGGTTTTACATCGCAGCTGGCGGCGCTGGGTGTGCAAACCGCACAGTTCTTTGCCAACTCGGTTAACACCACCAACTATGGTGTGGATGTGGTGGCCGATTATGCAAAGAAATGGGGCAACAAACATTTCAAGGCATTGCTGGCGGGTAATTTCCAGACCATGAAAGTGGATGATGTGAATATTCCAGCAGCACTGAACGACAGCTACCGCCACCGCAAAACTTTCTTCAGCGACAGGGAAGAAGCATTCCTGCTGGCCTCAGCACCAAAAGCAAAAGGAACACTGAGCCTGGAATATGGTTTTGACAAATGGAGTTTTGGTGCCAATTTGAATTATTTTGGCAACATGAAAACCCTGGGTTTTGGCTGGACAGGTCTGGCAAGCGCTGCAGGCTCCGGCGGCCCCGGAGATCCTGCAATTTCAGGCAGCTTCACAGGTATCGATCCTTATGTTGATATTGATGGTTATAATGACGGTGTGCATGTGGTAAAAGAAGAATTCAATTACAAGGCAAAGATCACCACTGATCTGTCGGTATCGTACAAATTCTGCAAAAGCTTTACATGGTTCATTGGTGCCGATAATATCTTTAATGTGCACCCTAACTATGCAGCCGTGCCCAATGCCCGCTACGAATCGTTCGATAATGAAACCGGCGGTCCCTGGGAATCGGTACAGATGGGTATCAACGGCAGAAGGATATTTACCAAACTGGCATTTAATTTTTAAACAGGAGGTGACAGCTTTCAAAAAGGTGTCATCGCTGTATATGCTTTCACAGGGTTGATAATCTTTACAAGATTGTCAACCCTTTTTAAATACATCAACAATGAAAAAAGGAATCCTCCAGTTGTTTTTTACGATACTTGTTGCAGCGGCTGCCGCTCAAAACAAAATAGTGGTGTTTCAAACAGATTTTGGTTTGAAAGATGGTGCAGTTAGTGCCATGAAGGGTGTAAGCATGAATGTGGACAGCAGTTTAAAACTGTTTGACCTTACACATGAAATAGCCGCTTACAATATTTGGGAGGCAGCATACCGGTTAGAGCAAACCGTTACTTACTGGCCGGCGGGCACCGTGTTTGTTTCGGTGGTGGACCCCGGTGTGGGCACAGCGCGGAAATCGGTGGTGCTGAAAACCAACAGCGGGCATTTTATTGTAACACCCGATAATGGCACGCTTACATTAATTGCACAATCACTGGGTATTGCTGCAATACGGGAAATAGATGAAGCAGTGAACCGGCGTAAAAATTCGGAGCAGTCGTACACTTTTCACGGGCGTGATGTATATGCATATACCGCTGCCCGGCTGGCCAGCGGAAAAATTACCTATGAACAGGTAGGGAAGGAATTACCGAAAGAGGTAGTGAGCATTCCCTATCAAAAAGCCACGCTGGAAAATAATGTACTGAAAGGAACCATTGCCATTTTGGATATACAATATGGTAATATCTGGACCAACATTCCATCAGAATTATTCAAACAATTAAATGTAAATGCGGGCGATAAATTAACGGTAACCGTTTACCACAACAAGCAAAAAGTATACAGCGGCACCATGCCTTACTGCACCACTTTTGGCAGTGTGCCCGAAGGGAAGCCCTTATTGTATTTAAACAGTTTGATGCAGGTGGCTTTTGCACTCAACATGGGTAACTTTTCGGAAGAACATAAAGTGTACAGCGGGAATGAGTGGAGGGTGGAGGTGAAGAAAATTTTGTAGTGTTACGCCATTGTTGGTCGCCTGACCAACAATGTTGCTGCGGCATTGCCGTTGTTGTTCGTTGCCCTTGTTGGTCGCCTGACCAACAATGTTGCTGCGGCGTTGCTGATGTTGTTTATTGCTCTTACTGATTGCCATTGTTGGTCGCCTGACCAACAATGTTGATTATTTTTTTATTGGCAGTATTGCATCACCGGTAACTCTTTTATATTTTGGTACATGCCGTACCATCAACATCATGCAGATTTTTTTACCGCCACCAATTTAAACTGGCTGCCGGTTTTGCAAAATGATTTTCATAAACAAATTTTACTGGAGGCCATTAAGCACAGGGTTGATAAAGATGAGTTAACCGTGTATGCTTTTGTGATCATGCCAAACCACTTTCACATTATCTGGCGGGTAAATGGAGCTAACGACAAGGCTGACTTTCAGCGTGACTTTATGAAGTTTACCGCAAGAAGTATTTTGAAGTTTATGAAAATGAACGATGATATGCTTTTGAGTCGCCTGAAAGTAAAGGCTGCAGACAGGCAATACCAGGTTTGGGAGCGTAATGCACTAAGTACCGAATTATATACAGAAGCAGTTTTTTTGCAAAAGATGGAATACATTCACAATAACCCAATGCAGCCAAAGTGGCAATTATGCAATCAGCCAGAAGAATATTATTACAGCAGCGCTAAATTTTATGAAACAGCAGGAGAAAACAACTTCGGGATGCTCACCCATTTCCGAAGCTAATGCTGTTGTTGGTCAGGCGACCAACAACGGCGGAGCCCAATGCAACCGAAGTGGAAATTATGTAAACAGCCGGAGGAATATTATTACAGCAGCGCTAAATTTTATGATACAGCGGGAGAAAACAACTTCGGGATGCTCACCCATTTTCGAAGCTAATGCTGTTGTTGGTCAGGCGACCAACAACGGCGGTCTACGCTTTGATTAAACTCAACAGTAGTAGTAAGTAGTACAGTTGAAGTGAGTGACACAACAATGCTCCATTAAGTACTGCTGCTCGTAAAAAGGAAATCCATTGATGTTGGTCAGCGACCAACAACGGTTTACATCCTTCCCGGGTACACCTCCAGCGCCTTTTCCAAACAATCCATAGCCGCATTAATAGCCGTGGTGTTGAGCACATATGCCAAACGCACTTCCTGTTTGCCAAGGCCGGGTGTGCCGTAAAAACCGGTGGCAGGTGCCAGCATTACGGTTTGATTATTGTAGTTAAAACTTTCCAGCAGCCACTGGCAAAAGGCATCACTGTCGTCAATGGGCAGTTTGGCCATGGCATAAAATGCACCGCCGGGGTTAGGGCAAAACACACCGGGAATTTTATTGAGACGGCTTACAATGGTATCGCGGCGCAGTTTGTATTCGGCCTTGGTAGTGTCAAAATAATTATCGGGCAGGTCAACAGCTGCCTCGCCCAAAATTTGCGCAAAGGAGGGCGGGCTCAGGCGTGCCTGTGCCAGCTTCATGGCAGCGGTAAGCAGTGCTGCATTTTTTGTAACAAATGCACCAATACGCCCGCCGCAGGCGCTGTAACGTTTGCTGATGGTGTCCATCAAAACAATATTGTCATCCGCTCCGGTTAAATGCATGGCGCTGGTGTGGGTGCCTTCATAGCAAAACTCACGGTAAGCCTCATCTGCAAAAAGGTACAGGTTGTGTTTGAGTATGATCTGCTTCAGCACTTCCATTTCGGCAGCGCTGTATAAATAACCGGTGGGGTTATTGGGGTTGCAGATAACAATGGCCTTAGTTTTTGGGGTGATGGCTTTTTCAAAATCCTCAATGGGAGGCAATGCAAAACCCGTTTCAATAGAGGAGCTGATGGGTTTTACCACCACACCCGCTTCCACGGCAAAACCATTGTAGTTGGCATAAAATGGTTCGGGAATAATTACTTCATCACCCGGATCCATGCAGGCCATAAAACCAAAGATGATGGCTTCGCTGCCGCCGGTGGTAACAATGATCTGTTCCGGCGTAACATCAATACCCGTTTTTTTATAGTACTGCACCAGTTTTTTACGGTAGCTTTCGTTACCGGCGCTATGGCTGTACTCCAGCACTTTAAAATCGGCATGACGTACCGCATCCAAACATTGTTTGGGTGTTTCAATATCGGGCTGGCCGATGTTGAGGTGATATACTTTGATACCTTTCTTTTTTGCAGCTTCTGCAAAAGGCACCAATTTACGAATGGGAGAGGGCGGCATTAAGTGACCGCGATTACTGATAGCTGGCATATTGCAAATATAAGCTCCTTTACGGTTAGGAAAAATGAAGAATGAATTTTGATACCGGCATCAGTTCCCTGATCCGCATCGTTGCGTCGCAATCCTTTTAAGTTTTACAGCTATGTTCAGCTTTTATTGATGCGGATGAAATCCGGTTATCAATTTTATGTATAAGTAAGCCGTGCAATTGTAAATAAGTTAATTTCAACAAATGAAAATCATCATCACCGGGGGCACCGGGCTTATTGGCGCAGAAACAGTGCGGCAGGCCATTGCCGACACGGCCATTACAGCAATTGTACTGCTCGCACGCAGCCAGCCGCAACTGCAGCATCCCAAAATAACAACAGTGCTGCACAGCGATTTTTTGGATTACCAAAACCTGTGGCCGCATTTTCAAAATGCAGATGCACTTATCTGGTGCCTGGGTATTTCGCAAACACAGGTAAGTAAAAAGCAGTATGAAATCATCACACACGATTATGTGGCGGCCTGTGCACAGTTTTGCCTGCAGGTAAACCCGGCCATCCGTTTTGTGTTTGTGAGCGGCGATGGTGCCGACCGCACGGAGCAAAGCAGCACCCTGTTCAAACGTTTAAAAGGGAAAGCAGAAAATACTTTGTTGCAATGCGGTCTTCCAAATGTGATCATCGCAAGACCGGATGCAGTGAATCCCCGTCAAAAAAATCCCAAGGCACCATTTTTATACAAACTCGCTTACCCGCTTTTTCCGCTGGTGGAATGGCTGGCACCACATAAGATCATTTGGAGTGATGTGCTGGCAAAAGCACTATTGCAGCTGGCAAAGCATGACAGTGCGCAACAAACTTTGGAGAATGTGGCGCTGAGAGCACTGGGAAGCGGGGTTAATCATTAAGAAATTAAAATACATTAAGTCCTAATCAATCTTAACTCCTGGATGGTTCAAATCTTAATGTTTAAATTTGCGCATGCAGATTTTTAAACTTGTAAGCCGTATTGTGGTTACCTGCAGCAACCGGCTTTCTCCCTATTTGGAAAAAGAGATCCTTGAACTTGGTTTTAAACCTGTGCGCACTTTTAAAACCGGTGTGGAGCTGAAAGGGACTTTGCAGGACTGCATCAGGCTGAACCTGAACCTGCGCTGCGCCAGCCAGGTATTATTTTCCATAAAAGAATGCAGGGCGTTTACTGCTAACGACCTGTATAAGGCGGTATTTGGTATGCCATGGGAAGATATCATGGCGGCCGATGGCTATTTCTCCATTACCAGCAATGTAAGCAACGAAACCATTACCAATAATTTATTCGCCAATGTAAAAGTGAAGGATGCTATTGTGGACCGTTTCCGTGAAAAAACGGGACAGCGCCCCAACAGCGGACCGGAGCTGGATAAAACCGTTATTCATTTATACTGGAAAGAAGATATCGCCGAAATTTTTATCGATACTTCGGGCGAAACGCTCAGTAAGCACGGCTACCGCAAAATACCCGGTCGTGCACCCATGCTGGAAAGCTTGGCTGCCGCCACATTGCTGGCCACTAACTGGAACGGTAAATCGGCTGTGGTAAATCCCATGTGCGGCAGTGGCACCATTGCCATTGAAGCCGCACTGATTGCCACCAACCGGCGTCCGGGTTTGTTCCGCAGTAATTATGCATTTATGCACCTGCCCGGCTATGATGAACTGCTGTACCAGTACGAAAGGAAAAGACTGGAAACACAGATCACCACGGTACCAGGGTTGCAAATTGTGGCTTCGGATATTTTTGAAGATGCGGTAAACATAACACAGGTCAATGCCGGTATTGCAGGTGTGAAGGAGATGATCAGTTATGAAGTGTGTGATTTTGCAAAAACAACCGTTCCGCAAAACAACAAAGGCATTGTGTATTTTAATCCCGAGTATGGCGACAGGCTGGGGGTGGAAGCCGAACTGGCAGCCACCTACAAACGCATGGGCGATTTTTTAAAACAGCAGTGCAAGGGATATACCGGTTATATTTTTACAGGTAACCTGGAGCTGGCAAAAAAGATCGGGCTTAAACCGAAACGCCGTATTGAGTTTTTTACCAGTAAGATTGATTGCAGGTTGTTTGAGTATGAGTTGTATGAGGGAACAAGGGAGAAGTGAGTGGTCAGTGGTCAGTGGTCAGTGATTTTGTGTTTGTAAAGATACTTAATTGCAGCGCTGTTTATACTCACCATTCACTACTCACGGTTCCTGATATACACCAGTTTGATTCCCGCCTTATCTGTTTCCCGTTTATCGATTTCAAATTGCGGTAAGGATTTTATCAGCGGGGTTAGTTTTTGAAAGCCATAATTTCTTGGGTCGAAGTTGGGTTGTTTTTTTAAAACAAGATTGCCCACATCTCCTAAAAACGCCCAGCCGTTTTCATCTGCCAGGTCGTTAATGGTATGCGCAAGCAGCTTCAGTGTTTCTTTGCTTACCTTATCAACCACTGCTTTTTGTTTGGGAGCAGATGATCTGGTTTTTACTGCAACGGTGTTTTCTGTGTCGGCTTCAAACAGCGGAATGATTTCCATGTAAATGAACTTATCGCAGGCTACAATAAAAGGGTTGGGTGTTTTTTTCTGCCCGATGCCAAATACTTTCATGCCTGCTTCCCGCAATCTTGTGGCCAATCTTGTAAAATCACTGTCGCTGCTTACAATACAAAACCCATCCACTTTGCCGGAGTATAATATATCCATCGCGTCAATAATGAGGGCACTGTCGCTGGAGTTTTTACCGGTGGTATAACTGTATTGCTGGATAGGGGTGATGGCATTCTCTAAAAGTACATTTTTCCATCCGCTGATGGTGGGTTTGGTCCAGTCGCCGTAAATACGTTTAAAGGTGGGAGTGCCGTATTTGGCAATCTCTTCCATTACACCCTTGATATTGCTGTAAGGCACATTGTCGGCATCAATTAAAACAGCCAGTCTTATATCTTTTTGTATGTCCATAATGTTAATTGCATACAATGTACTTCTTTATGCCGAAGGTTTATGCACCAGTTTTGCAATACCTATAAATATGGAACAAATCACAACAAAAACAACCGTAACCATGCCGCTGTTAACAAGCGCCTTGCTGTATCCAATGGTTGTTACATTGATAAAGGGATAGGGATACCAGTTTACAAAACTCCCGCGCAGTAAGGTGTAGCCCAAATACAGCAGCGGGTAAACCAGCCAGGGAAAAATGTTTTTCCATTGTATACTTTGTTTAGGAACAAATTTCAGCCAGAACAAAATAAACAATACCGGCACCACCGAATGCAGCAGTTCATCCACCAGTTTGGCCAGTCCCTGCGGTGCCCATTGAAAACGGAGGATAATGTTATAGATGAGCCCTACAACGGTAATGTACACAGCCGTGGCCGTTAATGTTTTTGGCCGGGCTAAGAAATGACCGTTTGCACTGATGCCTTTGCGGCACACCATGGTTAAACTCACTGCCACTAAAAGATTGGTAAGAATGGTAAAAAAACCAAAATACCTGAACAGTGTTTCGGGGATGGAAGCCGTGCGGTTTACAATGATCAGGTACAGCTGGAGTATAAGGGCAGCCCAGCCAATTATGGCTGCAATGAATGCAACAGTTTTTGTTGATGAAGACATAAGCAATAGTTTCTGCTTACTAAAGTTATTTTAAAAATCATTCGCCTGTTAACTGCAGCACTTCAAAATTTTCGTTCATCACAACCAACGATGCCACGGCCCCCGGTGCAATAATGCCATATTCCTTATCCATGTTCATCAGCCTTGCCGGATACAGGCTGCACATGCGCAGTGCTTCACTTAATTCAATGCCACAATGCTGTACTAAATTTTTCACAGCCTGTGCCATCGTTAATGCAGAGCCGCTGAGGATGGCATTGCTTTCGTATTTATCACCGGCCAGCTGGTGCGGATAATAACCTTCAGTTGTTGCTGTAACGGCATCGGTAATTACAAACAAACGCTCTTTCATTACCTGTTTGGCAATACGCAGGGCAGCATAATCAACATGGTAACCATCGGGAATAATGCTGCTCATCACTTTGTTGTGATCCATAACAGCACCCACCATGCCCGGGCTGCGGTGCTGCAACGGGCTCATGGCATTGTACAAATGCGTGGCGGCTGCAATGCCGTTATCAAACCCCGCGGTGGCCTGTTCGTACGTGGCATTGCTGTGCCCGGCAGAGATGACGATATTGTAAGAAAGAACGAGGTCAATGATTTCTTTACTGCACACTTCCGGCGCCAGGGTAATGATCTTAATGACATCTTTTCCGTATTCCAGTAATTGTTTGGCCTGCTCAACAGATGGTGAATGAATGCATGCTTCCACATGTGCCCCTCTTTTTGCAACACTGATCCAAGGACCTTCAATATGCAAACCCAGCACACCGGTGCCGCCACTGTTCCAGTAATCCCTGGTGGCATCAATGCATTGGTAAAATGTTTCGTAGGGATGCGTGGCCACGGTGGGCATGCAGTATGCGGCACCGCCGCTGCGGCAATAATCCACCAGTTTTACCAGCGCATCTTTCTCCGGGTAAACAGCCAGTAATTTTCCGCCTGCACCATATATCTGCAGGTCGATAAATGCAGGTGCGATAAATGCATTGGAATAATGCTGTGCTGTTGCTGTAGCAGGGATGATCTCTTTAATGCGGTTGTTTCCAATTACAATGGCCTTGTTGCTAAGCCATTCAGCACCTGTAAATATTTTATCGGCAGAAATAATTTGCATGTACAAACTTGTTATTTTTAAGCTATCAGAAATGTCATACGTAACAAACCAACACAAAAAAACAATCAATTAGCAACATTTTATACTTTTGTTAACTTACAATGACATCTCATTTGGAATTAGGAATTGATCGAGTTCTGTAAAAAAATCAATGTTAGGGTTTGGCCAGACACCATCAAACCTTTTGGCAATTGAGGTAATGTCACTATCTGGTGCCTGTATGTAAAATTTATAGGATTTTTGATTTTTTGACTCTAAAGGGGTAAATATCTTTTTATCAATTTCTCTGTTAAAGTAAGGAAATGAATAGCCAATTATTATAATGATGTCGGATTTTTTTATTTTTTCACTTGCAAGACTAATTGCTTCATTTGACAACTTATTTCTTTCCCAAGAAAATCTAATGCCATTTTTGTAAACACTTTTATCAGTAGTGAGAATATCTTTAAACATTTCAAAACTCTGGTTGTCAAGTTCATCTTTTGAAAAATCAAAAAGTTTATTAAAACTATTTTCCTTTAAAAAACCACCTGTGCCGTTTAGTTTTATCAGATGTGAGTAAGATGCATCCCTTGTGAAAGTTTCTTGTGGAGTTCCAATAACATTTAATCGAACCATCGCATCTGCTAAATTTCCTTCTGAAAAGTTCATAAATGCTTTTTCCATTTGAAAATCATAATTCCATGAAATGAAATTAATGTTATTAGGTATTACCAATTCATTTTGTATATCATGTTTTAGAATCGAAGCAAGAAATGAATCATATCGATAATCGAAATCGTTTTTTATATTCGACACATTCTTCTCAAATTCAGATACATAATTGCTTCGATAAGGGGAAAGGGCTGTATTAATATACTTATTGCACTCTAAGTCAGAGTTTATTGACAATTGTTCGTAAAGAAAGTAAGCAGACAAACAATTGATAAGCAGAGTATACTCCTTATTTGTGTGTAGATTTGGATTTTTAAGATATAGCTTCTTTGCATAAGTGTCTATTGTATAGTGCGTGTTTAGATTTTTTATTAGCCCATTTAATTTATTTTCAACTTCTTGGTAATTGTATGCTGGTGAAACAGTTTTAATGTAATCAAGAAAATGGTCGCAAAAAATTTTAAATCTTTCAGCTAAATTTTTTACAACAGGCAAAGCATTCGCACTCGCTCCTGCCCCAAATATGTATGTTACGTTTACTGCCATAAAAAAGCGCCTTATTTTGTAAGGCGCAAATTATCAATTATCAATTAAACAATTGTCAATTAATTACAATCCCATTTTCGTTTTCAGGTTGGCATCAATAGCGTCCAGGAATTCTTCGGTGTACAAATAATGTTCACCATGGTTTACCTTGTTGCCATAGATACAAACTGCCAGGTCCTTGGTCATTTTGCCGCTCTCTACAGTTTCAATACAAACTGCTTCCAGTGCATTGCAAAAATCGATCAGCGGCTGGTTGCCGTCCAGTTTGCCACGGAAGGCGAGTCCTCTTGTCCATGCAAAAATAGAAGCGATGGGGTTGGTGCTGGTGGGTTTGCCTTTCTGGTGTTCGCGGTAGTGACGTGTTACGGTACCATGTGCAGCTTCTGCTTCCATGGTTTTACCATCAGGCGTAACCAGTACTGAAGTCATCAAACCTAAAGAACCAAATCCCTGTGCAACGGTATCGCTCTGTACATCGCCATCATAGTTTTTACAGGCCCATACAAAGTTGCCATTCCATTTTAAGGCACTGGCCACCATGTCATCGATCAGGCGGTGTTCGTACACAATACCGGCAGCATCAAACTGTGCCTTGAATTCGTTCTGGTACACTTCTTCAAAAATATCTTTAAAGCGGCCATCGTATTTTTTAAGGATGGTGTTTTTTGTAGAGAGGTACAGCGGCCATTTTTTGCTCAGTGCCATATTGAAGCAGCTGCGTGCAAAACCATAAATACTTTCGTCGGTATTGTACATGGTCATGGCAACGCCATCGCCTTTATAATTGTATACTTCAAAAACCTGTGGTTCGCCACCGCCTTCGGGTGTAAAGGTCATGGTGAGTTTGCCTTTTCCTTTTATAACAGTGTCTGTTGCACGGTACTGGTCGCCAAAAGCATGACGGCCCACAATGATGGGAGCGGTCCAGTTGGTAACCAGGCGGGGTACATTCTGCATTACGATGGGCTCACGAAAAACGGTGCCATCTAAAATATTGCGGATGGTGCCGTTGGGGCTCTTCCACATTTGTTTCAGGTTAAATTCCTTTACCCTTGCTTCGTCGGGGGTAATGGTGGCGCATTTAATACCCACGCCGCAGGCCTTGATGGCATTGGCAGCGTCAATGGTCACCTGGTCGTTGGTCTGGTCGCGGTATTCCATGCCCAGGTCATAATATTGAATAGGCACTTCCAGGTAAGGAAGGATCAGTTTGTCTTTAATGAATTTCCAGATGATACGAGTCATCTCATCGCCGTCCAGTTCTACCACCGGGTTGGCCACTTTTATTTTTGCCATAATGCTGTTTTTTGTTGTGTGCAAATGTAAATCATTCAGTAAATTGTTAGTTCATGATTTACGGAAACGTTATCAATAACATTTTTTTACAACCCGCTGCTCTTCTTAAGCATAAAATCTGCTGTGATCACTCCCATATTTTCGATGATCTCGTTGCCAAATTCACTTGTCTTAAGCAAAGTAGCGCCCTGCATCAGGTTATAAAAATCTATCGTTACCCTTTTGCGCATAATGGTGGCCTGCAGTGCATCGGTGATCAGCTGTGCCGCTTCCTTCCATCCCATATAATCCAGCATCATGCATCCGCTTAAGATAACGGATGAGGGATTCATACTATCGGTGCCCGCAAATTTGGGCGCCGTGCCATGGGTGGCTTCAAATACCGCGTAACCGGTTTTGTAATTGATATTGGCGCCGGGCGCAATACCAATACCGCCTACTTCTGCGGCCAGTGCATCGGAGATATAATCGCCATTGAGGTTGAGTGTGGCCACCACCGAAAAATCTTTGGGGGCAATGAGTATCTGCTGTAAAAAGTTGTCGGCAATAATGTCTTTCACCAATAGTTTGCCTTCGTGCAGGGCCTTGCGCTGCACTTCGTTGGCATGTGCTTCGCCATGTTCTTTTTTCAGCTGGTCCCATTCATCCCAGGTAAATGTTTTATCACCATATTCCTGGCGGGCCACTTCGTAACCCCAGTTTTTAAAACCGCCTTCGGTAAATTTCATGATATTGCCCTTGTGCACCAGCGTTACAGAAGGCAGGTTGTTCTCCAGCGCATAATCAATGGCCGAACGTACCAGTCTTTTGGTGCCTTCAGATGAAACAGGTTTTACCCCATAACTGCTGGAACCTAAAAAGCGGATATTCTTTACACCCATCTCTTCCACCAAAAATTTTTCAAATTTCTGTGCTTCAGGAGTTCCGGCCTTCCATTCAATACCGGCATAAATATCTTCTGTATTCTCGCGGAATATCGTCATGTCCACCTGTTCGGGATGCACCACCGGGGAAGGCACACCCTTGAACCATTTTACCGGGCGCACACAGGCAAATAGATCCAGGTCCTGCCGCATGGCCACGTTGAGCGAGCGGATACCGCCACCAATGGGTGTGGTCAACGGACCTTTAATGGAAATGATATAATCTTTTGCGGTTTGCAATGTTTCGGCGGGCAGCCATTCGCCGGTTTGTTTAAAGGCTTTTTCACCGGCCAGCATTTCCTTCCATTCAATGTTACGGGTGCCGCCATAGGCTTTGTGCACGGCGGTGTCAAAAACTTTTTGGGCCACTTTCCATATTTCAGGACCAATGCCATCACCTTCAATAAACGGAACTACCGGATTGTTGGGCACATTGAGTTTACCATTGCTGCCCATTGTGATCTTTTCTGCCATATTTATTTTAGTTTTTTTGAGCCGGGCTGTAACGCTTTATTCAGCTTCACAGGCGTCGCACTCTTGTACATAAGCTCAAAGCTGAGCGGATTTTTGAGGTACAAAAATAACGGTTTGGTCAATCAGTATGGTGTTGAAAAATGCTAAATAATTATAGCAGCAGCGTTGTTGCTTTAAAATACTTATCAGTTGGTACGCCTGATCCTGAAACTGCCCGTATACGTGTGCAGGGTGTTGGTGGCAAGATCTCTTTTGGTAGCTGTAAAGGTACCAGCTTCAAACTGCCCCACGCTGCCATATTCAGTAATATTCACTATCCCTGAGTTGAGCAGGAAACTGTTACTTGCTGCGGTTGAAAAAGTGCTGATGACTGCATTGCTTCCCACTGCGGCGTTGCGGATATCAAAAGTTATAGTGGCATAGTTGGTAGATACCAGTGGTAATGTGCGGGCATAAATGGTATTGGTATATGTAGGGTTGTATATGGCATACATATACATGGTATCAAGGGGAGTATTGTAAGTTACGGTTACGCCGTTGTCGGTATAAGTAAAGAATTCCTGGGTATTGGTGCCACAGGCTGTTATGTCGGGAACCGTATTTAACCCGCCGGCTGCAACGGTATAATTCAAAGGAGCGCTTTGCTGGCCGGTAGCAGCATCTTCACCCACAATGGTAATACTGGCCGGGAAATTACAGAACGACCTGGTAATGCTGTAACTGCCCGTATTACTGAGCGGGTACCTTGTGGTGGTAATGCCATCAGACAAAAGCACCGAGCCATTGGTAACCGGGGCATTGCCGCATTTTTTAACGGTTCCTTCCAGTATGGCAATTCTTGTATTGGAGGGAATTACAATTGTACCCAGCGAAATGTTCACACTGGTTGTGGTAAACACCTGTGAATAGATGGCACCACTGCAATTACTGTTATCAAATACTTCGAGTTTTATTTGGGCGTTGTCGGGCACATATCCCGTTACAAATCCTGAGCTGTCGGTATAACCATAATCTGAAAAATACAGGTTGTTGTTAAGCGCCGTGGCTTTTACAAGTACAAAACGCAAGGCTTGTCCCTGTGAACTGACCAGCCTGCAATCGAACCTTACATAATTGTTGGGTACATCGCAATTCCAGAAACTGAAATGACTCACTTCACCCACAAATGTATTCCCCGATTTTGTGGCGCTGCCTTCTTCTCTCCATAAACCAGTTTTTTCGTCAAAATACCAAAGCGGTATAGTTGCAGGTGCGTTTGCCTGCATAGCTGTTGGAATGGGCATACTGAGCGTGGCCTTTTTCCCGGTGGTGATCTGTAAAAATTCACCACCCGCTCCTGTTAGTTCCACCGCCACCATACCATAAGTGGTGAGCAGGCGCATACTGTTATCGCTGTTAACTCCCCGCAGGTCGCCGGGCATAATGCGGTTGAGGTCGGGGTCGGTGGCGGTGATGAGTGATGCGGTTACATTTACATCACCTGTAAAGGCTTTGTTGGTACTGATATCGGTAATGCTGGCAGCAGCAAAACGGATAAAGAACCCGCCCGGCATGGTAACCGTGCCGCCGCTTACAGCATTGAATGACCCAATAATTTTTTTAGGCAGCAGTTTAATGCGGAAGAAAGCACCCTTGCCTTCTGCTGCTGTAAATGTTTTGATGGCTTTGAAATAACCGGTCTTGTTTACGGTAACGGTGGCCGCTGTTTGTATCACTTTTACATTAACGGTTTCAAAATAACCGTATTTATCAGTGGCGCTGATCACATCACCAATAACTACAGCTGCATTCTCCACCGGGTTATCATTTTCATCGGTTACAAAACCCGACACCAGTGATGCGGTTACTTTTGTGCCAAGATCAGGCCGGCCGTCAGCAGCAATGGTATCCGAATTTTTTTTACAATGGCTGAAAAAAAAGGAAGCGATCAGCAAAATGATAATGGTACGGGAAAACTGTTTTGCAGGGTGGAAGTACAGCATAAGTGTTGTTTTGGCAATAAACAAGATAAATAAAAAGCCCTATATGGCAAAGCTGCCTTTAAAAATTAATACTGCAGTTCAGCCATTCCCCGTCGAAGTTTACGCCGGGTATTTTTTTGTAAAAATTAATGGCGGGTTCATTCCAGTCAAGCACCTGCCACATCATGCCGGAAAACTTTCGCTGGCGGCATTCTTCAAACAAGGCATCAAACAATAATTTGCCAATGCCATGGCCCCGCATTTTTTCGGTCACCAATAAATCTTCCAGGTACATGCGCTGTCCCTTCCAGGTGCTGTAGCGGGTGTACCATAAGGCAAAGCCTTCCACATGCCCGTTTACTTCGGCAACAAGTGCATGCCATACGGGTTGGGGTCCGAAACCGCTGTTTACAAAATGGTCAAAATTCACGGTTACCTGTTCCGGCGCCTTTTCATAAACGGCCAGTTCGTGTACCAGTTCCATCATTCTTGCACAGTCATCTTTTACTGCTTTCCTGATAATAATATTCATGCCTGCCTGCTGTTGGTTCAGTGGGAAATTTATTACAATAGTTTGAACAGGTTGGCTGCTTAATTAATAATTTTATACTGTCAACCACCCCCGTCAAAAGTACATAAAACCATGAAGGAATTATTGCAGCAGCTCGCCGCTTATAATATCTGGGCCAATAAAGCCATGCTCGACCGTATCAGCAAACTGCCCGAAGAAAAAATTACAGCAGAAACACCCAGCAGTTTTCCCTCGCTGTACAAAACGGTGCAGCATATGTGGCGTGCAGAAGAGATTTGGTGGCAGCGGCTGAAGCTGGTGGAAAACCCGGTGGCGCAAAGCGACAGCTTTACCGGAACATTTGCAGAATTGTGCAGCCAGCTGGCCAAACAAAATGCCATTTGGAAAGAGTGGGTGGACAATGCCGGGCCGCACCAGCTGACCCATGTGTTTGCATTTGTGCGGGAAAAAGAACAATACAAAATGGTGGTGCATGATATGCTGCAGCATTTGTTCAACCATGGCACTTACCATCGCGGGCAGCTGGTAACCATGCTGCGCCAGCTGGGCGAAGACAAAATTCCGCCTACCGATTTTGTGGTGTACTGCAGGCAGCGCAAATAAAAAAGCTGCAACCATGGGCTGCAGCTTTACAATAATATTTTTTACGGTCAATTGTGATCGATCATCTTCATGATCACGCCGCAGGAATTATCGGTATACACACCAGTGGCGGTTCCCTTATCCCAAAATGTAAAATTGCGGTACACCAGGCCAATGCCCTTTGCATATTTTTCTTCACTGAAAGTGCGGTCGATGGAAGTTTGGTTATCGGCCTGTGCCACTTTAATGGTACTGTCTACCGTAAGCGCACCAATGGTTGCCTTTACATTAATGCTGTCATAAGTATAATCCCAGTTGGCCAGGTATTTAACAGTGGAACTGGCTGATGTTACATCTATATAACGGTTACCCTGCCAGCTGAAGTCCTGTTTAATGGGGCTTGCCAGTTTTACAAAGCGCAGGTTGTTCTCAATGTATTCAATGGTGTTGTCTGTTGGCACGGCCATAAAAGTATTATCGGCCGTCCATGGTGCGGTAGCGCTGCTGCGGATATAACGCAGGATGCGGTAAGCGGGCCGGCCCAGCGCATCTGTAATTTGCGCATCCACCACCTGTTTTACCTGGTAACTTTTTACAACTGCCGAAGTATTGAAATTGGTATAGTATACAATGGAGTCGAGACTGTATGTAATGTATTTGCCCACTTTCAGCGGAAAATAATCATTTACAGAAAGCATGGATAAATCTTCCGTTGTTTTTTTACAGCTGCTGCAAAAAATCACAAGGGCAGTGAGGCATATGGCTGAAAGTTTTCTCATAAGTGAGGGGTTACAAATATAAAGATACTGTTATGCTGTAAAAGGCTGCTCACCCCGCTGTATAATTCCACCTCCGATCACATCATCTCCCTCATAAAAAACCGCACTCTGCCCCGGGGCAATTCCCTTTACATATTCGTAAAAACGCACATTGATACCGTTTTCGTATGTGTACAGGTTAGAAAGTGCGCCTTTATCCTTATATCTTATTTTGGTAACAGCTTCCATGCCTTCGGTAACACCGTCGTACTTGATCCAGTTTATTTTGCCCACCCGCATATCATTACTGTTCAGGTCTTCCTCATCACCCAGCACCACGGTATTGGTTTCGGGTATGATGGCCGTTACAAATGCCGGTTTGCCCAGTGCAATATCCAGCCCCTTACGCTGGCCAATGGTATAAAAAGGATAACCTTTGTGTTTGCCGAGCACTTTACCATGTTTGTCGGTAAAATTGCCGCCATCTACTTTTTCTTCCAGCCCTTCCACACGGCGTTTTAAAAAGCCCCGGTAATCATTATCGGGCACAAAACATATTTCGTAGCTCTCGCTTTTTTTGGCCAGTTCGGGATAACCAAAATCATGCGCCATCTGGCGGATCTCCGTTTTATGATAAGTACCCAGTGGCAGCAAGGTGCGGCTCAGCAGGTCCTGCTGCAATCCCCATAACACATAACTCTGGTCCTTGGTATCATCAATACCCTTGCGGATGAAATACCTGCCGTTGGTGTGCTGGTGTATTTGTGCATAATGACCGGTGGCGATAAAATCGCAGCCCAGTGCATCGGCCCTTTTTAGCAGGGCCCGCCATTTGATATGTGTATTGCACATCACGCAGGGGTTGGGGGTGCGGCCCGCCATATATTCTTCCACAAAATTCTCAATTACAAAATCGCCAAATTCATCCCTGATGTCTAAAATAAAATGGGGAAAGCCATGCTGCACCGCGGCCTGCCTGGCATCGTTGAACGAATCGAGGTTGCAGCAACCGGTTTCCTTTTTGCCATTGGTGCCCACGCTGGTGGCATAATCCCATGTTTTCATGGTAATGCCCACCACTTCATAACCTTCTTTGTGCAACATCAAAGCTGCCACGGTACTGTCTATACCGCCGCTCATGGCCACTAAAACTTTTCCTTTTTTACTCATAAAAATTCTCCGGGTGCAAAGATACGGTTTGGATAACGGACGACCGACCACCGCCGGCCGAAAGGGTTTTCGAATTGGGGAGTTTTTAGAGACGACAGACAACCGACCACCGACGACGGACGACCTCAGCAGTTAATAACTTTCAACTTACCACTTTCAACTTTTCACTTATTTTGCAGCCATGCAGCAATACTTAGACTTATTAAAACATATTTTAGATAAAGGGGCTAATAAAAGCGACCGCACCGGCACCGGCACCCGCAGTGTTTTTGGATACCAGATGCGTTTTGACCTGGGCGAAGGATTTCCGCTGGTAACCACCAAAAAAACACATTTAAAAAGTATTATTTACGAACTGCTCTGGTTTTTACAGGGCGATACCAATATCAAATATTTAAAAGACCATAACGTAAGCATCTGGGATGAATGGGCCGATGAAAACGGCGATTTGGGCCCGGTGTATGGCAAACAATGGCGCAGCTGGGAAGGCGCCAATGGCGTGGTGGTTGACCAGGTGAAAGACCTCATCCATCAAATTAAAACCAATCCCGACAGCCGCCGCATGATCATCAGTGCCTGGAATGTGGCCGACCTGCCTAAAATGAAGCTGATGCCCTGCCACTGTTTATTTCAATTTTACGTGGTAAATGGCAAACTCAGCTGCCAGTTGTACCAGCGCAGTGCCGATGTGTTCCTGGGCGTGCCTTTCAATATTGCCTCTTATGCATTGCTCACCATGATGATTGCACAGGTTTGCGGGCTGGAAGCAGGGGATTTTGTTTGGACCGGCGGCGACACCCATTTATACAGCAACCATTTTGAGCAGGCACAGTTGCAGTTAACCCGCACACCTTTTCCGCTGCCGCAAATGAAGATCAACCCGGAAGTGAAAGATATTTTTGATTTTAAGTTTGAAGATTTTGAACTGCTGAACTACCAGTGTCACCCGGCTATTAAGGCGCCGGTGGCCGTGTAAATTCCGAAAATTAAACTGTTGTTTCCCGCACATTAAAAAGCCGGTTTTTTCGTTATAGTAACGCACCAATGTTACCATATGAAAAAACTGTACGCTTTTTTGCTTTGTTTTTACATGATATCTGCTGCAACCGCACAGCCCTTGCAGGATACCACCGTTAAACTCAAGGAACAAAAAGAGAATGTCATTAAGGAATCCACCATTGTTAAGGTGGAGAACCTGGGTGATATCATCAATACCGAGTATCCCGAAATGCGCCCCACCATTTCAGCCGACGGAAACCTGCTGTTTTTCATCAGGCAGGGCCACCCCGCCAATGTTCAGGCGGCCACCGTGCCCAATGCGCAGGACATCTGGTACTCCACACGCGACAGTTTGGGAAAATGGAGTAAATCAAAACATCTTAGCGGCAAGATCAATGCGTCACATTATAACGCGGTTTTCTGGATATCTCCCGATTTGAACCGCCTGCTTATTAAAGGCGCATTTATCGACGGTCAGTACTATGGGATGGGCGCCAGCATGATGTACCGCATGGAAGACAACAGCTGGTCGGCCCCCGAAATGCTCCGCATCCGCAATTTTGAAAAATTCAGTTTTACACAACAGTTTGGTGCATCCATGGGACAGGATGGCAAGACCTTGCTGTTTTATATGACCGATAAAAAGAACAGTTATAACAACGACCTGTACGTATCATTTTATGAAGGCAATAATATCTGGACGGCTCCCAAAAGCCTGGGTAAAAAAATAAACCTGCCTGATTATAACGAGATGAGTCCCTTTATTGCTGCAGATGGCGTAACGCTGTATTTCAGCAGCGACCGCCCGGGCGGTATTGGCGAAAATGATATCTGGATGGCCAAACGTTTGGACGACAGCTGGACCAAATGGAGCGAACCTGTAAATCTTGGCAAACCCATCAATACTGAAAAATCAGAAGCATTTTTTACACTGGATGCCGGTGGTGAATATGCTTACCTTACCAGCAGTGAAGGAGCTTATGGCGCCAGCGATATTGTAAGGGTGAAACTGCTGGAGAAAGAAATGCCCGACCCCGTGGTACTGGTAGATGGTAAGGTGTACAATGCAAAAACAAAACAACCGCTCAGTGCATCGCTGGTGTACGAAACGTTGCCCGATGGCAAGGAAGCTGGCACAGGCATTTCAAATCCCGTGGATGGTTCCTTTAAAATGGTATTGCCTTACGATAAGAACTACAGCATCCGTGCAAGTGCCGATAAATTCTTCGCCATTTCTGAAAACCTGAACCTCGATTCACTGGTAAAAGCCGGTTATAAAGTAATTCATAAAGACCTTTATTTAGTACCGATTGAAATAGGGCAGGTGTTCCGCCTCAACAATGTATTCTTTGATTTTGATAAATACAGTTTAAGACCCGAGTCGTTCGTGGAGCTGGACCGCGTGGTGAAATTTTTGAACGATTATCCCAATGTTGAAATTGAAATGAGTGCGCATACCGACAGCAAGGGCTCGGATGATTATAACATGACGCTGAGTGATAACAGGGCCAGGTCGGTAAGGGAATATATTTTATCAAAAGGCATTGCTGCAACACGCATCACTTCAAAAGGTTACGGCGAAACCAAACCGGTGGCAGCTAATACAAACCCCGACGGAACCGATAATCCCGACGGAAGACAGCTGAACAGGAGGGTGGAGTTCACTATTTTGAAAAATTAAGTACACGAATTATTACGAATTACACGAATTGTATTTCTGTGATCTCCGTGTCTCTGCGTGCAATATTTCCACAAAGCACACTAATAAAATATTTGCAATGAGAGCAAAGAGTGAAGGAGGATAAAAGAGGGGCTGTCCTCTTTTTCTCTTTTAAACACTTTGCTTCTCTGTGGCCTCAGCTCCCCCGTGTGCAACTCCCTATTAATTCGTGTAATTAGTGCAATTCGTCGAATTCGTGTATCGGGATTCCTTATTTTTACTGCTGATATCACCAGCATATGACCGTTTCCATTATTGTAGCCGCCGCAGAGAATAATGCCATTGGTAAAGACAACCAGCTGCTCTGGCATTTACCCAACGACCTGAAATTTTTTAAGAACACCACCTGGGGCATGCCCGTGATCATGGGACGTAAAACCTATGAAAGCGTGAACAAGCCCCTGCCCGGCCGGTTCAATATTGTAATTACCAGGCAAACAGACTGGAATGCCGAAGGGGTGATTGTTGCAAAAGATTTACAGGACGCCCTTGTAAAAGCGGCCGCAACCAATTGCAGGGAAGCATTTGTAATTGGCGGTGGCGAAATTTACCGGCTGGCCCTGCAATTAACACATACTGTATATCTCACCCGCGTGCATACAGTGATTGAAGATGCTGATACTTTTTTCCCTGTGATGGAAGAAAACAAATGGCAGCAGGTTTCCATTGAAGAATTTGAAACCGATTTGAAGCACCGCTTTCCATACTCTTTTCAAAAATGGGTGAGGAAGTAATTATCAATTATCAATTATCAATTATCCATTGTACGGTCCTCTTAAACTTTCTGTCAAATATTTAAAGTACTATCTCACTGCTGCCAACGGCAAGGGCCATGGCATTCACTCTCCCTTTGTATATGAATTTGTGGAGCAATTGCTGAATGATAAAAAAAAGTATGCCTGTTACGCTGAAATTGAAAACCGCCGTGCAGCATTATTAAAAGATAATACAGTTATTGAAGTGGAAGATTTTGGCGCCGGTTCTTCTGTTATCAAAACAAGGCAAAGGGTGGTGCGTAAAATTGCAGCATCTTCTCTCAAGCCAAAAAAATATGCGCAGCTGCTGTTCCGCATGGTGCAGCATTACCAGCCCAAAACAATTGTTGAACTGGGTACCTCATTTGGTATTACCACATCTTATCTTGCCAGCGGCAATACAAATGCAAAAGTATTTACCTGCGAGGGTGCCAAAAATATTGCCGCCATTGCGCAGCAAACATTCAGCGATCTGCAGTTAGAAAATATTGAACTGCTGCAGGGCGATTTTACCCATACATTGCCGCAGTTATTGCAGCGTACCGGTACCGTTGACCTGGCCTTTATTGATGGCAACCACCGTCACCGGCCAACCGTGGATTATTTTGCACAATTACTCTCACAGAGTAATGAAGAAACCATTTTTATATTCGATGATATTCACTGGAGCGCTGAGATGGAAGCAGCATGGAAAGAGATACAGCAGCATCCCCAGGTAACCCTTAGCATTGACCTGTTTTTTATAGGTATTGTTTGCATCAATCCCGGTATAAAAGCCAAACAGCATTTTATCATCCGCTTCTGAGGCCTGCAATGATTTTAATCAGCCGTTTATAATTATTTGGTCAGCAGCGGCAAACAGTTTTTCGTTATCTTAGCTGATACTTATTATTGCTTTATGACTATAGGCGTTTTAAAAGAACCACATCCCGAAACAAGAGTTTCCATCCTCCCCGAACATATTGCAACTTTTAAAAAATGGAATGTATCCGTGCAGGTGGAAGACGGGGCCGGTGTTACCGCGTTTGCCAATAACGATAAATACACCGAAGCCGGTGCAGTGATCAGGTCAAGAAATGAGATTTTGCAAAGCAGCGATATCGTTTTATCAATAAACCCGCTCCCGCAAAACGAAATCTTACATCTCAAATCTAAAGTCGCACTGGGTGTTTTTCAACCACTGTACAATACCGGTTTGATAAAAGATTTTGCAGCAAACAATGTTACGGTGTTCAGTATGGATATGCTGCCACGCACCACCCGTGCGCAAAGTATGGATGTACTGAGCAGCCAGGCCAATATTGCCGGCTACAAAGCCGTGCTGATGGCTGCCGGTCTTTATCCAAAATATTTTCCCATGTTCATGACTGCGGCGGGCAGTGTGCCTCCTGCAAAAATGCTGATATTGGGTGCCGGTGTGGCGGGGCTGCAGGCCATTGCCACCGCCAAACGTTTGGGCGCCGTGGTGGAAGTGTTTGATACAAGACCCGCGGTAAAAGAAGAAGTGCAAAGCCTGGGTGCCAAGTTTGTGGAAGTGGAAGGTGCGGCTGATGCCAGCAAGGCTGGTGGTTATGCCGTAGAGCAAACAGCTGAATTCATGGAACGTCAAAAAGCAAAGATTGCCGAGAGCGTGGCCAAGGCGGATGTAGTAATCACCACCGCACAAATTCCCGGTAAAAAAGCGCCGGTGCTTATTACGTCAGACATGATCAGCCATATGAAACATGGTTCTGTTATCATTGATATTGCTGCTGCAACCGGTGGTAATACCGAGCAGACAAAGAATGACGAAACCGTGGTATACAACGGCGCCACCATTGTAGGTAATTCCAGGCTGGCAAGTGCCATGCCCAGTGACGCCAGTAAACTGTACGGGAAAAATATTTTAAACTTCCTGCAACTCATCATTACCAAAGAAGGTGCATTGAATTTGAATTTTGAAGATGACCTGGTAAAAGGCACTTGCGTGGTGCACAATGGGGAAGTAACAAATGAAAGGGTGAAAGCTTTGCTTAATGTATAATTCATAAAGCACACCCCAATTAACTAATTAACCAATTAACAATTCAACATACAACAATGGGAAATATGTTACAATGGATCTCCGATAACCAGCAAATCATCTACATCGTCATTCTCATGATATTTGTGGGTATTGAAGTAATTGGCCGTGTGCCCAGCGTGCTGCATACGCCATTGATGAGTGGTGCCAATGCCATTCATGGTGTGGTAATCATTGGGGCCATCATTGTAATGGGCAAGGCCGAGGCAGATAATTACCTGGCTTTGATCTTAGGATTTTTAGCCGTGATACTCGGCACATTGAACGTGGTTGGGGGGTTTGTGGTTACTGACAGGATGCTGGAAATGTTCAAGAAGAAAAAAGGATAACACGAATTTTAAACACAAATTACACGAATTGCATCTTAGCGGCCTCTGCGCCTCTGCGTGCAAAAAATAACACTCACTAAAAAATCTCAGCGGCCCCTGCGCCCTGCGTGCAAAATATATGGAACTCAACTTACTCACACTCTGTTATCTGATTGCCTCTGTAACCTATATCATGGGTCTTAAAATGCTGGCTAGTCCGGCAACGGCCCGTAAAGGAAACCTGGTGGCAGCAGCAGGCATGACCGTTGCCATTATTGGTACCATCTTTTTGTATGAAGACAATGGCGAAAAACTCCACAATCATCTCTGGATATTTGGCGGTTTGCTCATTGGCGCCGTAGTGGGCACGCTGGCTGCAAAAAAAGTGAAGATGACGGCCATGCCTGAAATGGTGAGTTTATTCAATGGTATGGGTGGCGCCTGCGCCATGCTGATATCAATTGTGGAATTCGATCATTTGAGAAGAAGCGCCGGTGGTTGGGAAAGCATCGCAAATGGTGATGTGAATATTGAAACAGCGCATATTTTAATAATAGTGGTAGGACTGATCATCGGTACTGTTTCTTTTGCGGGCAGTATTGTTGCATGGGGAAAGTTAAACGGTAAGATCAAAGATTTTTCATTTGGCGGGCAGCACATCGTTAATATTTTTTTATTGCTGGTGATACTGGGCCTGGCTGTTTATTTAATTGGCTGGCTGCCTGCAGGAGGCGATATTATTTTCTATGTTATTTTAACGCTGGCAGTTTTATACGGCGTATTCTTTGTAATGCCTATTGGCGGTGCCGATATGCCGGTGGTGATCTCCCTGCTCAACTCATTCACCGGTGTGGCAGCTGCCTGCGGTGGTTTCCTATACGATAACAAAGCGATGCTCACCGGTGGTATACTGGTGGGTGCGGCCGGTACACTGCTTACCATTTTAATGTGCAAGGCCATGAACCGTTCGCTTACAAATGTGCTCATCGGCTCTTTTGGCGGCAACAATGCAAAAGCAGCCGGTGGTAAAAAAGAACAGGGCAGTTACAAGGAAATTTCGCTCAGTGATACCGCCATGGTAATGGCTTATGCCACCAAGGTAATGATCGTTCCCGGTTATGGTTTGGCGGTGGCACAGGCGCAGCATATTTGCCATGAACTGGAAAAGCTGCTGGAAGAAAAAGGGGTGGATATCAAATACGCCATTCACCCGGTGGCAGGCCGTATGCCCGGTCATATGAATGTATTGCTGGCAGAAGCAGACGTGCCTTATGACAAGCTGATGGAAATGGAACATGCCAACGATGAATTTAAAACCACCGATGTTGTTTTGATCCTTGGTGCCAATGATGTGGTGAACCCTGCCGCTAAAAACGACCCGGCCTCACCAATCTATGGAATGCCCATACTGGAAGTTGAACAGGCCAAAAGCGTGATCGTAAATAAACGCAGTATGAAACCTGGTTATGCAGGCATTGAAAACGACCTGTTCTTCCAGCCAAAAACAAGCATGCTGTTTGGTGATGCCAAAAAAGTATTGCAGGACCTTGTTGCCGAAATAAAATCTGTATAATACCTCCCGGTAATTTTATATTGAACATTGCGTATTGAATATTTTATGCAAAAGCAGTTTCATTGCTGAAAGTGATTGTCATTATTTTTTGACAAAACAATTTTTTTTGCACCCAACTGTTTTGTCATTAAACCACGTCTAAGTTTTTGAGTCTGTCACTTTGTACTGCTGTTTTTCACCTCTGTCTTACTTAGCAAAAATTATTGCGTATGATTTTACAATTCTGCGGCTTGTCCGGGGCGGGCAAGAGTACACTTGCACGTGCCGTTGAAATTGAAATACGCCACAGGGGCATTGAAATTGAAATTCTCGACGGTGATGAATACCGTTCCACTTTGTGTAAGGATCTTGGCTTCAGCAAGGAAGCAAGAATGGAAAATGTACGCCGGATGTCCTTTGTGGCGCACCAACTGTCCAGGCATGGCGTGGTGTCGGTCATCTGCGCCATTAATCCTTATGATGAAATGAGAAGGGAAGTGGCCACATTGTATCCCGATGTAAAAACTGTTTTTATTGATTGTTCGGTGAACACACTGGCATTGCGTGATACCAAGGGTTTATACCAGCGTGCCATGCTGCCCGAAGGGCACCCGCAGCGCATTGGTAATCTCACAGGAGTGAACGACCCGTTTGAACGGCCGCAAAACCCCGACCTGTATATCAACACCGGTTTGGAAACAGTGGAAAGTGGCGTAAAAAAAATCACGGCTTTGATCATGACACATATAAAACGGCAGCAGCATTATATCTACCCTGCCGTATTTCCAGGTTATACTGCTTTGCGCAGCTAAATAAAATATACATATGAATAATAAAGTGGTGCTGGTTACCGGCATGCACCGGTCCGGCACGTCGGTAACGGCGCAATGGCTGTACCGTTGCGGTTTGTTTATGGGTGAATCACTCGTTGGCCCGGGTATTGGTAATGAGGACGGGCATTTTGAAGATGCTGAGTTTTTGCAATTGCACCAGCAACTGCTGCGCAGCCGGCAACTGCCTGATACAGGTCTTACGCCCGATTTCGTGCCCGAACTGAGTTTGGCAGAGAAGAAAGAACTGGGACAGTTCATTATTCATAAACAGGAAGGACGCCAGCAATGGGGATGGAAGGAGCCGCGGACATCATTGTTTTTAAATGATTACAACCAGCTGCTGCCCGGCGCATTTTATTTTGTGGTGGTGCGTAATTATAATGATACGGTGAACTCTCTTGTTACAAGAGAATATAAAATACAGGAAGAAAAGATCAGCCGTAAAAAAGGCCTGTCAAAACTCAAATGGAAATTTTTTAAAAGAAAAACAATGGAACAGCTGCTGCAGCAGCAGGCCGAAAAATTTTTACGCACCTGGATCAATTATTACGAACATATTCTTTTTCATATTGCCATGCTGCCGCCCGACAGGCTGGTGGTAATAAGCTGCCCGCAATTACTGCACCGCGATAAAGCGGTGTTTGCAAAGATCACACAGCAATGGGGCCTGCAACTTGATTTCTGTTCCTTCAACAGTATTTTCAAACAGCATTATATCAGCGCACCGCATACGGTGGATGGGTTTATAAAAAACAAACCGCTGCTGGCAAAGGCCCGGGCACTGGAAGAACAGCTGCAGCTGAAGTATGGCATTGGGTTGTGAGGGGGAATGGGAAATAGGGAATGGTCAATGGTGAATTGTGGGTAGTGAGTAGTGAGTAGTGAGTGGTGAGTAGTCAATAGTGAATGGTGAATTGTGAGTAGTGAGTTGTTGCGACCAACGACCAACAATCAACTTTTAACCATCAACTATCAACTAACATCTGTCATCTCACTGCTCCCTGCCTTTCAATAATAAACTGCATTACCATTTCCAGCTCCACACCTGCTCGGTGCATGGCATCCATTATTTCATCACGGTTAACATTGGCCGCAAAACGGGCTTCTTTAAAACGTTTTTTCAGCCCCTTCAGTTCCATGCCTGCATATCCTTCGGGGCGCATCAGGCTGTAGGCATGGGTGAGGCCACTGAGCTCGTCAAACGCAAACAGCATTTTATCCATAGCCGTTACCGGCTCCACACCAAAATGCGCTGGTCCGTGGCTGGCAATGGCACGAATGATCTCCGGGTCGGTATTTTTTTCTTCGAGGTACGCAATTATTTTTTTGCAATGCAGCTCGGGCCACTGGTCCCAGTCGGCATCATGTAACAACCCTGCCATTTCCCAGCGCCATTGTCCTGCTTCATCCAGCCCCTCTTTCTCGGCCGCCCAGCATTTCATCAAATGCGCCACCTGTTTCATATGCAGCTGCAGGCGTTCGTTCTTCACCCAGTCATTCAATAATGCATTTGCTGCTTCACGTGATAAAGTGTTACCAGCGTTGGCCGGGTTCCCAAAGTCCGTTCTGTTCAGTAATAAAGACATCGTTCCTGTTTTTGTTTTAAACAGCAACGAAAGTAAAATTTATCTGCTAACTTCAGGTGTATAAAATAATTGCACGTGAAAAATCTGATTGCTTTTGCCTTTTCTTTTTTTGTTGTAAGTAATTCTTTCTGCCAGCAACAATCCATAGCACTGATTCCCGAACCGGTAAGCATGGTTAAAAAGACCGGCTATTTTGTAATGCCGCAGCAACTGGCGGTGGCTGTTCCGGCCAACGCAAAGTTTACGGCCGCCTATCTTGTAAAAAAAATCAACACCGCCACAACCGTTAAAGCAACCGTGGCTGAAAATAATGCAACAGCACCGGTACAGCTCATCATCAGCCCGCAACCTGATAATGCCATTGGCAAAGAAGGATATAAACTCAGTATTACACCCGCGAAGATCAGCATCACCGCCAATGAACCGGCGGGTCTTTTTTACGGCGTGCAAACATTGCTGCAGCTGCTGCCAGCCGAAATAGAAAGTAAAGTGCCGGTAAAAAATACTAAATGGCAATTGCCCTGCGTGGAGATCACCGATTATCCCCGCTTTGGCTGGCGCGGACTGATGCTCGATGTGAGCCGGCATTTTTTTACAAAGGATGAAGTGAAACAGTATATCGATGAAATGGCCCGCTATAAGTTCAACCTGCTGCACTGGCACCTGGTGGATGACGAAGGCTGGCGCATTGAAATAAAATCTTTACCCAAACTTACAGCGGTGGGTGCCTGGCGTGTAAACCGTACCGGCACCTTCGGTAATTTTCAGCCTATTAAAGATGATGAGCCCCGTGATTACGGCGGTTACTATACACAGGAAGATGTTAAGGAGGTGGTGCAATATGCCAAAGAACGCTTCGTAAATATTTTGCCCGAAATAGAAATGCCGGGGCATAGCCTCGCTGCCATCGCATCTTACCCCGAGCTTTCCTGTACGGCCGGTGCCGATACATACAAAGTGCGTTCCGGGGAAATGATCATGGACTGGAGTGGTCCGCATTTTAAAGCCCTTATTGATAATACGCTTTGCCCGGCCAATGAAAAAGTTTACCCTTTTATTGATAAGGTGATGACGGAAGTGGCACAGCTGTTTCCATTTGAATACATTCACACGGGAGGTGATGAATGCGCTAAAAATTTTTGGGAAAATAATGATGCGGTAAAAACGCTGATGCAAACCGAAAATTTAAAAACACTGGCAGAAGTGCAGGCTTATTTTGAAAAGCGGGTGGAGAAAATTGTAAACAGCAAGGGAAAAAAAATGATCGGCTGGGATGAAATACTCGAAGGCGGTATTTCACCTACTGCAGCCGTGATGAGCTGGCGCGGCACAAAGGGCGGCATTGAAGCAAGTAATAAAGGCAATGAAGTGGTGATGAGCCCCACTACATTTGTGTACCTCGATTATATGCAGAGTGATGAGATCATGGAGCCCAGGGTATATGCATCGCTGCGGCTGAACAAAACCTATTCTTACGAGCCCATCTCTGAAGGCATCAATGCCAAACTGGTAAAAGGATTACAGGGTAATTTATGGGCCGAGCAAATTTATAATTACAGGCAGGTGCAGTACATGACCTGGCCCAGGGCATTTGCCATCAGTGAAATTGCCTGGTCGCCTGCGGCTAAGAAGAACTGGAGATCATTTGTAACAAAAGTGGAATCGCATTTCAACCGCTTTAACGAGGCGGAAATAAAATATGCACCATCGATGTACGACCCCGATTTTAAAGTAACAAAGAATGATAAGGGCGAACTGGTGGTATCACTTTCAACGGAACTGGAGGGACTGGATATTTATTACAGCTTTGATAATTCCTACCCCGATTATTTTTATCCCAAATACAAAGGCCCGGTTACGGTGCCCATTGATGCCAGCCTGATGCGGGTGGTTACTTACCGCGGCAAACAGCAGGTGGGCCGCATGAATAATATGCCGGTTGATGTGCTGAAGAAAAGGGCGGATAAGAAGAAATAAAGAAACCAACTATAATCATTCAATTGAATCAATACTCCAGCTTATCCAGCAAATACAAATAGGGCTGGTGAAAATGATGAATGAAGATGTCCGTTTTACTGTCGGGATATAATTTGTAATATGCTTCATCGGCCTGCAGCACAATGGTATTGCCGGCCCTGGTATAATCAAAACTTTTTGCATACACCGGGGGCACATAACCGGGCAAACTTTTTTTCAACATTTTGGCGATCATGGAGCCAAGATATTTTCGGTATTTTTTCGCGGCTTTTTTAGTGCTTTTATCCAGTTTGTTGTACACATGTTTCAGCGCAAGCTCTTTAAAGAACGGCTGCTTTTTAATTACTGGTCTTGCAATAGTGAAGGGATTGGTGGTATTGTAATCTTCGGTGGTTTGTATGGATACAGGTGTTTCCGGCACCCAGTCGGCACTGTTCACCACATTATAACCCCAGCCCTTTTGTGTAAGCGATTCATAGTCGTATGCATAATACAAATTGCCGGGCTTGGGTGCTGCACTGCAATAGGTTTTAAAACGGATATCTGCGGGCAGCAATTGCTGTTTTTGCAAATGATACAGATAAGATGTGAGCAAAAAGGCAATGGCGCCGCCCTGGCTGTGACCGGTAATGTAAAACTCCCGCACACCTTTTTTATACAGCGAATCTATTTTGGGCAGCATGTCTCTCGATAAAAAAGCCGTGCATATCAGCCAGCCAGTATGTACGGTTGCTTTCGGGTCGCTGGCCAGCTCGTATTTAAAATTAAAATCGCTGCTTACCTGTAGTTCGCCTTTAGCCGGTACCATGGCTGCATAAAAGTTGGCCAGCCAGCTTACTGCATGTTTGGTGGTGCCGCGTATGCTGATAGCAGCCACATTATTCTCATTGATCCACAGGTCCCATAAATTGTCCAGCCCCATCACCGGGCTTTGATACAGCATTTTAAAATGCTCCGGCGCGGGCAGTTTTTCATAATAGGAAGGACTGGCCGAACTGCGTGCAGAAACCTTCATCAGCTCTGCATATTCGGCCTTGCTGAAACCGGGCTGCAGGCTTTGCGCTGCTGCAGCAATAACTGCCAGCAAAAAAAGCGAAACGAAAATTGATTTGAACATACGGATAAGGTTGATTATTTTTTTGTAAACCGCATCATGGCAATATCTCCCATGATCAGTGTTAAAGTGTTTCCATCAACGGAATAGCTGGTGATCTTTTTGAGTGTGCTCATGAATACCTGCTCCCCGTTTCCCGGGCAGGCCATCATCGTCTGGCGGCCATCGCCAAAACTGATCCTGCTGCCATCAATTTTTACCGGTGCACTAAAGCCGTTGCAACTGCTGTTGCCGCTTACTTCAGTGGCAGGCAAATTAAAAATAAGCTGTGGTTTTTTATTGGGGTATAAACCTTCAAAAGCAATGCGGGGGCCCGAGATATAATTGAGGTCCCAGGTGCCATTGAGTTGTGCTGCGCTGCTGTTTATTACAGTTTTTTTACTGTTGCTGCAGTTTTGAAATAAAAATATTGTCATCAATAACAGCGCCAAACTTACAAAGTGTTTCATGTGTTATAATTTTTAATGAGGATGAAACCACTATATTGAATGCACAGGCTGCTTATTTATAAAATGTTAAAGCAGTATTGAAATGCACGCTGCAGATAGTCTGATGGCTTGAACAGGCAATGAAATTAAACATGCTGTCCCGTAAAATGTTCAACCTGTTGTAACTTTATTTTTTAAACTAAATTTTACAAGTGCAGCTGCCACCGGAATTATTACAATCATTAGCAGGTATTAAGGGGTTCGACAAAGAAAATTTTATGCAGGTGCACCAGTCTGGTGAGCAGGTTACATCCATAAGGGTAAACCCGGCCAGGCAAGGCGTACAATTGACCATTGACAATGCGCAATTAACCATTCCCTGGTGCCGCAATGGGTATTACCTGGCCGAACGTCCTTCTTTCACACTCGATCCCCTGTTTCATGCGGGAGCTTATTATGTGCAGGAAGCCAGCAGTATGTTTTTGGAAACAGCCCTGCAGCAAACTGTTGATCTTACCCGGCCTTTAAAAGTGCTGGATCTTTGTGCGGCGCCGGGAGGCAAATCCACATTGATACAATCACTGCTGCATGAAAACAGTTTTTTGGTAAGCAATGAAGTGATCAAGACAAGGGTTTCCATACTGGCTGAGAATATTACCAAGTGGGGCGCAGCCAATGTGGTGGTCACCAATAACGACCCCAAAGATTTTCAGCGGCTGGAAAATTATTTTGATGTGATTGTGGTGGATGCACCCTGCAGTGGCAGCGGTTTGTTTCGCAAAGATCCCGGTGCCATTGCCGAGTGGAGTGAGAACAATGTGCAGTTATGCAGCCAGCGGCAGCAGCGGATACTGGCCGATGTGCTGCCTGCCCTGAAAGATGATGGCGTGCTCATTTATTCCACCTGCTCTTATTCGGCGGCGGAAGATGAGGATATTGCAGACTGGCTGGTGGCCGATTGTAAAATGGCAACGCTGCAGCTGCAATTAAAAGATGAATGGGGTATTGTTGAAACACAATCACTGCAGCAACAGGCGTATGGTTACCGTTTTTATCCCGGTAAAATACAAGGCGAAGGTTTTTTTATAGCGGCCTTTAAAAAGCAGGAACATATTGCAGCAGTTATTCCCGCAAAAAAATCAAACGCAAAAAATAGTAAGATCAGCAATGCAGAAGCGGCTGTTGTTAATGCATACCTGGACGACAGCGACCGTTTCTTTTTTATAAAACAGCAGGATGATGTGCTGGCCCTGCCGCTTTGCCTGCAGGAAGAACTGCCCGTATTGCAATCGGCCCTCTATATAAAAAAAGCCGGTGTAAAGCTTGGCACCGTTATCAGGAATGAACTGGTGCCCGATCATGAACTGGCAGTAAGCAACATACGAAGCAAACATTTTCCGCTGTTGGAACTGGATGATGCAACAGCCCTGCAATACCTGCGCCGGCAGGATATCCGCCCGCAAACAGCTATCAAAGGATGGGCATTGGCCTGCTGCAGGAATTTACCTTTGGGCTGGGTAAAAATACTCCCTAACCGCATCAATAATTACTATCCCGCCGCATGGCGTATTGTTAACAAGTAATTAAAGGCCTGAATGCCGTATTTTTGGATATTTGTAACCCACAACAAGCCATTATGAAGAAACTGTTTTTAATGCTGTGTTTATTGCCACTGGCGGCTTTGGCGCAAAAAGACTATAAGCTGCATACGGTTGGCCCCAAGGAAAGTATTACCAGCATTGGCAGGTTATATAATATCAATGGCCGCGAACTGGCCAATTACAATCATATCGATTATGAAAAAGGGCTGTCCATCGGGCAGGTTTTAAAAATCCCCATCAAACCCGGTGGTAACACAGATGTATTTACACCACCGCCTCCTGCAAAAACAACACCTGCTGCTCCCAAACAGGAAGTAAAACCCGCAGCAACTGCAAAGAATAATGCACCAGTTTATCATACAGTGGAAAAAAAGCAAACCCTGTATGCCATCAGTAAATTATATGGTGTAACAGTGGCCGATATCAAACAATGGAATAATTTAACAGCTGATGGCGTGAGCGAGGGTGCAAAAATAATTGTAGGTTATTCCGGCAGCGCCGCACCAAAAACACAGCCGCCTGTTACCGTAAAAGAACAGGAAAAACCTAAAACTGAAATCGCGGTACAGAAAAAGGAAGAACTGCCTCCTGTACAGCCGCAGGGCAATGAACCAAAGGCAGAACCACCGGTTGTAAAAAAAGAAACTAGTCCTGCAGTAAAACCCGTAGCGGGTAATTTTGGCGGTGGTATTTTTAAAGCTGATTATGATGTGCAGGCAAAAACAAATCATATCATTACTGAAAACGGCAGTGCCGGTATTTTTAAAAGCACCAGCGGCTGGCAGGATGGAAAGTATTATTGCCTGCACAATATGGCTGCACCCGGCACCATTATAAAGATCATCAATAATGCCAATGGCAAATCGGTATATGCAAAAGTGCTGGACCTTATTCCTGATATCAAACAAAATGCAGGACTGGTGGTTTGCATCAGCAATGCCGCTGCTGAAGTACTGGGCATCACCGGTGAAAAAACAGACTGCACCCTCAATTATTCAAAATAAAAAACATGAAGCGATTTTTTATTACAGCAATGGCTGCTGTATCATTGTTTACAGCCAGCGCACAATCTGACGGAGACAAAGACAATCCCAAACTTGCAAAAGAAAGGGAAGAAAAGGCCAAACAAAAAGCGGCAGACGACCTGAAGAACGATACCACGTTCACACTGTTAAAATCTGTTGCGGCCACACCGGTGAAGAACCAGGCCATGACCGGCACCTGCTGGTGTTTCTCCAGTACCTCATTGCTGGAAAGCCAGTGCTTGAAAAATGGTGGTCCCGAACTTGACATCAGTGAAATGTACAGTGTGCGCAACACCTATATCGACAAAGCCAGGAATTACGTGCTGCGCCAGGGCCATGCACAGTTTGGCGAAGGCGGGCTGGGGCACGACCTCATCAACAGCATTGCCAGATACGGCGCTGTGCCCGAAGCAGTGTACAGCGGTTTAAAACCCGGGCAAACCATGCACAACCACCAGGCACTGGTGAGCAGTTTGAAAAAATACCTTGATTCAGTTATGCGGCCTGGTATCCTGCCCGAAAACTGGCTGAACGGTTATGTAAAAATTCTGGACAGCATACTGGGTACACCACCCGAAAAATTCAACTATAATGGTAAGGAATACACTCCTGCTTCGTTTGCCAGCGAAGTGCTGAAGTTTAACCCGGCCGATTATGTGTACATCACTTCGTTCACACACCATCCCTACTACGAACCCTTTATTGTGGAAGTGCCCGATAATTTCAGCAACGGTTCTTATTATAACCTGCCGCTCGATGAAATGCTGCAGGTTACAAAAGATGCATTGAACAGCGGCTACTCTGTATTGTGGGATGCCGATGTGAGTAACGATGGCTTCCAGCAAAAAATGGGCGCTGCTGTCAACTTCAACGAAGTGCCTGCCGGCACCAAACGCAAGGGCGACCTGCTGAGCGGCGAAGCAAAAGATGGTAAATGGGATGCGGCCATCCGCCAGAAATTATACGAGAACCTCACCACGCAGGATGATCACCTGATGCATATTATTGGACTTGAAAAATCAAAAAGCGGCAATACATTTTTCCGTGTTAAAAACTCCTGGGGCGATATTGGTCCTTACCACGGTTATATCAATGTATCTGAAGGATATTTTGCCATTAACACCATTACACTGGTAATTCCAAAAGCAGCGGTAAGCAAAAAGCTGCTGGAAAAAATGAAAGTGAAATAAACAAAAGACTCCAACAATAAATAAAAGGCGCTGTAAGTACTACGGCGCTTTTTATTTACCGGCATTAGTAATGCTGCTGAGCATCGTTGTGTCACTCACTTCAGCCGTATTACAACTATTGTGCTTTAATTGTTTTTTGCACTACACTTCAAACCGGTAGCCTCTTAAAAAATCTTCCACCAGCATTTTCTTCTTGCCTTCCAGTTGTAATTCTTTTACTGAAATAAATCCGTCTGCACAGGCAAATTTTAAAAATGTTTTGCCATCGGTAACAGGCGGCACGCTTTCAGCGGGCTGGATGTTGCCGGTGTTATGGTTCAGGCCGCTGTGAACGTCCCGGTCCAAAACGCTCCGGTAAATTTTCAGCATCTTGCCATTGAGCGTAGTAAATGCACCTGGAAAAGGAGAGAGGCCACGGATAAGATTGTGTACTTCCGCAGCTGGTTTATTAAAATCTATTTTACAGGTTTCGGTAAATATTTTTGGAGCATGTTTGAGCAAGTGGTGATTGGTGAATGGTGAATGGGATACTGACAACTCACCACTCACTACTGACGGTTGCGGCTTTTCCTGCAGCGATTGATCTGCCAGCCCCTTTACTGTTTCAACCAGCACCGCAGCGCCAATATCTTTCATCCGGTCGTGCACTTCGCCGGCGGTGTCGTTTTCTCCAATGGGAAAACTTTGCTGCAATAAAATATCGCCGGTATCTATTTCATGCTTGAGTTTAAAAGTGGTAACGCCCGTTTCTTTTTCTCCATTGATAACCGCCCAGTTAATGGGTGCCGCACCACGGTACTGCGGTAATAAACTGCCATGAAGATTTACCGAACCCATGGGCGGCATATTCCAAACCACTTCGGGCAGCATGCGAAAGGCCACTACAATTTGTAAATCGGCATCTAGTGATTTTAGTTCAGCTAAAAATTCGGGGTTCTTTAATTTTTCAGGTTGCAGCACATGCAAGCGATGTTCCACCGCATATTTTTTTACAGCGCTTTGCTGCAGCTGCATGCCGCGGCCGGCGGGTTTATCAGGTGCGGTGATCACACCCACAATATTGCAGCCTGCTTTTACCAGCGCATCCAAACTGGCCACCGCAAATTCGGGTGTGCCCATAAAAACAATTCGCAGTTCCTTAAAATCTTTCATGGCTGCGAAGGTAAATTAAATTGCGGCAGCCGTTTACCTGCTGCTTAATTTTTATAGTATTTGCTTTTTATTTCCGGTATCAGCTCCGATAATTTTTTTATCCTTGTTTCATCACTCGGGTGGGTGGAGAGGAACTGCGGGATTTTTGTTTTGTTATTGGCGGCCATGCGTTGCCAGAAGGGAATGGCTTCTGCCGGGTCATATCCCGCCATGGCGGCAAATATCAGTCCCAGTTTATCGGCCTCACTTTCCTGCAGGCGGCTGTTGGGTAAAGCATATGCCAGGTTGGCGCCCACCATATACAATCCTAAAAACAGCAATTGTGTTTCCTGCTTTTTTTCCTTGAGTGCTTCTTCCAAAACCAGCCCGCCCAGTTGTATCATCAGTCCCTGGCTCATGCGTTCGTTACCATGGCGTGCAATGGCGTGTGCAATTTCGTGCCCCAGTACCACGGCCAGTGCGGTTTCGTTTTGTGTAACAGGCAGCAGGCCGGTATACACCACCACTTTACCACCCGGCATACACCAGGCGTTGATGGTATTATCGTTAATGGTATTGTATTCCCATTTAAAACCTTTCAGCTCCTTGCTCATATTGTTCTGCTGCATGTAGGTTTCAACAGCCTGTTGTATGCGGCTGCCCACACGGGTTACCATTTGCGCACGGGTGTCTGACTGTGAAAGTGTGGCGCTTGTTTTTACCACCGAATCATAGGCTGTAAAAGCCATGGTAGTGATGAGTGCATTGGGCACCAGGTTCAGTTGTTTGCGGCCCGTTACCGGAACGGTTTTGCAGCTGTAAAAAGCAAATAGGCTGAACAGGGCTGCCGTATAAATAATTTTCATTGCCATTATTTTGTTGCGTAAAAGTATACAGTTATCATACCTGCAACAATCCTGTAAAAGGGGGAGCTTGAAACAGCAGTCAGTTTGTATTTTTATGCAGCAATCATTACTGTCATGAGATATTCACTCCTGTTGTTGTGTGTCATGGTGCAGGTAAAGGCAATGGCGCAGCAGCAAAAAACAGCAATCAAAGATTCATTACCAGCAAAGGTGCTGCTAAAAAACAGTACAGTAAGCCGTAAATTGAACAGCGCTGTAACGCTAGAAGCAACCATTGAGACAGAACTGAATAAGATTGCAGCTGCATATATCACGGAACCTAATACAGCAGCCACCTGGACGCAAATTAAAACCGCTGCTGATAATTATTTATACACGTACTTCCGCGACGGAAAACTATTGGGCGCAAAGAAAGAACAGGCTTTTTATGTGAAGATGGGAACCGAAACCATGACGGCAGCCGATATCGCCAATAAGAAAATGATTTTGATCGCCGGCATCGCAACGGTTAAGCCGGCTGAGTTTATAGTGATACGTGTTGAAAAAACGGGCACCCGCTAAATATTGTGTACTTTTATAAGCACTCTTCAGACAGATTACTTTATGTTTCATCAATTTTATCAGCCGCATCCTGCTTTAAAAAATATCGTGAATAATATCATGATACTGCACTGTGTGTTTGATAAAAACAACCCGCTGCCGCAATTGCCCATGCCGCCGCTGCCCGAGCAACGCCTGTTTTTTTATCCTCATGATGCCGTGCATGCTGATTATTTCCTGAGCAATAAAAAAATAAAACTCCACAATGCATCCCTCGTAGGACCGCAAATGGAAAGAGTGAATATCAAACTGGGGCATGATCACCTGGTGATAAAAGTGGGTTTTCAGCCGGGTGCCCTCAACCGCCTGCTGGGTATACCCATGACGGAATTATTACAGGTGGAGGCTTTTGATGCAAGAGATATTTTAGGAAATGAAATCCATTCACTGAATCAACAGCTGAAAAATGCGCCTTCCTACGATGTGATGAAAGACTGCATTGATATTTTTCTGATGCAACGGTTGCATAAAGTAAAAGAAATGCTGCCCGTAGATCATACGCTGGCCATGCTGGTTAAGGGAGGCGGGTTGATCTCAATTGACACACTCGCAGATGAAGCCTGTTTAAGCAACCGCCAGTTTGAGCGGGTGTTTAAGCAGCGCACCGGTTTTTCTCCCAAATTTTTTTCAAGACTGGTGCGCTTTTCCAATGCATGGCAGATAAAGGAAAATAACCCCGGGACAAGCTGGACAAAAATTGCTTACCAATGCGGTTACTTCGACCAGATGCATTTGGTGAAAGACTTTAAAGAGTTTGCCGGCACCATTCCATCCAAGGCCGAACTCGAAATTTTGCAAATGCCTTTTAATCCAAAGAACACTGTTGTACATACTTAGCACCCGCACTTATCCCGGTTTCTAAACTTGTCTTTTTTTTACCACCACAGGACGGTATTCCTCTTTCAAATTTGTATTACAGTTGTAAAATGTCGTTTTTGTACTATTCCTGCAACTGTGCTGCAGGTAGTTTTGTGCCTGCTTTATATGAACTGTTAAACACTTTTTATGCACCCGTCCTGTTTTTGTTTTCTGAGTTTTTTTTGCAGACATTTTTTTGTTGTCCTGAAAAAAAATAACTCCAATGATAATCCTGCTGATCCGTCTACTGCACCCGTTAATGCCGATGTGTATGTGGCCGGTTATAAACAAAATGGTGCAATACCCATCGCCAAACTTTGGAAGAACCATGTGCCGGTTACCATGGGTGGCCCCATCAGTTATGCCAAGGCTATTTACGTGGTGAAGAAGTAATTTCTGCCTGTTATGTCAATGCTTTTATGAACGATGCAAATATTTATTCAAGACGAAACGCCATTCAGCAATTGCTGTTTGCGGCAGCGGGTATGAGTTTTTTTCCGCTTGCAGCAAATGCATCTGCAACTAAAAATATTCATACCATGCAACAGGATACACTCCGGCCTTTTTACATTCCGCCTGCAGCCCCCGTACAACCAGGTCCGGGAGGAATGGATATCCGCACCATCATCCGCAGCACACAAACCAACCGGCAGTTTTCCTGCGTGGAATATGCGGTGGCTGCAAAAAAGATGGGGCCTGCACCGCATTATCATAAAGCGCTGGATGAGCTGATGTATGTACTGGAAGGAACCGCCACAGTAATGGTGGAAGAGGCGTTTTATGAGATCCCCGCCGGAGGATGGCATATGCGGCCGAGAGGGCTTGTGCATACATTCTTCAATAATTCTGATAAGCCTTTTCGTGCCATAGATATGTACTTCAACCAGAATTTTGAAGACTACCTGGTAGAAATGTTCCATCACATCATACCCGAAATGCAACAGCAAAAACTAACACCCAAAGATCCTGCAATAGCAAAACGCATGCACGACCTGCATGAAAAATTCGGCATGGTGGGTTTCCCTGAAAAACGGCAGGCGATTATTGATAAATATGGTTTAACAGCTTAATAAAACAAAAATGAAAAAAATACTTTTTACGGCACTGTTTGTAACGATTGCCACAATTGGTTTTAGCCAAAGCGTTGCCGGCACCTGGAAAAGAACCGCCACCACGCTGGAATACCAAAATGGCAAAACAGAAGACCTGCAAAAGACATTACAGGCAAACCTGCCCTGTACCGCGGCTACTAAATATTTCTTTAAGGCAGATGGCACACATTACTCTCAGTCGCCTGCCGGCTGCGAAGCAGTGGATAAAATGAGCAAGGCCACCTGGAAGCAAAACGGGAATAATCTGACAGTGGTTACTGCCAGCGACACTAAGCTTAAAACCGGTGGCACCACCTACACGGTTTCCTTCAGCGGTAACACCATGACGATGGTACATGTATACACCGATGCAGAAAACAAGGTTACCGGTACTAAAACAAAAAAGATCACCATTGTGTATCAAAAAATTTAATAACAGCATATGTATTCAATAGCAAACCGGCTTTTGGGGACGTTGTGCATCATTGCAGCTTTTTCAAATTGCAATTCGTCGCAAAACAAGGGCGGCGATGCTGCCAGTAATGCGGCTGTGGTTAAAACCACCGCCACAAATTTTCTTTCCATGAAAGTGAATGGTGTAAGCTGGGAGGCCGATCACGGTATCACTGCAATACTTCACCCCAAAGGATATAATAATGCCCTGCTTATTGCCGGCAATAAGGGCCCAAAAGATAAAACGGAACAAACTTTTAATCTCAACCTGTA
>JABLTH010115289.1_pt1 | contig 209250 bp, 153 predicted proteins | sample 7875711 | NCBI WGS metagenome assembly JABLTH01 (sample SAMN14941262, study PRJNA633318) | bioreactor metagenome | isolation source: bioreactor | place: China | collected 2019-03-05
CCTGGCCCGACAGCACAAAGGAAACGGTGCACACTTACGGCTGGTACCTGCGCAAATTTGTAACAGAGGCAAAAGCAAAAGGCGCCATTCCGGTTATCTGCTCCATGATTCCACGCAATGACTGGAAAGATGGTAAAGTTAAACGTGCCGACAATGATTATGGTAAATGGGCAAAAGAAGTGGCAGAACAAACAGGCGTTGCATTTGTTGACCTCAATGCGATTACTGCTGATAAGTATGATGCAATGGGTCCGGATAAAGTAAAGGAATTGTTTCCCGGCGATCATACCCATACCAACGAAGCCGGTGCCACCATTAATGCAAACAGTGTTGCAGCAGGCATCAGGATGATCAAAAAATTAAGTCTGAATAATTATTTACTGGTAAAATAAAATCATATGCTGAAGAAAAAATTACTTGTATTGACGGCCGCTGTTCTGTTACTCTCTTCATTCATCGTGTTGCGGCAGGACAAAAGACCGACTTTGTTTTTTATTGGCGACAGTACAGTGAAGAATGGCCGTGGTGATGGTGCAGGCAATATGTGGGGCTGGGGCGACCTGATGGCGCCATTGTTCGATACCACAAAAATCAAACTGGAGAATGATGCACTCGGCGGCACGAGCAGCCGTACTTACCTTACCAAAGGACTATGGGATAAAGTGCTGGCAAAAATTCAGAAAGGCGATTACCTCATCATGCAGTTCGGGCATAACGATAACGGTCCGCTGGATGATACTTCCCGTGCAAGGGGTACCATCAAAGGTGTGGGCGATTCAGCCAGGAAAATCTATAACCCCATCACCAAACAGGATGAAGTGGTGCATACTTACGGCTGGTACCTCGCCAAATTTGTAAACGAGGCAAAGGCAAAGGGTGCCACTGTATTTATCTGTTCGCCCATTCCGCGTAACGACTGGAAAGATGGCAAGGTGAACCGATATAACGGTACCGGTTACGGCCTGTGGGCAAAACAAACCGCTGAAGCCACCGGTGCTTATTTCATCGACCTTAACAGTATCACCGCCGATGCTTATGATGCCATGGGGCAGGAAGCTGTAAAACCATTTTTTCCCAATGAACATACACATACATCCAGGGAAGGGGCTGCCATAAATGCCGCCAGCATTGTAAAAGGAATTAAGGCACTGGAAAAATGTGCGTTAAAAAAATATATACTGTAAGCATCTGCTTATGAAAAAACTGCTCTTCGTTTTGTTCCCGCTCCTGTCTGCAAACAGCAGCATTTTTTCTCAAACCTCCATATCACTGGCAGGACAATGGCGCTTTGCCATGGATGGTAATGATGAAGGCATTGCACAAAAATGGTTCAGTAAAAAACTGGATGATGCGGTGCAGCTGCCCGGTTCCATGCTCACCAATCACAAGGGCGATGCAGTAACATTGCAAACAAAATGGACCGGCAGTATTTACGACAGCAGCTGGTACTTTATACCTCGTTTTGCAAAATACCGGCAGCCCGGTAATTTAAAATTTCCTTTCTGGCTCACCCCCGAAAAATATTGCACAGGTGCCGCATGGTACCAAAAAGATATTGTGGTGCCAGCAGCATGGAAAGGCAGTGATGCCATACTTTTTTTAGAGCGATGCCATATTAAAACAATGGTTTGGGTGGATGATCATTTTGCCGGCACACAAAACAGCCTGGTTGCGCCGCATGAATATGAACTCCAAAAATTATTAACGCCGGGCAAACACACCATCACCATTCGTGTTGATAACCGCATTACTGAACTCAATGTGGGTGAAGATTCACACAGCGTAACAGATCACACACAGGGTAACTGGAATGGTATTATTGGAAAAATGGAGCTGCGGCAGTTGCCTGCCGCATCCATTGGTGAGGTGCAGGTGCTCCCCGATATAAAAAATAAACTGGTTAAAGTACAACTGCATATTAACGGAGATATATCAGCTGTTAAGCAAATAAAATTATCCGCGGTTAATTTTAACCGTAAACTGCCCAATAAGGTCAGTCCTTTAATAAAAAAACTCCGTTTAAATACTGCTGATATTGAACTCGATTATCCTTTGGGCGAACATATTTTTTTATGGGATGAATTTGAACCCAATGTGTACAGTTTGCAGATACAGCTGCAACTAAAAAATGGTACAACAGAAAAAAAACTTTCCTTCGGTATGAGGGATTTTAAGATCAACGGCACCCATTTTACCGTAAATGATCAACCGGTTTTTTTGAGAGGTACTGTTGATTGCGCTGTATTTCCATTAACAGGTTATCCGCCGGTAACAATGCCGGAATGGTATAAAATGTTCCGCATTGCAAAAGAGCATGGACTGAACCACATGCGTTTTCACAGCTGGTGCCCGCCCGAAGCAGCTTTTGAAGCCGCCGATCTTGCAGGATTTTATTTACAGCCCGAAGCGCCCACCTGGCCCAACCATGGCGTGAGTTTGGGAGACGGCAAACCCATTGACCAGTTTATTTATGATGAAACCAACCGCATGGTAAAAGCTTATGGCAATCATCCTTCCTTTTGTATGCTGGCGGCCGGCAATGAACCTGCGGGTAAGAACCAGGCAAAATATTTAGCCGGCTTTATTCAATACTGGAAACAAAAAGACAGCCGTCGTGTGTACACCGGTGCAAGCGTGGGCATGAGCTGGCCGCTGGTGCCAGAGAATGAATACATGGTAAAATCAGGAGCAAGAAATTTAAACTGGAACAATGCAGCGCCAGAAAATATTTCTGATTATACTGCTGCCATTGAAAAATTCAATGTACCCTATGTAACACACGAAATGGGACAGTGGTGTGTGTTTCCTGATTTTAAAGAAATACCCAAATACACCGGTGTGTACAGGGCAAAGAATTTTGAGATGTTCAAAGAAGACCTGCAAGACCAGGGCATGGGTGATGAAGCTGAAAAATTTCACCTGGCATCGGGTAAACTGCAGGCGCTTTGCTATAAAAATGAAATTGAAAAAACATTGCGCACAAATGGACTGGGTGGTTTTCAATTATTGGGGTTGCAGGATTTTCCCGGGCAGGGTACAGCATTGGTAGGCACCATGAATCCTTTTTGGGAAGACAAGCGGTATATGACACCGGGTGCATTCAGTCATTTTTGCAACGCCACTGTTCCGCTGGTACGTACCGCCAAATTTGTGTACACTAATAATGAAATGCTGAAAGCCGTGGCAGAAATATTTCACTATGGCAGTGCAGATATGGATCATGCCATTGTACAATGGAAAATAAAAGATGCAAAAGGTGGCATCCTGTTAAAAGGAAATTTCAATGACAGAACCATCAAACGGGGCGCAAATACTGTTATTGACAGTTTGCAAATTCCTTTGCAATCCATCACCGAAGCGCAACAGCTTACGCTTGAATTGTCCATAGCCAATACCGCTTTCAGCAACCAATGGAATTTTTGGGTATACCCGGCTGTGCTTCCTGCCGTAGCCGGCAATGATATTTATTATACCGATACCCTGGATGCAAAGGCAGCGCAGGTGCTGGACAATGGTGGTAAAGTGTTTTTAAATCTTGCAGGAAAAGTGGTGAAAGGGAAAGAAGTGGTACAAAATTTTGTACCGGTGTTCTGGAACACTTCCTGGTTTAAGATGCGGCCGCCGCATACGCTGGGTATTGTGCTGGATGAAAAACATCCCGCATTCAGTGAATTTCCCACTTCATTTCACAGCGACCTGCAATGGTGGGAAATTGTAAACAAGGCACAAGTGATGCACCTGGAAGATTTTCCTAAAGACTTCAAACCTTTGATAAGGCCTGTGGATACCTGGTTCATGAACCGGAGGCTGGCATTATTGTTTGAAGCCAGTGTGGGCAGGGGAAAAATAATCGTGTGCAGTGCTAATCTTTCTGCTTCCCTGCAAAACAAACCTGCGGCCACGCAATTATTTTACAGCCTGCAAAAATATATGATGAGCCCTGCTTTTGCACCGGCCCGTTCAATTGACATAAATTTGATAAGGGATTTGTCGGTAACACCATCGAAATTTGTATTTGATGCATTTACAAAAGGCAGTCCTGATGAATTGAAACCCAAAGCGGTTGCACAGTAATATGAAGAAAGGAATTTTATTTTTTATCCTGCTCAGTTGCGTAACACAGATTCACGCACAACAGGCCGGCACAAAATTGTGGCACGGCAAAGAACGTACCATGCATTACCAGCCGCAGGGGAGCGATTTTGTTTTATACAAGGGAACCAGGAAATTCAACCGGGCGCTTTATGGCGGCAATACCGCATTTCGTGTGGAAGCGGGCGACCTGCCCGAATTTGCCATGTACATGCCAGGCATGGGCGGCAATTGTAAGATCGGTATCATCAGCAATAATAAAAGCAAATGGATCACAGAGGCAAAAAATATTAAAACGGTTTACCGCCCCGGTTCCATGATCTATGAAATAAAAGACAGCCTGCTGGGCAATGGCCAGCTCAATATCACGGTGCTGGCAATGGCAACGGATGAAGGAATGATCCTTAAAATTGAAACCGTCAATATGCCTGCCGGTGTTTCGATGGTAATAGTATATGGTGGTGCCACGGGAAAAAAGTTTGGCCGTGATGGTGATATTGGCGCCGACCCCGAATCATCTTTTTATTTACAGCCCGCCTATTGTAAGGACAACCGTTACATGATCGACAGGAACATGTTCCAGTTATCGTATGGTTTTACAAAAGCGCTGAGCGAGGAAGAACGTTACGAGATACAATACAACAATAAACAGCCCGATACCAATGCAAAGGAAAAACCCAAACAGCTCATCGGTGTTTTTCCTGTGGATGCGGAAGTAAAGATAGCCGATGCGGAACAGCAGCAATCACCACAGCTATTGCTGGCCTCGGCTGCCAATTTAAAAATGCCCGTTATCACTGCAACTGTGCCATTGCAAAATGCACAGGTGTATTATTTTATGGCGGAGAAAAAAGATGCGGCCACCAGTTACCGTGATGCACCGGTTGTATTTGAAAAAGCAGTTACGGCGATTAAAAAAATATCAGGCCGCGTGGTGCTGCAAACGCCGGATCCATATATCAATCCGCTGGGCGGTGCGCTGGCCATTGCTGCAGATGCGATATGGGAAGAACCTTCTTATATGCACGGTGCCATTGCATGGCGTATGCGTTTGCCTGCATGGCGCGGGCCTTATTGTGCCGACCCGCTGGGCTGGCACGACAGGGCAAGGATGCACTTCTCCAGTTATGCATTATCGCAGGTTACCAATATTGCCCCGGGACCATTGGTGTTTGATACGGCTTTGCATATTGCACGCCAGCAGGAAAAAATGGGCACGGCCATGTTCAGCAACGGCTATATCTGCCGTAACCCCAATGGCGATATCAGGCCGCATCATTATGATATGAACCTGGTTTTTGTGGATGAACTGCTGAACCATTTTAATTATACAGGTGATATTGATTATGTAAAAAAAATGTGGCCACTGCTGAAACTCCATCTTGCATGGTAGAAAAGAAATTTTGATGCAGACGGCGATGGTTTGTATGATGCCTATGCTGCCATCTGGGCAAGTGATGCATTGCAATACAGCGGCGGCGGTGTTACACATGCATCGGCATATAATTACCGTGCCAATAAAACAGCGGCCATGCTGGCAAAACTGATCGGGGAAGATGGCAGCATGTATGAAGCAGAATCAGGTAAGATATATGCTGCCATGCAAAATAATTTATGGTTGAAAGATAATGGCTGGTTTGCAGAGTATAAAGATTTGCTGGGATTGAAACAGGTGCATTCCTCCGCTGCATTGTGGACGGTGTACCATGCAATTGATGAAGGTACTGCCTCACCACAACAGCAATACCAGTTGCTGCGTTATGTTGACAATTACATTCCGCATATACCGGTTAAATTGAACGGGCTGAAAGATGAAGACTATTATTTGTTAAGCACCACCAACTGGCAGCCTTACACATGGAGTATTAATAATGTTGCCCTGGGCGAAGTGATGCACACGGCACTGGCTTACTGGCAGGGCGGGGAGAGTGATAATGCATTCAAATTATGGAAGAGCATGCTGGTTGAAAGCATGTACGGCAGTGCCAGCCCGGGAGGTTTTGAACAATTATCATACTACGATGCGGCAAGGGGAGAACTGTACCGCGATTTTGCCGATGGTATTGGTGTAACAGCAAGAACACTTACAGAAGGGTTGTTTGGTATTTTACCCGATGCCCTGAATGACCGGCTGCTTATTAAACCCGGCTTTCCATCATCATGGAAGTTTGCAAAATTAACTGTGCCCGATATCAGTGTTGATTTTAAAGAACAGGGAAATAATACACTGTACAATATCTCGCAGTCATACAGCAAAATACTGAACGTAACGCTACAGCTAAAAGCTGCAAAAGATAAAGTGCTTGCTGTTACAGTAAACGGCAAGCCTGCAAAATGGCACTGGCTCGAAAATGCAGTTGGGCAGCCTGCTGTTGTAATTGAAGCAGGGAGCGCAAAAAATATAGCCGTTAAAATTACCTGGTCGGGCAACGCCATTGAGCACATACAGGCACAGCCGGTTTATACAGCCGGGGAAAAACTGGACATTGACCTGGTAAAAGCCAAATGCATTGCCACAGATGATCCGCAGCAAATATTCAGCAGCATAAAAAATGCAGGAACAGGTATTAGCTGTATTTCTTCCGGGAAAAATTCATTTGCCAGTTTCTTTGTAACGCTGAAACAGGGTGATGCAACCTGGACAGAACCGGTGAGCATTGATGCAAGAAAAATTTATGCCCTCGTTCCTTTCATACCTTCTGCCAAAGCCGTATTTACAACAGTGGATATGCAGCCCTATTTTAATGATAAGGTTACGCAGATATTTAAAAACAAATACATGAGCCCGCGGCCGCAAAGCACCACACTGCAGTTGCCGTGGCAGGGAATAGGCAACTGGTGTTATCCATTGTCGGACGCTAATATCAACGACAGCGGTCTGCGTGTGAAGGCGGGAGTTGAAAATAAAATATACCTCGGTCAAATTCCTTTTGCCACACCAGCTGCAATGGATGCAAAGAATATTATTTATACATCACTGTGGGATAATTATCCTGCATCATCCACCGTACCGCTTAGCGGCAAAGCACAGCATGCCTATTTGCTGATGGCAGGAAGCACCAATCATATGCAAAGCCATTTTGTAAACGCGGTGGTGAAAGTAAAATATAAAGATGGTACCGAAAGCCGGCTGCCTTTAGTAAATCCGCAAAACTGGTATCCCATTGAACAGGATTATATGGATGATGGTTTTGCATTTACCACGGGCGCACCAAAACCATACCGGCTGTTATTAAAAACCGGTGAGTTTGTAAAGGATATTTCAAAATTTACCGGTATTAAAGGACTTACCAACCGTGCCATTGATGGCGGTGCAGCAACAGTGATTGAAATGCCATTGAATAAGGATAAAGAATTGCAAAGCCTCACCGTGGAAACAAGGGCGAATGAAGTGGTGGTGGGGTTGATGAGCGTGACATTGGTGAGTGGTGAGTAGTGAGCGGGTAATGGTGAATGGTCAATGGTCAATGGGCTTTATGCTTTAGTGGAAGAATGAGATATGCTGACGATCAACGACCAACATAAATAACATGATGATGAAAAAATATTTCTCTTTCTTTTTGTTGCTATCCTGTGTGCATTTATCTGCCCAAAAGATCAACCGCAAGGCGCTGATACAGCGCCATACCGTGGTAAACACCACCATGGATACGCTTGCCTCGCTCACGGTGGGTAATGGCAGTTTTGCATTTACGGTGGATGCTACCGGCCTGCAGTCATTCCCGGATATGTATGCAAAGGGTGTTCCGCTGGGCACACAAAGTGAATGGGGCTGGCACAGTTTTCCCAACACAAAAAATTATACGGAAGAAGAAGGTTTAAAGACCTATCACCTCAATGGCCGCGATGTGCAATACATGGTGCAGTGGAATAACCCGGAGCAAAATAAAAATGCGTCCAATTATTTCAGGCAGAATTTACACCGGCTGCACCTGGCCAATATCGGGCTGGAAATAATAAAAAGCGACGGTTCATTGTATAAGCCAGACGATGTAAAAAACATCCGGCAAACACTGGATATGTGGACGGGCGAGATCCATTCAAAATTCACTGTTGAAAATATTCCTGTAGAAATAATTACATACGCACACCAGCAGGAGGATGCCATTGGTATTAAAATAAATTCACCCTTGCTTGAAAAAGGGAAAATTAAGATCAGGATACGTTTGCCTTACCCAACAGGCAACTGGGGCGATATGGGCAATAATTTCTCCGGCGATAATAAACATGTTTCTTCCTTAAATGAATCATCACACAACAGCGCCACCATCACCCACCAGCTGGATACAACTGTGTACAGGCTTGCGCTTAACTGGAGTGGCCATGCAGGCATTGATAAAAAGCAGGCACATTATTACGAACTGAAACCTTCTGGCGCAGCATCCTTTTCTTTCAGTTGTTTATTCCTGCCTGCATCATCACAAACGAAAGAATTGTCTTTCGCTGCAATCCAAAATAACAGCATACAGCAATGGCAACAGTTTTGGAACCGTGGCGGCGTGGTGGATTTTAGCGGCAGTACCGATACACGTGCCTATGAACTGGAAAGAAGAATTGTATTGTCGCAATATCTCACTAAAGTGAATTGCGGTGGCAGTAATCCCCCACAGGAAACCGGCCTCACTTATAACAGCTGGTTTGGCAAACCGCATATGGAAATGCACTGGTGGCATGCGGTTGATTTTGCATTATGGGGACATACAGAAATTTTAGAAAGGCAACTGAACTGGTACAACCGTGCAGCAGGTATTGCAAAAGCCATTGCAAAGCGGCAGGGTTATGAAGGTGTGCGCTGGCAGAAGATGACCGATAATGAAGGAAGGGAAGTGCCTTCCTCTGTGGGTGCGTTTCTAATATGGCAGCAGCCGCATTATATTTATTTTACGGAACTCATTTATCGCCAGCAACAAAACCTGCAGACACTGAATAAATACAAAGAACTTGTTTTTGCAACGGCAGATTTTATGGCCTCCTTTGCAAGGTATGATTCTGTGAAGCACAAATATGTTTTGGGTAAAGGCGTTATTGCCGCACAGGAACGTTTTAAGGCAGAGGAAACATTCAATCCAACATACGAACTGGTGTACTGGTACTGGGCATTGCAAACCGCACAGCAATGGAGAGAACGGCTGCATCTTCCGCGTAATAAAAAATGGGATGATGTGATCAGCAACCTTTCGCCATTACCCGTGCAGGACGATAAATATTTGTTTACTGAAAGCGCCACCGGTTCTTATACCAACCCCGAATTTAAAACCGATCATCCTTCTGTATTTGGTGCGCTGGGTATGCTGCCGCAAACACCCCTGCTGGATACTGCCATCATGCAACATACATTTGACTGGATATGGAATAACTGGAGCTGGAATGATACCTGGGGATGGGATTTTCCGATGACGGCCATGACGGCAACGCGGCTGCACCATCCTGCAAAAGCAATTGATGCCTTGCTGATGCCCATCACCACCAATACTTATTTACCCAACGGCCATAATTACCAGGACGGCCGTCTTACAATTTACCTTCCGGGTAACGGCGGCCTGCTTACCGCCATTGCCATGATGTGTGCCGGTTATGATAACGACAAGATGCTGTTGCCGGGCATACCAAAAGACGGTAAATGGAAAGTAAGATGGGAAGGCTTGTATAAAATGCCTTAGCTGCTGATATATCTTACCAGGCTTCGTTTTGCAACGGGCAATAATGTTTCTTCAACAGGAAAACTGTAACCTGTTTCCACGGCATATACTGCCGGGTTGGGTAATTCGGTTTTAACGCGGATGAGCTCGGCCTTGATGTTTTGATAGCTGTTGGCAAAACTGCGCTGCCATACATCCACAAAACTTGTTTTCATAGCCCGGTATTTTTCGTCGGCCTTTTCAAACAGGCTGATGCGATACTGGTATACGAGTGTGTTTTTACTGCTGCCTTCGCTTAAAAAGAAATAACCTTCTTTGTTATCGAGCGGAACCAGCCCCACCGGTTCAATGGTCAGCGACCCTTCCACAAACTCGTATATTTCGGTGCCGCTGCTGATGGTGCGTTTCATTTTGGCAGTGCTGTAATTCACAATATCTTCCAGTTCCTGCATCAGTTCATCGTCTTCTATCATGGCTTCATACAGCAACTGCAGTTTTTCAATTTGTATACCGGTGAGTTTTTTAGGGAACTGGTCCTGCAGCAGTTTTTTATTTTCCTTAAAAGCCACCAGGTTATTGTAATGAAAAATAACATCTGCCAGCTGCGGGTATAATTTGTTTTGCGTAAAACATTTGCTGATCTCCTGCAGGTAAGCAAGCAGGGTGTAACGTTTCAGTTCAAAGTCGATGTAGCCATCGGCAAACCATGTTTGGGAAAGTGTTTTCATATCCTGTCGGGGTTTTATACTTCTAATTTACAAAAGCAATTCTTAAAAAATACAAAACGGTTGCTGAAAAAAGGCGGCAGCTTTTAAATTTTTCCATTGTGTGTACAACAGTTCTGTAAAATGGAAGGATATGATTTTTTATAAAACATCTTTTTTTGAAAACCTGTATGTTATATACTGGCACAATTGTTTGAAATCAGTAACCGGCGGGTAACCGCCAAACCTTATCTGTTTCAATATACAGATTTGTGTGAAAGGGCCCGGTCGCAAGACCGGGCATTCTTTTGCCTCAGGGGTGGTAATGCCTTATTCCGTTACGGGAACATTCAATTCACAACTGTTATATTCCTTTGCAATTTTTACCATGTCTTCAAAATAATAACCTTCCGTGTCAAGTTTCCTGTACATGCCCGGGCAGTCTTTTATCAATGGAGCCAGGTCCCTGCGGAAAAAATCTTCCCGGATCTCTTTGTATACACCGTCTTTACAAACAATATAATGCGTGGTGGTGGTACCCGGGGTGAATTTCATTCCTGCCACATTTTTTATGTCCACCGTTTTTCCCATGCTGAGCACGGCGTAGCTGTATACCGATATGCGGCCAGTAAGTAACAAAGTGCACAGTTTTTCTGTACTGTCAATCCGGACATTCTCAATGTATTTAAAGGGGAACCGTATGCTTTTGATGTCTTTCGAAAGCAGGACTTTTTCATCGGCATTTTCATGGGTTTTGCACATCACCGTATCACTGTAGTTGATTTCCATTTTTACAAGACAACGGAGCGAATCGCCTTTTTTAAAAAGAACAGTGGCTTCTTTAAATCCCAACCCGGGTTGTGAAAAAGCGCTGTGAATGCCGAGTAAACAGCAGCATGCGAAAAGGTACTTCATAAAGTTTTATTTAGGGGATTAATAATTCCTTGAACTTTACCGCTGCCATATGCACCTGCACGGTCCAGTCTTCCGCTGCACTGTCATCCGCCCCGTCTGAAATATATTTCAAACACAGAAAGGGAATGTCTTCCTTCATGGCCACTAACGCCAGTGCGTAGGCTTCCATATCCACAATATTGTATGCGGTGGTGTTATGGCTCATTTCAAAATTATCTCCTGTACCGCAAACGGCCAGCGGAAGACCATTAAATGTAAGACCATAATCAAGTACAGGTGCAATGCCCGAGAGCGGGGTCTCGTACAATGCAAAACCCAGTCCCCGCACATCCATATCCCGCTGTATGAATTTATTGCAGCAAACCACGGTGCCTTTTTTAAAACTGCTGCTGCCCGCCGAACCGAGGTTAATGATGAGTTTGGGTTTTTGCTGCGTGAGCTGTTTGCTGAGCATATAGGCCGCATTCACTTTACCAATGCCGGTGAACAGGTGATTGCAATGTGCAAATTCAGCCCCTGCTTCCGATTCCAGGGCAAAAACATACAGCGCTTCCTGTAATAACTGCGGGGTAATTTCAATGGTACGGCCCATGTTAGTTTAATTTTATCGCCAGCGGTTGCCCGTTCAATGTAACGTTCTCTGCTTTTACACTGCTGTATTTATTTTTAAAATCTGCAGACGAGGCAGTGGCTGTAATATTTTTAAAAAGAATATTGCTTACGGTATCAGCAGCATTGCCCTGCAGGTCGGCAAATGTACCGCAGCTCACATTGATATCGCTGAAAGTGATATTGCGGATGGTGCCAAAGGGTTTTTCGGTGCTGCCTTCCAGGTTAAAGAATTGTTTCCAGGGAAATATCTGCGCAATGGTACCGCATTTGCCGGTAACATTGCTGATGCTGATGTTCTCATAAACCTGGTAAGTGTCTGGCCGCATTTTCATCCGGAGTATCGGGCAATTATTGTCCACCTTGCAGTTGCGCAAAATAATATTGCGTGCATGTATGCATTCACTGCCCAGTGTGAGTGTGCCGTGTGTTTCACCAAAGCTGCAGTTCTCAATGAGTATATCTTCCACCACGCCATTCTCTGCACGTTGATGTGCATCGGGGCCCTTGCCGCCCTTGATACACACCGCATCATCATTCACCGAAATAAAACAATTGCGGATGGTTACTTTTTTGCAGGCATCAATATCAATGCCATCCGTACTCGGTGCAGGAACGGGTTTATAAGGCGAACGGATATCGCAGTTTTCTACCAGCACATTATTGCACTGGTATAAATGCGTGGTCCAGAAACCGGCATCCCGCAGTTTTACATTTTTGATGGTTACATTATTGCATCCCCATATAAACAGCAAACGCGGCCGGTGTACTTCCAGGTTGGTGGATGATTTACCGATCTTCTTCATGTCTTCCCTGTGCTGCCAGAACTGCTGCCAGAATTTTAAGCCATTACCATTGATGGTACCGGGGCCGGTAATGCTGAAGCTGTCGGCATAATATGCATTGATGAGTGCTGCATAATACAGCAGGCTCTTGCCTTCCATGCGGGATGGTATCAATGGATAATCATCAATATTATCGGAGCCTTTTAAAACGGCACCTTCCTGCAACAGCAGTTTTGTTTTTGGTTTGAAGAAGAGCGCACCGGTAAGGAATGTGCCTTTTGGAATTACAATGGTGCCTCCGCCTTTTTCAGCAGCGGAATCAATGGTGCGCTGGATGGCAGCGGTGTTGAGCCGGTTGCTGTCGTTCACTGCACCGTATTGGGTGATCATATAATCCTGCGCATGCGATGTGCAGGTAACGGCAAGCAGGAAGATAGAAAACGTAATAAATTTCATGGGATAAAATTATACATGTTATGCGGTGAGCATTACGGTGGCAGGTTCCGGCGTTTTATTATTGCTGAGCTGCGCAATGCTGTTCATGGTTACAGCAGCGATCTCTGTAAGTGCTTCTTCGGTAAAGAATGCCTGGTGTGCCGTAATGAGCACATTGGGAAAGCTCATCAGCCGCTGTATATTATCATCGTCGATGATGCTGCCGGAAAGATCACGGAAGAATAATTTTTCTTCCTGCTCATATACATCAATGCACAAGGCGCCCACCTGTTTTGTTTTAAGCGCATGGATAATATCGGCCGTGCTGATAAGACCGCCGCGGCTGGTGTTTACGATGGTAACGCCGGGTTTCATCTGCGCCAGCGTTTCTTTATTGATAAGATAATGATTTTCGGGCGTGAGCGGGCAGTGCAGTGAGATTATGTCTGACTGTTGCAGCAGTTCTTCAAATGTTACATATTTGATTCCTTTTGCAACAAGGGCTGCATCGGGGTAAATATCATATGCCAGTATGCTGCATCCAAAGCCCAGCATGATATTGCAGAATGCCTTACCAATCTTTCCGGTTCCCACTACACCCACAGTTTTACCATGCAGGTTAAAACCCAATAAACCACTGAGCGCAAAATTCTGTTCCCGCACGCGGTTGTAAGCCTTATGTGTTTTGCGGTTGATGGTTTGCAGCATGGCCACGGCGTGTTCGGCCACGGCTTCGGGAGAGTAGGCGGGCACACGGCAAACATGGAGTCCGAGTTTTTTGGCAGCTTCCAGGTCAACATTATTAAAACCGGCGCAGCGCAGCGCAATGATTTTTACGCCTTTTGCTGCCAGCACTTCCAGTACGGCGGCATTGAGTTTATCGTTTACAAAAACACAAACCGCGGCAGCATCTTCCACCACGTTCACTATATGCGGACCTAAATGTGTTTCGTAATACTCCAATTCAAAACCGTATTGCTGGTTGATACGGTCGAAGAATAATTTGTCGTAAGGTTTGGCTGAGAAGAAAACGATTTTCATTGTGTAAAGATGCGGAATATTTCAGTAGAAAGTACCCGGCTATTTCAATCTTTCCAGCTGCCCTTTGCGTTTTACAATGTTCTTATAATCCCATTGGATGGCGGCTGATTTTTTTAGCCATCTTTTCAAATCTGTTATTTTAATTTGTGCGGCATCGGTATAGCGTGCTTCGGCGGCTTTAAAACTTCCTTCGGGTGCAAGACCGGGTTCATCAAAACTTTGCCCGCTCCAGAATAATAAACGGATGCAGTCTTTGAGTTTGCTGTAACCCACAATGGGGTTGCCGTCTAAAAACCAAACCGGGTGGCGGTGCCAGATCTTGTTTTCGGCGCCTTTCAGATTTTGTGTAATTGCTTCAGATAAAATTTTGCAGATGGCTTTATCCTGTTCCGCGAAGTTTTGATGATAACCACTAATTTCTTTGTTTATTAAAACAGTTGGCATGTTTATTTTTTTCGTCCTTTACTGATGATATAAAGCGGAATGACAGCCAGTACTGCACCAAAAATTACAATATACAGCCCGTTGATATGCCCAAACATGGTGCCGGTACCCCTGCCACTCACATTTCCGGCAGCTTCCTGGTGAGTGATGTACATCCATGCACCTGCGATGATTAAGATGAGTCCGCAAATCAAAAGGCCAAACAATGATCCCGGCGTTGCATTGTATTTTTTCATTACTGACGCAAAATTATTGTTGTTACACCTGCAGCACCCCTGTTTTAAATTCAGGTATCTCGTTATTATTATTCGCCGCTGCAATGCCTTCAGCAATCACACGTCTTGTATAAGCAGGATCGATGATGGCATCCACCCATAAACGTGCAGCGGCATATTGCGGTGTGGTCTGGCTGTTATAGCGGCTGATGATCTCGTCGAGTAATTTTTTTTCTTCTTCGGGTGTGATCTCTTTACCCTTGCTTTTTAACGCGGCCACCTGTATCTGCAATAATGTTTTGGCTGCCTGTTCGCCGCCCATCACCGCAATTTTTGCAGTAGGCCATGCATAAATAAAACGGGGATCGTATGCTTTGCCGCACATGGCATAGTTGCCGGCGCCATAGCTGTTGCCGGTAATGATGGTGATCTTTGGCACCACGCTGTTGGCAACGGCGTTTACCAGTTTGGCGCCATCTTTAATGATGCCGCTGTGCTCGCTGCGGCTGCCCACCATAAAACCGGTTACATCCTGCAAAAACACTAATGGTATTTTTTTCTGGTTACAGTTCATGATAAAGCGGGCGGCTTTGTCGGCACTGTCGTTATAAATTACACCACCTAATTGCATTTCGCCCTTCTTGCTTTTTACCACCAGCCGCTGGTTGGCTACGATACCCACGGCCCATCCTTCAATACGTGCATAACCGCATACAATGCTTTTGCCGTATTCTTTTTTAAATTCGTCAAAGCTGCTGGCGTCTGTAATGCAGGCAATGATATCATTTACATCATAAGGTTTGGTATTGCCTTCGCTCATGATGCCAAACACATCACTTACTGGTCTTGATGGCGCCACTGCAGCAATTTTATCAAAGCCGGCGGTTTGCGGCTGCGCCAGTTTGCCCATGATCTTTTTAATATGGTCCAGGCAATCCTTTTCTGTTTCAAATTTATAATCGGCAATACCGCTGATGGCATTATGTGTTTCGGCGCCGCCTAAAGTTTCTGCATCAATATCTTCACCAATGGCGGCTTTTACCAGGTAAGGTCCTGCTAAAAAAATGGAACCATTGCCTTCCACCATCAGTGTTTCATCACTCATGATGGGCAGGTAAGCGCCGCCGGCCACGCAGGCGCCCATTACCGCTGCAATTTGTGTAATGCCCATGGCGCTCATCTTTGCATTGTTGCGGAAGATGCGGCCAAAATGTTCTTTGTCGGGAAAAATTTCATCCTGCATGGGAAGGAATACACCGGCACTGTCAACCAAATAGATCACCGGCAGTTTATTCTCCATGGCAATTTCCTGCATGCGCAAATTCTTTTTGCCGGTGATGGGGAACCATGCGCCCGCTTTTACGGTTTGATCGTTGGCCACAATAATACACTGCCGCCCGCTTACATAGCCCAAACCGCTTACTGTGCCTCCGGCGGGGCAGCCGCCCTGTTCGGTATACATATCAAAACCCGCAAAAGCGCCAATTTCAATAAAGGGTTTGCCTTCGTCGCACAGGTAAGTGATGCGTTCGCGGGCAGTAAGTTTATTACGTTCCCTTTGTTTTTCGATGGCTTTTTTACCGCCGCCTTCATATATTTTTTCCAGTTGCTGTTTTACGGCACTCCAGGCAAGTTTATTGGCGTCTTCGTTTTTGTTGAATTCGATGTTCATGGTGAGTGGTCAATGGTGAATGGTCAATGGCCCGCAGGATTTGTAATACATTCTTCCTGTACCGGGCGGTTCGCAATCAGTATTCAAACTTAAAGAAAATATGGCATGCAGCCAGTTTGTGCATACACAGCTGCATGGTCAACAAATTTGGTATGATTTATATGTGTGGCCAAAATTATTTGACTAACAATGCTACATTTGTACAAACAGCATTAAGTTTACACCTGTCACCTTATCCATCTTTATTATGGCTATTGAGATCAACCGTATTGCAAAACAGTTTGCCGCCCTGCAGCACGGCGACTGCTGGATCGGCACCAATTTTAAAGAAGCCCTGCATGGTATTGATGCCGCTAAGGCAGCGGAGAAACTTACCAGCGATGGCAACAGTATCTGGATGCTGGTATCGCACCTGGTATATTGGCGCAGCAGGGTGGTGAACAGGCTGGGCGGCAGCGATAACCCGCCACCGTTTAAAGATTTTAAACTCCCCGACCAGCTGGATGATGCCGGCTGGAAACAAACCCAGCTCGATTTTGAAGCAGCCTACCATGCATTGCGTGCAGCTATACTCAGTATGCGTGATGAACAGCTGGATAAACCCTCGCCCCGTGAAGGACAAACTTTTTACCAGCTCATCACCGGATGCCTGCAGCATGATGCCTATCACCTGGGTCAGATCGTTTTCCTGAAAAATAACATGCAATAATACCTGCAATTAATATTTGTTGCATGAAGATGGAAAATAATCCTATTTTCACAGCAACGATATGCAAGCTACGAGTACACTAAAACAACTGTCTGCTATTTTAAAGATCAGTGTGTCCACGGTTTCCAGGGCACTCAAGAACCATCCTGATATTTCTGAAGAAACAAAAAAGCGGGTGCGGGAGCTGGCCACGGCCATGGAATACGAACCCAACAGCCACGCTATTTTCTTACGCAGCAACAGCAGCAATGTACTGGGCATTATGGTGCCGATGCTGGATAATTTTTTCTATGATTCATTTACAGCCGCAGTGGAAGAGGAGGCAAGAAAAACAGGTTACTCGGTACTGATGATGCAGAGCAGTGAGAACGCTGATATTGAAGCTGCCAACCTGAAGCTTTTAAAGAACAACCGCATTGCCGGTGTGTTTGTGGCCATTACCGGTGAAACAGAAGACCTGCAGCCTTTTTTAAAACTGCACGACCAGAAAGTGCCCGTGATATTTTTTGACCGGGTGCCTGACTACGATGCCTGCAATAAAATTTGCCTGGCCGATAAAAAAGCCGCCGCCATGGCCGCCCATACTTTACTGGAAAAAAAACGCAAACGTATACTCGCATTGTTTGGTCATCCCAAGCTCACCATTTCAAAAAAACGGTTTGAATCATTCAATGAAGTGGTGAAGGATCATTCGCCCGGCACGGCGGTCATCAACCGCTTCCCGCTGTCAATTGAAGAGGCGAGGGAAGAAACAATGAAGGCTTTTCGCAGTAAACAGAAACCCGATGCCATATTCTGCATGGGCGACCTGATACTGATTGGAACCATGCAGGCCGTGCATGAAATGAATTTGCGTGTGCCCGAAGATGTGGCCATCATTTCCATCAGCAACGGGCTGATACCAACCATGTACCATCCCAAAATAACATTTGTGGAAACCAGCGGTTACAAACTGGGTAAGCTTGCTTACAAACGCATGATGGAATGTTTAAAGGGCAGCACGTTCATGCAGGAGGTTACCGTGGAGTCGGTGCTGGTAAGGGGCGGGTCGTTGTAACAGAAACTATTGTTCAATATATAATGCTTGCTTATGGCTGACTGGAAAATAAAGGCTTCCCTTTTTTTGAATTATTTTGTTTTTGCCATCCTGCTCAACAGTTCGGGCATCGCCATTGCCCTGGTGCAGGGTAATTTTGGAGTTACAGAATCTGCCGCATCCTGGATCGATCCCTGCAAGGATATCAGTATCGCGGTAATGTCGTTTATCGTTTCATCATTCATATTGAAACTGGGTTATAAAAAAGCCATGCTCATTGCACTGGGTGTGGTATACGCCGCCTGTTTCATTATTCCATCGCTGCCGTATTTTCTTGCCATCAAAATTTTATTCGGGGCAATTGGCTGCAGCTTTGCACTGATCAAAATGTCGGTATACAGCACCATTGGCATCATTACAAAAGATTCAAAGGGGCATATCCGCTTCATGAATTTTATTGAGTCATTCTTTACCGTGGGCAGCATGACGCTGTTTTTTATTTTCAGTTTTTTTATCGATAACGATCACCCGCAATCCACCAGCTGGTTAAATACCTATTATCTCATAGGCGGGCTTGCAATTGTGGCTTTCCTGCTGTTACTGGTTTCAAAGCTGGATGAAACAGCCGCACATGCCGGTGAAGCAAAAACGGGCGGCACCGGTTTTTTTGACATGTTCACGCTCTTTGCAAAACCGGTCATCATTGCATTTATTGCTTCTGCTTTTTTATATGTGCTGATAGAACAGAGCCTGCAGAATTTTTTGCCCACTTTCAATAAAAAAGTATTGCAATTGCCGCAATCGCTGGGTGTGCAAATGGCCAGTATACTGGCCGGTTCCTCTGCCCTGGGCCGTTTTTTGGCAGGCATTGTATTAAAGAAACTGCACTGGTTCTATGTGTTGTTATTTTGTTTGGTGGCCGCAGCTGCCATGGTGCTGGTGGCTATGCCGCTGGCCGAACATGCCAATGGCAGTGCAGCAACAGGCTGGCTGGATGCGCCGCTGGCCGCATATGTTTTTCCGTTGATTGGCCTGTTTCTTGCTCCGGTATATCCGTCTATCAACTCGGCCATATTAAGTTCACTGCCCAAGGCGCAGCATGCGCTGATGTCGGGACTGATCATTGTTTTTTCTGCCATTGGTGGAAGTGCAGGCTCACTGATAACGGGTGCTATCTTTCATGCGTATGACGGTAAGACGGCATTTTATTTTTCGCTGGTGCCCATTACGCTGCTGGTGATATGCCTGTTTGCATTTAACCGGCTGTACAAAAAAACGGTGCAACCATGATGCCGGTATAAACAGAATAACATGCAACACGATCTTCTTTTTTTTATCGAATCCCTTTCACCGCTGTATGAAGCTGTGCAGGGCAAAGAACTGTTTGCCGACAGTAAATATTTTGTGGATGCAGTTCCAAAAGCAGATGCTGCCATGATATTGCAGCAATACCATGCTGAAAAAGATGCGGCGGATTTTGATCTCAAAAAATTTGTTGACCAGCATTTTTTGTTGCCTCCTGAAAGCAAGTCGGACTATTCATCTGCCCAAAAAAATATCAATACACACCTGAACGACCTGTGGGATGAACTGAAAAGAAAACCCGGTGCTGCTGGCGGCACACTTATTCCGCTGCCGTATGAATACATTGTTCCCGGTGGCAGGTTCAGGGAAATTTATTACTGGGACAGTTATTTTACCATGCTGGGATTGCAGGTACGCGGCCGGGTGGATATTATTGAAAGCATGATCAAAAATTTTGCATGGCTCATTCATGAATTTGGTTTTATTCCCAATGGCAACCGCACCTATTATTTAAGCAGGTCGCAACCGCCATTTTTTGCACTGATGATAAACCTGCTTGCAGAAGAAAGAGGGCAGGAGCTGCTGTTACAATACAAGGCAACACTTGAAAAGGAATATGCTTTCTGGATGGAAGGAAGCAATACTTTGTCGCAACAGCTAAATGCCGCGAAGCATGTGATGTTATTGCAGGATGGTGCGGTGCTGAACCGTTACTGGGATGAAAAAACAACACCAAGGCCCGAAGCATACAGTGAGGATATGCATTTGACAGCAGGTAAAAATGATGCCGGTGAAATGTGCAGGAATATACGTGCAGCAGCGGCATCGGGCTGGGACTTCAGCAGCCGCTGGTTTGCCGACCAGCAAAATATGTCCGCCATTCAAACCACTTCCATCGTACCGGTTGATCTGAATTGTTTGCTGCTGTTCATGGAAAAAATGCTGCAGAAAATATACGAGCAGGAAAACAATACTGCCGGCGCAGAAATGTTTGCAGCAAAGATCCGGCAGCGTACCAGCGCCATTCATCATTACTGCTGGAATGAAAAGGAAGGCTGTTTCTTTGATTATAATTTTATAACCGGAAAACAGGAAATACATTTTAATCTCTCCACCGTTTTTCCATTATTCTTCAATGTGGCCACCATGGAGCAGGCCGCAGCCGTGGCCGCTGTAGTGGAAAATAAATTTTTGCAACCGGGCGGTTTGGCGACCACCATTTACAAAACCGGCCAGCAATGGGATGCGCCCAATGGCTGGGCCCCGCTGCAATGGATCGCTTATAAGGGACTGAAGAATTACCGTTTGAATGAACTGGCAGATGCTGTTAAAAACAACTGGCTGCAAAACTGTGAAAAAATATATGCCGAAACAGGCAAGATGATGGAGAAATACAACGTGATGGATACAAATACTGCTGCAGGAGGAGGAGAGTATCCTAACCAGGATGGTTTTGGGTGGACGAACGGGGTGTATTTGAAGATGAAGAATAGTTGATTGGGGGATTAGTTAATTGGTTAATTGGTGTTTTGGTAGATTGGTTAATTAGTTTATTGGTGATGCAGTTTTTAACTTTGAGAAGAATATTTTTTCAGAAGATATTATTCAATGATGCGTTAACGGACAAGTACCACAAAGCCACTTTTTTGGATGATGTTGCCCCTGTAATCAATTGCTTCGGCCATCCATGTAAAGCCACCGGCGTTTTGTCGTTCGCCTTTATAAATACCATTCCATCCCTCTCCGGGTTTTGAAGTTGTAAATACCATTTCCCCATAGCGGTTGAATACCCGGAAGAATTTTAATTCCCTTATCCCTGCCAGCACGGGGCGTATCACATCATTCAATCCATCGCCATTGGGTGTAAATGCATTGGGTACATACATATCGGCCTGTACAAAAACTTTTATGTTGATATCATCACTTGCTTCACAGCCTGCTGCTGTGCGTGCGGTTACCCTGTAGGTAATGCCATTGCTGCCAATAGTACTGCTGAATAATGCCACCGGGTTTTTTATACGGCTGTTGCTTAATCCTGTTGGTGGTGTCCACAAATAATTTACAAAACCGCTGTTGTTTACATCTGTTGCATTCAGCTGTAATTGCTGGTTCATTGCAATGGCAGTATCGTTGCCTGCAAATACTTTTACAGGCGGTAATACGGTAATCACCACTGTATCTTTTTGTGCAGCCTTGCATCCAAATGTGTTGGTTACATCCAGCACATAACGGTATACGCCTGCAACGGGTGCATTCACCAACGGGTTGGAAATATTGGTGGCTGATAAATAAGTTGGTGGCGACCATTGATAAATTCCTCCGCCGCTTCCGTTGAGTGTTGCGGTGCTGCCAAAGCAAATTACCTGGTCGGGCCCCGCATTGGGTACAGGGGGAGCTAATACATACACCAGACCTGAGCGTATGTCCCCGTCGCATCCGCCATTGGCGTGTTCCTGTACGGTGATGGTATACACTCCCGCATTATTCCAGGTGATATTGATATCATTCTTTGTACTGCTTTGTATAACGCCATTCACTTTCCATGTGTAGGTCGAAGGTGTAGTAGCGTCGTTCACTTTATACGTTCTGTTCGTTCCAATACAAACAGTATCAGGCATGGCAACCTGTGCAGCTGTTTTTACTGAAACAGGCATCACAAGCCACCATACACTGATATGTTGTATAAACCTAAGCATTGCGTACACTCACTTTATTTTAATCTTGCTTCACCTGCACAGCGCAGGCCAATTATCATTATTCAGTTATCAATTATCCATTATCACATTATCAATTATGCGTTATCGGGCTTGTTACCGGTTTAGGTGTAACCGTTACATTCAGGGTGCTGTTGCCCTTGCAACCTGTTGCTGTTATGCTTTGTGCCACACTTACCGATCCTGCACCTGCAGTTGTCCAGGTAACTGTAATGGTATTAGTTCCCTGGCCTGTTGCAATTACACCGCCCACTACGGTCCAGTTATAAGTATTGCCTGCCACATTTGGTGTTGTGTACGTGGATGTATTACCTGCCACACTCACACACACGGGTGTTGGTCCTGTAACCACGGGGGCCGGCAGCGGGTTCACTGTTACCACAACTGGTTTAATGTCGGCACATCCGCCTGCACTGGTGCCCTTGATATAATAAGTGCCTGCAGTGGCTGTTGCTGGTGTTGCATACGGGATGGTTGCTGCTGCATCGGTCCAGTATGTCAATGTTAAACCTGGTGTTGAGCCTGCTGTTACTGCCGCTGCTGTAAGGTTTACTGTATTGGGTGCACATACCGGGGCGGGATTGGTAATAACCAGTGTTGCTGCAGGTGAAGTGGCCACTACCACAGGTTTGATATCGGAACATCCGCCTGCGCTTGTACCCTTGATATAGTAGGTTCCTGCCGGTGCAGCTGTTGGTGTTGCATAAGGAATCGTTGCTGCGGCATCACTCCAGTAAGTAAATGTTAAGCCTGCAGTTGAACCTGCGGTGATTGCTGCGGCGGTAAGATCAGCCGTGTTGGGTGCGCAAACAGGAGCAGGATTGGTGATCACAACTGTTGGTGCCGGTGCAGCCGTAACTGTTACAGGTTTGATATCTGAACAACCTGCACCCAGTGTTCCCTTGATATAGTAAGTACCTGCCGGTGCAGTTGTTGGTGTTGGATAAGGAATAGTAGCTGCTGCATCTGTCCAGTAAGTAAATGTTAAGCCTGCTGTTGAACCGGCAGTAACAGCGGGTGCAGTAAGGTCGGCAGTGCCCGGTAAACAAACTGTTGGCGGATTGGTGATGAGCAATGTTGGTGCAGCATTGATGGTAACAATACCGCTTGCAGATGCAGATGCACAGGTACTGACTGTATTGGTGATAACAACACTATATGTGCCCGCAACATTGGATGTGAACGTAGCCACATTACCCGGGTGGGTGGCACCCGCAGGAACAGTCCATACATAATTATAAGTGCCGGGCACACCCGGTGTTGCTGTTATGGTTGCAAATGTGCCTGCGCAAATAGCAGATGAGTTAACAGTAACGGTTGGTATTGGGTTTACTGTTATGATGATGTTTACGGGATCACCCACACAACCATTGGCATTTGTTTCCACCACCTGCAGTCTTGCTGTACCGGTGCTTGTCCAGTTCACTGTAATCAAATTGGGTGTGGCACCGGGAGTAATGGTGCCGTTGGCCCCGGTTAAAGGCGTGATGGTCCATGAATAGGTGGAGCCTGCAGTAAGCACCACACCATAAGGTTCAACAGCATTCAGGCAAACCTGCTGATCGCCGGTATTGGGATATGGCTGCGCCTTGGCAATATTGCCTGCAAGGAATAAGCAAAGCAGCAGTATCCATTTTGTAAAAAGTTTTTTCAATTTCATGTCAGGTGATTTTGAATAGTGGATGATAGCGTATTTTATATGATGGTTGAATTGTTGCATGCTGTTGTCAGTTATGGTAAATGATAATGGGTGCCGGTTTTGGGTTTACGGTAATGGTCAATGTCGCTGTATTGGCACACTGTCCCGCTGCGGGTGTGAATGTGTATGTGGTGGTTGCAGTGTTGTTTAATGCCGGCGACCAGGTTCCTGTAACACCATTCAATGATGTGGTGGGTAATGGCGCCAATACGCTTCCTGCGCAAATAGGTGCCACGGGATTGAATGATGGTGTGATTACAGTGCCTGCTGTGTTAACCGTTATGCTGGAAGTTGTGCTGCAGTTGCGGCTGTCTCTTACTGTTATAGTATATGGTCCTGCAGCGAGATTTAAAAATATATTGCTTGCCTGGAATATCACACCGTTGATGGAATACTGCAATGCGCCGGTACCTCCTGTTGCAATGGCGGTGATGGTACCATCATTCAGCCCGCAGGATGCAGGTGATGCAGTGGCACTGAGCGCAGGGCCGGCAAGGTCAGCAATGGTTACTGCAAGCGTTTTGATACAGCCATTGGCGTCTTTCACATACAAAGTATAATTACCTGCAGGCAAAGCAGTAAATGTATTGCCCGCCTGGTACACCGTTCCGTTAATGGAATATTGCAATGCACCTGTGCCACCACTGGCGGCTGCAGTAATGGAGCCGGTGCTGGTACCACATGCCGCGTGTACAATGGCTGCGGTTAGTGTTTGCGGACCAGCCGTGTTTGTCACCACCACCTGTTTTACGGTTAAGCAACCATTGGCATCTTTTACAGTAACTGTATAAGTGCCCGGCAGTAATGCATTAAAAATATTGGAAGGCTGGAATGTAATGCCATCGATGCTGTATTGCAAAGGTGCAACGCCTCCTGTTGCTGTGATGGTGACAGTGCCGTTTGCATTACCACAGGTTGCATTTGTTGTTGTGCTGGCAGTAATGGATGGCGCACCGGTATTGGCAATGGTAACACCGGTTATGGTAATGCAGTCTCTTGCATCTTTCATATACACCGTATAAAAGCCTGCGGTTAAATTGCTGAATGTACCGCTGCTTTGGTAGATCATCCCGTCAATGCTGAAAAGATAGGGTGCTGTTCCCTGTATGCCTGAGGCTACAATACTGCCATCAGCATTATTACAACTGGCTGCAATGGTATATGCTGTAACTTTTGGAATAGCGGTATTGGAAACGGTTACAACTGTGGTGTCATAACAATTATTTGCATCCTTCACATATACTGTGTAAGTACCTGGCGACAGGTTGCTGAAAATATTAGATGCCTGGAAGATGGTGCCATTGATACTGTATTCCAAAGGTGCGGTACCGCCGTTGCCCGTACAGGTAATAACACCATTACTGGTATTGCAGGATGCTGCCAGTGTGCTCGCCGTTACCGATGGTACATTTTGCCCGGATATGGTTACGCTTGCACCATTGGTACAACCGGTACCGTCCATTACGCTCACTGCATACACACCTGGTGTAAGGTTATTGAAAACATTGATGGCGCTGTATGCACCGCCATTGATGCTGTATGTATAAGGTGCAGTGCCCCCGCTTCCTGTTGCCGTAATACTTCCTGTTGCTGCAGCGCAGGATGGATTGGTTTGCGTGGTGCTGAGTGTTGGTCCCCCAACAGATGGCACCACCACGTTAATGGTGGTGATACAGGCACCGGGAATATCGGGCGGGCCAGCTGTGAAATCTGCATCATCGGCTATACGTATGGGGTAAGTGCCGGGCGCCAGTGCGGTAAATGTAAAACTGTTCGCACCAGGAGGAAAGAATGTTACCCATGTTGCACCATTATCAATACTGGCATGATAAGGTGTGTTTACGCCAATGCCTGTAATGGTAATGCTTCCCGTACTTGCACCACAGGCGCTTGCTATTGATGTGGCGCTTGCAGTGGCAGGTGTGCCGCTGCCAATGGTAACCAGTTTGGATATCATGCAGCCATTCTGGTTGCGTGCTGTTACAACATGAATGCCGGGAGCCACATTGGTAAACTGGTTGGCTGTGGTAAATGCGCCGCCATCCAGGCTAAAATCATAGTTGTTGCCCCCGCCACCCGGCACACCCTTTAAATTTTTTATTCTTCCCGTCTGGCCAGTACATGCCAGTGCATCTTTTACAGTAAAAGTGATATCTGTTGGAGGAGTGCCTGCACCTGAATTGGTGATGGTTATTGTTTGTGATGTGGTGCAGTTATTGGCGTCTCTTACAGTAATAGTATGTAAACCTGTGGCGATATTGATAAAGAAGGGAGCCGGCTGGTATGCCCCGCCATCAATATTGTATTGCAATGGTGCGGTGCCCCCGCTGCCATTGGCCCTTATCAATGCATTGCTGCCGCCACAAGTGGCCTGGAACAATGTGGTGAGTGTTAGCGAAGGGCCTGATGATGCAGTAACTGTTACCTGTTTTGTAACAATGCAATTGGCGGCATCCTTTACATACAGTGTATACACACCGGGTGCGATATTGCTGAAAATATTAGATGCCTGGTAAGTAACGCCATTGATGCTGTATTGCAATGGAGCAACACCACCGTTGGCTGATGCAGTGATGGTGCCTGTAGTACCGCTGCAGGTAGATGATATGGAACTTCCGCTCAATGATAAGCCGGAAGTATTTACAACTGTTATTGTAAATGTTTTGATACATCCATTGGCGTCTTTCACATACACGGTATAAATCCCTGTTGACAATCCAGTGAAAATATTGGATGCCTGGTAAGTTGCACCATCAATGCTATAAGTGTAAGCTGGCGTGCCACCGGTTGCTGTTGCAGTAATGGTACCGCTGCTGGTATTACATGCTGTAGGTGTGGCAACAGCAGATAAAGCAGGACCGGCTGTTGCAGGCACGGCCACTAAAAATGTGGCAATACATCCGCCCGCATCTCTTACATACACCACGTAATTGCCCGGTGCCAGTGTATTGAAAATATTGCTTGCCTGGAAATTAATGCCATTGATGCTGTACGTATATGCAGGTGTGCCGCCTGATGCGGTTGCGGTAATGGTACCATTACTGATATTGCATGCCGATGCTGTTGCAGTTGCGGTAACCGCAGGTGCATTGGCATTGGTAATGGTAACGGTGGTGGTATTGGTACAACCGCTGGCATCTTTTACGGTAACTGTATACACACCTGCGGGCAGTCCTGTAAAAATATTACTGGCCTGGAAAGCAAAGCCATTAATGCTGTATTGCAATGGAGCCAAACCTCCATTACCCGTTGCGGTGATGGTGCCATTGGTATTATTGCAGGATGCAGCTGTTGATACAGCACTCACGGTGGGCGCAGGCGAATCGGGAATGGTAACTGTTACGGTAGTCATACACCCGTTGGCATCTTTTACTGTTACCGTATAAGTGCCGGGTGTAAGATTGCTGAATACATTACTTGCCTGGTAGGTATTGCCATTGATGCTGTATTGCAATGGTGCTGTGCCGCTGCTGCCAAATGCGGTGATGGTGCCGTTGTTACTGCCACAGGTAGCCGCAGCAGGCGTGGCGGTTATTTGTGGTGCAGGAGAGCTGCTGATAGTAATTACAACTGCATTGGTACAGCCATTGACATCTTTTACCGTGAGTGTGTAAATGCCACCTGTTAATCCGGTAAAGAAATTACTGGTTTGAAAATTGATGCCGTTGATACTGTAAGTGTATGGTGCGGTGCCACCCGTTGCGGTTGCCGTAACAGTGCCATTGTTATTTCCGCAATCAGCATTGGTGGCAGTAAAACTTACAACAGGACCGTTTGAGTTGAGTACAGTAACAGTGATGGTATTCTTACAGCCATTGGCATCTCTTGCAGTAATGGTATATACGCCTGCAGCAAGGCCGGTAAATAATCCGCTGGCTTGGAAATTGGTGCCATCAATACTGTATTGATAAGGTGCCGTTGCACCCGTTGCACTTGCACTGATGCTGCCGCTGTTATTGCCGCATGTGGCATTTGTTACAGTGGCAGTAACGGTTGGGCCGGGCAATACAAATGTGGTGCTTGCCTGTGAACCACTGCAGGAAAGATTGATGGTGGCCACAATGGTATAGGTAATACCAGGCTGTAAGCCGGTGAAAATGCCCGTGGTGTTGGTGGCAACCTGCACACTGCCATTAAAGAGTGTGTAAGTGATCACTGAACCTGCGGCTGGTGCAGGACTAACCGTGGCCGTAACACTTGCAGTAAGGCAGTTGGGTGTGGTAATAATAGTGTAAAGCGTGGAAGGGCAGTATGCAGAAACATCAAATGATGCAACAAAACCGTCGCCGCTGGCATACAGTAATTTTCTTGATTCATCATAGGCAAGATCATACACTGATTTTCCTGCAAAACCGGGAACTGTAATGTCTGCAGGCGCATCGCTGAATGTAGCGCCATTGAACTGGTACACTTTAATAATGCCATTGGCTTCACCCACAAAAATATTATTGCATGCATCGGCAATAATGCCACCCTGCATTAAAGCAGTATTGCCTGTTGCAAGCGGCGTGCCCGCACCCGAACCGGTTGCTTTATCAAATGCTTTTAAATTTTTTCCATCCCAGAAATATAAATATGAACCATTCACGGCAAGTACGTTGGCAGAGTTATCCATCAGCCCGGCCGCTGCCAGGTAGGGCCGGTTGGTGGCTTCTACTATGGTGTTATATCCTGAAGGAACATTCCATGCAATACTTGCCGCACTGTAAGGTGCGGTGTTTTTATAGATCCTGTTGGCAATGGAGGGGGTGCCAAACAAAGAACCGTACACAGTGTACATATCATTGTTCACGGGGTCAAAAACAAAATCTGCAATATCCTGTGCCCAGCCACCGCTTACACCACCATAAGGAATGCCAGTCACATTCAATCCTGTTACTGTTGTGGATGGAGGTGTGAACACACCGAAGTTGATATTGGAATTGATACCACCACCTGCAATTAAAATTTGTGGCGAACCGTTATTGCAGTTCCAGTACATTTTCCATGCTTCTGTAAAATTGCTGCTGGCAGTGGTGATATAATTATCATACAGGCCAAAAGTATTGATGCGTATTACCTGGAAACCGGTGGCAAAATTAAAGCCCTGCCCGAGGTATATATTGCCGGAAGGTTTTTCCACCATCCAGCCGCCATAGTAAGTACCAAATGTCCAGGATGGAATGCTGAGTGATCCGTTGAAGGTCCATTGCAGCGCACCTGCTGCATTGTATTTGGCAATGCTGTGGGCACCCGTCATGGCGCCACCGCCGGTTACATAAATATTACCTGCATAGTCAAAGTCAACATCCTTTGCCTTGCCTGCATTCAGCCCGGTTAAATTGCCTGTTCCTGATACAAATGGATCGATCACCAGTGTTTGTTTATTGTCGTAGCCATCAGGAAATGCAAATTGAACGATATTGTCTTTTACACTGTAAGCGGAGTGAACGGTTGAACTGAATGACTGCTTTGGTTCATTGCCATAATAGCTCACAGGAATGGATAGTGAAACGCCATCGATATCAGAACTTGCAACGAGTTCGCCATTGCTGCCTGTTTTGATTTTTTTGATATCGCCGCCCATTTTTAGTTGCACAGCACTGATATCAGCACCAGGATGCACCACAAGGCTGAATTCAAAACCCGGTTTGCCGTTTTGCACAAATGAATACAGCAGGTCAATGCTGGGATAGAGATTTTTATAAGTGATCTTTTTATACCCAAATGCTTTTTGCTGCACCAAACGGTAGGTATGGTAAGCCGTGGTTTTTTCTTCTGTGATTATTTGCGCTTTTGGATTTGCCTGCAGCCACTCCATGGTTACAGCCCTGTCAAGCACTGTGCTTCTTCTTTCGATCTCTTCTTCGGGCACACCCTGTTTTTCCAGCCGCTCTTCTTCGGCATGTGATATCTTTTTTACTTTCCGCTGCAGTTGCACTATGCCGTTAGTGGTGAGCAGTACCGGCATGCCTGCCCCTTCATAGGCAAACAGGATATCGCCCAGTTGCTCATAGCCTTTTAATTTATCGCCATACTGGCCTTTGTTTTCTATAAAATGAGCATAGCCGGGATTGTATTGCTGTGAGGTGAGAAGGGAAGTGGCTGTGTTTTTTTGCTGTGCCGTTGCAGCAAAGTGCAGCAGCATCATCATGCAATACATGAACAGGTACCGTACAGTATGTTTGGGTAAATACAGGAGCATGTAAAGCAGGCAGTTTAATAATAATGTTTCCGGGTAAAGCTACCGGCTAGCCGAAACAGTATGAATTAATAATCGCTGAACGGGAAGTTTTGGTTGCTGAGCCGGAACCGGAAAAGAAAGAGTGCCCGCAAAAAACAGACTGGAAGGTTTTATGAATACAGTATGGCAGCTGTGGGCCGTTGCCCGTTTTTAGTACACGGAAACGGTGCTCAAACCAGCAGGGTTTACAAACGGAGTATATTGAATGCCTTCAGTCTGTATCATTTTTTGTACATATAAATGCTTTCTTAAGAATGCGAATGATTCTTTTTGCTGCCATGCGATATTTTAAAAACTTTCATCACATCGTTGTTTACTGCCGCCAGTAAAATCTTATCTCCATTTTTTAACTGCAGAAGGGCGAGATCTTTTACATCTCCTGTTATGCTTAGCCCGCTGCTGTATGGCGCCACTGCCGTAAAGTACTTATTGGGGTTTCCCTGAAGCAGGCAGCCGTATGACGCATCATACCTGCCAGTCATCACTTCTGCCTGGTATTCGTTCCCGGCAATAATCAGGTCCTTATACCCGTCTCCGTCCAGGTCATCACAAACAATTGCGTTCACCGGCGACAGCTGCGCCTCTGCAGGTAAAGGGTGCATTACAAATATTCCTTTTCCTGTATTTTCAAAAAAACAGCTGCGTGTTTCTTACAGAATAAACGGGTAATTTTATCAGCCGGTTTCCCTTTTAAAATATCCTGGTAAGTGGCATGGGAATAGGCTTCATTGAACAGAAATTGTTTTTTCAGGGCAGGTACCTGTTCTGTAATACGGCTCCGGCTGACGGCCGGGTACGAATGTTTTTTTCCACCGGCAGATTTTATGTAATAACAAAAAAGAGGGTCAATGCTCCCGTTACCGTCCATATCTGTGGCAAACAATTCCATCGGTTCACCGGCGCTGGCCCTGTATTCGGAATTCAGACCAAGGTTGCCGGCAACCAGGTCGGTGTCGCCATCATTGTCTATATCTGTTGCAATCAGGCTCCTCCACAGGCCGTTCGTATGCCTGAGCCCTGTGGCACTGGTGGTCTCTGTAAGGCGGCCATGATTGTTTTTGAAAAAGCGCAGGGGCATCCATTCGCCCGTAATCACCAAATCTGTTTGCTTGTCTCCGTCAAAATCTGTCCATACAGCGGCAGTAACCATGCCGGGTTTTTGTAATGCCGGGCAAACCTGCTGTGTTACATCTGTAAATACTCCTTTGTTGTTCTGTAATAAAAAACTTCTGGCAGGCAGGGGATATGATGCCGAGACCCTGCCGCCAATAAATAAATCTGGGTCGCCGTCGCCGTCATAATCTCCCGCACTTACACAACCGGCCATAGTTCTTACCGAATCGGGAATGGCTGCAGGTTGCAGTGTGAAATTTCCTTTACCGTCGTTCCTATACAAGCGGGGTTTGTAATACACCGAATTCTCTTCGTATTGCATACCGTTTCCGGTTACCAGCAGGTCAATGTTGCCATCTTTATCCGCATCAAATAAAATACAGTTCCCGTCTTCCTCCATTTTAATGCCTGATATAAGGCTTTTCCGGGTAAACATGCCTGTGCTGTTTTGAGTAAACAGGCTCCCGGAAAAATTAAAGGCACCGCCGATAAAAAAATCTGTGGTGCCGTCATTGTTAATATCCCCCGTGGTTATGAACGGACCCAGCTGTGAATATTTTTGGGGCAGCAGCCGTTGCATGGCATAATCATTAAAGATATTCTCCTGGTGCCGGTACAAAAGACCGGAACTGCCGCTAATGTCCGTAAAAAGACGCGGAGCCGTTATAGGACCGTTTGCTGTATCTGCAGCCGCGTTTTTCCACGAAAGGTTAAGTGTTGTGCCGTTTTTTATATTTTTCAGCAATTGTTTTTTCCCGTCGGGCCATACCACAGCAACAGAGTCTGCATATTCCTCACTTCCCAGCCCGAACAGCAGTTGCTGATCAACAGAGGAAAAATAACCCCTTGCCGGGTTTTGTTCCTGCAACTGTGCTTTGCCGTTACTGCTAACAGTTACCCTGGCCCCAAAACCTTTTTTGTTCATTTCGCTGCCCTGTAAAATCACACGCAGAAAATGAGCTTGAACAGGTTTGTTTTTTTGGATGGTATTATTGATAAATACGAAGGCTTCTTTGTTAATGTTATTTACCACCAGGTCCAGATCGCCGTCGTTATCCAGGTCTGCATATGCGGCACCGTTAGACATGGAGGGCTCATTAATGCCGCCGGTTTCCGAATAGTCTGAAAAGGTGAGGTCGTGGTTATTCAGGTATAAATAATCAGGCAGGTTAACATTGTTCAGCGAGGCCAGTTTTTTTCTGATGGCCTGTTGTTTTTCTTCATTGGTTTGTGTGCTGCTGAAAATGTTGCTGCTGAATTCGAGGAAATCTGCATTGATAAAATCCCTTCCAATACCATTGGTAATGTGGATGTCTTTCCATCCATCGTTATTAAAATCGGCCAGCAGCACACTCCAGCTCCAGTCGGTTGCCTCAATGCCGGCCAGCCTTCCTGTTTCACTGAAAAGCGGGATGATGGTATCGCCTGCAAGGCGGCTGCTGCTGTTAAGCTGCAGCATGTTGCGCATAAATTCAGGTTCATAACCCATGGCACGCTCCGATTCGTAGCGTTCGTAATTCATGAAGGAAAAGGATGTTTTTTTCCGTTCATTGTATTCGGGAAGCATATCGAGTGTAACAATATCCGTGCGCATGTCATTGTTAACATCGGCGGCGTCGGCACCCATTGATGAATAAGACTGGTGCCGCAGTGAGCTGCTGATGCAGTTTGTAAAACTCCCGTTGCGGTTATTGAGCCACAATTCATCATTTGATATAAAATCGTTGGCTACATAAATGTCGGGCCAGCCATCATTATTGTAATCACTAACGGCTACGCCAAGACCGTAACCATCTTCTTTAATGCCTGCCTGTAATGTAACATCTTTGAAAACAGGATGCCCCTGTTTTGCACTGTCACCATCGTTCCGGTAAAGTTTGTCATTGGCAGGAGAGAAGCCGCTCCTGTCACGCGGGAAAATGGTATTTGAATTCCGGCTGCTTAATAAGTAATTCACCAGGTACATGTCAAGGTCTCCGTCTTTGTCATAATCAACAAATGCGGCCTGGGTGGAGTAACCAGTGTCTGCCAGTCCGTATTTTTCGGCTTCTTCCTTAAATGTAAGGTTACGCTGGTTGATGAATAATAGATTTTTTGAACGGTGCATAAGGTCTTTGCCAAATACGCACACGTAAATATCATCATAACCATCCTGGTTAACATCCGCAATGCTTACTCCTGTACACCAAACAGTGGTGGTAAGACCTGCGTTAATGGTTATATCCTCAAAATGATTATCGCCCTTGTTGATGTACAAACGGCAGCTTGTCTGGTTGCCGGTAAAGAAAACGTCTTTCAGGCCGTCATTGTTAAAATCGCCTATACCCACACCGCCTCCCATGTAGCCAAATTCATTAATAAAGGAGTAGGAAGAGTCATCGTCGTGCAGTTCGTTGCTGAATTTTATACCGGAGGCACCGGGAGGCAGTTGTGTAAATAATTTGCCGCTCTTGTTTTTGCCACAGGAAAGGGAAGTGATTACAAGCAGCAATGCAGCAAACCGCAACAAGGTAAAAGATGCATTCATGACGGTTACTATTTAAGTATGACTAAACTCCCTGAGAAAAAAATAGAGGCCGTTTAACAGCCTCTATTTTTTAAGTACGGGTTTATTTATTTTATAAAAGGATTGGTGGACAGCTCGCTTGCCGGAATAGGCAGCATATCAACCTGGCCGGGAACCCTTTCGGGTATTATTGAAGGAAAGTAAGCCTTCTTTCTCCAGCGAAGCACATCAATATTGGCTCCCTCTTCGGCGCCCAGTTCAACTGATCTTTCATGCATTACAGCTCTTAAGGCATCATTTTTTGTGGCAAGGGTTACCGCAGGCATATTTACACCGGCACGGCCACGAACTTCATTGATATAGCTGGCCGCCTGTGCAGGAGTGCCGGCTTCTGCTTCACATTCGGCAAGCATCAGCAGCACATCTGCATAACGGAAGATGCGCTGGTTAATACCACCGGGGTGAAAGCCTGAATTCACCCATTCGTAAATATTATATTTCCTGAAAAACCTTTTTTTGGTAACACCGTTTCTTACACTGGTTGCAATATTCATATCAGCAGCAGCGAGTTTTAACGGTCCGTTGGGCACGCCTGTTAAAATTGAATCACCCTCTTCATAAATGGTGAATTTATACCGGGGATCGTTGGCTTCAAACTCATTCAAAAACCGGTTGGACGGTATTACATTTCCCCAGGTAATGCCATATTCCTGGTTACGAACCGTGCTCAGCGGGCTGGTGGAACCTTCGCCATTATATCCCCAGTTAAAGTTGTTGTCACCTTTGTCCACAAATACAATTTCAAATATCGATTCGGCATTGAACTCATGACCATTGGCAACTGTAACACCATTATCGTTCCTGATATCGCCATCAAAATTCCACAGGTCTGGTACCAGGGAATATTTGCCATATACTTTCAGCAATGCTGTTTTGGCTCCCGCATAATCACCTTTCTGCATCAGCACTTTGCCCAGTAAGGTATTTGCAGCACCTCTTGTTGCCCTTCCGTTATCGGAAGAACTGTAGCTGTCTGGTAAAGCAACAGCAGCTTCGGTAAGGTCTTTGATGATGAAGGCATAGATATCAGCAATGGCCGATTTTCCTTTGAAACCTGAAGCGGATGTAACCGTTTCGGTGTAAAGCGGTACTTCGCCCCATTGTGATACCAGTTCAAAATAGGCCCAGGCCCTTAAGAATTTGGCTTCGCCAACCACCCTGTCCCTGAGGGCTGTGTTATCACTGATGGAAGGGGCCTTGCCAATTACCAGGTTGGCCCGGTTGATCATCTGGTAGCAGCCGGTCCATACGTTTGTCATTACAGCGTTGGCTGCGGCAGGAGATGGTTGCGAAAGCAGTTCTGCCCTTGGGGCTTCCAGCTGGGCACCGCCGCTGGCACATTCTCCGCCCCGCATATCATGTGTAAAAAACCATTCCCGGCCAACCAGTTCAGCAGAGCGGAGTGTGGAGTATACCGCATTTACACCGTTCTGCAGTTCCAGTGCGGTTTTAAAATAACTTTCGATGGTGGGATTATTTTCATCCGTAACATCCAGTTTCTTGTCGCAGCCAAGCATACCCGCCAATGCAAGTACAGATAATGCTACAGCCTTTTTTATGTTTCTTTTCATTTTATTACAATTGAGTGATAAGAAGTTGCTTTTGTGTTACTGTTAGAAATTAGCCTGTATACCCAGCTGGAATGATTTGGGCTGCGGGTATACTGCAAAATCAATACCGTTGGTAAGGGATGAATTCGGAGTCCTGTTTCCAACTTCCGGGTCATAGCCTTTATATTTTGTAAATGTGAGTATGTTTTGGGCCGAAACATAAATACGGAAGCTTTTAACCGTTCCCTTCGTAAGTGTTTTTAAAGACTGTGCCGGGATGTTGTAGCCTGCCATTATGTTTTTGAGGCGTAAAAAGGAACCATCTTCAACAAACCTTGTTGAAGGCCTTGCGTTTTCGTTTGGATCAGAAGATGCCGCCCTTGGAATATCGGTGTTGGTATTGGTGGGTGTCCATGCATTCAGCACTTCTTTGCCTGCGTTAAAAAAGCGTACCATACCTTCAGTGATCACCCTGGTGGCATTAAAGATTTTGTTGCCCTGCACACCCTGGAAGAATAAGGACAGATCGAAGTTTTTATAGTTGGCACCTAAATTAAATGCATAGGTAACTTTAGGAATAAAACTTCCCAGGTACTGGCGGTCATTCAGGTCAATTACACCGTCGCCGTTGAGGTCTTTAAATTTAAGATCACCGGGAGCTGTTCCCGCTTTTTGAAATGCATGTTTGGATATCTCGCCGGCATTTTGGAAAATACCTTCCACCACCCAGCCATAAAAGCCCTGCACAGAATATCCCGGAGCAGTGTTGGTGATGTTATAAGAGCCAAAGTCGGCATCGCCGCCGCGTTCAATATTGCTTACGCCTTCGGCCAGTTTTGTAACCTGGTTGGTAACAAAGCTCATGTTGGTGCTTGCGTTCCATTTAAAGGCGCCTTCCCTGTCGGCATAACCCAGCTGGAATTCAAAGCCGTTATTTTTCATGGCACCTACATTCTGTAACACAGAACTGTTCAGGTAACCAAATGAGGGGGGCAACGGCACACTTAATATCAGGTTGTCTGTTTTTCGCTGGTAATATTCAGCAGTGAATGTGATTTTGTTTTTGAACAATCCCAGGTCAACGCCGATATTTACCTGTTTGGTTTTTTCCCATTCCAGTTCTTTATTTCCCAGCCCGGGGATGGAAGATGCCAGTCCTCCGTTCAGGGAGCCGCCAAATGGATAAGTGGCGCTTCCCGCAGCAACACTAACCAGCCAGGGCGTATTGCCTAAAACCAGCCCGTTAAGGCCTGTAAGTCCGTAACCGGCCCTCAGTTTTAATTCAGATATCTGCGGAATGCTTGCAATAAATTTCTCCTGGTCTATTCTCCATCCTACAGAAGCAGAAGGGAAGGTGGCCCATTTTTTTCCGGGTGCCCATACAGAAAGACCATCACGTCTTACTGCAAGGCTCAGCATGTAACGGGTTTTGAAATCGTAGTTTACACGGCCCAGGTAGGAAATAAGTGTGTTTTCGCCCACCAGGGTTTGTGCTGAAATATTAGTAGCGTTGTTTAAGGTTCTCAGGTTGTTGGATGGCTGGTTCCCGCTGGCATTTTCCTGCTTTGTTTTTTGCCCCTGTTCTTCATAAACGGCAATGGCGTTTACATGATGGTTGCCAAACGTTCTGTCAAAAGTAAGTTGTTCGGTGAATAACAATATAGTGGAGATATTGCGGTTGTTGGTAATGGTGGCCTGTGTGGCGCTTGAACCTGCAACAGCTCCATTGTCGTTAAAAATTGGCGCAAAACGATAGTTTAATCCATTGGCATAATCAATGCCAAAAGTGGATTTGAATTTAAGCGATTCCAGTAAATTAATTTCAAGCGATGCGGTGCCCAGCACTTTTGCAGTGGTCCTGTTTCCCGGATTTTTCAGTGCGGCATCTTCCACAGGATTGGTGGGATCACCGCCGTCTTTGGTGGCATCCACACCCCTGTATCCGCCGTTTGATGTGGGATCATATACAGGAATGTGCGGCATCATTCTTATCACATTCACCAGGTTGGATCTTGATCCTGTTTCATTGTTATCATATGCCTGGTCGCCGGAGGCCGCATATAAACTTTCGCTGAAGTTGAAGAGTTTGCTGATTTTATAATCAGAGTTTATCCTGAAATTATAACGGCGGTATGCAACGGTTGGCGTGGTGCCCTGCTGATCGGTATATCCGGCAGACGCATAAAAACGGCTAACATCGTTGCCGCCGCTTAAACTCAGGTTATGCTGGTTCATCATGCCTCTTTTAAAATAAGCATCCTGCCAGTCGGTATTGGTTTGCCCGTAGGTTTGCGTGGCACCTGGATAAATGGGCTGGTTGATATCGGGAGCAGTAAGGCGTGGCACCTGGCTGCCGCGGTAGGCGATGGCGTATTGCATGAATTCCTGGGTATTGAGGAGGGCAAGACGCTGTGTTACCTTTTGGGTACCTACATACGAATCAAGACTTACATTTATTTTGCCATCCCTTCTTCCTTTTTTTGTAGTGATGATTATGACACCATTGGTGGCCCTTGAACCATAAATAGCGGCAGCAGATGCATCTTTTAAAACATCTACTGATTCAATATCTTTTACGTCAATGGCAGCAAGGTCGCCTGTGGGGAAACCGTCCACCACATACAGCGGATCGGAAGCGAAGCTGATGGAACTGATCCCCCTGATGCGTACAATGGGTTCGGTGCCGGGGCTTCCGTTATTGGTTACCTGCAGCCCGGTGATGCGTCCCTGCAATGCCTGGGAAATGGTCAGTGCCGGCAGTTCGTTCAGTGTTTTGCTTGTAACGCTGGAAACAGCGCCGGTTACCAGCGCCCTTTTTTGCGTACCATAACCCACTACCACAATTTCGTTCAGAGATTTATTGGTAAGCACCATCACCACCGTAACCGACGACTTGCCTTCAATCGATACCTCCTGGGAAATCATTCCGATGAAAGAGAATTCAAGGAACCTGGCACTCTCATCCACCTCAAGGGAGAATGAACCATTGCTGGTGGTGGTGGTGGCTTTATTGGATCCCTTAACCTGTACCGATACGCCCACAAGCGGTTCTCCGTTTTCACGTGTTACCGTTCCTGTAACAGTGCGCAGCAATACCTCACCGGGTATGGCGGCATCCTTTTTTTCTGAAATGATAAAAATGCCCGAAGCCTCATCAAACCGGTACTTCAGGCTGGTTTGCAGCATAACGGCATTCATAACCTCCAGAAGAGGGGTTTCATTGGCCGTTACACTTACGGTTTTTCCCGAAGGAATAATGTCGTTGCTGAAAGTAAACCTGTAGCTGGTGCTTTTTTCTATTGCTTTAAAAAACGTGGTGATCTTTACTCTGTTAAGTGAAAGGGTTATTTTTTTGTCCTGAGAGAACCCGCCGGCATGTGCCAGAATGGTACATGCAAACAGCAAAACAGAAGTTAGTTTCATAATTTTAAGCAGCTTCGTTAAAGATGGGTTTACACATCTCCCCCAGCAGGGATGTTTTTTTTTCATACCTTTATTTTGGTTTTAATTAAAAAATAGAAACACCTTTATGGTGGTTCAAGATTTTTAGTACAGGGGGAATGTTCCCGCATTCTTCCCTGTATTTTTATCTGGATAAATTTATTGTTACCGGGTCTTCTTTCATAACCTCGTAATTAAACTGTTTTGATTCCTGCAAAAAATCAAGCACCGTTGTCAGATCTTCCTTTTCAAACATTCCTGTAAAACGGTAATTTCTTATACTGCTGTCTTTGAAAATAAGTCTTGCACCATACCATCTTTCCAGTGAAAGTGCTATTTCATCAAACTGTTCATCGTCAAACACCAGTTTGTTCGATTTCCAGGCTATTTCCTTTATCACGCCATCGTCTGAAACAATCAGTGATTTCCTGAGACTGTCTGTATTGTTTTCTTTCAATTTTTTTGAAACAGATGATGCGGTTTTTCCCGCGGTGTGTGCAGCAAGGTTATCCCATTTTATTTTCTGGTTGGGGTACAGCAGCATTTTATGGTTATTGTCCTCTTTAAGTGTTACTTCCACCAAACCCCTTATTAATGATGTTTCGGTGGTGTTTTCATTCTGGTATGCCTTAACATTGAATGCGGTTCCGAGAGCTTTTATATCCATCGCTGCTGTGTGCACAATAAAGGGGCTGTTTTCATTGTGTTTAACATCAAAAAAAGCTTCGCCCTTTAAAAAAACATCCCTTGACGAAACGCCAAAATCATCTTTTATATTTATTGTGCTGCCTGCGTTAAGGGTGATAAAGGAGCCATCGGGCAGCTGAAAGTTTTTGCGCTCCCCGTTTGCAGAGGTGAAAGTTTTGCAGTTGTTGCGTTTTCCAAAGAAACGGGGAAGTGTCAAAATCAGGCAGGCTGCAGAGGCAACCAGTATTACCGCAGCTGCTGCTTTTGGCATGCGAAAGCGTTTTTTGCCCTGCCTTTGTTTGTCTCCGTGCTCCATTTGTATAACCGGTACAGCAGGTGGCGGGGTAATATTGTTCATTAACTTTGCTGCCTGTTCTTCCAGGTCAGCGGCGGCCAGTGCATTAAAGAGCTGCAGGAATTTTTCTTTGGCTTCTTCCACTAATGCGCTATGTTCCGGACCTGCTTTTTTATAGCTTTCCCAAAAATCCGCATCATCACCACCATTATTTTTACAGTAATTGATAAAAGATTCCTGTGCCAGTAAATCCGTTATGTTGTGTTTGTCAGTATTCATGCTGTATTTATTCTTCATTTACCAAGAGTGTTTTGCCTGTAACTTTTTACCCTTTGCAATGAAAATTTTTTATGCTCAAAAAAGCGCAAAAAGCGGCAAAAACCTGCATTGCAGGCCGATACAGAATAAACTTGCCTGAATTAATGGGAGATTGTAATGCTGGCCGACGAAAGCAAAACAGGAAGCAGCAACAGTAAGGAAGCACTTTTTCCATGCGGGTATGCTGCCATGTCAAGCTTTAATTTTTTAATGCCTTCATGAATCTTATTGTAAACAGTGCGGTGCGACAAACCTGTGCGGCATACGATTTCCTCGTAGGAGAGTCCTTCATAGAAGCGGAGTACGATCAGCTCTTTTTGCCGGTTGGGTAATTCATTTATCCGGTCGGTGAGCAGTTTGAATAAATGAGTATGCTGATCTTTTCTTATTAACTTATCTTCCGGGTTGGGCTGGGGGTCTTCCAGGTGACCGTTCCACACCACTTGTAATTCACCTGTTCGTTTCGATTTTTTCCAGTCGGCAATTAGTTTTCTGAGAAAAGATGCAACGAGATAACTTTTTATGGTCCTCGCTTCCTGGATCAGTTCTCTTTTTTCCCATAAATACAGGAAGAGCTGTTGTATGGTGTCTTTTACCAGCTGTGCATCTTTCATCTCCTTCAGCCCGATAAACAGGAGACTATGGTAATATTTTTTATAAAGGGAAAGAAACAGTTCTTTATCTCCATTTCTCAGCCCTTCCCACAAAATTTGATCTTCGCAGTTCATATACAAGTGTGAAAAGAATAGCAATGCAAAGCACAATGATAAAATATATTATGCAAACGGTTGCATAATATTTTTGCACAAAAAAAATATGCAACCAGAACCGGGGGTGCATATTTGTTGCAGGCACAGGGCCGCATCGTGCATTTCTCGAATGAAGCGGCACCCCGAAACGGGCAGCCGCTTCATAGCATTTTTCTTTTCTGTTGCATCATTTTTTCAGCATGTTTACAGGGTAACAGGCACCGGATAAAAAAAGAGGGCTGTTTCAGCAGCCCTCTTTTTTTATATTGCCGGGGTTTAGTATCCGGGGTTCTGATATTTCGCTTTTTCATCAGCGGTCATTTCCATTCCGTCAAGCTGTCCCTGTGGTATGGGCCGCAAATAAAGGTTAGTGGGTATTGAACGTGTATACACCACTGGTGTATGATCGCCCCATGCGGTTCCGCAAATGGTGTAAGTTGATGCGAGCTCTGCCCATTTTTGCGTACGCACAAGGTCAAACCAACGGCCGCCTTCTCCATAAAATTCGCGGGAACGTTCTGCCAGGATGTAGTTGATATCAATTACAGCTGGTGTGGCCGCCATCATTGCGGCACTGTTGTCCTGCACTTTTGCTACGTTGCCATTGTTATCAAAGCGCCATTTGCCTGCGCGTGCACGGATCACATTGATCAGTTCTCTGGCGCTTTTTCCTGCAGTGGTGGTGGCACCTTTTACAGCAGCTTCGGCCGCAATAAAATAAAGTTCAGAAAATTTAGCAACAGGGTAAGGCCGGGTGCTGCCACCATTGGGTTGTCCTAATCCTGTGCCATTATCAGTTCTGTATGGGCCCAGTTTCCAAAGACCGGGATAGCAAACCCTGCTGATGCCACTGGGTGCAACTACCCAGTCAGCTCTTCCGGGAAGCACTCCGGCGCCTACGTTTCCGTTGGCAGCGGCGTACGTAATAGCAGGATCATCATTGTCGAGGAAGCTTAAGATGGCACCCCCGGGAGCAACAGACATACCATTTGCATTAACCAGCGTAGGTGTTGTAATGCCAGCTAAATTCCAGTTGCCGCGATAAACTGTAGTGAAGGTACCGTCGTAACGGGAATCGTTGATTTTATCGGCAAAAGTGTTTTTAAAAACCTCAATTGGAGGAGCCATACGTACCCATGGGCGACCCAGGTGTTGTTCGGCAGCACGTTGAACGGAGGATACGCCGGAGCTCCTGATATTAGGATAGTTCCAGGTCAGCATCCAGCCAGAGAAATTATCGGGAGCACCTGCACAACCATAATCAAGGGCACATCCGCCATTGTATTTCTGGCTTGTTTGTGTATGATCGGCGTATAGCAGCATTTCTTTGTTACGGTCGTTTTGGCCCAGGTTTACATCATAGAAGGTGGGCATTAAGCCCAAGGGGCCCGGGTTGTCGATAGCCGCTGTTGCCACATCATATGCCTGCTGATAATACCACTGTGCATTATGCCCGTCAGGATCAGTACGTGCAGTTAGAGGATAAGTTGGAATATTATTGGGGTTTTCAAGCCACCACGCATAGGTGAGATATGCTTTTGATAAAAATAAGCGTGCAGCTGTTTTTGTTAAACCGCCGGTAACTCTTCCTGTTGTTGGAAGATCATTTATTGCTTTCAGCAAATCGGGAAAGATCGCTTTGGTATATACCTGCGGAACGGTGTTACGTACAGAAGTTCTTACGGGAGATGTGTTAAACTTCAGTTCGCCGGAACCCAAATCCAATGGAACACCGCCAAAAGTTTGCACCAGCAAAAAATAGTCGAAGGCGCGGAAGAACCTTGCTTCGGCAATTAATGCATTTGAAATACCCACTGCGCTTGCATTTTCAATAACACCACTAGCTGTGTTGATATTTGGGAAGGCTTCTCCCCATAATACACTGGTTGGGTAACTGGTGGGTGTAATGGCACCTACACCAGAACAGTCCATATCCTTAAAGTTTCCATCAGCGCTTTGGCCCCAGGTGGCTTCATCTGTTCCGGTTACGCCGGAATTATAATAATAGGCGTGACCGTACATGGTGCGCAGGTGATAATACATTGCGGTTAACCCGCCATTAACACCCGCTTCAGTTTTAAAATATTCGGGCGTAAACACACTGCGGGGCTCTTCATTCAGAATTTTTGTGCATCCTGACAAGAGCAACAGCAGCAGTGCCGATTGCAGTATGGGTTTTATATGTATTTTTTTCATGTTGATTGCTTTTTAAAATGAAAGATTAACTCCAAGTACGTAGTTGCGGGTGGAAGGAGCGTTGGTTCCTATTGTGAGGATACGCCTTTGGTAAGAGGCTACCGCTGCGTTTTCGTTACCATAAGAGTTTGTTTCCGGATCCATTCCAGATTCTTTATGGAAGGGAGAGAACATTACAAACGGGTTTTGTACGGTTAGGTATCCACGCAGTTTAAGAGAACTGTGTTTGATCAGGCTGCGGTTAAAGTCGTATCCGAGTGTAATAGTGCGGATCTTCAGGTACGATGCATCAAAATAGCCCAGCGTACTGCCATATTTTGGATTATCGCCACTTAATATACCGCCGGGTTTTGGATATTTGGCACCTGTATTTTCCGGTGTCCAGTAATCAACCTTCACATTATTCCTGCGACCGGTAAGCATGTTCAAATATCCGCCTGATCCATACAGCGTGCTTACGAGTAAACCGCCGCTCTTAAAGGCTCCTACGATATTCAGGTCAAATCCTTTGTAAGCCACCCTTGTGTTGAAACCGCCCTGGAATTTAGGATCGATGTCCATGATCTGCCTGTCATCCGCACCGATGGCCCTTGTTGGTTTACCATCTGTACCGTAAGTGCCGGTATATTTCACTTTAATCATTCCCACGTTACCACCGGGTTCCAGGATATTCATGTATGCATCTCCTGCTTGCCATAAACCAACTTTCTCATAATCAAACACCGCGTTAATATTGTGGCCCACAAACCATGCATGGCCTTCATCCCTGGTTCTGCCAGATGAAAGTGCCACCAGTTTGTTGGTGTTTTTATACAGGTTAATGCCTGCATCCCATGTCCATCCGTTCTTGTTTTCCAGGATAGTTCCATTCAAACTCAATTCAAATCCTTTATTCTGTGTTTCGCCCACATTAGCCAAATAGCTGGATACACCTGAGGTATTGGGCAGGCTCACGCTCAGCAGCAGATCTTTGGTGTTTGTTACATAATACTCAACAGAACCGCTAATCCTGTTTTTAAGAAGGCTGAAGTCCAAACCATAGTTCCAGTTAAGCGAATACTCCCATCCCAGGGCAGGGTTGGGGAGTTCTGTTACATAGTAACCTGTAGCATAGTTGGCATCGCCAAAGTTATACTGGCGGGTGCTTAATACGCCCAGTGTTTTATAAGCCGGAACCGCCTGGTTGGAAGTTTGTCCGAAACCCACACGCAGTTTTAATTTATCCACCACGGTAATTCCTTTCATAAAATTTTCATTGCTGATATTCCATCCGGCAGATACGGCAGGATAGGTATGCCATTTATTTCCTTTGGCCAGCACCGAAGATGCATCAGAGCGCAGCGTGGCAGATACCATGTAGCGGTTGTTGTAGGAATACATGATGCGGCCCATGCCAGAAATAAGACCTGTAAGAGAATAAGTGCCGCCCATTTGCTGGCTGTTAGGATCTGTTGAAGAGCCAAGGTTATAGAACTGGAACGACTCAACCGGGATAGACTTGGCAGACATGGAAGAGTAGTTGTATTTATTTTGCTCTGCAGAATAAAGCGCCACAACATTAATGGAGTGTTTTCCGGCAAAAGTGCGGTCGTAGGTCAGCAGGTTTTCAATGGTCCAGTGATATCTTTGGGAATTGCTGATACCTGCGGATGAAACCGTTGTTGGGTTCACACTGTTTATGCCAACCCCCGTATAGTTGCCTGAATTGGTTTGTACAAAATCCAGGCCCAGGTTAGCCCTGTATTTTAAGCCGTCTACCCAGGGAATTTTTACCTCACCATAGATAGCGTTATAAGTTGCAAATCCGCGGGTTTCATCCAGCCACCTGTCGTGCAGGTCTTTTACAATACCATTGGTCAGCACATAGTTTTCATCCTGCGGCATTTTTACTGTTCTCTTCAATGAACCATCGGTGTTATATGGGTTGGCCGTGGGGGTGGTGCTCAATGCTCCATAGATACCCACCTGGTTTCCTTCGCTGATATTGTGGTTATTATTGGTGGTAAAACCAATGCGAAACAATTTGCCCACCTGCTGGTCAATGGATCCCCTTAATGAAAAACGGGTATATTGTTGTGTGGGAATTAAGCCCTGGTTCTGGTAGTAGCCACCGCCAAAATTATAGCTGCCTGTTTCGGTGCCGCCAGAAACAGTAACATCATGGCTGGTCACCATACTGGTTTTATTAAAAAGCAGGTTTTGCCAGTCGGTGTTGGTATTGTCGTTTTCGTCCACACCTGTTCCACCACCATAGGCTGCAGCTTTACGCAAGGCTACAAATTCGGGGCCGCTCATCATGGGAAATTTGGCAAACAGCGTTTGCAGGCCAACGTAAGAATTGTAAGATATTTTTGCTTTTCCTCCTTTTTGTCCCTTGTTAGTAGTTAAGATGATAACGCCATTTGCTCCCCTTGAACCATAAATGGCAGTGGCGGAAGCATCTTTCAGTATTTCAATACTCTTGATATCGTTTGGATTGATATCGGCAATTGATCCCGGGAAAGGGATACCGTCCAGTACAATAAAAGGATCGTTACTGGCGGTAAGCGAACGCTGACCACGGATGATTATTTGCATAGTGGCACCCGGCTTGGTAGAAGTTTGTGATATTTCCACGCCAGCTACACGGCTTTGAATTGCCTGGGAAACATTGGGCGCAGGTACATCACGCATGCGGTCGCCGGTGATAGAGGCAACAGAACCGGTTACGGCCTCTTTCCGCTGTGTGCCATAACCCACCACTACCACTTCACTCAGCGATTTATCTGCGCTGACGAGTATAATTGTATAGGTTACCGCATTAGTAATTTTTACTTCTTTTGCTATATGGTTAACAGCACTGATAATGAGGGTAGCTCCTTTTGTAACTGAAACGGAAAAATTTCCATCGGCATCGGTAGCTGTTCCGTTGGGAGTGCCTTTTACAATTACGGATGCTCCGGGTATGGGAGTGCCATTTTCTTCTGTAACACGGCCTTTTATTGCGTTAGTTTGCGCATAAGCCATGCCGGCAAACATCAGCAATACTGTGAGCAGGCTGAATGCTTTTTTTAAATTTATTTGGAACATGATTTAATATTTTAAGTGAATCTTCTTAGTTATGAGTTAAGGCAATATCTGTAATGCCATAGCGGGATGGTACGGTGAGGCATTTATCCCGATAACAACAGCATTTCATGGTCAATTTCACTGCGCGGGTACAGGTATAATGGAAATTGCTGAGCAAATTTTGAATAACAAAGTATAATATGCGGGGAATGCACGTCGCATTGCATGTACGCCCTTTTTTTGGGCGGCAGAGAAAAGTCTTTTTGGGGGCAGACTTTTGATTTCATATAGCAATCATCTTTCGGTAATAAATAAACCTGAAAAATTGTAACCGATTGCATTAAATTGTTTAAAAAAAAGCTTTTCAGCTTGTAATGTATCAGTATTTCCAGGTAAATACCGCAACCATAAAACAGTTCCAGGTTGCTTTGTTCTAAGTGAAGTTATCTGTAGCGTCTATCTGAGAGAGGGTGCAGGCGCATTTCAGTTGTGCTGCATTCTGTAAATCTGGTGCAAGCTAGCGCAATTTTTTCAAAAAATACAACCGATTGCAAAATTTTTTTTATTTGCGAACCGGCAAAAGGAATTTACGGCCCCGTATCTAAAAAAACAACCCCCGGTACCGGGGGCTGTTTATGCTTCAAACTAAATATGAGAAAACTAAAACTAACTGCCTTCTTAAATAAACCTGTTCACCAGGTTTTCGAGGTATTCCTGTTTGCCGCTTGCTGCTGCAGGCTCACCATTTTCAACGGCAAAAGACCGCAGGTCTTCAAGTGAAAGTTTACCTTCTTCAAATTCTTTTCCTTTACCACTGTCGTACGAAGCATACCTGGTGGCACGGATCTTTTTATAGTCTGACTTTTGCAAAATATTATCTGCAGTGATGAGCGCACGTGCAAATGTGTCCATGCCACCAATATGCGCATAGAACAGGTCTTCTGCATCGGTGCTGTTTCTTCTTATTTTAGCATCAAAGTTGATGCCACCACCTTTAAAGCCCCCGGCTTCCAGTATAATGAGCATAGCTTCTGTAAGCTCATTGATATCGTTGGGAAACTGGTCGGTATCCCAGCCATTTTGATAATCGCCGCGGTTGGCATCCATACTGCCCAATAAACCTGCGTCTGCGGCCACCTGCAGTTCGTGTGTAAACGTATGACCGGCCAGGGTGGCATGGTTCACTTCTATATTTAAACTGAAATCATTTAATAGATCATGCTGGCGCAGAAAACCAATTACGGTTTCGCAGTCGTAATCGTACTGATGCTTGCTGGGTTCGCATGGTTTTGGCTCAATAAAGAACTTGCCTTTAAAACCATTCTTACGGGCATAATCTTTCGCAGTGTGCAGGAAGCGGGCCAAATGTTCTTTTTCCCTTTTCATATTGGTGTTGAGCAGGCTCATATAACCTTCGCGGCCACCCCAGAACACATAATTTTCGCCGCCTAATGCAATGGTGGCATCCAGTGCCGCCTTTACCTGTGCAGCACCATGGGCCAGTACATGAAAATCGGGGTTGGTGCTGGCGCCATTCATATAACGCCTGTTGGAAAACAGGTTGGCTGTGCCCCATAATAATTTCACACCACTGGCTTTTTGTTTTTCGGCCAGGTATGCAGTTACGGCCTGTAATCTCCTGTCGTTTTCAGTTATATCGTTGGTATAATCCACCACATCCACATCATGAAAACAATAGTAAGGCAAACCTAATTTAGTAATGAATTCAAATGCAGCATCAGCCTTGTCTTTAGCTCTTTCTACGGCATCTGCTTTTTCATTCCATGGAAAAATATGGGTGGGTTCGCCAAAAGGATCGGCACCGCTGCCGCAGAAGCTGTGCCAGTAGGCGCATGCAAAACGGAGCCACTCTTTTAACGGTTTACCCGCCACTATTTTATTTTCATCGTACCAGCGGAAGGCCATTGGATTATCACTTTCTAAACCTTCAAATTTAACCTGCGGAATATTTTTAAAATATTCTTTGTTACCTGTTGTAATTGATGACATATTCGTTGCTTTTAAAATTCGGGTGTAAGAAGCAAGCCTGATTTTAACCTGGTATACAGGACTTCTTTTAAATATGCGAAAATACTTGATTTTTTCAAAAGTGTAATCGATTGCAAAAAAAATATCTTATTCTTGTGTTTGCTTGGTAAACCTTACAGCTATCAGCACAGCTATGCAAAAAGAAGTGACAATTTATGATATAGCAAAAGCGCTCAAGCTTTCTGCCGCAACAATCAGCAGGGGATTAAAAGGCGATAAAATGGTTAACTCCACCACCAGCAGAAGAATAGCCGAGAAGGCCGCTGAGATGGGATACCGGCATAATAAATTTGCCAGCAGCCTGCGCCGGCAAAATACCCAAACCATTGGTGTGCTGGTACACACACTGAAAAGCAATTTTATCACTTCTGTTCTGGCGGGTATTGAAGAAGTAACCACCGCAGCCGGTTATGATATCATTATAGCCCATTCATCAGAAAATTATGAAAGGGAGGTGGCGAATGCGCTTAACCTTTTTCATAAAAGGGTAGACGGGGTGCTGGCATCTCTTTCCTTTACAACAAAAAATCTTGATCACTTCAAGTGTTTTTTTGAAAAGGGAATTCCTGTAATATTTTTTGACCGTGCAGAGGAAGGAAGCGATCATACGCATGTAATTATTGATAATTACAGCTGCGGTTACAAGGCAACCAGCCACCTGGCAGCACAGGGCTGCAAACGAATAGTGCTGCTTACGGCCGATTTAACCCGTAATGTTTATTCGCAACGTTACCGCGGCTACAAAGACGCACTGTCAGAAGCAGGTATTCCATTTGATGAAAAACTGGTAATTATCAAAGACCTTTCTGAGCAAAGCGCAATTGATACTGCTTTGGAAATATTAAGAATGGACCCGGTACCGGACGGCGTTTTTTGTACCAACGATTTTATCGGTGCAGTATGCATGCATGAACTGATCAACCATGGTATTAAGGTGCCGGAAGATATAGCCGTGGTGGGTTTTAATAATGACCCTATCGGCAAAATCGTAAAACCGCAACTCACCACTATTGACTACCCGGGCAACGTTATGGGTGAAGTTACAGCGCGGAACCTGATCAATCACCTGAAAGGCTTTAGCAAACTTTCTGGTACCAACCGTATCATTATTAATTCAGAGCTTGTAATACGCGGCTCCTCGTTAAGAAAAAAGTAAGTCATACATTTAACTGCTCCGCGGCCTATTGGGTTAGCTGTGCTAATGCCTTTGCCACCTGCTCTTCGGGCCGCCTGCAGGTGTTGCCTGTACATACATATATCATGGTGCGGCCTTCAGCCCATTTATCTTTCAGCAATGGATACTGGTCCTGCCTGGTGGTGGAGCCGGCAATGATGCTTGTGGGCAGATAGGAAAGCCGTAGTTCTTTACACAAGGCGGCAGCATCCCTTCCGGTCACTGCAATTTCGTATGTTTTTGCCTGTAATATACTGACCAGGCGGCACCATTCAGTGTAAAATGCAGGCATTGACTTAACGCTTTCAGCTACCGTATTTATCATTTTGGCACACAAGTGCTGATAGGAGGTGTCATTAAAAATTACACCGAGTGTTTGCAGGTGTTTTGCAAGTACTGCATTTGCAGATGGGATATCCCTGTCATCAATATTTATTTTTTGAAAACCTGCACCTGCGGAATGGGGTTCGGTGTAAACAAACAACCCGGTTTTTTTATCATAAAAATGCAAAATAACATAATCGGTGAGCTGTTTGGATAATAAAAGCCAGTGGTCGTTCAGGCTTGCTTCGTATAATTTTTCAAATGCGGCTGCTGTCCATGCATAATCATCCAAAAATCCTGGTATACCGGTTTTACCGGCGGTATAGCTTCGTTGAAGTTGCCCGTTTGCACCGAGTAAATTCTTTTCAATAAAACTGGCGCAGCGGGTTGCAGTTTCAAGATATGCGTCATTGGCTGTTGCTGCATACGCATCAATAAATCCCTTCAGCATGATGCTGTTCCAGGCACAAATTATTTTGGTATCTGCAGTTGGAGCAGTGCGTTTTTTTCTATGAAGCAGCAATTGCTGTTTTGCAGTATTTAACTGCTGTATGAATGCGGCGGTACCGATATTTTTGGCAGCAGCAAATTCTTCCGGGGTGCTGCGGGCATATAGAATATTCTCATTGCTTCCTGCATTGCCACTGCCTGTAATGTTATAGTAGGCGGTTACATTTTCATTATTTCCAACCGCATCTTTAAAATCTTTTTCCCGCCATGTATAAAAAGCGCCTTCCCCTGCTTCTGTATCTGCGTTGAGCGAACTGTAAAATCCTCCTCCGGGAGCTGCCAGGTATTTTTGAATAAAGGCGATGGTTTCTTCGGTGATTTTTTTGTAAAAATCATCTTTTGTAAGCTGGTAGGCATGGCTGTACAAGCTTACAAGCAGACCGTTGTCGTACAGCATTTTTTCAAAATGCGGTTTGTTCCAGGTACTGTCGGTACTGTAACGTGCAAAACCACCTTCCAGCTGGTCATAGATACCGCCCAAAGCCATTTTTTTTAAATTGATGCTGGCCTGTTTCAGCGATTGGGGTTGTTTTGTTATGTAGTAATGCTCCAGCAGGAATTCGGTATATGATGAATTGGGAAATTTGGGAGATCCTTTTATGCCGCCGTTAATTTCATCCGCTTTGCTTAAAAGACTGTCTGATATATTCTCATAATATTTCTTGTTTGCAACCGGTGTAAATGATTCATTCGCTTCCGTGTTAATAATATTATTTTGAGCAATGCCGTTGGCAATTGCATTGGCCTGTGTAATTACAAGTTTTTGTTTATTCCTGTATGTGGCTGCAATGTCGAGCAGCAGTTTTTGAAATGTCTTTTTTGGAAAATAGGTGCCGGCAAAAAATGGCTTGCCATCCGGAATCGCAAATGCATGAAGCGGCCAGCCACTGCTTCCCGATATTAATTGCAGTGCATTGGTGTAAGTATTATCTATGTCAGGTCGCTCTTCCCTGTCTACCTTAATACAAATAAAATTTTCATTCATGATCCTGGCCACTGCTGTATCCATATAACACTCTGCCTCCATTACATGACACCAGTGACAGGCAGCATACCCTATGCTTATCAGTAAGGGTTTATTTTCCTTTTTTGCCCTGTCCAGCGCCTCTTCTCCCCATTCATACCAGTTAACCGGGTTATCGGCATGTGCTTTCAAATAGGGATTGGCCGAAAACTTCAAATGGTTAAAATCGCCCGTTTTATTATGTTGTGCCTGCTGGCAGCTTACTGCTATGCTGGCACAAGCAAAAAACAGTAACGGTTGCACTATTACCAGCAGGTTGAATCTTTTTGCTTTCATCGCAGCCAGCTGTTTTATTTAACAGACGAAAAAATCCTGAGCCTGTCATTGTTGGAACTTACCAGTACTGCATTTTGCTGCCCAAGTTTCACCAGTTGAATATCCTTTACGTTATAGGGTACAAAAAAGCCGCTTTCAAGTGGTTTTAAACTTTCAAATTCGAGCTTCCCTTTTCCTTTCAGCAATACGCCGGGAGATGCATCCGCAGCAGTGGTTTCCACTTCAACATCAAATTTGTTGCCCGCAATTAAAATGTCTTTTTTACCATCGTTGTCAAAGTCACGAACGATGATGCCATTCACAGTGGACAGCTGTGCTTCCATCGGTAATTTTTTTACTGCAAAAGTTCCCTTATTATTTACAAAAAGCACCGTTGAGAACAGGTACGCCTGGTAATGCAATGCCGATTTCAATTCTTCATCGCCTAAAATTCCGTTAAGGTCGCTCTCTGCAAAAGAAAGAAAGGTGGGGAATTTTTGGGCAATCATGGGGCATTGCTGCGATGTACATTCCCGCCCGCGGATGGGCACCATGATTTCTTTAAGGTGTTTGGCAAGGAAAATATCGTTTGTTCCATTGCCGTCAAAGTCTTTTGCAAAAACTTCAAATGGTTTTTCCCTGCTTGCCTGGAATTTATAATTCTCGCCCAGGTTACCGGCAATAATATCCATGTCGCCATCCCCGTCAATATCATCAGCTATAAGTTTGTTCCACCAGCCTTCGGTGTTTTGCAACCCGAACTGGTTGCTTGCATCTGTCAGTTTCCCGTTTTTAAATTCATATACCTTTATGCCTGTCCATTCCCCTGCAATTACCAATTCCGGTTTTTTATCGCCGTTGAGGTCTGCCCCAACTGCCGATTTTATCATGCCTGCTTTTATAAGATCAGGGGCAAGCTCTTTGGTTTTATCGGTGAATTTTCCTTTTTCATTTACAAGCAGGTAACTGGCGGGCGGATAAGGATATTTGTGAGGCATTACCTCTCCGCCACGGAAAATATCAATATCCCCGTCTCCGTCAAAATCAAACGCTGCAATGCAGGAACCGCTGCTGGTGGTGGGCGGCAATGAAGCTTTGGTGAAATTGCCCTTCCCGTCATTAAGGTATAACCTGTCCTGGTACATTTCAGATCCATCATTGAATTCGCTTCCGCCGCTTACCACGTACAGGTCGGGGTCGCCGTCGCCATCTGCATCAAAAAATACAGTGCCCATATCTTCATATTTTTTGTCGGCTTCAAATGCGGGTGTTTTTTTAGGGATGAATTTGCCGTTCTGCTGCAGGTACAATACGCCTGCCTGGTCTTTTGCACCCCCGATATAAAAGTCCTGTGCGCCATCCCCGTTTACATCACCTGTTGCAATAAAAGGCCCGTCGCGGCTGAATTCGTGCGGCAGCAGTACCTGGTCTGCATATTCATCCACTTTATTTTCTTTGTGAATAAAAGGCGCGGCAAGTAATGTATTTTCTGAAGCAGCGAAGAGCGGTGAATAGTGTGCACTGTGATCAATACCCGAAACAGCATCCTTGTAATTTATCTTAACCACTTCATTTGGCTGCACATTGCGCAATGTGTTCGATTTTCCGTCGGGCCACACAATTACTGCACTGTCAATTTTGTTTGTTTTTCCCAGTCCGAAGTGCACAACAGGGTCGTTGGAAGAGAGGTATCCGCGTACTGTTTTTTGCTGAAAGAACTGCTGCAGTTTACCATCGTAATACAAAGACAGCTTTGCGCCAATGCCATCAGGATTTTTTTCGGGCCCCTGCAGCCTGAAGCGCAGGTAATTGTTCTTTTTATCGGTGGCATTCTCGTATAAATCCGCTTCGCCGTCCAGGTTATTAATCACCAGGTCAAGGTCGCCATCATTGTCAAAATCAGCCACTGCGGCCCCGTTGGAGAACGTACTGTCTTTAAATCCCCAGGATTCAGAAACATTTTCAAACTGCAGCCCGCCTTTGTTCCTGAAAAGATAGTTTCTTACTTTGATAGGATCATATATTTCAATGTAGTCTTTAAATCCTTTTTCAAACATTTCCTGTGCCGAATGATACTTGTTCATGTTTGCCTGGATGTACATTTGCTGTTTCTGTGCAATGTCGCCGTCAAAAAGATCCCTGCGGTAGCCGTTGGCAACAAATATGTCCCTGTTGCCGTCGTTGTCAAAGTCGGATGCAAGGGTGGCCCAGCTCCATTCGGTTTTTGATATACCGGCCATTTGCGATACATCACTGAAGAAACCATTGCCGTTATTAAGGTGCAGCACATTGTGCATATACTGTTTTTGAAAACCGCTGTCAACAATGGCCCAAAAACCGGCCACATCCATTCTTGGCATGGATACTTTGGAGCGTTTATAATTTTCCGGCAGCATTTCCATTACTACAATATCTTCAAAACCATCATTGTTGAGGTCGGCAATATCTGAGCCCATTGAAAAAAGCGAAACATGGTTCGTCATGCTTTTCACTTCATCCTTAAATGTACCGTTCTTCTGGTTGATAAAAATATAATCATTATCTGCATAATCATTTGAAATAAAAATATCCTCCCAGCCGTCATTGTTCAAATCTGCCGTAACAACCGATAAGGCATAGCCGAAAGTGTGGTCAAGCCCTGCCTGTTTCCCAATTTCGGTAAACTTGCCGTTGTCGTTCCGGTATAATTTATTCCGGCATTTTTCTGGTGGGTTTCTTTTACCTGAAACCATTCTTGATAAACCAAGGTAAAAGGAGTCGGGTCTGCTGGTGATATACACATCCAGGTCGTTATCGTTGTCCATATCAAAAAATGCGGCATGGATGGAGTAGCCGTCATCATCAAGCCCGTATTTGTGTGCTTCTTCCTTAAAGGTGAGGTTGCCCTGGTTAATGTACAGGAGGTTATGTCTTTCACTGTCCTGATCCCGGAAGCCGCCCTTGCAAATGTAGATGTCAGTGAGCCCGTCGTTGTTTACATCGGCCATGGTTACACCATTATCCCAGCCCAGCCCGCCGTCAACCCCGGCTGCGTCCGTTATATCCTTAAACTTCATGTTTCCTTCGTTCAGGTAAAGTTTATTGGGTACTTCGTTGCCGGTGAAATAGATGTCCATCAGGCCATCGTTGTTGATATCGCCTGTGGCAACACCGCCACCGTTATATACGTATGCAAAGGTGTCGAAATAATTGCGGGTGTAATTTTCATCAACGGTATTGTTGAATGTGATTCCGCTTTTTGAAGAGGCCACTTTATGAAATACCTGGTTAACGGATCCATCACTGCCTTTACCTCCCGAGCAACCTGCATACAGGATAACAAATGCCAACAGTGTGCATGAAAGCAGGCATATTGATAATGATGTTTTTTTTGTCATGGTGCTTTTTATTATTGTTGGGCTGACTGCCCGGTGTAATACAAATATTTTTTCCAAACTGCGGCTGCCACATTGCGCCCGAGTTTCAATCCTTCCTTGTTTTCGCATTGAATATGATATCCGCCAAGCACACGTGATATCCCCGCCATATCAGCAGTTTCAGTGAATGTAGGAAATTTAAGTGTTACTGCAGAACCCGCATGATCAGGCTCTGTAAGTTCGCCCGGTTTGCGGATTACTTCAATTCCAAAGCTGTCACTTCCCGTAAATCTTTTCAGGATTTCGGCACAGGCGCCACTTACGGTACTGTGACCGGATATATAACTGGGGAAGGGCGGGCATAGAAAAGTTTCGGGAGAGTAAGGGCGCCAGTCCTGGCCATTCAGTACGGTCATGCCTTTTTCGGGGCCAGCCCAGCCTTTGATGATTTTATCTTTAAAATAATGATGCACGAGGGTGTAAGGCCGGGCAAAATCATAGGTCATCTTGGTGTCCCAGCAGGCAATAAAAGCATCCATAGCAGCAGCCTCTACCGCAAAGTACATCTGTATATCCTGGTCAAGTGTATGGTTATCTCGTACAGAAACATCCTGTGCAAAAACAAACCAGTGACCTGCCTGCTGAACCGACCTGGGTCCGTCACGCATAAATTCCACCAGCGCCTTTTGCTGGCTGGTTAATGCGGCCTGCATCTCCACCACTTCTTTCACTTCTTTTTCCAGTTGTGCCGAACCGATTGCGGGTGGCGGACTGCTGCGGAATTCGCTGGCTGAATCGAGCATCAGCGGATGTACTTTTCCCCAATGCGGCGTAAGGCATGCAGGGGCAAACCTGCCACCTTTACCGTCTGAAAAATATTTAGGCTGCCAGTGTTCAAGTTTATTCAGTGTGTCGGCACTGTTCACCGGTTTGTAACCGGTGTAATCCGAATATGTTTTTCCATTTGAACCCGGCATTGTTCCGTCCTGGTTGGCGCCATCATGCATTCTTGCTTCGGTTACTGCTTTCGCAGCAAGATTACCAATGCCTTCAGGAGTGGAGGGATCCACTGAGATATTGTCAGGGTCGTATCCAAATTCCTTCATTTTATTACGCAGCATCACGGAATCAGAAAAATAATAAGTGAGCATGGTGCGGTAGGCCGCATAGCTGATGGCTTTTTCTTTGTTTTGTAAAGTTCTGTCTGCTTCCTTCACCCGCTCTACATTTTGCAGAAATACGGGTCTTGCCTTTCCATCGAACCTGGACCATGCATCAAATTCTGCTGTGCAAATGAGGCCCAGTATCCTTGAAGTAACGGTGGGCCTTGGCCTGAATTTCTCCGTATCATTAGCAGTTGCTTCAAGAGCCACCTTACCCCATTTGTAAGCAAGGTTTGCGGCACCTTTTGGTTCTTCTGATACTTTTTTTTGTTCATTGCAGGAAACAAAGAGCAGGCATATACATGCTGCTTTTATAAATTTATTCATATAGTAGATATTCATAGCAATTAGTTTTTGTGCCAACAAACGTGCACCACTATCAGCCTCAATTATTTTCATCTTGAATGATTGCAGTTTATGCGTAATAGCTGCATTAAAACACCCGCTGTTTTGTTTTCAGTTTTACAACGGGAAGGGATATAAAATTCAGATGTGTAAAGATGTATTCAAATGCTGAAGTTTTGTTTTAAAATGAAAACCGGAGGATAAAATTTATCCCCCGGTTTGTTATACCTGTTATTTGAATTTAGTACAGCGCAAGGATTAATACCCGGGGTTTTGCGGGTATTTGGGCCCTTCTGTAACAAGGTCTATTTGCGATTGCGGAATAGGCCTCAGCATATTATAAGTCTGAACGCCGGCCGCAGCTTCGGGGTTATACAGCTGCACACGGTCAACCAGTTTTTTGGTACGGGCCAGATCCCACCACCTCGTATCTTCCGCAAACAGTTCCCTGCTGCGTTCGTCCAGGATAAAGTCGAGCGTTATCTGTCCTGCGGTTACTTGCTGGGCAGCCACTGCAGCAGCATATTCTGCAGGCGTTTGAACCGCTTTTAATGCCGCCCTTGTTCTTAACACATTAATCATGTTGGCAGCATCCTGTAAAGTGGCACCGCCTTTAAGTGCAGCTTCGGCAGCCACCAGGTATACTTCTGAAAAACGGAAAAGTATATAAGGCCTGTCTGAATAATCGTTCAGGTTACCCCTTGTGGAGTCATCGAATTTTCTAACACTGGGGAAGTAGCTGGCAGTGTATTTCACTGTTGCGCCGGCCAGGTGATCAGGTTCAAAAATAATGCCTTTGAACGCATTTCTTTCAGCCGCTGTTACCACCCTGTCTGCCATCCAGATGGCCGTATCAACACCGTTTATTAAAGTGCCTCTTGGTGTGGTAACACCCGTAGAACCTTTTACAGACATTTCGGTGCTGTTAGAAAGCCATACTGTTTGGAAAGTGCCTTCATAACGGGCATCTGTAGCCCTGTTGGCAAATGCCACATCCATGATATAACGGGTATTGGGCCTGATACGCTGGAATGGACGGCCATTGTTGATGTCACGCAGGCAAACGTTGGAACCGCCACTGTTGGGGTAGTTGGCATTTACTGTTGGATAATTCGGGCGCCAGAAGAAGTTAGACTTGTTTTCACTTCCGTTTGTGGCACCGGCGCCAACTGCAGAGTTCTGTCCGAATTTCAGGTCTTTTGTATGGTCAATCACCATCAGTACTTCAGAACTGTATTCATTGCCTTCACGGAAAACTGTTCCAAAATAAGGCAACAGGTTCAAACCATAAGTGGCTTTGTTGTCGATGATACTTTTTGAAATGGTATAAGCCTGTGTAAAATCGGTAGGCTGTGCAGCAGCAGACCATCCTCTCCACAGGTAAGTTTTTGCCAGCAGGAACAAGGCAGTTGCCTTAGTGGCAGGTTTACCCATACCAGCTGCAGGGGTGTTGGGGAGATCATTGGCTGATTCGGTGAAATCTTTGATGATCTGCGCATATACATCGGCAATGGGAGCCGGGGCATCTGCTGCTGATGCAGAGGTGTTGAAGGTGGTATGCAGGGGCACCGCACCAAAAGTGGTTACCAGGTAATAGTAACAGAACCCGCGCAGGAATTTAGCCTGTGCAAGCAACTGTGTTTTTGTTGCTGCTGGTATATCAGCTGCAGCACCATATTGCAGCACACCATTGGCCGTATTGATATCAATGAACAGGGTGTTCCAAAAACCAGTATAGTCGTTGGTGTTGGATTTGATCACCGGGTTATTGTACGTGAACCAGTGCTGCACATCTGCCGCAGCACCTTTCAAGGATTCATCCGTGCCTGAATTGAATAACTGGGTCCATACCTGGGTTGCCCATTGACCACGGAAGCTGGAATAGATGCCGGCAATACCTCCCTGTATACCATCTGTTGTTGTAAAAAATGTAGGGGCAAAGCTGGTTCTTGGCTGTTCTTCCAGCAGTTTTTTACACCCGGAAGAGGATAGCAGTACCACACCTGCCAGTAAATAACTTATAATTTTTGAGTATTTCATTATAGAGTATTTTAAAATTAGAATTTAAGGTTTACACCAATGATCATTTGACGGGTTGGGGGAACGCCCATACCCACAGTAATGGCACGGCCAGGAACTGGGGTAACGCCACCGCCCTGTGAGCCTACTGCATTACCGGTACCATTACCTTCCGGATCAAGTCCTAAATGATCCCTTACCAGGGGTGCCCAAACAATAAATGGATTTTGCGCACTTACATAGGCACGCAAAGACTGTATTTTAGCCTTGCTAAGGATCCTCGCAGGGATTGTATAGCCGAAATCAATGGTTCTTATTTTTATAAATGAACCATCACGGTAAGTAAGAGTGGAAGTAAAGGTTAGCGCATCCCTGCTTGCATCAGGCTGAGGGAAGGCATTGGTTGGGTTGTTAGGTGTCCAGTAATCCACTTTCAGCTGGTTCACACGGCTGTTTAGGAAGAAAGGATAACCGGCGCCACCACCATCTGCAGAGAGGTAGGTAGCAACCACAGTTTGCCCAAAGCGGCCAAACATTACAATGTTCATATCAAAGTTCTTATACTCAAAATGATTGGTTAAACCTGCCACCAGTTTGGGCTGGAAGTTCCCGATCACCTGCCTGTCGGCACCATCAATCTTGCCATCACCATTCACGTCTTCAATTTTAATATCACCAGGTGCTACACCATATGAGGCAGCTTTGGCAGTTTCATCTGTTTGCCAGATACCGGTTTTCTTATAGTCAAAAATTGCTGTTATAGGCTGACCAACAAACCATCCGTTGCCAAGATCCTTATCCAAACCATTTTGTAATGCCACAATTTTTTCCCGGTTGAAGAAGGCATTGAAATCGGTTCTCCAGCTGAAACCTGTTTTTGTTTGCATGTTAAGGCTGCTCAGCGAAAATTCCATACCGTGTGAAGCTGTTTTGCCTACATTAGTAAGGATAGAGTTGGTACCATTACTGCGGGGCAATTCCCTTTGTAAAAGAATACCATCGGTTTTAGTGTTGTAGTATTCTATTGAGCCGGTAATGCGGTTGCTTAAGATCCCGAACTCAATACCTGCGTTAAATCCTTTTGTTTTTTCCCATGTTAACTCGGGGTTAGGGCTTGTATTGATAAGGTAACCATTTACATAATTTGTTCCGATAGCTGTACCGGATCCAAAATTGTAGAAGTTACTGCCAAGGCTGCCCAGTGTAGAGTAAGCGCCGATACCTGCGTTAGAGCTGATGCCCCAGCCGGCACGAAGTTTCAGGCTGTTAATGATCTTTACATTCTGCATGAATCTCTCTTTATCAATATTCCAGCCTGCAGAAACTGCGGGATAAGTTACCCACTGATGGCCTGTTGCAAGAACTGATGCACCATCCGTTCTGATCGTGGCAGTAAGATTATACTTGTCGTTATAACCATAAATAACCCTTCCCATGTATCCTACAAGTGCAGATTCAGAATAGCTGCCACCCTGTGGGGTAACCGTATTTACCTGCAACCAGTTATAATCCTGCATGAAGTCGGCGGGTACACCCTGGCCATTAAATTGCTGTGCCTGGAAATGATTTTTCTGAATTTCCTGCAGTGCCTGGGCCTGTACCTTATGTTTACCTGCAAAAGTGTGGTTGTATTCAAAAGAGTTGTTCACTGTGTATTGCCATCCCTCTGAGTTAGACTGGCTGAGCGTAGAGCCCGCAGTATTGGCGTTTTGGTTATATACGGTATTCGGTCCGTTGTAATTGCTGTTGAATGATTGCGACCAGCCATAACCAAACGTAGATTTGAATTTCAGGTCTCTTAAAATTTTCAGCTCGGCATAGAAGTTATGCTGGAACTGGTACCTTCTTGCAAAAGCCTTGATGAGGTCATCGTTGCCGATACCTGTTAAAGGGTTTATTTGCGTATTATCAACACCCTGTTGTGCTGCCGGTTTAAAGTTGAGCGAGCCGTCATCGTTATAAGCTTTATAAATGGGGCCCAGCCTTGTGGCAGAACCATAGGCATTTGTTCCCAGCCGGTTTGAACGAAGCAATGTGTTAAAGCTGGTAAAGCCCACTTTGATGCGTTCAGACATTTTATGATCGATATTCACATTAAATGAATAGCGGTCCAGGTTTTGGTCAGTGATCACACCTGTTTCCCTGTAATAGCCCATACCGAAGAAATACTGGGTACGGTCGTTGCCGCCTCTTACACTGAGGTCATGACTGGTTCTGATGCCGGTGGTTAACAGGAGTTTTTGCCAGTCGGTATTTACACCGTTTGGCAGATTTGCTTTTTCATCATTGGTAAGCGCATAAGGGTTGGCAATATTGGGGTTGGTGGCATAGCCGGGTTGACCCTGGCGGGCATCTTCCTTAAACTGCGCATATTCCTGGCTGTTAAATAAACGGTAGGTACCTATAACATTCACCATTCCAACATAACCGCTGTAATTGGTTACAGCTTTCTGGCTGGTACCCCTTTTGGTGGTAACTATAATTACACCATTTGAACCACGTGAGCCATATATAGCTGTTGCCGAAGCATCTTTTAATATATCGATGTTTGCAACATTGTCCGGGTTCAGGTCGTTGAGGCTGCCGCCATAGGCCATACCATCCACTACAATGAGCGGATCGTTGTTGCCGGTAATGGAACGGTTACCACGAATACGAATCTGGCCGGTAGCGCCTATATTGGAGCTGTTGCTCACAATGTCCACACCCTGTGCACGTCCCTGCAGCTGGTTGAAGATATTGGGAGCCTTGATCTCGTTCAGTGTTTCTCCTTTTAAAGAAACAGTGGAGCCCGTTACATCTTTTTTACGGATGGCAGCATATCCCACCACCACCACATCACCCATGGTATTGTCGGCTGGTGCCAGTGCGATATTGTATTGTGTTGCCGATGTAATCTTTATTTCTTTGGGAGTGAAATTAACGGCAGTAATAACAAGGGTGTTTCCCTTTGCAACTGCAACCGTAAAGTTTCCGGCAGCATCTGTGGTGGTTCCGGCGCCTGTTTGCCGTACCACTACCGAAGCGCCATTTATAGCAACGCCTTTGTTATCGGTTACATTCCCCTTTACTGTTATGTTTTGGGCAAAACTGTAACAGGCAAAAAGCTGAATTATAACCAGCAGGTAAAAATTTTTTACACTTACTTTTTTTGTCATGATTTAAAAGTGTTTATTAATTAGCAATAAGTTTGGTAAACCTGTAATTTGAGATACTATTCTTTTCTTTATTCAAAAGCTGTGTTCTCAGCCAGAATCAAAATACATTCCTTCAACCTTATATCGGGGAGATAACAACCGGTAATGGAAACGGTCATTCGGCAGGTACCTGCATGGGGGAGAGTTGGCAGTAACCTGTATATTATCAATATGCCATGATCTTTCTCTTTGTGAGCTGATCTCCTGGCTATGAAAAGTGTTCATTTTTTTCATACAGCAATAGATATGTAGCACAGTACTCTGTCTTGATAATCAGTTATGTAATCGGTTGCGAAACCCAGCCCTGAAATATCACACAGGCGTAATTCCCAAATCCTGTAAATAAAACCCTGCTTTTTAATTTGATTATACTGTAAACGTCCTGTCTAACTCGATGGTGCCAAGCAATCAGTTCTGTCGGTTCTGCACCACTTTATCATTTTAGCTGGTGCAAAATAGAAAAAAAACCAGAAATTGCAATCGGTTACATTATTTTTTCTAAAAAAATATTATTTTAGCTGTAATCTATTTTCATACATTGCTTATATGTCGAAAGAAATTACAATATATGACATTGCCAAAGAGTTAAAGATATCCGCGGCTACAGTCAGCAGGGCCTTGAAAAACAGTAAATTGATTAGTAAAGGAACCACGAAAAGAATTATGGATAAGGCAGAGGAACTGGGCTACAGGCATAACAGCTTTGCCAGTAATCTGCGTAAGCAAAAATCGCATACAATAGGTGTGCTGCTGCACGAGCTGAACAGTAACTTCATCACATCGGTTCTGGCAGGTATTGAAAAAGTAACCACACAGGCAGGATATGATATCATCATCGCCCACTCTGCAGAAGATTATTTAAAAGAAGTGGCAAATGCCACTAACCTCTTTCATAAAAGAGTGGATGGAGTAATAGCCTCCCTCTCATTTAATACAAAAAACCTGGATCATTTCAGGCTTTTCAGTGAGAAAAAAATACCGGTAATTTTCTTTGACCGCGTGGATGAAAACAGCGAACAAACCCATGTCATCATCGACAACTACCGTTCCGGCTACCTGGCCACCCAGCATTTGATAGAACAGCAATGCCGTAATATTGCCATGTTAACCGCCAGCCTTGCCCGTAACGTATATGCGCAAAGGCACAGGGGGTATACTGATGCACTGTTTGATGCAGGCATGAAATATAACAAGAACATGGTGCTTGTAAAAGACCTGAGTGAACAGAGCGCACTGGATGCCGCACACGAAATTTTAAAAATGAAACCCCTGCCTGATGGACTTTTTGTAACAAATGATTTTATAGCGGCAGTTTGTATGCAGGAACTGAAACGTCATGGAATACGTGTGCCTGAAGATATTGCCATCGTGGGTTTTAACAATGATGCCATCAGCAAGATAATTGAACCGCAGCTTACCACCATTAATTACCCCGGCAGGGATATGGGGGAAATAACCGCCCGCAGTTTAATCAGCCATTTAAAAGGAACCGGAAGCATCAATGCCACCAACCGCATCATTGTAAAATCAGAACTCATTATCCGGGAATCATCGGTGAGAAAAAAGTAAGCCCAGCTTATCCGGCATGAAAAACCAATTGCACTTTCATTATTTCCCATTGTTAAATTTTTTGCAGATACAGCAGAAAAATGAGCCTGCATCATTCTTGCGCCTGGTAACGGGTCCGCTTATAACTTTTTATGCAGGTTTAACCGTAAATGAGTTTAAGGTCAATGGAGTGAATATATATTACACAAGGGAAAACAGGCGAATGATTTGCTGCATTTGCCCGCAGGTACTGATGGTAACACTGAAAATTTTTATAAATAAATACATATCAAAATTATGAACTCAGGTATAACATCTCCCGGCACAGGTGGTAAAAAAGTAGCCATTGTAACCGGTGGCGGCAGCGGACTTGGTTTTGCTATTGCGCAAAAATTTACAGAAAACGGAATTACCACGATCATAGCCGGACGTGATGTGGAAAAACTGCAAAAAGCAAAGGAACAGCTGGGCGCTTTATGTTATGCAGTACAATGCGATGTAAGTGACCTGAAAGCGGTACCCGCATTTGTACAAAACGTTCTGGCGCAATTCGGACAAATTGATATATTGGTAAACAATGCCGGTATCAATATGAAAAAGGAATTTACCGATGTAACGGATGAAGATTTTCAAAGCATACTTGCAACCAATGTTACCGCCGTGTTTGTACTCAGCCGCGAAGTGGTGAAGCATATGCTTGCCAAAAAAACCGGCTGCATCATCAATATCAGCAGCATGGCGGCACAATACGGACTGCCGAAAGTAATAGCATACAGCGCCAGTAAAACAGCCATTGATGGTATGACGAGGGCCATGGCGGTTGAACTGTCACCAAAGGGTATACGCGTAAATGCAATAGCGCCCGGGTTTATTTACAGCGCCATGACCGCAAAAGCACTCGACAGCGACCCCGAACGTAAAGCAAAGGTTTTTGGCCGCACACCCATGGGGCATATGGGCCAGCCGGAAGATATCGGCAATGCCGCTTTGTACCTGGCAAGTGATGCAGCCGCATATGTAACGGGTGTGGTGCTTCCGGTGGATGGAGGCAACAGCATTGGATTTTAAAACAAACTGCATTACTGTGGCCATAAGCCTGCTTTCAGCATGTTTCAGCTGCAGCGGCCACACTGATGCATCATCACTGCAGAAAAATATTTTTAATCATAAAACCGTTTGCTAAAATGAAAATATTCAGCTTCCTGGCATTGTTATTTGTTTGCACCGCTGGTAAAGCACAAAACTATATTGTGCTGCATGCCGACCAGGGGAAAGACACCATCAGTAAAAATATTTACGGGCATTTTTCAGAACACCTGGGACATTGTATATATGGCGGATTGTATGTAGGTGAAAATAATAAAACCATTCCCAATAAAGACGGTGTGCGGCTGGATGTGATCAATGCACTGAAGAAACTGAAAGTGCCTGTTTTGCGGTGGCCCGGAGGATGTTTTGCGGATACTTACCACTGGAAAGATGGCATCGGCCCTAAAAGCAAACGTCCCTCGATGCTGAATGTATGGTGGGGTAATGTAAAGGAAGACAACAGTTTTGGCACCAATGAATTTTTAAACATGTGCGAAGAGATTGGTGCCGATGCATATTTAAGCGGCAATGTGGGAAGCGGCACACCGCATGAATTAACGGACTGGGTAAAATATACCACCCATCCCAATGGCAGCAGTCCTATGACAGATCTCCGCCTGGCAAACGGCAGAAAGACGCCATGGAAAGTTGGTTTCTGGGGACTGGGAAATGAGGCCTGGGGTTGTGGGGGAAACATGACTGCTGAATGGTATGCGAATGTATACAAGCAATACGCCACTTTTATGACAGACTGGAGTAACAGTGATAAACTGTTCCGTATTGCCAGTGGTGCTTCAGATGATGATTATCACTGGACAGAAGTGCTGATGCGTGATATACCCGCAAAAATGTTTGATGCGCTGGGACTGCATCATTACAGTGTGATTGACTGGAGCAGGAAAGGATCGGCAACGGCATTTACAGAGAAAGAATATTTTATTACGATGCAGCGCTCCTTGCAGATGGAAGAACTGGTAACAAAGCACAGCGCTATAATGGATAAGTATGATCCTAAAAAAACCAAGGCGCTTGCGGTGGATGAATGGGGCGGCTGGTACGAAGTGGAACCTGGCACCAATGAAGCGTTTCTCTTTCAGCAAAACACCATGCGGGATGCCATGATTGCAGGCTGCAACCTTAATATCTTCAATAACCACTGCGACCGGGTGAAGATGGCAAACCTTGCACAGATCATCAACGTGCTGCAGTCTGTTATCCTCACCAACGACCAAAAAATTATTCTAACACCCACTTACCATGTAATGGAAATGTACAATGTGCACCAGGGCGCTGTAATGCTGCCGGTATCGGTTATCAGTAACGATTATGTGCTGGGCAGCGAAAAACTGCAGGCTGTTTGGGCATCTGCATCAAAAAACAATGCAGGACTTACCCATATTTCAATGGTGAATATCGATGCCGGTAAAGCGCAGGATGTTTTGATTGATGTGCAGGGAGCCCGGTACAAAAATATTTCAGGCAGGATACTGAAGTCGGATAAACTACAAAACTACAACAGCTTTGATAAACCCGAAACCATTGTGCCAGTTGCATTCAATGATGCGAAACTGGAAGGAAATAAAATACACGTTACTCTTCCGCCATTCAGCGTGCTGGTACTGGAATTAAATTGAAAAACATGAAGCAGTTAAGAACAAGTGTGTCCCTTATGCTGTTGTTTGCAGTTATAAATAACAGTTTTTCTTTTGCGCAGCTCCGGCTGCCGCACATTATAACAGACAGCATGGTGCTGCAACGGGATGTAAAACTCAATATATGGGGATGGGCAGCACCGGGTGAAAAAATAGCGGTTCAGTTCAATGGTAAAAACTACCATGCAAAAACAGCTGAAGACGGCAGGTGGCTGGTTGTAATGCCTCCTTTAAAAGCGGGCGGTCCGTATGTGATGAACATTAACGGGAAAAAAAAATCAGTTACGTTGAAGGATATTTTAATTGGAGATGTGTGGCTCTGTTCAGGTCAGTCTAACATGGAACATTACATGGCGCAGCATGAAGTGCGTTATGCAGATGAAATTGCCGGGGTAAATTACCCGCAGATACGGCAGTTTAAAGTATTTACAAACGCAAAAATGGAAGGGCCGCAACCTGATGTGCTCCCTTCTGCATGGAAATGGGCAAACCCGGAAAATATCAGGGCTTTTACTGCGGTTGGGTATTTTTTTGCCAAAGCGCTTTTTGAAAAATACCATGTCCCCATTGGCATTATTAATGCAAGCGTTGGCGGCACACCCATTGAGGCATGGACGGGTGAAGACGGCTTTAAAGAATTTCCGCAGCTCCTCAGCACCATCACAAAAAATAAAGATACCGCTTACCTTAACGGCCTTACAAGAAGGTTTAGCGGCGGTGGCAGGGGAATGCGGGCTCCGCAGGATAAAGGAACAACAGGAGTTGTACCCTGGTACGACATCAATTATGTGCCAAAAGGATGGAAAACCATTGCCATACCGGGCTACTGGGAAGACCAGGGCGTAAAGGATCTGAACGGAGTGGTATGGTACAGGAAAGAAGTGGATATACCTGCTTCAATGGCCGGCAAACCGGCAAAGGTTTACATGGGAAGAATTGTGGATGCCGATGTTTTCTATATAAATGGAAAACAGGTGGGCACCACCACTTATATGTACCCGCAAAGAAGATATATGGTGCCGCCGGATATTTTGAAAGCAGGTAAAAATATTTTTACAGTGCGGGTTACAAACAACAGTGGCAAGGGAGGGTTTGTACCCGATAAGCCCTATTACATTTTTTCAGGAACCGATACGGTAGACCTGAAGGGATACTGGCAGTATAAAGTAGGGGAAGTTTACCAGCCAAGGGAGGGTTTTACCGGTGGTGGCGGACCTGTTGCTGCACAAAACCAGCCTGCGGCATTATTTAACGGGATGATTGCCCCGGTAACAAAATATGCACTGAAAGGTTTTTTGTGGTATCAGGGGGAAAGCAATGCCGGGAAACCGCAGGAGTATGCTAAACTGCAGCCGGCGCTCATCGGCAACTGGCGCTCACAGTGGGGGATGGGCGAACTGCCGTTCCTGTTTGTGCAGCTGCCCGGTTATATGGATTTTAATTATACACCTTCCGAAAGCAGCTGGGCAGAATTCAGGGAATCGCAGGCAAAATCACTTTCAGTTCCGGCAACAGGAATGGCTGTTGCAATTGATATCGGGGAGTGGAATGATATCCATCCCGATAATAAAAAAGATGTGGGCCAGCGGCTTGCATTACTCGCCCGTAAAATAAGTTATGGGGAAGATATTGTTTCTACAGGACCCGTATTTCAGTCGGCAGCAACCGATGGTAATAAAATTATTATTTCATTTACAGGTACCGGCAGTGGCCTGGCCACATCAGACGGGGAAGAGCCGGGTGAATTTGCGGTGGCCGGTGCAGACAAAAAATTTGTGTGGGCCAATGCAAGGATCGAAAATGGTAAAGTGGTTGTGTGGACTGATGCGGTACCCAACCCTTTGTATGTGCGGTATGCCTGGGCTGATAATCCCGTTAATCCTAACCTGGTTAACAGGGAAGGGCTGCCAGCTTCGCCATTCAGAACTGATAAGTAAAGCAAAGGCATACAATCACGCCGGGGAAAACCACCTGTTTTTTATGTATCAACACCCCTGCTGTATTCATATATCCGGGACTTTAAATTTTATGAAACTATAAACTGCCTGCCATAAGCAAAGCACTGGTACCACCAGGCTGCATTGACCGGGGCAGTTTTGCGGAAGTTTTCAACAAAGAAGAAAAAAGTATTTTATTATGCAATCGGTTGCGTAAATTTGAACGTAAACAGGGGTTTGGAAACCGCCAAAAAGCAGGTTTAGCCTGTAAATATGAAAAGGGATTACAAAGGCGGCAGGTTGCTTACATTTTTTGGCCTTTAAATAATTTAGCTTGTTATACAGGGTAAAACTTTATATAGTGATCTTGTTATTGTTTCCGGCAGTAATGGCGGCACAGGAAAAGATACTGTTATATCCCGGAACCGTTCCAAACAACAGGCAAGCCCTGGTAACTGAAGACAGCACCGACAAGGCCGGGCCGCTGATTCGCAGGGTTATTTATCCCACACTTGAAATCTATTTACCGCAAAAAGAAAAATCCTCCGGCGCGGCAGTTATCATTTGCCCCGGTGGCAGTTATAAAGTACTGGTTTACCAGGGCGAGGGTATCGCCACGGCAAAAGAATTTGCCAGTAACGGCGTGGCGGCATTTGTGCTTCGCTACCGGCTGCCCGAAGATTCTTTTGTAGCCGATAAGTCCATAGTACCGTTACAGGATGCACAGCAGGCCATTAAAACAGTACGCGAAAATGCCTCCAGGTGGGGGATTGATCCTCACAAAATCGGTATTGCCGGTTTTTCAGCTGGTGGCCACCTGGCATCCACAGCTGCCACACATTTTCAGCAGCCGCTGGTGGAAAATAAAATGAACACCAGCCTTCGTCCCGACTTTCTGATTGTGGTATATCCTGTCATCAGCATGCAGGACAGTTTAACGCATGCCGATTCAAGAAAAAATTTGCTGGGTCCCCATCCATCAAAAGCAATGATAGATAATTTTTCAAACGAATTGCAGGTAACAGAACAAACACCACCCGCATACATAACACATGCAGGTGATGATAAACTGGTGGATATCGATAACAGCCTGTTTTTTTATGAGGCGTTGCGTCATCACCATGTGCCGGCCGAAATGCATATTTACCCATCGGGCGGGCATGGATTTATCTTCAGGCAAAAAGGATGGATGCTGCCATTGCTGGAATGGATGAAAAAAAACGACTGGATAAAAAAAGAACTGTAGCTGCATGCAGGATAACGAAGTGCAGTGAAACGGAAATTGAAGCACAAAATGAAACAAACGGTTGTATGCTGCCTGTTGCTTTTTACGGTAACAGCAGGTTTTTCTCAAAAAAGTCAAACACTTAAACTCTGGTATAACAAACCCGCCGGAAAGGTATGGGAAAACGCTTTGCCTATTGGTAACGGACGGCAGGCTGCCATGATTTATGGGAATGCCGATACGGAAGTGGTGCAGCTGAACGAGCATACTTTATGGAGTGGCGGCCCTAACAGGAACGACAACCTGATGTTACCCGATTCACTTGCAGAGATCCGCCGGCTCATATTTGAAGGCAAACAAAAAGACGCAGAACGGCTTGCCAATAGAGTGATCATCAGTAAAAAATCGCAGGGCCAGATGTTTGAACCGGCAGGTGAACTGCGCCTTGCATTTGCGGGCCATCAAAACAACAGCAACTATTACCGGGAGCTGGATATTGAAAGGGCTGTGGAAAAAACAACTTACCAATACGATGGTATTACTTATACAAGAGAAGCGCTGGTCTCATTCCCCGACCGGGTGGTGGTGCTGCAGTTAACAGCCGGCAAACCCGGCAGCGTTTCATTCACTGCATCTTATAATTCACCGGTGCCCGGCATGGTTGTTAAAACCACTTCGGACAAACAACTTGCATTTTCCGGAACAACCATCGATCACGAAGGTGTGAAAGGCATGGTGCGTTACAAAGGCATTATTTATTTTAAAAATGATGGTGGTACTGTTACGGCAACCGATTCCACTATAACTGTTGCAAATGCCAATACGGTTACGGTTTATATTTCAGTGGCCACCAGCTTCAATAACTATAATGATGTAAGCGGTAACGAAAATGAACGGGCGGCTTCTTACCTCGCTAAAGCCGTAACAAAACCCTTTTCTGAAATACTTAAAGCACATGTGGCAGCTTATCAAAAATATTTCAACAGGGTAAAAATTGATTTGGGAGAAACGGATGCCGCTGCCGTTCCCACTAATGAACGGCTTAAAAATTTCAATGCCACAAACGATCCATCTTTTGTAACACTGTATTACCAGTATGGACGCTACCTGCTCATCTCTTCTTCGCAACCAGGCGGGCAGCCGGCCAACCTGCAGGGTATTTGGAATAATAAAGTACGCCCGCCCTGGGACAGTAAATACACCATCAACATCAACGCAGAAATGAATTACTGGCCTGCAGAAAAAACAAATCTTTCTGAACTGCATGAACCCTTCCTGCAAATGGTAAAGGACCTTGCGTTGACCGGAGAAAAAACAGCTAAAGAAATGTATGGTACAAGAGGCTGGATGGCACATCACAACACTGATATCTGGCGGGCCACAGGTGCTGTTGATGGCGCTTTTTGGGGTGCATGGGTTAACGGTGGCGGCTGGCCCTCGCAGCATTTATGGGAACATTATCTGTATACCGGGGATAAAAAATTTTTGGCAAATGTTTACCCGGTACTAAAAGGTGCCGCATTGTTCTATGCCGGTTTTTTAATTGAACATCCCAAATATCACTGGCTGGTCGTTTGTCCTGATATGTCACCCGAAAATGCACCCAAAGCACACCAGGGCTCTTCGCTTGATGCAGGTGTAACCATGACCAACCAGATCATTTTTGATGTATTCAGTCATGTGATACGCTCCGCCGGCATACTGAATATTGATAAGGCGTTTGCCGATACATTAACACAATTGCGCAACCGCCTTGCACCCATGCATATTGGGCAGTACGGCCAGTTGCAGGAATGGCTGGATGATATAGATGACCCCAATGATCATCACCGTCATATTTCACATTTATATGGTTTATTTCCTTCTAATCAAATTTCACCTTACCGCACCCCCCAGTTGTACAGTGCTGCAAAAAATACATTGTTGCAACGCGGTGATGTATCCACAGGCTGGAGCATGGGCTGGAAAGTAAACTGGTGGGCAAAAATGCTGGATGGGAACCATGCCTATAAATTAATTCAAAACCAGCTTACACCAGTGGGCACCAATGAAGGCGGCGGTGGTACATACAATAATTTATTTGATGCACATGCGCCATTCCAGATTGATGGGAATTTTGGCTGCACATCAGGTATTACCGAAATGCTGATGCAAAGTGATGACGGGCTTATCAACCTGCTGCCCGCCATCCCGGACGTATGGAAAAAAAGCGGCAGTGTATCAGGCCTGCGTGCAAGAGGTGGTTTTGAAATTACCTCATTGCAATGGAAAGATGGCAAAGTGGTAAAACTGGTAATTAAATCGTTGCTGGGCGGCAACCTGCGGCTGCGGGTGCCCAATGAATTGAGGTTAACAGCCGGCGCAGGATTAAAAACAGCAGCGGGTGAAAACAGCAATCCTTTTTATCAAACAGAAAAAACTGCTGCCCCGGTTATTTCAGAAAAAGCACCGGTGGAGCTGCCACAACTGAAAGCAACATTTGTGTATGATATGATAACAAAACCCGGTCAGTCAATTTCATTCGGCATAAAATAATTTTTAGTCCGGCACAACCGGAAGCTGCATGAATAAAAAACAACACAGGAAATGCTGTTATTGTATGCACGGCTTTTAAAGAATAAATGGCCGGTCTGAAAAAGGGGTGCTGGTAATACCCGGCAGGAGAGCGGCGGTAAAACGGTGATGTACCCGCTGATCCGGTTGCGTGAAAACCGGATAAATGTAAAGCGCATTAGCGGATGGTGGCCATGCCTGGATGTATTGTAAAAATTGCGGGCAACCACGCTGAGAAAATTATATAAATAGAAAAATATGAAAAGCAGATTTTACCGGCCGCCGGGATGATGAACAGGGTACCTGTCAGGTGCTTTTGTATAATATCCTCCGCTGTGTTTTTTTGGTAGTTTTAAAGTAGGAGCCTGTATAACTTGTAATGTTTTAGATGCTATAATTTACCAAAACATAAGATTGCCAATACTTTAAAAACTGCATATGCATACAGCGATTGCAAAAGAAGCAGTTCTGCAAATGTTCAGCATGGGGTTTTACACGTAATTGTTTAAAAAAGCACTGGCAAACCAGCATAAAGCAGGCGGCCCGTTAAAACGTGTTGCCAAAGGTTATCCGGTTAACTAATTTTTCATATTTAAAAATCAAAAAAATGTACATCAAAACTTTAACAGCGGTACTGTTAACGATGGTCATGGGTACAAAAGGTATTGCACAAAATGCATCCGCCGTACCAGTGGAAGACTTTAAACCATCTTCATTAAATCAACCATTTCAGGCGTACCCGCAGGTAAACTCACAGGGCTATGCAAGGTTTAGAATTTATGCACCCAACGCTGACAGTGTTAGAGTTAGTCTTGGCCTGGGCGGACAGGGAGGAACAAAATTAGTGAAGGCTGACAGCGGCTATTTTATTGGCACAACTGCGGGCCCAATGGATGAGGGTTTTCATTACTACAGGGTAAACGTTGATGGCGCCACTTTTAATGATCCCGGTACCGGTTTTTTTTATGGATCGCAACGTTGGGAAAGCGGCATTGAAATTCCTGCTAAAGACCAGGACTTTTATGCATTGAAAGATGTACCACATGGTAATATGCAGCACATCATTTTCACTTCTAAAAGTACCAATTTACAAAAGGCCGCGGTGGTATATACTCCGCCCGGCTATGAAAAGGGCAATACAAAATACCCGGTGCTATACCTGCAACATGGCTGGGGCGAGAATGAAACCTCTTGGGCTGTACAGGGGAAAACAAACCTCATTATGGATAATATGATCGCGTCGGGAAGGATAAAACCTTTTATTGTTGTAATGACGTATGGTATGACCAATACAGGTGCGCCAATAGGTCGCAGACCCACGCCACCACCTCCTCCGGCTGGTACAACAACGCCACCACCTGCACCTCCTGCCGGAGGTGGAATGGGTGCGCCGGGCCTTGTAGCTACAGGAAATACAGCAGGTGAAGTTACCGGTGTAGGTGCATTTCAAACTGTATTACTCGATGAATTAATTCCTTACATAGATGCGCATTTTCGCACAAAATCAAACAGGGATAACCGGGCTATGGCAGGTTTGTCAATGGGCGGTTTTGAAACACATACTATAACATTAGCAAAGCCGGAAGTGTTTGGTTATTGGGGATTATTAAGCGGTGGCAATTATACACCTGCCGAACTGGAGGGTAAGATGAAACCAAAATTCATGTTCATATCATACGGAAGTAAAGAAACACGTGGTGCTGAAGGCCTTCCTAAAGTGGAAGCAGATTTAAAAGCTGCAGGTTATAGTGTGGCTACCTATGTTTCGCCGGGTACCGCACATGAATTTCAAACATGGCGGAGAAGTTTGTATGAAATGGCACCGCTGTTGTTTAAAAATTAAGCAACAGAAAAGATAAAAAATATCGTCTGATAAATGTGTTTTTTTAACCCCGGAACAACAGCGCCTGCATCATGAAAAAAAGTACAACCGTTTTAGTTTTAGCCGCATTATTTTTTGGTGCAGGCGCTGCTGCTCAAACAGCAGATGATTATAAACCCTCCTCCACCAACCAGGCGGGAAAACAATTCCCGCAGGTAAACAGCGAAGGCCGGGTTCGTGCAAGTATATCAGCGCCCCAGGCATTAAAAGTGCAGCTGGATATTGGCGGAAAAAAATACGACCTGGTGAAAGATGATAAAGGAGTGTGGACGGGTGAATCATTGCCACAGGATGAAGGTTTTCACTATTATCAATTGAACATTGATGGAGCTTCCGTTCCTGATCCCGGAAGTCTGTATTTCTACGGTGCGGGAAGATGGGGCAGTGGTATTGAAATACCCGCACACGACCAGGATTTTTATGCATTGAAAGATGTACCGCATGGTTTGATAAGTGAGCATATTTATTTCTCAAAAATAACCAATGCATGGCGCCGCTGCTTTGTATATACTCCACCGGCTTACACCACTAATACAAAAGAACGTTATCCTGTTTTATACCTGCAGCATGGCAGCGGCGAAGATGAAACCGGCTGGGCCGTACAGGGAAAAGCAAATCTAATAATCGATAATTTGATTGCAGAAGGCAAGGCCGTGCCCATGATCATTGTAATGGATAATGGCTATGCTTACAAACCGCAGGATAAAGCCAATGCTGATCCTAAAGCACGCCCGGTATCAGTATTTGAAGACGTGATGATGCAGGAGATCATCCCGATGATAGATAAAAAATTTCGTACGAAGTCCGGCAAAGATCAGCGTGCCATTGCCGGTCTTTCCATGGGAGCCAACCAAACCATGCGCATCTTCATGAACCATCTGGATGCGTTTTCTTATATGGGCGGATTCAGCGGCACACCCAATTACCCCAGTGCCGATGTAATTGATCCTGCCACATTTTTAGAGGGAAAATATAAGGATGGCGCAGCACTCAACAGTAAAATAAAGTTACTGTGGCTGGGGCTTGGCACTAAAGAACCCAATCCTTTTCCGGGGTCGGTAGGTGCTTTCAGGTCGATGCTGGATAAGCAGGGAATTAAATACACCTGGTACGAATCGCCAGGCACGGCACATGAATGGCTTACCTGGCGGAGAGACCTGCAGCAATATGCGGCAATGCTTTTTAAATAAACATGGATTTTTAAACAATATCACAAAACGAATATGCAGGAGTTACTGCTTTTATTGAGAAAAAGCTTTTTGTTTATACTGTTGCTTGCCGCAGGTTGTTTGTTATATCCTGCAATTTCCATTGCGCAGAAAAAAAGAAACAACAATATAAACGGCACCACCCTCAAGTACCATAATGTTTTTAAAGAAGCCGGTTACAGCCAGGCGGATATCGATAAAAAAATTGACAAGGCTTTTTACGATGTTTTTGAAGGCCCCAACCGTGTTTATTTTGAGCTGGAAGATTCTCTGGCCTATGTTTCTGATGTAAAGAATAAAGATGCAAGAACCGAAGGCATGTCATACGGCATGATGGTGGCCGTGCAGCTGGATAAAAAAGAGGTGTTTGATAAGCTGTGGCGGTTTTCAAAAAAATATATGCAGCATCAAAGCGGCCACAGGGAAGGATATTTTGCATGGAGCCTCAATCCCAAAACACTTAAAAAAAACTCGCCCGGTTCCGCATCGGATGGTGAACTGTATTTTGTAACCGGTTTACTGTTCGCTTCCAACCGCTGGGGCAATAATACCGGCATTGATTATTATGGCGAAGCAAGACGCATACTGGATGCCATGTGGAAGAAAGATGGCACCGGCAATATTTTTCACGTCATCAATAAAGAACACAAACAAATCAGTTTTGTGCCCGAAGGAAATGGCTATACCTGGACAGATCCTTCCTATCATCTTCCCGCATTTATGGAAGTATGGGCCATGTATGCAAAAGACGGGCACGAAGATTTTTACAGGGAATGTGCTGATACCTCAAGAGCATACTTGCACAGGGCCTGTCACCCGGTTACAGGATTAAATCCCGACTATTCCGAATTCAGCGGCGCACCGCATAATACCAGGTGGATACCTGTTGCATTCCGCTACGATTCGTGGCGCGTGCCCATGAACATAGCAATGGATTATAACTGGTTTGGAAAAGATGCGCAATGGCAGCAAGATTATGCAAAACGCATGCAAACATTCTTTCGCTCCAAAGGCATCAGCACGTTCGACGACCAGTTTAATATGGATGGCAGTCGTCCTGATTCTGTTTTACAGGCAGGCGGTTTTAAAAAACTCCGGCATTCCATCGGGCTGGTAGCCACGGTAGCCAGCACCGCACTCATAGGAAAAGATAAAAGCCGCCTGGATTTTGTGCATGAATTATGGAATGCAAAACTGGAACCCTACGAAGACGGTTACTTTGATCCTTATTACGACGGGCTGCTGTACCTCTTCAGCTTAATGCATTTAAGCGGCCGGTACAAGATCATTCAACCCAACTAATTTTCTTTAACGTTAAAGCATAATACATGAAACAGGTTTTAAAATTTATGGCAGTGGTGCTGTTCATTTCTCAAACAGTCTGGGCGCAGGAACCGGTTAAACCTGCTGCCCCGGGATTTGATACAGTACGCTCTTCCATTCCGCATGGAAAAATTGACACGGTGGTGTACAACTCCAAAACGGTAGGTACCAAACGAAAAGCTACTATTTACACACCGCCAGGATTTTCAAAAACAAAAAAATATCCGGTGCTGTACCTGTTGCATGGTATTGGCGGTGATGAAAAAGAATGGCTGAACGGTGGTAAACCACAAGTGATACTGGATAACCTGTATGCCGATGGTAAAATTGAACCTATGATCGTGGTGATGCCCAATGGCCGTGCCATGAAAGATGATGCGGCAACCGGCAACATCATGGCACCAGACAAAGTACAGGCTTTTGCCACTTTTGAAAAAGACCTGCTGAACGACCTCATTCCTTTTATTGAAAAAAAATATCCCGTAATTGCTGATAAAGATCACAGGGCGGTTGCAGGTTTATCTATGGGCGGCGGGCAATCACTCAATTTTGGTTTGGGTAACCTGGATGTTTTTTCATGGGTGGGTGGATTTTCTTCTGCACCCAATACAAAAGTGCCACAGGAACTGCTGCCCGATGCGGAAGCCGCCAGAGCGAAACTGAAATTGTTATGGATATCCTGCGGTGCCAGCGACGGGCTCATCACCTTCAGCAAAAGAACACACGATTACTTTGCAAAAAACAATGTACCGCATATTTATTTTGTAGAACCCGGTGTGCATGATTTTAAAGTGTGGAAGAACAGTTTGTACATGTTCTCGCAGCTTATTTTTAAACCCGTGGATGTTTCCACTTTTTCTAAATATCCTGTAGCCGGCGCACCGGCTTCCACCAATATCCGTAATGGTGTATATCCTCAAATTATGAGCGACAGCCGTGTGAAGTTCAGCATCAAAGCGCCCGATGCAAAAAAAATGCAGATCGACCTGGGGAAGAAATACGACATGGTAAAAGATGAAAGCGGTGTGTGGACGGTTACCACCGATTCTATCAGCGAAGGTTTTCATTATTACTCTTTACTGATCGATGGCGTGGCAGTGGCTGATCCTGCCAGCGAATCATTTTACGGTATGGGCCGCATGGCCAGCGGTATAGAAATTCCTTTTGCCGGTGGTGGTTATTATGCATTGCGTAATGTGCCGCACGGCGATATCCGTATTAAAAAATATTTCTCCGCAGTAACCAATTCGTGGAGGCAGTTTTATATCTACACACCACCTTCCTACGATTCGGCGGTTGACCAGCAGTATCCTGTTTTATACATCCTGCATGGTGGCGGCGAAGATGAAAGAGGCTGGGCCACACAGGGAAAAACGGATCTGATTCTCGACAATCTCATCGCAGCCAAAAAAGCAAAACCCATGCTGGTGGTAATGATGGATGGTAATTTGGGTGGTGGTGGCTTGCAGGGTTTTGGAGAAAAATCACTCCAGTTGTTTGAACGGGAATTAAAAGATGCGCTGATGCCATTTGTAGATAAAAATTTCCGGACTGCAAAAGGCAATGCCAATACCGCACTGGCCGGTTTGTCGATGGGTGGTTTGCAAACCCTGTATGCTGGTGTAAAAAACAGCGACCGGTTCTCTTATCTCGGTGTATTCAGTTCCGGTTGGTTTGCCAACCAGCCTGCCATGTCAGATGGATGGTATGATTATCTTAAAACCAATACCGCCACCATCAACAGCAACCTCAAACAATTCTGGATTGCCATGGGCGGCAAGGAAGACATTGCCTGGAGCAACTGCCAGGTAATGATGGGCCGGTTAAAGGAGCTGGATATTAAGCACAGCTATTCCGAATATCCCGGCGGCCATACGTGGCCGGTATGGCGCAACAACCTGTACAATTTTGCGCAGCTACTCTTTAAATAAGCAGTGATATGAAGCCTTACTTGCTTAAAATATTTTTTGCTGTAACAGCAATGCTTGCAACCAGTAATGGTGTTACTGCGCAACAGGACACACTTTTAAAAAACACTTTGCCAAAGGCAGGCAAACTGGTTTATGATAAGCCCGTGGGCAAAGACTGGGTAAACCTGCTTGCCACAGCCGATGACTGGAATTTTGAACCTGCCTTCTGGAAGATGGAAAATAATATGCTGCAGGGCGAAATGGGCAGGGAAAAAGAACACCATTACAGTTACACCAAAAAAGTGTATACCGATTTTGAATTAAACGTACTGATCAAAATGGTTGGCGACAGTAATGCCAACTCCGGTGTTTGCATCCGCATTAACCCAACCAGCTGGGATAATGCACCGGGCTACCAGGTGGATATGGGAAAAGGTTACTGGGGTTGTTTGTGGGAAGAACGCAGGGGGGATATGGTGCAAAAATTTCCGGATGCGCTGGCCGCAAAAATCGTGAAGCAAAACGACTGGAATCATTATTATATAAAAGCAACAGGCCATCATATTGAGGCATGGCTCAATGGTGTAAAAACGATTGACAAGATTCATGAAGCCGGGTTTTCTTCCGGGAACATTGGAGTGCAGTTGTGTCATTACCATAATCCCACAACAGTTGTAATAAAATCAATGTACCTGAGGGAGATCAAATAATTTTTTAAAAACTCTTATAACCAACAATAAACTTTATAATGAAAGCAGTAAGAAAAGGCATAGTGGCATGTGGCATTTGTTTTTTGTTTGCAAACAATTGTATTTCGCAAACGCCGGTTTTAAACCTTGATTTTACAAAACCCGGAGCAACCGTAAGCCCCATGTTATACGGGCTGATGACGGAAGAAATCAATCATGCGTACGATGGCGGGCTGTATGCAGAGCTCATACGTAACCGCATTTTCAAAGATAACAAAAACACTCCCGAAGCATGGAGCCTGGTGCGTACCGATTCTGCTTCCAAAGCTTCTATAAAACTGATGGCGGCAACAGAAGACAATGTACCGTTTGATGAAAGACGCCATGCCATCACCGGCGCACTCACTACCTGCCTGCGCCTTACCGTTGAAAAAGCAGGAGGGAAGATTGGCATTGCCAACGAAGGTTACTGGGGCATACCTGTAAAACCTTCCACTGCTTACCAGGCATCTTTTTATATCAAAGGCTCCGGAAGTTTTCAGCCACCGCGCCGCCCCGGTCAGCAGGCTCCTGCAAATCCTGCGCCTGTTATTGAAGACAATACACCCGGCCCAATTACAGTAAGTATTGAAAGCAGTGATGGAAAAACCGTTTATGCGTCGGGTACCATTACACTTGAAAAAAGTATTTTCTGGAAAAAATATGCCATAACCTTAACAACTGCGGCAGATGTAAAACCCACCACCGATGCAAGGTTTGTTATCAGTACCGACCGTGTTGGTTTATATTATTTCAACCTGGTTTCATTGTTTCCGCCCACACATAAAAACAGGGCAAATGGTTTCAGGCCCGACCTTATAAAAATGATGGCGGATATGAAACCGAAATTCCTGCGTTTTCCCGGAGGTAATTATCTCGAAGGGCCGCTGATCACGGATGCGTGTCCGTGGAAAACAACCCTGGGTGCGTTAGAGCAACGTCCCGGCCATAAAGGTTCCTGGGGCTACCGGGCATCAGACGGGCTGGGCCTGCTGGAATTTTTATTATGGTGCGAAGACATAGGTGCAGAACCCGTGCTGGCAGTGTATGCCGGTTATTCGCTCAATGGCGATCACATAGATGCCGGTCCGTTATTACAACCTTATGTGGATGATGCGCTGGATGAAATTGAATATGTAACAGGTGATGCAAACACTTATTGGGGAGCAAAACGTGCGGCCGACGGCCACCCGGCACCGTTTAAATTAACTTATGTAGAAGTAGGGAATGAAGACTGGTTCGACAGAACAAACAGTTATGATGGCCGCTTTAAACAGTTCAGGGCTGCCATAGAAAAAAAATATCCTTCACTGCATGTGATATCCACCATTGCAGATGCACAATATCCCAACCTTAAAGTAACCGGAGATAAAAAACCCGAAGTACTCGATGAACATTATTACCGTGATTCATGGGCCATGTGGGAAAATGCATCGCAGTACGATAAGTACGACCGCAACGGGCCTAAAATTTTTGTGGGCGAATGGGCTACCCGTGAAGGCGCCCCCACCACCAATTTAAACGCGGCATTAGGCGATGCGGCCTGGATGACGGGGATGGAAAGAAATTCAGACCTTATCATTATGTCGTGCTATGCCCCCTTATTTGTAAACGTAAATACAGCTACCGCTACTGCACCCAAGGCATGGCAATGGGATTCTGATCTCATTGGCTATAATGCATTAAACAGTTATGGTTCGCCATCGTATTATGTGCAGCAGTTGTTTGGTAATTATCTTGGTGATAAAATTGTTCCTGTTACCGCAGAAAATATTCCCACTCAGCCAAGGCCACTGAGCCGCCGCGACAGCGCTAACGGTATTACCACAGCGCCATTGGTGCCCACTGTTTTCTACAGTGCCACAAAAGATGAAAAAACAGGTGCTGTTTACCTGAAGCTTGTCAATACCACCGGTAAAAAGCAACCGGTAAATGTAAATCTCAATGGTGTTGGCCAAGTGCTTCCTGCAGCAACACAGTTTGTGATCAAAGGCGAAAAGCCCGAGGATACCAACAGCATTACTGATCCTGAAAAAATTATCCCTGTAAAATCGGTTGTTAAGGGCATCGCAGCAAAATTCAAACGCACGCTCGATCCATATTCTGTAACTGTGATAGAATTGCAAACCGGTAAATAACAATAAATGCACCCGGTATAAAACCGGGCGTATCTGAATAATTTTATGCAGCACCTGGCAAAAAAAATAACGGGATTAATACTTGCGGCGGCACTTAATCTGGTTGCCATGGCCCAAAACAGGATTACTGATATTAAGACACAAACCACTATCTGCAATCCTGTAAATCTCAGTTACCGGTTTTGCCCCGATACACCTTCCAGGCGGGAAGCCGCTGATCCAACCATGGTGCTGTATAAAGGGGAATACTATTTATTCGCTTCCAAATCGGGCGGCTATTTTCATTCAAAGGATATGGTTTCCTGGGATTTGATTAAAACAGATGATCTTCCGCTGGAAGACTATGCGCCTGCAGCAGTGGTGATAAAGGATACCATTTTTTTTATGGCATCTGCAGCAGCACCGTTAAAAATCTACAAAACCACCGATCCCAAATCGGGCAAATGGGAAGTGGCCAATCCTGCTTTCCCCATTGGAATGGTAGATCCGGATCTGTTTTTAGATGATGACGGAAAATTGTATTTCTATTACGGCTGTTCCAATATCAATCCCATTTATGGCGTGGAGCTGAACCGGGCAACACTGAACCCGGTTGGGAAATCAACCGTGCTCTTCAACAGTAATAAAGAAGTAAATGGCTGGGAAAGAAAAGGCGATTACAATGATAGGGAAGGCAGGCCATGGATAGAGGGTTCATGGATGACGAAACACAATGGAAAATATTATTTGCAATATGCAGGACCGGGGACAGAATTTAAGAGTTACAGTGATGCGGTGTATGTTGCAGATAAGCCGCTGGGGCCTTTTACCCTGGCAGCGCACAATCCTTTTTCATACAAACCCGAAGGCTTTATTGCCGGCGCCGGGCACAGCAGTACCTTCCGGGATAAGTTTGGTAATTACTGGCACATATCCACCATGAGCATTTCGCAAAAACATATGTTTGAACGGAGGCTGGGATTGTTTCCGGCTTTTTTTGATAAATACGGGGTGATGCATGTGTACACCGGCTTTGGCGATTTCCCTTTCAGGTTGCCCAATAAAAAGATCAGCAAACCTGAGGAAATATTTCCTGGCTGGATGCTGCTCTCTTATAACAAACCGGTGGAAGTGTCATCCGCGTTGCCCGGTCATGAAAAGCAGTTTTCCGCCGATGAAGAGGTGCGTTCTTACTGGAGCGCTGCCACGGGCAACAAAGGTGAATGGTTGAGCATGGACCTGCAAGAAATGAGCACCATTAATGCGGTACAGGTAAATTATGCGGAGCATAACACAAAGCTGCTCGGGCGCAGTAACAGTATCTATTACCAGTACCTGCTGGAATATTCTGCAGATAACAGGAACTGGAAAGTGCTGGCAGACAAAAGGCAAAACAATAGCGATGTGCCGCATGATTATATTGAATTAACAACACCGGTAAAAGCCCGCTATCTACGCATCACCAATTATCATGTTCCCGATGGAACATTTGCGCTGGCCGGTTTGCGCATTTTTGGCAATGCAGGTGCCAAACTCCCTGCCGCAACGGGCGGGTTAAAAATTGAGCGGCAGGCAGACCGCACCATCGCAGTGCTGCAATGGAAAAACGATCCTGCCGCGGTTGGGTATAATGTGCGTTATGGTACGGCAAAAGATAAACTATACCACACTTACCAGGTGCTGGGTACAAATACAGTAACAATACGAAGCTTAAGCAGCGCCGCGAAATATTATTTTGTTGTGGACGCCTTTAATGAAAAGGGTATTACGAAAGGAACCAAAATTACAGCAATCAATTAACGAATATTTTAAAAGAGGAACAATGAAAAAAACAGTAACGTCCATTTTAAGTTGTGTGCTGCTGTCGTTTGCAGCTGCACAGCAAATGCCATATAAAAACCCGTCGCTGAGTGCCGAAGCAAGGGCAAAGGATCTTATTTCACGGCTTACACTCCAGGAAAAAGCATCGCTGATGTTTGATCAGTCGCCGGCCATTCCGCGGCTGGGCGTAAAAAAATTCAATTGGTGGAGCGAAGCGCTGCACGGTCTTGCCAATAACGCAGGGGTTACTGTTTTTCCCGAACCGGTGGCCATGGCAGCATCCTTCAATGATTCACTGGTGTATAAAATTTTTGATGCCACCTCCGATGAGGCAAGGGCCAAATACCACGACGCATTAAGAAGCGGTAAAGAAAACCGCCGCTTTCTCAGTTTATCTGTTTGGACACCCAACATAAATATATTCCGCGATCCCCGGTGGGGCCGGGGGCAGGAAACCTATGGTGAAGATCCCTACCTTACTTCACGCATGGGCATAGCTGTTGTAAAAGGTTTACAGGGACCAGCGGATGCGAAATACCGTAAACTGCTGGCCTGCGCCAAACATTACGCGGTGCACTCGGGGCCGGAATGGAGCCGGCATACACTTAATCTCAATGATGTTAACCCAAGGGATTTGTGGGAAACCTATTTGCCTGCATTTAAATCCCTGGTACAGGAAGCGGATGTACGCCAGGTAATGTGTGCCTACCAGCGCCTGGATGATGAGCCCTGTTGCGGTAACAGCCGTTTGCTGCAGGATATTCTCCGCAACCAATGGGGGTTTAAACATGTAGTGGTGTCCGACTGCGGCGCAGTTACCGATTTTTTTACCAGTCATAAAACATCCTCTGATGCCGTGCATGCATCTGCTAAAGCGGTATTGTCAGGAACAGATGTGGAATGTGTGTGGCAGGGATATGCGTATGAAAAATTGCCCGAAGCGGTGGCAAAAGGACTGATCAGGGAATCGGAAGTGGACAACCATTTATTAAAAGTGCTGACAGGCCGTTTTGAACTGGGTGATTTTGATGATGACGCTATTGTGCCCTGGGCAAATATTCCCGTATCGGTAATAAATAACGCAGAACATAAAAAACTGGCATTGGATATGGCGTTGCAGTCCATGACCCTGCTGCAGAATAAAAATAATATTTTGCCATTGAGCAAATCAGTTAAAAAAATTGCCGTGGTTGGACCCAATGCAAACGATGAACCTATGCTATGGGGAAATTATAATGGCACTCCTTTCAGTACAGTGAGCATCCTGGAAGGCATTCAGTCAAAATTACCGGCAAATAAAATCATGTATGATAAGGCCTGCGACCTCGTGGAGAATAAAGTGACACAAAGCTATTTTTCTAAAACAGCATTTGCAGGCACAGCAGGTTTTAAAGCCACTTACTGGAACAACCGGGATCGCTCCGGCAATGCCGTTACAACAGTACAAATTGTAAACCCTTTTAAAATTACCACGGCCGGTGATCATGAATTTGCACCGGGCGTAAAACTGGAAGGATTCTCCGCAACATATGAAACCACTTTCAATGCAGCGGAAACAGAAGAGATCGTTTTCAAATGCGGCGCCACCGGTTATTTTGAATTATTTGTAAACGGGCAGTCGCTTGCCAGTTATAACAACTGGCGCACCCTGCCTTCCCGTATTCCGTATAAAGTGGAAAAGGGTAAAACCTATCGCATTGAAATACGCTATGCACAATTAAATAACTGGCAGGCCAATCTTGAGTTTGATTTTGGAAAAGAACTGGATATTGATTATGCCGGTCTGGCTGCAAAACTGAAAGAAGCAGATATCGTAATTTTCGCAGGCGGATTATCAACTTTACTGGAAGGAGAGGAAATGCCGGTTTCTTTTCCCGGTTTTAAAGGCGGCGACCGTACCGACATACAATTGCCCGAAGTTCAGCGTAATTATTTAAAGGCATTAAAAGCGGCGGGTAAGAAAGTGATCTTTGTAAACTGCTCCGGTTCTGCCATTGGCCTGGTGCCCGAAACAGAAAGTTGTGATGCGATATTACAGGCATGGTATGGCGGAGAATCGGGAGGGCAAGCGGTTGCCGATGTGCTTTTTGGTGATTATAATCCTTCAGGAAAACTGCCCATTACTTTTTATAAAGATACCACCCAGCTGCCCGGTTTTGAAGATTACTCAATGAAAGGCCGCACCTACCGGTACCTGCAAACCACACCGCTGTTCCAGTTTGGATACGGACTGAGCTATACCAGCTTCCGCATTGGCACTGCCCGGGTGGATAAAACAACCATCACAGCACCAGGCAAACTGCAGCTTACTGTTCCTGTTACCAATACCGGTAAACGAAGCGGTACTGAACTGGTGCAGGTGTACATAAAAAAAGCAAATGATAACAGCGGTCTCAACAGAACCCTGCGTGGCTTTAAAAAAACAACGGTGGATGCCGGTAAAACGGCAGATGCGGTGATTGATTTACCAGCTTCGGCATTTGAGTTTTACAACGAAAAAACATTAAAAATGGAAACAGCGGCCGGAGAATATGAATTGTGGTATGGAAACAGCTCTGCCACAAAAGATCTGCAAATGATAAAAATAACTGTTCAATAAAACTGTAACAACATGGAAATAAAAAGTAAAATGCTTGTAATGGCTGTTTTTGCAATAACGGCACTGCAGTCTTTTTCACAGGACAAAAAATTTTACATCTTCCTCAGTTTCGGGCAATCTAATATGGAAGGCAATGCAAGAGTGCGACCGGAGGATACGGTGAACATCGACCCGCGTTTCCAGGTGATGGAGGCGGTGGACTGCCCGAACCTTAACCGCAAAAAAGGACAATGGTACACCGCGGTACCGCCCTTGTGCCGCTGCAGAACAGGATTAACACTCACTGATTTTTTTGGGCGGGAAATGGTGGCCAGTCTTCCCAAAGATGTAAGAGTGGGCATTATCAATGTAGCTGTGGGCGGCTGTAAAATTGAACTGTTTGATAAGGATAATTATCAATCGTATGTGGAAAAAGCGCCCAAATGGATGATCGGCATGATTAATGAATACGATGGTAACCCTTATGCAAGGCTGGTGGAGATGGCGAAGCTGGCGCAGAAAGACGGTGTGATCAAGGGTATTCTGCTGCACCAGGGCGAATCCAATCCCAATGATTCGCTATGGACAAAAAAAGTAAAAGTGGTGTATGATAATTTGCTGAAAGATCTTAAACTGAAAGCGAAGAAAGTGCCCTTGCTGGCGGGTGAAACTGTGAATGCAGACCAGGGCGGTATTTGCGCCGGCATGAATAAGATCATTGCCACGCTGCCGCAGGCAATTAAAAACGCTTACGTGATATCATCCGCAGGATGCACTGATGCGGCAGATAACCTGCACTTTAATGCAGACGGGTATAAAGAACTGGGTAAAAGATTTGCAGCAAAAATGCTGGAGTTAATGGGATACACGGCTGCAACATTAAAATAAACCAAGGCTGATCCATTCGGTTTTATAAAAATACAAGTGATGAAAAAAAGAATTATACTGCCCGCTATTATACTGTTGCTCACGGCGGGAATGTATTACAGCAGCCCGGCACAATCATTTCAAAAAACAGGAACGGGCGCTAAGGTTACTGCAAATGGTTTTACAACCGAGATACAATTTTATAACGCTTCCATTATACGGGTAATAAAATACCCGCAGGATAAAACATTTACCAAACAAAGCCTTTCTGTAATTGCAGCGCCGCAGCAAACCGCTTTCACTGTAAAGCAGCTGGGCGATGCACTGCAGCTTAAAAGTAAAGAGCTGCTGGTAATGCTGGACATGAAGCAGGGTGATATCAGCTTCATTACTGCAAACAACACTGCTTTGTTAAAAGAAAAAAGCGGCAGCACAAAATTTACTCCTTTTAACGACGCCGGGGAAAATACTTTTTCTGTGCAGCAGGCCTTCAGTCTTGATAAAGATGAAGCCATTTATGGTTTAGGTCAGCAGCAAAAAGGAAAGATGATACAGCGCAACATTACGCTCAATATGATACAGGGCAATACCGATGATTATGTGCCCTTCTTTCTTTCAGCAAAAGGATATGGTTTGTTTTGGGATAATTATTCCCCTACCGTTTTTACTGATAATGCAACAGCCACTTCTTTTAAATCCGATGTGGGCGAAGGGATCGATTATTATTTTATCAGCGGAACAAATGCCGACGGCGTGATTGCCGGCATGCGTACCCTTACCGGAACAGCGCCCATGCTGCCATTATGGAGCTTCGGATTCTTTCAAAGCAAGGAACGTTACAAAAGCCAGGAGGAGCTGGTGGATGTGGTAAAAAAATACCGTGAGCTGAAAGTGCCGCTGGATGGCATCATACAGGACTGGCAATACTGGGGCAGTAACTACTTGTGGAATGCCATGGATTTTTTAAATGAAGAATTTCCAAGGCCGCAAAAAATGATCAGTGATATACATGGTTTAAATGCGCATTTAACTATCTCCATTTGGAATTCCTTCGGTCCAAAAACAAAACAATACCGGGAGCTGGACAGCATTGGCGCATTGATGAATTTTAGTACCTGGCCGCAGTCAGGTTCTACGTTATGGCCGCCCAAACGGGATTATCCCTCCGGTGTACGGGTGTACGATCCCTACAACCCGCAGGCAAGGGATATTTACTGGAAGTATTTAAGCAATATGCATGCACTGGGTATTGATGCATGGTGGATGGATTCATCAGAACCCGATCATCTTGATTTTAAACCGTCCGACTTTGATAATAAAACTTATATGGGCTCTTTTCGCAAAGTGCGTAACGCGTTTCCCTTAATGACTGTAGGCGGTGTGTATACGCACCAGCGGGCGGCAGATTCTTCTAAACGTGTTTTTATTCTCACCCGTTCCGCATTTGCAGGCCAGCAACGTTATGGCGCCAACACCTGGTCGGGAGATGTTACCGCATCATGGGGGGCATTACGTAACCAGATTTCTGCCGGGCTTAATTTTTCATTGAGCGCCATCCCATACTGGAACGCTGATATTGGAGGTTTCTTCCTGGGTAACTTTCCCCGCAAATTAAATGATCCCAATTACCGTGAACTGTATGCACGCTGGCTGCAGTTTGGCACTTTTACACCCATGATGCGTTCACATGGTGCAGATGCCCCAAGGGAAATTTACCAGTTTGGTGCAAAGGGAAGCAAAGTATATGATGCAGTGGAAAAATATATCAACCTCCGTTACAGCCTGCTGCCTTACATCTACTCCGCTTCCTGGGATGTAACACATAACAATTCCAGTATGATGCGGGCGCTGGTAATGGATTTTGCAAAAGATAAAAATGCACTCGACATCAATGATGAATACATGTTTGGCAAATCGCTGCTGGTGGCGCCGGTAACAGAAAAAATGTATGTAAAACCTGTTTCCTCCAATGGAAAAGATACGGTGTATGCCGAAGATTTCTCTTCTGTTAAAACAAAACAGGTGTACCTGCCTGCCGGCACCAGCTGGTATGATTACTGGACAGGTGAACAGCATCCCGGCGGACAAACCATCAGCAAGGCGGCACCGCTGGATATTATGCCGCTGTTTGTAAAAGCCGGCACCATACTGCCCATTGGCCCGCAGGTACAGTATGCCACTGAAAAAAAATGGGATGACCTGGAAATACGCATTTATCCCGGGGCCAACGGCCATTTTGTATTGTATGAAGATGAAAATGATAATTACAATTACGAAAAAGGGGCTTATACGGAAATTGATTTTAACTGGAATGATAAGTTGCGCACACTTACCATCAGCGACAGGAAAGGTGCATTCAGCACAATGCTGCAAAGCAGGAAATTCAGGATCATGATTGCAGGAGGTGTTCAGCAAACTGCTGCGTATGCAGGCAAAGCAATCAGGGTGGTTTTAAAATAAACAAATGTTCAGCACAATTAAAATGAAAAAGACCACACTGTATATTTTTTTGATGGTATGCGCAATGCCGCTGCTGGCACAGCAGTATATCATTACATCGCCCAACCTTAAAATAAAAGTGGCATTGGATTCAGCCGCAGGCAGGAAGGGGGGCTGGTGTTTGCAAGTGGATTATTCAAATGGTGATAAGATCACCACCGCCATTCCGGCAATTGATCTCGGGCTTGTGCTGAACGACCGGGAGTTTGCAGAACAGCTCAGTTTAAGTAAAATAACAAGACCTGTTGCTGTTAACGAGGCATACTCACTGCCATTGGGTAAAAAAATGAACCGCAACAATTCCGGAAACGAAACGGTGCTGTCTTTTGAAAATAAACAGAAGCAACGGATCAATATCATACTGCGGGTATATAACGACGGGCTGGTTTTTCGCTATGAACTTACGGGCAAAACAGACTCCTGCATTGTGAAAGATGAACTCACCGCTTACAGCATTGCAGGAGAAACCGTGCGGTGGATGGAAAAATGGAATCCTGCCAATGAAGGATTGTACAGCAATATGAGTAATGATAAAGTGCAGCAGGACGAATGGAGTTATCCCGCGCTCTTTCAAACCAAAGACAGTGCCTGCTGGTTCTTACTGCACGAATCGGATGTGAACCGTACTTACTGTGGTTCCAAACTCAGTAATACACAACAGCGCTCAAAATATAAAATCACCTTCCCCAATCCTAAAGACGGAAGAGGCAAGGGAGCATCTGCCCCACGGATTATGTTACCATGGAAATCACCCTGGCGGGTGATCATTATGGGCAGCCTGGCAGATGTGGTGGCTTCCACGCTGGTGGAGGATGTGGCACCTCCTTCCACCATTGCAAATACCGGGTGGATAAAACCCGGCACCGTATCATGGAACTACTGGTCGGAGAACCATGGCACCAAAGACTATAAAACGGTTTGTGCCTTTGCTGATCTTGCTGCTGCCATGCACTGGCCTTATACATTACTGGACTGGGAATGGGATGCAATGGGTAATGGCGGCAAACTGGAAGATGCGCTGGCTTATATACTGTCTAAAGGAGTGAAGCCATTGATGTGGTATAATTCAGGAGGCGATCATACCTGGGTGCCGGCCACACCTAAAGACAGGATGCTGACACATGAAAACCGGGTAGAAGAATTTACCAGGCTGAAAAAGCTTGGTGTTGCAGGAGTAAAGGTTGATTTTTTTGAAAGTGAAAAACAAAACATGATCAGCTATTACCTCGACATACTGGAAGATGCGGCGAAGTTTGAAATGCTGGTATATTTTCACGGCTGCATTGTGCCAAGGGGATGGGCAAGAACCTATCCCAACCTCATGACCTGCGAAGCCGTACGCGGCGCAGAATGGTATAATAACGGACCTGATTTTACAAACACAGCACCGGAACATAATACCATACTTCCTTTTACCCGCAACGTGGTGGGGTCGATGGATTATACACCGGTTACATTTACCAACTCACAATTTCCGCATATCACTTCTTATGGCCACGAACTGGCCCTGGGGGTGTTGTTTGAATCGGGCCTGCAGCATCTTGCCGACAGACCTGAAGGATATTACAGTTTACCCGATGCCCCAAAAGAGCTGCTTAAAAACCTGCCCACGGTTTGGGACGATACCCGTTTGCTGGATGGCTACCCCGGCAAGGAAATTGTGATGGCAAGAAGGAATGCCAGAAACTGGTATATAGCCGGTATCAGCGCGGAGATGCGTGAGAAAAAGAAAAATATTAAACTGGATTTTCTTGACGGTAATACAAAATACAAGATGCTGCTCATTGCAGATGGAAAACACGATAAGGAATTTGCGGTAAGCTATGCGGTGGTGGATAAGACAGGAACTGTGGATGTAAAATTATTAAGGAGAGGCGGGTTTGTGGTATTGCTCACACCCTTACCTTAAAACACTAACGGAAGATATGAAGCGAATAATACTGGTATTATTTTTATTGATCCCGCTCATTCATTTTGGGCAGGGATATAAAGGTTTTACAACAACAAAAGACAAACTGCTTATTAAAACAGCAGGTGGCATCCTTCAGATCATGCCGCTTACCGAAACCGTATTCCGTATACAATTTATTAAAGACCTGCCACCGGAAGCAAGAGAATTTGTGTTGATCAGCCGCCAGCCGGTACCATATTTTAAATGCAATGAAACCGGTAACCAGGTAAAGTTAGTTACCCATGCAGCGGCTGTAATTTTTGATAAAACAGGCGGCAGCTTATCATATACAGATAATACCGGTAAACTTATTTTAAAGGAAACAGCCGGCAGCCGTTCTATCTTCTTAAATACCGCAGATACACTTAAAAGCTGCACAGTATCGCAGGGCTTTGAATCACCCGCAGATGAATTGCTTTTTGGTTTGGGTCAGTTCCAGGATGGTCATTATAATCTCAAAAACGTTACCCGTAAGCTGGTACAGGTAAACAGCCAGATTGCAATCCCATTTTTATATTCATCCAAAGGGTACGGCATCCTGTGGCATCAATATGGTTTAACTGAATTCAATCCCGCTGATAATATCATTTCATTACAAAAGGCAGATACAGCAACCGGTGTTAAAAAAGACGCGGAAGTTACCACCACTTCCGGCACGCAGCGGGTATCGCAGCAGCAAAATTTGTACAACGGCAGTTTTACCGTGAATGAAGATGCAGACTACGATATCATGCTCGACCTGGGTGATATGGATAACCGGCACCTGGTGATCATTGATGGTGTGGCCTGTATCGACCAGTCGAACCTGTGGCTGCCACCGGCAGTGAGCAAACTGGTGCAGTTAAAAAAGGGCAGGCATACCGTGCAGGTGGTATGCAAATCAACCAACACACCCCGCCTGTCTTTTCGCAAAGCAAATAACGAAACGGTATTCCGTTCGCCGGACGCACAGTCGCTGGACTACGTTGTTTTTTTAGGTAATACTGCAGATGCTGTTATTGCGGCATACCGCAAACTTACCGGCGAAGTGCCCATGCTGCCGTTATGGGCTTTTGGTTTCTGGCAATGCAGGGAGCGCTATACCTCCGGCGAACATCTTGTAAAAACAGTGGAAGAATTCAGGGAAAGAAATTTACCCATGGATGTGATTGTGCAGGACTGGCAATACTGGGGAAAAAACGGATGGGGCATTCCTAAGTTTGATGAAACACATTACCCGGAACCGGAAAAATTTATCAAACAGCTCCACGATCTGCACGCACGCTTTTCTATTTCTGTTTGGGAAAACCTTGATAAAAAATCAGGCGTTACAAAACCATACCTGCAGCAAAATCTTTTTATACCCAATTCTCCCTGGCTGGATATGTATAATCCCGCTGCGCAAAAACTGCACTGGCAGGTGCTGAATGAAAATTTGTTCAGCAAAGGGACCGACAGCTGGTGGATGGATGCCACCGAGCCGGAGAATGATGCGCTTACAGGTAAGCAAACTTATTTCGGTCCCGGTAAACAATACCGTTTAACTTACCCGCTTTTTGTAAGCCAGTCGGTTTATGAAGGGCAGCGTGCCACCAATCCCGGTAAACGGGTGGCTGTTTTAACCCGTTCTGCATTTGCAGGGCAGCAGCGTTATGGCACCATTAACTGGAGTGGTGATATTGGATGGAACTGGGATGCTTACCGGCGGCAAATTGTTGCAGGGCTCAATTATATTTTAACCGGCATGCCTTACTGGACCACTGATATCGGGGGGTTCTTCCGCCCGGGTAAAAAACAATATACAGATACCGCTTATCATGAAATACTCACCCGGTGGTTTCAATGGGGAACGTTTAACCCGGTGTTTCGCATACATGGTTACCAAACAGAAACAGAACCCTGGAAATACGGCGATACTGTGATGAATCATATGCGGCAAATGCTGGAACTGCGTTACCGTTTATTGCCATATATCTATTCTGCCGCATGGGATATTTCAAAAAATGGTTCTACCATGATGCGCCCCTTGGTAATGGATTTTAATAATGACACAGCAGCCCTGAGCCGCCCTTACCAGTACATGTTTGGAAAGAACATACTGGTGGCGCCGGTAACAGCACCCGGTATTAAAAATGCTGATGTATACCTGCCTGCCGGCACCAGCTGGTTTGATTTCTGGACAGGGGAGCAGTATAACGGGGGAAAAATCATCAGTAAGGAAACTCCGCTGGATATAATACCGCTGTTTATAAAGGCCGGCACCATATTACCTGTTGGCCCGCGGGTACAGTATGCCACAGAAAAAAAATGGGATGAGCTGAAAATAAGGATTTATCCAGGTGCAAACGGGCAGTTTATTTTATACGAGGACGAGAATGACAATTACAATTATGAAAAAGGATTATGCAGCACAATCTTATTTGAATGGAACGACAAAAAGAAGCAATTGACAATAGCAGGGAGGCAAGGGCATTTTAGTGGTATGCTGCAAAAAAGAACTTTTAACATAGTTGTGGGCGGCCCTGCGGGCGATACTGGTGATACGGATGTGTTAATGCCGGGCCATAAGATTGTATACAATGGCAGGAAGGTTATAGTAAATTTTTAATCAGCATTTAAAAATAAAGATGAAGCGTTTTATAAGAACAGGCAAAGCGATCAAAGGAATTGTAACATGGTGTGCAAGCTGCAGTATGTTTTTTGCTGCGGCGCAGGATAAATTATACCGTAACGAATTTCCACTGGAGGATGTACAACTGCTGAACGGTCCCTTTAAACATGCCCGTGACCTGAATATTGAAGTGTTACTGAAATATGATACCGACAGGCTGCTGGCAGGTTACAGGAAGGAAGCGGGGCTTCCTGCAAAAGCCGCATCTTATCATAACTGGGACGGGCTGGACGGACATGTGGGCGGGCATTATTTATCCGCTTTGGCCATGAATGCGGCCGCTACGGGTAATGAAGCATGCAAAAGCCGTATGCTGTATATGCTCAAAGAGCTGAAAGCCTGCCAGGCTGCAAACGCCATTAATAACCCCGATTGGGGAATTGGATATGCCGGTGCGGTGCCCAACAGTAAAAAAATATGGAGCACACTTCAAAAAGGCGATTTCACTGCTTTCCGGGCTGCATGGGTACCCTGGTATAATATACATAAAATGTATGCGGGCCTGCGGGATGCATGGCTGTACACAGGCAATGAAGATGCAAAGATGATATTCTTGCAATTCTGCGACTGGGGCATTCATATTACCGCGGCACTTACCGAAACACAAATGCAGCAGATGCTGGATACTGAACACGGGGGTATGAATGAAATTTTTGCCGATGCCTACCAGATGACCGGTGATGTAAAGTACCTGGATGCTGCCAAACGCTTTTCACACAACATGCTGCTGGATGCAATGGCAGCAGCAAAAGATAATTTAGATAATAAACATGCCAATACACAGGTGCCAAAGGCCGTGGGATTTGAAAGGATCGCCGAACTGTCGGGCGACAGTAAATATGCAATGGCCGGCAGTTTTTTCTGGCAAACCGTTACCGGCACACGCAGCCTCGCATTTGGCGGTAACAGCCGCAGGGAATTTTTTCCGGGAGTGGCGGCATCCCTGGATTTTGTAAGTGATGTGGAAGGACCGGAATCGTGCAACTCATATAATATGCTGAAGCTGACCGAGGATCTTTTTCGCACAGATGCGGCTGCAAAATATGCCGACTACTATGAACGTACGCTGTATAATCATATTTTATCCACCCAGCATCCCGTTCACGGCGGCTATGTTTATTTTACGCCGGCAAGGCCAAGGCACTACAGGGTATACTCTGCGCCCAATGAAGGCATGTGGTGCTGTGTGGGCAGCGGTATGGAAAATCATGGTAAGTATGCGCAGTTTATTTATACCCATAAAAACGATTCGCTTTTTGTAAATCTTTTTATCGCTTCAGCGCTTAACTGGAAAGCGCAGCAAATAAGCATACGCCAGGAAACCAGTTTCCCCGAAGAAGAAAAAACAAAACTTGTCATCACCGGGGGCAATTCAAAATTTAAGCTGATGCTGCGCTACCCCGGTTGGGTGGCCGAAGGTGCTTTAAAGATAACGGTGAATAATAAACCTGTTTCTTTTAAAGCCCGCCCTTCATCCTATATCTGTATCGACAGGTTGTGGAAGAAAGGAGATGTGGTGGCAATTCAGCTGCCAATGCAAAACCGTATTGAACATATGCCCAATGTGCCCGGCTATATCGCCATCATGCATGGCCCTGTTTTACTGGCAGCCAAAACCGGCACAGAAGATTTGAAAGGACTGGTGGCAGATGACAGCCGCTGGGCGCATATTGCAGGCGGAAAAAAACTGCCGGTTGATAAAGCACCTGTGATTATAGATGACAACCCGGATGATATTGCCAAAAAGCTGTTGCCGGTTAAAGGGAAGCCGCTGACCTTTACCACCGGGAAAATGAAACTGGTTAATGCCAGTGAAGAAATACTGGAACCGTTTTATAAAATTCATGACGCCAGGTATATGATGTACTGGATGCAACTTAGCAATGATGGTTACCGCAAATACCTGGATTCTCTGGCTGTGGAAGAACAACAAAAAATAGCATTACAAAAACGTACGGTTGATTTTGTGGCTCCGGGCGAACAGCAGCCCGAAGCGGATCATTTTATTCAGCAACAAAATTCCAGCACCGGCAATTACCTGGATGAATTCTGGAGAGATGCCCGTAACGATGGTTACTTCAGCTACAGCCTTTCCACCAATGGTGAAACAAGCCTAAACCTGCTGGTGCGTTACTGGGGCAACGAACGGGGCAACCGGAAATTTGACATTTATATTGATGATGTGAAACTGGTAACAGAAGACATCAGTAACAAATGGAACCAGCAGCAATTTAAAGAAGTGGAATACAAAATACCCGGCTCCATGCTGCAAAACAAAAAAACGGTGCGGGTAAGGTTTCAGCCGCAACCCGGTAATACAGCGGGTGCGGCATATTATGTACGGCTGGTAAAAACCGCCGCCGTAAATGAGTAATATGTACGTTGAAAAATAAAACCATCTTAAATTATAACAACCCCCATCTTTTTAATCATTAAAACAACAATTATGAAAAAGACCTTTTTTGGAAAATCATGGATCGCATTGTTAGTATTTGCCTTCATCGCAACCAATCCTTTTGCAGCCGGTGCCCAGCGGGCGAGTTTGAATGGCGAATGGAAATTGAATGAATCAAAAAGTGAACTGGGCGAATTTGGCGGAAGGGTGGCACGTTCTTTAAAGGCCGAACAAAAAGAGGATGCCATCACCATTACCAGGGTAACACCGGGTTTCAACGGGGGTGATCCTGTTACAAGCACACTTACTTTAACCTTTGATGGTAAAGTGGTGGAAAGCGAGGGCTTTGGCGGTTCTAAAAGAAAGTCGACTGCTAAATGGAGCGACGATGGAAAAACGCTGGTAATAAGCAGTGTTACAAATTTTGAACGCGACGGACAGTCATTTGAATTTAAGGCAACAGAAAAATGGAGCATTACTGCCGATGGTTTGCTTTCCGTGGTAACCAACTCCACATCTCCCCGCGGCGAAAGCACAACAAAAGCAATCTATACTAAATAAATCTCCACGATGAAGTATCGTATAATCACCGCCTTTATTTTGTTGCAGCTGGCTGCAGCCGCACAGGAAACATACACAGCGCCCATACGCCCGGGTAATGAACCGGTGGTACCCGGAAAGTTTGAAGCAAGCTGGCAATCGCTGCAGCAGTACCAGGTACCGGATTGGTTCCGCAATGCCAAATTTGGCATATGGGCGCATTGGGGCCCGCAATGCCAGCCGGGGCAGGGCGACTGGTATGCCCGTTCCATGTACAACGAAGACAGCCGCCAGTATAAATGGCATGTAAAAAATTACGGGCATCCGTCGAAGTTTGGTTTTAAGGAGGTGGTGAATAGCTGGAAAGCAGAAAAATGGGATCCTGAAAAACTGGTGGCCTTGTATAAGCGTGCCGGTGCCGAATATTTCTTTGCCATGGCCAACCATCATGATAACGTGGATATGTGGGACAGTAAATACCAGGAATGGAACACCACGAAAGTGGGGCCACATAAAGATATTTTAGCAGGATGGGCAAAAGCGGCAAAGAAAAATAAACTGCCATTTGGATTAAGCGTACATGCGGCACATGCATGGTCCTGGTACGAAGTATCGCAGCGTGCTGATACGTCCGGGGAATACAAGGGAATACCCTATGATGGGAAACTCACCAAAGCGGATGGCAAGGGCACCTGGTGGGAGGGACTGGATCCGCAGGAATTATATGCACAAAATCATCCGCTGAGTAAGAACAGTGAAAACATCAATGCTATCCACGGGCAATGGAACTGGGGTAATGGTGTAACACCGCCATCACAGGAGTATTGCGAAAAGTTTTATAACAGGACTGTGGATATGATCAACCAGTTTCACCCCGACCTTTTGTATTTTGATGATACCGGGTTGCCTTTATACCCCGTAAGTGATGCAGGGCTGAAGATCGCAGCACATTTTTACAACAGTAATATGGCACAGCACAAAGGCAAACTGCAGGCGGTGCTGTTTGGTAAAATTCTTACCGAAGAACAAAAGAAATGCATGGTGTGGGATGTGGAAAGAGGAGCGCCGGATAAAATTCAGAATATACCATGGCAGACCTGTTCCTGCATTGGCGACTGGCATTATAACACTTCGGTGTACGAAAATAACCGTTACAAAACTGCCAGGGATGTGATACACATGCTGGTGGATGTGGTGAGTAAAAATGGCAACCTGTTACTGAATATCCCTGTAAAAGGAGACGGCAGTATTGACGAAAAAGAGATCGCGGTGCTCGAAGGGATTGCTGCATGGATGGATATTAATAAAGAAAGCATTTTCGGCACCCGTCCGTGGAAAACATTTGGAGAAGGACCTGCTGCAGAAAAAGCCAATCCTATCAACGCACAGGGATTTAATGAAGGCCGTATCAGGTTTACCGGGAAAGACATCCGCTTTAATCAAAAAGGAAAAATACTCTACGCTACGTTAATGGGTACACCAGAAGAAAATATCCTTATTAAAAACCTGGGATTGAAAAACGATGCCGCGGTAATTACTAAAATTGAATTGCTGGGCAGCAAGGAAAAAGTGATTTGGAAAAGAACCGGTGATGCACTTGAAATTAACAAACCGCAAACTGTGGCCAATGCAATTGCAGTGGTGTATAAAATATATCAAAAATAAATACAGCCGTTTTATAAAATAAAAAAATGAACTACAGGCAACAACAGGCAAACAGATTTAGAGTTACCATGCTGTTTTTTTTAGCAGCCTGCTTACATTGTTTTATCACTCCTTCTGCACTGGGGCAGTCAGTAAAAACAGTCAATATCAAAAACAGTAAAAAAATAAGTGCCGACCTGTTTGGTTTATTTTTTGAAGATATCAATTATGCGGCAGATGGCGGCCTGTATGCTGAACAGGTACAGAACCGTTCTTTTGAATACAGTCCCGCCGATAACCGGCAGTGGCATTCGCTATCTTTTTGGGAATATATCACGCCCGGATTTTCCTACGGGAATTTAAACGTAGCCACTAATGCACCGGTACATGCAAATAATCCGCACTACGCGGTACTCAATATTGAACATATCGGCAGCGTGCCTGAAAATACCGGCGGGCGCCAGCCATTACCGGCATCCATTACCACCGGGCGCCCGGGTGTGGGAATAAAAAATTCCGGCTTTGCCAATATGGTGAGCAAAAAAGGGGAGCAGTATAATTTTTCCATGTTTGCAAAACTGCTTTCTGCAACACCTGTTGATATGTATGTGAGCCTGCAGGATACCCGGGGCAAAGTACTGACAGAAAATAAACTCACGGTAAATAAAAACGAATGGAGTAAATATAACGCTTCACTTATGGTAACCGAAAACTGCGACAGTACGCAAATTGTGTTGCTCGCAGTCAGTGAAGGAAAGCTGGCCCTGGATCTTATTTCTGTTTTCCCGGAAAACACTTTTAAGAAAAGGCAGAATGGTTTACGTACAGATCTTGCCCAATTATTGGCAGATATGAAACCAGCCTTTATCCGTTTCCCCGGCGGCTGCCTCTCGCACGGCGATGGCGTGGGCAATATGTACCGCTGGAAAAACACCATTGGTCCGCTGGAAGAAAGGGTGGAGCAGAAGAATCTCTGGGGCTATCATCAAACAGCCGGGCTGGGCTATTATGAGTACTTCCAGTTTTGTGAAGACATCGGTGCCAAACCGTTACCGGTGTTACCCGCTGCCGTTAGTTGCCAGAACTCCGGAGGTACCTGGCGCATTGGCGGAACCGGCCAGCGTGCATTACCGTTAGATGAAATGCAGGATTATATACAGGAAGTGCTGGATCTGATTGAATGGGCCAACGGCGCTGTTACCACAACATGGGGCGCCAAACGTGCAGCAGCCGGTCATGCAGCGCCTTTTAACCTGCAATATATCGGTATAGGCAATGAAGACAAGATCACGCCGGAATTTGAACAGCGCTTTAAAATGATTTTTGAAGCGGTGAAGGCAAAACATCCTGAGATCACCATCATTGGAACCAGCGGCCCCTTCCATTCGGGTGAAGATTATGATAAGGGATGGAAGGTGGCCAACGATTTAAAAGTGCCGGTGGTGGATGAACATTATTATGTGCAGCCCGACTGGCTGATAAAAAATCAGTACCGTTATGATAACTACAAACGCGATGCCGGTAAAGTATACCTGGGTGAATATGCTTCCTGGGGCAACCGGCTTGAAAATGCGGTGGCGGAAGCCTTGTATATGACCGGGCTGGAGCGTAACGGTGATGTGGTGAGCATGGCATCGTATGCGCCTTTGTTCGCAAAAAATAATTTCACACAGTGGAAAACCGATATGATCTTCTTTGACAACAGCGGTTATTATCTCACACCGAATTATTATGCCCAAAAATGTTTTCGGCCAACAGGGGCGATTATTATGTTGATAAAGTGATCAGCAAAAACAATGCGGATTCGTTGCTGGGCGCTTCCTGTGTGTACGACAGTAAAACAGGCGATATTGTTATTAAACTTGCCAATGCAGGTAAAGAAGAAAAGAAAGTTGCCATCAATCTCAATGCGTTTGAAAGAATTGTACCCGCAGCTACCGTTACACAATTAAGCGGTGCTGCCACTGCGGAAAATTCTTTTAAGCACACAGACTTAGTGACACCGGTAACGGCAGCATTTAAAGCGGCGAAAAAATTTGAGTACACTGTTCCGTCAATGTCCGTAACAGTGCTACGTATTAGAACAAAATAGAAAAAGATGTGGATGCGCTGCATCCATTTAAATGATATGATGAAAATTATTTCCCGTTCAGTATGCGGTTTTTTTTGCGGGTTGTTTTTTTTAAAGGCACAGGCACAGGATGCAACAGTGAGTAGCCCGGATAAACAATTAACAGTAAGTATAATTGTAAGCGATGGCAAACCCTATTACTCGGTTACGCTGCATAATAAAGTAATGCTCGAAAATTCACCACTGGGGCTTATCACCAATGAAGGAGATTTCAGCACCGGGATCAAATTCCTGGGCAAGGAAGACAGTGTGATTGATAAAACCTATGAGCAGGCCAAAATAAAAAGATCGCAGGTGCATTACACCGCTAACCAGCTTACCTGCAATTTTGAAAATGCGAAGCAATACAAAATGAAAATTGTATTCCGGGTAAGCGATCATGATATCGCCTTCCGTTATGAACTGGCTGCCATGGGGCAGCGCTTTGCCTGCGTGGTGGAAAAGGAAGCTACCGGTTATAAGTTTCCTGCAGCCACCACTACTTTTTTATCGCCCATGATGGCACCCATGACGGGTTTTGCACGTACCGCTCCCAGTTACGAAAGCGGTTACCAGGCCGATGCGCCGATGATGGGTGCCGGTTTCCGCAGTGAAGGTTTTGTATTCCCCGGCTTGTTTCATGTGGGAGATAATGGATGGGTATTGCTTTCTGAAACCGGTGTTAACAGTTTGTACTGCGGCTCGCACCTCAGTGACTGTTCCAAAGAAACAGGAACGTATACGGTTGAATATCCCAATCCCAAACAGAACAATGGCTTTGGCAGCACGGGTGCCGCCATCACATTACCGGGTATAACTCCATGGAGAACCATTACCGTTGGCGAAAATTTAAAACCCATTGTTGAAACCACCATTCCTTTTGATGTGGTGGAACCATTATATGAACCATCCCAAAAGTATAAATTCGGTAAATTCACCTGGAGCTGGATCGTATGGCAGGACCCGAGTATGAACTACGATGACCAGGTGAAATACATTGACCTGGCCGCAGCATTGAAATGGGAATATATACTGATCGATGCATTTTGGGATACCAATATTGGAAAAGAGCGGATGAAAGAACTGATAAAATATGCCAAAGCAAAAAAAGTGGGTGTATTCCTATGGTACAATTCCAATGGCGCGGAGAATGATGCACCGCAGGGGCCCAGGAATAAAATGAATACGTCGGTGGAACGGAAAAAAGAAATGCGCTGGCTGAGGGATGCCGGTGTAGCAGGATTGAAAGTGGATTTCTTTGGCGGCGACAAACAGGAAACCATGCGCCTGTATGAAGACATACTTTCGGATGCGAATGATTATGGGCTGATGATCGATTTTCACGGGGCCACCTTGCCAAGAGGCTGGGAGCGTATGTACCCGAACTATGTTGGCAGCGAAGCCGTGCTGGCATCTGAAATGCTGATATTCTCGCAGGGAGTACGTGATGCGGAGGCTTTTAATGCAACATTGCATCCCTTCATCCGCAATGCTGTGGGCAATATGGAATTTGGGGGCGTGCTTTTAAATAAGTATCTCACCAAAAGCAACCAGGGCAGGAACAAACGGCTTACAACAGACGCATTTCAATTAGCCACTTCAATTCTTTTTCAAAATCCGGTACAGATGTTCGGACTGACTCCTAACAACCTCACTGATGTGCCTGCTTTTGAAATTGACTTTATGAAAAAAGTACCCACCACCTGGGATGAAACGGTTTTTATTGACGGCTACCCCGGCAAATATGTGGTGATTGCAAGACGGCAGGGCAGCAAATGGTATGTGGCCGGTGCCAATGCAGGGAAAGAAGTGCTGAAGCTGACACTGCAGCTGCCAATGCTGGCGGGCAAAACTGCCAGCCTGTATAATGATGATGCGGAAAAAACTCCTTATACAAAAGAAATTACTGTAAGTGCTTCCGGTGAATACGCAATTGAAATACAGCCCGGCGGGGGTTTTGTAATAAAACAAAAATAAACTGTCAGCAAAAAAATGAATAGCAATTAAAATAACAACTATGAGATTATCATCGAAACGAATATTTTTTACAATATTATTTTTTGTATTTACAGCGGTACAATCTTTTGCACAAAGCACCGTGCTGGTAAATCCCATTCTGTCAGGATTCTATCCCGACCCGAGTATTGTACAGGTAAAGTCTGATTATTATCTTATCAATTCCACCTTCTCTTACTTTCCCGGCATCCCCGTTTTTCACAGTAAGGATTTAAAGAACTGGAAACAGATCGACAATGTGATCAACCGTACTTCGCAACTTGATTTTATGGGCGAGCGCATGACAAGAGGTTTGTTTGCACCGGCCATCAGTTACTATAACGGCACCTATTATGTTACCTGCACCGATATCGATCACGACGGTAATTTTGTGGTAACAGCAAAGGATCCTGCCGGCCCCTGGAGTGATCCTGTGAAAATTCCGCAGGTAAGGGGTATTGATCCTTCCTTGTTTTTTGATGAAGATGGCAAAGGGTTTATTGTATACAACAGCGATGCGCCCGACAACAAACCGTTGTATTCAGGTCACCGCACCATTCGCATGTATGAATTTGATCCTGTTGCGTTAAAAGTGGTGGGCGAAGAAAAGCAACTGGTGAACGGCGGGGTAGATATCAGTAAAAAACCGGTGTGGATAGAAGGTCCGCATATTATGAAACGCTTTGGCTGGTATTATTTATACGCTGCGGAAGGCGGCACTTCGGTAAATCATTCCGAAGTGGTGTTTCGCAGTAAGTCTGTGTATGGTCCGTATATACCATACGAAAACAATCCTGTACTTACACAACGGGATTTGCCGGAGAACCGCAAAGATCCTGTTACTTCCACCGGCCATGCGCAGTATGTGGACGGCCCTGATGGTAAAACCTACGCCGTTTTTTAGCCGTGCGTCCTTACGAAGGTGATTATTACAATACAGGAAGAGAAACTTTTATTGCGCCGGTGGAATGGAAAAACGAATGGCCCGTAATAAATCCCGGCCTTGCCGAAGTGCAATACAAATATACAGCCGGTTTTAAAGAAGTAAAACAAAAGGACGCATTGCCGCAATCCGGTAATTTTTCTTATACACTGCAATTTAAAAATCAACTGGACCCTTCCTTGCTGTTTATGCGCAAGCCCGACAGCACAGCTTTCAGCCTTTCGAAAAAGAACGGTCTCACCCTGCGGTTAAAACCCGAAACGGTGATGGATTATGGCAGCCCCTCGTTTATTGGTAAACGCCAGCAGCACCTGTATAATGAACTGGAAACCTGTATTGATTTTACACCGGCCAATCCGGATGAAAAAGCCGGGCTGGTGATTTTTCAAAGCGAGTCGAACTTTTATTTTATGGCTAAATCAACCGACAATGGAAAAGAAACCATCCAGCTTTACAAAGGCAAACCAAGGGAAAAGAAAATGGAACTGGTTACAGCATTGCCACTGGAAACAACCAGCTCAAAATTGTATTTACGAATAAATGCAGAAGGCGGCACATACAGTTTTTATTTTTCTGCAGATAATAAGAACTGGAATCTTTTAAAAGATAAAGTGGATGCCAAATTTGTAAGCACTAAAACCGCCGGTGGTTTTGTGGGATGTATTTACGGTATGTATGCCACATCCTCCGGCCAGGCCAGCAGCAACACCGCTTCATTTAAATATTTAAAATATACCGGCAACGACCCGGTGTACCGCTGATCCTTTTAGAAAAATTAATACATAGAATATGAAAAAATATTTCACAGGTTTTTTTTGTTTGCTTTCTGGCTGCATGATTATGCAAACACTGCCGGCCCAGCAGGCACATAACCCGGTACTCTATGCCGATGTGCCAGACATGTCCATCATACGTACCGGCAACACCTATTACATGAGCAGCACCACCATGCACATGAGCCCGGGTGTGCCTATTATGAAATCAAATGACCTGGTAAACTGGAAGCTGGTGAGTTATGCTTATGATACCCTCGCCAGTAAGGACGAACTGAATCTTATAAACGGGAAAAATATTTATGGCAGGGGTTCGTGGGCCAGCTGCCTGCGTTACCATAACGGCACTTATTATGTGTCCACTTTTTCTCAAAACCCCAATAAGACCTATATCTTCTCCACAAAAAATATTGAGAAGGGGCCATGGAAGCGGATTGAATTTGAACCATCCTACCACGACCACAGCATTTTTTTTGATGATGATGGTAAAGTGTATTTAATCACCGGGGCGGGCAGATTAAATATATACGAGTTAAAAGATGATTTGTCAGGAGTAAAGCCCGGAACAGAAAGGGTGCTGATTGAAAATTCAAGCGCACCTGCAGGCGAAAATATTATGCTAAAGGCAGAAGGATCGCAGCTGTTTAAAGTAAACGGCAAGTATTACCTGTTCAATATTGTGTGGCCGCGGGGTGGCATGCGTACCGTTCTGATACATCGTGCAGATAAAATTACCGGCCCATGGGAGGGACGGGTAGCTTTGCAGGATTTAGGCGTGGCACAGGGTGGTTTAATTGATATGCCGGGAGGAACATGGTATGCTTATCTCTTCCGTGATAATGGTGCGGTAGGCCGCATTCCTTATCTCGTTCCTGTTAAATGGGAAGACGGCTGGCCGGTACTGGGTGAAAATGGCAAAGTGCCGGTAACACTCAATCTTCCCGCCAATAAAAGTTTGATACCGGGTATCGTGGCTTCTGATGAATTTACCCGTAAAAAAAATGAACCCGCTTTACCATTGGTATGGCAATGGAATCACAACCCTGATAACAGTTTATGGTCGGTTACTGAACGCAAAGGTTTTCTCCGTTTAAAAACAGGAAGACTGGATACTTCATTTTTGCTTTCACGTAATTCATTAACACAGCGCACCATCGGGCCGGTATGTTCAGGAACAATTTCATTGGATGTCAGCAATATGAAAGATGGCGATTTTGCCGGGCTGGGTTTATTGCAAAAACAATTTGCTGTGGCCGGCGTACGAATTGAGGGCACGCAAAAAACGGTGGTGATGCTGAATGCGAGTACGGGCAAACCGGTGGAAGCAGCGAATATTCCGGTTAATCAAAACACCGTTTACTTTAAAGCGGAATGCAATTTTACCGACCGGAAAGATGTGGCCAATTTCTTTTACAGTTTAGATGGAAAAACATGGCAGCCGCTGGGCACACAGTTAAAAATGGCGTATACCATTCCGCAGTTCATTGGCTACCGTTTTGCATTGTTTAACTATGCCACGAAGAACACCGGAGGCTTTGCCGATTTTGATTATTTCAGGATTACAGAAAATATCACCCCAACAAAATAATTTATGAAAACACTAAAAATTTGCTGTCTCTTTTTTATTGCAGTGCTTGTGTGTGGCGCAATAAAGGCAGATGATGGTCACCAGCTCTGGCTCCGCAATAAAAAGGCGCAGCCCGTAACTGTGCTTTGTGTAAAAAAGTCAGCCACACTTGATATTGCAAAAAAAGAACTGCTGCTGGGCTGGCAGGGTAAAGCAGGCACAACCGTAACGCTGTCGCTGCTGAAGGATAAAAATATTTCGGCCAGTGGTTACCGTATTTCAGAAAATACTGTTCAGGCCACCACCGATATCGGTATCCTGTACGGTGTGTACGAACTGCTGCGCCGCCAGCAAACAGGTGAAGCAGTTACCAATGAAATTTCCAATCCTTCTTACAGTGAACGCATCCTTAATCACTGGGATAATCCCGATGGTTCAATTGAAAGAGGCTATGCCGGTAATTCCATCTTCTGGCGAAAAGACAATCCCTTTACGGTTACCGATGCGGACAAAGCATTGTGGCAGGAATATGCAAGGGCCAATGCTTCGGTGGGCATTAATGGTGCGGTGCTCAATAATGTAAATGCCTCACCATTGATATTAACCGCAGATTATTTGGCAAGAACAAAAGCCATTGCGGAAGTGTTGCGTCCTTACGGTGTAAAAGTATTTCTTGCTGTAAAATTTTCTTCGCCTGCATTGGTGGGCAAACTGCCGACATCTGATCCGCTGGATCCAGCTGTAATTGCATGGTGGAAAGAAAAAGTAAAAGAGATCTATACACTCATTCCCGACTTTGGCGGCTTTTTGGTAAAAGCCAGCAGCGAAGGGCAACCGGGCCCGCAGGATTTTGGCCGTACACATGCCGATGGCGCCAATATGCTGGCCGATGCGCTCAAACCGTATAAAGGCATTGTGATGTGGCGGGCATTTGTGTACAGTCCCAATGATAAAGACCGGGCCAAGCAGGCTTACAATGAATTTGTGCCGCTCGACGGGCAGTTCAGGGATAATGTGATCATACAGGTGAAGAACGGCCCCATCGATTTTCAACCGAGGGAACCTTTCAGCCCGCTGTTTGGTGCCATGAAAAAAACAGCTGTGATGCCCGAGTTTCAGATTACACAGGAATACCTGGGGCATTCCATACACCTTGTTTTTTTAGCACCCATGTGGGAAGAGTGTTTGCAAAGTGATACTTACCAGTTTGGCGCCGGCAGTACCGTTGCCCGTTGTACTGACGGTAGCGCCAGGCCGCAGCAATATTCCGCCATTGCCGGTGTGGCCAATATAGGACTGGATACGAACTGGTGCGGTCATGATTTTGCGCAATCCAACTGGTATGCATTTGGCCGCATGGCATGGAATAATAAAATAAAAAGTGAGCAGCTTGCGGATGAATGGATCAAACTTACTTTTTCGGATGATGATCATGCAGCGGAATGGAACAGTAATTTTTTATCTCCTGTAAAAACCATGATGCTGAACAGCCGGGAAGCAGCGGTGAATTATATGACACCGCTGGGGCTGCATCATATCATGTCGGCCAACGGCCATTATGGTCCCGGTCCCTGGTGGGCGCCTGCAAGAATGCGTGCCGACTGGACGCCGCCCTATTATCACAAAGCCGACAGTGCCGGTATTGGTTTCAACCGCAGCAAAACCGGCAGTAACGCGGTGGAGCAATACAACGCACCGCTGGCGGCACAGTTCAATGATCCCAATACCTGCCCGGATAATTTGTTGTTGTGGTTTCATCACCTGCCCTGGAATTTTAAAATGAAAAGCGGCCGAACGCTGTGGGATGAGCTGTGCTATAAATATGACAGTGGTGTGCAGCAGGTGCGTGGGTTTCAAAAAATATGGGACAAGGCCGGCATGTACATAGATACGGCACGATTTAAAGCCGTACAGCGCAAACTCCGTTTGGAGGCAATGAATGCACAGTTATGGAAAGATGCCTGCCTCTTATACTTTCAGCAGTTCAGTAAAATGCCCATTCCTTACGAGCTGGAAAGACCCATGTACAACCTCGACGATATCATTAAAAATGATATGCGCCGGAAAGATTATGAACAGTCATTATAACAATACAGCAACAGCACATTTAAACAATAAACATTGCGTATGAAAAAACAATTCAAAAAAATATGGATGCCTGCATTGGCTATGATCGCAATGGCGCATGCAGCAGCACAAAATCCCATTATCCGCAACCAGTATTCCGCTGATCCTTCTGCAAGGGTTTTTGGAAATAAAGTATACCTCTTTCCATCGCACGATATCCTGGCCTCGGAAGGCAAGGGGCGTGTGGGCTGGTTTTGCATGGAAGATTATCATGTGTTCTCTTCTGAAAATCTGACCGACTGGACGGATCATGGAATGATTGTGAGCCAGACAACAACGCCGTGGACAAAACCAGATGCATACAGCATGTGGGCACCCGATTGTATTGAAAGGAACGGCAAATATTATTTTTATTTTCCTGCAACACCGAAAGACACCACGCAGGGCAGGGGCTTTAATATCGGTGTGGCCATTGCCGATAAACCGGAAGGCCCTTATGTTCCGCAGGAAAAACAAATTAAAGGCGTACGCGGTATTGACCCGAACGTGTTTATTGATAAAGACGGACAGGCTTATTTGTACTGGTCGGCAGGAAATATTTTCTGCGCCAAATTAAAAGAGAATATGACGGAGCTGGCATCGGAAGTAAAAACGCTGGGTGATCTTCCTGCGAAAGGATTAAAGGAAGGCCCTTATTTATTTGAACGCAACGGCATTTATTATCTTACTTACCCGCATGTGGAAACTAAGATCGAAAGGCTGGAATATGCCATCAGCGATAACCCGATGGGGCCTTTTAAAGTTACCGGGGTAATTATGGATGAAGCAGCCAATAACTGCTGGACCAATCATCACTCTGTAATACAGTTTAAAAATCAGTGGTACCTGTTTTATCATAACAAAGACTATTCCCCCAATTTTGATAAGGCAAGATCGGTAAGGGCCGACAGTCTTTTTTTTAATGCAGACGGCACTATCAAAAAAGTGATACCCACCTACCGCGGTATAGGAGTAACACAGGCTACTTCGCAAATACAAATAGACCGATATACACAGTTAAGTGATAAAGGTGCAGCGGTTGATTTTATTGATACGCTCCACCGCTTCCAGGGATGGAAAACAATACTCAGCGAAACAGGGGCATGGGCGCAGTACAACAGTGTGGATTTTGGCAAGAAGCCTTTAAGAACGGTTACGGTAAATGCCATTTCGGCCAATGGCGGCACTTTGCAGGTACGCACCGGCAGTATCACAGGGGGCGTAATTGCCGAAATAAAAATTCCTGCCGGGAATAGCTGGAAAGAATACCAGGCAAAACTGGTTCAGGCGCCCATTGGAATAAAGCATTTGTTCCTGGTGCTGAAAGACGGTGATACCGTAGAAACAGACTGGGTAAGTTTCAAATAAAAACAAACGGAAAATGCAGAAATTACTGCTGCCTGCTGTGCGTATAGCGTATAGCAGCGGAACACCGCCGGTATCATTTTTATTTATAAAAAGGGCTTTTTATGCAACCGATTACATAACTTTATCCGGGAAACAAGAAGGCGGGCTATTTGGTGCTGCCAATGCTGCTATAAAATGATTGTTTATGAAAATTATTGTTCGGCTGTTGTTGCTTTTTGTTTTACAGGCATCTTACTGCAAAGCACAATTGCTATCTGCCGTTAAAACAAATTTCAGCCTGGCAGGCACGGCCATCTATGTTGATTCAGCCGATTACCCGCTGGTAAAAAAATCTGCCGAACTGCTGCAGCAGGATATGGAAGCAGTAACCGGTAACAGGCCTGCCATCGTTTTTAGCTTTAACAAGCCTTATAAAAACTTAATCGTTATTGGCAGCAGGCAGTCGGCCCTTATAAAAGAACTGCAGCAAAAAAAGCTCCTGAACCTGCAGGCTATCGCGGGCAAATGGGAGGCCTATCAAATACAAACCATCGATGTTAGCCGCGTCTTCATGCCATCAGGGCAATTTCTGGTAATTGCCGGCAGCGACCGCAGGGGAACCGCCTACGGGGTTTTTGAGCTCTCTAAGCAAATAGGTGTTTCACCCTGGTACTGGTGGGCTGATGTACCCGTTAAAAAACAGGCGGATGTTTATATTAACACCGCTGCAAAAATCACCGATGCCCCCAAAGTGAAATACCGTGGTTTTTTTATCAACGATGAAGCCCCCTGTTTAAGCAACTGGAGCAGGGAGAAATTCGGCGGTTTCAATCATCTGTTTTATGAAAAGGTATTTGAACTGATGCTCCGCTTAAAAGGCAACTACCTGTGGCCTGCCATGTGGGGCAGCGCTTTTAATACGGATGATACACTCAATCCTGTTAAGGCCGATGAATGGGGCATTGTAATGGGCACTTCGCACCACGAGCCCATGCTGCGTGCCCAGCAGGAATGGAAAAAATTTGGCAAGGGCGCATGGGATTATACAAAGAATGATACGATACTGCGGGATTTCTGGAAGAAGGGAATTGAAAATATGGGTAAGCATGAAAGTATTGTAACCGTGGGTATGCGGGGCGACGGCGATATGCCCATGACACAGGGAACAGCCACAGCTTTGCTGGAAAGAATTGTGGCCGACCAGCGGAAGATACTGGAAGACGTTACAAAAAAACCGGCATCGGCCACCCCGCAATTATGGGCACTGTACAAAGAAGTGCAGGATTATTATGATAAGGGAATGCGGGTGCCCGACGACGTAACATTATTATTATGCGATGATAACTGGGGCAACATACGCAAACTGCCCCGGCCGGATGAAAAACCACGTGCAGGCGGTTACGGTATTTATTATCATTTTGACTATGTGGGCGGTCCCAGGAATTACAAATGGCTTAACACCAATTCCATTCCCCGGGTTTGGGAACAAATGCACCTGGCCTATGAATACAACGTAAGAAATATCTGGGTGGTAAATGTGGGCGATATCAAACCAATGGAATACCCTATCAGCTTCTTCCTCGATTATGCATGGAATCCTGATAAAATTGGTCCGCAGGATATTAAGAAGTATACAGAGAACTGGTGTGAGCAGCAGTTTGGAAAAAAATATGCCGCTGACATTGCTGAGATAATGGCGAAGTATACCAAGTACAACAGCAGGCGCAAACCAGAAATGGTGGATGCCACTACATACAGTCTTGAAAATTACGGCGAATTTTCTGATGTGGTGGCTTACTATAACCAGCTGGCATTGCAGGCGGCTAACATAGCAAAAAAACTGCCGGCCGAATATGCTGATGCCTATTTTCAGCTGGTATTGCATCCGGTAAAAGCCTGTGCTAACCTGAACGACATGTATTTTAATGCGGCACAAAACCGTGCCAGTTATGAAAAAGGGAACAAGGCGGCCGCTTTGTTTGCCGATGCGGTGAAGGAGCTGTATTTACGCGACTCGATGCTTACACTTCAGTACCACCGTCTCAATAACGGTAAATGGAATCACATGATGAGCCAGGTACACATTGGCTACAGGAGCTGGCAGGAACCAAGGGCTAACAGGATGCCCGATGTAAAATATCCCGGCCCCGATTCTGTTGTGAATACAGCCATTCAAAATGCTGCAGGCACAGGTATTCACAACACAGAAGAGGAGGAGAGTGAAAACTCAGGGCTGATCTATATAAAATCACTGGTAAAGGATAAAAAGAATCCGGTGATCTATGAGTTCAATAAATACATCTCCATTGCTGCCGATCATTACAGCAGGGCCGTAAACACCAATGGAATTACCTGGCAAATACTGCCCGATCATGGCAGAACCGGTAATGCGCTCACGGCTTTTCCGGTAACGGCAAAAGCACAACAGCCTGCGGGCAATGCGCCACATGTTGAATATGATTTTTATACTTCCAGCAAGGGTGAGTGCAGTTTGAACGCTTATTTTTCTCCCACATTAAATTATAACAATTTACCCGAAGGGCTACAATACGCGGTTTCAATAGATAATGAAACCCCGCAGATCATCAGCATTAATAAAGATGATAAGTCCACCGAAGGAGGTATCAATTATAAATGGGTGGGGGATAATATCATCATTAAAATATCCAAACACAGCATCAGCCAGCCTGGTAAACATGTATTAAAATACTGGATGGTAACGCCTGGTACGGTGCTGCAGAAACTAGTATCGGATTTTGGTGGTTTAAAACCCAGTTATCTCGGTCCGCCCGAAACAATGAATAAATTATAAAAGCATAAAAAATCGTACAATGATCAGCAGAAATTTTCTTGGAATTTTATGTGTGGTATCCCTTTTTGCGGCAGGATGCTCAGCAACTAAAAAAAATGCGTCAACGCAGGGAACGCCCTCACTGAAAGAACTGTATAAAAAAGATTTTGGTATTGGTACCGCTCTTAATACTGAACAGATAGAGGAAAGGGACCCCAAAGCGGCAGCCCTTATTGCACAGCAGTTCAATATGGCCACACCCGAAAATATCATGAAGGCAGAAGTGATACACCCGCAGTGGGATACCTATAATTTTGACCTGGCTGATAAAATGGTGGCATACTGCCAGAAAAATAATATCAAAATAAATGCACACACTTTGATCTGGCATAGCCAGATGCCTGCATTTGCCCGCAGGATACAAAGTGTGGATTCATTCAGAACATTTTTCACCAACCACATACAGACAGTGGCGGCACGCTATGACCGAAAAGTGTATTCATGGGATGTGGTGAATGAAGCGCTGAATGAAGACGGTACCATGCGCAGGTCGCCTTTCCTTCAAAAGCTGGGGGATGATTTTGTAACGGAAGCATTTCGGCTGGCGCAGGCCGCAGCACCCAATACACAGCTGTATTATAACGATTACAATAATGAACAGCCGGCCAAACGTGCAGGCTGTATAGCACTGATAAAAAAAATACAGGCAGCAGGTGTGCGTATAGATGGTGTGGGTATACAGGGCCACTGGCATTTGGGTAAAATTCCGCTGAAGGAAATTGAAGAAAGTATCATCGCATATTCAGCACTAGGCTTAAAGGTAATGTTTACCGAACTGGATATTGAAGTGCTGAACCGTAACTTTTCGGGCGCGGATGTAAACCAGGGTATGCAGGGCGGTGCAGCGAATAACCCTTATGTAAATGGTTTACCCGACAGCGTGCAGCAAAAACTTGCTGACGATTATGAAGCGCTTTTCAAACTGTTTCTAAAATATAAAAAGAATGTTTCCCGTGTTACTTTCTGGGGCGTGAACGACGGGCAAAGCTGGCTCAATGGCTGGCCGGTGAGGGGCAGAACCAATTATCCCTTACTGTTTGACAGGAATTTTTTACCCAAGCCTGCTTTTTTCAAAGTGGCAGCATTAAAAAAATAATCATCGCTAAATCAAATATATCATGACTGAGAACGGACAAAAATTATCGGTACTGGAAAAAGTGGGCTATAGCCTGGGCGACCTTGCTGCCAACCTGGTATTTCAAACACTGGTAACATGGATTGCGTATTATTATTTAAATATCTACGGGTTAAAGCCCGAACACGCTTCTATGCTGACACTGGTGGTGGGATTGGTGGCAGCTTTCGCTTTCAACCCGATCATGGGGGCTATTGCCGACAGGACCAAAACCCGGTGGGGCAAATTCAGACCATGGATTTTATGGACAGCGGTACCACTCGGCGTGGTGTCGTTGCTGGCTTTTAAAACACCGGGCTTTGCGTACCAGGGCAAAGTAATGTATGCTGTGGTAACCTATGCACTGTTGCTGCTGCTCTATGCTGCCAACAACTTACCCTATAGCGCTCTAAGCGGCGTAATTACCGGTGATATGAAACAACGTAACAGCCTCAGTTCTTACCGTTTTGTTGCTGTAATGTTTGCACAATTTTTTGTGCAGGTGTTCATGTATAATTTTATTATTAAAGCAGGAGGCGGCACCGATGCCGAATCCATGAAAGTGGGTATATCGAAAGTAATGACGGTACTCGCCATTATTGGAACACTGATGCTGATGATTTGTTTTTTAACCACCCGCGAGCGAATTGTTCCAAAACCGGAACAAAAGTCAAGCCTGGGCGAGGATCTATCGGACCTGGTTAAGAACAAACCCTGGGTGATCATGCTTATTGTTACCACGCTCGTATTTATCACGCTGGCATTAAAGGGTGGTTCTTATGTGTATTATTTTGAAAACTATGTTGACAAAACGGAACTCACCGCTTTTCTTGAACCCTTCAAAAAATTTCTGCCCACGTTTGAAAATGATACCTCACTGGGTTTAGGGGTGTTCAATGGCGGAGGTATTTTGGTAGGATTGATCGGTATTATGATCTCGCCATGGTTTACCAACAGGTATGGTAAACGCAATGTATTTATGGCCTCGCTTTTTATTTCCACATTGTTCATCATCTTCTTCTTTTTCTTTCCGCCTAAATCAGTTGGTGTGATTTTTGGGGCACAGGTGCTGCATGGTTTTTTTATGGAATCAGTACACCGGTACTATGGTCAATGATTGCTGATGTGGCCGACTACAGCGAATGGAAAAATAACCGCCGTGCAACCGCTATTATTTTTTCTGCCATGATGGTGGGATTAAAAGCCGGGCTAAGTGTGGGCAGCTCTTTAATAACATGGATCCTGGCAAGCTATCATTACGATGCGCACAGCACCACCGGACAGTCGGCATCCGCTATCAATGGTATCAAAATGCTGGTGAGTATCTATCCAGCCATTCCATTTATTTTATCAGTGGTGTTGTTGTTCTTCTATGAAATAAATAAATCCAAAGAAGTACAAATAGAAAGTGACCTCAAACAACGCCGCTCTTCCTGATTCCTAATTCCTAATTCCTAATTCTCAACTCATGCCCGAAGATCCCATCAACCATATCAACTTTGATGAATTGAACAGCCGCGCTATTTCGCAGCCGCTGGTAAAACATATTTATACTGCCGACCCGTCAGCCCATGTATTCAATGGGAAAATTTATATCTATCCTTCACACGATATTGATGCAGGGGATGCCTTTGATGACCTGGGCAGTCATTTTGCCATGGAAGATTATCATGTGCTCTCCATGAACAGCCCGGAAGATACGGCAGCCACCGATCATGGTGTGGCATTGCATGTTAAAGATGTACCATGGGCCGGTAAACAAATGTGGGCACCCGATGCCAATGAAAAAGACGGAAAATACTTTTTATTCTTTCCTGCAAAAGACCATGAAGGAATTTTCAGGATAGGGGTGGCCACAGGCGATTCGCCCGCTGGCCCGTTTACACCGCAACCCGCTGCCATCAAAAATAGTTTCTCCATCGATCCTGCCGTTTTCAAAGATGATGACGGCAGTTATTACATGTACTTTGGCGGTATCTGGGGCGGGCAACTGCAACGCTGGCGCAATGGCACATTCAACGCATCGCAACCGGAAAGTCCAGTTGCGCATTTGCCGGCAGCAAACGAACCTGCGCTCTGCGCAAAAGTGGCCAAACTCACAAACGATTTGCTGGAGTTTGCTGAAACACCCAAAGATATTGTGATACTTGATGAAAATGGCAACGCCCTGCTGCAGGGAGATACTGACCGCCGTTTTTTTGAAGCATCCTGGCTGCACAAATACAATGGCAAATATTATTTCTCTTATTCCACCGGTGATACACATTATTTATGTTATGCTGTTGGTGATAATCCATACGGACCGTTTACATATGCCGGCAGGATTTTAGAACCTGTGGTGGGCTGGACATCGCACCACAGCATCTGCCAATTCAATGGCAAGTGGTATTTGTTTTATCACGACAGCAGCCTGAGTAAGGGCGTTACGCATTTGCGCTGTGTAAAAGTAACAGAGATAACACATGATGCTGATGGCCATATAATCACGCTGCAGCCTTACCGAAGCCAATAAATAAAACAGTGCTGTACAGGATAAAACCGGTACAGCACTTATTATATACAGAAACGATTGCTCAATTAAGTTTAAAACAATGAAAAAACTGTTTTCATTTTTAATGCTGCTTGCAGCATGTACAGTACAGTCGCAGGACTATAAGACATTTCCCATGTGGAATTATAATTTACCAGTAGAACAACGGGTAAATGATGTGATCAGCCGTTTAACGCTGGAAGAAAAAGTGGCACAAATGCTCCACGGCACCCCTGCGGTTCCCCGGTTGGGCATACCCGCTTATAACTGGTGGAATGAAGTGCTGCATGGTGTGGCGAGAACGCCTTACAAAGTAACTTCTTATCCGCAGGCTATCGGAATGGCTGCCACCTGGGACACCAGCTCTTTAAAACTGATGGCGCAATATTCCGCAGAGGAAGGGCGGGCCATCCATAATAAATCCATTGCATTGGGCAAGGAAGGCGACCAGTATGTGGGGCTGACTTACTGGACACCGAACATCAATATCTTCCGTGATCCCCGCTGGGGCCGCGGACAGGAAACATACGGCGAGGATCCCTTTCTCACCGCAAACCTCGGGGCCTCATTTGTAAGAGGATTGCAGGGTAATGATCCAAAGTATTTACAGGCCGCGGCATGTGCCAAACATTTTGCCGTGCACAGCGGCCCGGAACCCAGCAGGCATTCAGATAATTTTAATCCCACGCCGTATGATCTGTGGGATACCTACCTCCCCGCATTTAAAGAACTGGTTACAAAAGCAAATGTGGCCGGTGTGATGTGCGCCTACAATGCCATTAACACGCAACCCTGCTGCGCCAACGATTTACTGATGAACGATATCCTGCGCAACCAGTGGAAATTTACCGGTTATGTTACCAGCGACTGCTGGGCCATAGATGATTTTTTCCGCTATCATAAAACACATAAAGATGCAACAGCCTCCGCAGTGGATGCGCTGATTCACGGCACTGATGTGGAATGCGGCCGCACCGTGTATACCACACTGGTGGATGCAGTGAAAAATGGTTTGGTGAAAGAATCACAGATTGATGTGTCTTTAAAAAGACTGTTTACCATCCGTTACCGGTTGGGTATGTTCGATCCGCCCTCTATGGTCAAATATGCGCAAACACCCTTAAATGTGCTGGAAAGTGACGCACATAAAGCGCTTGCATTAAAAATGGCACAGCAAAGTATTGTGCTGCTGAAAAATGAAAACAATACACTGCCTTTAAACAAAACACTTAAAAAGATAGTGGTGCTGGGACCCAATGCTGATAATAAGATTGCGGTGCTGGGTAATTATAATGGTATTCCGTCAAAAGTGGTTTCAGTGCTGGATGGCATCCGTGCCAAACTGGGCGCCGGTACAGAAGTGGTGTATGAAAAAGCGGTGAATTTTACCAATGACACCATCCTTGTGCTCAATAACAGTATTGTAAGCCGTTACACTTACGATGGTAAACCCGGTGTGCGTGCTGAGTATTTTACCAATGAAACACTGGAAGGCACACCCGCGGTGGTGCGGATGGAAAATGATATCGACCATTTCTGGCAGGAGGGCGAGATACCGGTGCCGGGCATTCCTGCATCGCATTTTTCGGCCCGCTACACAACCAGTATTGTTGCAGAAAAAAGCGAGACCATCAATTTTGAAATTGAAGGGGATGACGGGTATAAGGTTTTTGTGAACGATAAAATGATGGCCGAGGCCTGGACAAGGAACCGCTGGGGAGCCAAACAATTTATACTGCCTGTGAAAAAAGACAGTGTGTATAAGATAGTAGTGGAATATTACCAGGGCGAATGGAGCGCTGCCATAAAACTAAAAGCCGGCAATTATGTAAAAACTGATTTTGCAGCACTGGCAAACAAATATAAAGATGCGGATGTGTTTGTTTATGCAGGAGGTATTTCACCACAGCTGGAGGGCGAGGAGATGCCTGTATCAGTACCTGGTTTTAAAGGTGGCGACCGTACCAGTATTTTGCTTCCTGCAGTGCAAACCGAATTGCTGAAAGCGCTGAAGACCACTGGTAAACCCATTGTATTTGTAATGCTCACCGGCAGCGCAATTGCTGCGCCATGGGAAGATGGAAACATACCTGCAATAGTAAATACCTGGTATGGCGGACAAAGCGCCGGTACCGCACTGGCCGATGTATTGTTTGGCGATTATAATCCTGCAGGAAGATTGCCGGTAACATTTTATAAAAGTGATGATGATCTGCCGGGCTTCAGTGATTATAGTATGAAGGGCAGAACGTATCGCTATTTTAAAGGCGAAGCATTATACCCATTTGGCTATGGTTTAAGTTATACAAGTTTTAATTACAGCAACCTGAAAGCAAGCAGCCAGTTAAGGAAAGGCGTTAACACAACTGTTAGTGTAACGGTAACCAACACCGGCAAAAGAGACGGCGAAGAAGTGGTGCAGTTATATCTTGCCCATAAGCATATAAAAACAATGGCACCCCTAAAAGCGCTGAAAGGATTCAGGCGGATCGCATTAAAGGCAGGCGAATCAAGAATAGTGTCATTTACTCTCACCCCTGAGCAATTATCATTGGTAGGTGAAGACGGGAAACTGTACCAGCCTTCTGACAAGGTTGTGGTAAGCCTTGGCGGCGGTCAGCCCGGTGTAAAAAACAAAACCACCAGTAATGTTACCAGTAAAACAATAACTGTTTTATAAAATGAAAAATATATTCCTTCTGTCAACTGCATTACTGCTGGCATCCGCATCATCTGCACAGTTTAACCAGGCATGGAAAGGAAAGAAATGCGCCGTGGTGTTAACCTACGATGATGCCATTAATGAGCACCTGGATAACGCGGTGCCGGTGCTGGATTCACTGGGACTGAAAGCAACATTTTATATCACCGGTTTTTCACCTTCCATGCAAACAAGGCTGAACGACTGGAAGAAGGTTGCCGCAAAAGGATATGAACTCGGTAACCATACTTTATACCATCCCTGCAACGGTGGTGCGGGGAGGGAATGGGTGCCGAAGGAGTATGAACTGGATCATTACAGTATCCGCCGCATTGTGGATGAAACGAGAACGACCAATGTATTGCTGCAGGCAATGGATGGAAAAACCAAACGAACCTTTGCATATACCTGCGGTGAAATGAAAATTGGCGACTCTTCATTCATCAATGCCATGAAAAATGATTTTGTGGCCGCAAGGGCTGTGCGAAATGAAATGCACACTATTGATAAGATCGATTTGTACAATACAGATTGTTACTTAGTGAACAGCAATACTGCAGATGAAATGATCGGATGGGTGAAAAAAGCAGAAGAGTCCGGTTCCATGCTCGTAATACTTTTTCATGGAGTGGGAGGAGGTAACAGTTTGAATGTGGCGCTGGACGAACACCGCCGTTTTCTTTCTTTCCTCAAACAAAATGAAAAAGATATCTGGATCGCACCAATGATCGACGTGGCCGAACATGTTAAAGAATGGCAGGAGCGTGACAGGCAGGCAAAGGCCCTGCAAAAAGCCACCAGCGATGATCATAAGGATATGCTGGCGCAATTAAAAATCACTTCGCTTCGCCCCGGCCCTTCGGGCAATCCTGCGGCTCCCAATGCGGCCAATGCGGATGAAGCAAAAGCGTCTCCTTATACATCATTGCCCGATCCGCTGCTGCTGAAAAATGGAACAAGAGTTACCACAGCAGCAACATGGTGGAAGAAACGCCGGCCGGAAATAGTATCGGATTTTGAGAAAGAAGTGTATGGTATTGTTCCCAAGAACACGCCTAAAGTAAACTGGGAAGTTACCAGCACAACCGATACCGTTATTGGCGGTATTGCCGCGGTTACAAAAAGCCTGGTTGGACATGTTGATAACAGTGCATACCCTGCCATCAGCGTAAACATCCAGCTGAATTATACGGCTCCGAAAAATATTGTAAATCCCGTTCCGGTGATAATTGAATACGGTTTTATTTTTCCTGCGGGGTTCCGTATGCCCGCAGCACCTGCCGGCACACCCGTACAAAAAAGCGGGGTACAGCAGGCATTGGAAAAAGGCTGGGCTTTTGCGGTGATTGTACCCACGAGTTACCAGGCTGATAATGGTGCAGGTTTAACGGAGGGCATTATTGGTTTATGCAACAAAGGCAAGCGGCGTAAACCTGATGACTGGGGAACACTCCGTGCATGGGCATGGGGCGCCAGCCGTGCCATTGATTATTTTGAAACGGATAAAAATATCAATACAAAAAAAGTAGTTATCGAAGGACTGTCACGCTACGGCAAAGCCGCCCTGGTTACAATGGCATTTGAGCCGCGTATTGCAATTGGCTTTATTGGCTCTTCCGGTGCGGGTGGTGCAAAAATTCTGCGCCGTGTGTATGGCGAGCAGGTGGAGAACCTGGCTTCTTCCGGCGAGTATCACTGGTTTGCAGGCAATTTTATAAAATATGCCGGTCCGCTAACGCCCAACGACTTGCCCGTGGATGCGCATGAACTGGTGGCGCTATGTGCGCCGCGGCCGGTATTCATCAGCTCGGGCACACCAGAAGTGGAAGGAAAATGGCTGGACATAAAAGGCATGTTCCTGGGTGGCGTATATGCCGGGCCGGTATATACACTGCTGGGCAAAAAAGATTTAGGTGTAACTGCATTTCCTGCCGGGCAAATATCCATGCTTGATGGAGAAGTTGCTTTCCGCCAGCATGAAGGCGGGCATACGGTTACACCCAACTGGCCTTATTTTTTAAACTATGCCGAAAGGTATTTTAAGTAAAAGGACATACTTATTTATTATAAAACAAAAATTGAAAAAGAAAGATGAAGTTTTTTATCGACACAGCCGACCTCGCCCAGATAAAGGAGGCGAATGATTTAGGCATCCTGGATGGGGTAACCACCAATCCTTCCTTAATGGCAAAAGTGGGCATCAAGGGAAAAGAAGCTGTGATGGCGCATTATAAAACCATTTGCGAAATGGTGGATGGTGACATCAGTGCAGAAGTGATTGCCACCGATTATGAAGGTATTGTTGCAGAAGGAAAAGTGCTGGCCGCACTGCATCCCAATATTGTGGTGAAAGTGCCCATGATCAAAGACGGTATCAAAGCCATCAAATGGTTCTCTGAAAATGGCATCAAAACAAACTGCACACTGGTGTTTTCTGCCGGCCAGGCAATATTGGCTGCTAAGGCAGGAGCTACTTACTTATCTCCCTTCATCGGCCGTGTGGACGACAGCGGCTGGAACGGAATACAGTTAATTGAACAGGTGGCACAGATATACGCGGTACAGGGTTTTAAAACAGAAATACTGGCTGCTTCTATCCGAACTCCCAATCACATTATTGAGTGTGCCGCAGCCGGTGCACATGTTTGCACCTGCCCGCTCAGTTCTATTTTAGGTTTACTGAAGCACCCGCTTACTGATATAGGACTGGCCACATTTTTAGAAGATGCAAAAAAATTCAACTGATAAAATTTAAATAAAAAGATATAATGGCAAAAGATTACAGCATTGCTGAACTGGAGAATATTGCAGCACAGGTACGCAGGGATATTGTCCGCATGGTACATGGCTGCCAGTCGGGCCACCCCGGCGGTTCCTTAGGTTGTACCGATTTTTTGGTGGCGCTTTATTTTAAAATAATGCAGCACAATACAAATTTCAATATGAATGGTGAAGGGGAAGATATCTTCTTTTTGTCCAACGGGCATATCTCTCCCGTGTTTTATTCTGTACTGGCACGCAGCGGTTATTTTGAGGTGAGCGAACTGGCCACATTCCGTAAACTCAATTCCCGTTTGCAGGGTCATCCCACCACGCATGAACATTTACCGGGTGTGCGTATGTCGTCTGGTTCATTGGGCCAGGGACTTTCAGTTGGTATTGGAGCGGCACTTACAAAGAAACGTAAAGGCGATAAAGGTCTCGTATTTACATTGCACGGCGATGGTGAAATACAGGAAGGGCAAATATGGGAAGCGGCTTTATTTGCTCCTGCAAAAAAAGTAGATAACCTTATTGTAACCATTGATGTCAACGGTCAGCAAATAGATGGATCCACAGAACAGGTATTGTCTTTAGGAAACCTGCAGGCAAAATGGGATGCATTTGGATGGGAAGTTTTAATGGCTGACGGCAACAGGATGGACCAGATAATTGCGGCACTGGAACTGGCAAAACAGCGATGCGGAAAAGGCAAACCCATCGTTATTTTAATGCGTACCGATATGGGCCACGGCGTAAGCTTTATGCAGGGCACACATAAATGGCATGGCGCAGCACCGAATGATGAACAACTGGCGGTTGCACTGTCCGAACTGCAATCAACATTGCAGGATTACTGATTTATTTCACCTTTAAGCACGTTGTAACAAACGAATCAATACAATGAAAAAATACACATTCACAGATAAAAAAGATACAAGGTCGGGCTTTGGTGCAGGATTACTGGAGGCAGGCCGCCGGAATGAAAATGTGGTGGCGCTGTGTGCCGACCTTATTGGCTCATTAAAAATGGAAGCCTTTATAAAAGAGTTTCCCGAACGTTTTACACAGGTAGGCATAGCCGAAGCGAATATGATGGGTATTGCTGCCGGCATGACCATTGGCGGGGCTATACCCTTTACAGGAACATTCGCCAATTTTTCCACCGGCCGGGTGTACGACCAGATACGCCAGAGCATTGCTTACAGTGGTAAGAATGTAAAGATATGTGCCTCCCACGCCGGTTTAACACTGGGAGAAGACGGTGCCACTCACCAGATACTGGAAGATATCGGCATGATGAAAATGCTGCCGGGTATGACGGTTATCAATCCTTGTGATTATAACCAGACCAAAGCCGCCACTATTGCCATTGCCGAACATGAAGGACCGGTGTACCTGCGTTTTGGCCGCCCCGTTGTACCCATCTTCACCGATGCAGACCAAAAGTTTGAAATTGGAAAAGCATGGATGGTGAATGAAGGCAAAGACGTGAGCATTTTTGCCACCGGTCACCTGGTATGGGAAGCTATACAGGCGGGTGAGCAACTGGAAGCAATGGGTATTGATGCCGAGATCATCAACATTCATACCATTAAACCGCTGGATGAAGAAGCGGTATTAAAATCGGTTGCCAAAACAAGGTGCGTGGTTACCGCAGAAGAGCATAACAGGCTGGGCGGATTGGGCGACAGTATAGCACAGTTACTAATACAAAATGACCCGGTGCCAGCTGAATATGTTGCAGTGAATGATTCATTTGGTGAAAGTGGCAAGCCGGCCGAACTGATGACAAAATATGGTCTGGATGCGGCCCATATAGTAAAGGCGGTGCAAAAAGTTATTGCAAGAAAGCAGGGCTGATAATGTCAGCTCCGGTGCAATGGAAATACCTGCATGGAAATTGCTGACCGGCAAATTTCTTCCTGTTGTGCAACAGCACGCCGCCGGGAAGCAATTCCTGCGGGTAGGTTTTAATATTAAATCTTGCTGTCATGAAAAAATACCTGTTGTTTTTGTTTGCTGCCTGCAGCGCTTTCATGAGCCGGGCGCAATTCCCTGCAGTTACCATTCCCGGTTCCGAACTGCGTACTATCAGTTCTGCAATTGTTGCGGGGCAGGAATATGAACTGCATATTATGCTGCCTGGCGGCTACAGTACCCAACATAAAAAGTATCCTGTGGTGTACCTGATGGATTCGCAATGGGATTTTCCATTGGTGAAATCCATCTATGGGCAGCAGTATTATGATGGATTCATTCCCGAAATGATCGTAGTGGGTGTAACATGGGGCGGTGTAAAACCCAATCCCGACAGTTTGCGTGTGCGGGATTATACGCCCACTAAAGATGCCGGTCAGCCGCAAAGCGGCGGCGCAGATCAGTTTTTACAGTTCATGGAAAAAGAACTGTTTCCTTTTGTGGAAAAGAATTACAATGCGGATGCGGATAACCGGGTACTGATGGGCTGCTCACTGGGCGGATTGTTTACGGTGTATACACTCTTCACACATCCTGATTTGTTTGCTGGCTATATCGCCGCAAGCCCGGCCATTGGCTGGGATAAAGAAGTGTTGTACAAATTTGAAAAAACATTTGCCGCACAGGCTGTTGCCCGGTCCAAAAAATTATACCTTACAGTGGGGGATGTGGAAACAGGAAGGGAACGTTTTGAAGTGTTCAGCAAATTCATCATCAATAAAAAATACAACAACACCGGCATCCGCTATAAAGTACTGGAAAATACAGGCCACTCCGGCACCAAGAGTGAAACCTATAACCGCGGACTGCAGTATGTTTTTGAGAAACCGGATATAGCGTTAAGTGATGATGCACTGCGTGTTTTTACAGGCACTTACCAAAGCCCGCAGGGCATGAATGCTGTGATCAGTTTAAACGGTCACCGGCTGGTATTGCACAACGGCGGATCAAAACCGCTGCCGTTGAAAGCCGCTGCTGCCAATATATTTTATACCGATTCCTTTTTTCTGACAATCGAATTTTCTGAAGATGGAAAATCAGCCACTGCCCGCCAGTTTGGGGGCACCATCATTTTTAATAAAAAATAACAGCAGGTAATACCGGCTTATTTTGTGTGACGGAATTTTAAAATAAACAGGAACAAATGAACAACCAAAAAAAACTGGGGGTGGCGCTCGTGGGTTTGGGTTATTATGCCACCGAACAGCTGGCCACTGCATTACAACAAACCGAACATTGTTACCTGACCGCAGTGGTAACCGGCTCACCATCAAAAATTCCTTACTGGAAAGAACGGTACCATATTGCTGATAACAATATTTACGATTACGAATGTTTTGATGCCATCTGCGATAATGCGGAAGTGGATATTGTGTATGTGGTACTGCCCAATCATTTGCATGCGGCGTTTACCATACGTGCTTTGGAAGCCGGTAAGCATGTGATATGCGAAAAGCCAATGGCACTCAGCGTTGCGGAATGCGATGCAATGATAGCAGCGGCTGAAAAAGCCGGCAAAAATTTATCCATTGGCTATCGCCTCCATTACGATGCTTACCATGCAGAAATGATACGTCTTGTTAAAGAAAAAGTATTTGGTGAGATAGTAAGTATTGAAACCGCTTTTGGTATACTGCCACAGAAAGGGGAGTGGCGGTTGAATAAAAAAATTGCAGGTGGTGGTCCGCTGATGGATGTGGGTATTTACTGCTTACAGGCAGTATGTTATGTAACAGGCATGGAACCAATTGCCGTTACTGCAACACAATTTCCTGTTTCTGATACAGAAAAATTTATTGATGTGGAAGAAGCCCTGCAATGGGAAATGAAAATGCCGGGAAATATAAAAGTGTATTGCCGCACCAGCTATTCAGAAGATGTGGGTTTTTTGAAAGTGAATTGCACCAACGGATGGTGTAAGCTGGAACCCTCCTTTAATTACAGTGGTTTAAAATTTACCGCATCCGATGGCCGCAAATTTGAATTGCCCCCTTTTTCACAGCAGGCAAAGCAGCTGGAGGGTATTGCCCTTTCTATAAAAAATAGTGCTCCCTCTTTAGTGCCCGGCCATATGGGAAGAAGGGATTTGAAAATAATAGAAGCCATTTACAAAGCTGCTGCCACAGGTGACTGGGTGGAGGTATAAGCTGTACTGTTTACCAGCAACCTTTTACAGCATCACTTTCTTGCCGCTCTTTACTGCTTTATATATCGCATCAATAATGCGCAGGTCTTTCAATGCTTCTTCACCATCCACTGCAACAGCAGGTTACTTGCCTTCCAAAATGATTGCGGCCATCTCATCCATTTGTTTGGTTTGATGGGTTACATGCGGCAATGCCAGTTCTCCCTTGCTGCTTCTGCCCCTGATGGGGCCATAACCATGTGCAGGCGACAATTCTGCAAAACCATTTTCACCGGTAAGTAAAAAACGGTCCAGGAAATTCATGCTGTAAGTTGACAGGCAGGATGCCACTGCACCGCCTGGAAAACCCATTTGAAAGCTGATGGTCTCATCCACCCCTTCTTTAAATTTTTCAGGATCCGTTTTTGTTTCCTGTGCCGTAACCCAAATGGGTTCTTCTCCCACCATATAACGGGCGCCGTTAACGGAATAGATACCAATATCCATTAATGATCCGCCGCCCGATAAGGATTTATTCACCCGCCATTGATTGGGATCGCCCAGCCTGAAACCGCTCAGCCCCTGGAAGAATTTTATTTTTCCATAATCTCCGGCATTGCGCTGCTTAATTATTTCGAGCGTGTTGGCTTCAAAATGCATGCGGTAACCCACCAGCAATTGTACGCCGGCCGCTTTACAGGCATCCACCATTTCCTTTCCGTCTTTTGCATTAATGGACATAGGCTTTTCGCAGATCACATGCTTGCCCGCCCTGGCCACCCGTATGGCCTCGTCTTTATGCAAAGCATTGGGCGTAATGATATATACGGCATCAATATCCGGGTTGTTTTTAATGGCGTCAAAGTTTTCGTAGTTGTAACAGTTTTGCTGCGGTATGTTGTACTTGCTTTGCCATGCAGTAAGTTTAGCGGGCGTGCCGCTGATGGCGCCCACCAGTTTTGCTTTGGTACAACTTTGCATGGCATCTGCCACCCTTGTTCCATAACTGCCCAGCCCCATAATGGCCACCCGCAGCACCGGACCGTCGTAAAATTCTTTATTGATGTTATCAATTGCTGCCATACTGTTTTTTGACAATAATGGCAGTGCAATAAAGGAAGCGGTGAGTTTTTGTAAAAAATTACGGCGTGTGTTCATAACAATCGTTTTAAATGCTGCGGTAAGTAATGTTATTCAAAAAAAGGAACATTGGGTGTGGCATATTTTTTCATAGCATCTTCATTTATCTCCACACCAATACCCGGTTTTTCCGACAGTGTGATGAAACTGTCTTTCACCCATTCCCCGTCGTAGGTTACAATTTCCTTAAACATGGGATCGGTATGGAAATATGATTGCCATTCTAAAATTAAAAAGTTAGGCACCGAAGCACATACATGGCAACTGGCCATGGCGCCAAGGAACGATGCCACCATATGCGGCGCAAAAGGCGTGTAATACAGGTTGGCCAAATTGGCGATACGCTGTCCTTCGCCCAGCCCGCCGGTTTTTTGCAAATCGGGCATTACAATATCCACGGCACCTATTTCCAGCATCCTGCGGAAGCCATAGGCGAGGTATTGATTTTCTCCCACTGCAATAGGAGTGGTGGTGGATTCGGAAATGAGTTTATACGCTTCAATATTTTCTGCAGGGATGGGTTCTTCCAGCCAGAGTAAATTGAGCGGCTCCAGTTTTTTTGCAACGGCGTGTCCTGTAACAGCATCATATCTTCCGTGCATATCAACAAGGATATCAATCTTGGGACCAACGGCCTCCCTTGCCGCGGAAATTTGTTCGTACATGCGCTGCAGCTCACCGGGACTTGCTGTCCAGTTATATGCATCATATTTATTGGGATCATTGGCCTGGTCCAGGTCAAACTTCATGGCATTAAAACCCATGCTCTTTGCCTTGGTGGCCGCGTCGGCAAAATCCTGTGGTTTTGGAAGCGTGCGCTGGTACAAAGCCGTGTCACAATACACTCTTATTTTATCACGGAATTTTCCGCCAAGCAGCTGGTATACGGGTACGTTTAATGCTTTGCCGGCAACATCCCACAAGGCCGTTTCAATGGCGGAGAGCACTGCAACATACATGCCCGATTGTGCGCCCTGGAAAAAGCCGCCCTTGCGGATATTCTCAAACAGGCGGTGCACATTCAATGGATTTTGTCCTTTTAAACGGGCGCCAAAACTTTTTACCAAATGATAAGTGCCGGGTACTGCATCCACGCCTTCTCCGCATCCCCAGATATTTTGATTGGTATAAATTTTTACAAACAGGCTGCCCTTTATATAACCGCATTTTACATCGGTTATTTTTAAATCGGACGGAGGCGATACCATGGGTGTTTTGTCAATGGCGTTTTCAACCCCTTGCCAAAGCCTGCCAGCGGCGCCAGCGGTGTTATGGCGGCAGCAAGTGCCGCTTTGGATAGAAAGGATCTTCTAGAATTATCCTGTTTCATAAAATGCTTTTTAAATTTTTAATAAATGGTTGCAGGAAAAAGATGAATACGACAGCAGCATTTTATTACCAGGTACGGTCTTTTAAAAAATCCTGTATGGTTTCTTTGGGCACCGGCAATTCATCTTTATGATCGTTCACCCATTTGGAAAAATCCTTTTCAATCTCATCGCTCCACTTTGCATCTATTTGCCCGGCGGTATATTTTCCTTCGCGTAAACGCTGGTGACCAAACATATCCCGCAGCCGCACGATCTCTGAAGTGGTGCAAACTTTTTCTGCCAGGTGCGGCGGAATAAAAACCACCACGCCCAGTTTGCCCAGCACCACATCACCGGGCATCACTGTTACAGTTCTTATCCTGGTGGGTTTGTTAATGGCGGTGATCATAGTATTCAAATCGCCGGGCGGATTGTGATAAGAAGGATCGTAACTGGTATAATACGATGTAAAGCCACCAATTTCTTTTAAGCCCTCCAAATCCCTTACTGCTCCATCATATACAATACCATTGCCGCTTTTTGCATAAATGGCGTTGCCCACATTATCGCCAATGGTGGGGCCGTTGCGGTGAGCACCAAACTGGTCGGCCACATAAACATCACCTTTCACCAGCAGGTCAACCGGCCAGGTGTTTTGTCCGCGGCGGCCTTTCTTTTTACCGCTGCTGTCAATGGCTTTCCAAACATCCGGTCTTGCGGGCATAAACGTGGCAGTAACAGCCCGGCCTGTTAAAACACTGTCGGGATTTATCACCTGCCAGTTCTCTGCTACCTGGTAGGCATAGCCGGCATTTTTCAGTACGGCCCATGCTTCTTCCACGCTTACCGATTTCATCCTTTGCAGGATTTTATCTGAAACTTTTGGCCGGCCATCTGCAAACCTTTCTCCCTTCCACTCGGGCGTTAAGGCAATCAGCTCATCTTTGCTGACCTGCACTTCCTGCCCGGCGGCTGCTTTTAAAAACAGCAGGCCAATGATGCTAAAAAGAAACCGAAGTTTTTTCATTTTTAAAAATTATGATGGTGACTGAATGTTTTGTACAGTTTGTGCTTCGGTAAGCGCAGTTTGTTTTTCAGGCTGGCGGTTATGCCACCAGCTGGCCAGTATGGAACCGGTAATATTCATCAGCGGCGCAAAAACTGCGGCGGCAAGTCCCACTGTGGCAATCTTTCCCATCTCTTTGGCAATACCCGATGCCAGGCCTGCATTTTGCATGCCCACTTCAATGGCAATGGTGCGGCAGTCGCTTTCGGGGAGTTTACATATGCGGCCCGACCAATAACCCAGCAGGTAACCAAAGAGGTTATGCAGTAAAACAACGGCGATGAGTGCAGGACCGATTTTTAATAAACTGTTACGGCCAGCCGCAACGATGATAACAATAATAAACGCGATGCCAAACATGGAAACCAGGGGCATGGCTTTATCCAGCCATTGCGATTTGCCATGAAGCAGTTTATTAAACAGCAGCCCGGCGCCAATGGGAACGATGATCATTTTAAAGATGTCGAACATCATTTTGGTGGCATCAATTTCAATTAAGGTGCCGGCAAGCAGCTTCATTAGTACAGGAGTAACAAAAGGGGAGAGCAATGTAGCCACAGCTGTAATGGTAATGGATAACGCAAGGTTTGCCTTTGCGAGATATGACATTACATTGGAGGCGAGCCCGCTGGGCGAACAGCCGATTAATATAATACCTGCAGCTATTTCCGGCGGGAAACTTGAAAAGCGGGCGAGCATAAAACCGGTCAGCGGCATAATCACCATATGGCTGACGATGCCAATGATAACGCCTTTGGGTGTTTTTACCACGGCGGCAAAATCATTTACACTCATGGATGTGCCCATGCCAAACATGATCAGCTGTATGAGGGGAATAATGAGACTGCTGAGTTTAAATGTTCCCCATGCTGTAAAATATTCCGGGTGATATAAAGTAATGGATACCCCTGCGAAGATCACCAGTGTAAATACCATTCCTTTCAGCTGTTTGTTCCTGTTAAAGGCCGCAGCAATATTGAGGAAGAATAACAGCAGTAACCAGCCGCCGTAGTTTTGATACCCGCTGCTGCGCAGTAAAAAAAACGCTGCAATACTTATGGCCGCAAGTATGTAAAAAACAGTACTGGTCTTTTTATAAAAATTCATAAGCAAGTGCCATGTTTCAATTGTTATAAAAAACAGCAGCAGTCATCTGTTTGCCGGATGCTGTACCTCCTTTATCCCTTTATGCTGCGGCAGTAAGCTTTATTGCAATGCAGCAATTTTCGAAAATTCATCACCCAGTTTGTAACTGAGGCTTTCAAAAATTCCGAAGTAGTTCATGTAAGTCCTGTGGTTGCTTTCGCCCGGTGTATAGCTCTGTGCAATTTCTATTTGCCCCGCGGCGTCATCCAGTGTTTTAAAAATGCCCATTTCTGTGGCTGCCAGCAGAAAGGCGCCGAAGCTTACGCTGTTGGCATTTTTGGTAACATGCACCGGTTTGTTGTACATGTCGGCAATCATTTGTGCACAGAAGGGGATGGTGGCAAAACTGCCGTTTACCGAAAGGGCGCTGATATGCCGGTGCTCCTGCACCATTTTTCCAATACTGAATATCTCATAGAGTATGCCTTCAATGGTTGCCCTTATAAAATGCTGCCGTTCGTGTTTGATGTTGATGCCAAAATACATGCCTCTTGCATCGGGGTTCCAGATGGGGGCCCGTTCTCCGAGCAGGTAGGGCAAAAACAATAAGCCACCCGAGCCTGCGGGTACATTAACGGCTTCCCGCAACAGGCTGTTCATACAACTTTCGGTATCGTAAGCACTGGCAAAATCGCCAAACTGTTTGGCAAACCATTCAAATATTCCGCCGCCGCTGTTACTGGGGCCGCCGCTTACAAAACAGTTTTCGGTGATGAGGTAATTAAATACACGGTTCTTTTCATCGTGCAGCATTTTGTTTCCCACTACTCTTACCGCACTGCTGTCTTCAATGGTAATGGTGGCTTTATCACTGTTCCATATACCTGCTCCCAGGGTTGCCATGCAACCGTCGCTGGAACCAATCAGTATTTTAGTGTCTGTTCCTAATCCAAGCGAATTCTGGTAGGCTTTTTTTAAAGTACCTGCGCTGGCAAATACGGGTACAAGCTCAGGCAATTTATCGCGGCTGATACCGGCAAAGCGAAGCGCCTCTTCTTCCCAGTTCACCTTATGTATGTTTAGCATTCCCGTGGCGCAGGCCACGCTGTAATCAATCATGTATTCACCAGTAAGCTGGTGCACCACGTATGATTTAATGGAAAGGAATTTTCCTGCCTGGTTAAATTTTCCGGCATCATTATTTTTCATCCAGGCAATCTTCAGCAAAGGCGACATTGGATGCAGCGGAGTGCCGGTGCTGTTATACATAGCATTGGCCAGTGCGGATTCTTTGATCTCCAGCGCTTCTTTTTTTGCCCGGTTATCGGCCCATGTAAATGCATTACCCAATGGCACGCCGTGTTTATCCACTGCCAGTGTGCTGTGCATGGAAGAAGTAAAACAAACGGAAGCAACTTTATATTTCTGCGGATGTATGGTTTCATTCAGCAGGTTCTTCAGCACGTACAGCATGGTAATGAATATTTGCTCAGGGTCCTGTTCGCTGTAATCGGGCTGCGAGTGAAAGGTGGGATAAAAACCTTTCATGCTGCCAATGATGGAGCCATTGAGGTCGAAGGCGAATATCCTCACTGCATTAGTGCCCAGTTCTATGGTAATGATACATTTCATAAAAACGGTTTATTCGTTGTAAGAATTGTTTTTCCTGAATTCACCGGGTGTGAAACCGGTAAGTTTTTTAAAGGTTGTTGAAAAGTGCTGCGATGAGTAAAAGCCGGTGTCCAGTGCGATATCGGTTATGCTCACATCTTTTTTCTTCAGTAATTTGATCGCTTCTGAAATACGGATATTGATAAGATAGTTTAAAGGGCTGAAGCCCGAATAGCTTTTCACTTTTTCATTGAAAAGCGTGGTGCCAAGTCCTACCAGTGCTGCCATTTCATCCACTGTCCATTGATGCGAGAGGTCCCGCCGCAATATCTCTTCCAGTTGTAAAAATGTTTTGGAGAAGTCGCGGCCCGGGTTGTTTTGCCGGCTCAGCTGTCTGGATATCAGTATCAGCAGTTCGTCAATCTGGTTGTTGATGCGGGCAGCATGGCCCAGTTCCTGGCTGGTAAGTTCCTGCTGGATGCATTTAAGGATTTTGCCGGCATCGCTGAATTTTGTTATAACCAGCGGGCTGTTCAATAATAATATCTTGCTGATCGCCGCCATTTCGGCTGCGGATAAACTGCTCCATTTATCAAGTATCACCGAATCGGCCCCCTTCATTTTTGCATTGATGCGCAACCACGAAAAGGAGCCGATTTCCAGTACAGCGCTGCTGCTGCCAAATTCCTGTCCCGGTAAAACCACAATCACATCGCCGGGATAAACGGTATATTCTTCATTGCAGATAACCCATTGAAATTTTCCGTCGAGTATGCAAACAAGCCGTATGCCGGTTGCTGGTGTAATGGGAAAGGTATTCAGTTTAAGGGAGCTGTTTTTTATTACGCCAAGTTCAATGATATGCGGAAACAAATGAAGTTCCTCGGAACTGCCCTGTGTAAGCACAAATTGATTCATACAGCAATAGCTTGTTTCGGTGCAAAAGTGTTAACCCGTTCTTTAAACAGGGGATAAAGAAATGAAATTTATTTCATGCAGTTTGTATAAAATTCAACAGAGTTTATTATTGGAAGTTTACAGCAGGCAGTTACGGTAGATTTGCCCTGTAACGATTTTTTTTTACAAAACATTTTGCTATATGAAGAAATTCACCACCCCTCCCAGGGGGTTCTGTCACCTTTTTTTTACATTATTATTTTCAGTGCTGATCTCTTCCTTCTGTTTTGGCCAGTCTGTAACCGGTACAGTAACCGATGAAAATAACCAGCCGCTTGCCGGGGTATCGGTAACAGTGAAGGGTACCAGCCGAACTGCCGTTACCTCCAATGATGGTAAATTCAGCATCAGGGCTGAAGGTAAAGACAGGCTTGTAATAAGCTACGTGGGTTATGCCACCCAGGAAATTGCTGTTGGCGGGCAAAAAGATGTTATGGTTAAGCTGGTAAGAGGCAGCGGAAAGGAACTGGACGCCGTGGTTGTAACTGCGCTCGGTATCAAGCGGTCTGCAAAACGACTTGGTTACTCCACTACATCCGTTAAAACAGACGAACTGGTTACCAACAGAACCACCAATGTAATGGAGTCGCTCGAAGGTAAAGTATCGGGTTTGAATATCACCCCCCCGGCCGCCGGAGCAGGTGCCAGCAACCAGATTCGTTTACGCGGACAAGTTGGCTTTGCAGGTGCAGACAATTCACCCCTGATCGTACTGAACGGGCTTCCGCTGGACCAGGGCGCCAGGTTTGCAGATGGTGCCGGTCAGCAACGTGACCGCGGCGATAATATGGCAAATATCAACCCCGACGATATTGAGAGCATGACCGTGCTGAAAGGTGCAGCTGCAGCAGCATTATATGGTTCAAGGGCAGCACGTGGTGCTATTGTTATTACCACCAAATCGGGCCAGAAGAACCAGGGGCTTGGGGTGGATTTTACTTCCAGCTACACCACTTCGCAGGCATTGAATTTTATGGATGAGATTGTACAAACAGAATATGGCCAGGGCCAGGGAGGTGTTAAGTTTACCACTACCGGCCAGATTGAGGCAAATGGCCAGTTTGGCTGGGGCGCAAGACTTGATGGTCAGCCCACCATAAACTTCGACGGGGTGATGCGGCCTTACTCAGCCCACCCGTTCCAGTTGTTTGACTTTTTGCAAACAGGTACAAACCTTACCAACACACTCGGCTTATCAGGTGGCGGCGCCAACGGAAGCTTCAGGGCATCCATTTCCACCACCAATGCAAAAGGTATTGTACCCAGTAATGAATACAAAAGAAGGATATTTAATATCGGCATCAATCATAACATCACTAAAAAACTCAAACTGCAGCTGAATGTTAATTATGCTGATGAAGACTATATCAATCCTCCGCAAATTGGTACACAAGGTGATGGCCCTGTAAACTTTTTTAACAGGATGCCCATCTCCACACCAATTGAAGCTTACAGGGATCATGCCGCTAATTCAGTTGGGGCAGAGTGGAAGACAAACGGCTTCCTTGGCACCGTGAACAATCCTTATTACCCGCTGCAAAACGGGCTGAAATATAAAGAAGACAGGAACCGTTTGCTTGGAACGGCCACCCTGCGGTATGATATTACCAGCTGGTTGTATGCCCAGGGCAGGTTCAACTTTGACAGGGGCGATAATTTTGCAGAATGGAATACGCTGAATGGCACCGGTGCAGCAGTGCTTACCAACAGCGATGGTACCTACAGGGGCAGTTATAATTTAAACCAAACCATCAGCACTGATTTGAATGCTGATTTCCTGGTGGGCGGCAGCAAACAGTTTGGAAAGTTTTCGGTGGATGCCAGTTTTGGCGGAAACACTCTGCGGTCTGAGTTCAGAAACCCGAACCAGAGTGTTACCAATTTTACCGTTGCCAACCTTTATTCCATTGCAAACGGCACCATCAAAACGCAGGGTTATGGCTATTCTAAAAGCCGTACCAATTCATTATACGGAATCGCAGAGTTAGGCTACAATGATTTATTGTTTGTGAACTTCACCGGAAGGAATGACTGGTTCTCTGTTTTAAATCCGCAGAACAACAGTAAGTTTTATCCTTCTGTATCGGGCAGCTTTGTATTCTCACAAATGCTCAGCAAACTGAAATGGCTTTCTTATGGTAAACTGCGGGCTTCATGGGCACAGGTGGGCAGTATTGCCGGTGTGGGACCTTATGATGGTGTGCTGACCTATGCTATCAATGCAAACCAGTTTAACGGGCAAACGCTGGGCAGTATCAATGGTACCAATGCTCCTAACCCGCTGCTGCAGCCATTTACCGTTACTGAAAAAGAAATTGGTTTGGAAACAAGATTATTTAAGAACAGGCTGATGCTGGATGTTGCAGTTTATGACAAAGTAACTACAGACCAGATACTGGATGTGGTGCTTTCCAGTGCTTCAGGCTATAATGCTTCCAAGCAAAACCAGGCGTCGCTTAAAAACAGCGGATTGGAAACGCAGGTTGAATACAAGGCGGTTCAAACTAAAAATTTCAGCTGGACCACTTCCTGGAACAACGCTTATCTTAAAACAAAAGTGCTGAACGTGGGTACACCCAGCGGAACCAGGCTCCTGCTTTACTTTAACGGTACCGGTAATGAATTTTTAGGAGAGATAAGATATACAGAAGGATTAGCCATGAACCAATTGTACACAAAACATTATAAGAGAAATGCCAGTGGTCAAATTGTGGTTGGTGCAAACGGCCGTTTAATTGAAGATAAAACAAGCGGGCCAATTGGTACTGGTTTTTATCCTGTGGGCAGTTCAATCCCTAAATTTACCGGTGGATGGAACAATACCGTAACGTATAAGAATTTCAGTCTGGGTGTTCATATTGATTACAAGTTTGGAGGCACTGTATTATCTTCTACTCTGTTAAATATGACCAGGCAGGGGCATTCCAAGTTATCGTTAGAAGGACGTGAAACTGGTTTAATAGTGCCTGGTGTTTACGAAAGTTCAGGATTGCCTAATACAACCGTAATTACCGTTGCAGGCAATAATTTGCAGAGTTACTGGACGGATTACAGAAATTACCAGATCGGAGATCCGTTTACATTCAAATCTGATTTTATAAAACTCAGGAACGTTTCTATCGCGTATAACTTTTCAGAGTATATCAAAAAAGTGGCAGTGCTTAAATTCATAAAAGGATTATCACTGTCCGCATCCTGCAGAAATGTGGCCATCATTTACAAAGATCTGCCTGGTTTGGATCCTGAATCTATCCAGTCATCAGGTGATGTGCGTGCGGGTTATGAAAACTCTGCATTGCCCACCACACGCAACTATAATCTTACTTTAAATGTTAAATTCTAAATTATATGATAAAGACTATTAAAAGGCTTGCACTCATCTCTTCCGTCTTTATTTTGGCCGGGTGTGACAAAGACTTTGTACAAGTAAACACCAACCCATATGCTGTAACCAGTGTAGATCCTTCGCTGTTATTTGCAGGATCGCAACGCACCCATTTGGGAACATGGACTGCTGAGCATATGGTTGTGCAGCAATTTGTGGTTCCTTATAACACGGGAGCCAATCTTGGTTTTAACTTTAATGAAGACGTTGACGGGGTAAGCAATCCTAAATGGGACCAGTCTTATTCCGGTGGTGCAAATGGCAATAACCCACCGGTTAAAAATATCATCCAGGCCATTAACCTGCTGGGTTCCGGTACTTCCCGTGTAAACCTGCTCAGCATGCTCCGCATCTGGAAAGCGCAGACTTTTATGGGGCTGGTGGATGAATACGGTGATGTGCCTTATTCTCAGGCAGGCCAGGCCGTTAGCGGGGCGTTGTTCTATCCAAAATATGATGATGATGCCGCCATATATGACGACCTGTACAAAGAGCTCAAATCGGCCACTGCCGCATTGAATCCGGGTGCTGATTATGTTTCCGCCGATCTTTTTTACGGTGCCAATGCGCAGCCCTCGGTTAAAACCACCACCGCAACCGACCAGGTGGCAAAATGGAAAAAACTGGGTTATTCATTGTTGTTAAGACTGGGTATGCGTTATTCAAAACTGGATCCCACAAAAGCACAGTCCATAGTGGCCGAGGCATTCGCAGGAGGCGTGATGTCATCCAATGCTGATAATGCCTATGTTAAGTATGACGGTACACTATACACGCAGGGTGACAATGCCGTGTTGCGCAATTTCTCGCAATACAACTATGCGGCTGAGCCGTTTGTGAACCAGCTCAAATCAACCAACGATCCCCGTGGAAAATTCATACTGGCAAATTTTACAGACCCCGGTAACGTGGCCAGCCAGCCAAACCCTGATGTGGTATTGGCCAACCAGTATGGTGTGCCCATTGGTGTTACTGATGCTCAAATTACAGCGCCGGGCAGCCCTTACCGTGGTGCAAGGGGAGGCGGGCTTAACTATTCGCAGATCAATGTGTGGACAGTAGCTTCTCCGGCAGCCCCTGATTTTTATGTAACCTATGCACAAACTTCGCTGTTGCTGGCCGAGGCTGCCAAACGCGGCTGGATTCCCGGGGGCGATGCCGCTGCAAAAACCTATTACGAAAATGCCATTACAGCTGATATCGCAACCTATTCACTCTATCCCGGCACCAGTGCTGTTCTTCCTTCCGATGTTACGGCATACATCAACAATCCCGGTGTATTGTATAATCCAACCGATGCACTGAAGCTCATTAACACACAGTACTGGATCGTAAATCTCCGGACTGGTACAGAAGCTTTTTCAAATTTCAGGCGGAGTGGTTACCCGGCTTTAAATCCTAATCTTTTTAATAACAAACTGAACGGAGGATTCGTGAGAAGAATGTCTTACCCCGATGTGGAAGCATCCTCTAATACAGCTAACTACCAGGCTGCCGCTGCTGCGATGGGCGGCGATAAATTAACATCCAGGGTATTTTGGGATAAATAAAAATGAATCGTTGCATAAAAGGCTATTCGAAAAAAAAGACCGGGCAGGAAGCCGGTCCGGCTATAAAAAATAAACACCTCATAAGCAGTTGTGTTTGGTAACCGGAAGACCTCATGTATTCACATCGGGTCTTCTTTTTTAAAAATAAAAAATCCTGGTACTGCGCTTAAGCTTTATAACACTATGAAAGAACACAGACAGATAATCGGACAGGAGGATACAGCATCCGGAACTGGAATATTTTATTCATACAACCCGGAGTTGCAAAAGAATAATGACTTTCTTTTTTACAGGGCAACCGTGGAGGAAACGGACAGGGCAGTGGAAAAGGCTGTTACAGCTTTCCAGCTTTTCCGGAAAAAAAGTGGTACTGAAAAGGCAGGCTTTCTCGATGCCATCGCAACGGCTATTATGGATATGGAAGATGAACTGGTAACTGTTTGCTGCAGTGAAACTGCTTTGCCTGAAATGCGCATCCGGGGCGAACGTATGCGTACTGTTAACCAGTTAAAAATGTTCGCCGCATTATTAAGGGAAGGATCCTGGGTGGATGCAAGAATAGAAACCGCTGATCCCAACCGGGCGCCGTTACCCAAACCCGATCTGCGTTATATGCAAATTGCATTGGGCCCGGTGGCCGTTTTTGGTGCCAGTAATTTTCCGCTTGCCTTTTCTGTTGCCGGTGGCGATACCGCTTCTGCATTGGCAGCGGGCTGCCCGGTAATTGTAAAAGCACACCCGGCCCATCCTGCCACGTCGGCAATGGTGGGCAAAGCCATACAATCAGCAGCCAGGAAAACAGCTATGCCTGATGGTGTTTTTTCTTTGTTATTTGATGATGGAATTACGGTGGGCACACAACTGGTAAAACATCCGGGTATTAAGGCTGTTGGCTTTACCGGTTCATACAAAGGCGGTAAGGCATTGTTTGATTTGGCAGCGCAACGTTTTGAACCCATTCCTGTTTATGCAGAAATGGGCAGCACCAACCCGGTTTTTGTTTTGCCACGTGCCATGAAAGAAAATGGCGAATCAATTGCAGCAGGATATGCCGCTTCGGTAACAATGGGTGCCGGGCAGTTTTGCACAAACCCCGGTATGTTGTTTTACCAGGACACTGCCGCAACTTTTAAACCCCTCTTAAAAAAGGAATTTCAAAAAACTGCGGGAGGAATAATGCTAACGCCCGGTATAGCGGCCGCTTTTTCTGCTGGCGTCAGTCACCAGAAAACTATTGCCGGTGTGGAAGAACTGGCAACAGGTGCAGCTGCAAACGGCAATGACGCTAACTATGCACAGCCGGTATTGCTGGCTGCTGCAGTCAGCGTGCTGGATAAGAATCCTTCATTAGCCGAAGAAGTTTTGGGCCAGTAAGTATAGCGGTAAACCTGCACACAAAAAATGAGCTGCTGCAAATTGCTGCCGGTCTGTCGGGGCATCTCACTGCAACAGTATTCGCCGAGGGAGATGAGATACTGGAATACAAAGAATTTTTGGATATACTGGAGCAAAAAGCAGGGCGTGTAATAGTAAATGGTTTTCCCACTGGTGTGGAAGTGTGCAGCGCCATGGTGCATGGGGGGCCATTCCCTGCCACCACCAACAGCAGGAGTACCTCTGTTGGCACCGCTGCCATATACCGTTTTACCCGCCCGGTTTGTTATCAAAATGTTCCGCAGGCCTTGTTGCCGGGTGAATTAAAAAATGAAAATTCATTGGGCATTTACCGGATGGTTAACGGGAGCTGCACCAATAATGATATAATTTAGCGCATGCGAAAATGAAGCATAAAATCAATAAATTATTTTAAGATGAGCCTTAGACTAAGAAGCCACGACTGGTTTGGCCGCAAAGACAAAGACGGTATCATTTACCGCAGCTGGATGAAGAATGAAGGAATGCCCACCGATATGTTCGATGGCCGCCCGGTTATCGGCATCTGTAACACGTACAGTGAACTTACGCCCTGCAATGCGCACCTGCGTGATATTGCAGAAAGTGTAAAACGGGGAGTGCTGGAAGCTGGCGGTTTCCCTTTGGAGTTTCCCATAATGAGTCTTGGAGAAACACTGCTGAAACCCACCGCAATGCTGTTCAGAAACCTGGCAAGCATGGATGCGGAGGAAAGCATCCGCGGCAATCCTATCGATGGCGTGGTATTACTGACCGGCTGCGATAAAACAACACCATCAACCGTAATGGGTGCGGCCAGTGTGGGCCTGCCAACTATTGTGGTACCCGGCGGTCCGATGCTGAACGGAAGATATAAAGGGCAAACCATTGGCAGCGGCACGCATGTCTGGAAATTTGATGAAGATATGAAAACAGGCAAGATGACACAGGAAGAATGTGAATACGCAGAAAGCTGCATGAGCCGCAGTATTGGACATTGCATGACGATGGGCACAGCAAGCACTATGGCGGTAATGGTGGAAAGCCTGGGTTTAACCTTAAGCGGCGCCGCAGCAATTCCTGCAGCCGATTCCAGAAAAAAAGTAATGGCACAGCTCAGCGGCAGGAGAATTGTTGAAATGGTGAAAGAAAATTTAACCATCGATAAAATACTTACACGGGAAGCATTTGAAAATGCCATCATCACCAATTCGGCTGTAGGCGGTTCTTCCAATTTTGTAATTCATTTAACGGCTATAGCGGGAAGGATCGGCGTTAATTTATCTATTAATGATTTTGACAGCATTGGCAGTAAAATCCCTTTGCTGTTAAACTTAATGCCCAGCGGTAAATATTTAATGGAAGATTTTTATTATGCAGGCGGGCTGCCCGTAATTTTAAATGAACTGAAAGACCAGCTGCATAAAAATGTGGTCACCGTTACAGGGAAAAACCACCACAGCAATATCAGCGGGAATACAGATTGCTACAATGAGGATGTTATTGCAAAATTCGCTGCGCCCTTTAAACCCGAAGCCGGTATTGTGGTGGTAAAGGGCAACCTGGCCAGCAATGGCGCTGTTATAAAGCCCAGTGCCGCCACACCTGCACTCATGAAACATAAAGGACGTGCAGTGGTATTTGAAAGTATTGAAGACTACCACAAACGCATTGATGACCCTGCACTGGATATTGACGAGAACTGTGTGATGGTATTAAAATATGTAGGTCCTGTAGGTTATCCCGGTATGCCCGAAGTGGGCAATATGGCACTGCCCAAAAAAATACTGGAAAAAGGAGTAAAAGACATGGTGCGTATCAGCGATGGAAGAATGAGCGGAACAGCTTATGGAACTGCAGTACTGCATGTGTCGCCCGAAAGCGCCATTGGCGGTAACCTTGCGTTTGTTCAAAATGGGGATATGATTGAACTGGATGTGGAACAGCGTTTACTGCACCTGCATGTAAGTGATGAGGAGCTGGCAAAACGCAAGGCTGCCTGGACAGCGCCGGCACCTGCGGCCACACGTGGTTATGTGAGCATGTATATTAAACATGTGCAGGGTGCCGATAAAGGGGCCGACCTGGATTTTTTACAGGGCAGCAGCGGCAGCGAGGTGACCAGGGATTCGCATTAGTGAGTTGCTCACAGAATATGCAGATCTTCACAGAAGTTTTTTCTGTGTTCATCTGTAAAATCTGTGAGAGAAATTCCCACCGTAAAACAAATGAAACTTCTAATAAAGCGATTGATACCGGTTATAATGGTTTTATGCACCTGTATACAGTACAAAGCTGCTGCACAGGATACCGCTTATAAACCCGGCGCTGATGCTTACAGGGTGAGCGGGGTGCCCACGGGTACGGTAACCAGGTACGAATGGAAGAGCGGTTTGTATAATAATTTCAGGGAGTATTATGTATACGTGCCGGCACAATACGACAGCTTACAACCAGCTGCCCTGATGATTTTCCAGGACGGGCATGCTTATGTAAACGACTCGGGCGACCAGCGTGTATGCATAGTGTATGATAACCTGATTTATCAAAAAAGACTGCCAGTAACCATTTGCATTTTTGTTAACCCCGGACATGCATCAAAAAATTACCCGCAAAACAGGTTCCAGTCCTCCAACCGCTCAGAAGAATACGATGTGATGGACGATAAATATGCCAGTATGCTGATGGATGAAATTATACCGGAAGTAAAAAAGAAATACAACATCAGCAACGATGCCCGCATGCATGGTATTGGCGGACTCAGCAGCGGCGCCATCTGCGCATTTACCTGTGCCTGGCTGCACCCGGAGTATTTCGGTAAAGTGCTGAGCCAGATAGGCAGCTATACCAATATCAGGGGAGGTAATAATTACCCGTCCATCATCCGGAAAAATAAAAAAAAGGAGATAAGGATTTTTATGCAGGATGGTATTAACGATCTTGATAACGAATATGGCAACTGGTGGCTCGCCAATCTCGAAATGGAAGCAGCGCTGAAATATAAAGGCTACACCTTTAAATTTGAAAAGGGAACGGGTGCGCACAATGGTAAACATGGGGGTGCCGTATTACCGGCATCGCTGGAATGGTTGTGGAACGACGTAATGAAAAAATAGTTAAGCAATATCTAACAGCAGTATAAAAGGAACATAATTATGAAACTGTATAACACAACAGAAGGTGTGGTTATTGAACACGAAGCAAAATTTTACTCCATTAATGAAAACTGGAACAGTCTTATTAATGACGATGATGCACTCAGCAAGGCAGCCGCTGCCATACAGCATGCCGTGGTGCATAACAGCCTGCCGGGAAAACCATTAGCGGTGATTGGCGACCAGCAGGAATTATGGGCCTGTGGTGTAACCTATTACCGCAGCATGGTGGGCCGCCAGGAAGAAAGTAAAGCTGCAGGTGGTGCTGATTTTTATGGCAAGGTATATGAGGCGGAACGCCCGGAATGTTTTTTTAAAAGCACACCGCACCGGGTAACGGGGCATGGGGGTATGGTACGAATCCGTAAAGACAGTACATGGGATGTGCCCGAACCGGAGCTGACGCTGGTGGTAACATCTTCCGGAAAAATTATTGGTTACACGGTTGGCAATGATATGAGCAGCCGCAGCATTGAAGGTGAAAACCCTTTATACCTGCCGCAGGCTAAAACATACGATGGCTGTGCGGCGGTGGGGCCATGTGTGTATCTGACCAATGAACCATTATCACCCGAAACAAAAATTCACCTTTCTATAAAAAGAAACAATACCGTTGTTTTTGAGGGAAACATCGCGGTGAGCCAGATGAAGCGCACGCCGCAGGAACTGGTATCCTTTATTTACCGGGAAAGCAGTTTTCCGCATGGTTGCCTGGTCATGACGGGAACAGGTATTGTGCCCGGCAGTGATTTTACATTGCAAAGCGGTGATGAGATCAGTATTTCCATCGACAGTATCGGTACACTCACAAACACAGTAAAATAATCATTGCATGCTTTGTTCTTATCAAAGTATTGCCGTTAAAATTTAATTACGCAATTTGAAACAGTTAAAATGCTGGTTGCTTGCGGTGCCTGTTTTTTTTATCAGCTGCAGCCCGGCAAAAAGAATGAATATGGGTACGGAACCCGCAGGTGTTTTAAAAGATGTATATAAGGACGCTTTCCTCATCGGTACCGCCGTAACACCATTCATTACTTCCGGTGCCGACAAAGCATCGCAGGGTATCGTGATCAAACATTTCAACAGTATTACAGTTGAAAATGCAATGAAAGCTGCATTGATTAACCCGCAACCGGGTGTTTTTAATTTTGGCCCTGCCGATGATTACGTGTCGTTTGGGGAAAAGAATAAAATGTTCATTATAGGTCATACGCTGGTATGGCATAACCAGTGCCCCGCGTGGTTTTTCACAAATGCTGAAGGAAAACCCAACACAAAAGAACAGCAAATAGAACGTTTGCGTGAGCATATTAAAACAGTGGCGGGCCGTTATGCCGGACGTGTACATGCATGGGATGTGGTAAATGAGGTAATAGACAACGATGGCAGTTACCGCCCCACCACCTGGGTAAATGCTTTTGGCAATGGCGATACGCTGGTAAAATACGCTTTTAAATTCGCCGCTGAGTATGCTCCAAACACAGAATTGTATTACAATGATTTTAATGCCTGGCGCCCGGCAAACGGGATGGCATTGTGCGGCTGGTTAAAATGCTGCAAAAAGAAGGCATCCGAATAGATGGTGTTGGCATGCAGGGACACTGGGGACTGAATTATCCAAAAACCAGCTATATTGAGGAGGCTATTGACGCCTATGCCGCATGCGGTGTAAAAGTAATGATCACCGAACTGGATGTGGATGTGCTGCCGCTTACAAAGGAAGGACAGATCATCGGGCAGGGCATGGCCGATAAACAGTTTCAGCTGGAAGAATTTAAGACTTTCCTGGATCCCTATCCATACGGACTGCCCGACAGTATGCAAAAGCTGCTGACAAAAAGATATGCAGAACTTTTTGGTATATTTTACAAACGCCGCGATAAAATAGCAAGGGTAACATTATGGGGGGTGCACGATGGGATGAACTGGAAGAACGATTATCCTATACCGGGAAGAACAAATTATCCTTTACTGTGGAACAGGCAGCGTGAGCCCAAACCAGCTTTGTCTGCTGTGCTTAAAGTACCACAGCAAATTAAATAAACATCAGGAATCTCACTGGAGTTTTCCGGCAAATACAACGATTGTTACATGCAGCTGTTCATTATACTCTTCGCAATTGCGTTACAGGTATTCCTTACCGTAAAAAAAATAAGTCCGTTCCTTTCGTTGCTCATTGTATCGGTAATATGCGGGCTGTTGCTGGGCATGAAACCCGATGCACTGTTAAAATCAATAGAAGCAGGGGCGGGCAGTACGCTTGGCGGACTGGCACTGATTATTTGTCTTGGTGCTGTGCTGGGCAAAATACTCGAAGAAAGCGGCGCAGCAGAAAAAGTGGCGGTGACACTCATCAGCGGTTTTGGCGAAAAAAATATTCAGTGGGCGGTTTTGCTTACCGGCTTTTTAATTGGCTTACCGTTGTATTACAATGCTGGTTTTGTAATACTGGTGCCGCTGGTTTTTATGCTTGCAAAAAAGACCGGGCTTCCCTTGCTTTACATAGCCATTCCCATGGCGGCATCATTAAGCACCACGCATTGTTTTTTGCCGCCACATCCCGGGCCGGTGGTTTTGATCAATGCTTTTAAGGCCGATGTTGGTAAAACACTGGTGTATGGCATTTGTATTGCCATACCCGCAGTGATCATTGCCGGGCCATTGCTGGGAAGACTGATGAAAAAAGCGCAGGTGCAAAGCACGCTTATCGCGGAAAAGGAATCCACCCGTGTATTACCTCCCGCTCTGGCAAGTTTCTTGATCGCTTTGCTGCCGGTGTTGTTTATTACACTTGCGGTGCTGGCAGAAAATTTTTTAGCGGCAGGCTGGCTGAAGACGGTATTGCTGTTCAGTGGTAATTCCACTATAGCGCTGCTGCTGTCAGTGCTGGTTGCATTTTATTATTTTGGTGTGCGCTCAAAAATAAAAACGGAACTGCAAATGCAATGGCTCAGTAATGCCATCAGCGGTATTGCCATGATTTTGCTGATAATAACTGCGGGCGGCGTTTTCAAACAGGTGCTTACCGACAGCGGAACTGGAACATATATTTCCTCGTTTAGCAGCAAATGGAATATGCCGCCGCTGGTATTTGCCTGGGTGGTTACAGCATTGCTGCGGGTAATGATCGGTTCTGCAACTGTGGCCGGTATTACAGCCGCGGGTGTGGTGGCACCCTTACTGGCACAACATGGTGTTTCTCCCGAACTGATGGTGCTGGCGGTAGGCAGTGGCAGTGTATTCGGTTCTCATATCAACGACTCCGGTTTCTGGATGTTTAAAGAGTTCTTCAAACTCAGTCTTAAAGAGACCTTTTTATCCTGGACTTTAATGGAAACAACCATTTCTGTTGCGGGACTTGCGGGCGTGCTTATTCTTAACGCAATACTGAATTAATCCTTACTGTTATTAAGTTTGCCCTTTATTCACTTTATCTTTAACTGTATTTATGAGCTGGTTTATAAAGACGGTTATGCACTGCAAAATATAAACCGCATAAAAAGATGCAGCAATTATGGCAAACACACAGCTTAAAGACATTGCACAAAAACTGGGGATTTCCATATCCACCGTTTCCCGTGCATTCAGAAACAGTCATGAAGTAAGTGCGGAAACAAGAAAACTCGTTCATGAAATGGTGGAACTGCTTAATTACCGGCCCAACCCGCATGCCCGGAGTCTGCGAAGCAAAAAAACAAAAACCATTGCGGTGCTGGTGCCCGATATCTCCAATAACTTCTTTGCAAATGCGCTAAAGGGCATTGAAACAGCGCTTCACAGTGAAGGTTATAACCTGATGATCTACCAGACGAATGACAGTTATGGTGTTGAAAAAAAGATTTTGAACGAACTGGAAACCGGCCTGGTAGACGGGGTACTGCTTTCTGCAGCATTGAATAAGGAAAAAAACTTTAAGCATGTTGAAGAACTGCGCAGTCATGTACCTGTTGTTTTTTTCGACAGGTTCATACCAGGGAGTCCTGCTCCAAGAGTGATTTCGGATAATGTGAACGGCAGCTGCCTGGCAGCGAAACATTTGCTGCAAACCGGCTGTAAGGCAATTTACTTTATCGGGATTGATCCTTCTATTTCACTGATTGCCGACAGGCTGAAAGGATTTAAAGCGGCAATGGCAGAACAGAATATAGCAACCAGCCCGGATAAGATTCTTTATTTCAGGGATATTGAAACCGCTTACGTCCAATTAAAAAAAATACTTTCGGCAGCAAAAGAGCCTGTGGCTTTCTTTTCTTCAGTAGAGCGTTATGCGCTGCAGCTTTACAAGGTTTGTGATGAGCTGAACTTAAAGATTCCAGCTGATGTGAAAGTGATTACTTACTCCAATAATCCATACACTTCTCTTTTCTCCACCAGGCTTTCGGTAATAGTGCCCCCTGCTTTTGATATAGGTAAAAAAGCAGCAGATATATTGCTTGACCTGATCAATGATAAAAAAATACTAAAACGGGAAGTTGTGCTGCCCTGTACCTTAACGCTGGAGCAGTCTTCTGCCGGGGGGTAGTTCATTGCTTTAAAAGCATAAAAAATCCCGCTGCAGCGGGATTTTTTATGCAGCAACCTGGCTGCGCTTTTATTTCAATGGTTTTCATTTTTAAAATTTTTCCACGCCCTTTACTTTCATCCTTATTGCAGTAACCCTGTCAACGGGGCCTGTAATAAACAATGTTTTTTCATTGGGGCCTGCAAAAACATTGTTGGTGGCACCACCGCCCGTTGCGATGGTAAGTACCTGGTCGCCCTGCGGACAAAATACATTTACACCCAGCCCGTTGCTGATATAGATATTGCCTTTATTATCCATCGACATACCATCGCCACCCATATTGATGAACTTATGCATATTGGAAAGTGTGCCATCCGGGTTAATGTCAAAAACCCAGGTACCGCCCAGATTGTCGCCGGCCCATTTGTTTACGTACAGTTTTTTTCCATCGGGGGTACCCACCACGCCATTGGGCCAGCTGTCGGCATCCCATTCGGCACTGGTGGTAACCCTTACGAGTGTGTGGCTGCCCGGCGCAAGATAATACACATGGCCGCCCTTTCCTGTGGCTGCCTGTTCAGAATGGGTGGGTGGCCATGCCTGGATACGGGGATCACCGGGTTCCCAGTACGGCCTGGGAAAAATCGGGTCTGTAATATACATACCACCTGTTTTTGGATTGATCCAAACATCATTGGGGCCGTTCAGCAATTTGCCTTTGTAATTATTGACCAGCACTTCGTGTGTACCATTGGGTCTTATCTTCCAAAGCTCCCCGTGCAGGTCGGCGCAGGCAATAAGATTGCCATCTTTGTCAAAAGCCATTCCGTTCGAACGCCCTGTGCCGGTTAAAAAAGTTGTGATCTGTCCGGTGGTGGCGGTCCACTTATAAATTTTGTCGTTAGGCTGGTCAGTGAAAAAAACATTACCATGTTTATCCACTGCCGGACCTTCAGTAAACCCATAGCCTTTACCCAGCGTGTCAAGTTTTGCACCGGGAGCAAGCAGGTCATCACCTTCACATTCTTCTTCATTGTGATGGCCGGGAATATCAATTGTTGTGGTTGCAGCCGGCCCGTTTGTATCAGCCATTGTTTTGTTACACGAATAATTTCCAGCAGCGCACAACGCCGCCAGGATGAGCAGGAGGTTTTTTTTCATAATAGCTAAGGTTTTAAGTTTTGAGAAAAATGAGGATGCTTATAACGGCTGTTACAGCAAACAATCGATTCAATAGCATTACAAAATAAAATACACATCCCTTAAAAACTACCAATAAGAAACGGCGGAGGATATTATACAGTAAAATAAGTCTGCAACTGCAGCTGCACTGTCATGACCGTTTATAAAAAATCAGGGCAAGATTAGCCGGGTATACAAAATACCTGTGCAGGTTTTTTGTATACCCGGTATTTGTAAATGCAGATTATTTTATCTGGCCCATGCGGCACCTTCATGGCTGCGCCGCCATGTAAAATATGCATCCAGTACTTTTAACGATGCAAGTCCGGGAAGGGTTATCACCTGCGGCGCCTGGTTAAATAACATTACAGATGGGTTGATGTTGCTGAATGCCGGCCACGGGGTTACAGTTCCGTTATTGGGATGGCCGTATTTTGCAAAATTTGTCCAATAGGTCATCATGGCATCAGAAATCCCTTCGTCATTGAGCCCTTCTTTTTGGTCAGCATAGCCAAAAACATACTTTACTTCCTGGCCATGCGGGGAACCGTAACCTTCTTTTGGTGAACCGGCGGGGTAATCGGGATGCTGGTCAAAATAATACAGGAAAACTTTTGATTTTCCATTTTGTGTCTGCAGCCGCGCCCAGCTCCAGGTATGCCAGCCAAAGGCTGCATCACGTGAAAGGTCTCTTGCCGTTTTGGGAACAGTGGTTTCATTTACAGGATATGCTTTCAGCAATGTGTCAGCAAATTTTCCATAGCGGGTCTTCACCGCATTAATATAATCCTGCGGCGTTTTAGGAGGAGAGAAGCTGGCGCCTTCATCAGAATTATACCCTGCCAGCACCGGAACATCATTGAATTTGCCTGCTGCGTACAATGTATACTGGTCGCCGGGTATTACCCATCCGTCAATGATGGGCCATGCCAGGCCACGAACAGGCGGCAGTTTATCTGCATCCAGTGCACGGAGTGCGGCAATGGATGTATATCCTGCATTTTTTGCATACGCTTCACCGGCAGCTTCGGCATCGTGCAGTTCCTTCATGTTTTCACCGGGATATGTGGTGATTCTTGAAGGACCGAATGAACCCCCGCTTTCTGAAATAGCCCCGCAAAATAAACCTTTTGCAAGTGGCGATGCACACAGCATACTAACTGCAATACCGCCTGCCGACTCCCCAAATATGGTTACTTTTTTGGGGTCGCCGCCAAAAGCGGCAATATTCTTTTGTATCCAGGTAAGTCCTGCTATCATGTCCAGCAGCCCGTAGTTACCCGAAACATGGTTGGGTGATTCGGTGCTCAGCTCCGGGTGCGCAAGAAATCCCAGCTGCCCAACCCGGTATGCAATGCTCACCAGTATCACCCCCTTCTTTGCAAGCTTTTCTCCATTGTAAACCGGCTCGGCCGTGGAGCCAAAATTAAAACCTCCGCCGTATATCCATACCAGCACGGGTAAACGCTCACTGGCTTTTTTTGCCGGAGACCAGATATTGAGGTAAAGGCAGTCTTCGCTTTTGCCACCCGAAGGGTTGCCGGCCTGGAATGGTGCAGGCGCAAATTTTGCTGCCAGCAGAACAGTATCCCTGTGTGCAGCAGGTTGCGGTGCTTTCCAGCGTAGTGGGCCAACTGGAGGTGCTGCAAAGGGAATGCCCTTGTATACAGTAAGTCCGCTCTCAATCATTCCCCGTACAGGGCCTTCTTGCACAGATACAACAGCAGCAGGTTGCTGTGCCATAGGCTGAATGATAAGAGATAAAACAAAAAGCGCAATCAGTAAACAGGATTTGTACATATGGATTGTTATGCAGATGCAGTAATAGTTTATTGTTTCACCCTGCTGAGTTTCATTTCACCTCTTTCATTCTTGATCACGATTTCATTCTCATTTATTAATTCTCCCGTGCTGGCAATTGTCATGTCATTGAAAGAAATACTGTAAGAGAATTTTTTGCCGTTAATTTTTCCGTTCTCCAGTTTGGTTTCTCCAAACTGGGTTTTCCATGTTCCTGTAAGTACCGTGTCGGATGTAACTTTAAAAGTATAATTGATCTCAAATGTACCATTGGGCGTTTCTCTTGTTCCTTTCCAATTGCCATCAACGGGGTTTTGTGCAAAAAGATTAAAACCGGCAAAGACAAATAATAGACTGAAGAAGTATTTCATATAAAATAGTTTTTGATTGACCCAAATGTATTAAATCGGTGCTCTTAAAAAAGAACTGTTGAAAACTCTGTGCAAATAAGTGTGCTGCAAAAATGCAACAAGAGTTAATAATGAACATCTGTAAAGCAATGATCTGAAAAAGGGCAAACATTTTCCCAATACCAGTCGCTGCTTTTCAAAAGTGCAATTTTTTTATGCAACCAGTAAATTCCGGGTTGCCGGTTGCATGAAAAATAGTTCCATCCCGCTGCATTGTTTAATATACCGGGTGCAGGAATTTAGTTCATTAATATTAAGGGTGATCCTGCAGAACTGGGTAACTGCCACAATGGTGATCTGGTATTTATTCCTGGCAAAAAAGTATAAAAATTATGCAGCACACCGAAGTTCCTTGCAGATTAAAGGGAGGGCTGTATTTTTTGCGAAGTTTAACCCTGTTTGTAAGGCCATAAAAAAAGCCACTCATTCGAGTGGCTTTGTGCCCAGAACAGGAATCGAACCTGCACATCCTTGCGAACGGCAGATTTTGAGTCTGCTGCGTCTACCAATTCCGCCATCTGGGCTTCCTGGTTAAAGCGAATGCTGCTAAAATATTAAAGGAATTACCTTTATCAACTTTGTCAACACAGTCAGCTTTAATACTCAATCCCGGTCTCAAAACCGGGCTGCAATATTACATTAATCGGTCATTCTGTCCAAAATACGCTGCAGGTATTTTTTCTTGAAGTAATATTCCTTCAGTTTTAATAATTGTTCTTTAGTAACAGTGGCGTCGTTATAATTTTCTATAATGTCTTTTACTTCGTTGTGAAGGCTGGTACCAAACTGCTCAATTTCAGTGGCGGAGTTTTCTGATAAATGTTCATTCAGCTCCATCACTTCCATTAAAAAATCAGGGGGCAACTGGTATTTCTCTTCCTCTTCTAAAATGCCTTTCAGCTGCAGCAGGTATTTGATGGTTTCATCTTCATTCTTAAAAACCTTGTAGGCTTTATTTACCTGCGATGAAAGCTCCAGTGCTTCGGCCTGTTCAAATTCTGTTTCCTGTGTAAAAAAATCAGGATGGAATTTTTTCTGCAAGGCAAAATATTTCTGTCCAAGCAGGTTCCTGTCAATTTGTATTCCCGGGGGCAGTTCAAATAATTCAAAATAGTTCATGCTGCAAAATTACGCAATCATCAGTTACTTAATGGGTCTTTAGTATCTTGCATTAAAACAACGATTGATGCTTACTATTGGCCTGATCCGGGAGGGAAAAATTCCTGCCGATAACAGGGTGGCATTTACGCCTGCCCAGTGCAAATGGATTCATAAAAACTCATCCGCCGTAAAAATTGTGGCACAGCGGAGCGATAACCGCTGCTTTACCGATAAGGAATATGAAGCCGCCGGCGTGGAGCTGCGGGATGATATGTCGGGCTGTGATATTTTATTTGGCATTAAGGAGGTGCCGGTGGAGCAACTGGTGCCGGGCAAGACCTACCTGTTTTTTTCGCATACCAAAAAAGCACAACCGCATAATCAAAAACTGTTCAGGGCCATTTTAAAAAATAATATCACGCTCATCGATTACGAATGTCTCACGCATGAAGACGGCCAGCGTATCCTTGGTTTTGGTTTTTTTGCCGGCGTGGTGGGTGCGCACAATGGCATGATGGCCTATGGTGAACGCACCGGCCAGTTCAAACTGAACCGGGTGTACCAGCAAAAAGATTACCGCAATCTTATTCACACTTATTTTGGTTTGAAACTGCCCAAAGTAAAAATTGCAGTAACCGGCAGCGGCCGTGTGGCGCATGGCGTACTGGAGATCATGAACCTGCTGGGCATACATGAAGTGGAGCCCTTTGATTATTTACACAAGCAGTTTGAATACCCGGTGTATGTTGATCTGAAGGGCCGCGACCTGTACCGCCGTAAAGATGACGGCACTTATAACCGTGTGAATTTTCATGAACACCCGGAAGCATATGAATGCACGTTTCCGCCTTTTGCAAAGCAGACCGATATTTTAATGAATGGTGTTTACTGGGAAAAAAACATCCCGCCTTTGTTTAGTACCGATGATTTTAAAGCGGCCGATTTCCGCATACAAACCATTGCCGACATCACCAATGATGAGCACGGTTCCGTGCCGGTGAACTGCGGCGATGGTACCATTGAAGCGCCAGTGTATGGCGTTGATAAAACCACCTTGCAAAAAACAGCCCCTTATATCAATACTTCTGTTGACGTAATGGCCGTAGGTAATTTGCCGAATGAACTGCCCCGTGATGCATCCCGCTATTTTGGTGAGCAGCTGATAAAATTTGTACTGGAAGACCTGGTGAGTGGCGGATCGCCGGTAATAGAAAGGGCGACGATGGTGAAAGCCGGCAAGTTGACTGATGGGTATGCGTATTTGAGGGAGTATGGGGGGAGTGAGTAGTGAATGGTGAGTGGTCAATTGTCAATTGTGAATACTACTTTGTGTTCTCTGCGACTTTGTGGGAGGACATGAGACGAACGACGACCGACCACCGGCAACTATCATCTGACATCTGTCACCTGTCAGCTTCCCAACCCTTACAGGTACAAATAATAATCCTTTAGCAATGCAGTAAAATCCTCACTGTAGCTGCCATCCTTTTCTTTAATTATAATTGTTGTTTCCTTTGCTGTGGTTTCATTACATGTAAACAGGAGCATACTCCTGAAATAACTGTGCGCCGGAGTTTGTTTTACCAGTGTTTGCTGTTTGCAAAACAATCCTGCCCGCTTACAAATGCTGATAAAATATTCAGTGCGGTGAAAAGGCAGTAATACAGCAAACATGCCATCTTCCTCCAGCAGCGTTTTTGTTTTTTGCAGCAATATTTGCAGTGTTAATGTGCTGTCGTGTTTTGCAGCATTTTTATTTTGCCCGGGAGATTTCAGGTCGTCTTCAAAAAAAGGCGGGTTGCTGATGATGAGATCATATTTTTTTCCAGGATTGTATTGCGTAATATCTGTGTGGATCACCTGCAGTCTTTCTTTCCACGGACTGGTTTCAAAATTTTCAGCCGCCTGTAAAAAAGCGTTTTGCTCTATTTCAACCGTATCAATAGCTGCATTTGTTTTTTGAGCAAACATTAAACTCAATAAGCCTGTTCCTGCACCAATATCAAGAATGGAAGATGGTTGTGCTGCAGTTATCATCTCCACCGCCCATGCGCCAAACAAACAGGCATCGGTGCACACTTTCATGGCGCATTTATCCTGTTGTACGGTGAATTGTTTGAATTGAAAATAGTTGTTGGGCATTGATTACACTTACTTTTACCAATTGCACAAATTGTTTACGCAGCTGGTTTCGCCATTGAAATACTGTTCCATAATTCGTGTAATTAATGTAATTCGGATAATTCGTGTTTCACCATTCGGCCCTTGCACTGGGCACCGTATCCATTGCGGCAAACTGGCCTGCCTGGTATTTGTAATAAGCGGTAATGGCAATCATGGCTGCATTATCGGTGCAGTACTGGAATGCAGGGATATAAGTTTTCCAATGCATTTTTTCCCCGAGTTCGGTAAAAGCTTTTCTTAAACCGCTGTTGGCGCTTACACCACCAGCCAGGCAAAGATGTGTGATGCCGGTTTCCGCTGCGGCCTTTTTAAGTTTGTTGAGTAAAATGCTGATGATACGGTCCTGTATGCTGGCGCAGATATCATGGATGTTTTCTTCAATGAATTTTTTCTGCGAGGCTTCGTCAGCTAAAAATTCTTCCTTGTAAATATTGGTGGTGCCGGCGTTTTTCAGGAAATATAAAATGGAGGTTTTGAGTCCGCTGAAACTAAAATCAAGTCCCGGTATTTGCGGCTCGGGAAACTTAAAACGTTTGGGATCCCCGGTGGCAGCGTATTTATCTATCAATGGTCCGCCGGGATAGGGAAGTCCCAGAAGCTTGGCGCTTTTATCAAATGCTTCGCCGGCGGCATCATCAATGGTTTCGCCAATCACTCTTAGTTCGGTGGGCGATTTGCATAAAACAATTTGTGTGTGTCCGCCACTAACCGTCAAACATAAAAAAGGAAATGCCGGACGTTCATCGGGAATTAAATTGGCCAATACATGCGCCTGCATATGGTGTACGGCAATCAGCGGTTTGTTCAATGCAAGCGCCAGCGATTTGGCAAACTGTGTGCCCACCAGCAGAGATCCTATCAAACCGGGTGATTGAGTAAAGGCGATGGCATCAACAGCTGATAACTGCAGGCCTGCAGCAGATAAAGCGGTGTCCACAACAGGAACAATATTTTGCATGTGTGCACGGCTGGCCAGTTCGGGCACCACGCCACCGTATTTTTCATGCACGCTCTGGTTGGCAATAAAATTGCTCAGTATCTTTCCATCCACACATACCGATGCGGATGTTTCGTCGCAGGAAGATTCAATTGCTAAAATAGTAAGTGACATGGGCTCAAAGATACCGCAAACTGGTAATGTCTGCAATTTCTCCAGCCATACAAATAGAAACAGTGTTATTGTTTATTTGATATTTAACGGACACTTTTTTGCCATCGGTTAAAGTAACTCCTGCTGGTACAGTACGTACTTCCAGCCGGCGGCCGTTATCCAGGTCAATCATCCAGGCGCAGCCATCAAGCTGGCCTCTATAATCCCTTAAAATACCGGTGAATTCATTGTTGTTGCCGCATTTGTTTTTGCTGCAGCCCGAGAGTACAATTGCAAACAGGAGCGATATGATAAGGAGTTTGTTTTTCATTCCAGTTGTTTTTAAAACTGACAATGCAAAAAACTGCTGCGTTGCGTGAATGGGGAAATTATTTGCTGCGGATGGCCACCACGGCATCCATTTTAGCGGCACGGCGTGCGGGAATGATACCGGCCAATATGCCCACTACCACACAAATCAGTAATGAGGCCAGCAACAGCGGCAATGGAATAAAGAGCGGGAATTTAGCAATGGCCGAAAATATTTTGAGTGTGACTGCTATCAGCAAAATTCCAATGGCGCCGCCAATGATGCAAAGCAATACGGCCTCCATCAAAAATTCAAATAATATGCTGCCCCGCTTGGCGCCGATGGCTTTTTTAAGCCCGATCACCGAAGTGCGTTCCTTCACCGTAACAAACATGATATTGGCAATGCCAAACAAACCAATGATAAGACAGATGATGCCGATGAAAGCACCAATAAAATCAACCGTTACAAAAAACTGGCTGATGGATTTACTGAATGCCTCCACGCTGTTGAGCGAAAAATTATCTTCCTGTGTGGGGGACAGGCGGCGCAGCTGGCGCATGATGCCTTTTAATTCATTACTGAAAACATCTGTAGGCACACCTTCTTTTCCTTTGGCAATGATCACCGGGTTGCTGTTGTCTTCATTGAACATGCCCTTGCAAAAATTATACGGCAGCATGATGCAGTTATCATAATCCCAGCTGATAAAATTCTTACCTTCTTTTTTAATGGTGCCAACAATATTCACCCGCTTGCCATTTACTTCCACCTGTTTGCCAATGGCTCTTTCGGGGCTGCCAAACAACTCTTCTGCAACTGTATTGCCAATGATGCCATTGTTGATGCCATTATTGAATTCCATCTGAGATAAATAACGGCCATTGCTGAAAAATATCGGCTGGATCTTTGTCTGTGACTCCACAATACCATACACCGAAATATTATTAAGCACGCTGTTGCCTACAGAAATATTGCCATTGCAGCGCATCAGGAAAGCAGCATCATCCATGTAACCGCTCAGCTTTTTAAGCAAACCCGTTTCGGCGTATTTCATCACGGGTCTTGCACGGTATTTCCACCAGGGTCTGTCGGGCCCGCCGCCATATTCCCATTTGTCAACATAAATAGTATTGCTGCCCAGTGTTTTTATTTCGTTCTGGATGTTCTGTTCAAAGCTGTTCACCACGGCAAGCACGCCAATGATGCAGTAAATACCAAAGCCAACACCAAAAAGACTGAGTGCAGTGCGCAGTTTATTCACACGCAGCTCCTGCAGGGTGAGCCTTAAAGAATTGAGGATGATGTTGAGCGAGGCACTCATACTTCAAATGTACGTTACAATACTTAAACCTAGCGGCAAAATATATGAGTGGTTGGATATGGGCGGCCACAGCATTGCCGGGCATTGGTGGCGTCGCACACTTGTGCTGCAGCGCTTTTTCAGCATGCAGGCCGGGCTGCGGTACCCGTTATTTGCCCAGCAGCCATTCTATCGCCAGCGCATAGCCTTTTAAGCCCAGCCCGCTGATAACACCCTTTGCTTTTGCTGATACATACGAATGCTTGCGGAATTCTTCCCTTGCAAAAATATTGGAGATATGCACTTCCACCAGCGGCGCTTTAACCGCAGCAATGGCATCCCCAATGGCAACCGAAGTGTGAGAGTAGCCGGCAGGATTTAAAACAATGCCTTCAAACGTAAAACCTACCCGCTGTATCTCGCCGATCAGCTCACCTTCAATATTGCTCTGGAAATAACTTAGTTCAATACCGGGGAACTGCTGCTGCAGTTTGGCAAAAAACGATTCAAAATTTTCATTGCCATAAATATCCACTTCACGTGTGCCCAGCAGGTTTAAGTTTGGTCCGTTGATGATCGCTATTTTCATGACACGAAAATAACTAAAACGGGGAATAAATAGATGAGATGTTAGTTGACAGTTGACAGTAGACGGAAGACAGTTGTAAGTGGTCTGTGGTCATCGTCGTTTGTATTACATACCACAAAGGCCGGGCTACACAAAGCCTCATTCGCCATTGCCAATTCCCCATTGACAAAACAAACCATTAAAGAATTAAGATTGCTCCGCAATTGATAATTGACAATTCGCAATTCCCCATTCCCCATTCACCCCTCACTTCCCAATAATCCCTTTTTCCATCATATCCTTCACCAGTTTTTTGCTAAAATCACCTGCAAGGTCTTTTGATGAATTGGGGTCAAATGATTTCGCTTCGGCTGAATACAGGAGTTTGTCGCCACGGGTTCTGTAAAAAGATGCTTCCAGTGTGTAATCTGTGGTGGTGCTGTAATAACCGGGTGTGTAAACACGGTCGTACAACACGGCATAATTGCCATGCCACCTGTTGCGCACGGTTGCATAGGGTGTGCTGGTTACATAACCGGGCGTGTAGTTACGTTCTTTCTGTTTATCCAGCAATGCCACTACAATCACTGCATCAAAACCATTATCATTCACCATTTTCACGGCCTGCTCCTCGCTCATGCTGCGGAAAGATTTGGGACCAAACTGGTCCATGGAAGATGCAGCGCTGATGCCCTGGTCGTTCAGCTTTTTCACCAGCGCATTTTCAACGGCGTTTCTCAGTTCACGTTCTTTGTTACCGGTGATACCGATCACCAGTACTTTGTTGTAATGATCACCACCAGCACCGGGAGCTTTCCAGGAAGAAGTTAATTTAGTGCTGTTGCAGGATGCGAGTACGATCACTGCCACAACCATTGCTGCTGAAAATATATTCCTTTTCATATTTTAAAATTTTTAAGGTTAGCGATGTTCTCATCCGTTAGTGTGGTAAAATATACGCAGGAGATACAATGCAGGGGAAACTGTGTATGTTTTTCACACAGGTATGACTGCAAACAGGCTGTATGGTTTAAAAAACAAAAACGGTTCCAGAAATGGAACCGTTGGAGAAAAGAATATTTTTAACAGTCTGTTTATTTAGTTCTTGCCAATCATCGCAATAAAATCATCAAACAAATAACGGCTGTCGTGAGGGCCCGGTGTTGCTTCGGGATGGTATTGCACGGAGAAAGCCGGTTTGTTTTTTATGCGGATGCCTTCAATGCTCTCATCATTCAGGTTCACATGCGTTATTTCCACGTTGTCGTTTGCCTTTACCGCTTTGGGGTCTACACCAAAACCATGGTTTTGGGTGGTGATCTCGCTCAGGCCGGTGATGATATTTTTTACCGGGTGATTGAGGCCGCGGTGGCCATGGTGCATTTTAAATGTGGGAATATCGTTTGCCAGTGCCAGTAACTGGTGGCCCAGGCAAATGCCAAACAATGGTTTGTTTTGTGCCAGTATTTGTTTTACCGTTTTAATGGCATAATCCATGGGGGCAGGGTCGCCGGGGCCGTTGCTGATGAAATAACCATCGGGATTGAATTGCTGCAATTCTTCAAAACTTGTTTTGGCAGGATGCACTTTCACATAAGCACCTCTTTCCACCAGGCAGTTGAGGATATTTTTCTTGATACCAAAATCAAGTACGGCCACACGTATATTGCTTTTTTCATCACCCAGGTAATAAGCTTCGGTGGTACTTACTGCACTTGCCAGTTCCAGCCCGTCCATGGATGGAACGGCCTGCAATTGTTTTTTCAGGTCTTCCACATTGGTATTGTCAGAAGAAATGATGCAGTTCATGGCACCCTGCACACGGATATGTGCCACCAGCGCACGGGTATCAATGCCGTCGAGCGCAACAATATTTTGCGATTCAAAATAATCCTGTAATGAACCATCCGCCATAAAGCGGCTGAATTTGTCTTCGAGGTTACGGCCAATAACGCCTTTAACTTTTACGCCACCACTTTCCACATCGCCGGCTTTAACACCGTAATTGCCTATGTGTACGGTATTCATAATCAAAACCTGGCCATAATAGCTGGGGTCGGTAAATACTTCCTGGTAACCTGTCATGCCGGTATTAAAGCAAATTTCACCTGTAGTGGTGCCAATTTTGCCAAATGCGGTGCCATTAAAAACAGTACCATCCTGTAACACTAAAACTGCGGGAGCGGCGGGAGTGTGGGTCATTTATTAGAAAAGTTTTGCAAAGAAAGCAAATTCGGGGGAGAATGAGCAAATAAAATTTTTCACAATAAAAAAGGCAGGGATCCAGTCCCTGCCTTTTTATCCCGGAGCCTTGATTTTATTGTTTTAAAATAGTTTTTTGCAATGTATGCTGCCCGTCCTGCATCGATAAAATATAAACGCCGGAAGCCAGCGCATTACGTAAAGCGATGCTGTAAATGCCAGCAGCGGTAATTTCAATCATACCTGTTTGCACCACCTGGCCAGAAGCTGCTGTAAGTGTATAAATATATTTTCCTTTACACCCGGCCGCAGCAAAGAGGCCGATCTTGTTGTTTACAGGATTGTTCACAATATAAAAATCCCTGCTGCCATCCTGCGAGGCACTAATTGAAACAATACCCGAGTATTTATTGCTGCCTGCATCATTGTACTGCAAACGGTAATACACTTTTGTATTCATAAAAGTGGCATCATGGTAAACATATTGTGCGGTAATGATGGGATTGTTATAGGGGTTTTGTGTTGCGATGGTATAAAAATTCACTCCATCATCGCTGCGCTGCAGCTGGTAGTTTTTAATACTGCTTTCACTGGCAACACTCCATTTAATTTCATTCACCGCGTTGCTGCGCTGTGCCGTAAAGCTGATGAGCTGCAATGGTAATACCAGTGCTGTGCTTCCAATGGCGAAACTGGTGTTGAAAGCTGAAGTGCTTGCAGAAGATACTGTGCCGGTTGAATTAGTGGCACCCGTGGCAGTGCCGCCAATGCTTTTCCAGAAAGTACCATCCCAGTATGCCGCTTTTACTGCGGTGATCATCACCTGCGGAACGGGGATCTTTGCATTATCCCAGTTCATTGTAACCACGGCACTGCTGCCACTGATGCGGTTAATGGTCCAGTATTCACTGGTGTCCACTAATACCAGTGTACTGTATAAACTGGTATAATTAGGCGTTACTGCCTTATTGTGTTTTACTGCAAATTCAGATACCGCACCCAGGCTGCTTAATGCAATGGTACGTTCGTACAGGTTATTGCCCACCGGAAAAACAAAATCAGTATTGCCCAGTTTTTTCACCCATCCATAAATATGTTTGCTGTCATTGTCGCCAGTATAGGAGGAGCCGGCTTCATAGATCATGTAATTGGGTGTGGCCGATGTGGTGATGAGCCCGTTTATAAAAGTATGCACACCGCTTACGCTCAAATCGCTGCTGAGTGTGATGCCTGCTGTATTATTTGTTTTGAGATGCCATGTTTTAAATACCTGCCCGCCGCCGATGGTTTGTGCCGCGGTGCCATTAAGGTATAATGTGCCGCTGCCGGCACTCATGCCTGCCTGGCTGTTGCTGATATGCTGTTTTATATTCAGTACACTGTTGTTGGTAAGTGCGGCTGTATTGGTATTGGTGAATGACCCACCGATGAATATTGTGTCAACAGCAGCACCCATATAAAGCACGCCCGTATTTTGCACATCGGTTTGTGCGGCAGCAGCACGGGCATGCAGCAGCAATATGCATATGGCGGACAACCGTGAGAATATTTTTTTCATAACTGGGTTATAGTTTGCCAAAATGCTTTTAGATTTTTGATATCACGAACCAGTTGCTGCCATCGCTTTGTATCAGTGCGCCTTCATATTGCATCGTCAATGTTCTGGAGGAAGCGCCATCGATGGATTCTGAACCAAAGGGGTCAATAGTTACATTCAGCAGGCTGCCTGATACCTTTTTAATGGCATACACACGGCCGGCACAACCCGAAGCGGTGGGTAAGCTGATGGTGATGGCCCCGGAAGTATTATTGCATATAATGGTATAATCATTTGCCGTGGCCGTATAGCTGGCTGTTTTTGTAACTGTGCTCATGGCCACCGAACCGGTCACATGCAGGGTTGAAGTGGGACTTGAGTTGGAAATACCTACATAACCTGAGCTGTTGATCCGCAGCTTTTCATTGGATGTTGCATAACCGCCGTTGAAGAAAATGAGGTTCTTGCTGGCTGTGCCATTGCCAATCACAAAATCGTTGCCCGTACTGTACAGGTAAGCGTTATTGGCGCCGTTCAAAAGCGGGTAAGTGGCATTTGAAAAATTGCCAGAGTTAATACCCATGTCGATATAGTTGCTCGTCTCGTTGCCATTTGCTGCTGTGGCCACCACATCAGAACTGGCATTGGCCGTATTTGACTTGTTCTGAATATTCAGCTGCAGGTAATTGTCAATGCTGCCTTTACCGCTTATAACGTTGTATGAAGAAGTGGTGCCTGCATCTACCAGTAATTTCTCGGGGTTGGTGCCGTCGAAAGAAGCGCCACCCACACCAACATTGCCTGTGGGATTCATTACAATGCCATAATTAAAACCGGTAATGGTACTGCCCTGAGTATTTACATTGGCATAGTTCATCTGCAGCAGTCCTGCTGTTTTGGTAAGCATGAAATTGCCGCCGGCGGATGTACTGCTTTTCCAGTTGCTGCCATCCCAGTAGGAATCAAACATTAAAAAACTATTGTCATGTGCCCAGGGTAATATTTGCAGCTGCGGGTAATTGTCTGCCGAAGTGGTAAACTGCATATGTGGGCCGCTCATGGATGCATTGGTGCCGTGCAATGCAAATTTTGCAGCACCCACGCCACCCCTTGGGATTGAGGTGGTGCCAATACCCACATCGCCGCTGCCATCAATGCGCATGCGTTCGTTGCTGCTGAGTGTGCCCCCCGTGAAAAATTTAAGTGATTTATTGGAAGTGGCATTGCCAATGGCAAGATCGTTACCGGTACTGTAGAGGTATGCATCGTTTGCCGCGGTAACATTGAAGGATGCTGCGTTGTAGGTGCTGGAGTTAATGCCCATGTCGATATAGTTTACCGATTCAGTGCCGTTATCTGCAGTTGCCACCACATCGGAGCTGGCGTTGTTACCGGCCGACTTATTCTGAATATTCAGCTGCAGGTAATTGTCGATGGTGCCTTTGCCGCTTATTACATTGTACGATGAGGTATTGCCTGCATCCACCAGCAGTTTTTCCGGATTGGTGGCATCAAACGCTGATGTGCCGATACCGAGCCTGCCGGCAGCGCTGAGCCGCATTTTTTCCGTATTGTTTGTTATAAATGGAAGATCGTAATTACTGGTGGTGCCAATGTTTTTTACAGAAGTCACACCATTGCCACCCTGGGTCCAGCTTGTTCCTGATCCGGCAGGTAATGTTTGAGATGACACATTCCAGTTGCTGCCATTGCTGATTACTGAAACACTCTCATTTGGGTCATCCAGTAACCATGAGCTTAAGCCGTCAATGGTTTGCGCTGATGTGGTGGCTACTGTAAGCACCGGGGTTGGCCCGGTGGTGCTTGCATTTTTAATTACATAGTTTCGCCCGCTGCAGCCCACGGCAGTTGGCAGTGTGATGGTGGTTGCGCTGTTGCCGGTAAATACAAGCAGGTTATCTGTTGTACCTGCCGTGGTGGCACTGGTGAACGAACGGTAACTGGTGGCTACCGAGCCTCTCACATCCAGTGTTGAATTGGGGCTGGTGGTGCCAATACCCATTTGCGCTTGTGCTGTGTGCAGTAATAAAAGTAAGGGCAGTATTGCTGCGCAAAACTTACAGGTAATGATTTTCATTTTTGGTGTTAAACATATTTAGTTGTGATCAGAAATATCATTCAAAAAAGCGTTTTGATCCCGTCGGTGATATATCCTTTCTGTTGTGCTTGTTATGTGTTGCAGTAAAAAAGTCTTGTTGATCCTGGCGCTATGCTGCATCGTAATGCTCCAGGTGGTAATTGATCAGTTCTTCCTCGCTCTCCACAATATTCACCTGCGCATGAATGATCTTATTATAAAGCAGAATGTCTTTTAAAAAAGGGTTCCAGTAAAATATCAGTCTTTCAATCGGCTTCCATAATATTACCCAGCTGAACACATCCAGCGCATTGCTGAACATGGAATGAATACGGTGGTCCTGCCCGAAGAGAGCCGGTAGCAGTCCCTGGCAGAACATTACAATAATGATACTGATGAGCAGCAGTATGTAATTCCGTTTTTTAAACTTGCGGAACTCTGCTTCCTTTATTTTTTTCTGTACCTGGAAATGACGGCGGATGGTATGTACCAGCGGTTCAACAATAAAGCGCATATTACCCGAGCTGTTGCAAAATATCCTGAAGTCGATACTGGTACCGCGGCCTGCACCTTCAACAGATGCGTTGAGGTAATCCTGGAAATCGTGACTGAGCTGGCGCCTGCCAAGCGGGGCAGGGTCGTGCGGGTTAAAATAAGAAAACACATTTTTTTCATCTACTGATAAAAAAATGCTGATTCGCTCATCATGCGGCACTTTCATAGCTGTATTGGATGTTGTGCTGTTATACACAGCGGTTGTTCAATGGTACTTTTCTTTCATGGTATTAACGGAGATTTCCTTTATTTCTTTTAACGGCGGCTGTCGGTTTTCATCCAATCTTTTGTAGAACTTCGGCTACTGCTTAAATACAAAAACAGGGACAATTGTCCCTGCTTTGTTTCCGGATAATAAAAATATGCCTGAACACTTTTATTTCCGTTTGTTAACCACCTGATTCAACCATGCAAAGCGTTGATAAGTTTACGCCACAATTGTTTTACAAAGCGTAAAACAGGTTTCCAAGAATAATAATAAGGGCGAAACCAACTAAGAATATAATGAGTGCTATGTTTTTCATCGGGTTTGTTTTTCTCTTCCGGCAATACTACCTGCGGTTGCAGTATTGCTGGTTGTGCCACTAAGGTTGTTGTAAAAATTGATAATAAAGGATGACCCGCAGTTTTCTCTCAGGTGTTTGAACAGCGCCGGAGCATTGGGGGCATTAAAAAAGGGGAATACCTTTCCTATGTCATTCTGCACAGCAGGAACTATTCCCCGGAATACAAATGGTTTCATATTGGTTTATCTAGGATTGGGCTTATAGAATCAGTTGCTTGATGCACCTGTTCTTTTAACAATGTAAAGTTGCATGGATACGGGTTCCTGGTTTGTAACCAATTAAATAATCGTATTGTAGAATTTTTGCTAAACCATGTAACCCGTCTTCTATAACAGTACAGGCTGATGGCAGTGTAAATGTTGTATTTTTAAGCGATGGTATTCATAGGTAACAAAGATCCTTTTCCCCCGGTAACAATGGCCGGCGCCGACGGCCTGCTTGCCATTGGCGGTGATCTCAGTGCCGAACGACTGCTGCATGCCTACCAGCTGGGAATTTTTCCCTGGTACAATGAAGGCGAACTGGTGCAATGGTGGTGCCCCGATCCAAGGTTTGTGTTATTTCCGGATAAATTAAAAGTGAGTAAAAGCATGATGCGTTTATTGCAGCAGCCCGCTTTTACTTATACTTTTAATACAGCGTTTGAACAGGTGATCAGCAATTGTAAAAACATTAGCCGTGCCGGGCAACAGGGCACCTGGATACAGGATGAAGTGGAGCAGGCATACACCGGTTTGCATACAATGGGAGTGGCCATCAGTGCCGAAGCCTGGAACGGGCAGGAACTTGCCGGTGGTTTATATGGTATCAGGCTGGGCAATATTTTTTTTGGCGAAAGCATGTTCAGCAGGCAAAGCAATGCCAGCAAATTTGCATTTATAAAACTGGTGCAGCAGTTGCGGCAGGAAAATATACAACTCATCGACTGCCAGGTGTACACTTCGCACCTGGAAAGTTTGGGCGCCGAAATGATACCAAGGGAAATATTCTGCAACATACTGCAGCAACAAATTCCTTAAAGAAAAACCAGGACTGTGTAATAAAAGACCGGGCCGCAGGCCCGGTCTTTTTATGATGACGCTTTTCACTTAAATCATCTCACTCTGCAGTAAAGGGTTTTTTACTGAAGTTTTTTTTTCCGCGAATTCTTTGGCAGCTTTTACAAAATGCACAAAGATGGGTTGCGGGTTTTCCACGGTACTCTTTAATTCGGGGTGATACTGCACACCAATAAAGAAGGGATGGTCGGGCAGTTCCACAATTTCCACCAGCCCGCTGTCCGGGTTTTTACCACTGGGTATCATACCTGCTTTTTCAAAATCGGCAATGTACTTATTGTTGAACTCCCAGCGGTGGCGGTGCCGTTCACTTATTTGGGTGGTGCCATAAATAGTATGCGCCAGGCTGCCTTCTGCAACAGTACATGGGTAAGCGCCCAAACGCATGGTGCCGCCCTTGGCCTGTATCTTTTTCTGTTCTTCCATCAGGTCAATAACAGGGTGGGTGGTTTTGCTGTCCATTTCTGTGCTGTGTGCATCCTTCCAGCCCAGTACATTTCTTGCGTATTCAATCACGGCCATCTGCATGCCCAGGCAAATACCAAAGAAAGGCAGTTTGTTTTCCCTCGCATATTTTACTGCAATGATCTTTCCTTCCACGCCGCGGTGGCCAAAACCCGGTGCCACCAGCAAACCATCCAGGTCTTTCAGTTTATCAGCAACCACATCTTCTGTAATAAATTCGCTGTGCACATTTACAATTTTTACTTTGCATTCGTTAATGGCGCCTGCATGTATAAATGCTTCGAGGATGGATTTATAGGCATCCTGCAATTCAATATATTTTCCAATAAGACCAATGGTAACTTTTGTTTTTGGATACTGCAGTTTATCCAGGAACGAACGCCATTTGGTTAGTTCCGGTGCGGCATAGCCGTTTATCTGCAGCTGTTTCAGTACAATCACATCCAGCCCTTCCTGCAGCATTTTCAGCGGCACTTCATAAATGCTGCTGGCATCCATGGCTTCAATCACCGCTTCTGGTTTTACATTACAGAACAGGGCGATCTTCTTTTTAAGGTCGTTGTTCAGCGGTTGTTCGGTACGGCAAACGATCACATCGGGGTGCACCCCTTCCTGGCTCAGCATACGCACGCTGTGCTGTGTGGGTTTTGTTTTCAGTTCCTTGGCGGCACTTAAATAAGGTATCAGCGTAAGGTGCACCACCATACAATCCTCTTCGGGCATCTCCCATTGCAGCTGGCGCACAGCCTCTACAAAAGGAAGGCTTTCAATATCACCCACGGTACCGCCCAGTTCTGTTATTACAATATCATATTTGCCTTCGTTGCCCAGCAGCAGCATGCGGCGTTTGATCTCGTCTGTTATATGCGGTATCACCTGCACGGTTTTACCCAGGTAAGCGCCTTCGCGTTCCTTGTTTATAACGGTTTGGTAAATACGCCCGGTGGTAACGTTGTTGGCCTGCGAGGTGGGTATATTTAAAAAACGTTCGTAATGGCCAAGGTCAAGATCGGTCTCTGCGCCATCGTCTGTTACATAACATTCGCCGTGTTCGTAAGGGTTGAGTGTTCCGGGGTCCACGTTGATATACGGGTCAAATTTCTGGATGGTTACCTTTAAACCCCTTGCCTGCAGCAGTTTTGCCAGCGAGGCAGCAATGATTCCTTTTCCCAATGATGATGTAACGCCTCCGGTTACAAAAATATATTTAGCCATAGTGTGTGTTTTCAAAGTTGAATACGGGCGCAAACAAAAAAAGATCCATCATCGCTGTCTTCATCTCTTTAATACAAAAGAAATGCACTCATCAACGTTCAGTTCTTTTTACAGCAAAAATGTCAGAAATGTCGCCCCAATCTATATGACCAGTGAAGATTACCTGCGGAAAAATCTTAGAGGTCGTGTAAAGATAGCATGAATATTCGGGAGGAGAAAACTTGGGGAGGAATTGTGGAAAAATCCGGGGTTATATAAAAGAAAAACGCCACAATTGCGGCGCTTTCCTTTTTTACCCCACTCAATATAGCCAAATCATCCTTTTTTATTTGCCTTAAAGCGTTTATCGGGTGTGCCGTCTTTTTTCAACGGGCCAGCGGCAGCCGGAGCATTCTTATAACGCTTATCGGGAGTGCCATCTTTTTTCAGTACCACACCGTTCGCATCTGTTTTTGCTGCAGTGGCTGCAGGTTTTACTGCTGTTTTTGCTGTGGCTGCAGCCGGAGCTGTTTTAGCCGTAGTGGCCGCAGCAGTGGTTGTTTTTGCAGCAGGCGCTTTTTGTGCTGCAGGTTTTGTGGTTTGTGCAGCTGCCATTCCTGTAAGGCCGGCCATCATTGCCAGTGCCAATACTAATTTTTTCATACCGGTGAATTTTTAAGTTATGTGATAAAATAAAGACTATACAAATGTATTGGTGGTTGCAAAAGCCCGGTACTGTTTAACCGGCATTTAACGTTGCATGAAACTGTGCGGGAATGCTTTAACCTGTGTTTAACCCTGCCATCTTTTTTGTTTAATCAATTGTGCCCAACTTTGCTTTAACAAATGTTAATGACGGAATGCGTTCGGGTACTTTTAAATGGATCATACTTATCTGCACCATCACCACCGGCTTACTGGTGGCGGCACAGGTATTCTGGCTGAATAAAATTTATAATTACGAGCAAAAGGAGTTTAACGCCAGCGTTATCAAAAGTATCAAGGGCGTGTACGAAAATTTCCGCATTACCGATACCAATGATGCCAACAGCGGGCAGCAGATTGAGGAAAGCGGCGGCAACAGTTTTATATTCCGTTTTGAAGGAAACCCGCCCAAAGACAGTTTTGTAAATACCATATTGAACAACCTGGAAGATTTTGATGTGTTTGCCGACTGCAAGGCGGGTTTTTATGATGCACATCAAAAACAATGGCTTTTCCAGGAATATCTTCCTTCCGAAGCTTCGCCGCACCGCGGGAAAGATGTGCCGCAGATACCTGATTTTAAAAAGGATTATTCATTTGGTGTATTGTTCTTTCCTTACCGCAACCAGTATATCCTTACCGAAATGCGCTGGTGGATTTTGTCCAGCATCTTCCTGCTGCTGGTGCTCACCGCACTTGGCTTCAGTGTTTTTCATTTATACCGGCAAAAATTCCTCAACGAAGTGCAGAATGATTTTATGCGCAACGTAACACACGAGTTTCAAACGCCGCTTACCACGCTTACTGTGGGGCTCGATATGATATCCAAAGCATCTATTACCGAGCATCCCGAAAAACTGGAGAAGTACACCAAACTGATGCAGGGGCAAACAGAATACCTCAAACATCATATCGAAAACCTGGTAAAAGTGATGAAGGCAGATGCCGGCGGGTTGCAGATGGAAAAAGAAACCGTATCGCCCAATGAACTGGTGAAGGCCGCGGTTAGCCAGCTGTATGCCATGATTGAGGAAAAACATGCAAGGGTGGAGTTAAACCTGGAAGAAACAAATGCGTCTGTAATGGCGGATGCCGGTAACTTATATGTGTCCATCATCAACCTTATATCCAATGCCGTTAAATATTCAAAAGACCCGCTGGTGATTGTGGAAACAAAAACAAATGGTGTGCAGTACAGTATTTCGGTAAAGGACAACGGGGTGGGCATACCCCGGCAGTTCCAGAAAAGACTGTTCAAAAAATTTTACCGGGTGCCCACGGGAGATGTGCATAATGTAAAAGGGCTGGGGCTGGGTTTGTACTTTGTAAAAAAAGTGGTGGATGCCCACAAGGGAAAGATAACAGTGAACAGTATCCCGGGCATTGGTTCGGAATTTATTATTGATATACCCGTAAAATGATTTTTTATGGCACCGTTAAAAGGAACCGTTTTATTTGCTGAAGATGATGCCAGCCTGGCATTTATGGTAAAAGATGTACTGGAAGATGAAGGTTATAAAGTGGTGCATTGCGCCGACGGGCAAACAGCGGTTGAAACATTCGACAAAGCGAGGTTCGATATTTGCCTGCTGGACATTATGATGCCCAATAAAGACGGTTATACCGTTGCAAAAAAAATTAGGCAGCAAACGGATGTGATGCCCATTTTGTTTTTAAGCACCAAGAGCCAGGAAGGCGACCGGCTCAAGGGCTACGATACCGGGGCAGATGATTATATTGCCAAACCCTTCAGCATGCCCGAACTGCTGAAGAAGATTGAAGTGTTCATACGGCGCACTAAAAAACTCCATTCAGAAGTAAAGGAAGAATACCATATCGGTTCCATAAAATTTTCACCCACGGATCTTAAAATTTCCACTGCGGCAGAGGTGTTCAACATTACACAAAAAGAGGCCGACCTGCTGCTCTTTTTTTGCGAGCATGCCAATAAAGTGCTGAAGCGGGAAGAAGTGCTGATCAATGTATGGGGCAAGGATGATTTCTTTTTGGGCAGGAGCATGGATGTATACATGACCAAGATACGCAAATACCTCAAGGCCGATCCCGCCGTACTGCTGGAAACGATACATGGTATCGGGTTCAGGTTTACAGTGCCCGGCCTGCAATGACATTTATTATAAACGGTTTCTTATAGCAGTAAGAAAATGTTAACCAGTTAGCGTTAGCAAACTACCGGGGCCGGTTTTCACCGGCCCTTATTATTTTTAAATTAATTCGAAATAATAATGTTTAAATAAATAATATATTTTAGCAGCAAATCACCAAAATGATCCGTCTGCTTTTTTTAACACTGCTGTTACCCCTATCAAGTATGGCCCAGGAAGATAATCCTGATGTACTGCCTGTAAAAAAACTTTCCCTCGAGTTGAAAAAGATCGCTCCTGGTTCCATTCAATTTCCATTTTCTGCAATAAGAATTATTGACAACAGGTTTGATACATCAAAACTTGGTTTTACTGGAAATTATGGAATACGACGGTTTAAAAAAAGATCAGGACGTAAACTGGTGCTTGAAGGTGGAGTGGCACGGGCGCTGGAAAATTATTATAACGAGTATTACCAGCACTCATTTTCAAAAACAGGTATGCAATTGCTGGTTGTGCTGAAGAAACTATGGCTTTCGGGTACAGATGATGATGCGCATGAAATGGATATAGTAAAAAGAGAGAAATACCGCACCTTCCTGCATTGCAAACTCGAATTCTATTTAAAAAAAGAAGAACGATACTATCCTTTTAAACGAACAGATACTGTTATAAATGGTGTGACATATTGGGAAGCAGTGCACGAGCAGTCGCAGATGGCGGGATGGAACGATGTTTTTAAAATGATCCTGAACGGGCTGATTGAAACTGTGGATTTTGATGCTGCATCGAAAATGACAGAAAGGCTGCCCCAAAAAAGTATGGCGGATATACAAAGATTCAATACATCATTTTACAATATACCGGTACTGAAAGATACAATAATTGCTAAGGGGATTTTTGTAACATTCGAAGAGTTTAAAAATAATCAGCCCTCCATTACAAAATTTGTAGAAAAAGAGATAAAGATAAAAGGAGGGCGGAAAGAAAACTATCTTGAAGATGAAGCGGGCAACCGCATCACGCAATACTGGGGTTATAATACAGGGAACAACCGGGTAAAAGTGGGTAAATATGGTAATGACCTTCTGTTCCGCAAAAACCAGACCTTCGAATATTTTGCCACATACCAGTCATTAGAGGTAAACCGTTCCCTGATGCCAATATCAGGCACTTATAAGGACTACGAATACTGGATACCATACCAGATCGATATGGAAACAGGTAATGTTTATTAATCCTTCGCAATTTTATGATAGCTGGTGGCAATACCTTTTATCAGTGAAGAACTGAAGCCCTGGTGTTCCATTTCATTTAAGCCTGCAATGGTGCATCCCTTGGGGGTGGTTACCTTATCAATTTCCTGTTCGGGGTGTGAGCCTTTTTGCAATAATAACTCTGCCGCGCCCTTTACTGTTTGTGCCGCAATCAGAGCTGCAGTGGTGCTGCTAAAACCAATTTCAATGCCACCCTGTATGTTGGCACGGATATAACGCATGGCATAAGCCGTGCCACAGGCGCCCAGCACCGTTGCGGCGTCCATCAGTTTGTCTTCAATCATCACCACTTTACCCACGGTTTCAAACAGGCCTTTTACAAAATCAATTTGTGCAGTACTGGCATGTGCATGGCTGATGCAGGTCATGCTTTCCTGTATGGCAATAGCAGTGTTTGGCATGGCACGGAATACGGGTATTTTTTTCTTGGCCATTTCCGCAAGATCAGTAAGTGATACACCGGTGATAACAGATACCAGTACATGTTTCGTTGTAAGGTCTTTTCTCAATCCCGCCACCACATCGGCCACCTGGAATGGTTTTACAGCCAGCAATACCAGTTCGCTTTTCTTCACCGCTTCATTATTGTTTGCAGTGATGTAAACGCCTTTATCGGCCAGTGCTTTTAAAGTACCGGTATTTCTTTTGGTAACAGTAATGTCTGCAGGTTTGCAGAATTTGCTTTTTAATAAACCTTCTGCAATGGCTGTTCCTAAATTGCCGCCGCCAATGATTGCTATCTTCATTTTAGTAGTATAAGTTTTTGTTCAAATAGTTGCGCACGTAATCATCCACACCTTCTTCCAGTGAATAAAATTTGCCGGGATAACCGGCGCTTTTCAGTTTATCCATATTCGCCTCGGTGAAGTACTGGTATTTGTCGCGGATGTCAAGCGGCATATCGATATACTCAATAACAGGGGCAAGGTCCAGCCCGGCAAATGTGGCATTCACCAAATCATTAAAACTTCTTGCAGTTCCGGTACCAAGGTTGTAAAGACCACTGGTGAGTGGTGAGTGGTGCGTGGTGAGTGAGGGGGAGGGCGCTTCCTTATCTTTACTGACAACTGACAACTCACTACTCACTTCCATCAGCCAGTAACAAACGGCCACCACATCTTTCACGTACACAAAATCACGCAGCTGTTCACCGTCTTCATATCCTTCTTTATGTGAACGGAACAGTTTTACTTTCCCGTTTTGTTTTATCTGGTTAAAAGAATGGAAGATCACACTGGCCATTCTTGCTTTATGGTATTCATTGGGGCCATACACGTTAAAGAATTTCAGTCCTGCCCAAAAAGGAGGATGGTTCTTTTGATGCAATACCCATTTATCAAATTCATTTTTACTGATGCCATAAGGATTCAGCGGACGCAGCTGCTCCACTATATCATGGTCATCATCATATCCCAGCTCTCCCTCACCATAAGTGGCCGCAGACGATGCATATACCAGTGGCACATTGTGCATGGTGCACCAGTTCCAGATATGCTGGGAATATTCCACATTCAGTTTTTGGTGAATGCTGTAATCAAATTCAGTGGTGTCTGTTCTTGCACCCAGGTGAAATACAAAATCCACCGCAGGCTTTTCTTTATGCAGCCAGTCGAACAGGTTATCCCTTTCCACCCTCACAATATATTTTTTATGAAGGAGGTTCAGTTCCTTTTCTTCATCATCAAAAGCATCCACTAAAATGAGCTGCTCAAACCCCAGCTGGTTTAAATAACTCACCATACAGCTTCCGATAAAGCCATATGCTCCGGTAACGATGATGGTTGCGTTGGTATTCATATTACACGAATTGAGATCACGAATTGATTATACGAATTAAATGCACGAATTACATGAATCAACTAATCAATTACAAAGCAGATAACGCATGTTCACTTTCGTGCCCTGCCAGTAAGTTGCCGATTGCATTATCGTATTTATCTTTCCAGTCAGTGATGTTGCCCCAGCTTTCGCCGTTTATTTTTATTGTGCCTTCAGTTACAGTGCCGAGGTAAGTGGTTCCAATTTTCAGTTTCTCCAGCAGCAGTACAAAATCCTGCCTGCTCTCTTTTGCCACTGTTACCACCACGCGGCTTTGTGCTTCGCCAAACCAGAATGCATCATTGCGAATAGATGCATCCGTCTTGCTTACATCAAAACCAAGATTGCGGTTAAAGCCGCTTTCCAGCAAAGTAATGAAGAGCCCGCCTTCGCTGACATCATGTGCAGATGCGATCAAATGATGCGATATCATTTTCTTTACCGCTTTCTGCAGGTTGTATTCTTCTTCAATATCAAAATGCGGGGCGGGAGAGTATTCCACACCACAGATCTTATGCAGGTATTCAGATGAGTTGATGTCGTTGCGTTGTGTACCGACCAGGTAAATTTCATCCTCGCTTTCTTTATAGTCCATCGTCATTTTTGCATCGGCATTATCCAGCAAACCCACCATGCCAATAGTAGGAGTGGGATACACCGCACCTTCGGGTCCCTGGTTATAAAAACTCACGTTACCGCCTGTTACTGGTGTGTCGAATTTACGGCAGGCTTCACCCATCCCTTTAATGGCATGTACAAACTGGTAATATACCTGCGGATCGAAAGGATTACCAAAATTCAAACAGTTGGTTACGCCCAATGGCTCACCGCCGCTGCAAACAATATTTCGTGCCGCTTCCGCAACAGCGATCATGGCGCCTTTATACGGGTCGGCAAAAACATAACGGCTGTTACAGTCTGTAGTTAATGCCAGTGCTTTATTGGTGGGTTTTGCTACAGATATCGCTGCATCGCTGGGCGCATTGGTGCTTGCGTTGCCGGCACCCACCATACTGTCGTACTGTACATACACCCATTTTTTGCTGGCAATATTGGGTATCTGCACCAATTGTTCAGCCACTGCTTTCAGGTTTTGCGGAACAGCAATGCTGTCTGCGTTGAAGGCACTGATCTTTTCAAAATATGCTGGCTCGCTGTAAGCACGGTCGTTTTGCGGGGCGCCACCACCCAGTACCAGTTCATGTGCGGGCAATACGGCTTCCAGTTCGCCATGCATGAAAAAATGCAGCATGCCGTCATCTGTTACTTCTCCAATTTCACTGCAGGGAAGATCCCATTTATCAAAAACATCCTGTACCAGTTTTTCTTTTCCTTTTTCTGCCACCAGCAACATGCGTTCCTGGCTTTCGCTCAGCAACAGTTCCCATGCCTTCATATTTTTTTGACGGGTAGGAACCTTATCCAGGTCAATACGCATACCGGCGCCAGACTTTGCACTCATTTCAGAAGTGGAGCAAATGATACCAGCTGCACCCATGTCCTGCATGCCCACAACGGCACCTGTTTTAATTACTTCCAAACAGGCTTCCAGTAATTTTTTTTCCTGGAAGGGATCACCCACCTGTACGGCGGGCAGGTCTTCCGCACTGTCTGCTGTAATATCGGCACTGGCAAAACTTGCACCGCCAATACCGTCTTTACCGGTGGCACTGCCCACAAAAAACACCGGGTTGCCTTTTACATTACCGGCTGTGGCCGAAATTGTTTCGCCGTTTTTTACAATACCCACACTCATGGCATTTACCAGCGGGTTGGTATGATAGCAGTCTTCAAAATATACTTCACCACCAACAGTGGGTACACCAAAGCAGTTGCCATAATGACCAATGCCATGCACCACACCGGCAAGCAGGTGCTGTGTTTTTGCTTCTTTTAAATTACCAAAACGCAAACTGTTGAGCGAAGCAATGGGGCGTGCACCCATGGTGAATATATCGCGGTTAATACCACCCACACCAGTTGCAGCACCCTGGAATGGTTCGATGGCAGAAGGGTGATTATGACTTTCAATTTTAAATACCACACCATAACCATCACCAATATCCATAAGGCCTGCGTTTTCTTCGCCGGCCTTTACCAGCATTTTCTTTCCTTCCCTTGGTAATGTTTTTAACCACTTGATGGAGTTTTTATAACTGCAGTGTTCGCTCCACATAGCGCTGAAGCAGCAGAGTTCGGTAAAATTGGGAGTGCGGCCCAGCTTTTGTTTGATCAGTTCAAATTCGTCGGCTGTAATGCGGAGTTGTTCAGCGGTTTTAACAGTTACTTCCATAAGTTTTGTGCGGTAAAGTTTTAAAGTGCAAAGGTAACAAGTGAGCGGTGTAATTGAATCGCCAATATTTTAACTATCTTCCCACATTGAAATATTTTTTCATTGGCTTACTTATTATTTTTTGTTTATCTCCTGCTGCTTTGCTGGCTTGTTATTAAAATTCCGTTTGTAAAAAAAACCGGGATTGCAGGCAGTGGTATCATCCTGCTGTTCCTTGTTAAGATTGCCGCAGGACTTGCCATTGGATATTTTACAAAAGATGTAACCAATGATTACTGGCCGCTGAACGCAGACAGCATGAATGAGCACCGGTTACTGCTGTCCAACCCGCAAGCCTATTTTACCAATATTTTTCATTCGGGTTACGAGAAGGGGTATGGTGGTTTCCTGGATGCGCTGCCTTCTTACTGGAACGACCTGCGCATCACACTTATCAGCAAGGCGCTGGCATGGTTCAATTTTTTAAGCAATGGCAATTATTATATCAACAGCCTGTTGTATAATTTCTTTGGTTTTTTAGGGCATGTTGCTTTTTACCGCACATTCATACAGGTGTACCCGCGGAAAAGAAATGTTATTATCATCTGCAGTTTCCTGCTGCCATCCATGCTGTACTTCAGTTCTGGTGTGCAAAAAGACGGCATTGTGTTTACTGCCATGGGTTTCCTTTGTTACAGTACTTACCAGTCGCTGCAAAAAAACAGTTTTACTGCAAAGCGGATTTTTGTAATAGTGCTGGCGTTAGTGCTGCTTTTCTTTATCCGCAGTTATGTGGTGCTGCTGATAGTGCCTGCACTGCTGTTGTGGATTAGCGCAGTAAAAAAGCAATGGCCGGTATCTGTTACTTTTATTTCCGGTTATATGGTTACCGGTATTTTATTTTTCTGCCTGCACTATGTAACGGGCAGTTTCAATCCCATGGAAGCGGTAACAAAAAAGCAGGAGGCATTCTTTATGCTAGATAAGGCCACCACGCAGGTACCGCTGGACACGCTGCATCCTGTATTCAGCAGTTTTGCAAAAAATGCACCGCAGGCATTCAATCACAGTTTTATCAGGCCATATATAACTGATGTTAGTTCCAGCAGTTTGCTGCCTGTTATTGTTGAAACTTTCAGCTACCAGTTATTACTGCTTGGGTTTCTGTTTTTTCGTGATGCAAACGGGCTGCAGCAAAAACATAAGGCATTTATTACAGCCGGGCTGTTTTTTGCCTTTTCCATCTTCCTTTTTATTGGCTACATAGTACCAAATATGGGTTCAATTGTACGTTACAGGAGCATTTACCTGGTTTTCTTAATCACTCCTTTACTGGCCGGCATCGATTGCGAAAAACTTATCAGTTCAGTAAAGATTAAAAAATAAAAAAATGTTTATGTTTTTCCACAAAAACGCATTTTTTTATGTGTAAGTCACAAAAAAAATAGGGTTGACTTGATTATTTTGTTATTTTTGAGCCATAAAACATAAAAATATGGCATCAATTCGTTTTAATGCCCTGGAAAACCTAAACAACAACCCTGTTGAAGTAGCGGTTTCAGGCACAGCAAAAATTACCGGAATTTTTAATGAGAATGTTTTTACCCTTAAGGTAGCCCGCCAGTTTTTAAGCGATGAAGCTTATAAAAGCTTAGTGGCATCAGTTAAAGGAGGTAAAAAAATTGACCGCCTGATGGGCAGCCAGATTGCCAACGGCGTTAAAGCATGGGCAGAAACAAAAGGTGTTACACATTTTACACACTGGTTTCAGCCATTAACAGGCCTGTCTGCCGAAAAACATGATTCATTCTTTACATTAAAAGGCGACGGCACTCCGATTGAAGAATTTGACGGAGGCGCATTGATCCAGCAGGAACCCGATGCCTCTTCTTTCCCCAGTGGCGGTTTGAGGGCAACTTTTGAAGCCCGCGGTTATACAGCATGGGATCCTTCTTCTCCTGCATTTATTATGGAGATTGGCCAGGGCAGAACATTATGCATTCCAACCATTTTTGTTTCCTATACCGGCGAATCATTGGATGCTAAAACTCCTTTATTAAAAGCACTGGTTGCACTGGATAAAGCTGCTGTGGAAGTTTGCCAGTACTTTGATAAAAACGTAACTAAAGTAACTCCCACCTTAGGCTGGGAACAGGAATATTTTGTAATTGATGCCGGTTTGGCAAATGCCCGCCCCGACCTGGTAATGACAGGCCGTACCGTATTTGGTCACGCTCCGGCCAAAGGCCAGCAGTTGGAAGATCACTACTTTGGTACAATCCCTGAAAGGGTGTATGCCTTTATGAGGGATTTTGAACAGGAATCATATAAACTGGGTATTCCTTTACGCACCCGTCATAATGAAGTGGCGCCTGCTCAGTTTGAATGTGCGCCCATTTTTGAAGAAGTGAATATTGCCGTTGACCACAACCTGCTGTTAATGGATATCATGACCAGGGTTGCAAAACGTCATAACTTAAAAGTATTACTGCACGAAAAACCATTTGCCGGTATCAATGGCAGTGGCAAGCACAATAACTGGAGTATGGCTACCGACACAGGTGTGAACCTGCTGGCTCCCGGTAAAACGCCAAAAACCAACCTGATGTTCTTAACGTTCTTCGTTAACACCATTAAAGCGGTTTATGATTACTCTGACCTGTTAAGGGCTTCTATCGCCAGCGCAGGTAACGACCACCGTTTGGGTGCAAACGAAGCACCTCCCGCCATCATCTCTGCATTTGTGGGTAAATACCTTACACAGGTGCTGGAGCAGGTTGAAACAAGGGTGGGCGGTAAGTTTGATGAACAGGATGAAGCGATGCTTAAACTGGACATCCACCGCAGCATTCCTGAACTGATGCTGGACAATACCGACCGTAACAGAACTTCTCCTTTTGCCTTCACCGGTAATAAATTTGAATTCCGTGCGGTAGGTTCTGCAGCTAACTGCGCCACCAACATGACTGTGCTGAACACCATCGTTGCAGAAACACTGAAAACATTCAAGAAAGATGTGGATGCACTGATTGAAAAAGGCGAGAAGAAAGAAGTGGCCATCATGCACATCCTGCAGAAATACGTGGTGGAAAGTAAAAAAGTATTGTTTGAGGGTGATGGTTACAGCGAAGCATGGGCTAAAGAAGCTGAAAAACGCGGTCTGCCGAACGTTAAAACCACTCCGCTGGCACTGGATGCATATGTAACAGATAAAGCCAAGCACCTGTTCGAAAGCAACGCTATTTACAGCCACAGCGAACTGGAAGCACGCCACGAGATCATGCTCGAAGACTATATTAAAAAAGTGCAGATCGAAGCAAGGATGATGGGTGAGCTGGCTACCACTTATGTATTGCCTTCGGCAGTTAAATACCAGAACATCCTCGTTAATAATATTAAAGGCCTTAAAGAAGCAGGTTTTGGTGAAGAGGCATATGCCAACCAAAAACAGATTGTTGAACGGATCAGCCATTATGTACAGCAAATGAGCGATAATGTTGAAAAAATGATTGAGGAAAGGAAAAAAGCAAATGATATTGCTGACACTCGTGAAAGGGCCATTGCTTACTGCGATAACGTAAAAGGCAAATACTTTGATGTGATCCGTTATCATGTTGATAAACTGGAACTGGTGGTGGACGATGCACACTGGTTACTGCCTAAATACAGGGAAATGCTCTTCTTGAGATAAAATAGCTGGCAAGCAAATCTGTCCCGGCAACGGGACGCAATCGTTGTTGAACCCCGCCTTCTGGCGGGGTTTACATTTTTTAAGGAGCCTTTAAACTTTTTTAAAACTGGAGAGTCTGAACTGCGATACAATTTTACACTATGAAGAAAATAATCACCCTTTTACTGGTTGCATTTATTACTGTTAATGTAAATGCACAGGTACAGCGCAAACGTGCTGTTCAGCAAACAAAAGACACGGCTGCAACTGCCGGCCGCGATGAGCAGATGAATAAAAAAGACATGATGCGTGAGCTCAATCTTACCAAACAACAAAAACTCAAACTGAAAGAAATGCGCCAGGCCGGCAAGGCAAAGATGGACGAGGTGCAGAATGATGCCAAATTATCAGACAGTGAGAAAAAAGCGAAAATGCGGGAACTGAAGAAACAGCAAATGGAAAACACCATGTCTGTTTTAAATGATGAGCAAAAAGCAAAACTCAAACAAATGCGCAGGGAAAAGAAAGGGGATAAGAAAGATGGCATGACAATGGAAGAGCAATAAAAATTTGCACATATAAGGAAGAGGTTGATCACAACCGGGCCGTTCATTATTGAACGGCTTTTCTGTTTACTTTTGCCGCATGGAAAAGATTTTCAGTTACGCACAGTTATTTTCATTTTGCGAAAATGTTTTTAAAGCCATGGGCTGCAGCGATGCGCATGCTGCCACTGCGGCCAAAGCATTGGTGGCCGCCGATGCAAGGGGTATCGACAGTCATGGTGTGGCCCGCCTCAGCGGCTATGTGCGCCTGTGGGAAGTAAAGCGTGTAAATGCAACACCCAATGTGCGGGTGGTGCATGAGTCTCCTTCAACAGCCGTGGTGGATGGCGATTCGGGGCTGGGTTTGGTAGTTGCACCCTTTGCCATGCAGGAGGCGATAGACAAAGCGGCACAGTGCGGTACCGGATGGGTGAGTGTGAAAAACAGCAATCATTTTGGAATAGCTGGCTATCATGCCATGATGGCCCTGCCGCATGATATGATTGGTATTGCCATGACGAATGCCAGTGCACTGGTGGCGCCCACATTTTCCACCGAGCGCATGCTGGGCACCAATCCCATTGCCGTGGCCATACCTGCGGGAACAGAACCTGCATTTGTGGCCGACTTTGCCACCACCACTGCAGCCAATGGCAAACTGGAAATATTGCAACGTAAAAATGCAGATACGCCATTGGGCTGGGTGCAAACAAAAGAAGGCAAACCCAGCACCAACGCCAATGAATTAAAGAATGGCGGTTCGTTATTGCCATTGGGGAGCGACCGTGAGCACAGCAGTCATAAAGGATATGCACTGGGTGCAATTGTTGATATTTTTTCAGCAGTACTGAGTGGTGCCAATTATGGTCCATGGGTGCCGCCGTTTCCTGCCTATGTGCCCATGCCCGAGAATATGCCGGGCGAAGGGATCGGGCATTTCTTTGGCGCCATGCGCATTGATGCTTTTCGTACAGCAGATGAGTTTAAGGCAAATATGGACCAGTGGATAAAACGTTTCCGCACGGCTAAAACAGCCGGAGGGTATGACAAAGTTTTAATACCCGGCGATCCCGAAAGGGAAATGGAAACAGACCGGATGAAGAATGGCATTCCGGTACTGGAAATGGTGGTGGAAGATTTGATAAAAACAGGGGAGAAATTTGCGGTTTCGTTTGCATAATTACTTTTGGAATAGCACTGCACATAAAATACTTTTGCAAAAAATTTATACAACCAATTATTCACTAAAAAATTACCGCGATGGCGGTATGGGGGAGGGGAAAATGAAAGTAATGAAATTTGGCGGCACCAGTGTTGGAAAGCCGGAAAGAATGCACCAGGTGAGTCAGCTGATAACAGCTGATGATGAACCTAAAATTGTGGTATTGTCAGCACTCAGCGGCACCACCAACAGCCTTGTTGATATCAGCAATGCCATGGCTTCGGGCAATAAGAGCGAAGCCAAACAGTTAATTGAAAAATTAGAAAATCACTATAAGGAATTTGTAAAGAACCTGCTTAAAACGGATGCCGCACTGGAAAGCGCCGGTAAAGTGCTGCAGGAGCATTTTGAGTTTTTATATATCATCCTCAAAATATCTTTCAGCGAAGCGCTGAATAAGGATATCCTGGCACAGGGCGAACTGCTAAGCACAAAACTGTTCTGCATCTATCTCTCTGAACATAATATTGACCACGCTTTTTTACCGGCTCTGGAGTTTATGACCATTGATGCGTACGACGAACCGCAGGTGGGTGCCATTAAAGTAAAACTGGCACAGGTATTACGCCAGCTGGGCGAAAAGAAACTCTACATCACGCAGGGTTATATCTGCCGCAACGCCAAGGGCGAAGTGGATAATTTAAAACGTGGTGGCAGCGATTACAGTGCCTCACTCATCGCGGCAGCCATTAATGCCAGCGTTTGCGAAATATGGACCGATATTGATGGTATGCACAACAACGATCCCCGTATCGTTAACAAAACATATCCCATCGAGCAGCTGAGTTTTGAAGAAGCTGCAGAGCTGGCTTATTTCGGTGCAAAAATTTTGCATCCTGCCAGTATCTGGCCCGCACAGTTTTATAATGTGCCCGTGAAGCTGCTCAACACCATGCAGCCCGATGCAAAAGGCACCCTCATCACCGAAAAAGCAGGCAGTGTGGGCGCCAAGGCCATTGCGGCAAAAGATGGCATCACCGCCATCCGCATCAAGAGCAGCCGTATGCTGCTGGCTTATGGTTTTTTAAGAAAGATATTTGAAGTGTTTGAAAAATACCGCACTTCTATTGATATGGTTACCACGTCTGAAGTGGCTGTTTCTGTTACCATCGACAATGATGTTTTCCTGAAAGATATCATTAAGGAGCTGGAACCATTCGGAACTGTTGAGGTAGATGGTAACCAAACCATCGTGTCTGTTGTGGGTAATGAAATTGAGGAAACAAAAGATGTGATGAAGAAGCTGTTTGACTCCATTGAACCAATCCCGGTAAGGATGGTGAGCTATGGGGGCAGCAAACACAATGTTACATTGCTTATTGACAGGCAGTATAAAGAACAAACCCTGCAATTGCTCAATACCGGTTTATTCGGGCTTTAATGCATTAATACCAATTTCATGTCTGAACTTTTTGGAAGGATCGTACTGGAGCGCAAAAGCGAATGGCGTAACCGCATGCGTGGTTACAAAGTGGTGATCAACGGAACTGAACAGGAAAAGAAAATAATGAATGGCGACAGCGAGGAATATACTGTTCCGGCCGGTGCCAACACCATTGGTTGTAAAGTAGACTGGTGCAGTTCCAATACGCTTGATGTGAATGTAAGCGCAGGCGAAACTGTATACCTGAAGGTAGGTTCAGGCATGAAATATTTTTGGGCGGCCTATGTGTTGCTGCTGGTGATGCTTTTTGGCAGGAGCTTTTTCAGGCAGCAACTGCCAGAATCATACCGCTATGTTGCCATTGGTGCAGCAGTACTGGTGATCTGCTATTTCCTTTACTATATCACGCTGGGAAGGAATAAATATCTTTTACTGCAGGAAGATTCAAAAAATATTTTTGCAAAATAAACTCAGAGGGCGATGCCCAGTTTTTTGTAAATAAAGCTCATCAGCCAGGCCGGCCCTATTAGTAAAAACTGGATATCTTTAAAAAACGAAGGTTTCTTTCCTTCCACTTTATGCCCGTAAAACTGCCCCACCCATGCCAGCGCAAATGTGATGAGGCAAAAAAGCCACAACTGCATAAAGCCTGCCTGCGCTATCAAATGGCAAAGCCATAAACAAAAGCTTCCAAACAGTACCATACCAATCCACAGCGTCCTGGAAAGGGAAAAATAATACAATACCACCAGCAGCATTACAATGATAGCCACATTCAGCTGGATGCCGGCAATTGCCCATGGGAGTTTTATGCAATATAAGAGGCCTGCAACAGAAAAGAAGATGGTGGGTACACAAATCCAGTGCACCGTTTTATTAGTTTCGTTCTGGTGGCTTTCGCCATACTCACTCAACCATTGCTGCAAAGATTTCATAGCAAAGCAATTTGTTCTTAAAGTTAATTAAATCCATTAACAAATCGTTTGCAACATTTTGCACCCTTTCAGCGTCTTATAAATGGTTTTTCATAGGATATTGGATAAAAACGGGGCTGGATTTCTATTCGGGCCCTTTTTTATTTTATACAATACAATTTTGATTACGCACATAAAAAAATCCCTGCCATGGCAGGGATTCTAAATATCAATACTATTCTTTTTATTATAAAATCAGCATCGCATCTCCATAACTGAAGAAACGGTATTTGTCCTTGATGGCTTTTTTATAGGCTTCCATCATCAGGTCGTACCCGGCAAAAGCACATGCCATAATGAGCAGGCTTGTTTTGGGGAGGTGAAAGTTGGTTACCAGTGCGTCTGCAATACTGAAATTGTATGGCGGATGGATGAAGTGATTGGTCCAGCCTTCGGATGGTTTCAGTAACTTTTGCGCAGTGAAAGAAGATTCCAGCGAACGCATAGTGGTGGTGCCGATAGAGCAGATACGGTGGCCGCCCTGCTTGGCCTTATTCACAATATTACAGGCCGTTTCTTCCACACGGTAATATTCTGCATCCATTTTATGTTTGCTCAGGTCTTCCACTTCAATGGGGCGGAAAGTACCTAAACCCGTATGCAGCGTGGTTTCTGCAAAGCGGATGCCTTTTATCTCCAGGCGTTTGATCAGTTCCTTGCTAAAGTGCAGGCCTGCAGTGGGAGCTGCCACCGCACCTTCGTGTTTAGCATAAACGGTTTGATAGCGTTCTTTATCTTCTTCCTCGGGTTTACGCTTGATGTATTTCGGTAAAGGTGTTTCGCCTAAAAATTCCAGCATGTTCCTGAAAGCCTCATCACTGTCTTCCCACAGAAAACGGATGGTACGGCCACGGCTGGTGGTGTTGTCGATCACTTCGGCAACCAGTTCATCATTCTCGCCAAAATACAATTTGTTACCCACGCGGATCTTACGTGCAGGATCAACAATTACATCCCAGAGGCGGTTGGGTTTGTTCAATTCCCTTAAAAGAAATACCTCGATCTTGGCACCTGTTTTTTCCTTGCGGCCATACATGCGGGCAGGAAATACCTTGGTGTTGTTAACTACAAATACGTCTTTGTCGTCGAAATAGTCAATGATTTCCTTGAAATGCTTGTTTTCAATCTGGCCGGTGTTGCGATGGATCACCATCAAACGGCTGTCTTCACGCTTTTTGGTCGGGTTTTGGGCGATTAAGTTCAGCGGAAGGTCGAAGCGGAACTGTGTTAATTTCATGTAATAATTTGTTTTTAGTTATTACATGCCGTGTACAGAAGATTATATGCTAGCCTTTTTTACAGGCACTTATCATGTTACGGCATGATTTTGAAGCGGCAAAGATACGGCAAAACAGCCAGTTTTGACGCAGCTTTCGGTGCTTTGGGGATAATTGCCCTTTGCTGGTTAACAGCGGCTGGATGTAAATTCAGGAAACTGCCGGCTGCCCATCTCCATATTCCCGCATGGGAAGACCGGTTTTTGCATTACAAACCTCATGCTTCATGTGCATAAAAAAACCGGGAACACCTGTTCCCGGTTGTGCGAAACTGTATACCTGTTTAATTTGCCTTTATTACTTCATACCATATTTCACCATTATCCTGTATCACGGGTTTATACTGTGCGCCATCGGCCACGTAATAGGTTTCGCCATCTATCACCACGGTTTCATACCCGGCAGGTAAACTTCCACCACGGCACCCACAGGAGGAGACACCACGTAATAATAGTTATCCCTGTAATCGTAATAGGTGCCATTGTAATAGTAGTAAGGATAGTTGTGAATATGAATGGTTCTGTAACCCACCGGCAATACATTGATATAAATGCCAACGGGCGGAGCAATTACAGTGAACAAATTGTTGTATGGCCTGTAAAAAACACCATCGCAGTAACGGTAACCAATACCTCCAAAGCTGATGCTTACATAAGTGGAAGGCAATGTGCGGTAATAACTGTTACGGCGGGGCAGGTAACCATAGCGCCAGCTGGGGTCGTACCTATTATAAACCGGCGCCCTGTTATACACATAGCTCGGGCGGTAACGCGGCCTTTCCATACTGCCAAAACGGTTGGGTGCATAACGGTCGTTACCCCGGTTAAAATCGCCGGGGTTGCGTCCTGCGTTGCCATTGCCATTATTAGCGGGGCCGCGGTTAAAGCCACCGCCATTGTTATCGTTCCTGTTGCCGCGATTCCTGTCTTGCGGTCTTTCATTTTGCACATTATCCCTGTTGCGGCGCATGGCAACATCATTGCCGTTGCTGCTGCCATTGCCAGGGTTGCCATCAAAACGCCTGTTGCGTTCATTGTTGCCATTATTAAAATTGCCGTTATCATTCCTGCGGCTCATTTCACGGTTTTCATTGCCGCGGTTCATTTCCCTGCCAGCATTGTTTCTTTCGAAACCGCCGCCGGATGAGCCACGGTTAAAATCGCGGTTGCCGTTATTATAACCTCCGCCGTTATTGGAGGGCATACCACCGCCCGGCTGGCGTTGTTCACGGCCGCCTCCCTGCATGCCACCATGCTTTTGCGCTGTAACGGATGTTACTGCTGTAAGGCTGATCGCAAACAGGAAAATGGTTCTGGCCAGGCGATACCTGTCCCCAACATACGATGTAGAATTGTTATTTGCTTTCATCGATCTTTTTTTAAAGGGTCATTTAATTTGGTGATTGTCTGTACTAGTAAGACGATAGAAAAAGTTCAAAAACCTTTCCGGATTTGTTTTTTTGCAGAATTGTAACATTTCTATAGCAATTGGAGGCAGCTGGTAACCCGTTTAAAATCTCATAAATATTTTACGGTTATTTATGGACGAAGGTTCTTATATCATCTTTGTATTATCTTTATATAAATACAGCAACATACATGAAAATTATCGCCACTCTTTTGCTGTTTGCAGCATCCGTACTTCATGCAAATGGCCAGCCAGCAAAAAAACCAGAAAAGAAATACCAGGGACTTTTATGGGAGATCACAGGAAACGGGTTAGCAAGGCCCAGCTATTTATTTGGTACCATGCATGTAAGCAATAAACTTGCGTTTCACCTGGCCGATTCATTCTTTACTGCGATCAAAAGTGTGGATGTGGTTGCGCTGGAAACCAACCCTGCCAACTGGCAGGAAGATTACAGCAAGCCCAATATATTCAGCGGCAGCAATAATTACCGTGGCGGGGATGATTTTATGTCGGCCATGTTTGATATGCCGAACGACTATATCCGGAAAAATACTTTTGCCATCGGCAAATACGAGAACAATCTCAAACTGGCACTGGCTACAGAGCCCGCCATGATCAACGGTATGCTGTACCGTACCTATAACTATGGCGCCGATTTTGAAGAAGACACTTACCTCGATATGTATATTTTTCAAACCGGCAGTAAGCTGGGTAAAAAAATGACGGGTGTTGAAAATTTTGAAGAAAGTGAAAAGCTGGTGGCGGAAGCATATAAAGACGCGGCAAAGGAAAGACGCACTTCCAAAAAAAGCTATGATGAGGATTACAGTTACGAAGACAATATTAAAAACCCATACACCATTGAAGATGCTTACCGCAAAGGCGACCTGGATATGCTGGACAGTATGGAACAAAAACAATTTAACAGTAAGGCATTTCTTGAAAAGTTCTTATACAAGCGCAACGAGATACAGGCCAATTCCATCGACTCGATCATTAAAAGCAAAACCAGTTTGTTTGTAGGCGTGGGCAGCGCACACCTGCCCGGTAAACGCGGCGTTATTGAAATGCTGCGTGCAAAAGGTTATAAACTGCGTGCGGTACGAATGGGTGAACGCGACGGGCTGCAGAAAGAATCAATCGACAGGGTAAGGGTGCCGGTGAGTTTTAAGGCAGTGGCTGCCGCCGACAGTATGTTTACCGTTGAAATACCCGGTAACAAATTTTACAGCTTCAGCAAGTTTGAAGACCTTAATACGAAGCAGTATGCCGATATGGGCAATGGTGCATATTATGTGGTGAGCCGTGTAAAAACAAACGGCCTCATGCTGGGCGATGATGAGAATGCGGTGTATAAGAAAGTAGACAGCCTGCTGTATGAAAACATTCCCGGCAAAACACTGAAGAAAACGGCCATTGTAAAAAATGGTTATAAGGGTTTTGATATTACCAACAGAACAAGAAGGGGTGATGTGCAGCGCTACAATATTTTTGTTACACCATTTGAAGTGCTGGTATTTAAAATAAGCGGTATTGGCGATTATGTTACTGAAGGAAATGAAGCAGGGCGCTTTTTCAGCTCCATCAGCATTAAAGAAACTGGTAACGGCGGCTGGCAAACCTTTTCACCGGCAACAGGCGGTTTTGCAGTGCGTATGCCACATGCGCCCGTGATGCAACGGGATTTTAACAGCGACCGTTTTGAATATACCGCACAGGATAAAACAGATAATATTACCTGTTCGGTTTTTAAAACCGGCATTCATAACTACGGGTTTATTGAAGAAGATACCTTTGACCTGAACCTGATGGAGGAGAGCTATGCTTCTTCTGATATTATCGAAAAACAATTGTCGCGCCAGTTGGGTAAATGGCAGGGCTATCCTTCACTCGACTGCAGGTATAAACACAAGGATGGAACTTTCAGCAATGTGCGCTTTTTGATACAGGGTCCTGCTTATTACAGCCTGGTGGCACGTTATAAAACAGAATCAAAAAATGTAAAACAGTTTTTCGACTCATTCAGGATCGTGCCCGTAATTTATCCCGAAGTGAAACTGCGTACAGACACATCCATGAAGTTTACGGTGAAATCGCCTGTTTTTCCAGAAGAGAAAAAGAGCAACGACATGATGGAATCGCTGCGCAGCATGATGGGCGGGTATGACTATTTTGATGAAGACGATGAACCTTCTGCTCCTGAGATCAAATTCAAAGCAATTGGTTCAGATACCACCGGTGAAAAAATATTTATCGCCTATGTGCAACTGCCGAAGAACAGTTCTGTAAAAGACTCAATTGATATGGCAGAGTCCAAAGGCTCCCTGCTCGATAAAATGGAGAACGGGCAATCGTTCCTTTATTTGAAAAAAGACAGCGGTATCACTGCCGCTGGTTTTAAATACATGTACCAGCAGGTAACAGATACAGGCAGCAGCCGTGTCATCATCACCAAAAGTTTCTTAAAAGGAAGGCATGTGTTTGCAATGATGACCGAGACAGACACACTTACACCACGCAGCAGCCTGCTGGCCAGTTTTATTGAAACATTTACCCCTTTTGACACTCTTAGTGCTGCATCACCTTACGCAAAGCGCAACGCAGAATTCTTTAAAAACTTTGCAAGTAAAGACAGTGCCACGCATGCAAAGGCGCTGAAGCTGATGGAAAAGATAGATTTTGATTCGGCAGATGTGCCGCAATTGAAGAAGGTCATTGATACACTCACCTGGAAATCGAAAGATTACCTGCAGCTGAAACAGGACTTCATTAGTAAGCTGGGCGATATAAAGGACAGCACACTAACTGATTACCTGAAAGGATTGTACACTGCGGCAAAAGATACCTCCAGCCTGCAAAATGCCATTTTGGAAACATTGCTGGAGATGCAGACGAAAAAATCATTTACTGCATTCAAAGATCTTATTGTGATGGAACCGCCGGTGGTTACGGATGATAACAACAATAATTATAATTACCGATACAACGATTATTCGCTCAATATCGGCAGCCTGGCAAAAGCAATGCGCAATGCCAAACGATCCAGTTATTCGGGCGAGTGGGGGCCGCTGTATGATACTTTGTCGCTTGCTAAAACAGTTTTTCCCGATATCCTGCAGCTGATAAACCTGGATGATTACAAGGGCACGGTGATGGAACTGCTCACCACCATGGTCGACAGCAGTTTTATTGATGTAAAGGAATATGAACAATATCTCCCTAAATTTTATGTGGAGGCCAAACAGGAACTGAAAAAAGAAAGGGCAAAGGAAAGCCAGGCGTCTATTGCAAAAGCAGAAAAGGCAAACAAGGCTGATGCAGATGACGACGATAATGATAACGATAAAGACGATGCCAACGAACTGCTGGAAAGCTATGCCGTACTGTTATTGCCCTACTGGGATAAGAACCCCGGTGTGCCCGTGTTTTTTGAAGATATTTTAAAACTGAAGAATAAGGAAATACGCTTTAATGTAATGCTGCTGCTGCTGCGTAATAAAAAGCCCGTGCCCGATTCGTTGCTCAATATGTACGCCGCAGACGATGCTTACAGGCTTAACTTATACCGTAAGCTGAAGAAGGCAAAACTGCTGGATAAATTTCCTGCAAAATATAATAACCAGGCCGACCTGGTGAAGAGCGCCCTGCTGGGTAATACTTCTTATTACAACAAGTATGATACGCTGGTGCTGCTGGACAAACTGCCGGCCGCTTACAAAGACAAAAAAGGCGTGGTGTATTTTTACAAATACAAAACCAAGAAGACCGATAAAAAATGGAAGATCGTTTCCTTTGGACTGCAGCCCGAAAATGCAAAGGAGTTTGATGATGATAATGACGATTTCACCTCATCAGGAGGGTACAGCTACGGAAGGGAAGACGACAACAGGCTGGACGAGGAAAAGCCCGTGAAGGAACAGCTGCAGCAAAAACTCAAAATCATGCTGTATAAAATGCATATGAGCGCCAAACGTTTTTATGATAACAGTTACGACGATTACAAGGACATCATTACAGAAAAAATAAAATCTAACCGTTTTGGAGATTGAGCATACGGCCAGGCACAGCTTCAATTAACTGCTGCGTATAAGTTTGCTGCGGGTTATTCCATATATCGGCGGCAGTACCTGTTTCCACAATACGGCCTTTATGCATTACCATAATGCGGTCGCTGATATAATGCACCACCGACAGGTCGTGCGATATGAAAATTGAAGTGAAGTTAAATTCCTGTTTCAGGTCATTCAGCAGGTTCAGTACCTGGGCCTGCACACTTACGTCAAGCGCCGATACACTTTCATCAAAGATTAAGAAGGATGGATTGAGTGCAAGCGCCCGGGCAATGCAAATGCGCTGGCGCTGCCCGCCGCTGAACTGGTGCGGATAGCGGTTAAAGTGCTCCGTTTTTAAATTCACTTTTTCCAAAAGCTCCATCACTTTATCCTTACGCTGTTGGTTATTTTGCAACACACCATGCACCTGCAGCGGTTCTAAAATGGCATTGCCAATGGTGATGCGTGGATTAAGGGAACCATAAGGATCCTGGAAAACAATTTGCAGGTCCCTGCGCATGCGGCGCAGGTCGGCCGCTTTGTAGGTGGTAATATCAGTATCTCCTAAAAGTATTTTTCCCGATGTGGCGGGCACCAGTTGCAGGATGGTTCTTCCCAGCGTGGTTTTGCCACACCCACTTTCACCCACCAGCCCCAGTGTTTCGCCCTGCGCCACTTCAAAACTTGCATCATCCACGGCTTTAAAAACATCGCGTTTTTTGCCAAACAGTTTTTTCTTTAATGGAAAATGAACAGAGAGGTTTTGTACGGTGAGGGCAGGGGTTGCTGAGGGGTTGATCGTTGGTGGTTGGTGACTGGCCGTTTTTGGCTCCGCGGGTGTTTGCTCATCATTCATTATAAAATCACTCACCACCGGCAACCTTGTGCCCTTTGTTTTTCCGGCAGGCCTGCATGCAAGCAGGGCTTTTGTATACGGATGCTGCGGCCTTTGTAAAACAGTTTTGGCATCCCCCTGTTCAACAATCTCTCCACGGTACATCACCACAATTTTATCAGCAATGTCAGCCACCACACCCAAATCGTGCGTGATCAGAACCACACCCATATTATTTTGCTGCTGCAGTTCTTTTACCAGTTCAAGAATTGTTTTTTGAACTGTTACATCCAGTGCGGTGGTGGGTTCGTCGGCAATTAACAGGGAGGGGTTGCAGCTGATGGCCATTGCAATCATCACCCGTTGTTTTTGCCCGCCGCTGAGTTCGTGCGGGTAACGTTTTAAAATGGCTTCGGGATCGGGCAGGCGCACTTTTTCAAATAATGCAATTGTTTTTTCCCTCGCCGCCGCAGCGCTTATTTTTTCGTGCAGCTGAATTGCTTCCATCACCTGTCTGCCACAGGTAAAAACCGGGTTCAGCGACGTCATCGGCTCCTGGAATATCATCGAGATCTTTTTACCCCTGATGGCCTGCATGTCTTTTGCTGCAGCAGTAACAAGATCTATTGGCTGTTTCTCTTTCTGGTAAAAAAATATTTTGCCGCGGGTAGTACAGTTTTTTGCGGGCAGCAGTTGCAGCAGCGACATGGCCGTAACAGATTTACCGCTGCCGCTTTCACCAACAATGGCCACCATTTCGCCTTTCTTGATATCGATACTGCTGTTTTTTACCGCAACAGTCTTTTCGCCTTCATTGGTAAAGGCAACAGAAAGGTTTCTTATCGATAATAAAAAAGGCAATCCCGGGGGTGATGAATGCTGACTGTTTAAAATTTAAGATGTCTTACTGTAAGCCCGTTATTGATCAGTTGCTTTAAAGAATCAATACCGATCTTTAAATGGCGCTCTACAAAACCTTCGGTCACTTTTTTATCACTGGCTTCGGTTTTTACACCTTCGGGTGTCATAGGCTGGTCGCTTACCAGCAGCAAAGCGCCGGTAGGTATCTTGTTATAAAACCCAACAGAAAAAATGGTGGCGGTTTCCATATCAATTGCATAGGCCCTTACTTTTTCCAGGTTTTGTTTAAACTCTTCATCGTGTTCCCACACACGGCGGTTGGTGGTGTACACAGTGCCGGTCCAGTAATCGGTTTCGTAATCACGTATGGTGGTGGAAATGGCTTTTTGCAAACTAAACGAAGGCAGCGCAGGTACAATGGGAGGGAAGTAATCGTTGCTGGTACCTTCGCCCCTCATCGCTGCAATGGGTAATATCAGGTCGCCAATATGGTGGCGTTTTTTCAGCCCGCCGCATTTGCCTAAAAATAAAACGGCCTTGGGGTTGATGGCCGAAAGCAAATCCATAATGGTGGCGGCACCGGGACTGCCCATTCCAAAATTGATGATCGTAATATCGTTTGCTGTGGCGCATTGCATTGGCCTGTCTTTGCCAATTACCGCCACATTATTCCACTCGGCAAACATCTCTACATAATTGCCAAAATTGGTAAGCAAAATGTATTCTCCGAAATTTTCCAGTTTTTCGCCGGTGTAACGCGGCAGCCAGTTGTTTACAATTTCCTCTTTTGTCTTCATATCTGTCTTTTTTAGTTTTAGTGATCGGTTGTTCTTTCCCCGGCATTGTTGTGTCACTCACTTCAACTGTATACCTTTGCCCGGCAATTCACAACGGGTTAATCGTTAAAATTACAAAATTATTCCAACTGCCGTATGATTAAAATTGAATACCCGCCTTACCAGCCTAAAATTAAAAAGGAGCAGGGGCGTGATTTTATTTTTGATGGCATCCGCAAACGCTGGGTGGTGCTTACCCCCGAAGAATGGGTACGGCAAAATTTTTTGGAGTACCTGGTGCAGGTAAAAAAATATCCGCCCGCTTTAATTGCAGTGGAAAAAGAAATTACACTGGGCGATTTAAAAAAACGTTTTGATGCGGTGGTGTATAACAGCGATGCAAAACCATTCATGCTTATTGAATGCAAGGAAATGGATGTGCCCCTTACACCGCAGGTACTCGACCAGGTATTGCGTTACAATATTACCATGCAGCTGCCGTACGTGGTTATTACAAACGGGCAGCACTGTATGGCATTTAGCTGCACAAATGGGGAGATTGCTGAGTTGGATGAATTGCCCTTGTTGAATAATGGATAATGAAATAATGGATAATGCCTTGGCTTTTAATTAACGCCTTCAATTCATTCCTGTCTTCTCTCAACTAACATCAAACATCTAACGTCTGCCATCTGTCATCTATCTTCCCCCAACGATCAACCACCCCCTACATCTTAATAACCGGGCATCCCAGTCCTTTATTCTTCTTTCCAAAAGAATACACCACGCCCACACTATGGCTTAAATAATGATCATTCTTTCCCGGGTTGGCCGATTTGCTGAAGCCATCCAGGTAATCGGTAAAGCTTAACCGGTAACTGGTTTCGCCAATGAAAGAAAAGCGGTCATTCAAATAATAACGCACACCTGCACCCACCGGCGCCACCGGAATTACAAGGGGTAAGGAAGTGGCCGCATCAGCGGCAAGTCCATTGGCAACACTGGAATTTTCTCCAAAATAAGATGCGTTGTAATTGCTGTAATCTCTTTTAATTTTCACAAAAGCAACACCGGCACCTGCAAAAACATAAGGCGAAAAACGCGGGCTCCTGTTCTCTAAGAAACTCCATACACCCTGCAATGATAACTCTGTTACCCGCGATGTGAAATTAAAATTGCGTTGCTGTCTCCAGTCGGGGTTGCTGTATTTCGCATCATCTCCATACAGTTTGCCCCTTGTTATATTGAGTCTTGCAGAAAAACTGGTATTTATCTTACGGTAAATCTGCAGGGCCAGCTGCGGCTTCATTGTTTTATAGGCACCCAGTTTTTCTGGCGTAAGATCGCCCTGGTAAACAAACACGCCTCCGGTAAGTCCCAGCTCATATTTTGAAAGGTCTATCTGTGAAAAAACATAAAGGGTGTTTCCAAACACCAGCACTGCTGCAACGGCAGTTTTTCTTAATACAGACTTCATTGGATTTGCTTTTAGGTGATAAATATGCTTGAAGTAAAAGTCTGTATGCGATAAAGATTTTTTTAGTGCGGTTGTTTATTATTGTAACAGTATCCACTGCAAATTATTATCCGTTTTTTGGCGTGTACTGTTAAACAAAAGTGAAGATGCTTTGATAATGGAGACTGGAAAAAAAGCGGGATAGATAAAAGAATACCTGCACAATTTTGTCAATGAAAATTGTGCGTAAACAGGCGGGAAAATAGAGCAGGTCTGTGGAAACAGACCTGCTTGGTTTCACCATAAAACCTACTTAACCTTTATAACAATCGAAGCGGAGTCCTGCCCTTTATGGCAGCCTCCCAAATGATGTCCGCGATCATGCCACATGCTGTCAATATGATGGTTCCACATACTGTCGGCAAAATGATGGCCGATGCTGTCTGCATGATTGCAATGATGAACTGAATCCAGCTGCAGGTTGCGGGCCCTTACGCCTACAATATAATCGCCGGGTTTCGAGAACGTGAAATAATTTGTTTTTTCTGTTGTTACCGTGTATGCCTGTGCGGTGCTGGCAGCAGGGTTGGCCGACCACGAGAGCGCATTGGTATTGCTGGTGGCCGTAACGGTAATGGTTTGTCCCACCACGGCCTCTGTAGTGGAAGCGGTAAGCATAACAGTATCCTGGCTTGAATTTGATTTATTGCAGGCAGCCAGGATAGCAGCGCCGGCAAGAAGGGTTAAAGCGGTTTTTTTCATAAAAGACTTTTTTAAGTGAGTACTTTTGCAGTATAAAATTTCCAGATGCGGTTTGTGGTAAAAAAGGTTGGGTGATAAATATTTTTTAGCAACCCAACCATTTTTGCATTACGGTTATCTTATACACATTCACCATTATGCAGGAGCAGTTAAACCAACTTATACAGGAGTGCAGTAAGGGCAACCGGCAATCGCAAAGCCGGCTGTACAGCTTTTTGGCTCCTAAGATGTTTGTGGTTTGCCAGCGTTACTCCAAAAGCAGGGAAGAGGCGGAAGAAATACTGCAGGAGGGATTTGTAAAAATGTTTGAACATATACAGCAGTACAAGTTTGCCGGTTCCTTTGAAGGCTGGGTGCGCAAGATAATGGTGAACTGTGCCCTGCAGAAGTTCAGGAAAAAATCGCAGCTTCATGCAGTGGTGAATATTGATGATGCAGGGCGGGAATACAGTGATGCTGAGAATATATCGGCGCAGCTGAGTGCAAAGGAACTATTATTACTGGTGCAGCAGCTGCCGCCTGCCTACCAGATGGTTTTTAACCTCTATGTTTTTGAAGGCATGAAACACCGTGAAATTGCAGAAATGCTGGGTATATCAGAAGGTACTTCCAAATCGAACCTGTCCGATGCAAGGGCCATTTTGCAGAAGGCAGTGATAAAGAATGCACAGATTGCTTCATCCAAAACAAATACTATATGAGTGAAAATTTACACGATATTGATAAGTTGTTCAGGGATGGCATAGAAGGGCAAGAAGATATGCCTTCAGCAAAAGTATGGGAGGCGGTGGATGCCGGCCTGGATAAAAGCAATGTAATACACATCAAACGCAAATATGATAACCTGAAACGTATTGCCGCCATATTATTGCTGCTGCTGCTTTCTGTTGTGGGGTATGAAATATTTAAAAATAAATTTTCAGGCGATAAAGATATAGCAGGTGCAGGCAGTTCAAATGCAACCAAACCTGCGGGTGAAATTTCAGCAAATGATAACGGAACTGCAGGCAATCCATCTGCCGGTAAAAATAGCAGTACACAAAATACCATTGGAATAAATGAAGCCGGCAGCAATGCACAATCCGGTTCTGTTGCCAATGCCGGTTATGATTCTTTGCAAAATGAAATGGCTGCTGTAAAAGATAATTCAGCAGTAACAAACAAAGCCGCAGATAATACCATCGCTGCTGAATCCGGTCAGCCGGTAAATATAAAAACAACGCAGGGCGCAGCTGCTCAAACAGTGATTACGGAAAAAAATAATAGCGCGGCTGCTGATAAGAATAAAACGACAGGGCCTGTTGTAAGTAATGGCGGTAACGATAATAATTACCGCAACGCAGTTACAGTAAAACGGCCTGCACAGCACAAAACAAAGATCAGGATTCAAAGCCCGCAACCACAGGAAGAACCCGCTGATGAAAACGGGGCGCAGGGATCGAACGAAGAGACTGCTGTGGTTACTGCAAGTGAGTTGATGCCTCTGGATAATACCAGCGTAAGCACACTTGCCGACCGTATCAATAAAGCGGTTGCTGTTAATGAAGAGAAGGCAGGCAACAGGCAGTCGCCCGATGTGGCAATCAAAAAAATGCGGCTGAAGAAATCTTTCCACTTCAGCTTGATGCCCTTCTTCTCGCCACAGTTTGTTGCAACAAATATCAAAGAGGAAAGTCATAGTCAGTGGACAAATACCGCTCCCGGCGGTCCGCCACCACCAAGGCCGGGCAGGGGCGATCATAAAGAGCAGTATAAGGAAGATGAACAAAAACAAACGGCTTACAGCATAGGTATACTGGCTTCTGTGCCGCTTGGTAAAAACTGGAGTGTGCAAACGGGTGTTACTTATCTCAGTAAGAATATCAGCATTGAGCCTAAAAAAATATATGCCCGTCCGGATAAGGATGGCAATGTAAAATACGTGTTCGATTGCTCTTCGGGTTACTCGTATATCTCCACAAAAACCGGTACAACACCGGCGGTGGGCGACAGTATCAATACCGTAACATCTAAAAACTCCCTGGGATATGTGGGTATTCCTTTATCGGTAAATTATGCTTTTAATTTCGGTAAATTCAGCATCATTCCCGGAGTTGGCGGCATGCTCAATTTACTCACGCGGCAAAAGATACAGACCGAGCTGGTGCAGGGCAGCACAAAAGAGCAAAAAAGCATCAATAAAATAGAAGGGCTTCAATCAAGTTACCTGAATGCTACTGCGGGCCTGGCTGTTGAATATAACGTGAACAAAAGAATAGCACTGAACATAATGCCTGCGGGCAGTTTTGCGTTAACATCCATAAATAACAGCGATGCCGCTGTAAAATCTTATCCCAATGCTTTCGGAATATCCGGGGGTGTTAAAATAAAATTCTGATCCATGAAAAAGTTTAAGATCGCATTAAACCTGGTGCTGCTGGTGGCACAGTTTCTCATCAGCGGCAGGTACCTGCTCAGTAACGCAGTTTTATAAGTTACTGCCGATGCTTTCAATATCATCTTCCTCCTCATTGCTTATTGCCGGAGTATAAGGCCATTTTTTCATATACCTGGCGTGTACCAGGTAAACAATGATGCCGCTTCCAAATACAATTAAAAAAGACAGCATAATGGTCATGCCGGTGGCGATGAAAATAAAAAGCCACATCAGTACAGCTAAAAATACCGGTGCAGGATAAAGCGGCATTTTATAGGGTAATCCTGTGGTGCCTCTTTTTTTACGCAGTAAGATAACGCCAACAGCCTGCCCTATAAACTGCACAATGATGCGCATGGCCAGTATCCCGTCTATTACATGTTTCATTTTAAACAGCAGGCTGAAGATAAATGCCAGCCCGGCCAGCACCAGCAATGAAACATAAGGGAAGTTTTTTGTTGGATGCAGTTTTGCAAAAACTTTAAAAAAAGCGCCATCGGCCGCTGCGGCATAAGGCACCCTTGAGTAACCGAGCATTACTGCAAATAACGAAGCTATAGCTACCCACAATATCATTACCGTGGCAACATTAGCCGCAGCACCACCATACAGTCTTTCAATGAACGAGCTAACCACAAAATTATTCTGCCCGCTGTCCTGCCACTGTTTTATTTCCTGCCAGGGAATCACGCTGCTCACACTCACATTCATGGCCAGGTAAAGCACCGCAATGCCAATTACTGAAATGAACATACTGCGGGGAATGTTTTTGCCCGGGTTCTTTATTTCGCCGCCCAGGTGGCAAACATTATAATAACCCAGGTAGCTGTATACCGTTTTTATACAGGCCTGGCCAAATACAAAAGAGGCCAGCTGGTTCCAGCTGAAGTTTGTATTGATAGCAGTTAGCGGGTCTGCAAAATGCCCGTTCTGTAAACCGCCAAAAATAATCCAGCCAAGCGTGAGCAGCACACCACTCCATAACAGCACCCCAATTTTTCCAATACTGTCAATTTTCCGGTACAACAGTGCAGTAATTACAATAATCACCAGCCCTGATACCGCTTTTTGCTCCCATACTTCAAGATGTACCAGGTAGCCGAGATATTGTGCGAAGCCAATGGCGGCCGAAGCGGCCACCAGGGGTGCCTGTATCACTGTTTGCCATACATACAAAAAACTCACCATGCTGCCCGGGCCCTTTTTGCCGTAGGCCTCTTTCAGAAAATTGTAGCTGCCACCTGCCAACGGGTATGCGGCACCGAGCTCGCTCCATATCATGGCATCCACCAGTGAAAGCACCGCGCCGGCAATCCATGCATACAGGTACATGCCGCCGATGAGCCCCATTACTATCGGCAGCGTAACAAAGGGGCCAATGCCCACCATGTCAATCATGTTCAATACCGTTCCCTGGAAAAGTGTGAGGCGCCGTTGCAGCGCCGGAGATGCCGTCATTTGGAAAATTGAAAACGGAAATTACAATATACCCTATAAACAAAAAAACCGGAGCCTCCTTGCAGAGGTCCGGCACTAATCAAAAACCATTAACCATTAAACCTTATCCTATGAAAAACCAATTTTAAGTCGGCTTACAATTTGGAAAGGTTGCAAGTAATATTTTTTTTGCGAATGTTTTTGTGACGGATATTATGTTGCAACATTATTAATATCAGTTTTGCTTTCCGCAAACGTTTGATGTGTATAAAAAGTGCGCATTTACCATTTGGCTGTAAAGTCCTTCATGTACTCGGGAAACTCCTTTGCCTTGTAAGCACCATCGCCAATAAAACGCAGCGGTGGCTCCAGTTCGGATGGCTTTAAGAACCCTGATAACGGTGCCGGCTGGGCGTCGATGGAGGGTAACAGTATTGTGGTGGGATAGCCCATGCTTCCATTTAGCAGGTATACCGCCAGTTGATTTGCCTTGTAAGCGCTGTTATAGCCAAATTTGCGGCCGGCAAATTCAACACTGTCCTTTGTCTCGGCATTGAATTTTACAGCGTAATAATTTTCGTTGATATAGCTTGCCACCGATTCCTGGCTGTAGGTTTCCTTATCCATCACACGGCACCATCCGCACCAGCTGGTATACACATCTATAATGATGGGCCTTGGTTGCTTTGCATAAACTTCTTTCAGTTCATCAAGGCTGATCCAGTTAACTTTTTCCTTTGCAGGTTGTTTAAAAGAGGAAAATGCTGTAAACAATATGGCAACTGCCAATAAGTTTCTGAATGTTTTCATAAGGGGATTGTTTTGTAGCTTAGTTGAACTTTAACGCAAAATCATGAATAAAATTGTAGTGGCAATTACGGGAGCAAGCGGTGCGGTGTATGCCAAAATTTTAATTGATAAATTACTGAAATCCAAATCGCAATGGCAGGAACTGGCAGTTATTATGACCGATAATGCAAAGACCGTGTGGAAAACTGAGCTGGATAATGTGGATTATGAAACCCTGCCCTTAACCTTTTATACGAAAAATGATTTCAATGCGCCCTTTGCTTCAGGTTCGGGGCGGTTCAATACCATGATCATTATTCCCTGCAGCATGGGAACCTTGGGCCGTATTGCCACGGGTATTTCTAATGATCTTATTACAAGGGCAGCCGATGTGGTGCTGAAAGAACGGCGCAAACTCATTTGCGTGGTGAGAGATACGCCTTACAACCTCATCCACATCCGCAATATGGAAGCTGTTACGCTTGCGGGCGGTATTATTTGCCCGGCCACGCCTTCTTTTTACAGCAAACCACAAACAATTGAGGAGGCCGCAGCAACGGTGGTTGACCGGGTGCTTGATCTTGCAGGGATCGATATCAGCACTTTCAGGTGGGGCGAAAAGGGCCAGGGCTTATAATGCCGCATACTGCACCGCTCAAAATCCACCTTTTTAAGTTACTTTTGCGGTGCTAAAAACAGCGGAGTAACGACATGAAGAACATCAGAAACTTTTGCATCATTGCACATATCGATCACGGAAAAAGTACCCTGGCTGACCGGCTTTTGGAACATACCAAAACCATCAGCGAAAGAGATATGCAGGCACAGGTGCTGGATGATATGGACCTGGAAAGGGAAAAAGGCATTACCATTAAAAGCCATGCCATCCAGGTAAACTACTTTTTTAAAGGTGAACAATATATCCTCAATTTGATTGATACTCCCGGGCACGTTGACTTCAGTTATGAAGTAAGCCGTGCCCTGGCTGCATGTGAAGGCGCCTTACTTTTAGTGGATGCAACGCAGGGTATTCAGGCGCAGACAATCAGCAACTTGTATCTTGCACTTGAAAATGATCTTGAGATAATTCCTGTGATCAATAAGATTGATATGGATGGAGCTATGATACCTGAAGTGAAGGATCAGATCATTGACCTGATAGGCTGTAAAGATGAAGAGATATTGCTGGCCAGTGGAAAAAGCGGTATTGGTATTGAAGAGATACTGGAAGCTATCGTTGAACGCATACCTGCTCCCAAAGGCGACCCCAATGCTCCTTTACAGGCGTTGATATTCGACAGCGTATTTAATTCATTCAGAGGTATTATTGTTTATTACCGGATATTTAATGGCAGTATAAAGAAAGGAGATAAAGTAAAATTCTTCAGCACCAACCAGGAGTATTATGCAGATGAAGTGGGGATATTGAAACTGGGTATGGAAGAGAAGAAAGAAGTAAACTGTGGCGATGTGGGCTATATCATTACCGGTATTAAAAATGCAAAAGAGGTAAAAGTGGGTGATACCCTTACCACTGTTGCCAACCCCACCCAAAGCCGTATTGATGGCTTCGAGGAAGTAAAGCCGATGGTATTTGCCGGTATCTTCCCGGTAAATACGGATGATTTTGAAGAGCTGCGTGACTGTATGGAAAAACTGCAGTTGAACGACGCCTCGCTCACTTTTGAACTGGAAACATCCCAGGCCCTTGGATTTGGTTTCCGTTGCGGCTTCTTAGGTTTGCTGCACATGGAGATCATACAGGAGCGTTTGGAAAGGGAATTTAACCAAACGGTGATCACCACCGTTCCCAACGTAAGTTTTATTGCAACCACCAATAAGGATGAGAAGGTGGTTGTAAACAATCCTGCCGAGATGCCCGATCCTACAAGGATCGACCATATAGACGAACCCTTTATCAAGGCGCAGATCATCACCAAACCCGAATACATAGGCAATATCATGAATCTTTGTATTGGCAAACGTGGTGTGCTTACTCACCAGGGTTATCTCACCACCACCCGTGTGGAGCTCACATTTGAGATGCCGCTGACTGAGATTGTATTTGACTTTTATGATAAACTGAAATCGCAAACCCGTGGTTATGCTTCATTTGATTACCACCCGCTGGATATGCGCCCGAGCGATATTGTGAAAATGGATATTTTGTTGAATGGCGATAAAGTGGATGCCCTGAGTGCGCTGATTCACCGCAGCCGCAGCCAGGACTTTGGCCGTAAGCTTTGCGAAAAACTCAAAGAACTGTTACCCAAACAGCAGTTCCAGATTGCCATACAGGCGGCCATTGGTGCAAAAGTAATTGCCCGTGAAAACATCAGCGCCATGCGTAAAGATGTTACCGCAAAATGTTATGGTGGTGATATCAGCCGTAAACGTAAACTTTTGGAAAAGCAGAAAGAAGGTAAAAAGCGAATGCGCCAGATAGGAAACGTGGAAGTGCCGCAGGAAGCATTCTTAGCTGTGTTGAAACTGGATGATTAAAATTAAGTCTTCATAAAAAGAAAAGCTGCATAATAAGTGCAGCTTTTTTATTTAGATTAGATGTGTAGTGTAGTGTTTGTTTTTTATCCCTTTCCCTTCTTTTTTGGGGCTGGTTTTGCTTTTTCTGCCGGATTTTCAGAAGGAAATTTGTCGTCAAACTTGCCATTGTCGAGCGGTGCCGGAACGGGCATCTGGCCTAATGGTGTTACCTGGTTGAATATTTTTTCGATATGCACCCATTTGCCATTCTTCCATTTAAAACCTTCGTAATCGCCATCGCCCACATAGGTCCATTTTTTATTGGGCTCATTGGTTTCTGATATCAGGTGCTCCACAATGATCATATCCATTTCGGGGTCGTAGTTGAGTTTGGGTCCGTCTTCCTTTTTAAATTCCATGATATAACGGCCAATGGAGGTTTTAAAAACACTGTCTTCTTCAAAACTGAAAAAGCGCCCGCCAAAAACGGGTTCTTCACCGTCAAAATGCAATACCTCAATTAATTTTTTATTACTGCGGATATTGTTCTCATCAAAGCCAAGCAATGTGTAATAATTCTGGTTGCCGGCTTTCTTCTGCACAATATTATAATACACGGCGCCAATCCATCCTTTGTTATTGGCCACAGTGTCGTTCACCTGTATGGTAACATCGCTTTTGTCTATCAGCGGGTATAATTTGAGTGAACCGTCGTAAGTACGCATTTGTATGGCGCCGTGCTGGCGGATTACATTGTCGTTAATGACCATCTGCCAGGTAAAAATGCGGAAGCTGCTGTCGGGTGCATATAACCTCGAAATGGTTTCCAGCGAGTCAAATGCATAATAGAAGGAGTTGGGTGTTTTTAAACCCCTTACCAGCATTTTGGTGAATACACTGTCTGCATAAAAACGGTCGCTGGAATTAATGCCCTGTATGATCTTTACTGCAAATTTTTTAAGCGAGTCTTCTTTTTGCTGCAGCAGTTTTACATCCGCTTTTGAAATGCGCTGGGCCTGTGCGGCAAACATCAATAATAGCAACGGCAGTAAAAGGAGCATTTTTTTCATGCGTTAAAATTAGCTAATCCTTTAACAAATGCCGGGTAAAAATATTGCGGGTAAAATAATTTTAACTAAAGTTTGATGTGGGATGGAACACAGATTTGACTGATAGAACGGATAAGTGCTGATTTTATAAATGAATAAGAAAATAGCAGCAAGAATGGATAAGCAAATTGATAGAGACATAACCTATAAGACTTATCAGCGTAAATCAGTCAGATCTGTTCAATCTGTGTTCTATCACAGATCCAGCGCAAATGCGATCAATGAAGGGTATACTGCGTCAATGCTTTTATCATTGGTGTCCACATCGGGGCGGTTGGTGGTGAGGAAAACTGTTTTGGCGCCGATATTTCTTCCAAAGCCCATATCGCCCAGTGTGTTGCCCACCATGATGGATTTGGACAGATCGATATCGGGAAAATCTTTGGCTGCCTGTAATCCCATGCCAGGATTGGGTTTGCGGTTGGGGCTTTCCATTTCGGGACAGTAATACACCGCATCAATTTTGCCACCCACTTTCTCCACTTCCTCCAGCATATTTTTATGTATCAGCTGCATGTCTTCCAGTTTGGTGATGCCCTTTGCAATGCCACGCTGGTTGGTTACCACAATGATGCGGTTGAATTTGTGGGAGCATATTTGTATGGCCACTTTGGCGCCGTCGTAAAATTTAAATTCATCCCAGGTGCTTACGTACTTAGGATGTTCTTCGTGGTTGATCACGCCATCGCGGTCGAGAAAAAGTGTCCAGGTGTGGTCTATTTTAGTAAGGTCTAAAGTCATGTCACGATTATTCTAATTACACGAATTGTTCAATTTCTTTGTTGGCACGTTCGTAGTCTTCGGGAATGCCGATATCGATAAAATAATTATCAAAGGCGGTGGCAAACAGTTTGCCGCTGCCGGTTTGTGCTTCTAAAAAATCCTTTTCAAAAGAAAATTTTTCAGGCAGGGGAGCTGTGAGCAATTCGTTTGCCTGGAGGGCATAAATACCACCGTTAATGAAACCACTTTCACAAAATTGTTTTTCTTTAAAAGCGATAATGCTGTTTGTGCTGTTAATATCAACTGTTCCGTAACGGCTAAAATTGATCATGGGCTTTAACGCCACGCTGCAAACCGCGTTGTGCTGCTGATGAAAGACAGATAGTTTTTTTAAATCAATATCAAAAAAAGTATCCCCGTTAAATACGAGCACATTTTTCCCTGTTGCATGCCGGCAGGCCGCTTTAATGGCGCCACCAGTTCCCAGCGGCTCTTCTTCAGTTACATAAACTTTTTCGAGTGATGCAAAATGATCATTAAGATAACCCGTGATGATTTCACTTTTATACCCGAGAGAAAAAATGAAACGCTGTATGCCCTGCTTTTCAAGATAAGCAATGATGTATGCAAGAAATGGTTTACCTTTTACCGGTGCCATGCATTTAGGTACATCTGCCACTACGCTCCGCAGTCTTGTTCCTAACCCGCCGGCTAAAATAATGGCTTCTGTGATCATGGGTCAGGAAAAATATTTTTCTTCCACCAGTTCGCAAATGATATGTCCCAGCATGATATGGCTTTCCTGTATGCGGGGAGTGTCGTTACTGGGCACATTGAGCAGCTGGTCTGACAGGTCTTTCATTTTACCGCCACCTTCGCCGGTAAAGCCAATGGTGATCATGCCTTTTTCCTTTGCCACTTCAAAAGCTGCTACAATATTTTTACTGTTGCCCGAAGTGGAAAGTCCTACAAGCACATCACCCTTAACACCAATACCGTGGATCAGGCGGCTGTAGATCACATCATAACTGTAATCGTTGGCAACGGCGGTCATGTACGAGGTGTTGCAGTGCAATGCTTCGGCGGGTAATGCTTCCCTATCTTTATAAAAACGGCCGCTGAATTCCGCTGCCAGGTGCTGTGCATCGGCAGCACTGCCGCCATTACCGCAGAACAGTACCTTATTACCATTGCGGAATGCCTGTACAATCAGGTCAACACATGTACTAACGGTGCTGAGCAGGGTTTCGTTTTGCAGTATCTGCTGCTTGGTTTGCACAGAGGCAGCAATGATATTTTTTATTTTTTCAGACATGTTTATTTTCTAAATCCGTGTTCAATAATGGTATGCAGCTGACGGGATTGCGACGCAACAATGCTGCCATGAAAAACTGAAGCAGGTATTGCAATTACACCGTCCAGCTGGTAAGCCCGTACTTGGTGAACGAATATTTTTTTACTTCGCCGCCAAAGTTATTCAAAGTATTGATAACGGCATAACGGGTATTGCCGGGGCAGTAGAATATCATAAAGCCGCCACCGCCCGCACCGCTGATCTTTCCGCCGGTGGCACCGGCAGTTTTTGCGGCGTCGTAAATGCTTTCTATTTTGCTGTTGGAAATATTATGCGCCATCAGCCTTTTTTGCCGGAAGCCATAGTCGAGTATTTCGCCAATTTCATTGAGTTTACCTTTGAGCAAGGCTTCTTTCATCATCCGGGCCTGTTCTTTTAAATGATGCATGGCCTCGATGCTTTTTTCATTGTTGCTTTGCACATTGCTCACCTGTTCTTTAATAATAGATGCGCTTTCCCTTGAAGTGTCGGTAAAATATAAAACAAGGTTATTCTCGAGTTCGTGCAAATATTCGGGGCGGATGCGCAGCGGGTTTACTATTACTTTATCCGCATCATAAAATTCCATAAAGTTTACACCGCCAAAAGTAGCCGCATACTGGTCTTGCTTGCCGCCGGCCAGTTGCAGGTCGTTACGTTCAATACTGTATGCATATTGCGCAGCATCGTATTCACCAAAGGGCAGTTTGAGCATTTCTATAAAAGCGCCGAGTATGGCCACCACCAGCGTGGAAGAAGTGCCAAGCCCCGAACCCGCAGGCGCATCCACAAAAGTGGAAAGGCGGAAACCGGTTTTAATGCCCCCGCCATTGCCGGAATAATCTTTTTGAATACGGTTGTAAACTCCTTTCAATAGATTGAGGGTGCCATCAATGGGCAGTTCTTTATTCCAGCCGAATGTTTGCTGTTCGTTGCGGTCCAGCGCTTCCACAATGATCTTATTCTCTGCAAGTGGTTCAATAGTGGCATAGGCAGAAAGGGAAATGGTGGCATTTAAAATAGCGCCGCCATACAGGTCGCTGTACGGACTAACATCTGTGCCGCCGCCGGCAAGGCCAATACGAAGGGGTGCTTTGCTTCTGTAGATCATCCGGTGAATAAATTGTGCCGCAATTTACTTACTATTGGCAACATCGGCGATGGATTCTGTTAATTTGGCCCAGCTGAGTTTTTTCTTTTCTTCCACCAGGTGGGGCATAAAGTGGTTTTCTCCTTTTTCAAAATACTCCTGTATTTTTTGTGCAATGGCAGCCGCATTGGGTTCGGCCACCAGTCCAACCTTATCATCGGGCACCAGTGATGGCAAGCCGCCCACATTGGTAACCACCATCGGTTTTTCAAAATGATAGGCGAGGGGAGTAACGCCGCTTTGCGTGGCATTGCGGTAGGGCTGCACCACCAGGTCGGCAGCACAGAGATAATATTTTACTTCGCTGTCGGGAATGAAATCGGTTCTTAAAATCAGCTGGTCTTTAATGCCGAGCTGTGCTATTTGTTCGTCGTATGGTTTGCGGTCTTCATAAAACTCACCTGCCACCAGAAGTTTGATGCCGCTGTTTTTTAAATAGGTCATGGCTTCAAACAATACATCCAGCCCCTTGTATTTGCGGATGAAGCCAAAGAATAAAATGACTTTTTCGTTTTTACCGATGTGTAAGAAATCCCTTGCTGCAGCAGTGCTGATCTTTTCTCCAAAATTATCATACAGCGGGTGGGGCACAGCCTTTGCGGGTTTTGTTTGATTGAAAAGCCTGAGGTCGGCCAGCACTTTTTCACTCATGGTAACAAAACCATCAATGGGTTTGATGAAGTATTTGGTAAAGGGTTTATCGCCAAACCGTTTTTCGTGCGGAATGATATTATCGGCAATACAAACCACCCTGGTATGTTTATTCTTTTTTACAATGCGGAGGATGGTACCCAGGCAGGGGCCCATCAGCGGCAGCCAGTAACGTACCACGATCAAATCGGGTCTTTCTTTTTTAAGTTTGCGGCCAACGCTTAACCAGTTGAATGGGTTAACAGAGTTGATGCAGACCTTTATCTTAAGGTCTTTGGGTGCCGGCTCCGAAGAATATTGCGTTGTGCCGGGGAAGATAAAATCGGGGTATTGCAATGAGGAAGTATAAATGCTTACATCATTGCCCTGTAATTGAAATTCTTTGGCCAGTCTTTCATTGTAAGATGCCAGGCCGCCACGTAAAGGGTGAGCGGGCCCGATGATGATAATTTTTTTGCCTGATAGAAACGCTGATGACACAGATTTGTACCGGTTTTAACGGATTTTTTTATTGTCGTTCGTAAAGATTTTTCTTTTAAATGAGGGTTTCTCTCCAAAAAAGAAAACCAACCCCACTTCATATGCTGTAGCTTTGAGATAATTGAGCAGCTGTAACTCATCTTCAATTATAATACTTCCTTCGCCTGTCTTTAATTCAATTATTATTTTATTTTCAACCAGTAAATCCGCGAAATAATTTCCAACCTGCCTGTCCTGATAATGAACTTTTATGGGATATTGCTGCTGGCATATTAATCCCGCATTCTGCAGTTCGATTGAGAAAGCGTTTTCATAAACTTTTTCCAAAAAGCCATATCCCAGTTCATTGTACACTTTGTAAAAACACCTGATAATGGTGTTTGTCAAGTCTTCATGCAGTAGCATACGGATTTGTTTATAACATGAATAACAAACATCTTCGTTATCATCCTTCACTTATGGAATAGATCAGTTTAAATCAGCATGATCAGCGTCATCCGTGTTTCGATACTACAAACCGGCCTTATCTTCTATCAAATACGAATTCCTCTCCGGTGAATTTCTTGAAATCAGTTCCCCGATAAAACCGGCTAAGAATAGCTGGGAGCCAATGATCATCACTGCCAGCGCTATATAAAAAGTAGGGCGGTTGGTGATGGCATAATCAAAATCTACCAGTTTGGAAATAATGAGGTATAAACTAAAGCCCAGGCCAATGAGGAAACAAACGGTACCCCATAGCCCAAAAAAGTGCATGGGCCGTTTACCAAATTTGCCCACAAAGAAAATGGTCATCAGGTCCAGGAATCCGTTGATGAAACGGGTCCAGCCAAACTTGGTTACGCCGTATTTGCGTGCACGGTGTTCCACCACTTTTTCGCCAATCTTGCGGTAGCCGGCCCATTTGGCCAGTACGGGAATATAACGGTGCATTTCGCCGTACACTTCAATGCTCTTGATCACTTTTTTACGGTAGGCTTTCAGTCCGCAGTTAAAATCATGCAGTTTTATTTTGCTCATGCCGCGTGCGGCAGCATTGAATAATTTGCTCGGAATATTTTTGGTAAGCGTGTTATCGTAACGTTTCTTTTTCCAGCCGCTCACCAGGTCAAGACCATCTTCGATGATCATGCGGCGCAGTTCGGGTATTTCATCCGGGCTGTCCTGCATATCGGCATCCATGGTAATCACAACTTCGCCCTGTGCGGCTTTAAAACCTTCGTTGAGTGCGGCGCTTTTACCGTAATTGCGCTGGAACTTGATGCCCTTGATATGGCTGTTGCCGTTGCGCAGCTGCTCCACCACTTTCCACGAATTATCGGTGCTGCCATCATCCACCAGTATCACTTCGTAGGAATAGTTGTTGGCAATCATCACCCGTTCTATCCATGCACAGAGTTCGGGCAGCGATTCTTCTTCATTAAAAAGGGGTATTACAATTGAAAGGTCCATTTTTATTTTTTTGTGACGGGCATTTGTTTTTTTATCAGCGGCAGTGATGTCGCCTGCAAGGCCCTGCGGGCACTCTTCAGCAAATAAAACATTGTTAAGCTGTTTGTTTCCTGCTTAAAGCAACCGCACCGAGCGCTGTAACAGCTGCGCCTATGGCAAGATAGCTGAAAACAACTGCCATTATATATCCCGGCAAAAATAATTTTTTTGCGGTAGCAATACTTTTTTCAATATCAACGGGTGTAAAATCCTTATTCTTTGCAAGGTCCGACCGCATAATAGTGGCCATCTGCTCTTTCAGCTCGGGATGCATTAAAATAAAAACAAGGGTGAACAGCACCATTAAAAATGTAACCAGCACAAAGCATTTAAACCCTTCTGCAAAAAATGGTTTGAACCCCGCAGGGCCATCACTGTTTTTTTTGAAATTCAGTAATGACCACAAAATTCCTGCTACATACATCACATACGTAATATATGGAAGGTTGTTTTCAAAACTGCCCTTTGCTTTATAAATAATAAGCGAAAAGGCGATCATGGCTGCACCGGTAATGATGCCAATATTTCTTGCTGTAATTGTTTTCATTAATTGATAACTGCTTGTGCTTTGTTGATAATGCCGGTTACTTTTCCTTTGAGTGTTTTGCCAATAAAGGGGCTGTTTTTTGATTTTGACCGGATCATGCTTTCATCAAACACATATTCCGTTGAAGGATTGAAGAGGGTGAGGTTAGCCGCGGCGCCTTCTTTTATTTCCGGCACGGGCAGACCGAATATTTTTCGCGGAGCCACTGATAAAGCTTCAATACATTTTTCCAAAGACCAATGACCAATGACCGTTTTTCCCAGCACGCCAAACAAACTCTCCATACCAATCATGCCTTCTTTGGCGTATTCAAATTCGCAGGTCTTGCTGTCCCAGTTCTGCGGAAAATGATGTGATGCTATGCAGTCAATGGTACCATCCGCCACGGCGTTTACCAGGGCCTGCCTGTCGGCCTCAGTGCGAATGGGCGGGTTTACCTTGAGGTTGGTATCGTAGCCACGCACATCTTCATCTGTAAAGAATAAATGATATGGTGTAACGGAGCAGCTTACAGCAATGCCTCCTTCTTTTGCTCTTTTTATATACTCCAGGCTTTTTGCGGAGGCAATGCCGGTGAAATGAATTTTACTATCGGTATACCTGGCCAGTTTAATATCTCTTGCCACCATCAGTTCTTCGGCTATGGCAGGTTTTCCAGGCAGGCCCAGTTGTGTGGAAACAATCCCTTCGTTCATCAGCCCGTTGGCGCCAATGCTTTTGTCGTCGGGTATTTGTATGATGGTGCCATCAAAACTTTTTACATACTGCAGTGCTTTCAGTAAAAGACCGGATGACTGTACGGTATGCAATCCATCGGTAAACGCAATAGCGCCGGAGAGGTGCATGTCGTGCATCTCAGCCAGGTCTTTGCCCTCGGTGTTTTTTGTTACCGCGCCGGCAATATGCACGGTAACGGGCAGGCTCTTTGATTTTTGAATAATATATTCCACCTGCGCCTTGTTTTGCACAACGGGGCTGGTGTTGGGTAATGTTATAACATCGGTAAAACCACCCGCAGCAGCAGCTGCTGCACCGGTTTCAATGGTTTCCTTGTACTCAAAACCCGGGTCGCCAAAATTGGCAAACACATCCATCCAGCCAATGCTGACGTGAAGACCAGCCTGCGCAATTACCTCGTCGGCATTATCGGTGATGTTATCAGCAATTTTTGCAATAATTCCGTTGGAAACTAAAATGTCTTTTGTTTGTCCGTTTAAAGGAGAAGAGGAGGAAACAATGGTTGCTTGCTTTATTAAAACCTGCATGTATTAAAAAGTTGCGCTAAGATAATACAACTTAGAGTTTTTAAAGTTGATTTTTTGAATTACTTTTGCGGTCCGCAACCAAAACCGGAGTTCGGGACGTAGCGCAGCCCGGTAGCGCACTTGCATGGGGTGCAAGGGGTCGCTAGTTCGAATCTAGTCGTCCCGACATAAAAAGGCTCACTATTATTGTGAGCCTTTTTTATTTTTTGCAGATAAGTGATTTTGCGGGATGTAGCCCCGCCGTTGGCGGGGCACTTGCATGGGGTGCAAGGGGTCGCTAGTTCGAATCTAGTCGTCGCGACATAAAAAGGCAGTTATCATAATAGCTGACTTTTCATTATAGTGTATCTGTGGTAGCACAATTGGGATGATCAGAATCATTCGGTGCCTGCTAAAAAGGCACGGAATTATTTATACCTTTTTTTATTTTTGAGGTGAAAAGTATTTTTCGGGATGTAGCGCAGCCCGGTAGCGCACTTCGTTCGGGACGAAGGGGCCGCTGGTTCGAATCCAGTCATCCCGACTGAGAAACATGGCACACTATGTTTACGTTTTACGTA